>Ga0247810_10000002_pt1 | contig 683806 bp, 693 predicted proteins | sample UWRJL119311C1_FD_179918 | JGI IMG/M metagenome (GOLD analysis project Ga0247810, IMG submission 179918) | Plant litter microbial communities from Arlington Agricultural Research Station in Wisconsin, United States - UWRJ-L119-311C-1 | ecosystem: Environmental > Terrestrial > Plant litter >...
CTTTAATCCGAAGATCATATGCGGCATTAGACTCCATTTCTGGAGCTTATTCCTCACTTTGGGGCATGTTCCCACGCGTTACTCAGCCGTCCGCCGCTCGTCATCATTTCTCACTTCAGCACCAACTTAAAAGTTAGTACCAAGGTGAGAAACATGTTACCGCTCGACTTGCATGTGTTAAGCACGCCGCCAGCATTCATCCTGAGCCAGGATCAAACTCTCCATAAAAATGTCCTATTTTCAGACATATAGACTCAAACATAAACTTGACGTTTTGTGACTACTCGCAATAAATTACGATAGTCACTTGATTTGCACTACTAAATTGTTAAAGGTCTTCGTCTTTGTATTCAACTCCACGTTGGTACTGGCGGTTGTTGCTTGTTGCGTCAACCAGACTCAAATTAGTTTACCCCATATCCCCTGGTGAGTCAACGGTGAAATGCCATTTCCCTAACAGGGGTGGGTACTTAGACAGCTGTTGCGAAGTATACTACGGTTCCTACCACTAGTCCGACAAGGATCCCACCGAGTACTTCAAATGGCGTGTGCCCCTTGGCGACGCGCGGAATACGGACTTTGCTGTTCAAGCTCTTGAGCAGTTCAGATAGCGATGCCCCCTGCTCACCAGATGAGCGGCGGACCATAACAGCGTCATACATGACAACTGCAGCAAACAATGCAGCCAAGCCAAACAGGCCTGATTCGACACCATCTTTAAAGCCGATAATGACTAGCAGCGCAACAACTGTCGCGCTGTGGGCACTTGGCATACTGCCAGACAAATATAGTTGGCGAAGATTACGTAACTTTCGTCCCTTAATCGTCGCAACGATGTATTTGATGCCCTGTGCAACCACCCACCCGGTCGCAGCAGCGATCAGGTAGGGTGAGATGACAAGTTCCATAACTATGCGCCCTTCACTTCTTCGGCGTCGTCTTGGTCCTCGACAGCCTGTTCAGGAACGAATCCGAATGACGACACTTTATCGTTTTCGCCAGTACGCATGATGCGCACACCTTGTGTTGTTCGTCCTAGGACTGGAACGTCCTTGATGCCAACACGGATCGCTTGTCCCTTGTTAGAGATAAGCAGGATCTCGGCAGTATCAGCTTCGAGTGAACGGACAGCCACGATTGGACCGGTCTTTGCGGTTACGATCGCAGCCTTGATACCAACACCACCACGTTTGTGAGATGGGAAGTTAGCAGCTTTCGTTACTTTTCCGTAGCCGTGTTCACTAATGACCAATAACATACCTTCGTTGTTCGCAACGATATCCATACCGACAACACTGTCGTTTGGTCGTAGACGGACTCCGCGAACACCACGAGCTGAGCGTCCCATTGGGCGAGCATCAGTTTCGGTGAAGCGAATCGCTTGTCCAGCAGATGTTGAGATGATTACATCATTCTCCCCTGTTGTCTTCTTGATCCATCGTAGTTCGTCACCATCATCAAGCTTGATTGCGATCAGTCCGTTAGTACGGATGTTAGCGTAATCCTTGAATGGTGTCTTTTTGACAGTACCCTTAATGGTGGCCATAAAGAGGAAGCCGTCGTCTTTCGAATCTTTTTCGTGACGGATGATCGAGGTAATCTTCTCTTCTGGTTGGAGGTTGAGCAGGTTAACTGCAGCAACACCCTTGGCAGCTAACGATGCCGCTGGGACTTCGTAGGCTTTCAATCGGAAGATACGACCCTTATTCGTAAAGAATAGGAGGTAATCGTGTGTTGATGCTGGAATCAGCTGGTCAATGACATCTTCTTCTTTCGTCGTCATGCCTCGTTTACCCTTACCACCACGGTGTTGGCGGCGGTATTCACTGACGAGGGTACGCTTGATGTAGTTTTCGGTGGTCAAAAGGATGACTGAATCTTCTTCAGGGATCAATTCTTCGTCACTAAACTTGCCGAGTTCAGATGCAATGATCTTTGAACGACGGTCATCACCAAACTTCTCTTTCATTTCGAGCAGTTCTTCTTTAATGATGCGTAGGATTTCTTGCTCGTCACCCAGGATGCGCTCAAGTTCTGCAATCAATGCGAGTAATTGCGCAAGCTCTTCTTCGATCTTGTCACGTTCTAGTCCTGTCAGGCGGCGAAGTTGCATCGCAAGGATGGCTTGAGCTTGGATCTCAGACAGGCTGAACTTCTCCATCAATCCCTTTTGGGCGATCTCACTGTTCTTGCTGGCACGGATGAGTGCAATCACTTCATCGATGTGATCAAGGGCAATTTTGTAACCCTCGAGAATGTGGGCACGAGCCTTGGCAGCCTTGAGTTCAAATTCAGTACGGCGTCGGATGACAATCTGACGGTGCTTGACGAATTCACGCAGGATTTCGACAAGGCTCAGGATGCGAGGCTGGATACCTTCAACGAGTGCCAACATGTTGTAGTGGAAAGCGGTTTGCATTGCAGTCATCTTGAACAACTGGTTCAGGATCTTTTTAGGATATGAATCCTTGCGTAGTTCGATCACGACACGGACTTTACCACGGGCTGATTCGTCGCGAAGGTCGCTAATGACGATTTTCTTGTCTTTGTGCAGCTCAGCAATCTTCTCAATAAGCGTTGCTTTATTCACACCATAAGGCATCTCAGTAATGACGATTTGGCTACGGCCTTTTTTGGTTTCTTCGATGTTAGTGACTGCACGAATTACAACACTTCCCCGCCCAGTTTGGTAAGCTTGGCGCATTGGTGCGCCGCCATAAACGATTGCTCCGGTTGGGAAATCAGGACCCTTCACGAATTCGAGTAGGTCATCGACTGACGCGTCAGGATTGTCGATCAAGTGGATGGTTGCATCGACTAGTTCACCCAGGTTGTGTGGTGGGATACTGGTTGCCATACCAACAGCGATACCAATTTGTCCGTTCAATAGGAGGTTTGGCAGGCGGGCTGGTAGGACGGTTGGTTCTTGCTCGCTACCATCGTAGTTATCGCGGAAATCAACGGTATCCTTATCAAGGTCATCAAGCAGTTCGTTACCGGCACGACCCAATCGGGCCTCGGTGTAACGGTTGGCAGCTGGTGGATCTCCGTCCATTGAACCGAAGTTTCCCTGGCCATTAACCAGTGGATAGCGCATGACCCAATCTTGAGCGAGACGAACCATCGCCATGTAGATAGATGAGTCACCGTGTGGGTGATATTTACCCATGACGTCACCGACGATACGAGCGCTCTTTAGGAAACGACCACCTGGTCGCAGGTTTTGTTCACCCATTGAGTACAGAATGCGGCGGTGCACAGGTTTTAGTCCATCACGGACGTCTGGCAAAGCACGGTCAATGATCACACTCATTGAGTACTTCAGGAAGCTGTCTTCCATGACATTCTCAACTGTCAGGTTCTCGACCGAACGAGAGTGTGTCTGCACAGGGGCAATATACTCACCCGTTTCGATAATCGGGTTGTTCCCGTCGATAAAGGCGTTGTTTTCGATTGGTTCGTTGTTAGTAATTTCGTCATCCATGATTAAACATCCAAGTCGGCAATATTAAGTGACTTCGCGCGGCTTTGGATAAAGCTTTTGCGGAGGTCAACTTGATCACCCATTAACTTTGTAAAAATTGCATCACTCTTCTCAGCGTCTTCAACACGTACCTGAATCAGCACACGGTTCTCTGGATTCATTGTTGTATCCCACAGTTGTTCCGCGTCCATTTCACCAAGTCCCTTGTAACGTTGCAGCAACGTAACACCAGCTTGCTTGTTGATGTCGGCTTCGGGGTCGATGTTGACGCCCTTCGCTTTACGTTCAGCAATCATGCGCTGCAAGATCTCATCACGCTCTTCATCAGAGTAAGCGTACTCCTTTTTAGTTCCCTGTCGTAATAAGAACAGCGGAGGTTTTGCAAGGTAGACATAGCCACCATCGATCACTTCACGCATATAACGGAAGAGGAATGTCAGCAGTAGCGTTGAAATGTGGCTTCCGTCGACGTCGGCGTCGGTCATGATCACAATACGGTGATAACGAAGGCCGTTAATGTCGAACTGGTCGCTAATACCAACGCCAAGGGCTTTGATAAGGTTCACGATTTCGTTGTTTCCAAGCATACGGTCAAGGCGAGCACGTTCTGTGTTCAAGACCTTACCACGAAGTGGCAAAATCGCTTGAGTACGGCTGTCGCGACCAGATTTAGCTGATCCACCAGCCGAGTCACCCTCTACGATGTAGATTTCTGATTCGGTTGGGTCTTTGCTTGAACAGTCAGCCAGCTTACCTGGCAGGCTCATACCGTCGAGTGCACCCTTACGGATGACGTTATCACGGGCTGCGCGGGCAGCTTTACGAGCGCGGGCAGCGAGGAGTGCTTTTCCGACGATCTTTTTGGCAATGTTCGGGTTTTCATCGAGGTAGTATGAGAAGTATTCGTTCATGACCTGTTCAACGTAGCGACGAACTTCTGGGTTACCAAGTTTGTTCTTGGTTTGGCCTTCGAATTGAGGGTCAGGTAGTTTCACAAGGATAATCGCAGTCAGACCTTCACGGATGTCGTCACCAGTCAGGTTGTCCTCTTTTTCCTTCAACAGGCTGCTTTTGCGGGCGTATTCATTGATAACGCGGGTTAAGGCTGAACGGAATCCGATAAGGTGCGTTCCTCCATCAGGTGTCAGGACGTTGTTAGCGAATGGCTTCACCAATTCAACGTAGGTTTCGTTGTACTGGACGGCGATTTCAATCATTGAATCTTCAACCATCTTTTCGACGTAGAAAATATTGTCAGTCGTAACGTCTTTACCGATGTTTAAGTGCTTTACGTAGCTTTGGATACCACCTTCAAAGTAGAAAGCAGCCCGTTTGTTGGTACGTTGGTCAACAACTGATACATATATACCCTTTGTCAGGTACGCCTGGTGGCGGATGTAGTCCACAACCCAGTCGTAGTCGAATGTGGTTGTTTCTTTAAAGATAGTCGGGTCTGGATAGAAAGTAATCGTCGTTCCATTTTTGCGGTCAGTCTTACCGATTTTTTTGAATGGAACTTTAGTGGCACCGCGTTCGAATTCGATGCTGTAGAGGTTGCCTTCTTTGACAACTTCAGCAATCAGCGTGGTTGAAAGGGCGTTTACTACTGATGAACCAACACCGTGTAGTCCAGATGATACCTTGTAGCCACCACCACCGAACTTACCACCGGCGTGCAGGACAGTTAGTACTGTCTCAAGACTGCTAAGGCCTGTCTTTGGGTGCTTGTCGATTGGGATACCACGTCCGTCGTCAGAGATGGTCATACCACCGTCTGCCAGGATGATCACTTCTACCTTCGAAGCATATCCAGCGATTGCTTCGTCGATTGAGTTATCGGCAATTTCTTTAATAAGGTGGTGCACGCCGTCGAATCCGGTGCTACCAATATACATACCCGGTCGCTTGCGAACTGGTTCAAGTCCTTCGAGGACCTGAATCTGCGAACCATCGTATGATTTGTCTGTTTTCTGTTGAACCACGATTAATACCCTCTATTCCCTAAATGTGACTGACTTACTGCCCATAGTGACTTCGTAGTGACTACAATAACTGACTATCGTCGGCCGTTTCTGGACGTTTTAACTACAGCTATTATACCCGAAAAGATGTGTTCACTCAAGTATCTTACATTATATGTACTAAGGTATTGCACTGAACACAAAACTTATGCTAATCTGACTTACAAGAGGTTACATTAAAATAAAAACACCGGCCACTCACATGGCTAAAATCGAGACAAAAAAACATGTTTAGAAAAATAGTATCGAACTTATCGTTTAGCCCCGCATTGGTCGGGCAGCTTGGTTATTACGCCAAGCGTTTAAAGAAAGAACAGACCACTCGCCGGCTCGGCCTGGTATTCGTGGCACTTGCTTTGGTTGTCCAAAGCTTGGTTGTCTTCCAACCGCCTGAATCTGCTAACGCAGCCAGTTCTAACGACATGGTTTCTGGTGGATTAGGGCTTGGATCAAAACGATCAATCAATAACTTCCTCGCGCCGTATGACGCCAACACCAATAACCTGCGTGCCATTATGGATTACATGGGTATTAGTCGTGCTGAAATCGCCGGTTCTACCTTTAGCTCATTCACAACCGGTGCCAAGCGCTCATGGGGACACAACCCAATGTATAGCGCCGCACAGGGTGAACAAGCAACCACGATCTTAAATAGCGCCTACCAGCCAGTCACGACTGTCTATAGTCGCCCTCTCTCGATTGCCAACGGTACAAATGCCAAAATCTACGGCTGGATTGGCCACTCTGACCGCGTTGGTTGGTTCGCCATCATGCAAGCCTGTGGTAACTTGGTCACCGATATTGTTCCCCCAGTGCCAACACCTCCACCCGCACCGACTCCTCCGCCGGTTGTAACCCCTCCGCCAACCCCAACGCCTCCACCAGTCGTTATTCCACCAGCACCAGCTGATGTCGTCCTCTCAAAGTCAGCCACTAACGTTTCACAAGGAAATGTTGCTGCCAGCAGCATTGCGGCCAAGGAAAGCGACAAGCTTACCTATACATTGACCGTCAAAAACAACGGTGGCACCGCTAAAGTCACACAGCTAGCCGATAACCTGACCGATGTACTCGAGTATTCGACATTGATCGATAACGGTGGCGGTAGCTTCGACGAAACCAAAAAGGTCTTATCATGGCCAGATGTTGACCTAAAACCAGGCGAAACCCAAAGTCGCACCTTTGCGGTTCAGATCCTAGCAACGATCCCATCAACCCCACAGGGCCAAAGCGATCCTGATTCATACAACTGTATTATGAATAACGTCTTCGGTGAAGTTGGCGTCACAGTCCCAGTGACTTGTGCCCCACCAAAGGTTGTCGAGCAAATCGTCACCGAGCTTCCGCACACTGGTGCCCGTGAGAACATGATCTTTGCCGGTGTCGTCCTGTCCGTTGTCACCTACTTCTTCCTCCGTTCAAAGCAACTTGGTAAAGAAGTCCGCCTGATTCGCCGCGATCTAAATAGTGGAACAATCTAAGAAAGTAACAATATATTATGAGTAGTCCTGAACAACAACCATCCAACCCAGAGAATAACGTCGAAACACCAGCTAATGCAGCCGAGCTGTACGAAGCACTCGATCAAAAATTAGAAAAACGCAGTGAAGTTATCGAGAGTGGTGAAAAGAAAGCTGAAAAAGCGCGTGTTGAGGCGCTTGAATCAGCTATCAGTGTCGAAAAAGGCAGTGCTGAAAAAGCGCGTCGCCCTTCAGACACCCCTGCCCCACGTCGTCGTGGTGGTATCAGCAAGACTGAAAAGAAAGTTGCCCTCAAGAAAACACTGGACCACGTCCAGGCAGAGCTGGCACCAACCGAGCGTGCCTTTAGTAAGGTCATTCACAACCCGGCCGTCGAAAAGACAAGTGAAGTTATCGGTGGCACCGTTGCCCGCCCTAACGCTATCTTATCGGGTGCGATTGTCGCCTTCTTTGCCGTCTTGGCAGTCTACCTGATCGCCAAAACCTTTGGTTACGTCCTCTCGGGCTTTGAAACCATCGGCGCCTTTATCGTTGGTTGGGTCATCGGTGTCGTCTACGACTACTTCCGAGTCCTAGTGACCGGCAAGAGATAACCCTGCGCCCTTCCCTTCCATGGGATATAAAATAACCGCTCTGTACGAGCGGTTATTTTATATCCAGGCGTATGTCCCGACACCAGTACTAGCGTAGCTTGATGTGGATTTCGTTATCGGTGTTCTCGCCGGGTTCACGAATGTGAAGTTTGTTAGCTGGAACCTGTGGCTCTGGAGCTTTCTGGGGCTGCTGTGTTGGCCGTGATTCCGCTTGTGGCTTCTGTGGCTGGGTGAACGGGTTTGGTCGCGGCTGAGGGTCTAAGAATGGGTTTGGCGCCGTAACGGGCGTCGATGGCTGCGCCGGTTGCACTGGCGCGGCTGGCTGGAAGGTGTTCGGTGTCTGCGCGGCTGGTGCGGGGACAGTTGGACCAAAGGCCGGATTGGCATTAGCCGCTGGTGCTGGTGCGGTCGTATTGTTAATTTGCTGACGTTTGGCGAGCCATTCATCAAGGAATGATGAGCCGCCTGCTACTGGTGTACCGGTTGGCGCGCCGCCAGGGATACTACCCGCAGCCGGACGTGGACCGCCAGGAATGGCTTGGTTCTGCGCACCTTGCAGTGCAGCCATGCGTTCTTGTTGAGCTTTCTTTAGCTGGTCCATCTTGGCTTTCTTGGCGGCGTCACCGGCACCGAGGCGAGCGAAGATCTCACGCTCGGCTTCAGCACGAGGCTTTCCGTACTTAGCAGCCGACAGTTTCTTTAGCGCATCACGTAGTTGCGGGTTTGATTGTCCCATCGGTGGAAGTAATGACATGCTGAACGGTGCTGATGGCACGTTGTTGATCATGACAGTGGCGATAGATTTAAAGTTAGGCAAACGAGTCATGTCTTCGGCATCAAAGGTCGGTGTAAACTTCTTGACCAGCAGTTCGGCGTCGGTAATACCGATACGACCACTAATGACTGTTCCGATGTTACCAAGGATGGCTTCGCGGATCTTATCTGTTAGCTGGGTCATGAACTGGTTCGCAAGGACCAGGCTCAGGTGATACTTACGGGCTTCGGACAGGATGCTTTCAAAGCTATCGGTTGCAAAGTTCTGGAACTCATCGACATATAGCGTAAAGTCGACACGTTCTGATTCTGGAATGTCAGCACGGCCCATGGCGGCAGCCTGGAACTTCATCACGAAGATCATACCCAGTAGTTGTGAGTTCAGCTCACCCGTCTTACCCTTTGAAAGGTTAACCAGCAGGATCTTTTTGTTATCCATAATCTCGCGGAGGTTAAAACCGCTCTCGGTGCGTCCAATAATATTACGCATCATCTCGTTACCTAGGAAGGCACCGAACTTGCTAGCGAACCACCCAAGCATCTCACCCTTTGAGGCTTCGCTGGTTTGGGCCATTTCTTTGTTCCAGAAGTCGAGCACCATACGGTTGGTGACGTGCTTGATTTTCTCATCGGCAAACGCCTGGTCGATGAATACCTGTTGGACATCGAGGAATGATGATCCAGATGGGTCGCTCATCACTGTCAGGGCTGCATTACGAAACCATGATTCAAAGCGCGGTCCGACGATACCAGTGTGACCTGGGTCGTACAACTTATAGATCATGGCAATTGATTCTTGAATCAAGAAGTCTTGCTGGTCAGGGTTATCGAATTCAAATAAGTTGAGGCCGATCGGCATCTCCATGTCACCAGGGCTAAAGTAGATAACGTCTTCGACGCGCTCTTTTGGCACCATACCAAGCAGTTCTTCGGCCGAGTCACCGTGCGGGTCAATAAAGGCAAAGCCCTTACCGTCCATCATGTCTTGGAAGGCTAGGTTCTCGAGTAGCTTCGACTTACCTGTTCCGGTTTGCCCAATGACATAGGTATGACGACGGCGGTCGTTGTTCGACAAGCGGATTGGTTTCTTCATGCCACGGAATTCGTTGGTTCCTAACAGGAAGCCCTCATCCATCAGCTGCGTTGGACCATCAACTTGTTTGTCCATCTGGCGCTTGACCTGTGAGGTTGGGATTGAGCCCTGGTCTGGTAGGTGGAAGATAGTCGCGAGCTCAACCGTGTTAAGGATGTTGCTACTGACTTCTTGCGGGAAGAACCTAAAGATATAGGCGGTGACGAATTCTTCGATATTTTTACTTAACGCGAATTTAAAGCCGTTATTTGATGGTGAGTCGAATAATGAAAAGGCCGAGACGACACTATTAAGCATCGCTTGTGACTTGCCAGACGTATTTGATGAGGTCACGACACGGATGAGCGTCTCATAGCCTGGGTAGCGGGTCTTCTCTTCAATAGATTCGACTAAGTTTTGTTCAAGTGAACTCAGTTGCTTGTCTTCGGGTTTAATTTCTTTACCGGCAGCTTCGGGCGGTTTCCAGAGTGCTTCCATCATGCCACCGATGCCACCAGCAGCCAATCCACCCTTCACACCTTTGTTTTTCTTGATGCCTTCAGCGACACCGACAGCATTCTTGTTCCAGCCAGTCTGCGCTGGGCGAATTAAGATCTGAATACCAATACCGTCATCTTTACTAGCAGCTGAGAGCGCATTCAATAGTGCACGAGCGGCGTCACGCTTTGACTCCTGGAAAGTTGCAATCGGATACGCAAAGTTTTTCTTTAGTGTGAACTCACCGCCAATCGTGCCACTCATCTTGCCGGCAGGATTAAAGATATTACGTTCCGAGACTTCTTCCAAACGAGCCGATGGATACGCAGCCGCAACGGCCTGGGTAATCACATCGATCATAACGACTGGGACGACGACATAGTAATGCACCAGGCCTTCGTGGGCGACAATCTCAAATGACACATGGCGCTGTCCGTAGACACGACTTTTGAATCCCTTGGTCGCGGTGCTGGCGATAATGTTATACATCACCTGTGCCTGCGACAAGACTTCTTCGGTTAAGTCACGCTCGTCACGGCCGTTACCCTCAAGGTCATCACTGGCAGGTGGAATGTGAATATATAACGGGACCATTTTCAGACCACGCTCGTAGTTCTTTGCTTCACGTAGGACGCGGCGGTATTGGTGGAAGACAAAGTAAAGAATGCCTGCAACCAGGAGGATGATCACCAGAACGGTAATGATAAAACCTAACACCTCTTATTCCCCTTCCTCGTGCTCGCTTAGTCGCTCGCGCCGAGATCCTTGTTATAACGTTTCTGTAGATAATTCTTCTGTAGTTCGTTGACGCGGTTCGTTCGAGCAAACGGATCATCTCTGGTTTCTTCGATGATCTTCTTGGCTTTGTCGACCCATTCCTTCTCGATCACGTCCTCATCCCCAGCGACCAACGGACTGTCGTCGAAAGGGGTTACAGGATCCGTTGTTGGAATTGCAACGGGTGCAACAACTGGGGTGACCGGTAGTGTTGGTGTGCCAGCGGCATCGGCGACGGCGGCACGCGCCTCGGCGTGTTGCTCGAATCGCTCACCACCATCAAGTGGTCCAGTCTCAGGAGTGGGCAGAACAGGAATACGTTCACCGTTATCGGTGCTCGGTTGAGGTGCTTGTTCTGGCCCATTAAGGCCCGGAGAGTTTTCCGGCTGCATATCTGTCATTATAGCATAATGACTATGGTGAAAATGCCAGTAAATCTACGAAAGTTTATAAATACTAATAAATACGTTTTGAGATATAGACGCAGCCGATAACCACGAAAATAACAACCAGCGCAAACTCATAGATACCGATCGATCCAACCGACTGCAACCCTATCAGCATGACCGGTGCGGCTGCGAGGATCGTCGAGTAGTAATAGGCACGGCGAAATGGCATCACCTGTGCTGGGCGGCGTAGCGCAAAGCCAGACGTGGCATAAACAATAACGCGACTCGCGCCATACAAAAAAAAGCTCACCAGACCGAGTGAGGTCAGATAAGCTGAAATAAATATCAAAAGAAGTCCGAATGGTCCCGCTGATGCAGGTGTCGTTGTCACCAACATGGTGATCAACAAGCCAAAGCTTGCGAGGGTGATAATTGCTATGATTCTCTGTAACATCGTACACGTTACTATACGGGATGCATAAGAGTTTTGAAACAGTTTGGACCTGATCAAAACAGGGTGCCCAAGCGATACACCTTAACGCTCTTCGAGTCAGCAAACACCGCAGTAATAATAAAAGGGCGTGTGAACGAAGAACAGTGTATCGCAGTGGACGATTCTGACCGCTCCCGAAATATCGGGGGCAACCGTAATGCTCGTAGGACTATTTTCCACGATGCATCTAGTATCGACATTACTTCCGGATTGAAGCAAGGTTTAACTAGATGCATCGGTACCGATAGTACCAACGCTTTTGGCGGAGCATTGGCAACGCTGGCAAGTATGGAGAATATTAATGTGTGTACTGTAACAGTACGAAGGTGCGAGTCTTCTCTCTTGCGAGAGTGACCAAAAATATTCTTCATCCTTTGGTGCTAACGTTACCAACTTTCCGTCAAAAAAGTCAGATAGATTCCTTCAAATCAGTGGAAGGAAATCTGGAGGTGCAGTTCTTTGTGGAGTGTAAATTGTTAAGGTGTTTTTGTTGAACGGTGCTTCTGTTTGTGTTTGTAAAAGCTTGTTCTTAATCTAGCATAAGCAAGACGATCGGTCAACACCCTAGCAACTATTTTATATGTGAAAAATACATCACAACTCTATTTTACCCTGATTCTATACTGTTAGACTATGTTTGTTGTGTTGGATACATCGTTGTTTCTGTGTGTATGGAAATAGGGTGCGTAAGGATTTTTAATAGAAATATTGTAAAATTGCACGGTTTTCAGTACTGCCACTCCCCTTTTTTCGTTGATATCACCACCCGGCATCGCATACCGTAATAGCTATTGGCAACTATAGGCAGATACAAGGTAAGACGTGGCGACGCAGGAATACTGGAAGTTTATCAACAAGGCAGAACGACATCATTCATGCAGAACAATCGGATTTGCCATACACCCCGCCGACCATAGCATCACGCGCGCAATAATTGATTATTGGTCGATGTCGGCCGCTAGGTCAAGAAATGCGGCTATATATACATTTATTGCCCATTTCATCATCCAAACATATGCAATGTAAGAATTCAGCTATATCGCTGTACGGGCATGTATTAAAATGATCATCTTTATATATGCAAAAAACATTACTGTGTATAACTTACGCAATATACGAACAAGCCAATACTTTTGTATTCAGAATTTATACATATTTTCTTCAGGATTTCGCGACTGAACCAACGAGTCGACCAGACGCTCTCCCCTATAAGCCTGTTTTTAATGAAGCTATCTAGTGTTCCGTCCTCGTGTTCAGACACTAGGCTGAATTGTGGACAATTTACGTGGTATTTATTACCTAAATAATCTTCTACAAAGTTATTGACACAAGCGCTTTCACAAACTATTATAGGGGTAGTCCTGAATAAAAAACTTATACAGGGCCCAAAACAAAAAGCCATTAAAAAAACTCCACAAAACAACCGTTCCTCGCAGGCGGTTGTTTTATTTTCCCTGGTTTTTAAACATATGTAAGGACTATCCCCTACGACACGCAGCATAATTAGCCTAAACAAAAACACCCTCAGCGATGAGGGTGTTTTTTAATATAAAGATGAATGATTATTTCGTGGTGGAGCTGCCGGGTACTGCCCCCGGGTCCGAAAGGTAACCTGCTATTCGTCTACAAGTTTAGTCTGAATTAACTGTTAACGACTCATGGGCCTGAGATCCAGACATAAACGGCTCATTCGTCACGCTGTAAAGTGTTCCCAGCGACCGCAGCTGCCCGGTCAAAGGGTAAGTGGCATATAAATAACATTGTCTCCCTCTATGCTACCTCGGGAAGAATCAATGGCTTCGGTGATTAAACTAAAGCTGGCGCAAAAGAAGGAGCACGGAACGCTGCAGCAAAAACTGCCTCGAGCTGTGAAGCCTTTTCTTTTACAAATGTAGATGCGTTTGCATTTAAAATTGTGCACTAACGTGTGCGTACGACTTGCAAAATAACCTGTTAATGTCCTCTCGTCGAAGCTATATCAGCCCCACGATATTCTTAACTATAGCACTTTTACCCTTGAATTACTATATTTGCTGAGAGTAAGCTGAGAGAATGATAGACAGAATGATAGCCCACATCCCCACAGTTGCATTGATCGGCTTTGACGGCGCCCTTGTTGAGGTTGAAGCTGACCTCAAACAGGGGTTACCGGCTATGCACATCGTCGGGATGGGCAACAAAGCCGTCGAAGAAGCCAAAGAGCGTGTCCGTAGCGCGATTAGCAACTCACTACTCGACTTCCCTGCCCGCAAATTCGTCATTAACCTCGCTCCGGCCGAGTTACCAAAGGACGGTGCGCAGTTTGACCTGCCGATTGCCCTTTCAGTCTTAATCGCGAGTGGCCAACTTAGACAGTCCGATGCATCTGGTGCGGTGTTTGCCGGTGAACTCTCCCTCAGCGGTGAACTACGGCCGATCAGAGGCGTAATCACCATTGCAGAGGCCGCTCGTGACGCCGGCTTTGCACAGGTGTGTATCCCCGCATCCAATGCACCCCAGGCCTCACTGATCGAGGGGATCGAAATTATAGGGGTCAACAACCTAAAGCAGCTTTTCCTCCACCTCAAAAAAGAAGCGGTTATTCCCCCGTTTGTCGCCAAGGCCGCTGTAGCCCCACTACCACCCCAGTTACTGATCGATGATATCCAAGGCCAGGACCAAGCCAAACGTGCCCTAACGATTGCCGCAGCCGGTCGACACAACCTGTTGCTGTGCGGACCACCCGGCGCCGGCAAGACAATGCTAGCCCGCGCCCTGGCCGGACTCCTTCCACCCCTGTCTGGACAGGAAAGCCTAGCTGTCACCAAAATACACAGCGTGGCCGGTGAACTAGAAAAAGTGGTGACCAGTCGACCCTTTCGAGCACCGCATCATTCGACCAGTTCAATTGCAATGATCGGCGGAGGTAGCAAACCGCGACCCGGCGAGATCAGCCTGGCGCATCTGGGAGTATTATTCCTAGATGAACTACCCGAATATTCCCGGGCAACCCTCGAAGCCCTGCGTCAGCCGTTAGAGGACCGTTCAATTTCTATTGCCCGGGCAAATGGACGCATCACCTACCCGGCAGACTTCATGTTAATCGCCACGATGAACCCCTGCCCGTGCGGCTATTATGGCGACACGGACAAGGAATGCGTGTGTTCAGCCATCCAAATTCAAGCCTATCAGAAGCGCTTATCAGGCCCTCTTTTGGACCGATTTGACCTCGTGTTGAATGTCACAAAGGTCGATCACAACAGATTACTTGACACCGAAACGTTGAATAAAAAGCAACAGTCTAAAGTGTTTGAACACATAATTAGTGCACAAGCCATTCAGCAAGGTAGATATAATAGTAGCAAAATATACAACGCATCATTAACCTCGTCTGACGTCAAAACACATGCCCGACTGACCCGTGACGCTAAAGAGCTCCTACTGACAGCCTCAAAGCGACTCGACCTGACTGCCCGTAGCTATTTCAAGGTCATTAAAGTCGCCCAAACGATCGCCGATTTAGCCGCCAGTCCTATCATCGAACCAACTCATATTGCCGAGGCATTGCAGTACCGCGCCCCCCCCCCGAGCAAGGTGTAAGCCAACCCCTTGTGTTACCTCAGTTAATTTGGTAGTATAGGTGCTGAGTAACAGGCAAAAGAATTGCGGCTCAGATAACAAAAGGAATAAAGGAGTAATTATCAGTCAGTCAACACGTATTAACGAGCAGATTCGGGCAACTGAACTACGCGTTATCGGAGAATCCGGTGAACAACTTGGTATTTTAAGCCGTGCGGAAGCACTTAAGATGGCCGAAGAAGCTGGACTTGACTTGGTTGAGATTTCTCCTAATGCAGCCCCACCTGTTGCAAAGATTGTGGACTGGGGTAAATACCAGTACCAGAAGATGAAAGAGGCGCAGAAAAACCGCCGCAGCAACAAGCAGGGTGAACTCAAGCAAATGCGATTCGGCATGAAGATCGGACAGGGCGACCTCGAGATCAAACTTCGAAAAGTGCGTGAGTTCCTTGCAGAAGGACACAAGGTTCGCCTACAAATCTTTTTCCGCGGACGTGAAAACGCTCACCGTGAACTAGGATATGAAATGGTGAAACGAATTGCCCTCCTTTTGGAAAATGATGCAGTTCTGGAGCATGAGCCACAAATGGCTGGACGCAACCTCAGCGTTGTAATAAGGAGTAAACAATAATGCCAAAGATGAAGACACACAAAGGTACCGCTAAGCGGATCAAGATTACCAGTACTGGTAAATTGATTCGACGCCGTGCATTTGGCGCTCACCTTCTTGCAAAGAAGAGTAAGAGCCGCAAGCGACGTATCAACACGAGCGCACTCGTGACTGGTAACACCGCACGTAATATTAAACGCGCCCTAGGTATCTAGGGAATTCAAGAAGGAATTTACTTATGCGAGTAAAAAGAGGCGTCACAGCACGCGCACGACACAAAAAGATTCTCAAAGCCGCTAAAGGTATGCAGCACAACCGTACACGTAGCTTCCGTCTTGCCAAGCAAGCCGTAACACGTGCACTCGAGTATTCATACCGCGATCGCCGCAATAAAAAGCGCGATCTCCGTGGACTTTGGATCACACGTATCAACGCAGCCGCACGTGCTGAAGGAACAACTTACGGAAAATTCATCGCTGGCCTCAAAGCTGCGAAAATTGAACTTGACCGCAAGATCCTTTCAGAACTAGCAGTCAGCGAACCAGCTGCATTCACAGCCATCGTTAAAAGCGTTAAATAGTCTCTACTATTTAGCAGTTCAACGCTGAGGAAACAAAAATAACACCTGTAAGGGTGTTATTTTTGTTGGACAGTTTGCCTGTAAGCCGGGTTTTGTCTGGGACGACCATCTATCTAGCCCTGCAATTGCTTGCAGGATCAAGCGGGTAGCGACCGACGAACGAATAGCTCTTTATGCCGATCTCCTTGCAGCAGACAGGGTTTACCTTCTCCATATGTCACCATATGACGCTGTGGGCTCTTACCCCACTCATTTCACCCTTACCTATTGCTAGGCGGTTTTGTTTCTGTGGCACTTTCCCTACGGTTGCCCGCGGTTGCCGTTAACAACTGTCATTATTCTACGCTGCCCGGACTTTCCTCTTACTTTTAAGGGCAAGCGGTCGTCTAGCGAACTGTCCAAAGGGTATTATACACTAGGCAACGGCTTTTTGCTGGTCGTGCGCGTCGAGTGTCTTGTTCACCATGCCGTCAGCTAACTGATTGAACTCGCGGCGAACATGGGTAAAGGTCACTTTATCAAATTGGGTCATTAATTCGCGGATGCGTTCATGAACCGGCCATAATTCCCGATTCTTAATCTTGTAGATACCCTTCATTTGATTCACAACCAACATACTATCGATTTTAAAGTCGACGCGAGTTAGCTTTAGTTCGATTGCTTTCTCGAGTGCGAACCTGACGCCCTGGTATTCAGCCTGGTTATTGGTCGTAATGCCCAAGTATTCTCCACCTTGAGCGATTACTTCCCTACTAGCATCAACAATAATGTACCCGGCGGCCGATGGACCAGGATTACCGCGCGATCCGCCATCTGTGAATATTGTTACCGCGCCATCTGATGTATTTTTTGCACCTGAGAGCTTAACCGTTTTGAACGTCTTATCTGTTATCTCGGCTTGTTGAATGATGCCAAGCAACAACTGGGTCAAATCGGTCAGTTCAAGTTGTTGGAAATCTGACATCGAATGCCATTGATACTTGTTATAATTTCCACTGAGCTTGATTGGTCGGCCATCATTGACAGGAGTCACGAGGTAGACGATGACGGCGTACTGGATGCCACGGTCATCGTGGTCAATGTAGGTGACGGCATCAAACAGCTGAGTTGATTGAATATGCATGCCCATGTCATCGTGCAGGTAACGACGCAGGGCGTCTTCTGGCTGCTCGTTATAGGCCAGCTTGCCGCCAGGCAGCTCGTACTTGTTCAAGATTGTCGGGCGACCGTTAGCACGGCGTAGGATCAATGCCTTGCCGCCGTTGTTGATAATCGCTCGTACTGATAAACGCTGTTTCATGTGTATGTTTATTCCGTTCACGCTTATTGTAGCATAGCCGTAATTGTAAAGAAAAACCCACAAGATTGTGAGTTTTAACAGAGATGATTACCAATAAGTACTATGTGACCCAGAGGAAAAACCTAGACGATATGATATTCCCCGCGTACGTGCAAGGTGGGAAACCTCAGTCTTATTCCACGGAAACAGACAATCTTGATCTCCCAATGATATGATATCGGAAAATCATATGCGCCTAGGCTTCTTAGCCCTCTGGGTCCTTCCTATTATACACCCGATTCGAAACTAGACCCTGAAGATACCGGCGAAAATGCTTATGAAAAAGTTGATAGCCCCTTGGATGAACTGCCCAATTGGGCCACTGGCAAAAAGGATAATGGCAAAGACAAAGAATACACCGAATCGCTCAATCGCCCGCATCCCCGTTCGGACAAATTCCGGTGCCAGTGCATACAGGACACGCGATCCATCCAGTGGTGGAAACGGCAGGATGTTAAAGATAAAGAAGCCGAGGTTCACCGTAAAGGCCGTCACAAGAATCTGAGACGGAATGCCTTCGAGTGGTGTACCGATAACAGCCCAGATGCCAAACGCAATAAATGCCAACACCAAGTTCGTCAGCGGACCACCAATCGCAATCAAGGCAGCGCCCCACTCTCCACCCCTGACGCGGTCAGGGTTAAATGGTACCGGCTTGGCTCCACCGAAAATTGGCGCACCCAGTAGCGCTAGCCCGAGTGGCAGGATGATCGTCAAGAACGGATCAATGTGTTTAATTGGGTTAAGGGTTAATCGGCCCTGTAGCTTGGCGGTGTCATCACCCAGCCAGTAGCCGATAAAAGCATGCATTGCTTCGTGCAATGTCATTGATAACAAAATAATTCCGAGGACGATTGCGATGTAAAGTATTATTTCCATTGCTATCCATTATAACAGCTTGACTCTTGGGGTCAAAAGAGTTAAAATGAGTAACATTGTCCAAGATAACTTGGTAAAATTAATGGAAATAAGGAAATAGATCATGGTTGCACGATGCGAACTCACTGGTAAAGGAAAGCAATTCGGAAACAACGTTAGCTTCTCTTTGCGTCGCACTAACCGCGTTTTCAAGCCTAACCTCCAAAAGAAGACTTTCATGTTCGAAGGCGAAAAAATCACTATGGTTCTTTCAACACAAGCTATCCGAACACTCAAGAAAAAGGGAATCCTCGCGAAAAACGGAAACGGCATCGCTGCCTAATCCCCCTTTTTAGAGTGAATTCAGCAATGAATCAAAACCTCCGCAACTTGCGGAGGTTTTTTGTTGGTTGTATACCTTTTACTACCCTTTCGGGTAACTCGCGGGTATTAGCCGCGAGTTAAGTGAACGATAGTCAGTGCTGGCGGCAGCAAAGTTGACTGTTTGAGCTTGTACTTTGGCAGTTCTTCAACTGGAGCGCCAAGTTCTTTGACAAAAATATCAAGAGATTCTTGTGGAACTTCATATTTCAGGTCGTTTTCTGCAAAGTGGACTGGGATGACGACTTTTGGATCGATCTTACGAGTTAAGTTTGCGGCACCGGTTGCATCAAGTGTGTAGCCGTTACCACCGACTGGGATAATCAACACATCGATCAGTCCGAGTTCTTCTAATTGTGCGTCGCTTAGCTTTTCGTAGATGTTTCCCAGGATCGCAACACGGATATCGTTGACTTCAACGCGGTACATTGTTGAAAGCAGTGGATCTGATTCGCTATCAAGGTGGCGCTGCGCTGCGATACCCTTGATATCGAATTCACCAACACCGTATTCACCCGGACCTTCGATGTTCAGACGAGCGGCGTCGCTGTTAAGCGCGAAACGCGCTTCAGTCGCGAGTTCAACAGCATCTTTTGTTGATGCGTCTTTTAGTCCTACGAGGGATAATTTTGGATCAGTAACTAATGTCGACTTCTTTGTCGAAATGACGACTGTATTTGCACCTTTATATTCAACTTCAAACATCTTTTTCTCCCCTATTCGGTATTATTTCTGACTCAGGACATTATCTTTGTCGATAGCAACGTTGTGCTTGGACGCCAGGATTTCAGTTATAAATTTATCACGGACACTTAAACGGTAGTAAAAGTCTTCGTACGGCAATACGCTGTAGTTCAACTCACGACCTTCAAGCTTTTCGATGATACCCATCGCGGCCTTCACCTTGGCAGTTGATAATGTTCCAACCAATAGGACGTCGACTGCGCTGGTTGAGCCCTTCACCAAGACTCCCGAAAGAATCGCCAGGCGAAGTGCCGAGATACCCGAGATTGCACTCAGGTACTGCTCGTTGACGCTACTGTCAGTAACGGCAACTGGTTTGTTAGTGTTGATAGGCTCATTGGCAAAGATAGCCCGCAGCGCCGTGTAGTAATCGTAGCGTTGATTAACCTGATAGTAGAGCTTGTTGTCGCCAGAGTCGCTCGTGATTACTCCTACTTCCAACATGTTCGCTAGTTCGCGGCGAACGGAATTGATTTGTTCATCAATAAGACGAGTAATTTCTCGGACATAAAAAGATTGTCCAGGATGGTTCAAAAATAGGTGCAATAACTTCACCCGTGTCTTTGAGCCGAACAGTGCATCAATCATAATTTTTACGTTCTCCCCTCGTATAACTTTCGTGTTCTATCATAACACGCTTCCACCTCCTAAGCGAGGCGTGTACCGATGTAATTTTTGACTTGTTCAAGTGGCAACCATTCAATGAACTGGTTTCGTTTTAACCAAGTGAGCTGTCGTTTTGCGAGTTGCCAGTCGGCATTTTGGTTGCGATACTTCAGTTCGTCTTCTGTAATGAGTTTGTCCAAGTAGGCATGTGCCAGGCGGTAGATATTTCCAGTCATCGCTTCGCTTCCCCAGCCATACATATCGCCCAATGTCTTTGCTTCGTCGACGACTCCATCGTCAAATAATTGTTCAGCCCGAAGGTTGATTCGTTCCCGAAGTACGTCTCGTTCTGTTGCAATTCCGACAATGATGCAATTTTTAATTGGGTGGTCTAACCTCTTAGCGCTTGTGCTTTTTAGTTCAATTGCCCGGATGACATAGCGTTTGTTCTTGTCGTTCTCCGGAAGGGTAATGTTGTGCTGAATACAATACTTATGCAGGTCTTCGAGGGTCATTTCCTCTAGTTTTGCCCGTAGCACCGGGTCAGCCGCTGGACCAAATTCGTAGTCAAAGATGACGGCATCAATGTACAATCCGGTACCACCCACCATAATCGGCAAGTGTCCCCTGCTCCGTATTTCAGCAATCTTTTGGACCGCATATGCCTTGAAGTCGGCTGCCGAAAAAGCCTCGCCAGGCGTCACAATATCCAGTCCCCAATGTGGGACGCGGGCTTGATCGGCTTTACTTGGTTTGGCGGTTCCGATATCCATACCTTTAAAAATAGTGCGCGAATCGGCTGAAATAATCTCGCCGCCGTACTGCTCGGCGATTTCAATAGCGACACCAGACTTGCCACTAGCCGTTGGGCCGGCGATGACAATAAGGGGAAGGTCTTTATTTATGGGAGTGGGTGCCATCGAAGCTCCTTAAAGTTATCGACAATAAAATCAGTACAGGTAATACCTTCAGCCAGTAAGTGCTCGGCCTGGACCTCGCGGCCGCCATAATAGCCACTCGCTAGTCCACCGAAGCGGTTTACTAATCGGTGCCATGGCAGCTCCATGTCGCCGTGGTGGGCCATTCCGCCAACCACACGAGCGGCATATGGATGACCGGCCAACGCAGCCAGGTCGCCGTAGGTCGTCACTCGCCCCTTTGGCACTTTCGCCATTAGGGCTTCGACGTCTTGGCGGAACTGGCTATCAACGGCCATGGCGCTACAGTGCCTTTAGGTACTCAGCGAGGTTGTCGAGTGACACTTTTTCTTCACCGGCTTGGGTGCGGACACTGACTTCGCGGTTATCTTTGTCCTGTTGTCCGACAATAAGTTGGGCAGGTATTTTCCACATCGTTGCTTCGCGGATCTTTTTACCAAGTGACTCATTGCGGTCATCAACCGTAAATCGAAGCTCGTTGTATTTGAGTGGTGTCATAAGGACAACACCCTTCAGCACCTCTGTTATTTCACCTACGTAGTCAAGCACAGTGTCATTAATAGTCAGGATACGGATCTGCTCTGGTGCCGACCAGAATGGGAACCAACCACCAGTGTGCTCGATAAAGACACTCAGGAATCGTTCGATTGAACCAAGTAATGCACAGTGGATCATGACAGGTGTCTTGGCGCTGCCATCTTGGTCCGTATAGGTCAGGCCGAATCGTCCTGGTTGGACAAAGTCGAGCTGGACGGTCGCAACTTGGTGTTCGCGGCCAATCGCGTCAGTTGCCATAAAGTCGATCTTTGGACCATAAAAGGCAGCTTCGCCGTCTTGTTCGTAGAACTCGAGTTCGTTCGCAATCACAGCAGCCTTTAGTTGCGCCTGCGCTGATTCCCATAGTTCCATGTCACCTAGATAGCCTTCGCCTTCATCGCGGTATGACAATCGAACACGCAGTTTCATGTCGATTGTTTCGTATAGTTCACGGGCGCTGGATAGCAGGTTGTGAATTTCAGCTTCAATTTGATCAGGTCGCGCAAAGACGTGGCTGTCATCTTGGGTTAGTGAACGGACACGATTAAGCCCGCCGAGTTCACCGGTCTTTTCATCACGGTAATCAGTCGTTGTCTCTAGGTAGCGAATTGGCATATCTTTGTAGCTTCGTGGTGACGAGGCAAAGATCTGCGTGTGGTGCGGACAGTTCATAGGTTTCAATGCGAAGTTGTCACTGGTTTCTTGGCTGGTAACAAGGAATAGTTCGTCGCCAAATTTTGCCCAGTGACCAGAAGTCTCGTAGAGTTCCTTCTTGGTAATGTGCGGGGTGAAGACCTTTTGGAAGCCGAAGCCTTGACGCAGTTGGTTCGAGTAGCCGCTCATAATGTCACGCAGGACTGTGCCACGAGGCGTAAACAAAGGCAGTCCAGGACCAACCAGGTTCGAAATCGTGTACAAGTCGAGCTCTTTACCGAGTTTACGGTGATCGCGCAGCTTGGCTTGTTCTAAACGCTCGAGGTGTTGATCAAGTTCTTCTTGGGTAGCGAACGCCACACCGTACAAACGTTGCATCTGTGGATTCGTATCTTTACCGCGCCAGTAGGCACCGGCAACGCGTAGAAGTTTAAACGCACCGACATCCTTGGTGTTGGCAACGTGCGGACCACGACAAAGGTCGACGAAGTTACCGTTCTTGTAGAATGAAACGTTTTCGACAGCTGATTCGCCGTTTGTAGCCAATCCTAGCTCACTAACATCGAGGTCTTTAGCGATAGTAGTCCCCGATCGCTTCAGGTCGTTAAGAAGCTCTTCTTTGTATGGCTGGTTATTTTGGCGAGCCCAGTCGATTGCTTGGTCGATTGGCATCTCAAAGCGTTCGAAGTCATCACCATATTCGATGATGCCGCGCATTTGCTTTTCGATCTTTTGGAAGTTAGCCTCAGAAATTTTCTTTTCACCGAGGTCGATGTCGTAGTAGAAGCCGTTATCGACCACTGGGCCGACACCGAACTTAGCTTCTGGCCAGATACGTTGGACCGCAGCAGCGGTGATGTGCGCCAAGCTGTGTCGCATTGCGTGAAGTTGATCGTCATTCATGGTGTGTACTCCTTTAAAATTGTTTGTGAAAATAAAAAAACATACGATAACGAGGTTTATTGGTATAAATCTGCATATCGTATGTCTCGGGTCCAACTACTGTCAGACGGTTCCACCGGACTTTTACTTATGAGAGACGTTACGTACGTCTGCACTCCGACGGAGTTCGAAAGCTAGTGAGGCTTTGTCATTACTCTACCGGTTATTATACCATGTGTGCTGCGTATATTGATTCCTGACCTCTATTCTGGTACCATTAAAAGGCTTTATAAGTATCGTGCACGTTGGCATGGGTCCTTAGCTCATTTGGCTAGAGCGCCTCATTGACGTTGAGGAGGTGAGAGGTTCGAATCCTCTAGGACCCACCAAATTTATGAATTGACCTCTCCGGAGGTCTTTTTATTGCCTAATCACCCCTTACAACAGGGGTGATTTTCTTTTCCCCACAGCCTAGGCAACTTATCCACCACCCTCCCCGACCCTCAACCATAAACGATATATCACAGGCGGTATTTCATGTGAATACGTGTTCCATTGACATTTCATTCCTATTATGCTAATATGTATACATGTCCAAGAAACAACAGATTGAATCACACCAGACTCCATCAGCACTTGATCGCTTCTCACTCGGTTTCGAGTACGATAAGACGCTCCAAGAGATCAAACGCGAAGTACGTATCCGTACGATCTAATCCACACCTCGTGAATAGCGAAAGAACCTCCCATTATGGGAGGTTCTTTGTTTTGCGACGTAGCCCCTTACCTACCAGGTTGAGTCCTTCTTCATCTATCTGTAGTGGTGGAACAAATAAAAACGACGCCCTGATGAGCGTCGTCTAAGGTGATCAGTATTAACAGCCAGTAAGCCTGCTACTTTTTAGCATGTGCTAAGGCCTTCTTCTTGGCAGCAGTGGCGTAGGTCTCTTTACTCGTAACATCGAACTTCGTAAGGTACTTTCCGAATAACAGACGAGTCTGCGAGTACAATGCCGCTGAGGCACTATAGCCGATTGCCGTTACTGGCATTAAGAACCATTGCAGCAACATACCAAGGGTACGGTGACGCTTGTAGCGTTCTGGACGAGGTGGCAACATCTTGAAGGCCAGGAAGACCGTAATAAACAGACCGATCAGGGCGACGCGTTGCACAAAACTAATCGTATCTGGCAACTGGTGCGCCACGACGTCGTGATACGCCTGGTTGTTAATCAATAACGGCACCCAACCACCGACAGCCACAAGGATTGCGACAGTCGCCAGTGTTAGGTGTCCATCAATCAGTACAATCAGCTGTGAGAGGCCGCTCAACAGTGGAACGTTACGCTTCTTGCTAAATACCCGTGTTGCCACATATGGCACGTCAGAGGCACCGTAGGCCCAGCGACGGAGCTGAATAAACTGCGCTTTCAATGTCTTGACGTAAGTACTGTCTAATACGGCATCCTGATAGATCGGCACGTACAGCGGGATCACGTCGTAGTTGCCGTTAAAGTAAAAATAGCTGCGCCAGTACTGGTGCCCGTCTTCAACAATGGTGCGAGTACTCCAGAAATCCATCTCGACCAATGCTTCCATCGGTTGCGAGTGCGAAGCAAAGTTGCGCAAACTGTGTGGGCGCATCGAGCTAATAATGTTCCAGAAGGAGTTACCGGTCGCGATAACACGCATTGGTGCTGGGACATCCCAAATGTTATTAAGGAATAGTGAAATCGGTTGGAAGGCCAGGTGCTTGCGATCTTCGTGCACGATGAATTCGTACGTCACGTAGTCAAAGTACGTGGCGTGCGGACGGTTATCAGAGTCGAGTGTCGTAATGATGACGTTCTTATACTCAATCCCCTTCTCATCCATCCAGCGCTGCATGTGCTTGCCGGCAAAAGTAATATTTCCACCCTTACCAACGACCTCATTTGGCAGGTCACGAGGGTGTTTGACCAGGACGAAGTCAACAAACTTCGACGCGAATTTCTTTTGCAGACGGTTAGCCGTCTTTTCCATATCTGCCCCACCGCGCTCTTCGTAGGCCAGTGCGATCACCAGGCGAGATTTGTCGTAACTGGTCGCCAATAACGACTGGACGGTTGGCTCGAGGATCTCGTATGCCTCATTATAGGCAGCAATAATGACTAAGTTATAAAGTTCTGACGGTTTCGGGAAGGCAGCTGGGTCGGCGGCGGCTAAACGAAGGTTGTCGATATGCGTTGGCATCGCAAAGGCCTTCGAATGACTATTCGCACGCAGCTCATATGACTCGGTTGGGTTTTCGAGGTCTTCCAGACGCTCGCGCCAGTTGAGCTTTTGGGCTTTTTCAAGATTATTACGCCCACCAATGGTGTGATACGCGATTCCGACAGCCTTTACCAGCAGTGTCACGATGATCAACATCAAATACACAGCGGCAAATAGCGGCGAGACAAGAGACAGAACAATAAGAAGCACCAACGCCCCCCAACTAAGTAATGCTGGTACCATTTCAAAGAAACGGTACATTTTAGTTCGTTTACCAAGGGGAATTTCGAGATCAATCACTGAGTGTTGTTACCTTAAAACCGGACTAAACCGGTGACCATACGTTAATAATTGAAAATGCCGTCATCCAGGCGAAGATTAGCACGCCGATCCCCATCCAAGCGAACATAATCGCGAGGGGGTGACCCTTTGTAATGTAAATTTTAATCGCGACAGTAATGTGCAAGAATGCTACCAAGACAGCAAAGCCCCCGAAAGTTAACAGATAGAACCATTGGTCACGATACAGGTGTGTGACGCCGTAAGCTGTGTAGTGCGTGACAAGTTGCAACTCACTTGGTTGGACAAAAAGGAGGATGTAGGCGACGAATAAGGCAGCAATAACCAAGGTAACCACAGTAAGTATCGTTAAATAACGATTTGTAATAAGTTCTTTGAATGAGGTTTTGATAGTATCTAATCGCATATAAATGGAGCCGTTGTCCGGGATCGAACCGGAGACCTACGCTTTACGAAAGCGCCGCTCTACCAACTGAGCTACAACGGCACGTTTTGCTTCTCATCATTATAGCATTGGGGGCAATGAAAATAAATGATAGGACTACGGTTGCCATCAGAGACAAAAACTGGTAAAATCTGTAGAGTCTTTGGCCGGACAACCACAATTGTGGGCTCGTAGTGAAGCTGGCCTATCACGTCTCCCTGTCACGGAGAAGATCGCCGGTTCGAATCCGGTCGGGCCCGCCAAGAATTTATAGAAAAGACCTTCGGGTCTTTTTCTTATATACTGTAAATAGTTTTCGCAGATCCCACCCTCTTCTATCAGGAGCAGCCTATGCAACAAACTCGTTCTTCAAAGATCACCCTCATCGTCATAGCCAGTGTCGTCTGGGGTACAATCCTCACCCACATCGTCGCACGCTTGCTGTGGCACTTCCAGGCATTTGGCTGGAACCACACAGACCTGACCGATTTTTGGCAGTACACCCGTGATCCGTATTTCGTCAAAGAAACACATCTGATGGCCTTCTGGGCAATCGTTGCGGTTGCCACGATCATCTGTTTTATCGCCTGTCTCGCCGCCGCACTACAAAAGCAGCCGCGCGATGAATAGGTCTCACTTCCCCGCTTCGGCGCGAAGAGCTCCCGGTGAGCCTCGCTGCCAGCGGGGTTTTCACTTTCTGAAACACTGTCGTCACTACGATGAAAATAACATTAACCTGACAATAAAATCCGCACAGGCATCCAATGATTTTTTATAATAAGAACTAGTGCGGGGCGTGTTCGACTATCATTACAAGCCTGTCGCACTTTGACAAGCAGAATGAGAAACATCAGGCGAGCAATGAGGCCCATAGCTTTACGGCTTTTTTGCTCATCTGGTGTGTTCAGAATACACACACTCCCATTACGGAGCAACACCCCTGTTAGGATGGGCGGAAAGTACTATCGTGAACAAGAACAAGGCAACGCTGAAGTACTCTTTCGGCGAGATCAGCGTCCGGGTTGGCGTCGACGGCAATGTCGACCAGCCCCAGCAGATCGCTGATCACATGCTGTCGACCGCAACGGCTGCCCTGGGCACCGAAGCGATTCACCTCGGCATCTCGCAGAGCCAGCAGGGCGCCGATGACGCGCTCGAGCAGACCTGCAAGTCCAATGTCGAGTTCGGCGAGATCACGGTCGAAGCCGAGGTCACGTTCAAGCTGAACCGGCGCATCTCCAAGCGCACGATCAACGACGTCGTGTTCCGCAACGTCCTGCCGATCATCTGGCAGACGGCCGGGCTGTACTTCGGTGACCGTCGCAGCGACGCGACCTCGCAGACCCCGCTCACCCAGCAGGAGCGCAGCGAGAGCAACCGGCACCTCGAAGCACTCTTTGCGCTCGACGCCAGCGCCGACACCGGCCGACAGGAAGCCCGCCGCGAGCAGCAGCTCGCCGCCCGCTAACCTCGCCGGCTAAAGGCTGGTCGCGACAGGTAGGAATGCCGGGGTGGTGTATCTATACACCTCTTCTGCTTGTCGCGATCACCTTTATACATACCGCTTATAATTTGTTGAATCCTCGTCAGTTGCTACACTATAGCCAGATTTCAATACCGAAATCATTTATTTGCACCATCCGATCTTTATGAAGGGTGTCATGTTCATTCGCATCATAAAAAAGTGGAAGTGGATCGGCTTGGTGTATCTCATCATTTTGATGTTGATCATCATCAACGGTACCGCCAGAACCATCCGGGTATACACCGGCCTGTTCAGCACGTCGACACCGGCGCAGCTGTCGGACATGAGTATCCCCGCTTGGCTGAGCAAGATCCAGCAAGCATTCGTCGGATACGACTTTTCGTCACCCGACACACTACTTGAGCACGTCGTGGTGCTCATCACGCTCATGATCGTTGCCGCGCCGCTCGGCATCGGGTGGGTCAGCTGGTGCGTCATTCGTCGGTTCATTGCAGCCCGGTCACAAGATCAGGCAAGCACGGTCTAATCCGTCACCGTGCAATGAAAAAGCCCCGCTATCTTCGTGATAACGGGGCGCTTTTCTTATCTGTTAAACTGCAAAATCAAGCAGTTTTGAACACATTATTTATTCGCGTGAAATCGCTCAGCCACGTAGTCCCAGTTGACCACATTCCACCAAGCAGCGACGTAATCATCGCGCTTGTTCTTGTAGTCGAGGTAATACGCGTGCTCCCAGACATCAAGCCCTAGGATCGGTTCAGGTTCGCCGTTCATGAGTGGGACGTCTTGGTTTAAAGTTGTCACGATTGAAAGATCGGGCTGCAGCCATGCCCAGCCACTGCCGAATACGGCCAGCGCTTTGGCAGTGAATTCGTCTTTAAATGCTTGGTAGCTGCCGTACCTGGCGACCAAGGCTTCACCTAGTTCACCAGCTGGTTCACCGCCGCCGTTTGGGGACATAACCTTCCAGAACAAGCTGTGGTTGTAGTGACCGCCGCCGTGATTACGAACCGCGCCGCGGATGTCTTCTGGAATAACGTCGAGATCACTAATCAATTCAACGATCGACTTACCCTCTAGTTCAGGATGCGTCGCAAGAGCCGCATTTAACTTATCAACGTAAGTCTGATGGTGTTTATCGTGGTGCAACTGCATGATGTCTGCGCTAATATTTTCGCCAAGGGCGTCGTAGGCGTATCCGAGATCTGGAAGTGTGAACATAATAATAATCTCCTATAGGTATTAATTACTTGAGGCATCGGCACTGTTGGCGACCGCAGGAATATCAATCAGCTCTTTGACCTTATCGGTCTCTTTAATCGCACTGAGTTGGCGCGCAAAGACAGTCAATGGAATGTGGACGTATTCGTAGTTGACTTGGGTATCGTTAATTTCGAGGAGTTTGACGTAGTAATAGCCCTCCCCTGTTGTTGACTTGACGACGGGTGAAATTTCACCAGGTTTGAGTTTGGTTGCTGCAATTGCCAGACCACCGTCTTGGTTGGTTTTTGGAACCCAGCCAAGGGCACCGTAGACAACCTGGACCTTTGAGGTGGCATTAGTTGTTTCGGTCACACTCTTGAGGTCGGTGTTGCCACTGGCGATCAGCGCACCAACTGCTGTCGAAATCTCTTCAGCCTGTTTGTCGACGACAAAGCCAACTTTTTGACGAAGTAATTTTGTCTGCATTGCGTGACGGTATTCATCCGGTGACCAGCCGTAGTAATCAAGGATCACCGCGTCGTAGGTTGCTTCCGAGACTTCTCCATCAGCCGAACTGCGTTGTTGTTTCAGATACGTTTCCAAGTCGGCGTCACTAATCGTCACGTTGTTTTCTTTAGCGAGCTTCATTGCGTAGGCATCAGCCAGTGCATCAGACATCGCCTGTTGTTTCACGAAGTCAGATTGGCGCTTGCCGTCTTCGCTTGATAAGTTAACACGCTCTTTTGTCTCTAGGTAGTGAATCGAGCTGCGGTACTTCATCAAGTAGTCACTATAGCGAACTGGTTGTCCATCGATACTAGCGACGGGCAGTGGAATCACACGAGTCACGCGGTACATAAAGTCACTCGTGTTCTGAGCTGGATATAGTTGCCAGTAGCCAACTCCGACCAGGACGAGCAGTGTAGCAACGGAAATAATGATCGCGTTGAACACTAATTTGTGTCGGGCATATTGGACGGGGTACTTAAAGCGACGACCACCCGCAAGAATACGTTCGCGGTGCTGCGCAATGGTTTCGGTGGTGATACGCGCCGAGTGTTCAACAGTCGGTTTGCGGCGTATCTTATTCAATAATTTCTTCATGTTCTCCTTGCTCGACTGCGTTCGCAACGGCGTTTTGTAACTTGTTGTATGTCTTCTCGGGATGTTCGACATTCCGGATGACCAGATCCCCTACGAACGTCTGGATGACGATCGTTCCATACCCTAGTATTTCGCCACTGAATCCAGGTATATTATAGCTTATGTTTTGGATCTTTGACAGTCGCAGCTCGACGACGTCCTTTCCAAAGATCCCCTTTTGGGTTACTTGGCGGATACGCTGGTTAGTGACCAGGTAAATCGTAAAGTACCACATGATGTAGTGATACATAAACAGGATCAGTCCCAGCAATAGTCCACCGATCGGCAATAAGAATAATTCTAGGTTAGTTTGCCAAATAAGCGGTGGGATCGATGAGAGGGCAAATGGGATAAGTAACAGCCAGAAGCCTTTTCGCATCGCAATAAGGTGGCGACGGAACACAAAAAGAACCTTTTCCCCTGGGCGCTGACCTTCGAAATCAAGCTGTTGCGTGTTTGTATCTTTTTTAGACATATATTTCCTTCTGTCAGTATACCAAATTAGGCCATTACTGCCATCATTTAAGGGGTAATCTTGTAGATGTGGTACGAATATTCGTTAGCAAACGTATCGACGAATGTCCCATTGGTAATTGGCAGGCTGCGATTTTCATACAACACCTCAACCGATGAAGCGCTCGCCAGATCAGCTGGTAATCGGATAGTCTGGCTGCCCGTTGGTGTCTTGAGGCTCGTCATGGCATATAGGTAGTACGAGTCGTTATACTTTTTGAGCATTGTATCAAGGGCAGGACTAGCGGTGTACGCCAGCGACTGGGTGTTTAGCACAGGTGCTAAGTCTTTGATTTGCTGGTTAACGGCGATAATTTTAGCGTTTGTCTCTGGGTAGCAGTTGTCACGCATCGAGTGTTGGTTACCGTTACACGTCCCGCCAAAGTTATGGTTAAAGTAGATAATGCCGCGTGCTTCGTGAATTAACGAGCTATAAACGGCACCAGCTAGTTGATTCGCGGTAATTGTTGTCGCGGTCTGATCACTGAATGGGTGGCCATCTTCAACGAATGCCCAGATTGGCTGGCGAGCATTATCCATTGCATCGAGTCCACGCATCTTGTCGATCACCATGCCATAGTTAGCTGATCGCTGACAGAGGTTGGCCGGAACACCCAAGTACCTACCCGCTTCACCCGGGCAAAGATTTGGATCGGTGTAGAAGTACAGGTCGGCTGACGTCACGGTCGTGTAGTTATTAACGAATCCCGATGCTTGAGCAGGGCCTTCCCACATCATCACTCCCTTACCGAAGTTTGCGTAGTCGAACCGCCCATCACCCGCAGGATGTAAAGCCTTTGATTCTGCCATCGCCGTGTAACCGCACCGGGTATCGACGACGACACATCTAAAGTTAGCCTTGTCCCAGGCAGCGTTACCTGGGCCGAAGTACATATCTGCCTCATCGAGGCTGACAAAACCCTTCGTCTCGTTACCCGCTCCAGCGCGGTACGTGATAATTGCGTTTTGGCCATTAGCCTCAACCAATGGTAAATCGCTATTAGATGTCAGCTCGACGTAGGTATTAATGCCAAATGCTTTGTCGGCATCGATTTGCGACTGTTCCGTCACAGCCTCGAACCAGACACCAACCGGGAAGAAGTTAGAATCGGTCCAACTACCATTTGTTTTCGCAAACTGCTCGTAGTACGACGGGCCACCTTCCCAAGGAACTGTCGCAAGATTATCCGTCGTCGCATTATTTACTGTGTCGTATGGGACAAATGTTGGGTCAACCCAGTAACTTGTGCCATTCGCTCCGTCCTCTGGGTATTGCATGAACTCAGAATATTTATACACGCCGTTTTTAAAGGAGTCACTCGACTGCATAGCCTCGATATATGGACTACTTGGCTGCGCGCCACTAAAGACGCCTGGTGTGTAGGCGTAATGTCCGGTTGCGGTGTGGTACGAAACGGTGAATGTCTCGCCCGCAACAACCTGAAGCGGTGATGTAAATGTTCCCGTTTGCCATCCGGAGGCAGTCTCGTCAACGAACTCCGCAGTGCGCAGCATTGTCATGTCGGTCTTCCATATCGTAGCAGTATGATACCCGGTGTTACCTGGAAGTTTGTAGAATCGAACCCCTGTTAATACGCCGTCTGCTTTGACGGTAAACTTCATTCCGACGTTGATAGCCGAAGTTTCATTGGAATCTTGGGCAAGCGCAGGATCTGTCGTGATGATACTGGCGTACGGCATCGTCACGGCGACACGCAAACTTGTTAGCGATACATTATCTGCTTCATCCGCTGCGGTGACCGCATAGGTATAGTAGTTACCTGGCACAACCGCAGTGTCGTCGTACGTCAAGGTATCTTCATCAACTGTGGCAACCAAAATACCACTGCGGTAGACGTTATACTCAGTGACGGCAACGTTGTCGGTCGTGGCACTCCACGTCACATGCGTTGATGTGTTGGTTGGCGCCGCGACGTTAACGCCCGTCACTGTTGCTGGGCGCTGAGTATCACCCACAGGCTGGTCAGGTTCATCAATACCCGGTGTCGCGGGGTTGGTATTGGTGTTGCCAGTACTATTACCACTACCCGAGCTGGAAGTTGCCGGCGTGGTCGTAGCTTTTTTCGGAACAACACTCACACTACCTTGTTCGGTTGCTGGGGTAACACTGGTGTCGGTATCGCCCGTTGATACACCTTCGGTATCTGTTTCGTTTTTAACGGTAATAGTCAGTGTGCTACTTGTGACAGCCTTGTTATCGTTGGCGATAGCCCTGACGTATATGGCATGTGTGCCATTCTTTAACTGTGAAGTATCCAGACTCAACTTGAACGGTGATGAATAACTGACGTGCACCATGACGCCGTCAACAAATAGTTCTACTTTCTTTACGTTCGAGCTATGCTCCAGAATCGGCGCTATATAGACAGTGCCAGTCAGATTTCGACCCTTAATGTCCTGAGGGATAGAGATCGAGACGGCATCTGCACTGGTAGCAGTCTCTCGGGGATTGTTAAGCAACAAAACCCCAGCAACGATAGCTGCTGCAATAATAATGATTGATATGATCCAAACAAGCTTTTTATTCATGATTCTCAGGCCATTCTAATAAGTATACTTACCAGAATTATATCATATTGCTTACGTCTGTATTATTCGTTATTGTCGTCGAGATTGACCTTGATGGTCACTCGGGATGGTCCAGCGTTTGGATCAATCTTGAAGTAGTCGTCCGAAAGGTCACCCTTCATCAAGATATCGCTGCTGCCAGCGTCATCGCGCAGCTTGCTTGAAACAGTCAGTCGAACGAACTCACCCTTATCGGACTTGTAGTGATACTGCTTGAATGTGCTACCTGGGTACGGTTCTTCGAAGTAGGTATAGCCTGCGTTACGGATCAGTTGATCAAAGTTTGAAAATGTCTCGTCGACCGGTGCTGCAACGACAAAGCGTTTGTACGATGAGGTGCTGCGATTCTTGTCATAGTCGTATGGCCGCTTGTCGCCGAAGATGCTATCTTCTTGAAAATACGTTTGTTCGGGTATGTTGATACTATCGAAGATTTCGACGATGCGAGCTTCGCGAACCTTATCGGTGTGATTACTCAAAAATGCGCTGGCTTGATAGATAAGGACTGAAGTTGCGACAAGGGCCAAGAAGATGATTGATCCCCCAAGGATAAATCGGCGTTTACGCTGCTGTTTTTCCTGGATAGCCTGCTGTTTTTTCGAGAGTTTTTTAATCATGAATTCATCATAGCATAAGCAAAATGACTCCCCTAGCGGGAGTCATTTTTGGATCAATTCATGGTACCTCGGACAGGAGTCGAACCTACAACCTTATCCTTAGGACGGATCTGCTCTATCCAGTTGAGCTACCGAGGCATACTGCTAAGTTTAACAGATAAAGAGCTTGGCGGCTCACGGAGCGATTTCAACTACATCTGCAGCCCGAGTCTTTCCCGGTACTGAAACAGAGAAAGACCCGGAGCGAAGCGTAGTTGAAATTGTCTCCGTGAGACGTGGAGGCGACGTTACCTGGTGAACTTCTCGTTCAATACACTGTAGTCGTAAAGTTCAGCTTCGGTGAACCAGTGTGGAATTTCTTGGGCTGCGTCGCTGGCGTCACCAGAGGCGTGAATCAAGTTTGGAATTCCCTTATCTTGTTCGTCACCGTAGCCGTAGCTCATGTGCGAGAAGTCGCCGCGGATTGTACCGGGTGCAGATGACTTCGGTTCAGTTGAACCAACCAGCTTACGGACAAGTTCGACCGCTTCGATACCTTCGAGGACCATGGCGATAACTGGGCCATCGATCATGTTGTCGAGAACGTTATTGAATGTCTTCTCACCACGGCGAGTAATGACTTGGCCAATCTCTTCGTAGTGCTTGTAGTAGTGTTCACGGCTTGGGGCTAGCATCTTGGTGCCGACGATTTTTAGGCCGACGCGTTCGAAGCGACTAAGGATTTCTCCAACTACTCCACGTTGGACTGCATCAGGTTTAAATAGAATCAATGTTCGTTCGATATGGCTCATACGGTCTCCTATGACTGCTTGTATTTATTCTATTGTACCAAAAGTATCACGGTCAGCACTGCGGCAAGTGCAACTCGGTACCACCCAAAGACGGCCAGTGAGTGTTTTGCGAGGTAGCGCAGCAAAAATCCGACAGCTAATAGTCCGGCGATAAAGGCGAAAATGTTTGAGACTAACAGTGTCCCAAAGTTGGCTGTTAAGTACGCGTGGTCACTGACCAGGATCTTGGCGGTGACACCGATCATGATCGGGAGTGAAGCCAAAAAGCTATATTCAGCCGCTTCAGCCGGCTTCAGTCCTGCCAGGCGCCCAGCAATAATCGTTGAACCAGATCGTGACACCCCGGGAATCAGGGCCAACATCTGGGCACCACCGATAGCGAGGGCGCGTAGCGGTGGCAACTTCTCGCCGTCGTCAACCGGTGAAGCGTGTGGTAACTTCTCAAGGATAATCATCACAAACCCAACGACCGCTAATGTGACCGCAACCGTCACAGCACTGCCAAAGAAAGACGGCGTGTTCTGGATGAAGTCAGCTAGCAGATACCCAACGATGCCGGCTGGAACTGAAGTAATAAGGATGTTGAGTGCTAACTTATACTTTTTATTAACAAAAATGTCTTTGATAATAGCAATGATACGGACGCGGAAGAATACCAACAGCGCAAGCAGTGTTCCGATATTAATAAACTCTAAAAATAAGTGGTCTGACGCGCCGGACATGAACGTCTGAGCAATCACGAGGTGCCCCGAACTACTGATCGGGATGAATTCGGTTAATCCTTGGATCAGCCCTAAAATTACTGCTTGTAGCCATTCCATTTGCTCTATTGTATCGTCACAAGGGGTTTTAGGCTATGCTTATTGTATGTACATGTCAGAACTGATCCTCGATTACATTGAACACCTCGAAGTCGAAGGTGGTCGGTCGTCGAAAACGGCCGAAAACTACCGCCTCTACCTGGAGCGGTTCGTTGAGTTTACCGAGGACACTAAAGTCGAAGCCATCACCTCCGAAATGATTCGTAAGTACCGTCTGTGGTTGAACCGCTACAAGAACAACGCCGATGACGATCTGGCAACCATTACGCAGTCCTATCACCTCATTGCCCTACGTGGCTTCCTAACCTACCTTGGGCGTCGTGACATCGAGACCCTTTCACCTGATAAAATCATTTTGCCAAAAGTCTCACGCAAACAAGTCACCTTCCTTCACTACGACGAAGTAGCCCGCATGATTGCCGCTATCGACATCGGGTCAGAAGCCGGCCTGCGTGACCGCGCCATTGTTGAGCTACTGTTTTCAAGCGGCCTGCGTGTCTCAGAACTTATCAACCTCAACCGCGACCACGTTAATACCAAGCGCCGTGAATTCATGGTGCGCGGAAAAGGTCAAAAAGACCGCCCGGTATTTATTAGTGAAGCCGCCGCTGGCTGGGTCAATCGCTACCTCGATGCCCGCGAAGACAGCCTTCCCCCACTGTTCATTAGCTACAGTAAAAATGTCGAGCAGACCAACAGTGGTGACTATCGTCGCCTTACCGCCCGCAGTGTACAGCGTCTGGTTGCTACCTACACTCGATTAGCCGGGATTACGAAGCACGTTAGCCCGCACACTATGCGCCATAGCTTCGCAACTGACCTGTTGATGAACGGCGCTGACATTCGCAGCGTCCAAAGCATGCTGGGACACAGCAGCATTAGTACGACCCAGGTATATACCCACGTTACTGACCAACACCTCCGCGAGGTGTACGAAAAATTTCACTCTGAATCCGAATCGGACGACTAAAATCTTACAGTACTAAGGCGTACAGTTATTGACGAAGTCGCTAGCGACAGTACTAATGGCAAAGTCTTTACAGAAGTTACCGGTCAAATCGACAGCCGCCTCTGGGAATGGGAAGTTCGTATCCACTAGGTCAACCCGTGACTCGACGCGGCGATACAGGTCATTGGCGCGACCAGTCGAGTCGATACTCGGTTGGACATCGCTAAATTTAGCATTCTGCCCGAGGCTGACCCGGAAGTGCGTCGAGTTATATAGTGCTGTCAGGCGAAGATAGGCTGTTCGTTCGCTCCCACTCTGTCCAACTGCTTGTGGCAGCGTTAGTTGCACGCTACAGGCATAGCCACCACCGGTTAGGTTGCCAGAACACTTCGTTGCCTGCGGTGTCCCAATGGGTGTCTGGCGAATATCTTCGTCAGCGAAGCCCCATTGATCAGTCACGCTGCGTGCCACACCGGTTCGCCCGGATGGGTAGAGGAATAATGTATTGGCGTTACTATTTACCACACTCGAACTAGCGGCGTCGAAATCACTCAGCGAGAAGCTTGAGCCTACTTGCATCAACTGCGTACGTAGCAGTGATGGTCGGGTTGGTACCCAGTTTGCTTGCTTGAATAATGGCTGCGATGCTTCGGCATCAGTATCTGGCAGCAAGTTAACGATCTTCGTCCCTGCCCCGAGGTCTTCTTCGGAGTACCACTCAACCGTAATGGTATTAAAGTCACCCGTTGCCGTGAGTGGGATAAGTTTTGAAGTGTTAGCCGCAATTGTTCCCAAATAATCTGGGGTCTGTAGCTTGATTTTCACACAGGTGTAGGCCTGATTCAGCGCCGTGTCATTAGCAGATTGTTGCTGTTGCACCAGCACTTCTTTGTTAGCCGTCACGCTGACGACGTCACTCAGTCCGGCGTTACATGTATCCGAGTTCATACGGTTACGAACTGCTGTACAAGCTGCCGTGTCGCCACTTCCACAGACAGTACGCAGGTAGATAAGGGCGCGCTTGGCATCTTCGACACCCGCAAGTGATGAGTCATAAGCACTCTTTGATAGGTCGTTGTTCGACGCCTGTTGCTGGTCATTGAGCATAATGCGCAGGAATCCAAGTGTGACGATCGTAATAAGAAGCATCGCAAAGACAACGAGAAATAGCGAGACAGCTCCGGATTCTTTACGACGACTAAACATAACCACGACTAGTTAACCCCACTTACTACCCGGAGGACAAGCCCGAATTGCTGAACTGAACAATAATTTAGGTCAGACCCTGCTTGCCCTGGTGCTTTACAGCTCGTTTTCGTTGGATTAGCGGCATCGACATTTAATGCCCCCAAGTCACTCGTTCCGAGGACATACGAGAACTTATATAACTGCTGACCCGATAGCGAGTCCTTGGCTGTAGTGGTAGATACAACCGTGAAGTAATGAAGACCCAAGTTGTGATCGCCCGCCTTGAGGATCTCGGTAGCGTTGGCGGGATTAACGTTCGGGTATCGTCCAGTAGCATCCGGCGTGCAGTAAGCACCGCTACTGTCTGGCACCTTCACGAAGCCAACTTCAGAGCGAACAGTACCATTGGTATCTTTGACGATATTACCTGATCCATTCGCGGATGAATACTGATTGCGATTTGTGTTTACTTCGTTTAATGCTTTGACGTAGTTCCAGACATAACTATATTGCCCAACACACAATCGCCCACCCCAGGCGTTATTCACGTAACGATTTGCAGAAGCATCTAGTGAAAAGCTGCCGTTAGTACGCAGCGCCGATGTCAGCTCGTCGTCAATTGCCCTTGAGGTAATGTTCACCTCTTTCAAGATCATTCCTCTGTTATAAATATTAGCAATCTGCACGATCGTCATCGCGATCGCCAACAGCAACACAGAAATAAATGTCATCGCCAATAGCAGCTCGATAATAGTAAAGCCCTCGGTTGAGCCGCTAGTTGGCTGCGTATTAACTTCGTGGTTCATAAAGCCTCACAATCGTCCCTAATGTCATTGGTGCACCTCTACCCGGACTCTCCCAACAGGCACGGATATGAAAATCGATGTAACGAGTATTTTGTTTGTTTACATCACCGACCGCCACGGAGCGAATTGCTTCAACCCAGACACCTTGCGCGTTGGTCAACGCGTTTGACGTTGGATCATAGTTAACCTGCGCAACTGCTGTCGCTGTAATCATATTGGTCGTTGTTTTTGCAATATATTTGGCATTCGTAGCATCCAGGATAAAACTACCGTTTGGCGCGGCTGGACACACCGTTGGTGCGCTGAACGATGACGCAGCCGTTCCTGTGAGACCACTGGTCATTGCCACCCATTGTCCGGCTGGCGTATTAGCATCGTAAGTAATATCTGGCTGGAATTTGGCAACATAGGCATCGTGCAAAAAACGAATTGTCGTCGCCTGTGCGTCAATCTCTGAACGAACAAGTGTCGTCTCAAGAGCTCTCTGTGACGCAACAGTTCCCTGGTTCATAATCGACATAGCACCAACAACGACCATGCTAAAAATAGTAAAGGCGAATAACACTTCGATAAGCGTGTCCCCTCTTTGATGAGATCGATGAAGCCGACCTAGCATTTTGGAGCCTCTGTTCCGTCAGCAACTAGCGCCGCGGCAGTAGCGTTAGAGCGAGTCTCTATAGCACCCGGTGCACTCGCACCCGAACTAATGTTGACTGCAAGGATTTCAGGTACACCGACACCGCCCGGATCAACACAGATCGTACGAGCACCTTGTCCTGGATAAGAGGCGGTCGTCTGCACCATCATAGCCTTTAGCGTAGCTGAGGATATATCTGCAACGTCAACAACAGTATCGCTTGTAAATGTATACGTTGTCCCACTATTAGGTGAGCGCAGGATAAAAATAGCAAGTGAGCGCGGGGTAGTTGGGTTACGAAAGCCGCCACCACTCTTTGGCCAGGCAATTTGCGCACCCCATTCGAGTGTTGTCGTCTCAACACTACTAGTTGAGACTCCGAGAGTATAGTTATCTTTTAGTTCGGTGATGTCATTTGTTCCAGTAGCGGTTGAATTTTCGTACCCGACGATCGTCGCCATTGAGATATCTCCATTTACGACGCCGACGTAACGACCTAGTAGTACACAGTCGCTTTGACCCGGGGCAATACCCCCACCTGCCTGTACGGGCGTCGCGTTAGCGGCGCATGTCCAGTCAGCGTCGCGATCGTTACTAACGTTACTGACACGAGAATACTGGTCTTGTAATAGTGCCTTGAACGAGGAGACGGCATCACCGTAGCGTTGGTTTGAAATCGACGAACCAATACCAACTAGCAATCCCGCGATTAATACACCGGTGATTGCCAGAACCAGCATGGTTTCGATGATCGTAAAACCTGGTTTAGAGTGTGTGCCCATTTACCGCCATTATAGCATAAGCAGGAAAGAGTTTACCTCTTTACATCAGACCGTATGTGTAGAATTCGACAACCATCAAACCAATTAGTTTGGCGATGATTGCACCAACAATCAGCAGCGGTCCAAATGGCACGTGTGAGTCGCGTTTTAGCTTGCCCACTGCCATTAATGGGATGACGATTAGGCAACCTATAAAGTTCGCCAAGAAAAGAGCGATAAGGGCGTATTGCCAATCAGCCAACAACAACCCAAGAGCTAATCCAAGCTTAATATCCCCAAAGCCAATCCAGCGACCTTTTGATACCAGGTATAGGACAAAATAGATACCGCTCAGCACTGCGACAGATCCAATAATGTTAAGAATTGTACCGAAAACGTCGTTACTGGCGATAACAGTCAAAATAGCGCTGACAGCACCAAGACCGATGACAATAAACGTCACCCTGTTCGGCAGCAAGAACCACTTCGTGTCATAAGCAAACAAAATTGCGAGACCGACACCGGCAACCAGCCACGTTGCGAATGAAGCGATCGCCAGGCCAGTGTTGAGGTCAAACGGCCAGAAAGCGTACGACAAGACGAAGAACAAGGCCGTTCCAAGCTCGATGAGCGGCTCCATGTAGCCAATTGGCTTACGGCACTCGCGACAGCGGCCACGCAGCGTCAGCCAGCTAACAAGCGGGATAAGGTCATACCATTTAAGGGTATAGCCACAAGAAAGGCAGCGAGAACGATCGTTCGCTGCCTTAACATGGGTTAACTTCTTGAGTTTGGCGTATTCGGCACGATCAACGTGCTCACCGGCTGCTTTGTCCTCTTCGAGTTGCTTGGCACGAAGTCGCCAGACCGTTGCTCCCGCAAAGCTACCCAGCACAAGGCCGAACAGAATCAATGCGAGATACATAACAAGGTCATACATAGACTTATGATATCAGCTAACGAGCCGTTTCGGGCTAGTTATTGTTACAGTAGTAACCACCGCTTTCAAGTACCATACGGAAGGCTACCTTACGACTACCTCCAGCTTTGACGGCTGCACTCGAGGTGTCACAGACATACCCAGGGGTGAAGTAGATAGTGTTTTGAGAAGTCTTGAAGTCTGTCGTCAATTCACTAGAGTCTTTCAGAGCCATGACGTACTTTTCTGAGCCAGAGACTTGACCTTGTGCAGTTGTTGCACCGGCTGGGTCAACGAATGAGTCACCTCCAGCAACAAGGTACTGATCAACAAACGTGTTGTATCCTGCAGCTGTACCGGTCGGCAATGTACCACGGTTTGAGTTGGTGTAGTTAACAATTGATGTCTGCAGACGGCCCATGTCATTCTTGCGCTGTGTATCACGTTGGTTGCGTTGCAATGCAGGAAGCGCGATAAAGACCATCAAGAAGATAAGTCCGGCGATTGCCAGTACCAGTACGACCTCGATAATTGTAAAGCCGTTTTGTTTCTTTTGGGCCTGAGCCTTAGCTTGTTTGAGAACGTTCATAGGAACTTTTTCCACCTTTCGAATGAACTAAATTATTGCATATAATGCTTGTGTTTAATAGTAGCCGACGCGCGTATATTTGTCCAGATATATTAAACGTTGATACCGTTAACGAGTCCGTAGATCGGCAGCAAGATTGCCCCAACCATTCCCCCGGCGACAACTGCCAATACTACCATCAGGATCGGCTCGATGGCCGTAGAGATAGTTTTGATCTGTTCGTCGAGTTCGTCCTCGTACACTTGGGCCACTTTGCCGAGCATTTCGTCGATACGTCCCGACTGCTCGCCGATCTTAATCATCTGTGGAACAAGTGTCATAAATACAGCCTCTGGTTCGAGGGCGACAGAAAGAGCTTTACCGCCCTTTACTTTGTCAGCAGCACGTTCAATACTTTTTTGGACAATCGTATTGTTGACAGCTGTTCCGGTGATTTTGAGCATATCAAGCATACTCACACCCGTTGCAAGCAGTGTCTGTCCGGTACGGGCAAAACGGGCCATGTAGAGTTTTCGGATCATGCCACCAAAGACAGGCACTTTGATCTTGAACTGGTCTTTAAGGTGAATACCACTTTCAGTCTTCATGTACTGAAGGCCGAAGTATATTGCGATACCAACAGCGATAATCACAATCCACCAGAAACGTAGCAGCAGATCAGCCGCCGTCACCATGATGAGCGTCAGAATTGGCAGCTCCTTACCGAGGTCTTCGTATAATTTCTCCACTTGTGGAACAACGGTGAACAACATAAATGCCAGAACGGCACCAATCACAACCAAGACAATAATTGGGTACGTTAACGCGCCCTTGATCTTGCTCATCGTCGCCGCATCTTTCTCTTGTTGGTTGGCAACGCGCTGCAATGATTCGTCGAGCGTACCCGACAATTCACCGGCCGAGATGAGTGAAATAAAGACGCCGTCAAAGACGGTTGGGTGCTTACCGAAAGCGATCGAAAGCGATTTACCACCTTCGACGTCAGCAACGATCTCCTCAACAACTGATTGTAGCTGCTTGTTGTTGGTTTGTTCGAGGACAGTATGAAGGCTTTGACTCAGTGGCAGTCCAGCCCCAATCAGCGTTGCTAGCTGACGCGTAAAAACAACCTTGTCTTTAGTCGAAATACGACCAGTGATACGCGATAGGAATGAACCATCCCCTATTTGTTCGCGGATCGAAAGTGGCACAAAACCCTGTTTGACCAATAGCTGTGCGGCAGAGCTTTCAGATTCGGCTTGTAGCGTCGACTTAACAAGCTTGTTGCTAGCGCGGTCGCGGGCTTCGTAAGTAAACTTTTTCACTAGAAACTAGCCCCTCATTAGCCTTTCAAATTCCGTCAGATCAACCGCGTATTCACGGGCTGCGTCGTAGGTCACCGTTCCGGCTTGGACGAGGCTGACAAGTGTGCGGTCCATGGTCTGCATCCCTTGGTCGGCACCGGTCTGGATAATGGCATCAAGTTGGTGCGCTTTACCTTCGCGGATGATGTTACGAACGGCTGGGTTGGCAACCAGAATTTCGGCTGCAACGACACGTCCGCCACCGATAGATGGGACAAGGCGTTGTGAGACGATCGCCATCAAGATGTTCGATAGCTGGGCACGGATCTGTGGCTGTTGGTGCGGCGGGAAGACGTCGATCATACGATCAATCGATTGTGCAGCGGAGTTAGTGTGTAGCGTTGCAAAGACAAGGTGTCCTGTTTCAGCGATCGTAATCGCTGCCGAGATGGTCTCGAGGTCACGCATCTCACCAATCAACACAACGTCAGGGTCTTGGCGAAGGCTTGAACGCAGTGCAGCTGAGAATGAGTAGGTGTCATAGTGCACTTCACGTTGGACAATGACTGACTTCTTCGACTTGTGGGTAAATTCGATTGGGTCTTCAATGGTGATAATGTGGTTGGCTTTTTCGGTGTTGATCTTGTCGACAAGGGCCGCAAGCGTCGTTGATTTACCAGACCCAGTTGGTCCAGTCACGAGGACGAGGCCACGTGGATAATCGGCGAATCCAAGGACAACATTCGGCATACCCAGTTCGGTAATTGATTTAATTTCATTAGGGATCAGACGAAGTGCCGCTGCTAAGTTACCACGTTCGTGGAAGGCGTTCACACGGAAGCGTCCGAGTGTCCCGAAGGCGAAGCTAAAGTCGAACTCTTTGTCCTTCATAAGGATTTGGCGTTGATCTTGGTCAAGGATGGCAAAGACGAGTGTCTCAACCGATGCTTCATCGAGTGGGTTGAAGCCAGCGACTGGGATTAGTGCCCCGTCGACACGTAGCATCGGTGGCAGGCCGACCTGCAAGTGAAGATCGGACGCGCGGCGCCGGACAACTTCTTCGAGTAAGACTTCGATTCGTAATTGTTGGTTGTTCATAATTTTTTCCCACTCATCCTTTTATTCTTAAGCCGCATCCGACGTTACTCTGTTGACTTCTTCGATTGTTGTGACGCCCGAGAGTGCTTTGAGGTACCCATCCTGACGCATCGTAATCATACCCTGAGACACTGCTAATCGTTGGATTTCTGAGCTGGCTGCCCGTTTCACGATTAAGTCCTGGATGTCAGGGTTGACGTCCATTACCTCAAAGATGCCGGCGCGACCACTGTACCCGTGGGGTGTCTGAGGAGTATCAATACCTCTGACCAAAGTATAAGCGCTTTGACCGCTCAAAGGAAGGTCTTTGTAGCCTAAATCTTGCGAAACGCGGGCGACGTCTTCTTTCGTTTTTGGCAGTAAGTGTCCGATAGTCGCCATAATGTTCTGAGTTTCGATTGGTGATGACTGGTAGGTCTCGCGTTTTGTCGAGACGCGGCGCACCAGACGTTGACCAATAATTGTGTTCACTGTGCTGGCAATAAGGAACGGTTCGATATTCATATCAAGCAGACGCGGCAAGACACCGGCAGCCGAGTTGGTGTGCAGTGTACTGAACACGAGGTGTCCGGTCAGAGCGGCCTGGACTGCCAAGGCGGCAGTTTCGCCGTCACGGATCTCCCCCACCATCACAACGTCAGGGTCCTGACGAAGAATAGAACGCAGACCATTCGCAAAGGTCAGCCCAACTTCAGCGTTGACCTGAATCTGGTTGACACCGTCCATCTTGTATTCAACTGGGTCTTCGAGAGTAACAATGTTGACGCTATCGTCTTTGATTTCTTTAATAAGGGCATAAAGACTGGTCGATTTACCGCTACCAGTCGGTCCAGAGGTCAGGATCATACCGTTTGGTCGCTTGATACCGTGGCGCACAACGCGCAGACCGCGCCCAGCGTAGCCCATCTCTTCAATATCAAATGAATTACCCGACTTGTCGAGCAAACGAATAACAATTTGTTCACCCCAGACAACTGGGCTAATGGCGATACGAAGGTCGACTTCTTTTTGGGCGATCTTGACGGTAAACTGGCCGTCTTGTGGGACACGGTGTTCGTCGATCTTGAGGTTCGAAAGAATCTTCACACGGCTGACGAGAGCTGGCTCGATGCTTTTAGGAAGTTGCATAATTTCACGCAGGACACCGTCGACGCGGACGCGAATCTTGAGGGCATTTTCGAGTGGCTCAACGTGGACGTCACTGGCACGAGACTTAACCGCATATTCCAGGATCTTACTGAGGGCTTGGCTAATCGGAGAGTCTTGAACGATCGTCTTAACATCACTCGCCTCTTCGGCTTTGGCTTCGGCCTGTGAGGCTTGGGCAGCTTTGTCGACACTCGAAAGGTCAGTCTTGTACTGTTCAAGGACATGACGAACACCGGCTTCTGAGGCCATGAAGACCTTTAGGGGGCGCTGAATACGGTTAGCGAGGTAGTCGACGGCCTGAACGTTATTGGCGTCGATCATAGCGACTGCGAGGCGGTTCTGGACTTCGGCTAGTGGCACGGCCATGAAGCGCTCGGAGATATCTTCAGGCAGGAGGCTCAGGATATTCTGATCAATTAATGTGTTCGTCAGGTTAACGTATGGCACGCCCGACACCTGGGCAATAGCGTGCGTTAATAGCTCATCATCTATGATCGCCTGTTCGGATAACAGGCTGAATAATGGTTTTTTTGTTGAGGCCGATGTCGCCTGGGCTTGCTGCAAAACAGTACTATCAACCAACCCCTCGTCAATGAGAAGCTTTATCAGCTTGTCTTGGATGTCGTCGGTAAGTAATGGCATAATGCGTTCCTACTGCGTACTGGTGTCGCTTGAGGCAGCTCCTGTTGTAGTTGTTTCTGGTGTGTTATTGATGTTCACTTCGATAGACGGGTTGATGGATTGGTCATTAAAGATAGTAGCGTTCGGTGTTTCGACCGTACTGGTGATTGGATCGATTGTTTGCACCTTAACACCCTGCTCGGTTTTGCCACCGAGGATACTATTGGCAACAAAGTACGCAATACCGGCGCTCACAGCGGCGATAAATATAATCATAGCGATGTCGGTTTTTTTCATGGCTTTACCACCTTGTCGTATAATACGACGTTTGTTGTTGGTTCATAGTAGGCACGAGCTTGAACAGTCATTAGCTGCGTCGTTCCTTGATTTTCAATCTGTAGACTTATGATTGAAATGGTACGAATGGAGCGTTCAAGATTAGTTAAAGCCTGTCGGAGTGCATCTTGGTTACCGGTCACCGCAAAACGGAAAGTAATCTCGTTAGCGCCAGCCACTTCAGTTCCCGATATAACAGAGCTCTCGGTGAGTGACTCAACACCGATAACAGGATCAACTTGAAGACTTTCGATAGTCAGACCTTGAATACCCGCTAGCAGCTTGTTTTGCAATGATGCACCCAGTGCCAAAGAGTTTGCCTCTGAAGGTAGTGCGTCAAGAATCACTTGGACCGCTTGATCCGTATCCTTGGCACGAGCCTTCATTAAGCTTTCGTCTGTATCGAGGACACGGACATTTGTCTCAAGGTCGCTGACTGCAGCATTATTGGCATTTAACGTGCTGACTGTTTTATTCTTTTCAATGAGAACTTTTTCGTTAAAGATAAGCTTTTGACCCAGGAAGATAGAACCAACAACCGCAAAGGCTACTAAAGCAGATGCGCCGGCTACCCATAGAAACATTGTTCGGTTGGCCTTTGAAATCTGGGTTCGCTTACGAAACGCCGTGTTTGTTGGTTTCATTATTGATTACCCCCTGTATCAGTTGCTCTGTCGGTGAAGATACTCTTTGGAATACCAAGGTAAGAGTCAGTCACGTTTCCGCCGTTGATAAGTACGATTGTTGGACTTGTAACGGCTGGAGAGAATAACTCTGCCGCATATGTAAACGTGACGGTAAATCGCAATACTTTCGCACCAGTCGAGTCTTCACCAAAACTAATATTTGAAAGACTAAGATCACTAGCAAGCGGAATCTGTTGCTGCGCACCATCTGTATCACTGTAGCGAACATGCGCAGCACCGATTGTTTTCTTGAATGCTTCAAGCGCTGGATACGTTGGTGTCTGACCTTCAAGGGTAATTGTTCCAGCTGTCGCATCGATCACCAGGTTGGAGATTTGGACGCTATTTGGTGCCGGTGGGATAACTGCTGAAAGTACCTCAAAAACACGTGAGTTGATGTTCTTGTCATCGTTCAAGGCGCTCATTTTAGTGAGTTGGTTTTGGATAGTCAACATCTTTGAAAGATCTTCGACTGATGCCAGTTGACTACTCCCCTTCTTAATAGCATCATCAGCAACAACACTGCGCACACTTTGTACTGCGAAGACATAGATGGCCAAGATGACAACAACCGCTGCAGCGGCAATCGTCGTAACGATTGCACCCGACACAACAGCTGAACGCACTCGACGAGCGCGGATCAGTTCTTGTTTTACATCTGGTATAAGGTTAATTTCAATCATTTTTTGTTATTCCGTTGGGCAAGGCCGATCACGGTTGCGAACTCAGACGCCACTGTCAGCAATTGCTGCTGGTCAGCCTGCGCGACGCGGACCTTTTGCCACGGGTTAGCGATGCTTGATGGAACACCAGTCTTGGCGGTCACGTAGTCACCAAATAATGGCACAATTGCACCATACCCAGATAGCAAGATGCCACCGACAGGAGTACTCGGGTAGCGAGTCTGGAAGAACTTGATAGATTTTGTCAGTTCGGTTGCAAAGCTTTCAAGCGTTGATTCAACCGCACGGTAGACTTGGCCTTCGAGACGGTCCGGTGCTAGGCCGAACTTGAGGATGAACTGACGCGCCTGGTCTTCTTGAACGTTTAAGTTCTGTACTGCAGCCTTCACGAGCGAACGGATTCCCATAGGGATCGTACGAACAAGTCGTGGGCTATCACCGAAAGTGATCGCCAAGTCAGTCGAAAGGTCACCAACGTCAATAATCAGACGAGCGTCAGGCACGCCGGCTGGCAATAGTGAGCGAACCATCGCAATTGGATCTGGTTCAGAGGCAATCACATCAAGGCCAAGGCTTTCGATAAATTCAAGTCGCTCTTCAGCGTAGGCATTAGAGGTGCTAGCTAGCAAGACTTCCTGTTGCTTTGGATCGTGAAGTGACGTCCCTAGCAATGCCCAGTCAACCTTGGCTTCGTTGGCAGCCATTGGGATGTACTGATCGATTTGGTACTTAAGCGTACTCTTTAGTTCAGCTTCGGGCATAACCGGCAGTTCAATCACTGTTGTAAAAGTCTTGCTTGATGGCAAACCGATCACAACGCTCTTTGATTTGATGCCGCTTTGTCCGACTGCTGTCATGATGACTTCGCCGAGCTTTCGAAGGCTCTCCGGTGAATTGCTTGATGCGGTTTTCTCGTCAATCGGGGCGTATCCGAAGTGATCAAGAGACCAGCTATCAGGCCCAGTCGAAGAAAGTTGCAATACCCTGATCGCATTTGTCCCTATATCTAGTGCAAAGAAGTCGCCCACGCCTTTTAATAATGCCATATTGTCCCTCATTATACGCAAAGCACTAGCGTAATAGCAAGCCGATTTACTCTAAAAACGTGGTGGTAATTCGCGTTCGTAGACGGTTTCGAGTCGCCCACTCTTTGAACCTTGGGAAATACCCCACAAATATGCGTCAGGACGAAGATTAAATACTTCGGCAGGTCGGCCAGTTTGAGCGGCACTGTCGGCACCAGCAGTACGTCGCAGGTGCAGCTTCTTGGCCATGACAGGACCATTAACGGTTAATACCTTGTTACAGATGTTAGAGGTGAGCTGTGCCGTCAACGCGACGTCAGAACACGTGTTAATCACGCCGTCAGTTGCAGCGACGCCATTCGCGATTAGCCAAGCGTCTACCCTATCGACAGATCCAGCGATATTAATGTTTTTGGCAATAATGATAAGTTGCGGAATCTCGCTGATGTTACCTAGCCCGTCACCGTTATAGGTAATGTTGCCACTAATCGTTACTGTCGAGTTCGGTGCATTAATTACTAGCCAACGACCTTTTTGCAGCGCCCCGCCATTGAGCGTCAAGTCGGCAGTTGCCCTGTAGATACCGCTAATTGCCTGATTAGCGATGCCATTCGATGGCATAATCGGTGTCGCAGTCGTTGTAGGGTAATACGATGCCACATCTGGAATACGTGCATTATTGACATAGCCACCAATCGAGGCCGAGCCACAGGCCGAGCCACCCGTTCCAACATTAGTGAATGTCATTGGAGAGTACGAACACGCGTTGGCAGCACTCACAAGTAATGACGGCGCTTTATCGGACAAGGCAGAGCCTGATCCAAAGTCACTCACGATACCCGGTGCAAAAATACCGTATTCCGCCCACGATCCATAGACGTTACCCGGGACAATCGGGTTACAGGCTGCCTGAGCAACACTAATACTATCAAGTAATAGTCCTGTGTACTGGTACGCGGACTTCACGCGGATCTCAAGGCTATTTGAGCCAGTCCTAAATGCGGGTGACGTACCGGTAGTGAACGAGACCGGTGTCGAAGGCCATTGGCCATAGTGACTGAAGTTACCCGGTTCGGCGATCGTCACACCGTTAACCAAGACCTGAACTTCATCGTCAGCCGATAAATTCATGTTCAAGCGAATCGTTCCAGGGTTCACACATTGGTCAATCGTAAACCCATTGGTAAGTTTGAAAACCCAAATTGGTGCCTTTTCGAAAGTGGCTTGATCAATAGTACTTCCCTGGGCCGGGAAAGAACACGACCCATCCTTGCCAAGTGTCCCGGCATCCTCATATCCACCTACCCAGGCAGAGCTTGGCAGCGTCGCATTCCAAGCGTTGTTGATACCGACGAATACTTTGCTCGTATCAACGACGGTCGCTGACCGCGGGTAAGGTCCTGGCTGGCACGTCGCAGCACCGTTAGATGAACTCCAGTGTGCATCACTTGTCGCAGGCTGCAATGTCGTACCATTTGCGTTAGCAGGATAGACATTGGCAAGTTGCCAGTGTGGATCCGACACGCCAGGGCTGAGCTTGCGACCATTGTTATCAACACCTGTTTGCCACAAGCCACTAATCATCGATGCGTCGTATGGCGGTGCCACGCCGGCAGGCTTCTTGATAGTCGTAATAACGCCGGTAACTGTCGATGTTGAAGCGATGCCGTTTGTAAAGCCGCGTCCAACAATCAGGTCGTTACCCAGTACCTGGACTTTAGGCTTTTTGCCAATAATGATACAGAACGGCGCAGAACTACGTCGGCCACCGTCGACTTGCGATATCGGGCTGACGGAAAGTGTATAGCAAACACGCGAGCCAATTGGCAAAGCCGGTATTGTCTGTCTACCGACTGATAAATTTGTTACGTTAGGTGCAAAGCCTTGATCACCCGAAGCGACTGGCTGTGCAGCTCCCCCGTTCGTCGAGCTCGTGATCTGCCAGTTAGCCGTCGGACTATTGGTAGTCCCCGTGTTATTTATGGCTGGTGATAAGGTAATTTGATTATCGACATCAGACCCAGCTTCGACAAATTTTGGCGTTCCGCTAATCGTTGGGTTTAGGTTATAGTTGGGCCCAGCTGCGCGCACAACCGTCACATCGACAGGGGTTGCATAACAAGATCCGGTTGCGCTTGTGCCATTTGAGCTAAAACAGCGGTAGATATCGATGGCGAATGTTTGCGAGTCGTCTCGGCCAGCATTGTTCATTGCCAAACCGGACACATTAAGGTCCGCACCGACACTGTCGCCCTGTGATGACCATTGATAGGAAGCCCCCGGCATGGCACCGCGGTTAAGTGTTCCGCTAGACAGCCCGGTCAAACGACCACCGTTAGCACCCTGTGGCGCAATATTAACAGCGTAGGCAGTATAGCGTGAAGTGTCGGTACATGATTGCACCGAACCACGCAGACTTACCCTTACTGAGTTTGCGGTCGCGCTGATGTTAACTGTTGCAGAGTAATAACCATCATCCGTTGCTGCGGCGCTTGAAGTATTGAACCACATGGCGCCACTCGCGACACTCAAATTACAGCGATCACGAGCAACTGATTCTGGCGCGTTACAAGCGACACGCCCAGCTGGACACGACGCCGCGTAGCTATCGTTAGCGTTGAAGCCGACGTTCACCAATACCGCTGACGCAACGACAAAAAGGACGAGCAACCATTTACTCATCCCTGTTCGGCCGTTAAAGATCTGGCTAGCCTTGCCCATCGCTACCCGCACCGTCTTGCGTATCGCCCTCTGGTTTGCTCAAGAATTCGACGTCGCTTTGTAACGATTCGATCGAACGTGCACCGTTCAGCTGACTCGACGTATACAAGTTTTTGTTTGCGAGACTCTTTAGGACATCGACTTCTTTTTGGGCACCGGTAGTGTCTTTTAGCTCAATAAAGTAGGTATAGCGAATAAAGACACAGTTCGGGTCGCTGGCATAGCCAGTCGTACCGTTTACCTGGTCAAAGGCAGCCTTGAACCCTGCCGTGCGCGCATCAGAGGTCGCAGCACCGTAGGCATCATTGAATGTCTTGATAGTATCTTTGCCACAAACGCTCGATACGACCGTAACTGGCTTTTCGCTACTACCACCGATAGCAATCACAAGCTGCTTGGTTGCATAGAGGTAGCCAGCACCTGCTAACAGCACAATAAATAGCACGGTGATGATCCAAAAAATCTTAGGAATGTGTTGTTTTTTGGCTGCTGGCGTATCAGGTGAAGACGGTTGATTCATGAGACGAATTATACCATAACCAGCATGCATTTGTCGGTAGAGAGTTAGGTTATCCTACATGCCTAGTTCGAAGGTTGCGTTTTCAACTGCCCGGGTTGCCCGTATAGGTATAGTCGGATCTCTGTCGAGAAAGTCAAAAGCGTCATCAATGTCACGATCATACCCAGCCGAGTCGCCGAGGGCGGATTTTATAGCCGCGGTCGAAAGGATAAGTCCAATCTTGAGCCGTGAACGGTGCTCGTTGGGCACCTGATCAACAATTGCTTCACCATCCAAGTGGTGATGCCACAACTTGTATGCCTCAAGCCGTATATCGTCGTCCCTTATCAGTTCCACGTTTGTCTCGGTGTCAGACGGAAAGTCGAACCAGTGCAGCGCCACCTCATCAAGTGTCGGCTTTCGCAGCAATAACCAAGCTCCCACATCTTCCTTGGTCGAAGATCGGCGCACTTCGGGCATAAAACCAGCCTCGGTGATTGCATCCCAGTGCCCAAGGAACCGTGGCTGAATTTCGTCACGGATTCTGTTCACTCCCCCATTGGCGTAGCCTTTTTCGGTAAATACTTGGCTGTCTTTGCCGTCGGTTTGGGTGGTGTTTGCGAGTTGTGCCGTCCAGATAGAGAGACGGACGACGCGTGAATCGGGATTACTGCGAGTTGTATCGACGTACATTTGCTCGATTGCCCGCAGCAACGGTCGCCGCTCCGGGATAAGCAGTCCGGTTAGTTCGTCTGGCGACACCGGTATTTTATCGGCCATCGAATGTTTCAGGACATCAGCCCGTAGAAATGCACCATTAACTTTCAGTCGGTTAGACTGTAGTGTTACTGATGGATTTTCGCCGATTGATTCTGCTGGCATAGAAATAGAGTACGCCTATTCTCCAAATAGTACTGCGAGTAATCTCTCTTGTGGAGTTGGCTCGCCGATAAATTTGCGAATGTCCTTATCTGACTTTAGGGCAGAAAGTTCTTTCACTAGCTCGGGCGAAAATGCTTCATACAATTTTGCTCGTAGGTCTTCGTTCGCAGTCGCGCCATCTTCTGAGCTTTGATCCCTAGAGAAGTACGCATCGCAAAATGCCATCAACGGTACTTCGGTAGGCCCCTTGGTGCGCAGAGTCCGCAGCAATCGGCGCCCCGTCCTATACGTCATAGCCCTGTCGGCTTCGTCGCTATCTGCAGCATCTGGGCCATATTCTAGACGGTATGCCATTTCTTCTGTCAGTGCTTCCTGGATCATTTTGCCAGCATGGCCGCCGCCGAATAACTCAGCCATATTGTCAGTCGATTGTTTCGAGCGCACGACTTTGCCTGGATTTGCCGTGGCGTGGAATAGTTCGTGAAAAAGCACTTGCCGATCGAATGCAGTCGGTGTGCCGCCAATAAAGCCTTCGGCGATCTTAGGTTCAAGTGTTACTTCCTGCCGAGCAAACTCATATGATCCCGCAAGCGCCTCCGGTTCGAGTGTGGTCGAAAAGCCGTCATCAATAGCAAGATGAATCGGCGCGAGCTGTACCAACTGATCCGCGGCCGAAGCCGGAAGCCAGCCATTTTTGACCGCATCGCTAACACGCTGGGCAAACAATGTTTTGTACGTTTCGGCCCTGTTATCAAGCTGTTCTTGTTTTTGACTTAAAACGTAGTTATGCCATTCCAAAAAGTTTACAAAAGCCCGATTGGGAATCGCGTACCTTCCGTTCGTTTCTTTTCGAGTCAAATTATCAAAAAAGTCATGAACTCGCTCGCCATGGGTATCATCATCCCCCATGTCGCTATCTGGAAACCCAATTTGTTGACGCAACCATTCGGGTGGTTCATTCTGCGCAACGACATCGTAAAATATTTCTTGACGATTTTGGTCAAGGTGAGCCACCTGGTATCGAGCCTGTGCGGTTAACTTACCCGTTGCCTTGGAGTCTGGAGCAAACCCGTCCAGCTGATCAAATGCATCGATAAGGCCGCTTCGGACGGCAAGGCGCCCTAGACCTTTTGATGAATCAGGGCTGTGGATTTCTAGGGATTGGCGTAGTGTTTCGTGTGACATATTTGTTTTTGATGTATTACTTTTATAAAAATTAGCATAAAGAGCATACTTTGTCAATACTGACCCCTGTTATGTTACAATAGTGACATATGAGTTTATCTATCGGCATCGTTGGACTTCCAAACGTAGGCAAGTCTACCCTATTCAACGCACTAACTGACAACAATATTTTGGCTGCTAACTATCCGTTCGCAACCATTGAACCGAACACAGGAATTATTGCCGTACCAGACGAACGCCTGGCTGTACTAGAAGCAATGTACGGATCGAAGAAAGTCATTCCTGCGACCGTTACTTTCGTTGATATCGCCGGCCTCGTCGCCGGTGCAAGTAAAGGCGAAGGCTTGGGCAACAAGTTCTTGGCTAACATCCGTGAATGTGACGCGATTGTGCACGTCGTCCGTGCCTTCGAAGACACCGATGTGATTCACGTCGATGACAAGATTGAGCCAAAAGTTGATATCGAAACGATTAACACCGAGCTAATCCTGGCCGACCTGCAAAGTATCGAAAAACAACTACCCCGCCTAGAGAAAGAATCAAAAACTCGCCCAGCCGCAAAGGGTGAAATCGAAGAAATCAAGAAATTACAGACCTCACTCCTCGAAGGCAAGCTCGCCAGCGAAGTTGACGGAATGAACACAGAATTTATGCAAAGTCTGCAACTGCTGAGTACCAAACCCGTCATCTACGTCTTTAACGTCGACGAAGCAACACTCGCCAATGATGAAAAGAAAGCTGCCCTCTCGGCTATTGTCGCCCCAGCTGCCAGCACCTTCATCTGTGCCAAGCTAGAAGAAGAACTCCGTGGCCTCGACGAAGCTGATGCCAAAGAACTCCTCGAATCATACGACGTCACAGAATCTGGCCTGGCCCAACTCGCCCGCACTGCATATGCCACCCTTGGCCTTCAAAGCTACCTCACCGCTGGTGTCCAAGAGATTCGTGCCTGGACAATTCATCAAGGCTACACGGCTCCACAGGCAGCTGGCGTGATTCACACTGACTTTGAAAAAGGTTTTATCGCTGCCGCTATCTTTGACTATGATGAATTAGTTGCCGCGGGAAGCGAAACGGCAGCTAAAGCTGCCGGAAAGATGCGTACTGAAGGTCGTGACTACGTGATGCGTCCTGGTGACGTTGTCGAGTTCCGCTTTAACGTTAGCAAGTAGAAACGCTCCTGATTGCCTTTAGCACCAGCAACGTCGCTGTCGCGCTTGTCATTAATAAAGAACAGTCCCTGCGCCCATAGTTCAAAATCTTTGAGAATCTGACGTCGAATGGCGTCATTTTTGATTACACCCTTATTGATCTGATCTCGGCCAGCTTCGAACTGAGGCTTCACCATTGCAACGATCTGGGTGTGTTCGTCAGACAGTTCACGGGCGATGTGCGGCAAGACGTCGCGCAGACTAATGAACGAGACGTCGATCACGACAATACCCGGACGATCTTTACGGAGGTAGAAATCACGAATGTCAGTTTTTTCGTGAAGGTGGATCTTCGGGTGCCCCTTCAAACTAGGGTGCAGTTGGTCAGTCCCAACGTCGACGGCGAACACCATCTTGGCGCCGCGGCGCAGTGAAAAGTCAGTAAAGCCACCGGTACTGCTGCCGACATCGAGGACGATCTTGTCTTTAAAATCGAGTTTTAGGATACGGGCAACGCTGGCGAGTTTTAACCCAGCCCGACTAACGTACTGTTCGTCGACATCAAGCTTGATCTGGGCAGCGGCCGTCGTGAAGAAGCCCGGCTTTTCAATCAGCTGGCCATTAACCTTCACTTTGCCGAGTTTGATAAAGCTTTCGGCCTGCGAACGAGTCGCCACAAGTCCGCGGCGGGTCATCTCTGCATCTAGTCGTTTTTTCTTATCCACGAACATTCTCCCATATATGAATTGCACGCACGAGCTTTCGACCCGTGGCAGCGCGTTTTTCAAAAACGGTTAGGTTATTAAATTTTATTACTTCGTCCTCGGCAATTGCCCGTTCAGCCGAATCGCTGATGTGCGGTGCGTAGTTCAGGCCAGCATACGTCCCATCAATTGATGGATCAAGGTATTGTGCCAGTGAAAACACCCTGGCGTGCACCGGAAAGACCCTCATTAGCGTAAACTCGTCAGGTGCATTCAACCTTCGAACTGGCAATGAATTGTCCGGTCCAAAGTTGTCCGATACTCCCCCGCTCGTCGGCACAAAGCGGTCTTCGAGCATAATCTCCTCCACCTCACTATTAAAGTACTCGTACGACTCAACCGGAAGGTTGAACCACGGAGTAATAGTGAGATGGGTCGGAATAGACTCGAATTCGTCGCCAACATGCAAGCTGTCGACTGTCGATACCACCATCATTCTTTCGGTGGTCGACATCCGGGCTATTTCTTTCGTTCGCGGTATTCACCGGTCGTGGTGTCGACAGAAATGACGTCACCAGTCTTGATGAAGGCAGGAACTTTGATGACCATGCCGGTTTCTACGGTCGCGTCTTTGAGGACGCTGCTGGTCGTATCACCCTTTACGACATCTTCTGAATAGGTCACTTCAAGGTGAACATTCTTTGGCAACTCGATGTTAATCACACGAGTGTCAAAGAATTGTAGTGACAACTCGTCACCTTCTTTTAGGTAGCCAGCAGCGCTATCGACAATTTCAGCTGAAAGCTGGAACTGCTCAAACGTGCTAGGATCCATAAAGTAGAAGTCGAGGGCGTCCTTGTACAAGTACTGAACTGTTTGTGTGTTCACATCAGCAGATTCAATACGTTCTTGGCCCTTAAAAGTTTTTGGGATCACTGATCCGTCGACTAAGTTCTTTAGCTTGACGTTCACGATGCTGCCACCGCGACCCATGACCTTTTGGTTATACTCGATGACTCGGAAAGGCTTGCCGTCAATTTGAACGACAGCGCCTTTTTTTAAGTCAGTCGGTTGGTAGTACCCCATTGCTCCAAACTATCCTTGTGAGACGAATGGAAGTAGTGCGAGGTGACGGGCACGCTTGATAGCAGTCGCGAGTTGGCGCTGTTGCTTGGCACTCAAACCAGTCTTACCGATTGGTTCGATTTGTCCGTAAATGTTTACGAAACGTTGTAGTGTTTTGACATCTTTGTAGTCAAAATATACAGGTGTATCTTTCTTTAAACGCTTTGGCATATTCTTTTATCTCCTAATCTTTCTAGCTAAGAACTAGAAAGGAATTTCACTTAAATCAATTGGTTTATCTTCAATGTCATCGATGACGACGTCTTTTGAGTTGTTCGAGTTCGAACGAGGTGCTGATGTTGATGCACGTGGTGCACTGTCATCGTCGCCGCTTGGTCCATCAAGGAAGGTGACATCAGTTGCGGTTACTTCAACGCGTGAGCGCTTTTTACCGGTTTCTTTGTCATCCCAGCTATCTTGGCGAAGGCGGCCTTGAACGAGGACGCGACGGCCCTTGGCAAGGTACTGTACAACGAGCTCACCGAGCTTTTCCCATGCAGTGATGTCGAAAAAGTCAGCTTGGTCGCTTTCACCACCACGGTCGACGGCGATGCTAAAGCTCGCAATTGTCTTTCCGCTGGTAGTTGTACGTTGTTCAGGATCGCGGGTAAGGCGGCCCATGAGAATTACTTGGTTGATACTCTTCGCCATAATTATTAGTCCTCTTTAGAGTTATCTTTAGCGTCTTCAGTTGCCTGAGCAGCTTGTTCAGCAAGAGCCTTGCGAGCTTTTTCGTTCACAGTCACGAGAAGGTAACGAAGTACTTCATCGGTGATGTTGAAGATGTTGCTGATCTTGAGTGGTGCATCTGCAGGAAGTGAAACGTCCATGTAGATGTAGATACCAAATTCTTCACGGCGGATAGCGTAGGCAAGTTTTTTCTTACCCCAGTTATCTTCGCGGATGATTGATCCACCAGCGTTTTTGATGATGTCACGGACTTTCGTCAGTGGTGTTTCGAGATCTGCTTCGAGATCAGGATGAATGACAACTGTCAGTTCATATTCTTTCATTGGTTCTCCTTTTGGAATCCTTAACCTACTTTCGTAGGCGGATGCTTATGCTTTTTCTATGATTTTATTCTCATATATTTTACGTAAGCTTGAGTTATTATCTCTGTTATTATACCGTAACTCGCCTGTTTTCACAAGGGTTACAACCGTCCTCACTCGCCGCTGATCAACGTCGTCTATTTCTAGTCTAGCCAACCAAAAAGACCAGGACAAGCCTGATCAATATTCGTTTAAAAAGATACCAAGAATTGGCAGAAAACTACCCTCAGCAAGCCGGCGTAGCCCACCAGTTAGGTGTATTATTTGTACCGGAATGGCACTGAGGTTTTGACTCGTACATAACCCGAATAGCATATGAATCTTTCGCCTTGTCTCTGACGTATTGGTATGGCTGTGTCGAGTTCGGCTCTCTTGGTAGCGCAGCGATATAGTCTGGAACAAGCAAAGACTCAATCAGCGCCATGCCATAGCCGGCGTTTTCTACCCCGCCTGTGTGTAGCGGGTACTCACCTTTTTCGACCCTATACATTTCGATTGCCTTTTGCATCGCTTTGACCTCCGAAATACGTTCCGTATCACGTGCCTGTTTTTGAACGCCATTAAAGGCGACAATCGTAATTGCGGCAAGAATACCAATCACCACAATGACGATCAACAATTCGACAATCGTAAAGCCGCGTTGCTTGAAAGTCAAAGTATTAGCCTTCCCCATTACGCGCCCGTCCAACTACGCCATGGCGGAGTATCTGGTGTGTAGTAGCCGCCTTGCAGGCGCGTTCCACCAGGTAAAAGATCAGAACACGACGTACCGATATCTTCACGGTTACCGTCGTTAAGTAGTGTCGCTGCATATTCTTTCACGCCTGACGTCGACGAGACGTAAAATTGCTTACCCGACTTACTTATCCCACCGATGGCGTAGCCGGTTTTGTCAGCATTCGTGCAGTAGCTAAAGTTAAGCATGCGATTAGTTGCATAGGCGGATTTGCTAGTGCGTAGCTCGAGACTGGTCAACTCCGTTACATTATTAGGATAGCGAAAATTATCAACGTTAAAGGCGGCCATTTTTTTGCCAACAGCGGCAAGGTCCGATTGAACGGCAGCGTCGCTAGCCCTGTTTTGCACCCCGTTAAAGGCAACGATCGTAATCACTGCTAGGATGCCAATGACAACAATAACGATAAGTAATTCGACAATCGTGAAACCCCGAGATGTGTTGTGCTGTGTGCCGAGTTTCAATTGATGCCCTTTACCGTAACTCAGTTTTAATACTTTTAGTGTAGCATAAGCGTCATGCGCTTTTAGCCAAGATCTTCGCCGTTCAAGTCAGCGGCACCACCTTGTGTCCCGAAGACTTCATCGAGGCTACTGACAAGGACGTCACGAGGCCGTGCGCCGTCAGCTGGGCCGATGATCCCCTGCTCTTCCATGTTCTCGATGAGGCGGGCTGCACGGGCGTAGCCGACACGCAGACGACGCTGCAACAGACTAGCACTGGCTTTGCCACTATCGATGACACAGCGGACTGCATCGCGGTACATGTCGTCGTCGCCATCAGCGCCGTTGCCGTCAAAGTCCATCACCACTCCGCCCTTACCGTTAAGGGTTACCGGCATACTGACAACTTCGTTGTTGTACTGTGGTGGAGACTGCGCACGGAGGTGATCAGTAATCTTGATAACTTCTTCGTCCGTAACCCAGGCACCCTGGATACGCTTTGGCTTGCTCATGGCAGGTGTCAGCATTAGCATGTCACCTTGTCCGAGTAGCTTCTCGGCTCCACCTTGGTCCAAGATGGTACGGCTATCTACCTGTGAGGCCACCGTAAAGGCAATACGGGCCGGGACGTTAGCCTTAATCAGACCGGTAATGACGTTCACCGATGGACGTTGGGTCGCAAGCACCAAGTGAATACCGATCGCACGGGCTTTTTGCGCCAGACGGACAATCAGCGCTTCAACGTCGCGAGACGCCACCATCATCAGGTCAGCCAACTCATCGATCACAATCACGATATATGGCATGGCGCCGTCGTTGTGTTCTTGTGGGGCACCTTCATCATCGGTGACGGTGATTTTCTTGGCACCAGATTGAATCATTTTGTTATACGTTGCGATGTCACGGAACTTGTTATCAGCGAGCAGCTTATAACGGCGCTCCATTTCGTTGACAGCCCATTTGAGGGCGCTAATGGTCTTTTCGGGTTCATTAATAACTGGTGTCAGTAGGTGTGGAATGTCGTCATATGGCGCCATTTCAACTTGCTTTGGGTCAACCAAGATGAGCTTCATTTCAGACGGGCTGTTGTTGTACAGCAGGCTGGTCAGGAGGGTGTTAATCATGACTGACTTACCCGAGCCGGTTTGACCGGCGATCAAAAGGTGGGGCATCTTGTTCAACTCACCAAGGGTCGCTTGGCCAGAGATATCTTTACCAATCGCGAATTTCAATGGTTCACTATTCCCCTTCCACTGTGGGCTGGTCAGGATTGAGTGCAGACGAACGTCAGCGGCTTTACGGTTCGGGACTTCGATACCAACAGCTTTTTGACCAGGTATTGGGGCTTCGATACGTAGGCTCTGCGCCGCAAGGTTGAGGGCGATGTTGGTTTCGAGCTGTGTAATACGTGTTAGTTTGACACCTGAAGGTGGTTTCAACGTGTACTGCGTCACCTTTGGCCCAATGTTAGCGCCTTCCATGTCGACGTCGATATTGAATTCACTGAGTGTGTCTTTAATAATCTGAGCGTTCTGCTGCACGTCACCGGCGTCGGCTGGCGATTGCTTCTTCTCTAATAGGTCAGTGCTTGGGGCTTCCCAGTTCGGGTCGCTAACAGTGACGAGAGCTGAACTTTCTTCGGCTACCTTGTCACGAGGTGTGGCACCCTTGAAACTCGACATGCGAGATGACTTCTTTTCTTCTTCGGCACCACTACCATCGAGGGTCGGCACACCAGCGTTTAACTTAAAGTCAGCTGCGATAGTTGATTTTGGCTTGGTCGGTGCATCGAGTGCAGCGGCGTTGCGCATTACCTTAACATTGGCTTCTTGTTCAGTCGTATCGCGGCGGGTCATTTCCCATAGCTTTTTAATAATCGTGATCGGTGAGACGCGCAGGATGAATAATGCCGTGATCAGAATAAGCAGGACATAGACAAATGCAGCCAAGCCCGAGTTAACCAGCATCAGCATGCCGCTATTCACAGTGTCGCCGATGTAACCACCAGTTGTTTTACCGTCAGCGTTCTTCAGCAGACCAAATAGTCCAGCGAACCAAACGAGCGACAAGGCGGTTGCTGCTTTCATCACAAATGGCAGACGGTTGTCTTCGGCACGGAAGATTTCAACTGCAACGTAGATAAAGATAAGTGGCACAACGTAGGTCGCGTATCCGATGGTCGAGAGTGCAGCGTCGTTCAGCCAGTCAAGAACTGGGCCGCCGACCTGGAACCAACTGAGGATAAGAATTAACGAGAAGGCAAACAGAAAGATAGCACCGACTTGTGCCCAAAAGCCCTGTGGCAACGTGTGTTGCGGTGCCTGAGGTGCTGATTTCTTCCTATTCGAACTGCGTTTTTTTCTTTTTGCCATAATCTTTTTAATTATAGCGGTATTACCCGCTTTTCCTGAAAGATATTATAGCAAAATTTACCACATTTTGCAAGAGGCTTATGGTTGGTCCGACTGGAGGTGGCGACCCCGATACTTTTTATTGCTATACTGTGAGGAATTGCTCGTATCCGACTATAAATGAAAGGAGGTGCGAACGATGGCACCTACACCGACAGCACTTCAAGTCACACTCAGTGATGGCACCAAGCTCCAGGTAATCCGAGACGGTTACCGTCGTTCCATCAACCACCTCGAGCCGAGCGACACCCTACTAGCAAAGCTCAAGCCCTTCCTGGAAAGCCATCCCGACCAATCCCTCAGTCACGCCGAGATCCTCGAGCAGTTCATTCTGCCGGCACTGCAGATCTACGCTGTTGGCGAACGAACGCCGCAGTTCAAGGCCGACGAGATCGTCTCGCTGGTACTGAAAGGTAACGAGGCTGGTGATAAAGTACAGCTGTTCGGTGGCGACATCACCGGACTGAAACGTCCTTAGCCCCGCACTTAGCGTCGAGCACTCCTGCAACAAGGAAGAGCCCCGCTACAATGCGGGGCTCTTTTCTTTTGTTGGCTTTTGGCCAGGATCGCTAACTAGTAGCCGCGACCGTCGGGTTTGACCTTCGGCTCGTTGGCTTCGGTGTCCGGCACTTGTGGTGCTGGGAAGCTTTTGGCCTCGGGACGTTGGTAAGGACGCGTTGGCGCTCCCCCACGACCTTGCTGTTGGCGAGGTCCGTCGTTACGGCTTTGGGGCTGCTGGTCTTGGTTTTCACCGCGATTGTCAGCTTGTTGTGGCTTGCCGCCACCGTTACCACCACCGCCACCGATTTCGTTGATCACTGGGATCACGATCGGAGTACGACGAGTTTGGTCATAGAGCACGTGCGTTAGCTCGTCCTTGATTTCCTTCTTCACAGTATCAAGGTCGACGCGGCGTCCGCTGAATGTGCGGGCAACCTTCTGTTTAAGGTATTGGCGGATGATTCCCATCAGCTCTTCACTATCACGCAGGTAGATAAATCCACGAGAGATAATGTCAGGGCTTGTAAGGAGGCGTCCGTTACCCTTTGAAACAGTTAGGATCACGACGAACATACCTTCAGTTGCCATGTGGATGCGGTCCTTGAGGACAACTTCTGAAACGATTGCGCCAGAGTCATCATACATAACACCACCAACTGGAACACGTCCAGCTTTTTTCGCACCTTCAGTCGTAATTTCAACGACGTCACCACTGTCACAAACAAAGATGTTTGAACGTGGGATACCGGCTTCTTTTTCAGCTAGTTCGGCGTTGTGAACCAACATATGGAATTCACCGTGAATTGGTAGGTAGTATTTCGGGTTCAGGGCGTTGATCAACTTAACGTGGTCATCGTAGTAGCCGTGTCCAGAAAGGTGGAGTGGGCCGATGCCTGTTAGGTGAGTTTTGCCGTTTTGGATAACGCCAGAACCTTCACGCATCAGACCGTCAACAGTACGAACGACGTTCTTTTCGTTACCAGGGATGGCGTTAGAGCTAAAGACAATGATGTCAGAGTTTTTGATCTTGATAAACTTGTGTGTACCAGAGGCCATACGGTTAAGAACGGCGCTGAATTCACCTTGTGAACCAGTACAAACGATCGTGACTTTACCATCAGGGAACTTGATGATGTCTTCCATTTTGACGATAACGTCTTTAGGAACCTTGATCATGCCAGTACGAAGCGCGACTTCAACGTTTTGGATCATACTGTACCCAGCGAAGGCAACCTTACGGTCGTGCTTCTTGGCTTCGTCGAGGATGACCTGCATACGGTGGATCTGTGAAGAGAAACAACTCAAGATCAGACGGCTGTTTTGGTATTTCTCCATAACTTGTCCCATGCTCTCTTGAATGTCGAACTCACCGTGAGTGTGTCCACCTTCAGATTCACAGTTGGTTGATTCGTTCATGAGCATCAAGATGCCTTCTTTAGTCGCGATTTCAGTCAGGCGTTCGAGGTCGAACTTCTTGCCGTCAACTGGAGCGTCTTCGAAACGCCAGTCACCGGTATCAACGACAACACCGAGTGGTGTGCGGATAACGACGGCTGTTGCGTCAGGGATCGAGTGGTTGACGCGGACGAGTTCAATACTAAAGCTGTCGCCAAGTTGGACTTGTTCGTGAAGGTCAGGGTCGAGGATGTTATAGACAGGTTCGTAGCCAGTTGTCGCTTCGTCCATGTTCTTTTGAACCATGGCGAGGGTGAACTTAGATCCGTAGACCGGTGCAGGAATCTTGTCGATAATGTGACGGAAGGCACCGATGTGGTCAAGGTGACCGTGGGTAAAGACGATACCGCGGATCTTGTGCTTGTTCTCTTCAAGGTAGGTTGTGTCAGGGATGATGTAGTTAATACCTGGGTAGTCAGAACCTGGGAAGAGGAAGCCCATGTCGATCACGACGATGTCATTGTCGTATTCGATCGCCATCATGTTTTTGCCAATACCCATTTCACCGAGTCCACCAAGTGGAATGATGCGAAGTTTTGGACCGTTAGTCTTTGGTTGGCGCTTTTGGTCAGCAACGCTGAATTGGCGGCCATCATAACCGTTGAAAACAGACTTGTTTACCGGGACGTTAATGATGTGCTGTGAAGCACGGAGGTTAACACCTTCGCTAGTGCGACGTTGCGCACGGAAGACTTCGCCGCGGCGCGTCTGTGTTCCTGCAAGAATCGTGTTGTTCTGCTTTGGACGAGGCGTGTTGCCACCGTTGTTATTGTTGTTTCCACCACGGTTATTACCGTGTGGTTGTTTTGGTGTGTCATCAGTTGGTGCTGATGAGAGTCTTTGTTGACCCATATGTTTTTATTCTCCTTTACGAAAATAATTCTTTTATAATTTCTTAATTTTCATTAAATTGTTGAAACAAATATTAAAGCTGGAGAAGGCATTTATCCGGTGTGGTTTCTGTTGCCCCTCCGTATCAAGTAGGTCTATCATAGCAAATATTCTCAGAATCAGCAAGATACCTGCTTTTTTCAGCTGGGGTCAGATTGACATTTTACCCCTGTGTACTATGATGAAATTATTCTATCGGTACACCCTGTAGCGATAGACGACACCTTTGGAGAAACGATGAAATTCATGGAGATTATCAGCCGCATCTTTGAACCCGCAATCGAGGTGACAATTCGACGGCTCGTTAAACAACAGGAGGTGGCCGAGATGCGAGCCAATCTCTGGTGGGTGACGACGGGTATCGACATAGTTGAAGCTCGGATCGGCCAACTTGGCTTGACCGGCGAAAGTGCCGAGATCCGACGACACCAGTCTCATGCTCACGTCATCAACTACGCCGTCCACCGCCTCACCCGCGATGCTCGAATCAGCCACCTTTTGACGATGTGGTGTGTGTCGCTGTTGATGCACGAGCAGTATAACGCCAAGTCGGTGAAGATCGAGTACAAGACGCACATGAATTGGCATGAGGAACGATTGACCGAGCTGGGGTTTGATATCGCTATGCTCAAAGCGGCGTTTCCATAGTGCCTGCCGATGCGGGAGGGTTGCAGTCATGATGTGCGACCCTCCCCCGAGCTCTCGTTACCCACAGTGTCCGCCCGGCGTAGCCCGGGCGTTTTCACGCGCCGAGCTGTTCGATAAGCTCTGGTACTTTCAAGAAATCATCGATCAGGGTCTGACGCAAACTCCGCCGATATAGTGCCGCCGCTGGATGAAATAGTGGGATCACGATCAAATCCATCCCGTCGATCATGACGTGACTCGCCTGCCCATGCACCTCTGCAATCTTGGCACCAGGCAAGAAGTACCCTAGGCTATGTTTGCCAAGCGTCACGACTACTTTAGGCTGAATAATTTCGAGTTGTTTGAGCTGGTACGGCCAAAAGGCAGCTTTTTCAGCTGGTTTTGGATCACGGTTATTGGGGGGACGATATTTGACGATACTGGTAATGTAGACATCTTGACGGGTCAGATTAACAGAGGTCAACATCTCATCAAGGAATTTGCCGGACGCCCCAACAAACGGTAGTCCGGTCTCGTCTTCTTTTTTACCAGGTGCTTCACCGATAAAGATAATATCGGCGTCCAGATTGCCATCCCCCACGACGAGGCGCTGCGCTGTTGCCGCCAGCTCCGGACAAATATCATTGTCGACAATCTCTGCCGCCAGTGCGTCCATCTGTTGCTGCTTGGTGGGCTGCGCCATTATAGCCTCCTAGAGGGCTTGTTTAGCTTTTGTCAGTTCGGGCGTGAGTTCGTCAACGCGCGCTTCGATATCGAGGCCCTCTACATATGTGGTCTGATCAGCGCTAATTTTCTTTTTTGATGTCTCGTAAAAGGTATCGTTAGCGGCTTCGAGCTTGGGGAATAGCTTATCACCAGCGGCGCGGCCACCACTCTTGTACACTTCGGCGTACTGCACGACTTGATCACGGCCAAAATCGAGAGCCTTGCTCATAAATACTCGCGTTGCATCAAGCGTCGGGTGGCTGAGAGGTTTGTCGTTTGCCGCCAGCACAGCCCGGCAGCGTTTGATTTGAACCTTGGCATCGTACTTTGCAACGGCAGTATCGGGATTATACGTCTGTGAGTTGGTGTCACCTGTTATTTCACCAATATCTTGGACAAGTGCATCAGTTCCACTAAGGACCGTATTAAGAAGCCCACCCAAGCTGACATCGGGTTGCAAACAGGCAGTCACAATATCGCCCATTGCCGAAGATGATTCAATCAACTGGTTTGATGAAAGAATGTACGCATCGGCCGTCTTGATAAAGCTGTCAGCCTTGGCTGCGACAGTTGCGTCCTTAAGGGCTCGGTTTTCCTTCAGCTCATTCACGGTCTCTGTCAGTGCAACCGTCTTTGTTTTTAGGGTTTCGCTTTCAGAAGCGACTTCTTTCTTTCGGTCATACGCCCGGAGTGCATCGTAGTCCGCGCTTTCCTCTGGAGGAGTTGTCATTTCGGTTGTAGCGGTAAAGATAAGTGCACCGTAGGCCTCGCGGCTGGCATTATTCTGTTCTTTGATAGTAGCGAGTGAAGCTTCAGCCTTGGCGTAATCTTCAGGGGTCGCGCGGCTACTCAGAACAACCGCCAGAATGATTCCAGCAGTCAACAAGATTGCCGCCACAATACTACTGATAATAATGATCAGTTTTTTGCGTGGCATCTTTTTAGCCAGCACTGGTTGTGAAGCCTGCTGAGGGAACTGTGCCGGCTGCGGAGCTGGTTGTGGTGCCTCGACAGGAAACACAGGTGGCTGTTCGGGTGGTTGATTAGGATTCATCGAGTTACTCCCTATTTAGATTTGTCGGCAACAAGGTCATAAAGGTCGCTGAGTGTGTCGTATGGGCGAACTGCCTTGAGGCGTTCCGTCACACTAGCACTACCTTCACGTTGAGCGGTGCGAAGCTCGGAAGTAATCTTTGATAGTTCTGTGCGAAGCTTTATTTTTTCAAGATTAGTTGCGTTTTCACCCTTGGCAACAACAGCTGTCGTATCGGCAACGTTTTTCTTGTAAGCAGTCAGGAATGCGGCGAGGTCTTTATCTTTAACATCAGTTACTTTATTAAGTGCTTCGTCACATGGGGCGATAGCAGCATCGTAGGCTGCTTTTCCAGCAACACCACTCGGATTACGGCCGATTTCTTCACAAATTGCGATTGCGGGAATAACCTTTTCGGCTGAATCGATGTAGGTTTCAGAGAATGTGACGAATTCGTTGAATTTTTGGTTGTATGCGTCGTAGGCTTTTTTCACGTCGCCGTCACGAAGTGCTTTAACATCAGATAGCTTGGCGCCTTCTTCTTTGTAGGTTGCGAGCAATTCACGGGCTTTGGTGACGTTTTCTTTGATTTCAATTTCAGTTGTTGAGGTTGAAATGTAGGCTACTTTTGAGACAGCCGTGTAGCTTTTTGAGCCGGCACTGGAGACGTCACTGGCAGTATTGGCTGCTGTGCGGTAGTCAGCTTTTGAAACTGAAAACACAAGTGCATAAAGAATTGCCGCGATTGCCGCCAGCGCCACAACGGCACCAACAATACTCAAAATAATAATGAGCTTCTTGCTTGGTTTGCGTGACAACCGAGGGGCTGGTGTCACGACTGGTGTGGTTGGTTGTGGAACTGGTGTTTCGGTCGTCTTTGGCGCGTTGCTATCTTGTGGATTCATCATATTCCCCTATTACTTATAGTTTCCTTAGTATACCAAAGATTATGCGTCGATGTTCTTGAGACTGAGGCTCAAACGGCCGCGGTCGTCGATACCAATCAACTTGGCTTTGACGATTTGCCCTTCAGTTAGGACGTCTTCGACGCGTTCGACGCGTTCGTCTGAAAGTTCAGAGATGTGTACCATGCCATCAGTACCAGGCATGATGTTGATGAAGGCACCAAAGTCTTTAATGCTGACAACTTTACCTTCGTAGATTGTTCCGATTTCAGGCTCTTCGGTCAGTGAACGGATCCAAGCAAGTGCCTTTTCGATCTTTTCACCGTCAGCGGCGGCAACGGTAATAAGTCCGTCATCCTTGATGTCGATTTCGGCACCAGTTTCAGCGGTAATCTTATTGATCACTTCTCCGCCCTTACCGATGACTGCACCGATTTTTCCTGGGTCGATCTTGATCTTCTCGATACGCGGCGCGTATGGGCTCAGTGATTCGTTTGGTTGTCCGATAGTTTCAAGCATGTGCTCGAGGATGTGTGCACGACCAACTTTACCAGCCATCAGGGCTTCACGAAGGATTTCAACCGGTAGGCCGTGGACCTTCATATCCATTTGTAGCGCAGTAATACCGTTGCTGGTACCAGCAGACTTAAAGTCCATGTCGCCAGCGAAGTCTTCAGCGTCAGCGATGTCAGATAGGATGTGCGGTGTGTCGCCTTCCATGATCAATCCCATTGCAATACCAGAAACAGCGGCCTTGATTGGCACACCAGCGTCCATAAGGGCGAGGATTGAGCTACAAGTTGCTGCCATTGAAGTCGAACCGTTTTGGCTCATGATTTCAGTGACGCTACGGATGGCGTACGGGAAGTCTTCTTCTGATGGAAGCACTGGGAGTACAGCGCGTTCTGCGAGGTAGCCGTGACCGATTTCGCGGCGGCCAGGACCACTCAGGCGTTTGACTTCACCAAGTGTGTAGCCAGGGGCGTTAAAGTGGTGCATGTAGCGGCGTTCGCCGTCAGTGATTTCCATCGTATCAACCATTTGGGCGTATGCCAGTGGCGCGAGGGTGACGATATTCATCCCCTGTGTCAAACCACGGGTGAAGATTGATGAACCGTGTGTGCGAGGCAAGACCCCTACTTCACTTGAAAGTGGGCGGATTTCGGTGAACGAACGGCCGTCAGGACGAGCTTTGTCTTCAACGATACCGCGGCGAACGTCTTTGTGTACGGCAGATGTAAATGCTTCGTCGTATTCGTTCTTGCTGGCTTTGTATTCGTCTTCACCGATCTTCTCAACCATGTCGTTGTGGAATGCCCAGCGCAGTTGGTTCACGAGTTCGTTACGTTCTGGGTATGGTTTACGAACAGCTTCACCGAGCTTACCCTTTACCCATGCATCAGTCTCTGTTTGGATGTCTTCGTTAGGAAGCACAAGAGTGTATTCCTGCTCAACAGGTGCAACCTTCGCGGCAAGTTCTTGCTGTAATTTAATGGCTGGTTGGTAGTGTTCGTAGGCCCAAGCAAGTGCATCCGCAATAACTTCTTCAGGAACTTGTTCAGCACCAGCTTCAACCATCGTGATGCCACCTTCTATACCGGCGACAACGAGGTCGAGGTCACTCGCTTCACGCTCTTCGGGTGAAAGGAAGGCCTTGAACTCACCGTTGACGCGGCCAATACGGAGCCCTGAAACAGGACCATCAAATGGTGTACCCGTTAGCATCAAGGCACTTGAGGCAGCGATCATCGCAACCATGTCAGGGCGGAAAGCCGGGTCCATTGAAAGGACGCTAGCGACAACCTGGACTTCTTGGCGGTAACCCTTCGGGAATAGAGGGCGGATTGGACGATCGATGATACGACCGATAAGGATAGCTTCTTCACTTGGGCGACCCTCACGTTTAATAAAACGGCTACCACTAATCTTGCCAGCTGCATACATTTTTTCTTCGTAGTCGATTGAAAGTGGGAAGTAGTCCAGGACAACTGGGCGAGATCCGACCATTGCTGTTCCCAGGACGACGGTTTCGCCGTAAGTCACGAGGACACTCGCGGTGGTACGGAAGCCAACGCGGTTGACTTCGAGTGTTAAGGGACGACCCTCGTACTCTGTTGTTACGGTGATAATATCCTTGCCATAAGGGTTGATTGTTGCCATTATGTGGCTCCTTCTTTTTTAATTGTCACGGGCGAAGGTAACGGGTGTACACATTCTTTGTTCTCTTTTGTTGAGTCTGTCAAAGAATATCTGCATCCAGCACCTCATCCATGCGGTTTACCCCTCTATTATACCCCAGGAAACAAAAAGGAGCACCACAACGGTGCTCCTAATAAAAAAGGATCCGTAATTACTTACGGAGTCCTAGTTTTGCGACGGTAGCTTTGTAAGCTTCGAAGTCTTTTGCTTCCAGGTATTTGAGAAGCCGTTTACGGCGCGCTACCATTTGGATCAAACCGCGGCGACCCATGTGGTCGTGCTTGTTTGTCTGAAGGTGTGCAGTAACCTCTTTAATACGAGTTGTCAGCACAGACGCCTGGGCCTGTGGGCTACCAACGTCGGTTTTGTGAGTTTGTGTCAGGGCAAATGCCGCTGCTTTGTTTTCTGCTGTAATCATCGAGTGTGTATTGTATCAGAGTTATCCCCACCTTTCAATAGGGGGCAGGAAAAGTTTTTTTGTCACATAGAGACTAAAGCTTACTATAAGCTCTAGGGGTATTGACTTTTAATCTGTTCTATGCTATGATTGTGAACGATATGGAGCTTCTACGATCCACTTCGTACCGAGGGTTCTCAGTACGAAGCATGTTAGTTTTTGCCTTAACCGTCATTATGACGGCATTACTATGGGTAACCGTTGTTGCCCCTACCACTTCTCACGCTGCCGATCCAGAAGCTAACTGGAAAGGTGACAGTATCGTCTATGATGCCCACCAGTACTTCCCTGCTGCCGAGACAAAAGCTGGCGAAAGCCATGGCCTACCCGCCGGAACAAACTACTACATCTACGTCGAGCAGTTAAATGAACGTCCTCTGATCCAAAAAGCTCACATCATCTACTTCACCCCTGGACTAGACCCGCCGACCGCAAAGACCGCTGAATACGCAGAATATAACTATTCCGGTACCAAGGTGTTCTCAAACCCTCAAGAAAAGAAAACTATCACGATCACCCCTGCTGGCGAAAGTAACCAGACAGAATCGTCATGTTCAATCGGTGGCATCGGCTGGATTATCTGTCCCGTCACCATCTTCCTTGCTGAGGGCATGGATAACATCTTTACCTTCCTGACACAGTTCCTTGAGGTCCAACCATCTCTACTCGGTGACCCAACATCACCCCTGTACGTCACCTGGAACATCATGCGAACAATCGCCAACGTTGCCTTCATTATTGTTTTCCTGATCATCATCTACTCACAACTGACTAGTATTGGCGTTAGCAACTACGGCCTTAAAAAGCTATTGCCACGACTGATCGTCTCGGCAATCCTCGTCAACCTCTCATTCATCATCACCGCACTGGCAGTCGATATCTCGAATGTCCTTGGTTACTCACTGCAAGATATCTTTATCCAGATCCGACAAAGTACCTTCAGCATGACCGACGACACCTATAATAGCTGGTCAACCAGTACCAACGTCTGGTCGAGCGTTGCCGCCTTCGTCCTCTCAAGTGGTGCCATCGTTGGTGGCGGCCTAGCAGTCATCGGAGCGAGCGCTGGTGCCGGTGGCGCACTCTACTTGCTCCTTCCAATCCTGGTTGGTCTTATCCTGACAGTATTGTTCGTCCTCTTGCTACTGGCTGCTCGTCAAGCCATCATCGTTGTCCTGATCATGATTGCACCGTTAGCATTCGTCGCCTACCTCCTTCCGAATACCGAAAAATGGTTCGGTAAATGGCGCGACCTCTTTATGACAATGTTGGTATTCTTCCCAGCCTTTTCGCTGGTATTCGGCGGTTCGCAGCTGGCTGGTGGCATCATCGTTCAAAACGCGACCAACATCTTTGGCATCATCTTTGGACTAGCGGTACAAGTTGCCCCGCTAGTGATTACCCCCCTCTTGCTCAAATTAAGTGGTGGTCTACTTGGGCGCATCGCCGGACTCATCAACGACCCGCGCAAAGGCCTTATGGACCGCACCAAGAGCTGGTCAAAAGACCGGGCCGAAATGCACCGCCAACAATCACTTGCCAAGACTGGGACCAAGAACCCATTCCGCAAGATTGCCCAGAATATGGACGACCGTAACCGCCGTGTCAAAGACCGTACCGGTCTGTACACACAGCAAAACGACAACCGCTACCACCGTACTGGTGAGTTCGAAAACATCGAAATGCAAACGATGGAAGCTCAGGATAACAAGCAACTTATCGAGTCACAGGCGCACAGTCACTATGCCAACCGCAAGCTCACTAGCCGCACTATCCAGGCGCTTGATATTGAGATGCGTAACGCCAAGGCGACACTGGACAACGTCAACAAGGAAGTTGATGTTCAGTTTGAAAACCTAAAGGTCAAGCCAATTGAGGGCGCGGCTAATCACATCCCTCGGCACCTCGCACGCCAAGCACTTGATGCACAGATGGGTGCACAACAATCTAGTATCCTTGCCAGCCAACTACAGTCGGCACAAGGACTACAGGTCCAAGACTTTGCCGTTACTCTCGAGAATAGTGAAGCGCTGCGCATACAGGCCGGTGGTGTCGATCCAAAGGGTGCACAGCGCGCTTTGGCCGCAGCCTTCACCGCTCAGGCAAAAGCCCACAACGAAGCTGTATCAAATGCTTCAAGCATCCTGACGCACTACAACTACGGTGATGACACAGTGGCAGAGATTGCACTGGGTCGAAAGCCTGCCAATGTTAATGTCACGATTAACGACGATGTTATCGAGGCGGCACTTGGCCAAATTGCCAGCGGTGCTAATGCGACACAAATCTTGAACGTCATGACAAACCTTGAGATCAACGAGACTGATGGCAACCAAGATTTCCGCCAGACATTCAGCGACGCGTTAATCAAGAACGGTGCCAAGCCTAAGTTTGCCGGTGCCGGTATCATTGGAAACATCAAGCAAGGTATCGCGCCACCTCCAGGAAAAGCCCGTATCGACAGCTGGGTTGCACAAACGATTAATGCCGACAAGCTTTCGTCTGCTGATGTACTCGTTACACAAGACCGTGACTACCTTGAGGCAATTAGGAACACATTGCAAGAGAACCTTGCAGCCGATACCAACCCTATTAACACTGCAGCAATGGCAAGAATGAAAAAGTCAATCAAGCTTGCAAAGAAAAACCCATTATTTGCTGGTAAGATCGGTGAACGCATCGACGTCCTCAACAGCATCGAAGGCCTCCTGGGTCCAGATGTTGATATCGATGACGATGACGTTGATACCGACGACAATACTATTTAGTTTCGTAATAGCTGGTAGGCAAAGAGTCGTCGATCGAATGGTCGGCGATTTTTGTTCGCCTAAGGACGTTGCAGTAAGCACCGGTGCCTAGTGCGAGGCCGATGTCTTGAGCAAGCGTGCGGATGTACGTTCCACTACTAACGTGCACGCGGATCTTAATGTCTGGATACGTGTAATCGAGCAGGTCCAAGCTAAATACCGTAACAGTACGAAATGGCATCTCGACGACTTCACCGGCACGGGCGAGCTTGTAGGCACGCTGGCCGTTGATCTTGATGGCGCTGTACATTGGTGGCTGCTGTTGGATCTCACCAACAAAACCGGCAAGGACTTCTGTTACTTCATCAAGTGTTGGGACGAGGTCAGATACGTCAGTGATATCCCCTTCTGGGTCACCAGTGCTGCTGGTTTGACCCAGACGGATGTTAGCTTCGTAGACTTTGTCGAGTTTTGAGTACAGGCCGGCGTTACGACACTCTTTGCCTGTTACGATGATCATCAATCCTGTCGCGAATGGGTCGAGTGTGCCGGTGTGTCCGACTTTGGCTTTCTTGCCAAGTTGTTGTGATAATTTGCGGCGCACACGTGCAACAACGCCAAAGCTAGTGATACCAGCTGGCTTGTCGACGAGGAGGACGCTATCTTCTTGCATAGAGTGATTATACCCTACGGGCTACAAATAGATTGGATGTATCGATAGAAAGACTACTGTTGACCAGGAATCTTGAACTGACCTGGGTCATTCGAGACGGGTGCAGTGGGCGCTGGAGGTTGCACAGGCTGCGGCGCTGGCGCGTAGGCAGATGTTGTAGGAACTTCAGGGGCCAAGATATCACCGAGGCGTTCTGGTTGCGGCTGAGGTTGTTGCGCTTGAACAAGCGGATCAGTTGGCAGCGCGTAGGCTGGAGCCATTGGCGCAACTAGTGGTGGTGCCGAGAAATCAGGCACAGCTGGTGGCATCGGAAGTCCGAGGTCAGCAGGTGTTGATGGTACTTGTGGCGGTAATGGCTGCAAGACTAGTTCGTGAGTTGGAGCGACTGACGGCTGCTCACTAGAAGGGAAAGCATAAGCTGATGTCGCTGGTGTCGTTGGCTCATCGTGTCCAAGGACGTATGAGGAAGCACCGGTACTGGTGACATCGACGGGCGTCGATGTGTCGGCAGTTGGGGTAGTATCAGGTGCTGTTACTGGCGCAGGCGCAGCGTTGTCAGTCGACTGCATGTAGGCGTGGCTGAGGATCATTTTATTCTGGTCGTTTTCGACTTCTCGACGGGCATCATCGGCGGCTTGTTCGGTCGTTGCGTTCAACGTACCACCAAGTGATGGTTCGATTGATTTTTCAGCTGATTTTGAGACTTCGACTTTTTGTTCGTCGGCAGGTCCGTCGCTTTTTAGCTCGTCAGTTTTGCTGTCGTCGTCAAAGGCGTACGCGCCAGCTGCGTTAGCGTTGGCTGTGATGTCGTCTTTATCATCTGCTTCGCTCTTGTCTTGGGCCTCTTTGAAAGCATTGTGCGCATCAAGGGCTTCGTTAGCAGCGACGGCAGCTTCGGCTTGTTCTTCGGCTTTAACGCGCTTATCCATCTCTTCAAGGGTTTCGTGCGGTGCGTCGTGGTTAATAGATAGCGTGTCCTTATGAACAGGAGCTTCAACAGGTAGTTCCTTTTCAGGTTCGTCTTCGGGTTCGTCTTTTGAAACGTTTAAGTTACCAATTTCGTGCGATTCTTGCAGTTTGGCGGCAATCAATTGTTGATCAGCACCCGCACCCATCAGTTGAGCGGCAACGGTCATGACTTTTGACGTGGTGTGCGTGTTACTGAAACGATCAGTTTCGGCAACGATACCAGTCAGGAAAGCTGTTGCGATCTGGCCATCAAGTAATGATTTCGTTTTGTCAGATTTAAGGGCTTCGGCCAAGCCGGCAACCATTTCACTCAGGCTACTTGCTTGGTCATCGTGCCAGTCAATACCGCCAAGGTCGCTGGTTTGTTCGCCAGCGGTCACAGTAATGATAGTTGCGTCGTGCAGGATCTGGCCATGTGATTCCAGCGCACCATCGAGGTGGTCTTGGTTATCGACACCGAGGGCAATCACGAGTTCAACGTTAAAATCACCTTGGCTAAATTGCAGGTCGTCACTCGTAATAGTTGTTTTGTACGGCGTAATAAAGATTTTGACGCTATCGCCTTCTACTTTGTAGCGTAGGTGGTCAGCTTTTTCTTTATCGAGGGCGATAATGAAATCACGCAGACTATCGGTTGTTTCATCGAACGTTTTTTCAGGTTCAAGAAAGGCAATTGCCGGTGGTGTTGCCCCACTAAAGACAGCAGTTGGGTGCTTTTCGAGCTTATCAAGTAATAATGACAGACCGAGTGCGGCTGACAGGGCGTCAACAGATGGATCGTTCGAGACGGTCACAAGAATATTCGTCGATGATTTAATCTTTTCGACAATCTGTTGTTTGGCTTTTATATCGTCCATAGTATATTTTTGTTTCTTTTTTACGCTTTAACGTTTTCAATACTATACCATAAGGGTTTTGCAAGCGTCAACAAATCTGCACGACGCTTTACATTTTGGGTCTTTTACTCTATAATCACCTCTTGAATATAGAACAAACTAGATAAGCATTTAAGGACAAGGACATTCATGCCAATCATCAAATCCGCTATCAAGCGAGCAAAACAAACTATCAAGCGCAACGAACGCAACGTTGGTATCAAGCGCGACATCAAAGAAGCGGTCAAAGCGTTCCACGCTAACCCTTCTGCTGAGACGCTTTCAAAAGCTCAAAGCGAATTTGATACTGCGGTTAAAAAGAACCTCCTCAGCAAGAACACTGTTGCGCGTCGCAAGGCAAATCTTTCAAAAGCAGCCAAAGCTGCTGGCGTAAAGCTTGCGACCGGCACAAAGACTGCTGCCCCAAAAGCAGCCGCTAAGCCTGCTGCAAAACCTGCTGCTGCCAAGAAACCAGCTGCGAAAGCCGCTGCTCCAAAAGCCGCTGCAGTCAAAAAAGCTCCCGCAAAGAAGCCTGCTGCTAAAAAATAGTTATCTCAACTATTAAAATAACCTCCGTTTTGTGCGGAGGTTATTTTTTTGTGTTGTAGGCCGCTTGTTTGACCCGCCGCATGATGCCATCAGCACCCTGCAGTAGAACAAGGCTTGGATCGGTATTCATCTTTTTATACACAACGCCAACTGCATCGATCTGTACTGATCGATCACGTGCATGGCCTTCCCTAATAAGTCGATCTTCTTCGAATGTGATCGCATGATTTATTTTCTCCAGAACATCATCGGCGTCAAATGATTCGTTCATGAGGATAGTGAACGCTGTCGTGTCCGCATCCTCTCCGCTGAACGCCCGAGTTATCAATTTAAATGCCTCTGCGTATGGAAGTACTGATTTTGAAAGCAACAGCTCCATAAGCTGTCGTTCGTACGAATAGGCCTGCAACTCACCTACTGGGATGCCGTTTTTGCGCTGCATCAGCTGCGAAACGGTTTCGGTCATCGCTTCATTTATCCACCTAGCTGCGAGCGGGTTCCCCGGTACTTCGTACGTCCGGCACAGCACCGCATGCACCAGTTCATGCATCAAAATTACCGGCATATCCTTTAGGAGCGCTTTTTCATTTTTGTACAAAAACAACCACTTATGATCAGATCGTTCCGTCACCATACCCTGTCGAATTGCTACTTCCGAACCGCCAGGCTGGTAGTAGCCACCACGTTCTTTCATTGCCATATCAAAGACATCACCAATCACTAGTTCAATACTCTCAACATCTTTTGGTAGCAGCGTGAGATAGCCTTCATCGTACAACCTGTTAGAAGCTCGTATGAATAAGTGTTTTTGGATTTCGAATGAGAGGTCGATATTTTCACTCGTCGCCTGTTGTTCGACGATGTAATTATGTCGTTGTACGATGCTCAGCAGCTCGTCGTCGTTTACTCGAGACAGCGTCTCCTTCCAGCTTGCCTCTTCTTGATTGGGTCCGGCGTAGTACGCACGAAGACTTAGCAGATATGCCGGCATTGCCAGCTGTAGGTATCGATCCATGATCTGCTCGGGTGCATCATCTACTGCTGCGACGGTGCGTCGGACCTCCTCTAACTCATATTTGGTTTGGTATAATACCCGGCTATGATCAATTTGTAGCGCACGATACTCGTCGCTATCTTCAGGATGCGTGTTCATTAATTCAATAAGTGCCGCCCGAATGTTTGACTGCGCCACGGCAGCATGTCCAAGCGTCCGTTCAGGGCTATCTAGGCGGTAGATTGGGTTGAGGAATACTGGGACTTCACCGAGCTTTTCCTCTGGGACCTGGGGATTTGTTTCCACAACAACTCACTCGTTAAAGATTAGTATATATTATAGTATAAAATCTAAAAAAGTCTATAGACAGGCAAGTGCCGAGTCAGAGGTTGTACTAGAGTGATGTCTCGAGAAGCGTCCGCTCGATCAACAACCAAGGGTCACCTTTTGAGCGTTTCATATCAGCATCAGTCTGAGCAAATGCTTGCAACACGTGAGCCGTCCCGCGTTGCCCGAGGCGATTACCATGGCGCTGTAATTTCGAAGCCACAAATGGATGGATGCCAAAATCCTTAGCCGGGTTGTCACTACCACTCGCGTTAGCGACGGCCGCTAACTGAAAGGCCTGCGACGAAAGCAGCGCAAATAATTTGTATGGATCTTCGGTGAGTTCCAGTGTGCGGATCATATCGTGTAATTGTCGACGACGACCATCAAGCGCTAATTCAAATAGTTGGAAGATGTTTTCCGAAGGATTCGCATCGATGATATTATCAATTTCGTCAGCCGTGACGGTGTCAAGCAAAGCTACCTTTTCCAGGGCATTCGCCAGCTGCCATTGATCAAGTCCGACGCGTTCGACGATGTGATGCGCCAATCTTTTATCCAACGCAAAATCAATAGATTTGGCGTGATTCACCACCCATGTTTCCGCCAGTCCATAATCACGGTCACCCCAGACAGGGAACTCTTTGATCGTGACACGTTTTTTAACTTCTTTATAGATCGTCGTCCGTTTGTCCGGTTTGCCATCGATCAAAATAATATCGATATCGTCTGAGATACGGTCGATCCATTCCGGGAACTTTTCCCAGACCGAGGAGTTTTGTGACAAATCTTTAATAATCACCAAGCGTTTTTCAGCGAATAGCGTACTCCCCATTAACAGGTCGGGAATATTTTTTAGCTCAAGCGTCGAGCCATCAACGCGCTCAGCTCGACCATCAAAAGCATCGGCCAGCGCCTTAACCGCTTGCTGAATCTCAAAAGTATTTTCCCCGTTAAACCACGTAATCATCTGCTACCAGTATAGTCTATTTATCTGTCGGATTGGCAGTCATGACCTGACAGAACGGACAAGTATGCGTCCCACGGCCGGCCACGCGTGATTTCTCGATCGTTGTACCACAACGTGGGCAGGGCAAGCCTTCGCGGCGGAAGACCCGAGCAAAGTCCATATAACTCCCCCGTTTACCCTCGGCGTTGACGTAGTTACGATTCGACGAGCCACCTTTTTCAATCGATAAGTTCATGACCTCGCGTAGCTCGCTGTATAGCAGCGCAAATTCGGCATCGGTAATTGATCCGACTAATCGTGTTGGGTGGATCTTAGCGCCCCACAACGCCTCGTCAGCGTAGATATTACCCACTCCGGCCACAACTGACTGGTCAAGGATAGCGGCTTTGATATTTGTGCGGGCGCGACGAGTAAAACGATCTTTAAATTGCTGGGCTGTAAAATCGAGTTCTAGCGGTTCTGGTCCAACTTTTTTCATGAATGGCAGGTTTGGGATTTCAAGCGTCGGCATTAGCTTGACCCAACCAAACTTTCGCTGGTCGTTAAAGAATAATGTCGAGCCGTCATCGAACTGCAAAGATACTCGTGTCGACTTGTCGGGCAGCGCGTTCACCAAACTATCATTTGGGTGACCAGCACCAAAGCGATCATTTGGGCTCACATACACTAGTTGCCCGGTCATTTTTAGGTGTATCACCAGTGAATAATCGGTCGAGAGATCGATCATTAACACCTTGGCGCGGCGACGAACATCGGTCACCGAGGCACCGACTAAAAACGTGTTCACGTCGACAGTCGTATTCGGAAAACTTTTGGGGTTATCGTTCGTCGTACTGGCAATCTTTTTACGAATAATCAGACTACTCAGTCCACGGCGGACTGTTTCGACTTCAGGTAGTTCAGGCATTGTGATGCTCCTCTACAGTAGTTACAAAGATCTACAGATCAATTTTGTTAATCAGCGCAGGTGATCCAGGGATCTGTGTCACGAAAAGGCCGGTTAATTGTTGGACGCTGGCATCGAGTGATCCAGACGAACCCTTACAGGTTGAGGTCCAAAGTTTCTTCACAGTGTTGGTGGCGTTGATAATTTCAAATTCAGTCACACGACCAGTTGCGCAGACACCGCGAACATCGTTCTTGTCGCCCTCGAGCTCAGTTCCCTTTGAGAGGTTGGCCTTATCTAGTGCGAAGACAAATTGTTCGTAAGCAGGAACACTGTTACCGAGGTTTGTTTGGTCAACAACAGTCCCAAGGTACCCATTGTAGGTCGTCAGCGTACGACTGTTTGGTGAAATTGAAATTTGGTACGAATAAAACTTTTCGTCAGCCACGATTGGGCCACGAACAATCATTTTGACACTGTGGTCAACACTAGTGTTCAATAGCGAATCACGGCTGATATCAACTGTCTGGGCACTATCATTTGATGACCCAGAAAAGAAGACGACACGCGCCAACGAAACCAGCGAAGCGATAGCAATGATGATAATAACGATAACGAGGATGATTGGGAGGATGCGTGATGTTCTGTAATTAGCCATAGGATAACCTTAGTAGTTTTATAGTTTCTTGTCAAATCCGGTACTGCCAAAACCACCTGTACCGCGATCGGTGTCAGATAGCATTTCGGCCAGTTGCCACGTCACCTTGTCGTAACGAGTCACCAGTAGTTGTGCCACGCGCATATCTGGCTCAATCACGAAAGCTTCTTGTCCCAGGTTGATCACGAGGATGTTTAGCTCACCACGATAATCGGCATCGATCGTCCCAACGCCATTTACCATTGTCAGACCGTGCTTGATACTTAGACCACTACGGGCGCGGACTTGCATTTCATAGCCCTCGGGAATTTCAAACGCCAAGCCGGTTGGGATCATCGCTCGTTCGAGGGGTTGCAGTGTCATTGGCTCGTCCAGACAGGCGTGCACGTCCATGGCCGCGGCGTGTTCGGTTTGATATGACGGCAAGATTGCCTTTGGATTGAGTTTTTTGATTTTAACTTCCATCGTCATAGTGTCCCCTACTTATTTTCTTGTAAAATCTTTTTAATGGCAGTGATGGATTCGGGTGTATTGGTATAGGTAAAGCCCTTCATACCAAGCGCTTCGGCCGCAGCTACGAAGGTTGGAATATCGTCGATGAACAAACATTCGTTCAACTCCACGCCGATGCGTTCAGCCGTCATGATAAAAATTTCTGGTGCGGGTTTGTCCCAGCCCACTTCCCCGGAGGCAACGACGACTTCGAACATCTCATCAAGTTGCCCGGCGTCGAAGCGTTGATCGAGCGAGTAGCGACTTGGGACGTTGGTTAGCATCCCTAATTTATAGTCAGGCTTCAGCTCTTCAATCAAATCCAGTGTCTGTTGGATTTTAGTGCCACGCATAATGTCGAGGACGACACCAAAACAATCGAAAATAACAGCTTTAATCATGATCTTATAATTCTCCCCAGGTTTTGCCAGTACTGACATCGACACGTAGCGAAATAGCCAGTTCAGGCGCAATCTCTTCCATAGTCGTCTTTAATATTTCGGCAACTTTTTCGGCGTTCTCTTCTGGGCATTCGATCAGGATCGAATCGTGGATCTGTAGCACTTGATCACCCAGGTCACCGAGCTTTTCGTCAACGCGCAACATCGCCAGTTTCATTAAGTCGGCTTCCGTTCCCTGAATCGGCATGTTGGCAGCGGCGCGTTCAGCACCAGCCCGAACCATAAAGTTACTACTTTGGATATCTGGTGTTGGGCGACGGCGGCCAAAGAAGGTTTCCACGTAGCCTTCGGTGCGGGCTTTGGTGAGCGTATTGTCGATTAGCTGGCGGATTGGTGCACGAAGGGTAAAGTATTGATCGATGAACTCTTTGGCTTGACCAAAGGTCATCCCGGTTTGGGCAGCCAGGCCGTGCGGACTCATGCCGTATAGGACCCCAAAATTAATCACCTTGGCATCACGGCGTTGATTTTTCGTAACGTCGTCCATTGGAATACCGTAGACATCACTCGCAGTTTTCGTATGCACATCGACGTCACCATTAAAGTCGTTAATTAAGTTAATGTCCCCTGCCAATGCTGCAGCTAGACGAAGTTCGAATTGTGAGTAATCGGCGCTGACGAGCACCTTGTCACCATCAGCCACAAAGGCATCACGAATCTTACGACCGAGTTCGCTGCGAATTGGAATGTTCTGCAGGTTTGGGTTGGTACTGCTGAGGCGTCCGGTTGCGGCGACATCTTGGTTGAATGTCGTGTGAATACGATTGTGTTCATCGGCCAGTTTTGGCAGTGAGTCGGTGTACGTATTTTTGAGCTTTGCGAGTTCACGAGATTGTTCAATTAGTTCAATAATTGGGTGTTGGCCGCGCAATTTATCAAGTTCGGACTGACCGGTACTGTAGCCAGTTTTGCCTTTTTTGATTCCAGTTGTCGGCAGCTGCAATTTAGTGAATAACACCTCTGAGAGCTGGGCTGGACTGCCAATGTTAAACTCGTAGCCAGCCATTGTATACATTTCTTGTTCAAGGCGTTTGTGTTCAGCACCCATCTCGTCGCTCATCTGTTTAAGCTTGGCTGGGTCAACCAAAACACCACGGTGCTCCATACGGAAGAGTGTGTACGTTAACGGGAAATCAAGGTCGTGGGCGATACGGGCAACCTTCGGTGTTGCCTCGAAAAAGGCAGTCTGTGAGTCGTACACCGTCCAGAGTCCAGCCAGCAACGCATCCGTCTCGGTCTTCTCTTGGCCAATTAGGGCGTTAGCTGAACGATCGCGTTGCAGTGGATCGATTAAGAAAGCAGCTTGGCGGATATCGTGCACCGTGCTGAATCTAACAAAGATATTTTTGGCAGCCAGTTTGTGATAGATGTCTTTGATATCGTAGCTAATGACCGTCGCCATTTCGAGGACGCGCCACATGCTGCTATCAACGGCGTCGAGTGGCTGTGAGGTGACGGTTTTGTGGTCAGTCGAAATCCATAGTTCGTTGTCGACGATATCAATCAGAACAGGACCATCGATAGAAAGCGTTTCCGGCCAGTCGACTTTTGTCAGGCCAACGATGTCTTCTTTTAGCTCTTCGACGTTAATCACCTCGTCCCCTATTTTCATGTGGGTCGGTAGGCGTTTGATCAATGAATTAAATTCGTATTTCTGCAAGACGGCGAGAATGTTCTCGACGTTGGTGCGTTCGATGTGCGCTTCGTCCCAATCGAGTTTAATTGGGGCGTCAGTAAAGATCTGGGCTAACTTTTGGCTCATGTAGGCAGAGTCTTTACCATCAACTAAGTATTTCTGACGAGCACCCTTTAGTTCGTCGGTGTGTTCATAGATGCCATCAAGGGTCTGGTAGGTCGTCAGCAGGTCGCGAGCGGCCTTTTCCCCGATCATACGGACACCAGGGATGTTATCGCTACTATCCCCTACCAGCGCCTTGTAGTCGACGAATTGGTCGACCTTGATGCCGTACTTGTCTTCGAAAGCTTTATCGTCATATTTGACGAGGTCAGTACTGCCGGTGCGCGTGATGTAGACCGAGGTATTATCGTTAATCAGCTGCAGCATATCGTAGTCGCCGGTAATAATGCAGGCTTCGATGCCTTTATCATTAGCTTCGACCGAAAATGTCCCCATGATGTCGTCAGCTTCGTATTGGTCGAGTTCGTACAATGGCCAATTGAATGCATCAAGCACTTCGCGCAGGATCGGTAGTTGGGCGTAAAAATCATCCGGAGGTTTGGTGCGACCAGCTTTGTAGCCGTCGAAGATCTCCAGACGTTTTGAAGCGCTGGTACCTTTTATATCCCATGCGATGGCGACATAATCAGGTTCAAGCTTTTTAATAATTTCAATCGCGATTGAGGTAAAGCCAAAAACTCCCCCAGTCGGAGTGCCATCCTCGAGTGCGAGGTTTGGCATCGCATAATACCCACGATAAAATACGGATTTTCCATCAATAACAGCCAGCCGTTTCATAGCTTTAGTATAGCAGCTCTACCCCTGAAAAGTTAGGAAAGAAATTCGCGGAGCTCGACATTGTCTTGCGCAACAATACGTAATTTTTGAATGGCTTGGAATTCAATGTTGCGGACACCGATTGGTGATAGGCCGAGTTGTTTCGCGACATCCGCTGCCGATAGTCGCGGTTGACCACCCAACCCGTAGCGACGAGATAAAACAGCTACTTCATTTTCATCAAGATCCGACAGGAACGAGGCTACGGCGCTGTTCACACCTTCGATATCAACAGCATTTTCTGGGTTGGTGGCGCCGTTGTCGCTAATCAGATCACCAAACTCCGCATCGTCATCGCCTATTTTCATATTGAGCGACACGGGCGTCCGCGAATATTCTTTCAAGTCCCTTACTTTTTCGACGGTAACGTCTAATTCGTCGGCAACTTCTTCGTCGGATGGATATCTGCTATTCTCTGCGGAAAATTGCTGTCTAAATCGTGACATTTTTTGGATCTTTTCGTACATATGAACCGGGAGTCGTATCTCTCTTCCTGTATCGGGAATACTGCGCTGAATTGCCTGTCGTATCCATGACGTGCCGTATGTAGAAAATTTAAATCCTTTTTGGTAATCAAATTTTTCGACCGCCCGCATAAGCCCCGCGTTACCTTCCTGAATAAGATCAAGGAACTGCAATCCACGACCGGTATACTGTTTGGCGATACTGACCACAAGTCGAAGATTCGAATTAATCATTCGCTCCTTCGAGCGCTCGCCTATACGCTCGAGTTCGCGTAATTCTCGAATCTCAAACGAACGCGGCTCTACACCCTCTTCGATAAGACGATGCTTACGTTCTTGAGCAAACAATCCAGCCTCAATCGCAGCACTAAGTGTGACCTCATCCTCTGCTTTCAAAAGCGAGAACTTACTGATGGTCCGCATGTAGTCACGAACTGGATCATCGCTCAATTTTACACTCAGCACTTCTGGCGCAGCGTCAGGATCAACAACAGCATCATCAGGCGAATCTGTATTATCCTCAGTATCAAACCGAACTGTTTCCTTGAGCGCTCGTCGAGCAACGGTCTTTTCGGGTGCAACAGGACGGTAAGCTTCGCCAGACGACTCAAGAAGGCCTACGGTCACGGACATGTCACCGTCGGCCAGTGCCGCCAGTGCCTCATCTGGATATCCCGCGAAGTACAGCACGGTATTATGCACATGATCCGCTGGCACATTCGCAAATACTTCACGTATACGGCTAAGCAGCTGTGGTGTTGGGTACTTGCCAACAATTGCCGTCATGCGTGCTCGAGTGCGTCGAGGTAACGAAACGTCTGTTTCAAGATCAACACCGTATAGATACGGAACAAACCAGTCAGACACATTCTGCGCAACCTCAAGTTGTCGCTCTGGCGATGCGGGATTTCTTGTTCTTGCTTCAGTTTGTTCCATTACGCGACTTGTTGCTCTTGGGACGCGTAGAGCGAATACATGCCAGCGAGTATGACACGCTCGATGATTTCAGGGTCGTGCTGCATCTCTTCTGGCAAGTTAGCCTTAACCGCATCGAGGTGGCTTGTCATAAAATTAGGCAGAATAAATTTCTTGAACGAAGAATCGATTACCGTGTTGCCGCTGTTTACGCCACCATCCTGCATAGCCTTTTTCATAAGTTTCGTCAGCGCCGACTTGAGCATGCCGTTGACTTGTTGATGTTCACCGTTTCGGCCGTAACGAGAACGTTTCATCAAAGCAGCTACCTGTTTCACAGAAAAGTCACCACTATCCACAAGCTCTTTCTCGACTTCAGCCCGGTACTGCTGGTAGGCCTCTTTCGTCAACGTGTCCGGCTCGACGACGGCACGAACAAAGTCATCGAGGGATGGTGATCCAGGGAGTATGTCCGCGATCTTCTCAACGCGCTCAACGTGCACGGCGTCAGTGAACAGCTTATCAAGCCCTGCATATACAAACCCGGGAATTTCATTCTTTTGACTTGGGTTTCGTCCGTTATTCATCATTTCGTGTAGCGTCAAAGGCTTCACATCCTTTGGCTGGTTAAAGGCAGTATATACACCGAAACTACTCCGAACCCACCGTCGTTCTGCATCAGTTAAATCAAATCCTTCGATATCAATCTTGTCTCTGATTTCTTCGCGGACAAGCTCAACAACTTCGCGTTTTTGCTCACTTAACGTACCCGATGATGCCGGGTCAAGGAACGACTGCAGGGCAAGTTGTTGCGATTCGGTAAACTCAAGCTTTTCACTAATGAGCACGCTCAACCGTACGTGTTTTGGTTCTTGCTCAAGTCGCTCGACCTCGTCGATGTTCGCCACAACTTCTGTTTGGACATCGATATCCACGGTTTCATTTTCGAAATCATAGGTGGGTGTAACGATTGTATTAGTGTTAATCGACACCGAACGGAGTGACATTGGCGGTGTGAGTGAGCTAAGTTTTTTAGACATTACCGAGAGATATACCTGCGCACCAGCTGGTGTGTCATCGGTTGATAGCGCGGCCGTCTCTGTAACCGATAAGCCCTTTAGACGCCCGGCTATACGCGCTACTGCTTTCTCGTGCATAGTAGGAGTACTTGGTGGTGCCATTGCAACGATACGCGCACTAACTGATTCGATAGTATCGGTTGGCGTTACACGGACGGCAGTCTTCCAGTCGGCACCGAAAGACTTTTCAAGCCAACGAAGGCCAATTTTACTAATCTCAAGTTCTGGTAGAATCTGTTCCGGCGTCGAGTTCAGACTTTCTTGCGCTTCAACGATGACAGGCTCAATACTATTCGGAGCTGCTACCGGTTCCGGTTCTACGGACACTTCGACGGTGTCTTGAATGGCTTCAGTCGTTTCTATTGTGGGCGCAGGTGGCAACGAATCAAGGAGTGCCAAAATTTGCGCAGTCTTACGACCAAGTTTTTTCGCGAGTTCAGGATCAGCCTGTCGAATTCGATCGATATCGATCGCAAGGTCACCAGACAAACGAACGGCGAGTTGCGCAACGCCTTGGATAGCATCGGCACTCTCAAATTCGCTACGGCGCGCAAGTAACTCCCGCTCTTCATGAGTTAAGTAGTCAGCACGCTCCGCCATAATCAGTATCTCCCTGTAAATTTAACTTATGATAGTTCAGTCATCCGCCCAGGGCAAGCTAAAACAGTTTGAGTCGACAACGAAGTGTTCGCGCGGTGGATCTAGCGACGGAGTTTGCGCCGCTCTTCGGCAGTCAATCCGCCCCATATGCCAAAACGCTCACCCGTTGCCAATGCATATTCCAAACACTGCGCCTGGACATCACATTTCGCACATACCTTCTTGGCTTCTTTTGGAGAACCACCTTTTTCGGGGAAGAAAGCATCCGGATCACTGTTAGCGCAGAGTGCTTCGTCCTTCCATGCGACTGGACTAGCATCAGGTGGTATTACTCCAGCCCGCCGAACAGATATTGCACCGACGTGATGTGTCGATTCAACTCGATTAAATTCTGACCTATCCGCAAATATTTCGCCATCATCGTATGTATCGTAACTAAAACGTTCTGACATGGTTACTTGTCATTCCCTGCTAACTCGCGCAGACGAACTCGGCGTTCGGCCATTGTCTCGCCTGGCAAAAGGTCGCTTGGGAAGGCGTTTGGCGTTACAGCCGCCTCCACAACTACTTCTTCGACAATAGGTTCGACGACGGTATCTACAACCTCTTCGATCAGACTTTGTACTTCAACATCTGGTTCGTGCCATCCTAGACTTCGACGTAACTGTATATTTCGATCTTCAACGGAAGAACGTTGATTAATTGCTTCAGTAAAACGAAAAAAGTAGCCTTTTACACGACTAGCGGTCGAATTGATCTTCAGCGCAATCTCTTCCGCGGTCAACCCGGCAAACCGAAGTGTCAGCATTTCCTGCATATCAACTGGCGGACGGGCAGGATTTTCAGCCGGACCGCGCATATCCAGCAAAGTCTCAACGATAACCGGAACATGGCTCAGATTCAGCTGCATATCACTGACATCACCAGCAATAACACCCAGGTAGTTGCGGGCAATTTTTGGAAGCATCCGGCCCAGTGCATCCGCTTGATAACCAACAATCTCTGTCTGAACCACTCGCTCAGAAGGTAGCTCGATCGCCAGAGGTATCTCGACGAGTCCCCTCACCTCCATTAGTACACTAGCCACTGAAGTAAACGCAGCCCTTATCCGTTCAGTTTGATCGCCATTAGCAATCTCTACCAGTCCGAGTCCTTGCTCGATAGACTCATTCGATAAGTTCGCCAGCGCAGCATACCCCAGGTAAGCAGCACGCGCATCGCTTTTATCCTGAACTTCAGGTGTCACTGGCTGGTGATCGATAGGATTGGTGGTATCTTCCATTGCGTCTCTTTTACCTTGTGGTAATATTGTTTTTTATAATAATATCTAACTCATGTCAAGTCAAGCATAAGCATCTGTTACAATGGAGCTATATGACACACCACGAAAACCTGAAAATCCTCGCATTCGTCGGCCTTACCGGGTCGGGCAAATCTACCGCAGTCGAACATTTCACGTCACTTGGTTACCCGAAAGTATACTTTGGCGGCATCATCTACGAAGCAATGGCCGCAGCCGGCATTGAAAAGGGTGAAGAAAACGAAAAGACCTTTCGCGTTGAGATCCGCGAAAAAGAAGGCAGCGACTTTGTCGTCAAACGAATTATCGATCAGATCCAACACCTCGCTGACGCTGGACAACGCCGTATTATTGCCGACGGCCTGTACACTTGGGACGAATACAAAGCCCTCAAACATGCCTTCCCTGGGGAAACAACCGTTATTGCCGTCACCGCCCCAAAGCATCACCGCTATCACTGGCTAGAGTCCCGTGCTGATCGCCCACAAACACCCGAGGTCTCAGCCTCTCGTGACAAACACGAAATTGAAACTCTACAAAAAGGCGGCCCGATTGCTGCAGCCGACTTCTTTGTTTCAAATAACGGCTCGGTTGAGCACTTCTACGCACAGCTTGATGACATTGTCGCTGAACTTAATTTCTAGTTAATGCTGATGAAGCTTCACCACGACGAAGTCACGCCCGTTATCACCATCTAGTCGTGAAGCCCGGCTATGCGACGCATAGCCCGATTCTGGTGCTGTCGTATCGCTGGTATCAACAAATATTTGATCAGCTTCGAGCCCAAGTCCCAGCAGTTCATCATAAAGAAAGCTCGGTGTATCGATAGTAAAATTATATTTCACCTCCTCACCCTTGAGGTGTGACGTGACATCTTTGAATATACCCTTAGTATCGGGGTATTTTTCGTGTGGATTTTGGGGTGCATTTTGGAACGGGAACGTTTCCGCGTGGCCACCCGGAGTCAGGTAGCCCGTCGCGGTCGACAGATCAACTTCGAGTGTCGCAAGTTCCCTTGCTAGGTCAGCGATTTGATTAGCTGCTACCCCCTGCCAGGCGAAGTGAACCATGGTATAAATCCTCCCCTTTGGCGTCTCGGCAGACAGCACGAGTAACGGACAATCGGCTGGTCGTACACCAAAGACGATGTCGGGATCATAGGTATATATCATGTCACCTACGCCAACCAACTTGGCTGGTTCTTGCCCATCGTATTTGGCTGGATCGGTGTCGACATTGACGACCCGGAGCGGTGTCGTGTAATCGCGGTCAGGGTGGAGCACCCGGACGTTAGCCGGATCAACGTCAAGTGACCCTAAGTATTTATTCATATTATCGCGGGCATTCTGTAAACGATCTTCCGGTGCGAGATCTTTCGGTCCATACGGCTCACCTTCTGGGTCAGTTGCGGTGCTCATATTACCAGCGAGTATGAAGCGACCGATCCGATTAGCGGCCTTGGCGGCCCGTGTCATTTCTTCGTCATAGCCTTCATCAAATACGTTAAACATCAACCGCTTAGCCCCAGCATCATATACTGACATATGTACACTAAACGGACGATTAATATCCAACATATATCGTGAACGCGCATTTCGCTCGTCCAAGATAGCATATCGCTCGGGTGGGTTGGTGTGGAATTGCTCCGACATACTCTAAATATATCATTTTGGCGGGTATCAAAAAACGCAGGACATCGCCTGCGTTTTTTGAAATATCACTCTATATCTTAATTTAGGTATTCGTGAAGCTTCTTTGAGTCTTTGTGCTTACGAAGCTTGGCAAGTGCTTTAGCTTCAATTTGGCGAATACGTTCGCGGGTAACCGCAAATTCTTGGCCAACTTCTTCGAGGGTGTGACTTTTGCCATTTTCGAGGCCGAAGCGCATCTTGATGATCTTTTGTTCACGGTCTGAAAGTGTCGAAAGGATAGCTTGCACCTGTTCCTTCAGTAGCTGTGATGCCGCTGATTGTTCAGGAGTAATGCCGTCTTCGTCTTCGATGAAGTCACGAAGCACTGAATCTTCGTCGTCACCGTCACGACCAACACCAGCATCGAGTGATGTAATGTCTTGTTTGATCTTCATGACGTACTCAACTTTTTCCGGTTCCATTTCGAGTTCTTTTCCAAGTTCTTCGATGGTTGGTTCACGGTTGAGTTCTTGGGTCATGCGACGTTGGGTTCGGAGCAATTTGTTAATTGTTTCCACCATGTGAACAGGGATACGGATTGTACGAGCTTGGTCGGCAATCGCACGGGTAATTGCTTGGCGAATCCACCATGTCGCGTAGGTTGAGAATTTGAATCCTTTTTCGGGGTCAAACTTTTCAACGGCACGGAGTAGTCCAGTGTTACCTTCTTGAATCAGGTCAAGGAAGTCGAGGCCACGGCCACTGTAACGCTTGGCAATCGAGACAACCAGACGCATGTTTGCTTCGGCCATCTTGTCTTTTGCTTTACGTTCACCAGCAACAACGCGTTTTGCGAGAGCTAGTTCTTCTTCGGAGTTAAGCAGTGGAATCTTACCGATTTCACGTAGGTATAGACGGACGCTGTCGTCGCTGGCGTCGTCAAAGTATTGGTCTTGGCTGAGAAGGTCTTCACCTTCGTCAACTTCTTCCTCTTCGAGGTCTTCCGCTGCTGGGCCGTCAATGTCAGGAATCAACGCCCCACCAGTAACTGGTGCTTCGTCATTCGCTTCGCCGTTTAGTTCTTCATCGATGATTGGGTCATCATTCTTTTTACTTCTGGGCACGAGGTATCTCCTTTATAAGTTCGTAGATCTTCTGTCGGATCTCAGTGGCACGGTCGTCTTCACCATCTTGTTCAGCTTGGCGAAGTTCAATTGTCAGAGAGTCTTTTTGTGTTTTCTTGTGTTCTGTTATCAGTTGGCGGACCAGGCGGGCAGTTTCGAAATAACGATCTTCGTCACTCCACTCCCCATAGCGAGCATCGGCCTTTAATAGTAATATTTTTACATAGGTATCGAAATTTTGCAAGTCCTCGGGGACGTCTGTAAAGAGTTGCGCGTGAGTTTTGACGTGTTCGAGGACGGCTTTTCGTTCGTCGCTGCTGACCATGTCCGGCTGGACATCAGCCAATAATTCACGGACGGCCGGGTCGATCAGTGCGACCGCCAGCAAGTTATCTTGGTTACCCGCAACGTCGGGTTTTACGGCCGCAACCGTTTGGGCGCTTTTCTTGAGTTCGCGTTCTTCCGGTTCGTCGGTGCCGGCTAGTTTTTCTTTCAAGGTATCGATTGATGACTGCGTGTAGGTCGAGACCTTCTGTAGATAATGTTCTTGTTCGACCGGGTCTTGCAGGGCACGCACAACGCGCAGTGCGGCAGTCGTAAACTTACGCTTGCCTATCGCCGTTGTCAGATCTTCACGGCGTGAATACTGTGTCAGCACCCAATCAACCACAGGCTCAGCGGTGTCGATTGCCTTTTGCCAGAGGGCTGGGTCTTTTTGAATCAGTTCATCAGGGTCCTTAGCATCATCGCCGAGGCTAATGATCGTTAAGTCGATACCGACCGTTTGGGCGATTGGAATTGCACGTTCAGTCGCAGCGAGTCCGGCTTTGTCGCCATCAAAAGCCAACCGCGCATTTGGTGTTAATCGAACGAGGGCCTTCAGGTGACTTTCGGTCATGGCAGTCCCGGCAGTCGCCACAACCTGCGTCACACCGACTTGGTGGCTACTGACAACGTCGAGGTTCCCCTCAACAATGACGGCGTAATCGACTTTACGAATCGCCTCTTTAGCCTGTGACAATCCAAAGACGTGGCGGCCTTTGTTGTACAACAATGTTTCCGGGGTGTTTAGATATTTCGGAGCATTCGGTTCATCGTCGTTAAGGATACGGGCGGTAAATCCAATCACCTTGCCAGATCCATCCATCAACGGCACCATCATGCGGCCACGGAACAGATCACCACTAAAGCGGTTGAGCAGCCCGGCATCCATCGCTTCTTGCTGGGTAAACTTCTTCATTTTGAGGAAGTTAACCAGTGCATCACCAGATGACGGCGCATAGCCAATGCGGAAGGTCTGCACAATTTCTTTACTCAGCTTTCGCTTCCCGAAGACGTATTCCAGGGCGTGTTCATTTTTAATAAGGCTTTGTTGGTAGTACTGCGTCGTGAGCTCGAGTGCTTCATATGCACGCTTTTTACGCTGGGCGATTTCTTGGGCACCTTTTGAATCGTAGATTGATAGGTCAACACCAACACGCTGCGCGAGAAGTTCGAGGGCAGCGCGGAAATCGATCCCTTCAACTTCCATCACGAAACTAAAGACGTCGCCACCCTTGTTTGATGAAAAGTCGTGCCAGATATTCTTGTCTGGGCTGACATAAAAGCTTGGGGTTCGTTCGCCGGTAAAAGGGCTGAGACCCTTAAAGTTTCGCCCCGCTCGTTTGAGCTGAACGTACTCCCCGACAACGTCCTCGATATTGAGGCGAGAACGGACTTCTTCTTTCATGTCCTGCATGCCTATATTATAGCACCCTTTACCTCTGTTATTGTTTGTGCTTAAATTGTCCTAGTATGTATCCTGACCAACCACAACAATCACCACCGCCTGCGCCGTATGATTACTTGAACCAAATTGCCCCTCAGGCACCCAAGAAATCACCGTTCAGCTTCGGTATCAAACAGGCCGTCCTTATCGGTGCAGCCCTGGTGATATTGATGATTATTCTTGTCAGCGTCTTGAACATTTTCACTACTGGCAAAAAAGAGCCGTACGAGCGCCTGTCTGCGCGTTTGAACTCAACAGCCACTATCGTTGATGATTCCCAAAAAAGCCTCAAGAGCAGCAAGCTACGCAGCCTCAACAGCAACCTACGCATCTACATGACCAACACCACTCGGGACATCACAACCCCACTCACCAATGTCGATATCGATATGAAAAAGCTAGATAAGAATATTATTGCCGAAGAATCGACGACGGCATTAGCCGCTCGCCTCGAGGACGCTCGTTTGAACGCCGTGTTCGATCGTACCTATGCGCGCGAAATGGCCTACCAACTTGGTAACCTGATGACACTAATGAAAGAAATCTATAATTCAACCAATAGCACCTCGATGAAAGAATTCACCAAGTCATCGTATGACAACCTGGAATCAACCCAGGCAGCCTTCGCAAACTTTAGCACCGCTGAATAAATAGCGTCGTGTTTGGCTTATTTGCCGGCGACGAGATTGTAACTTAAACGAGCAAGATCTTTAATCTCTTCGTCGTCTAGCTGGCCAGTACAAATAATGGTGTTCCAGTGTTTTTTGTTCAAGTGATAACCAGGGACAACTGTCTCGTATTTAGCACGAAGGATTTCGGCGAGATTTGGGTCACATTTCAAGCTCACGCGCAGTGGGTTACTTTTTTCATCAATAATGGCGTAAATTTTGCCTTCTTTTGTGTCTGCGTCACCTGTCTTATAGACAGCACTACCTTCACCAAAAGGATATTCCAACCATGTGTCGGGATAGTCGAGCAGGTATTCTTCTAATACTTTGTGGATCATACTTTCACTTTTCCTAAATAATATTTTAATTCCATGATGCTACCGCGGATATCTTCCAGAGCGCGGTGGGCTTCGGGTTTAGAGAACTTCTTCTTATATTTGCCTTCGAACACTACCTTGAAGGCACTAACATCCAACATACGATAATTGAGGCGTTCATCCAGGCGGTGCCACTCGTTAATGATAAAGCGGCGATCCATGTGCACAGAGTTTCCACCAAGCAGCACGGGAATTTCTTTGTCGAAGTGTTCATTGATGAACCCAAGTAGTTCAGTTTCGATAGTACGGCCAGAGCGACCGTTCTCGTTATTTTGTTTGATAAGGGCATCGCGGACGGCTGGGAATTTTTCCCAGAAATCTTTTGAAGGGCCTTTAAACATTCGCTTTTCAACCAAGCGAGGGCCGACTTTGATGGCCGCTTCGTAGGTAGCGATTTCTTTAAAGTCCCAATCAGTCACGATCGCGGCAACTTCCATAATACGATCCTCGATTGGGTCGAGTCCGGTCATTTCGAGGTCAACCCAAAGGATCTTCTTGCTGGTTTTGTTGCTCATAGGGGCATTATACCTCTTTTGAGTCTGAATTAACAGGGGTGAACGTTAAGCTGAGCGAATTAATGCAGTAGCGCTGGTCGGTTGGCGTGCCAAAGCCTTCACCCTCAAAGACGTGACCGAGGTGTCCACCACAGTTGGCGCAGGTCACTTCTGTGCGGGTTGCGCCAAAGCTTGAGTCAACATGGAATGCAACCTTACCGGGGATAGCATCGTAAAAACTTGGCCAACCACAGTGGGCTTCGAACTTTTTACTACTATCAAACAGTACTGTACCGCAGGCAGCGCAGGCATACTCTCCTTCTTTGAAAACGGTATCGTATTCACCACTAAACGGGGCTTCGGTTGCCTTATTAAACAGCACGTCGTACTGCTCGTCGGTAAGTTTTTCTTTGTAGTCGAGAGGGTTCGTAGTCATTCCCCTATTATACGCCCGTCGAGATCACGGCGAATACCGAACTACGCTTTTTTGCGATCGATACGATCGAGCTTGGCGCCGTGAACAAGTGCGTAGATAACGAGGGCAGTTGCGATCAATGTAATCAACGCGGACAGAACTGCTCCCCAACTGAGAATCAGGCCACCAGCTTCATCAGCGTTTGGTGCCACGACAACCCACTTCAGTTGCATCAGATCGATACCACCGATAAGGAAGCCGACGACTGGGTTGATCAGTCCTTCGACGATCTGTTTAACGGCTGCGCCAGCAGCAGTTCCAATTGCCAAACCAACCGCCAGACCAACAACACCCTGCTCGCGCACAAAGTTAAGGAAGCCACCGACTTGTGACTTGCCAATACCAGCGACCTTTGAAGTACCGAGTTTGGCCGCCTCGAGCACCTTGGCTTCTTTAGGAGTGATGGCTTCGACAGGCACTTCTTCTTTTGTGACAGTTGTCGTGGTAGTTTTTGTTGCTTTTGGCATGATAAGTCATCTCCATTAAATATAAATTCAGTGTAGCGTAATCGATAATCGATTCGCAAGGGAGAGATGAGGAGGAAGAGGATGCCCGGCGGGGTGCACAATCGCACCCCGCCTAGCTTCTAGGACTGGGTCGTCGGACCGTCAGGCTCGATGTTGATCAAGGGCCTGGTAGGTAAGCCCATTACCCTGACGCTCAAGTCCTTGCGGCGGCCATCGACGGACTGGCGGCTGACGCGAATCAGACGCTTGCCCTGGTAGTGGCGGTCGCCACGATCGAGGTGCCACAGACTGCGCCTGAATAAGGCATTGCCGATGTCCTCGAGCCCCAGCTTGGTGCGCAGGTCACGCTGATTACGAACAACCAACGGGTTCTTGCCAACGATCGCCTGCTGGACGAGCGCGACAAAGATGCGCGTCCGCGCCACCTCTTTCGCGAAGTCCTTCGCATCAGCAGAGCTGCTGTATTCGGACACCTTGGTGGTTCCGGATGCTTCCATGATGAGCGTCAACTCTTCCTCCAAATTGTAAAAATCACGGAAAGGTTCCGTGATTGATTATTCTACCCCTTAGCCACAGAGATGGCAAGTGACTGCTACATTACATTTGGGTGGGGACTTCGATACCGAGTAGGCTCAGGCCGTGTGTGAAGACTTGCGAAACCTTATTAATGACGCCTAAGCGGGCGATTTGCTGTTGCGGCGTCACGTCACCCGTCGCGACAGGTGTACCTTCGTAGTAGCGGTTCATGTCACGAGCTAATTCGTACAAGTAGTTCGCAATACGGTGCGGTTCGATATCGCGGGCAGCGAGGCGGACGACGTCGGGATAGGCGGCAACTTTGGCAATGATTGGCTTTTCTGCTTCGTAATTGTAGGCTTCAACGAATGACTCACCGATACCGTTTTCGGTTAAGATTTTGTTCACACGCACAGCGGCGTATTGAATGTACGGGCCACTAAAGCCACTGAGGGCAAAAATATTGTTCCAGTCGAACAAGATATTGGTTCGGCGGTCAGAGGTGAAGTCACTAAACTTGATGGCGCCGAGGGCGATCTTCTTAATGTCATCTTCACTGACGTCGCGTCCAGTCACGATTTCGCGGGCTTTATCTTCGGCCATGTTCAGCAGTTGCTCCATCAGTACAACACCCTTGCGGCTACTCATCTTTTCGCGGGTACCGTCTTCGTTAAGCTGGTCGATTGTCCCGAACCAGAGGTGGATTAGTTCTGTCGCAATACCAAGTTTCTTGGCCATAGCAAATAACTGTGAGAAATAAAATTGTTGTTCAGCACCAACGGCGTAGATAACTTTGTCGGGGTGCCAGTTCTCTTCGCGGTACAGAATTGTGGCTAGGTCGCTGGTTGCATATAATGCAGCACCATTACTCTTCTGAACCAATAATGGGACGTCGAACCCATAGTCTTCCAGGGGTACGATAATCGATCCGTCGTCATTTTGAACGGCAACCTTACTCTCAAGTAATCGCTGGACGGCTTGCTTACCAAGTGGGGCAAAAAATGCTTCACCTAATTCGTGTTCAGTCGAAATCTTCAGGCGGCCCATTACTTCATGGATGTGATCAAGTGAGATCTGGTTGAAACGTGTACTGTATGACAGTGCGTCCGCATCCCCTGCTTCGTACTTTAATAGCCATTGCTGCGTTTCGTCAGCGAGGGCGCTATCGCCAGCTTCTTTTTCTTCTTTTAATAATTTCTTCATGGCAATGTAGACACGGCCAAGTTCGTAAACGCCATCTTTTGCGAGGGCCTCTTCACTTGAGAGTTTCAAAAATCCAGTAATCCAAATACCGAGTGGTGCGCCGTAATCACCTAGGTGGTTGTCGGTAATCACTCTCCAACCAGTCGTTTCAAGCAGTTGCTTGGCAGCCCAGCCTTGGTTACCCGGACGAAGGTGTCCGACACTGTATGGCTTGGCCATGTTTGGGCTTGGGTATTCGACAACCGCTGTTTTGCCAGCACCATCGTCGTTACCACCGTAGCTTTCAGACCAGACATCATTCAATGTACGTAACATCGCTGCAGCACTGACGCGTAGGTTAATAAAGCCAGGACCGGCAACGGTTACTTCGCTATAATCGCCAGTCTCGCGTAGTGTGTCGGCAATCGTGGTAGCGATATCACGCGGGCTTTTACCCAATCGTCCCGCCAGTTGCAGGGCAATATTTGTCGCGAAATCACCGAACTCTGGCTCGGGGCGAGTCAGTTGGACGGTAACGTCGATATCAAAGAGGTCTTTGATGCTTTGGGCGATCTTTTGTTCCATTAGAAATTATTATAACAGAGGTGTTATAAATTACTTGCCAGCAGCGGCTTTAATCAAACCAACGAACAATGGGTGCGCTCGATATGGACGACTCTTGAACTCTGGGTGTGCCTGCGTCGCAACGAAGAATGGGTTATCAGCTGCTTCAACATATTCAACCAACTTACCATCTGGCGACAGGCCGCTAATCGTGAGGCCGCCTTTTTCGATATCGGTCAGGAACGCCTGGTTCACTTCATAACGGTGTCGGTGGCGTTCAACGGTTTCAGTGGTACCATAGGCAGTCGCGGCTTTAGATCCAGGAGTTAAGTTGGCCGTGTAGTCACCGAGGCGCAGTGTCCCACCAGTTGATTCCTTGCCGGCTTGGCCGTCCATGATGTAGACAACGTTGTGTTTGGTGTCAGGATCAAACTCAGTGCTGTTGGCATCGGTCAATCCAGCCTTACGAGCTGAAGCGATGACAGCAATTTGTAGCCCGAGACATAGGCCGAGATATGGCGTTTTGGTATCAAGGGCGTAGGTTGCAGCCCGGATCTTACCTTCAATGCCACGCGCGCCAAAACCACCAGGAACCAACAATGCATCCATTTGGGCAAAATCACTATCTTCGGCTTCTTCGGCGTTGATCCAGGTTAGATCAAGCTCGACCTCTTCTTGCCAGGCAGCAGCTTTCAGTGCTTCGAGTACGGAAATATACGTATCTTCGTTATCGAGGTACTTGGCGACCATACCAATACGGACTTTTTGCTTGTACGTTGCCTCCTGCGCATCGGCCAATTGACGCCACTTTGTCAGGTCGGCTTTTTCGGTATTACCGGTAAAGCGTTCGAGTACACCATTAATGCCACTGGCATAGATTGTCAGCGGAATTTCGTAGACCGTCTTGGCATTCGATAACAGGATAACCGCATCCTTGCGAACACCACTAAACTGCGCGATCTTATCGGCGATTGCCACTGGTGCAGGATCATCCGTTCGCACCACAACACAGTCCGGCACAATACCGAAACCGCGCAGGTCATTAAGGGCGTTCTGAGCTGGTTTTGACTTAAATTCTTTACTCGTTCCGATGAATGGCACGTATACGACGTGCACATACATACAGTTTTCGCGGCCAACTCGCCCAGCGAATTCACGGATCGCTTCGACGTAACTCAGGCCTTCATAGTCCCCGACCGTGCCGCCGACTTCGACGATGTGCACTTCTGACCCATCAGCTGCCAGTTCAATCGCATCCTGAATGGCACCAGTTAGGTGTGGTACTAATTGTATTGTCTGGCCGTGGAATTTCCCGGCTCGTTCGTCATCAATTAATTGACGTAATAATTTTCCGGATAGCGTGGCATTCTTTTGGGTCAATTCCAAATCCAAAAAGCGCTCATAATGCCCCAGGTCCAAGTCTGTCTCGGCACCATCTTTGGTGACGAAGCATTCACCATGTTCTTTTGGATTCAAAAGACCCGCATCAACATTAAGATACGGGTCACATTTTTGAATAGATACCTTAACACCCTTGGCTTGCAAGATGGCACCAATACTAGCCGCTGTAATGCCTTTCCCTACCCCGGAAAGAACACCACCAGTTACAAAGATATATTTCTGCGAGTTTCCCATGTTTGTTTTCACCTCCATGGGATTTTATTGTAGCACTAAACTATCCCGATACGCTAGATGTGGGATGTTGTAGTATTTTCACTACACTATATATAGTATTAAATTAAGTCGTTAACAGAGGTGCCGGGTGTATATTGGATCGGTGGCGTGTCATCCATGTCCCATGACCGTTGAATCGGAGCCACAATTTCCCATGATCGGATGACTTCTGGGCCAGTTGTGAAGATGTATTTGCGGCCACGAATCGCTTCAACGAGGACGCGTTCATAAGCATCAGAGAACTGCGTATTGACGGCGGCAATCGCCGCTTCGTCGAACTCATCAACGCTACCATCGGTGTATTCAATCACGATAGCGCTGCGCTTTACGTCAAGTGCCTTACCTGTCGTCAGACGAAGCGGTACACCGGTCCATCGCGGGTCGTTACTATGTAGTTCAACGCTGACGAATGTTTCAACAAGACTGCCCGGGTTCTGAGTTTCAGTTTGGTAGCCTTCATACTGGCCACGGACGGCTTCGTTCGGATCAGCCGGTGCGATTGCTTCCAGGGCTTCAAGGCGGCGAGCCGACAGGTCATCAATCGTAAACGGTGCCCGTAGGTCCATCAGGACAAGTGACAGTTGTTGCATTAAGTGTCCTTGGATAAAGTCACGCAGCGCGCCAGTTTGTTCGTAAAACTCAGTACGACCTTCGATACCAATTGTTTCAGAGGCGACAATCGAAACTGAAGCAACTGATTCATTAGTCCATTGGTGGTGCTTACTACCAGCGGCAGAGCGCATGCGGATTACTTCAGCGGCGACTTCTTTTGCGGCGTAGTGGTCAATACGATACAGCTGCTTGTCATCAAAGTAGCGGCCGGTACGTTCAATAAAGTCCTGCGCAGATGCCAAGTCAAAACCAAACGGCTTTTCGAACAAGATCTTGACGCGTGGGCTGTTTAATCCGGCTTCGCCTAAGAAGTCGACAATGTCGGCAGCGGCGTTGGGTGGGACTGATAGGTAAATCAATGCCTGTTCGTCATCAGCCAGCTCTAGATAGTCTTTCAGGCGGACGTAGTCCCCTGCCACGGCCAGGTTCATGGTGAAGACCTTTGTTAGGTCGACGAGGTCACTGGCGCCGGTGGCAGTTTCGACCAACTCAGTCACATCGACTTCGCGTCGTGAGACACCAATGATTGATAAGTCATTAAATTCACCACTTTTCACAATGTGCTGCAAAGCCGGTAAGAGTTTGCGTCGGCTCAGGTCGCCGGTAATACCAAAGATAACGAGTTTTGTTTTCATCATTACAGTATATCACCAAATAGATATTGCTATACATAATATAGCAAATAAAAAGACCCGAAATGAATCGAGTCTTTTTGTATTTGGGATGATCCCCTACTTTAGAATGCTGTTGTCAGGATTGTTTTCATCGCGATCAGCAGCCGGACTTTGACCACCAGCGGCCGGTGCCGCAGAGGCAGTAGCTCCACCAACTTCGTAGCTGGTATTAGTTGCTTCAAAGAAGTTAACCAGTTGCAGTGTGTCATTGGCAGCTGACATCCACTTGGCAGGGTTAGATACCTTGTAGTGTGGCTCAAACCCAAGCTCTTCGAGGCGACGGTCAGCTAAGTACTTCACATACTGGTTGATGTAGTCACTGTTCAGGCCAAGGATACCATTAGGCAGGAGGTCCTTGTTGTACGCTTCTTCCATTTCAACACCGTCGATGATCATTTGGCGGATCTCGTCAGCGAATTCTTCGGTTTGGAGGTCTTCGTTCTCTTCCAGCACGGTCAGGATCAAGTTGATACCGAACTTCAGGTGCAGTGACTCGTCACGCACAACCCAGTCGATCAGGCTCGCAAAGTTGCGAAGCAGGTTTCGTTGACGGAAACTAAGCGCCACCATGAAGCCACTGTAGAACCAGATGCCTTCAAGGATGATGTTGTACGCGACCAGGTTACGAACGAAGTCTTTTTTACCCTCAGTTGTCGTAATGTCGAGTGTTTGCTCGGTCATGCGAGTAATGAACTTGGTTTCGAAGGCTTCTTTGCGGGCCATTGAAGGGGTATCAATGTGCGCGTCGTAGGCTTTTTCACGGTCAATCGGGAATGTCTCGAGGACATATTCGAATGACATACAGTGGTTGGCTTCTTCCCACATTTGCTTTGCCAGGTAGACATGACATTCAGCCGCGTTGACGTATGGGTAGACACCAAAGGCAAGCGCTTTATTCACTAGCAATTCATTTGGGTTGAAGTAGCTCATCAGGAACGTCACCGCGTGGCGCTCTTCTTCGCTCATCTTCTTCCAGTCAGAAAGGTCCTGACCTAGTTGGATCTCATTTGGAAACCAGGTGTTCGCTACCGCTTGGTTATAGAGGTCCATCGCCCATTGATATTTGATCGGCTTCAGTAGAAGTCCGTCTTGAATGCCTGTTCCTAAAATTCCTGCCATAATATTCTCCCCTTATTAACTTAAGTCTACGTTAACCGAATTACTCAGGGCAACCATAGCCAGCATTTCTTTATCAAAAAACGTCGCCTGTCCTTCGTGTTCGAATGTGTCGTCTGTAAATAGTGTTTCGCCAAATGCCATGAGTGTATTCCTTTACGCGACTTGCTGAAGTCGGATTGTTATTTCTGTCGCCAGATCGCCGATGCGACGCATTGTGATGCCGTGGTGTTCAACAAGTTCATCCTTGCTTGATTCGGGCATCCCCTGCGGGTTATCGAGGCTCTCGGCTATCTGTGCTGCAATGTCTTCGTGGATCTGTTTTTGTCGCTCTAAGTCTGTGACCGCGACCGGAAGTATTTCCCTGCTCTGTTCGTGCATAGACTCCGAATTATTGGCAGCTGTCGCACATTGTTAAGTCAGCTGGATCAAGTGGTGCCGCTGACACACCGCGTGCAGCTGCGTCATCGTTTGCCATTGCTTGTGCGTTTGCCATTGCTTGGTCGATAGCTGCGAGCTTTTCTTCGAGGCTCATGTTGTCGTTGATCAGTGTTGTTGCGTTGATACCCATTGTGTTATTCCCCTGTTTTTTACTTTATGCTTCGTTGGTTAATTCTGTCTGTGAGTCTTTTTACGTACTGATACTCATAGGCTATGCTTCTTGTTTCTTCGCAAAGCCGAATCCAGCTTTTCGTGGTCCGCCGCTTGATTCTGCTTTGTTGACCTTAACAGTTGATTGTTCAGCCGAGTGACGAGGTTTGACGTGCAGGTAGTACGTGGTCTTGAGGCCACGTTTCCAGGCTGCACTGTAGATATCTACCATTTCGTCGATATCGCGAGTTTCGAGGTACATGTTACGGCTGATAGCTTGATCAACCCATTTTTGTGCTCGGGCAGCGACTTCAATGAAGGCGTATGGGCTGAGTTGGAAGCTAGTTTTGTAAACATTTTTGAGGCGTTGTGGAATCGCTTCAATCTGTTGCACGTCACCTTGGTAGCGCAGGAGGTCTTCTTTAACGTCATCCCAGATGCCAAGGTTCTTTAGGTCGTGAACAAGGTTAGTGTTCACTTCAAGGAACTTACCGTTCAATGTTGCGCGAGAGAAAATTTGGGCAAATTGAGGGTCGAGTCCTGGAGTGGTGCCAGCGATGTGTGCGATGTTAGCGGTTGGTGCGATCGCCATCAGCGTTGCGTTACGCATGCCACGCTTCACCTTGAGGCGAAGTGCTTCCCAGTCCAGGCGAGTTGTGCGGTTTACTTCGACTGCAACTTTGCGGTCTTTGGCAAGTTCATCGATGGTGTCGATTGGAAGGATTCCCTTGCTCCAACCACTTCCTTCGAAGGCTGGGTACGATCCGTACATTGTCGCTAGGTCAGCCGATTCGTCGATGGCGTGGAAGCTGATGAATTCAGCTAGTTGGTCAACCAGGTCGTACGCTTCTTCAGATTCATAGCTAAAGCCAAGCTTTTCAATAACGTCAGTGAATCCCATGAATCCAAGTCCCAGTGCGCGGTTCTGTTGGTTGGAGTGCATTGCTTCAGGAACGGGAGTGTTCGTGATGTCACAAAGGTTGTCGAGCTGACGAACAGCGCTGCGGCTACTCTCAGCGAGGCGGTCCCAGTCCCACGTTCCATCTTCTTTAAGGTGCGCTGACAGGTTGATACTTACAAGGTTACAAACAGCTGTGTTGTCTTTGTCTTGCGGCAATGTGATTTCGGTACAAAGGTTTGAAAGGTGGATCGTTGAGGTGTTGTTGTTCAACGCCCGGACGTTGATCGTGTCTTTCCACGTCAGCCACGGGTGGCTGGTGGCCTGAAGAGTGATCAGGATCTGGCGGAATTGTTCACGAGCACTTGTCTTGATGAAGTCGCGCATTTTGCCGGCTTCGGCTTTGGCAACGTAGCCTTGGTAGGCTTTTGAGAATTCAGCACCGTAGACTTCTGGGAGGTCTTCGACTTCGGCTGGATCGAACAGGTACCATGGTTCATCGTTTTCGACGCGCTTCATGAATTCATCGCTGATGAAGACCGCAGTGTTCGCCAGGCGAGTACGGAGATATGGGTCACCTGAGTTCTGCTTGAGGTCGAGGAACTGCGGGAAGTTCATGTGCCAGTTTTCCATGTACAGTGCAGCTGCACCGGCTTTTTTACCCTTACGTGAGACTGCAAAGAGTGCAGTATCGATCATTTTCATGAATGGGATCGGGCCAGTTGATTCGGTGTTAGTTGTACGGACAGGTGAACCTGCAGCGCGCAGCTTGTTCAGGCTGATACCGATACCACCAGTTCCCTTGGCAATCCACATAACGTCGCGGACACCCTTGGCGATTGATTCCATGTCATCTTGGACTTCAATAAGGAAACAGTTTGATAGTTGCGGGAATGATCCACCAGCGTTCACACGAGTTGAGCCACCAGGAACGTAGTCGAGGTTCGCCATGTGCTCGTAGAAGTCGAGAGCACATTCAGTCGGGTCTTCGGCGTTGAAACTCAGCCCCATCGCAATACGCATGTGGGTAAACTGTGGAACTTCAACTGGCTTACCGCTTTGGCCACGGAGGGCATAGCGGTTTTTATTGGTGACAACACCAAGGTACTTACTAAGGCCGTCTTTTGAAGGATCGAGCGCTTTGGCTAATTTCTTAAGGTCGAACAGCTTGCCGTTCATACGTTCGTCGAGCAGGCCCTCTTTGATCCCCGCCTTTAGGTAGGCGACGAACTTGTCTTCGTGCAGCTTCTTGAGTTCTTCGGGTGTAGTAAATTCACCAAGAATATTTTTGTAAATGTTCTTAAGTAACAGTCGGGTGGCGATGATATCAAAATCAGGGTCATCTTTTACGTTCTGAAGTGCCGTACTAATGACCGCTTCGTCGAGTTGTTCTGACGTAATGCCGTCAAATAATGTCAATTGAAGTTCTGATGCAACTTGGACAACTTTGCTAATCTGGTCTGGCAGGCCTTCACTTGCCTGTACCAGTGCAAGGTTGATCTTGTTAGCGTCGAATGGCTCGCGTGTGCCGTCGCGTTTTACCACTGTGATTGCGCTCATGAAATTCCCCTAAACTACCGTGTTCTTTTATGTTATTTATTGACGTACACACCACCTCCCCGATGACCCCAATTTTTAGGGGCGCAAGAAAAACACCGGTGTAGCGGCCGACTGTTTTGACTTGCTAAATGTGTATTTTGATGTCAGTACTATATATGTAGTGCTTACATAAGACTATAGACCCCACATGTGTGGTTTTCAAGCTTTTTATGGGGTATTTTTGACTACAGTTGCCATAAGCGGGATTTAACCCTTTAGGACTAGCAGTGGTGTTGTGTATATTGTTACAACGCTATATATAGCGTGTGTATTAAGGCTATGCTTTGTCATCTATACTATATATATGACACACATAATCGACATCTCTCTGCCCGTTCACCCAGCCATGCCCACCTACCCAGGCAATCAGCCGACTTCTTTTGAACAAGTCCTTAAGCCTAGCGGCAGCCAACTGACGAATATCACCATCGACAGCCACGCCGGTACTCATATAGATGCCCCTAGTCACGCTGGGATTATCGGCCAAACAATGAACGACTACGACCTCGACATCTTTTACGGCCCAGTCCGCGTTATCGAGATATATAACGAATCACTTATTGATGTTGATGATCTAAAGAACGAGAATATCCAGTCCGGCGAACGTATCCTTTTCAAAACCGACAACTCACTGCGTGGCTTTGAGGCCTTCCACGATAGCTGGACTGCCCTTTCGTCAGATGCCGCTGCCTACTTGGCGACGGCCGGCGTTATTCTCGTCGGTATCGACTGGTTCGGCATCAAACAAAAAGGCGCACCAGATAATGGTGCGCACACGGAGTTATTGAAGCACGGCGTTCCGATCCTAGAAGGGATCGATCTTTCGCAGGCCGATGAAGGTACCTATATATTGTCAGCTTTCCCGATCGCCTATCAAGGTATCGACGGCGCACCGACACGCGCCGTACTCATCAAAGAGTAGCGTATTGCTAGAGCGGTAGCGCTGGCCCAGAGGAGGTCGAGTTGTTCGCTGCACCGTTCCATACCCAGCCAGGACTGTCTCCGTCGGCGTACGTGTACACAGTCGGGCCACTTGTGACCATGAGCGCATCATAATCTATGAGATCATTTGCCGTCGCTCCAGTACGCAGAATAAGGCGGAAGGTAGATGACGCATCGGCTGGTGCGGTAAAGGTCACAGTATATCGAGTCCAGGTTGATGGAATTACCGTACCCGCGTTAATAATTGATCCATAGTTTCGACTTGACCCACCAACCTCTTGGACGAAACTGGTGCTGGAAAGTGCTGTCGTGCCATTTCCTTTTGCCCAATAGCTGACCGTGAATACATTACCCGGAATTGCGAAACCTGTCAGTGGATAGGCTGAATAACTATCACCGCCAGTTGCAACTCTCGTCACGGCCAAGTGCCAGCTTCCGCTTTGCCCTGTACTCACTCGCGTTAGGCCCGCATTTACTGCCGCATAGCCTGTCACATCAACCTCGATGTCAGGATTTAGTGCCAGATTTGTCACAAGCGGAATTCCATTTGTGCCATGACCAGTACAAGTCCCGCTTGTTGGGGTCGTAACTGCATTGGACATTGTGTAATTTGAGGTGCCAACAGTGACCGTAATACAGTAGGTCCGCGGAGAACTCGTATTGTTAGCGGTATATTGATACATTGTATCGCCACTATTTACTAGGTTTGCCTCAGTGGCCGTTGCTGGATAATTGTCGCTATTTGTAATAGCGTATGACATAACTTTTTTACTAGCCTGCGCAACCGCCGATTGTGCAGCCGAATTCTGTGCACGCTTTTGCACACCATTAAAAGCCACGATGGTAATTGCGGCCAAGATACCAATGACGACAATAACGATTAAAAGCTCGACGATTGTAAATCCACGTCGTCGAGATTGGTCAAAATTTTCTTTTGAAGATACCCACATAACTGATGTGAAGTATGATGCACGAGCGGTATGCAGTCAAGATAGCACGTAGAGGAATTACTCATAAATTTGGCGGAGAGGATGAGATTCGAACTCACGGTACAGTTGCCTGCACACACGCTTTCCAAGCGTGCGCCTTCAACCACTCGGCCACCTCTCCACGCTGCTACACAGTATATCAGGCAGTGTCCGTATAGGGTTGTGTAAATCACGCCATAAATGTGGTTGTATGTCACGCGCTCACCTCGCATAATAGAACAAATGGCAAAAACAAACCTTCCCCCAGTCATCGTCCTCAAAGACCTCAAAAAGCGGTTTGGCATTGGTGACGCCGAACACTATGCTATCGATGGTGTCGACCTCACGATTCAACGGGGTGAGTTCATTGCGATCATGGGCCCAAGTGGCTGCGGCAAAACGACATTATTAAATGTCCTCGGACTACTCGACAGCAAGATCGAAGGCGAATACGAACTGGAAGAGAAATCCGTTGCCACCCTTAGCTCTCGGCGCCAGGCCCGTATCCGTAGCCAACAAATCGGCTTTATCTTTCAAAGCTTCAACCTGATTAACCGCCTCACGGTTATCGAGAACGTCGCGCTGCCACTCATATATAAGGGCATGACGCAGCTCGCGCGCATCAAGCAAGCTAGTGCGATTTTGCACAACTTCCACCTAGGTGAACGCGAATACTACATGCCACATCAACTATCTGGTGGGCAGACACAACGCGTTGCGATTGCTCGTGCCCTCGTGAATAATCCATCAATCATTCTCGCTGATGAACCCACTGGGAATTTGGACTCGTACGCTAGTCACATTATTATGGAAGAATTATCTGACCTGCATAAACGCGGCAACACGATTATCATGGTAACCCACAACCCTCGCTTGACCACCTACGCTAGCCGCGTCATTACGATGCTTGATGGCAAGATCGCTACCGACACACAAACACCAACTAAAAAATCTGATGGCGACGCCAAACGTCCCCTCGGCAAGAAAAAACGAGCCAAACGAAAGAAAGAGGCGAAATCATAATGCGCTTCCTATTCATTAATCACATCCAAAACGCGAAACAATCACTCAAAAGTAATCGCATGCGCAGCACCCTGACAATGCTTGGTATTACAATTGGGGTTGCCAGCATTACGGCCATCCTCGCGCTCAGCGGTGGTGCCAGTAAAATTGTCGGCGATCAAGTCGACGCCCTTGGTGGTAATGTCGCGATCGTTCGCCCCGGCGCCCCATCAGAAACCCCCCTCTCGGACGTCACCCAGACACCCAATCAGCAACAATTCGCTGCCAGCACCCTTACTGAAAATGATATTGCCGAAATCGAAAAGATTCCAAATGTAACGTCGGTTGCACCAATGATGATCTTATCGGGTGTCGTCAAAGCCACCAAGAGCGCACCCGTCAACACGGCTATTATTGCTTCAACACCAGAGTTAGCCGAAAGTAATGACTTAACAGTCCAAGACGGCCAGTTCCTCGATCCAGAACTCAGTCCATATACTGTCGTCATCGGCGCGCAACTTTCGATTGACGTTTTCGGCACCGAGCAATCAATTGGCAAAATGGTAAATATTCGCGGCCAAGGCTTTACGGTAATCGGCGTATTAAAACGCACCAACAACCCGATCAACTATAATGGCGTTGATTTCGATTCGTCGGCTATCATCAGCCGCGATGCAGGAAAGTCACTCAACCAAGGCGCCCTACAGATCCAACAAATCAACGTTCGCAGCGATACGGTTGGCAGCTTGAACCAAGTCATTATCGATATCAACAAGGCACTTCTGAAAAATCACTTCGGTGAAGCAGACTTTAGCGTCCTGTCTGGTGACGAGATTGCCGAGCCAACCAATCGCCTCTTCACGGCCATTGCCGGCACGACAACGGCCATTGCCGCCATCTCACTGCTTGTTGGTGGTATCGGCATCATGAACATCATGCTTGTCAGCGTCGCCGAACGAACCCGCGAAATCGGTATTCGAAAAGCCCTTGGCGCCAGTAACGCTGACGTTGTGGCTCAGTTCTTAATTGAATCACTCGCTCTCAGCATCGGTGGCGGCATTAGTGGCTACGTCATCGGCTACGTTGTGGCCTTTGGTATCAGCACATTCCTACCGTTCGATCCGGTGTTCACCTGGGAAATTGGCGCTATCGCCATTAGTGTCTCACTTGTGATCGGTACCCTCTTTGGACTGTACCCAGCCATCCGAGCAGCCCGTAAAGATCCAATTGATGCCCTTCGCCAGTACGATTGATCTACGCGACAACTCTTAAATAAAAAAGAACTGTATTACAGTTCTTTTTTTAGCTTTTCGATTAAGTCGACAGGTGTTGGATCAACGCCGTTCAGTATTGCCGTGTAAATACTGACATAATCCGCGAAGATCGATCCCCATAGTAGCTGGGCAATCAACGACTCGCCCTCTAGGTGAATGACCGTTGCTTTTGGTCGTTTACCACTTAGTAGTCGATCAGAGATTTCAAATCGTTTTAAGATTTGCGGGTGTTCAAATGAGCTAATCAAATCAAAGATCGCAAATGGCTTTTCGACTGGATGCGACGTCCAACCCATGAACTCATTGTGGTTGAATTCAGGGTACTCGTTCCAAAAAGCGGTGTTCTTTGAGGTTTCGTTAAAACTAATTTTCCATTTATAAGCGACCGGTCCGGTTAGAGCGCCGCCATAGAATACCGGCGTCTTACCAACCGCTTGTTCGGCTAGTTGTTTTGCTGGGTTTTGTTCAGTCGGGACGTCAGACCCCCAGTTAGCACTTTCACGTCCGAGCCAGCCAGAAAGCGCATCAACTTCCTCTAACTTGCCACGGATAATTGAAAAGTTCTCAAACAGCGACAAGAGTGCCCGTAGGTTATAGATAACCGCCATGCGTGGTTGCAATCCATCCGGCAGATTGACGTGCGCGATATCGTATTCAGTCGCGATATCAATCAGCTTGCCTGACGATGCGATAATCGCCAGTTGGGCGCCAGCTTTTTCAGCCTGCGCCAGGGCGCTGAGTGTTTCTTCGGTGTTACCAGAATAACTGCTGGCGATTACGAGCGTGTGACGTCCAACGTAGTCCGGTAGGTCGTAGCCGCGGATAATTTCGAATGGAATCTTAAGATCTTGTTTCAACCAGACTTTAACCAGTAGTGCCGCCAAAGCAGATCCACCCATACCGGTCACGACAATCGAAGTAATCTCACGGTCATCATGCTCTTTGTTCCAGACCACAGCGTCATACGATGCTTGCTCAAACTGCGTTGCCGCAACTTTTAATGCCCCCTCGGGGTCTTTTTGTGCCAATATATTTTCGTTATCTAATGTATCACTCACGAGTCTTGCCCTACCCTTTGAATCTATGATACAGTATTTTTAAAGCATAAGCAGAAAAATAGATAGAGGTGGGCATGGATATTACTCCGCAAGACGATACACGACAACCAATTAGTGACGATCAGGAATTAGCAAAGGCGCTTGCCGGTGTTATGCCTGACGTCGCAGAACCAATTGTTGTTCCCTCAACAACACCAGATGGTGTCATGGATTTTGAAGAAACTCCAGCGCCCTCGCTCCCACCAATCGTTGTTCCAACAATAGATGACACAGTATTGCCACAACCATCGGTTGCGCCGATCGAACCTGTCGCTGAGCCAGTCGTTGAAACCAATGGCGACCTTGAAGGCATCAAAAAAGACGCCCTCGAACAGCTCCGTCCCCTAATTGGTAAAGTGGATCTTCCAGCCGAAGAAAAGTTCGACACGTACCTAATGCTCATCCGCAGCACCGACGATTCAAGCCTGATTGCCCCTGCACACATCGCAGCTCAAGCAATCACCGACGAAAAGCGCCGCGCTGAAGCACTACTCGATATCATCAAAGAAATCGACTACCTTTCTCGCAACAAAACTGCTGCCTAATAGGCGTTCACCTCTTTATTATCCCCGCTTTCGTCAGCGGGGATTTTTATATACCATTGAGCTCGACATGATAATGCTGCTGGTTTCTTCACGCCAGCGTCACAGTGCGGTACAATTGTACTAATGTCTGTACGCTATGCCACCACCGAAGAAGTATCGCGCTGGGATGAATTAATTATTCAAAACCCAGACGGTGGCAACGTTTTCTCTAGTTACGAGTACGCCGAGCAAAAAGAAACCGGTGGCTACGTACACCGTTTCATTCTGATTGGCGACCTGGCCGTTACTGTGCTTGAAAAGAATACTCCCCCACTCGGCAAACTTTGGTACCTACCAAAAGGTCCGAATGTGACGACGACGAAAGCGCTAATCTCGACTCTAAAACTCTTGCAGCCCTTTGCCCGCAAGCACGGTGTCTTTACGATCCGCATCGAGACCGAACTACCTCGAACTCAACAGCCAACGATTTCACGACACGGATTACGTAAAGCTGCGCCGATTATCCCGAATCCTTCGACTATTACACTCAATATCGCCCCCAGCCTCGATGACATCCTGATGACACTCCCGCAAAAAGGTCGTCACGCTATTCGCCGCGCCGAACGCGACGGCGTGACTGCTGTTCAAGTTCCCGCAACCGACAAAAACTGTAAAATTATGTACGCCCTTCTTAGCGAAACTGCCGAAGGCCAGTTTGGTATCCGTAAGTACGATTACTACAAAACCTTCTGGCAACGATTCGAAAAAGCTGGCCTTGGGCAGCTATTCTTCGCCTACTTTGACGGTAAAGTTGTCGCCGGCGCCTATGCGATGGTATTTGGCAGCAAAAGTACCTACAAAGACGGTGCCTCGGTTCGAAAGCGTACTGCGTACGGGGCAAGTCACTTCCTGCAATGGAACGTCATTGAATGGGCAAAATCTAAAGGCGCCCTCATCCATGACTTCTGCGGTTCACCGCCAAGCGACGAAATTACCAACGCCGACCACCCCCACTACGGCATTGGCCAGTTTAAAACGGCTTTTAATAAGCAAGTTACCGACTACATTGGTTGTTACGATCTCGTCATCAGCCCGGTTCGCTACAAAGCCTGGTCAAAAATCGGCGAACGCGTCTACCGACATTTTTATTTCAAGCGTACGAAAGACTATTACTACTAACCCCAACTTTCCGGAGGATTCCCATATGCCACTCATTAACCGCACCGTACTTATGTCTGACGCCCTACACTTTAGTGCTGAGCAAGCTATTAATCCTTATTATGACGATCAAAATGTTGACGTTGCGAAGGCTACGGCCGAGCACCTTTCGATTACTCATGCCCTGTCATCAGCTGGAATTACCATTGCAGCCGTTCCCTCACCGATCGACAGCCAAGACGGTGTCTATACCGCCAACTGGGCGTTGGTTCGTGGCGACAAGGCAATTCTCGCGCGCCTCCCTGAAGTTCGCCGCGCCGAAGAGGCTTATGCCAAACAAGTCCTTGAACAGCTCGGTAAAACAGTTATCGAAGTACCTGAGAGTTGGAAATTTAGCGGTCAAGGTGACGCCCTTGCGTGTGGCAACCTGCTATTTTGTGGACAAGGCTACCGCAGCGACGAAAAAGCACAAAAATTCGCAGCCAAAAAACTCGGCTACAAGCGCATTCAACTTCAAACCGTCCCCGAACTCGACGACGACGGTGTTCCAGTGATTAACGCTATCTCTGGCTGGGCTGACAGTTTCTTTTACGATATCGATTTGGCGCTGTCGATCATCAAGCCCCCAATGGATGGCCAAAAAGGCTTGATCGCTTACTGCCCTGAAGCCTTTACCCCTGAAAGCCAAGACAAACTAGCAAAACTAAAGGCCGTTGATAAGATCGAGGTCTCTCTCGAAGAAGCAACCCGCGCGTTTGCTCAGAACTTAGTCTCAACCGGCGAAATTGTCATTATGAGCGCTCACGCACCACACTTTAGTGCAGCCCTTGAATCTCACGGACTAAAAGTATTAACCCCCGAAGTATCAGAACTCGCCAAAGGCGGCGGTTATATTCGTTGCACCACACTAACTATCGACTGATAGTTAGTGTTATCTTTCAAAGATTAACTATTCTTGAATTCTTGCAAAGCAGCACGGGCCACTTCGGCTTCATTCCAAGGATACGTGCCATCAGCGCGTTCAATTGTCAGTTCATGGCCCTTACCAAGCAGCACAACAACGTCGTCAGGACTTGTCACTTGTGTCATCGCAAAACCAATCGCTTCCTCACGGTTAAGGACAAGGAACAGATCTTTGCCGAGCTTTTTGCCGGCTTTTTTTGCACCCTCAGCGATTTGCTCCAGGATTTCATTACCGTCGACGTCACGGTCATCCTCTTCGGTCGCAATGACAATATCGGCACTCTTTCCGGCAATGTTACCTTGGACGGCGCGTTTACTTTCGTCACGTCGGCCAGCTGAACCAAAGACAGCGATCAGCTTTCCTTTTGTGAGCGGACGAACACTTTCAAAGAATCGTTCAAATGCATCAGGCGTACTCGCAAAATCAACAATTACTTGGAACTTTTGGCCTTCGTTAATCACGTTCATACGACCTTCGACGCCCTGCAGTGCGGCAATACCGTGTTCAATTTCTTTTTGTGACAGTCCAAGCTTTCGCCCAACAGCAACTGCTGCCAAACTATTACTAATATTAAATTCGCCCGGAATGTTGACGCGAATATTGTAGTGATCGTCGTCAATCGAGGCGGTATAGCTAGAGTGGTCCGCAGCCAACTTTACTTTGCTAGCTGATAATTCGCCCGTACCGATGCCATATGTTGTCGCGTTTGCAACAGTACTGACAAACAAGTCGGCGCTCGGATCCTGTTTATTGACGACGCCGTAACGAAGTCCATTTTTGTTAGCAATCTTGAATAATCGACGCTTGGCCTCGACGTAGTTTTTAAACGTCCCGTGATAATCGAGGTGCTCATGAGTAATATTCGTCATAACGGCGATTTCATACGGCACACCCCAGACGCGGTGCTGTGCTAATGAGTGGCTTGAGGTTTCGACAACTACCCACTCAACGCCAGCTCGAGCATAGTCGCGTAATTTACTTTGCAAGATGCCCGCTTGGGCAGTTGTGATGTGTTCAGCCTGAGGAATGACATTGTCACCAATGCCATTAGCGACCGTCGTGAGTAATGCTACCTTGATACCAGATTCGTGCAGTAAGCGGTGAATAAGAAATGACGTCGTCGTTTTGCCATTTGTGCCTGTCACCCCAATAATACGAAGTTTTCGTCCTGGAAATCCGTAACGAACATTCATGAACACTGCCTCTGTGAGGTGGCCATACGGTTCAATTTTTTTGAATAATTCGGTTGGGACGAGTTTCTTTACTAGGGTACGTAGTGCAGTCATACGCCTATTATACCGAACGCTGGCGTTTCACCCACCTTCTCCATAAGAGAAAAAGTAAGAGTGGTGTGGTCACAAGCAGCCCAGCGACCACCAGTATACCGATAAGGGTAGCGTCCGAAAGGCGCCGCGCAGTCTGGGTAACGCGATCAATCGGCACAGATGCTGTCGACGTATCAACCTGCTTTGTAGCAGTATCGTCCTCTGTTTGCGCGCCCAATACCGAGCCCGCATAGCTACTGGCGTCGTATTTCTGGACAGCACTCTTCTTGGTGGCATCACTCGTTAGTCCAGCCACAGACGCGAGTGTCACCTTGCCCGCTTCATCAATATCCACAAACTGATAGATATCAATCGCCGTCCCGTCGATGCTTGTCCCAACAGCGTGGAGGGTATGCTGACCCGGCTGTACTGACGGGGGTATTATCAGTTCCCCGTCCGCCCCACCTGTTGAATTGGCCTCTAACATTCCCAACACCGTGACATCAGAATGCAGCTCAACCCTAATCTGCGTACCCGGCATGACACTCATTGTCTGTAAACTAATGCGTAGTCGATCACCCACACCCTGTATAATGGTCGCAAAATCTTCGACGTAGGCACGAACTCCTTTGTAGCCTTCATCGACCTGCCAGTAGTCACCAGGCTCTGGAACGCCAATGTTAACGGGGCACACCAGTATTCCACTCGAACACCATTGATATTCACTCAGCCCCGGGTAGTCTCGCATAACCGTATCTGAAATCAACTGATGACCAGCCGGTTTGGGATGGAACGATCCCGATCCTATCACCTTTAATTGCGGCAGTGCACTGATTGGCGCCATATCATCACCAATCATCACCCCATTCATTGCTTGTGAAGCAAATCCATCGCACAGGCGAGTAGCGCCAAACGAATCTTGTATCTCAATATACTTAACCCCCGCTTGCGCCGCGGCCATACTAATCACCTGATTGAGATACCGGACACTTTCTTGCATATACACACGTTCGGCGGTGGTAAATAATACTGTTGTCACGGTGTCACACGTTCCGTAAGGGTTAATAATATCGGGATACCCGAATGCGTAGATACGCGATGCCGGCGAGTAGCGAGATAGTTCTTCATACAGGCTCACTAGCCTATCGAATAATCCTTTAATTTCTTGGGCCGACTTTTGCTTCCCCTCACCCACGGCCCATTCACAGGTACCCGGCATGGCACAGACCCGGAGCTTACCCATCAACCCGGCATCATTACCACCAACGCCGACGGTAATAATGTCCGGTCTATAGGCACCGACAAATGTCGACTGTGCCAGCTTTCCAGGCAGAAATTCTCGCATCGTCGTCTCGCGACTGGACGTCTGTGCGCCTCGGTCATTTTGCCCATTATAATTCTTTGTCGAAGCGGTAATATCGAGCATTCTCGCCCCCGCACAAGCAACGCTTTTGACGTCGGCGTCTGGAAACCCCATTGATCGTCCCAACAGCAATGGATAAGATCGTCGACTAATGTGGCAATTGTCGATCCCACTATTAGTTCCCGAAACGTACTGCGATTCGTCATTTTCACCTTCGCCGCTAACAAAAGAATCTCCCAGTGCCAACACCTTCAACCAGTTGTTTGTTGTAGCTGCAGCGCCAAAAACCACTTTTCGCCCCAACGTTTGGCCGTGTAGTAACATATCCAATGAAAATGAATCACCAGTCTCATTAAATGCAGGTCGATGGGCAACGCGTAGATCTGGGAATAGACTACTAATAGCTAGGTCGCTTCCCGGACACGGCACCGCGGCCAGCAACTGCTCAACCGTTCCAACCAAGCGTTGTTCGCATCCATCAACAATGTCAAATATCATAAATCCAACGTTCAGCCCTGTCACAATGACGTTTCGCCCGTCGTTCGATACTGCCAACTCCTCAATTGGATCCGCTCCAGCGCCATACTGATGCCCCGAAACTGATATCTGTCGCCAAGCGAATGTTTGCGTATCCATCAAAGCAACTCCCCTATTCGGTATTTCAACTCCCAGCCATTTCCCGTTACTCGATAGAGCGTACGAACCGGTTGCAACGAGTTGTCCGTCATTACCACGCATTTCATAGTCAGGATTGCTAGTATCGAATATGTACCTCGTCTCACCAACATTTGTCGTAAGGACTCGTTTTACCCGTTGCGAGGCATGACGGTAGATGGTTAGCTTCCAATCCGATTCGCCAGACCGATGTTGCGTGATGAGTAGATCTTGATCGACAGAATACTGACAGCCATTTTCTCGGCACACACCTTCCAATGAATACATCTGTGCGTCATGTGCAAAAGTAACCGCCGCACCAAATACATCGCCATCCTTAAAAACCCCAAGACTTAACGTTTGACCCCAGTACATGCATGCTCCCACAGAACCAGCCGTCCCCTGAATCGCAATGTTTCGAATAGGCATTAGACAACTGGCATTGTCGATAACCTCGGCTGAAATAGTTTGTTTCACGACAGGAGCACCCCCAACCCAACGCCTTGGCTCTGCCGCATCGACATCAACAGCGGATAGTACCATCACATAGCTAAAAATGAGCACACCTAAAAATGCGATAATCGCCTTCATTCCATCCTCCAATTTATTTCCAAAAAGTCCGCACTAACTCTGTTTATATTCTAAGCTTGCTCTCAGTATGGAGCAACGATGACCGTATAAAAGTTCATAATGTTGGTTCGTGGTAAAATATAACAGATGAGAATTTTGGGAATTGAAAGTAGTTGCGACGAAACTGCGGCCGCTATCGTTGAAGATGGCCACCGTCTGCTTTCGAATGTCGTTAACTCGCAAATCGATATCCACGCTGTATACGGCGGGGTCGTTCCTGAAGTTGCTGCTCGAAGCCACATTGAAGTTGTTAACCCCGTCATCAATCAGGCTCTCACAGAGGCGAATCTTACTTGGGATGACATCGACGCCATCGCCGTCACGTACGCCCCGGGCCTTATCGGGTCACTTTTGGTCGGCACACTTGCCGCCCGGACATTGGCGACACTCAAAAATAAACCCCTCTACCCTATTCACCACGTCGAAGCCCACGTTTATGCCAACTTCATTACTGATCAATCAAATAACGTCGAGCTAACACTTCCTTCCAAGCAACCCGAATTCCCGATGCTTGCCCTGATTGTCAGTGGTGGTCATTCACAACTCGTTCTTTTCAAAGATCACGGTGACTACGAACTCCTTGGACAAACTCAGGACGACGCTGTCGGTGAAGCCTTTGATAAAGTTGCTAAAATTCTTGGCCTCCCCTACCCTGGCGGCCCTTCAATTACGAAAGCAGCACTGAGTGGCGACCCTCGTGCGTATCCGTTACCAAAAGCCCGTATGCAAGGCAAATACGACTTCAGCTTTTCTGGCCTCAAGACAGCCGTCCTACGCGCCGTCCAGCGCGAAGTAGGCGTTGACACGACTTTCCCTTCACGTGAGCTCGCAGGGCTTTTAAATGACGTTCAGAAGGCAAACTTTGCCGCTAGCTTCCAACGTGTTGCGATCGAAACACTTGTCGACAAAGCTGAAGCCGCTTTCAAAGACCACTCCCCTGCCTCAGTCGTCATTGCTGGTGGTGTCGCTGCCAACGAAGAACTGCGCAAGCAATTATCTGCACGACTCCCCTTGCCTATCGAGTATGCACCTATGAGCCTCTGCACCGATAATGCCGCTATGATCGGTGCCCTCGGATATTTTTACGCCCAGAAAAAAGACCCGATCTCACCTCTTGAATTAGAGGTTATCCCGAGTCTTTCTATGACCAAAACCGCCTGGGCATAACACCCCAGTAGCTTATCCTTAGTACGATATTATTCCACAGAGGTGGAACAGAGGTCGTTATCGACGAATTTTATGTATGACGGCCTTCGCTTTTGGAAGTCCTTTGCTCCAGATAGCGTAAAGAGGGGATAGTGGCTTGTCGAAAGTACCAGAGAATGAGGTTTCTTCAGATGACCACCCCTGTTTAAAAATTGAGACGCCGCCAACAACGAGACCACCGAAGTCATACTTCGTCAGACCCCATTCACGCACCTTACGGATAACGTGCCATTTGAGGGCATAATTAGCTCGAAGTTGTTGGCCGTCTTCGTTCATACCACCGTATAGCTCGTAAGCTGTGTCGGCGCTAATTGCCATCCACAGGAAAGCAACTGGTTTGCCATCAACATAGGCGGCAAAAACAGGGGAGTGGTCGCCCATCAGATGGAATACATCGTAATAATACTGATCGTGGTGCAAATTAAAGCCGGCACGAGTGGATGTTTGCTTGTAAATATCTAAACAAGCCGCTAGTTCTTCCTTAGTGCGAACTTGTTTAATCGTAATACCTTCTGCAGCTGATTTACGGATGTACTGACGAGTCTTTTTAACCATATCGGCCAGCAGATCACTTTCAGACTTTTTAAGGTCTAAAAGGATAGTGTGAGGTGATAAGATCTTGTTTTCTGATCGCTGCCAGCCCTCTGGTGGGTCAAATTCAAAGGTGTCAGGCTCAATCGAGATAGCCACTGATTGGTGGTCACGTTTCGCGAGAACAGCTAGCGCATCAAGGAAGTCATTGCGAAAAGCCTCTTCCACAATTGGACCCCTTGGAATATAAGAAAATGAGCGTAACGGGAAGGGAAGTCGACGCACCAGTAGTTGCGCAGCCCCTACGAGCCGGCTATCTTCACTGTCGTGAGCGAATACACGCTCAGCAGACCAGCCGTGGCCAGCCTTTACCTGTCCCCAGCCCCAAAGCTGTAGAGGATGACCCCCTTGTTCTAATACGTATTCGTCCCATTGTTCTTTGTCGGTACACTTCTGAAGCTCAATCATATAACCCATTATACAACGGGGGTTATGGTATAATTGAAAACAAGAAACATTCACGTGAACTCTTGTGAAATAAACTCATAAAAATGTTAAAAAGAGATTAACTATTCACGTGAATAAGGAGAGTGTGTGAAGCTAGCAAAAGCTTACGAGCCAAACGAATACGAGCCTAATATTTACGCCCTCTGGGAAAAGAGCGGCGCTTTCACACCTACTGGAGTAGGGGAGCCGTTTAGTACCGTTATGCCACCTCCAAACGCCAATGGAAACCTACACATTGGCCACGCCCTTGATATGGGCCTGAAAGATATCATGGTTCGGTACAAGCGAATGCAAGGTTTTGATACGATCTACATTCCTGGTGCCGACCACGCTGGATTTGAAACCTGGGTTGTCTTCGATAAGGAACTGCAAAAACAGGGCAAGAACCGCTTCGACTTTAGCCGCGAGCAGCTCTACACCCAAGTCTGGGATTTCGTAGACCAACAACGGGGCAACATGGAACTACAGCTGCGCGCCATTGGCGTCAGTGCTGACTGGGACAGCCTGGTCTTTACACTAGACGACAAGGTCATCAAAACCGTTAACTCGACCTTCAAAAAACTATGGGACGAAGGCCTCATTTACAGAGGTGAACGCATCGTTAACTACAGCACAAAGTACCAAACTAGCTACTCTGATATCGAAGTTGATCATAAGCAAGAAAAGGGCACACTTTGGCACATCGCTTACCCACTGATCGACAAGATCGGTGAGATTATCATTGCGACATCTCGTCCTGAAACTCTTTTCGGTGACACGGCTGTTGCGGTGAATCCTAACGACGAACGTTACAAACACCTAATTGGTTCACACGTCGTCTTGCCATTAACTGGTCGCGAGATACCAATTATTGCCGACGAGTACGTTGATATTGCCTTCGGAACCGGTGCAGTCAAAATCACCCCTGCCCACGACCCAAATGACTTCGAAGTAGGGCAGCGCCATAACCTCGAACGTCGCCAAGTCATCGACTTTGATGGCACTATGATCAACGTACCCGAACAATACCTGGGACTTGATGTTGATGCTGCGCGAAAACTCACACTAGCTTCACTCCAAGCCGAAGAATTGATCCGTAAAGAAGAAACTATCGAGCACAGCGTTGGCTATGACTACAAGAGTGGCTTGCCGATTCAACCCCTCATCAAAGAGCAGTGGTTCATCAACATGAAACCTCTTGCAAAACGCGCCCTCGATGCACTCGAGAACGGTGAAATCGACTTTTTCCCAGCTTCTCGTCAGCAAATTCTCAAACAATACCTGGCTAACATCCGTGACTGGAACCTTTCACGTCAGATCCCTTGGGGTATTCCAATCCCTGCCTTCCAAAACGTCGCTGACGACAACGACTGGATATTTGATGACCGCGTCAACGAGGAAACCATCGAAGTCGATGGCAAGACCTATAAGCGCGAAGAAGACACCTTTGATACCTGGTTTAGCAGTGGTCAGTGGCCCTTCATCACCACTGATGTCATGGACGGCGGTGACCTGTCACGCTTCTACCCAACCAGCCTCCTCGAAACCGGTACCGACCTCTTGGACCGCTGGATTGCTCGTATGATCATGCTCGGCCTTTATGTCACTGACAAGGTTCCATTTAAAGACGTGTATCTTCACGGCATGGTCCTCGACGCCCATAGCCAAAAGATGAGCAAAAGTAAGGGTAACGTCATTAACCCAATGGATTCAATCGCTGAGTACGGTTCAGACGCCCTTCGCCTTGGCCTGATTGCCAGCCGTAGCCCTGGTCAGAACCAAGCTTTCAGCGACGACCGTATTATCGCTGGCCGTAACTTCTGCAATAAACTCTGGAACATCGCTCGCTTCGTCGAGAACAAACTAGGGGATAGCTATATTCCGGATGCGCCTGTTGCCAAATCTCTGGCCGACCACTGGATTATCAGTGAACTTGCGAGCGCTAAGACAACTATCGAGCGCACCCTCGATGGCTACCGTTTCGCCGAAGCGAGCGACGCTATGTACCACGCCATTTGGGACAGCGTTGCCGACTGGTATATCGAAGCCTCAAAAGACCAGGATAACCCTGACCTGCTCGCTTGGGTCATCGACACCAGCCTGAAACTGGCACATCCTTTCGCACCATTCGTCACCGAGACGATCTGGCAAACTCTGCAATGGCACGATAGCCTCCTGATCAAAGAGACTTGGCCAACAATTATCGACTTCGATGAAATCGCTGCCGCTGAGTTTGGCCGCGTCCAACAACTGGTCAGCGAAACCCGTTTCGTTATCACCTCACTTCCAGGCAACGAAAAGTACGGCCTCCTTTACCAAGACGACAGCCTGATCGAAGACAATAAAGACCTGATCCAACGATTAGCTCGCTTGAAATCAGTTGAATCAACCGATCAAGCCCGTGGTGTCCGCCTGGCTGCCAGTGGTCGTGATGCTTGGTTAGACGTCTCTGCCGAAACACTTTCGGAACACCAGATCAACCTCGAAGAACGCCTCGCGAGCACCCACGGGGATATCAAAGCCCTCGAAGGTCGCCTCAAGAACGTTAACTACCTCCAAAAAGCACCCGCTAAACTCGTAGATGAGACAAAGAGTCAGCTTGAAGAGAAAAAAGCCGTCGTTATCCGGCTTCAGCACGAACTCGAAGTTCTGAAATAGCCTTAGCTAACGAGCTTAAACCGAAGGCCACAAACTTGAACCGTTGCCACCACCAAAGATAATTTTCTTTGATTGGATATATTTACGGTCATCATCGCGTGGGGGAATTTTGGCAATTGCACCGCGGAGGCCCGCGAGGTGAGCGCCAGCTTTTTCGACATGAACGTGATCATTCGACTTACTACTAAGGTCGACTGCGGCAAATGAAGCCAGCACCACAGGGGCAGCTAACGCAACAGTGGTCGCTTTGTCGATTTGGGTATCATGAATCAAGACACCAAACGCTGTCGCGAAGGTTAAGTTGATCAGTAGTGGGGTGGCAAATGATGTCATTGGTGTTTTTTTAAATCTGTTTGTTTTTTATCGGTAACTTATACGATGATAGCATAAGCTTTACTTATTGTCAATATAGTGCCGGGTATACTTATTGACCATTACTTAATGCACGGGTTAGACTGGGCTTAATAACATAAGCGGAAACACCCATGGATTATAAAGACCCCACATCAGCCCCTTTTCAGACACCAGAACCGACACACCAACCGGTCTCAACACCATTTCCGCAACCAGTCCTTAACAATACGACAGCTACCCCACAAGGTAAGAGTAAGTTTGCGTTATGGTCACTAATCCTCGGTATCGTGTCAGCCGCACTGGCCGTTGTCTTCTTTATCTCTATCCCAGCCGCAATTGTGGCGATAGTACTGGGTATTGTCGCTCTCGTGAAACAACACCCCGGTAAAGGCAAAAGTATTGCGGGCATTATTACCGCCAGTTTTGCATTGCTTGTCTTGATTCCTATCTCGGCGATTATCACCCTCGGTGTTATTGCCGGTGTTTCAGAAGGCCTCGACAGCAAAGAGGGAAGAGATCTACTCCAGCAACTTCAAAATGACGTCAAATCCGACGATTCAAAAGACACCTCCACCACAGAACCTTCGGCAACCAAGACAAAAGTCACTACCGATTGTTACACCTATGCAATTCCAGCCAGCTACGTCTTTGATGACAATTCAAAGGATTGCCACACTGCAATTAACATTCCCGGTGGTGATGCCCTTACGCGCATTCAAGCAAAGGGGACTGTTGGTGAAATCGGAACACTTGACGAGGTTGTCGCACACTATAACAACACCCTAGAAACTACCTATCCGAATTCAAAAGGCATTATCGATAAAGAACAATTTATCGTTAATGGCAAAACTGTCTATTACGTTTCGTACGAAGATGGGTCAGGGCTACTGACGGGTATCTACATCGTCAATGACCCAGAAAGCACTAAAATGCTAGGCGGTGAACCAGTTGAAGCCTACAGTATCCTCGGCTACACCTATAACTCGACACTCAAGGCGACAGTTCGCAGCGTTGTTGATAGTTTCGTCACTAAATAAGATTATCTACGATCATTCGTGGTGATACAAACCGCCGAGTGTAATTTGTTGCGCTCGGTATAGTTGTTCGGTCAGCATCAATCGCACCAACTGGTGCGGAAAAACAAGGTCAGATAATGACCACACCGCCTGCGCCTTTTGGCGCAGTTCGTCTGTCACGCCGTATGCCCCACCAATGACGATAGCTACTTTTTGTGAGCGATCCAAGTTTGTTTGTAGCAGCTGCGCAAAAGCTGGCGAATCGAGTTGTTTCCCCCGCTCGTCTAAAAGAATAATAAAATCATAAGCACTAAGCCGTGAAAGCAGTCGCTCTGACTCGTCCTGACGAGCTTTAAGGCCATCGTAGGATGAATGAGCCATAAGTACCCATTCAGCTAAAAAGGGTGCTTTTAGGCGCTTCTGATAGCGTTCGATTCCTTCAGCAACCCAGGACTCATGCTTCTTTCCAATGGCAATGATGTGTAATGGCATATATACCAGTTTAACAGGTTGGTGTCAGTAAGATTTTAGCTAGTATTGAACGGTGCTTATGCTACTATTTAAGAATCATGATGGAAAAGCTTCAGTATCACGATGTTTTCAAAACCATTAACGTTCCAAAGTCCGAACGTCGCCTCGCCATGAAGGCCAAAAATCTGCTCGATGATGCCAACGGCCTGAACGATCCAAACCCCGAAATATTCCAACACTTATCGAAAGTCACTAATCAAGAGAGTGGCGCCCAAGCCTTTTGGGACTTTGAAAACGATGAAACAGCAATCTATGATCGCATGGTGATCACAATGATGCGTCGTGGACTGATAATTGCACTTGAACACCGCAACTTTGCCAATATAGATAGGAGTGTCAGGCAAAGCCTCATCCTTAACAATGGCGCCGCAAAAGTCTACACGTCAGACCTTCATCGAAGTGGAATGCTAGACATGGGATCGAGTTCCCCAGAAAGTATTCAGCTATTCAAGAATCAGTTCTTCCAGACGACCGCCAACCTAGGACTGTACCACCATGCTCAGCGAATCAATCGAGATGATCAGAACGAAAGTAGTTCAGCGACCTTAGCCAACGCGGCATGATCCGGCTCAGCTGACTGATCGGCTTCTTGGTGAAACTCAATTGCTTCGGTAAAAGGAATAAGATGAACATGCGCGTGCGGCACATCAACACCAATAATCTGCTCACCGACATAGGGGACACCTAGTGTTTCGCGCAGGTGAAGGGCTACTTTTTGCACACCAGCGGTTAGCTTCTGGTAGTCATCGGGTGAAAGATCCCAAACAAATTCAACTTGTTTCTTGGGAATAACCAACGTGTGGCCGGGCGTAATAGGGCGGATATCCAAGAAAGCGAAGACGTCGTCGTCTTCATAAATCTTGTGTGAAGGGATTTCGCCTTTGATAATCTTTGAGAAAATTGATTCTTGCATAGTCTTATTCTACTCTGAATTAGAAATGAAAACGAACCCTTCAGGGCTCGCTCATAATATCGTGGCGGAGAGAGAGGGATTCGAACCCTCGGAGGCTTGCGCCTCACTTGTTTTCGAGACAAGCCAGTTCAACCACTCCTGCACCTCTCCAGAATTTCTATTGTAACAGGGAGAGGGGTGTAAATACATGGGTAGTCAGGCGACTAAAATGTTGGGGTTTTGATACGGCAATAGACATCAGCACCCATCGATGTCGGACTAGTACCATACACATCTGCACCAGCAATTACCGGACATGTTGACGCACCAAAAATAGGGAAGCCCAGATATCCAGTAGCACTTTCGCCGGTTGCGTTGTCATAAAAGATACCACTCGCCGTCACGCCACTACCCGTGACACTCCCTTTCGCGGTAGCCGGCCGACTACTTATACTATCGTTAAGCGAGTCATTCAGTGTCGCCGTCCAGTTATACGTCGATGCGCCGATATAGCATGGATTCGAATCATAAAACTCAGCCGGACCAATGCACGTTCGACCAGCGGGTAACTTACTGTTCTTCACTCCGTGTGAAGCAATGGCCTCGTAATACGATCGAACAGCACTAACCGTCTGCTGATTCTTAGCACGATTCTGTACACCGTTAAAAGCGACAATTGTAATCGCGGCCAAGATACCGATAACAACAATAACGATGAGTAGTTCGACGATCGTAAAACCGTTTTTATGTTTATTTGATGCCCACATTAGTGACATTATTATAGCAAAAATTCACCAACCATAAGCTTAATAACAAAAATAACCCCTCGCAAAAGGGGTTATTTCATAATTTTGGTACACCTGGCAGGATTTGAACCTACGACCTCTGCCTCCGCAAGGCAGCGCTCTATCCAGCTGAGCTACAGGTGCATATCATACAGCCCGCTGTCATAAAGACAACGGACTATATCTTTGTAACTAGAAGGTGCTTCCACAACTTGCGTCACGAACAGATGATATTGTACCACAGTAAAAGGGGTTTTGGCTATGCCCCTAATCTTCAGCTACAAACGGAGTTTACGAACAACAACATCGATGATGTCGAGCTTCAGCTCTTCCATCGGCAATCGTTGTCCCAGGATGTCGACAATTCGCTCACCAGCCTCGGTGGGGAAGTAGACTGACACCCCAGGTGCAAAACGTTTTGTGGGGATCAACATAATTGAATTATGCTCGCCGTCCGGAATCAGTCCAAACGCTTTAAATTCATCAAAATGATACAGTTTTTCGCCAACGTACAGCCCCTGGCGAACACTTAACCCATAGGTAAGCGTGCGTGGTGGTCGACGAGTATAGATCACAACAGCGACAGCCATCACGATGACAAGCGCCGAGAAAGTATACGATTTTAGCAAGAAGATATCGATTGCGATAAAACCAAGAACGACTACGACAAACAATACAAACCAGATAGGGCTTTTATCAATATGAATATACTCCTGGGCTGTCCATGTCACTGGAGTATCGTCAATATCGTCAGCGACAAGGGGTTGCTCGACATTTTCTTGCTCAGCGAGGGGCTGATCATCTTCAGGCGTTGCCCAGTAATTTTTATTATTGTTCATATCGTCAGGGGGATTCATTGTGATTTAAGTATACCATGAGCGTAAACCGTGTACAGGGAGTTACGGGCAAAGAAAAAAGCCCTGATACAGCAGGACTTATTTCATTTGGCGGAGGAGGAGAGATTCGAACTCTCGCTCCAGGTTTCCCCAGACTAACGATTTAGCAAACCGTCCCCTTCAGCCACTTGGGTACTCCTCCATATCGGCTCCTTTTTCAAGGGTGTACGACTTGAACGATTGTAGCATAAAACAGGGGCGCAGACTAGATTTAGGTCTAATAATTTGCTATAATCATTATATAATTGTGTAATAATATAAGGAGAAGCAGAATGAACCTATTACGAAAAGTCGCCTTTCCTGTACTTGCAACACTTCTCGTCTTCGGACTTATCTTTATGCTTCAACCAGATGTTGCAGCTCAAACTATTACCGAAGGTGCCAATGCTGCTCGTGGCGAAGGTCAACCCGCTGACCTGTTCGGCGACGGGGGATTTATCGGAACCGCAACTAACATTCTCTTGTTTGTTGTTGGTGCACTAAGTGTCATTATGCTGATCGTCGGTGGCCTACGCTACGTCATCTCTGGTGGTAACGCGAGCGCAGTGACTGCTGCCAAGAATACAATTCTCTACGCGATTGTCGGACTCGTAATCGCATTCCTTGCTTTTGCTGCCGTCAACTTCGTGATTGGCGCGATTACACCCGGATCATCCGGCTTTACTGACGTCTAAGGGTACTACTATTCAGCAGAACCGGCTGAATTGTACGTGCTGTATTTCGCATCAACAATACCGTACTGAATAAGCTGTGTTAGACCCATCGAGAAGACAATCGCTCCAACGACGAACCCACCAAGTAGGATCGTACCGATTTTATTCGCAGTACGAAGCGCAAATACCGCGATCCCAACACTAACAAGTCCAAGAATTAGTGGAATAATGATCAATAAGTATGACTTACCGCTAGTAAGTAGGATTGGGATCAAAACAAGGCCAATTAATCCGAGTGCCAGGCTGATGATAGCGAGTAACGGTAAGCCGCTTTGTGATGACGGAACAGGTGCGTTGTAGCTAACGGGGGACGTCACAGGTGTCGCTACCGGAGTCGGCGCAGGTGCGACTGGCTGTGGCTGCTGGTACTGAGGTTGCGGTTGTTGGTACTGTGGCTGCGGGGCTGGTTGAGGAAATGGCTGTGGCGCTGGTGGAACAGGTGGTTGGTTTGGATCGTTAGGGTACATTATTAATTCCTTTTTATGTTTATACAGATATACCCTTATAGTACCTTTTTACAGGACGTTATGGCAAAGAACTTATGTTTAGGGATTAAAAAACAGTCCCGAAAGACTGTATTTTAATTGGCGGAGAGGGCGAGATTCGAACTCGCGGTAAGTCTCCCTACGCTTGTTTTCAAGACAAGTACCATCAACCACTCGGTCACCTCTCCAGGCAACTTGCCCCATTTTAACAGATAGACGATGATCAGTCGAGAGGTTGGCGTGCAATTGCCGCCACCCAGATATGTTCAGCTCCTGAGTGGCGTAACTGCAGGGCAGCCTGCTCGATGGTTGCACCGGTCGTCACAACGTCGTCAACAATCACATACGTCAGCAGGGGATTTACCATTCCATTAACTTGATAGGCTGATTTTGCCTGCTCTAAACGGTCTTTTCGATTAGCATGGTGCTGCGTTAGGGTATTGTGACGGACCAATAGCCGTTGTATTGGTAGCTTTCGAAACTTTGCAAGCTGTTTGGTGATCAGCAGCATGTGATCATAGCCTCGTTCACGAATATGCGCTGGGCTAGTTGGCACCGGGACAAAGACAGTTCCGGCTGGGAGTTCGGGTAATCGTGCATCCAGTAGCTCTGCTAGCGCAACAGAGGTCGCCTTCATGTTCTTGAACTTATATCCACCGATGAGTCGCTGTAGTGGACCGCGGCGCTCACCAACGACAAACGCTTGATTATATGATGAATTATGCTCCTGACATATGCCAAAAGTTTGTGGTTTTTGACACAAAATACAGCCCGAAAAAGGTTCCTGACTGATGTTATATTTACAATTATCACAAAAAGTTGACCCAATTTGACCACATCCAGAACAGAGGTGTGGGGCCACCATAGAGAGTAGGGCGTCAATCATTGTGTTTTTTACGTATGCCATAGGTATGCAGTTGATTATAATGCATATGCCATTTATAATACGAGGGACTATTTGTCAAATGAGCCTAGAGAAAGTGGAGGATATCATGGCCCGCAAACAAAACGAAGACCTGTTAATTGAAGATGAACTGGCCGCAGCTTTTTTAAGCGACGACGACCTAACATCAACTGACGCACCAGCGCCAGCCGCAACTGAAGATACTTGGGATGACAGCGAAGAAGAATTCCCTGGACAACTCGCAGTAGACGTTTATGAAACCGACGAAAAGCTTGTCGTAAAAGCGCGTACTGCAGGTGTTAACAAGGAAGAACTCGACGTTAGCATTAGCGACGGCATCCTGACTATTAGTGGAACACTAAATAGCGGTGATGACACAGCAGCAACCAACTGGCACATTCAAGAATGTTACTGGGGAGAGTTCAGCCGAACACTCGCATTGCCTGTCAGCGTTAAAGAAGACGAAGTAGAAGCAGTCCTGAAAGATGGCGTTCTGACCGTAACCTTTAGCAAGATCAAGCAAGAACAAGCGAAGAAGATCCAAGTTCAGTAATCTTCAATGATTAACATAAAATAAGCTCCCTACAAGGGGAGCTTATTTTATTACCCAGATAGGTAATGGGGTAGTCAGATAGCAGGCAAAATAAAAACCCCGGAATCAATCCGGGGTTTTCGTCTATAAAGAAAGTTACTACGCTGCTGTTGCGTTGCCACCAAGTGCTGCAAGCACCCAGTTGACGATCGCGAAAGCGAGGAAGGCGATAACAAGTCCGATGATCGCGTAAAGAATCGTGTTCTTTGCAGCGGTTACGGCACTACTGTCACCAGCAGAGATTGTGTAACGGATACCACCGAATACCAACATGATCACGCTGATCGCACCGATGATGAACAAAAGAACGTTCACAACGATTTGGAAGATACCACCGTCAGCGAATAGTGATTGTGGTGTGTTGTTTGTGTTAGCTGCGTCGATACCTGACTGTACTTGTGCAGATGCTGTTCCTGCTGGAACGAATACTGCGACAAATGCTAGTGCGGTTGAACCGGCAAGGCTAGCGAGTGCTTTTTTTGAAATTTTCATATTATTGATATTCCTTTCTTATAGAATCTCTTGTTAATGTTATACCAGATCTCGTACTGTTTGTTAAGGGGTGATCTATACGAATAGTCGCTCCAGAACCCAGTTAACGATCGCAAAGGACAGGAACGCGACCACTAGTCCGATGACGGCGCCAAAGATAGTATTCTTCGCTTTTGTCACCGCACCACTGTCACCAGCCGAAGTTGTGTACATAATACCACCAATCACGACCATGATAACCGAGATAGCTCCAACCAAGAACAAGAGGGTATTGATAACAATTTTAATAATTGAACCAAAGTCATTATTCTTGTTATCCTGACAGACCAATGACGACGGATCACTTTCACAAGCAGAATCAATTGCATCCTGTGCATACGCAGTCGGAGCGGCAAATACCAACACCCCGAACCCAAAGACTGCAGTCAGTCCAATAATAACGTTACGTAGTTTTGCTATCATCGGAAGCTCCCAAATACAAAGTTTGTAATCGCAAAGGCCGACAGCACCAGCACCAGGCCGATTACTGCAAACAAGATCATGTTCTTTGCCTTGGTGACCGATGAGGCGTTACCTGATGAGACAACGTACATGATCGCACCGATAATGATCACAATAATCGTCGTGATACCGGCAACAAAGTAGGTTGTATTAAGAATGTTCTGCACGACTTGCTGGTCGTTCAGTTCGGGTACACCAGCCTCGCCAGCGCTAATGGTTTGGGCGAGTTGTAACAAAAAGTATTTCATTTATCCAAGGATCCTAAAGATTAAGTTAACAATCGCAACTGCACCGAATGAAATAACCAGGCCGATCACCGCATTCAAGATTGATTTACGAGCCTTCTCAATTTGTGCAGGGTTGCTTCCACCGGTCAGGAATTGAAAACCACCAAACAATATAAAGAACAACGCGATATAGCCAACCAGCCATAGTGCAATTTCGATAATATTTAGAACGATCTTGGTAATGAATGTCGTCAGTCCATCGCTTCCAGCCTCTGGGGCGACAATACTACATTGTGGTGATCCGGTCGCATTAGTCTCTTCCGTAAGACCCTTATACCACGGCGGAATACCGAGGAAGCGCTTTTCACAGTCCAAGGCATAGGTCGATGCAGGGAATGGTGTAGCGATCGCCAAGATAGGGGATGCGATCAAAAAGACGAACAGGAATGGTGCCAGTATATTACGTAATGTTTTCATTATGCGAAGATTCCTCCGGGGATAAGGAAGTTGCTTAGTGAGTACATCAACGCGTAGGCGATAACCCCGATAACGACATTCGTAATGATACCCATCGCTTTTTTAACCTGCTCTTGGTTGCCTCCAGCAGAGGTGTATAGTACTGATCCATATACCACACCAACTACTGCGGCTAGTGCAACCAAACCGGTTAGAATGTTAATTGCGATCAGCAAAAGGCCCCATACACCAGTGTTTTCGATGCTGGCATTTTCACCACCAGCTTGGTCACAACTAAGGATTGATGTTGCAACGTTACCACAGCATTGTGTATCCGCTCCACATTCAGCCGCCAGCGCCGTACCGGTTACAGTTGTGGCCGCTAATCCAATCACAAGGAAAGCCCCGACAACAATTTGTTTAATTTTTTGTTTTATATTCATAACTACTCTATAAATTACGACGTTCTCGGGATAAATGCAAGTTATTATGGCATAAGCTATTTACTTTTTAAGACTTTTGTGATATATTAACGTTAACAAAGCGCCATTGGTGCTGAAGTTGCAACAAGCCCAAGTCGATGCATTATATAAGAATGTCGCCAAGCGCGAAAAGGAACACAGCAGTGTTAGAATCAAGCAACAAATTCCAAAACCCAAACCTTAGCAATGTTATTGCTCCCGAAGCACCACGTTCCACCGGTGGAGCACCTTTTAATCCAGAAGGTCCAAGCGACAAGCCCGAAAAGGCGAAAAAGAGAATTCCTATTGGCGCAAAACTTGGTGCTGCTGCAGCTGGTCTCGCAATCGCTGGTGGTGCAATCTTTGCTGGTGTAAGTGCAAACAACGAACCAGCCCCTGAAGCACCCGGCACGAGCCAAACCGACGAAGCGCCTGTTGAAGACCCTCTTGACGGTAACGAAGCAGAACCAACCGCTGAACTTTGGTACGAAACAATGAATCTCGAACCTACTGCTGATGATATTCGTATCGACGCGGCTACTGTTGCACCTGAAGACGTGCCTGCTGCGTACTACAATAATCTCTCTAACTGGTTTAACGCTGGATACAGTACTGAACTTGCTGACACATATTTCGACGTTGGTGGCTTTAGGGAAAATGTTGCAACACCACTCGCATCTCAATACGATGACCTGTTTATTCAAAACATGGTATCAAGCACTGCTGAGCTAGGGGTGAATAATGTTGTTAATACCATTAAATCTGCTCACGTTGAAAATCTTATGATGAGTGTTATGACATCGTTCCCTGAAGAAGTTAATGAATATGACAAGGTCCCATACATGCGTGCCGTCGAACTCGTTAATTATACAGACCTCGTTGTTGGTGAAGACGGTAGCATTACATTTACTGCTACAGGTAATGAGTACGACAATGCCGACGAAAACTCAGTCGGTGAGAGCGACCGATTCACTGGCACTTTCAATGGTGAATCATTCACCCAGACTGTAAAGCTCGTTGTTGAAGACGGTGCTTACAAAGTTAGCAACATCACCCACTAAAACTCGTTTCAAGAACTCCTACCGTTCGCTTTCAAAACCAAGGCGCTTATGCTTCAATAGAGCATAGATATGATAGCCACGTCTGGCAGTTCTGGGCTTGAACAAAAGAGTGCAAGCAAAAAGATAAGGATTAAACCTTTTCTTTTTCTTGCACTCTTTGCTTTTACCTTTCTTACCTCGACATTTATAAGCACCCAAGATGCCGGCGCAGTAACAACCGCCGAAAGCAAAGTAGAGGACCCTACGTGGCGAGTAAAATCTTTCCTCTATTACCGCGCACTCGGTAACTGTTTTAAAAATGCCCCTATGGCTGACGGTGACGGTCTTACTGCTGGTGGTCGTATCGATAACGACAAGGTTAAATCTGGACTATGGTTCGGTAAAGGTTCTACAAACTATACAGATAGGGCATCGCCAATTGGTGTTTACTTCAAGAAAACAGCCAATGTTGGGGCTGACGGCTTAATTAACTGTGGCGAAGAGTCAAAGCAGCTCATAACTAATGCATTATCGTTCTGGGGAATCACCGCCCCGCAGCTACTTTGTAATATCGGTATGCAACGTGTCGACATGGGCAAACTTAGCATGCCTGACTGTATCTCTAGTTCAAATCAAATGGAACGACCTGCGGGATCGGGTAGCATGGGCTGGGACGAAGGTGCCGCCGCATTCAGAGATTACATTGGAAAAATTATTTACGGCACAAAGGCAGGCGTTGAGCCAGGGCTAAAAGATCACGAATGGTATGTCTATTATAAGGGTGTTGTTGCGAACAGCTGTATCCCCGATATTACAAAGCGACCTTCAAGCACCGAAAAGGGAAGTGATAACCAACTAGGTTACAACAAAGTTGATTGGGTGGATGTTAGCAAAATAGACGTAAAAGACGTTACTGCTAAAGACTTGGTCATTACCGGATCATACAATGGCGCATTAAAGAAAGATGAGACCGTCACTATCCGACCAGGTAGTGGTCCAGAATATGCGACGGTTGCTTTCAATTGTTCAGAGATTGTTACGAACATGAATAAGTACGCAGAGGCGTATGCAAAGTGGGCATTAGCAAATAAGGACAGTGCTGTAAAAACAGAAGTTGGACTTACTGACGACATCGAAGGCGATGGCACAGCAAACGAAGGTACTTCATGTCGAGTTGAAGGTATCGGCTGGATTCTTTGTCCTGCAGCCAACGCGATGGCCGGTATTACTGACGCTTTGTTTGATGGCGTTGAGGCATTTATGAAAGTGGAGCCTTTAAAATTATCACCTGACAATAACCCACTCTATACTGCATGGTCGGTTATGCGATCAATTGCCAACGTTGCCTTCGTAATCGTATTCTTGATCATTATTTTCTCACAACTAACAAGTGCTGGTGTATCTAATTACGGTGTTAAAAAACTTCTCCCACGTTTGATTGTGGGGGCAATCCTTGTAAACATTTCCTTCTTTATATGCGCCATTGCTGTGGATGTCTCGAATATTCTAGGTGTTGGTGTTCAACAAGTTTTCGATGGAATTTCTAGAGCGACCGTTAACGATCCCGGCTCTAGTGAAGAAACCTGGGGGAGCATGACGCTCGCACTACTTAGTGGCTCTGCGGCCGTTGTTGGCGTCGGTGCTGGTATTGCCGCCTTCACAAGTGTCACCATATCAGCCGCACTAGCAGCGCTACTACCACTACTTGTTGGTGCACTCTTCGCACTCGTCGTTGCCTTCCTTGTCCTGTTAGCACGCCAAGCCTTGATTATCATGTTGATCGTATTAGCGCCACTGGCCTTCGTGGCATACCTCTTACCTAATACTGAAAGTCTTTACAAGAAATGGCAAAAACTATTTGTAACATTGTTGCTCTTATTCCCAATGCTATCAGTTGTGTTCGGTGCTTCAATGCTCGCATCAGTTATCCTTCGAGAAACATCTAGTGGTGGCGATTCATTTATTGGACTATGTCTATACGTTGGATCATTCGCCATTCAAGCAATTCCATTCTTTATCACACCGTTACTTATTAACTTGAGCCAAGGTGTCCTCGGCCGATTCGCTGGACTGGTCAACAACAAGAACAAGGGTCCATTCGACCGTCTCCGAAAAGGCGGCGAACGAGTCGCGAAAGATTCATACAATCGTGGTCTCAAGAGAAAGCTTGATGCATCGATGGCTCCAGGCGCATCACGACGAGCAAGATTCATGGCAACCGGCGCACGTCGCAAAGGAAATGTTGAGCGAACCAGCGCCAGCCTTGAAGGTATTGCAAAGAGCGCAGCAACTGATTCTATCGTGAGTGAACTGCAACGAACAGGTGCTAACGGAGAACCGTCATCACTCGCCATGCGCATGGCTGGTGGAGACTCTGAACAAGCAAAAGTTATTGCAGGTAAGGCTATCGCATCAGCTGAGGCTGAAGAGTTGAAAGAAGCGATGCTACCATTGCAGCGTGCGCTCTCAACAATGCAACCTGATGGCAAAAGAGGCTACTTGCAAAAAGAAATTGATGAGTCAAAAGGTGGCCCAAGAACATCGGCAGCGCTACACTATGCAGCTCAGGTCGGTGATACTAAATTCCTTCGCGACCAACATGCAGCTGGTCAAAAGATGATCGCAAATGGCGACGTCAAGGGTGGTGAAGAATTGATCCGACAGACTCAAGAAGCTATTAATGCAAACCCTGGGGGAATCCTTTCGAAGGCACCCGACCTTATCAAGGGAGCTCAAGGGGCATTTGGCAGCATCAAGGGTAGGGATCTTGTTCAATTCAAGCCCGACACCGCGTCAGCTCTTATCAAGCACCTAGAAGGTCTTTCGATTAACGCATCTGCGGCTGAAAACCTGAAGACATCAAATCCAACAGCCTTTGCAGCAGATAAAGCTAATCAAGATGCTATTGATGATTACAAAAAGGCTATCAACGGATTTAACAGTGCAATTGACGACATTTCAAAGAGTTCCGATCTACAGGGTGACTTTGATGGTGCAGTCGGTACGACACTTTCGTCCGCGGTATCTGAGATTACTATTAGGCATGGCAATAACAACTTCGCAAACGATGTTGGTAATGTCGCAGGAATCCGACCCGACGGCAAAATCCGTTAGCATAACTGATATACTAAACCTACTATGGCAACATATAAAGTACCCCAAGACGTCGAGGCAGATGACAAACTAATCGGACCGTTTAGCTTCCGACAGTTTATCTATCTGATTATTGTTGCCCTCGCCGGAGTGGCTGCCTGGGGACTTGCCCAACTATTTATTGGACTGGTGATTATTCCACTGCCAATCATTCTACTTTTTGGCGCGCTCGCACTGCCACTACGCAAAGATCAGCCAATGGAGATATATTTGGCAGCAATCGTATCGTTTTACCTCAAACCCCACAAACGCTTGTGGGATCCGGATGGCGTTGAGTCACTCATTGAGATCACCGTCCCAAAGACAGTAGAAATTCACCGCACCAAAGACATCACCCAAGCTGACGCCGAACAGCGTTTTAGTTATCTAGCGAACATCGTTGACTCACAAGGATGGGCAATTCGTGGCGAAGGGGCAGGGGCTCAGTCGATGAGTACCACGATCAATAATGACGTCTATATCGAAGCTCAAAGCACCCAGGACGTGCTTGATGGCAATAGTTCGGTAGCACAGTCTTTTAATACACTTATGGATCAAGAGGCTGGACGAATACGCCAAGAGGCGATTGATCGAATGCACAGTCCAGCACCAGCTCCAGTTGCGGCACCGATTGCGCCGCCGATGTATCCGCAACCAGCAATAACACCACAAAACCCTGCGACGGTATATGCACCGTCAGCGCCTGTCATGCCGCCAACACCACAATATACGACCGCTCCAGCCCCTCAGGAGGCCACACAGCCTACGCCAACCTACAATCCTTATCCCGACATTCAACAAATGGTTATTCAACCAATGAACGACCCTTCTCATCAGGCAAATCAATCGATTCCAATTCCGCCACCACAAACTCCATCAACCACTAGCGATAAAGCACCGTCTGCTGATATAATAAACCTTGCAAATAACCCCGACCTATCTATCGAGACAATTGCCCGTGAAGCGCATCGTATTCAACAAAAAGAAGACGATATGTCTGAAGAGGTAGTGATATCATTACGATAATTCGGCACTAACCATGGGAGTGGGTGGAGAAACGGCATGCAGCCAAACAATCCGTTTTTAAATCAGCCAGGCGCTAACGGCGCACCGGCTCCAGCACCTGTTGCTCAGGCGCCTGCTTATGCTGTCCCAACTCAACAAGCTCCCCAGCCGATGCAACAGGCTCCGATCCAGGCACCTGTTGCTCAGCAAGCTGCTAACATGGCCTCTGGTGGACAATCAAAACCTATTCCCAAAAACCCCAATTCAACCCAAAGTACTCTTCAGCTCTCTGAAGTCCGCGACAACATGGTTATCATGATCGATGGCTCAATGCGTGCTGTTGTTGCCTGTAAATCAATCAACTTCGACCTGATGAGCGACCGTGAACGTGAAGGTGTTGAGTATAGTTACCAGAACTTCCTTAACTCACTGAACTTCCCAGTACAGATCCTGATTCGCTCACAGCGCGTCGATATTAGCACTTACCTTGATAAACTCGCCGTTCTTCGTCGCACCCAAGACAACATGCTCCTCGGTGTACTGATGGATGACTACATGAACTACATTGATGTACTGTCACAAGAAGCGAACATTATGGAGAAAACTTTTTATATCGTTGTACCGTATTTCCCGAAGGGTGATGCAGCTAACTTTGTTGAGCAGGGGAAGGGCTTCTTTGGAAAGCTATTCGCGAAACCTACAAATGCAGTGACTAAAATTGATACGGCCACGTATTCAAAGGCAAAAGACGAGATAAAAAACCGCGTCGATAACGTCATCGCTGGTATGTTCCAGATCGGTGTGCAAAGCGTACAACTTGATACCAAATCACTCGGTGAGTTGTATTACAACTTTTATAATCCCGATACAGCTGTTCGCCAGCCGCTTGGTGACTTTGAAAATACCACCGGTATCTATACAACCAAGGGTGGCCCAGCTAGTACAGCAAATCCAAACGCATATCCGAATCAAAATCCGAACTCAGGAGTACCCCAGTAATGGCTAAACAAACCGCAATCGACGTCGCTGCCCAACAACGTGCCCGCGAACAAGCTGAAGTCGAACAGGCTTTCTTGAAGGGTGTTTCAACACTTCGTGACCTTATCGCCCCAAGTAGTATCGAGATCCACTCATCATATTTCCGCCTTGGAACAAAATATGGCCGAACACTCTATGTCTACGGCTATCCTCGTCAGATCTACACTGGTTGGTTAAGCTCATTAATTAACATCGACGAAGTACTCGATGTCAGTATGTATATCTATCCTGTCGACTCACAGGTAGTCCTAAACAACCTTCGTAAAAAGGTAACCCAACTCGAAGCAAGTACCTCGATCAATAACGAAAAGGGTCGTACTCGTGACCCAGCCCTCGAGGCCGCTATTAGCGACGCCGAGGAGCTACGTGACCAGATTCAGCTTGGTGCTGAACGATTCTTCCGTTTTGGCCTGTACGTCACACTCTACGCCGATAGCATCGACGAACTAAACTTTGTTCAAAACAAGATCGAAACGATGTTTGGTCAACAACTCGTATTCAGTAAGGTTGCCTCGTCACAACAAGAGCAGGGTCTTAACAGTACTATTCCTCAGATGTCTGACCAATTACAGATCCGCCGCAATATGAACACTGGTGCAATTAGTACCAGCTTCCCATTCACCAGCGCCGACCTGACCGATAACAGTGGTATCCTCTACGGTATCAACATGCACAATAATGGGCTGGTTATCTTTGACCGTTTCAAACTCGAGAACGCTAACTTGGTGGTCTTTGCGAAATCTGGTGCAGGTAAGTCGTTTACCGTAAAGCTCGAAGCGCTACGGAGCATGATGCTTGGTGCGGAAATTATTATCATCGACCCTGAAAACGAGTACCAAAAGCTCACCGAAGCAGTCGGTGGTAGTTACGTCCGTCTAAGTTTGAACTCAACCACCCGCATCAACCCATTTGATTTACCACGTGTGATTGATAGCGACGAAGCCGAAGATGCCCTGCGCGCTAACCTTGTGACACTACACGGACTATTCCGCCTCATGCTGGGTGGCACGCAAGTTGCAGCTAATGGTACCGCTATGACGACACTTAACCCTGTCGAGGAAGCCGACCTTGATCAAGCGTTGATTGACACCTACGCCCGCGTTGGCATTACGAGTGACCCTTTAACTCACAACTCGCCACCACCAACGATTTCAGACCTCTACGACACACTGCTTCACATGGGCGGAAGTGGTCCGCAACTTGCACAGCGCCTTCGTAAATACACAACAGGTACATTTGCCGGTATCTTCTCTCAGCAATCGAATATCGACATCAACAACCCAATGGTCGTCTTTAACATTCGTGACCTAGAAGACGAACTTCGCCCAGTTGCGATGTACATCGTCCTTAGCCACATCTGGAACATCGTCCGCACCGACCGCAAAAAGCGTATGTTGATCGTCGATGAAGCGTGGCAGCTAATGAAATATGACGACTCAGCTAACTTCTTGTTTAGCCTTGCAAAACGGGCTCGTAAATATTTCCTTGGCCTGACAACTATTACTCAAGACGTTGAAGACTTCATGGGAAGCAAAATGGGCCGCGCTATCGTCGCCAACAGCTCAATGCAGTTACTTTTGAAGCAGTCTTCTTCTGCCGTAGATGTCTTGTCTGACGTCTTCAAACTTACCGAAGAAGAGAAAAAGCGCCTCGCGAACTTTCCAATCGGACAAGGACTGTTCTTTGCTGGTCAAAGCCATGTCCACATCAATATTCAGGCCAGCCCAACCGAGCAACAACTTATTACAACCAACCCTCAAGCGCAGAACCCTGGGCAAGGAAATGGCCAAGGCTAACCCCTTTACCAATGGAGTATAATAGAGAGTAATTATGGCGTCTCCAAATTCAGTATTACCTCCACAAAGCGACAAAGAACAGGATAGTTATTATAATCCTGGTGAAACAAAATACCGCGAGGGTATGGGTGCTGGGTATGTAGGAAGTGGCGTGGATCAAGCTGAAGCATTCGCCAATGACCCAAAGAACAAAGATAACACCGATGCTGTTCGTAACGCTGAAGAAAATCCCGACGAAAGCCTGACTGGCGGACTTTACAATCCAACTCCTGGTGGTGGCGGTTTCAAACAAAAGCAAAAATTTGATATCAAGGCGTTAATCAAAAAACGTGGTGCATTAGGTGCAATTATCACCATCGTACTTGGTGGCGGTGGTTTTGCCATCCTTTCAGCCCCGACACTACTCCTGTTCCATATCCAGGAAATGTTTGTTGATAAATTCGACTCGCAAAATACTAGCTATACTATTCGACAGAATAAAGTTCTAGGTAATAAATTATCAAAAGAGACGACCAATGGGTCATGTAACGTCGTACAAATTGCGTGTCGTTTTACACGGCCGTCTAATTCCTTCTTAAAAAACATGGAAAAGAATGGCATCAGGGCACTTGATGCATCAGGTAGTGTTATCGAAAAGAATGGCTTGTTTCCAAATGCTAGACCAGCTAGCTATGAGTTTACGAATAGTTCAGGGGTAACGCGCAACATTAAAGCAGTCGACTTTGCACGAGAAGCGATTAGTGACCCAACACTTCGGGCCGCATTCCACAGAGCATACAACCCAAGGTTTACTAGTTTTACCGATAGCGTGTTTGCGAGTATTCAAAAGCGATTCGATTTCAAGAAAACAAATAGCCTTGCTAATACCAATAACCTAGAAGAAGTTGAAAGAAACTTAGCCGATGCCTCGCGCGGTAATGATGTTGGCGCCAGAGCTGCAAGTGAAGCAGGTGAAGAGGCGAGTGAATCACTCTTAAAGAAACTATTATTGCAGTACGGTACAAAAGCAGCCGAGACGATCTCTAAATCCGGTAAGGGTGGTGGTATTAGCCTTGCAATGGGTGGTGTCTGTGCTGCAACAAATGTCCCTGGCATGGTCATCGGTGTCTCCCGTGCCTATCAAATGACGCAGCTTATCAAGTTCAGCGCTACATTCCTAGCGGCAGCCAGTGCTATCAAGGCCGGTTCTGACGATGTAACTCCTGGATCAGTCTCAGCGCTCGGGTCGATGCTAACAGAAACAACTGATGGTAAATCAGCTATGGATTCGTTTGGTATGAAGTATGCCTTGTTCGACGACACTAGTCCCGAACCTAAGGATAACTATTCATCATTTGCACCTGGGGCAGCAGCCATTGTCGCACTTGGTGGCCTAAAACAAGTTGTCGGTGGTCCAATCGCAAAAGATACATGCGACGTCGCACTCAACCCCGTCACGAGCGCCACAATTAATGCAAGTCTCGTCGCAGCTGGTGGTGCAACACTTGGAACCACTGCTTTGGCAGCTGGTGTAAACCTTGCTGCAGGGGCTGCTATTGGTGCACTTATCGGCGTATTAGCCCCGCCGGTTATTAGCGCCGTTATCGACCTATTACAACCACAAATCAACAGCATGATTGGGTTATTACTTGGTGACCTAACGGCCAATCTTGATCCAATGAGTACCGGTAACGCACTCTCGTCTGGTGCTAGTCATATGATGGGACAAGTCGCTAACGCGGGTGGTAACATGCCCCTTAGCGTCGAACAAGCCGTTGCCTACAACGACAAAACAAAAGAGGTACAACTAGCCTACGCCGAAGAAGATCGGGCGACACTTAGCCCATTTGACGCAACAAACCAAAATACATTCTTAGGACAAATTGTTAATAATTTTGTTCCGTATTACGCACAACTCGGCTCTCTGTCTGGTGTTATAAAGACAATTAGTAGTGTCCCGGCATTATCATTTGCGAGTATATTCAAATCGTCATCAGCCAGTGCTACTAGCACAGCTGCGCAGTATGAACTCTGTCCCGATCCCGCGCTTGAGACTTCATCCGGTAAAGTTGCAGCTGGTCCGTATTGCAATATCGAATATGGTATCCCAGTTCAATACCTCGATATGGATCCCGAGGCCGTCGTTAACGCACTTGTTGAAAGCGGCGACATTGATCCAAACTCCGGTAAGCCAAAAGATACTGGACAGTCGAATGATGACGTAGGAATTACCGGACTAAAGCAGTGGGTTGAGCTTTGTTCTGACGGAACAGCCGATCAAGCAGTCAATTGCCAAATCAAAGACCAAAAAACCGCACTTTACGCAGTCTATACTATCGATCACCGAGTGCTGCGTTCACTCGATGGCATGGACGAAGAATCGGCACAGACAACAGCGACAACTAATGTCGTCCTTCCACTTTCACCTGGATTTAGAATCTCTGACGACTTTGGTCCACGAACTTCGCCATGTAGTGGTTGTTCTAGCTGGCACAAGGGGATGGACTTTACTGGCGGTGACAAAGTTATCCACTCTATCCAAGACGGAACAGTTATCAGTATCGGTGGAGTTAACAACACCGTCGCGATCCAACACGCCGACGGGCTGATTAGCCAATATCTGCACATGTATCCTGGAACGGAAGTAGTCAAAGTTGGTGATACCGTGACAGCCGGACAGGTTATCGGAACGATGGGAAGTTACGGGCAATCGACGGGTACCCACCTCCACTTCGAGTTGAAGATCCAATCCGTTAGCGATCCATCAATTTACGCTGAGTATACAAAGGATAATACCGGAACTTTCATCAACCCGGCCGAATACTTTGCCAAGAATGGACTATCCGTATGATGAAACGCATCGGATTACTTCTTATTGCAGCCGTCTTGATGTTCTCATTCTCAACGAGTGTGTCTGCTGCTGAAGATACTAAAAAGACCTGTGATTACGATTTTTATAGCCTAAATGACATTCTATTCTATGATCCTTGCGATAATACTTGTTCGACTGCAGCCGGCACCGTCTCAACACTCACTGGTGCTGATAACCGTGAAAAAATCTTTAACTACCTCAAAGCCAAGGGGCTCACGCCCGAACAAGCAGCCGGTGTGACCGGAAATATTCAAAACGAATCTGGATTTAGCCCTTCTCGACAAGAAACAAGCCAATCTTTCCCGAACGGTGGTTGGGGATTAGTACAGTGGACCTTTGGTCGTCGCTCTGATGCAAGTCCAGAAAAAGGCGTCGTCGCATATCTTAATTCAAAGATCCCTGAAGTCATGGCAACATACTACTCAAATACTTATGGTGGTGGTGTTAGTGAAGCGGGTGGCTTTGTCCCGACAGGTATGCCGGTTGATGCAAATGACAAACTGCTGTTGAACGAACTCGATTTCCTATACAAAGAATCGACGAGTCGTGTCATTAGTAGTAGCCGCACAGTTTCTCACACCGAAGGTACCACTATTGGTGATAACGAGTGGGAATCGCTCAAAAAGCAGACATCAATTGAAAAGGCCTCAAACTTATGGGTTTACAACTTTGAAATCCCAGGCAACATCGATTCAACTGCCGCTGAACGTGTAAAAAGTGGTCAAGCTGTCTTTGATAAGTACAGCAGCGGTGCAGCAACAGCATCGGCCGAAGAATGTGGCGCGTTAACTGGTAGTATCCGTGAGAAGGTTGTTCAAGCTGCCGAAAAAGAATACGCCGCCTGGCAAAGTGGTCAAAAGAAGACTGGTGGCGACTACCTTGAATATACCTATAATGTTGCGGGTGAGTGGTGTGCTTGGTTTGTTAGCTGGGTCTATAAAGAAGCCGGCTACCCTGTAAACGATAAAGCTCAGCCATATTACGCAGTCGTCCGTGAATTAATGGAGCTTGGCAAAAAGGGTGATAAATTTGAGTGGCACCAAAATGACGGGTCATATACTCCACAACCAGGTGATATTGCTGTCTACGGAACCGCTTCGAACCTCTATCACACCAACATCGTCATCTCAGCAACTAGCCCGACAGTTATGACAACTATTGGTGGTAACGAAGGTCATGGTGATGGGGTTTCCGGTAAAGAAAATAGCCAAGTTAAGAAGAGTGAGAACTCGACCTACTGGCCTAAAGAGGCATATGGATATGTCTCACCGAAAGGATAAATATGGAACAATTAGCACAGTATAAAAAACCAATTATTATCGTCGCCATTATTGGTATCGTTGCACTTATTTCGTGGCTGATTTACTTTTACCTTATCGCTTTTTCGATACTATCGGTATCACCTTCGAAAGATAGAGTCGCAACTTTATCACCAACAATTCAAATCCAGACGACAAAAAATATTTCTGACAAGTCGATTAGTTTTGATGACGGCGGGTCTGGCATTGTCGCATCCGTGAACCACCACGATAAAGTAGTGGTTATTAACTTGTATCAAAATATGAGTGTCGACCAAACATACACTATTACGCTTAAGAATATTGAATCAACTAATGGATCTGTCATTGAGTCATTTGTATATACTTTTACCCCAAAAGACGACCCATCACTATTGAGTGACACCGATACACAGGTTATTCTCGAGCGACAACAGGACAAGCCGTCGGTGGTTAATGACCCAGTTGTGAACGCGACACCTTTTTCAACAGATTCATATGTTGTGAAATCAAGCCTCGACGCAACACCTGATGGTAAAGGTTCTGTTTCACTCGTTGCAACACTTTTCCCGACTCGTGAAGATTATGCGAATGGATATGACGCCGCAATTGCCGAGTATAAAAAACAAATTACAGAACGATTATCCGATATCGACGGATTCAGTATCGAAAAATACCCTATAACGTACATTATTCAGGGGCCATAATAATAGTATGAATGATAACAACGTCGCTCGACAACGCATCATCATCGCCGTTATAGCTTTCATCGTACTGTTTGTTATTATTTCTATCGTGGCACTTGTTAACTCAGGGGATAAGACAGTTCCTGTGACAGTAAGCTCGCTACCCGAAACATCGGAAGTACCCACTAGCAACAGTCGTGTGTATGGGACTGACGGGTTAATCACTTCGTCTCTTTCAACCCTTCAGGTTACAAAGGCCGAACAAGAGCTTGAAAACTTCATCGCTTCGTACGAAGCGGAAGATCTAACATATGTCACCATTGAAAAATCATCTATCAATACGTCTTTTAACAATAGCGACAAATCAAATGAAATTCGCTTTATTATCACCTCGAATAACGGGACGCGTTATCAAGTATTAGGAAAATATCTATACGTCAGTGATATGTACATTACTATATCCCCAATAAGTGGCGGTGAGCCTATATATCGCCAAGCTTACGACGTCGATGATCATTAAATCATTAAGTTAAGACTTACTTTTACGTTAAATTAACGTGGTGATACTGTTTACTATCAGATAACACATGCGTGCTGGTCATGATAATTTGGTGTGCCCGGGTTTTGTCACTCAGGGCTTTTTGCCGTGCTAAATCAAGTTCCGAGAAGACATCATCAAGAAGGATGAGCGGCTTTAATCCCGTGAGCTGTTCGATAATATCGACTTCGAGGAATTTAAGGGCCAGGATAATCGTGCGTGCTTCACCACGTGACGCATTCGACAGGGCGGGTGAGTGATTCAATTCGAACATAACATCATGACGGTGTGGCCCAACTGAGGTATTACCCAGCATTTTGTCGCGATCAACGTGGGCGTGTAATTCATTTAAAATCTTGTGTTTGATGTCGCCAACAAAGGTGTGTGAGTAGTGAACCGAGACTTCATCGTCTGATTCGGCGATGTCATGATAGGCATCATTTAATTGACTGTTAATCGTTTCGATAAAAGCGATGCGCTGCTCGATAATATACGCACCGTGTTCAGCGAGCGTAATATCCCAGGCGAACAATTCGTCTGGCGACGTGTTAAAGCGTTTCAGCAGATTATTTCGTTGCCTGAGTGCACGTTCATATTTACGAAGTGACACACCGTACAGCGGGTTTAACTGCGAAATAAAGCGGTCAATGAACTGACGGCGACGAGTAGGGGAGCCATTTAATAATCGCAGGTCTTCTGGCTCAAATAACACGATTGGGTATTTGTTCTTTGGGGCTAGACGGGCAGTGGTTTTACCATCAACGACGAACTGCTTTTTTGCGGTTACTTTTAATGGATCAAATTTTACGGTGCGCTTATCTTGATCATCTAATAACAGATCAATTTTCCACCAGGGGCTGGCAGATTTCAATACGTCCTTGTCGACACCTTTAAATGAGGTTCCCTGAAGGGCGATATAAATTGATTCTAGGATCGTCGTTTTGCCACTACCATTTGGCCCGGTAATAACAGTCACACCAGGTACAAGTGATACTTCGTACTGCTCGTGCGAGCGGACGTTTTGTACGACTAGTTTACTGACGATCGCCATTGTGTATTAGTTCCGAGAGTATTAACTCTTTAGTGGCATGATGACGTGGTAATAGTTGGTATCTTTCTTAACCGATTTCAAGATACACGGTGACAACTTACCACTAAAGCTAAATTCAAGGGTGTCATCATCAATAACTGACAATGCTTCTGATAGGTAACGAGAGTTCAAAGTCACTTGTCCACTGCCTTCGACTTCAGCTGTGGTTAACTCTGAAGTGTTTTCACCGTATTCAGAGGCGATAGAGTGGAGTGAGACTGATTCGTTATCCGCATCAACAGTTACTGTGACACTTCCACCTGATTCACGAGCAAACAATCCAGCGATCTTGGTGACACGAACGAATTCTTGCTTGTTCACTGTGGCGTTAATTTCAGATTTTGCTGGGATAAGTTGTCGATAATCAGGGAAGTTACCATCAACCAGGCGGCTAATGATTTCAGCTTCGTTAATACGGAAGCGAACTTGAGTTTCATCAAAGAGGATATCCACTGTATCGGCGTCATCAACAATGGTGCGTAATACTTCCTGAAGTGTTTGGACAGGAATGATAGCCGAGACTTCACTTGATGTTTCGACGAGGCGGCGCTCAGACAAGCGGTACCCGTCTGTTGCTGCGAGATAGAGTTGGCCTTCATGTGAGTGCCAGTAGACACCTGTTAAGACGGGACGAGTTGAATCAGAGCTAGCGGTAATGATTGTTTGGCTAACCGCTTGTTTGAAATCAACTGTATTAATAGTGTAGCTAATAGAAGATTCTTCATTGATAGTTGGAAGCTCTGGGAACTCATCAGCAATCACACCGTTAATAACTGAATGAAACTTACCTGATGTTAAATGAATGTTACTGCCCACAATCTTTAAATCAATTGAAGCTTTTGGAAGGGAACTGACGAATTCAGATATCAGACGAGCTGGAACAGTAATTGCTCCAGGTTTTACAATCTTGGCACCAATGTACTGAGTTGTTGCGATCTCTAGGTTAGTAGCAGCTACCAACAATCTATTACCATCTGTTCGTAAAAGGATGTTACTTAATATTGGAAGTCCGGTCTTTGAACTGGCGACACGTCCGACTGCTGACAATGCTCGGGCGAAGTTTTCTTGAGTTACTGTAAGTTCCATTGTTTTATTCCTTTCCAATTTTTCTTTCGTTCTGGTTGTTAATAGGTGCTGTGGATTGTGGGTATAACTGGGTGTTTAACGGATTGAAATGACGGATTTTTGACGGGGATAAGTGGGTTATAAATTGGTGTACAAGACTTCGGATAACTGGGGACTTGTACGTTGGTAGTAGTGGGTAAGTATCAGATTGTGAACTGGCTGTGGGTAACTGCGCACTGTTTGTACCCGTCTTCGTACCCAAGCTGTACACATTTTTTACCCAGGCAATGTGTACAGGATTGGTCACAAAAGTAAGCTGTTTAAGCATAAAGTTTCTCCCGAATCGAAGCGACTTGTTCACGGATGACGAAATCTAATTTAATGGCCTTTTCAATCTTTTCAACCGAGTGAATGGCAGTTGTGTGATCTTTACGACCGAGTTCACCGGCAATCTTCGGGAAGCTAAGGTGCAGTTCGCTACGCAAAAGATACATCGCGATCTGACGTGGGACAACAATGTGTTTGTCGCGTTTGACGCTACACATTTCTTCGGTTTGAAGTTGGAAGTGTTTCGCCGTACGATCAATAATTTGTTTGCTAGTGAGGTGTTGTGGACGAGATTGGCGAACATTACCAAGTAAACCTTCGGCGGTCGTAATGTCGGGCTCGATACCATGTAGTTCAGCGTAGGCCAGTAATTGATTAAGGGCACCTTCGAGTTCACGAATGTTTGTTTTGATGTTAGTCGCCAGGTACTCAACAGTTTCGGTGTTTAACTCAACACCAGATAATGAGGCTTTCGCACTCAGGATGGCACAACGAGTCTCGAAGTCAGGCATTTGAACGTCAATCGACATACCCATTTCAAAACGACTACGGAGACGTTCGGTGAGGGTTGGAATACTGCGTGGTGGTTTATCACTTGAGATAATAATCTGTTTATTATTCTGGTGAAGGAAGTTGAAGGTGTGGAAGAATTCTTCTTGGGTCTTTTCCTTATTAGCGATGAACTGCATGTCATCAACGATCAATACATCAATATTACGATATTTATCAGAGAAACCTTTTTTCTTGAAACGAATGTAATCAAGGAATTCGTTAACGAATGTTTCAGAACTAACGTACAAAACACGTGCTGCTGGGTTCGTCTTCATGATTTCATTACCAACAGCTTGCATAAGGTGAGTCTTACCGAGCCCAACACCACCATAGAAATAGAGTGGGTTGTATTTAATACCAGGGTTAGCAGCAACGGCTTGGCTGGCAGTGTAGGCGAGGTCGTTACTTGAGCCAACAATAAAGTTATCAAATGTATAACGAGGATTTAAGTTACCCGTAACAGATAAACCATTCGTTTGACGAGATTGTGATCCAGTAGGAGCTGATGATTGACCGTTATTTTGAGGAAGAAGGGCATCAGCCATTGAGCTATTACCAACGTTATCGAGTGTCGTTTCGCGGTTAACGCGGGTTTTCTTGCCAGCCACGATAATAGTATAAGTAATGCGTTTTGGGGTAACGCCGTTATTAGCGAGGATCTTTTTTACAACTTCATTAAACTTAACTTCGAATTGTTTTTTGGCAAAGATATTAGGAACGGCAATAACCAGTTCCTCGTCACTGTGACTCACAAGCTCCGTATTCTTATACCAAGTGGTATACGTTGCATGTGAAACCGTCAGTTCGATCTCGCCCAAAACACTCTGCCATAACGCATTCATAAATTTACCATTCCCCGTAAACGTTGATTCCTGTATTACCCTTTACTATACGGCAGAAACAAAGTTTTCCACAACCCCCAGGATGACTTATTGAAAGTAGGGTAGTATAGGGGTATGAGTTGTACACAATTATACGCCACCTCTGTTAATGTGTGGATAACTCGGTGGAATCAGGGGATAAGTTTTATATACAAAGTCATTATTTCACGGAAAATCAAGGTAAAAAATAGGTTAGGGGAGCCATGGCCTTGAATAATAGGGGTGAATTTGCTATGATTGTTGAGATATGCCAAAACGAACTCACCAACCACACACTCGCCACCGCGCTCGTACACACGGATTCCGTGCTCGTATCGCGACAAAGGCTGGACGGCTTCTTCTTAAGCGCCGCCGCAACAAGGGCCGCGCTCAACTAACTGTCTAATAAGAATTGCCGTGTCGAAAGACGCGGCACTTTTTTATTAGTCATAAACATACAAACATTAATCGACTATACTATTTACTATGATCCCCTCACCCTTTCGTTTCCACGGTCACAATAGCCTGCGCTATGTGTATACCAATGGAAAAGCTGTCCGCTCACAACCACTGACTATTAAATGGGTCCAAAACACGCATCGTACAAAACTACGCTTTTCAGTTGTTGTCAGTAAAAAAGTTATCAAGAGTGCGATCGGACGTAACCGGATCCGTCGCCGTATCTATGAATACTTACGAACGCACATCGAAACGTTCAATGATGTCTACGATGTTGTTGTTATCTGTACATCACCTGATTTGAAGGATATTCCCTATTCTGAGCTCTCTGGTCAGATGGACACACTCCTCGAGAAGGCCGGACTGTATAAAACAGCCTAAAAATGGTATAATTCAACAGATATAGCACCAAAGGTGCACGATAGATTTATCAATAAATTTACCAAATAAGAGGCCCACTTTTTTATGAACATTTTCGAGACAATTATTGTCCAACCAATCTTTAACCTTTTGATGGGACTGTATAGTGTCATCCCTGGTGGTGACTTCGGAATCGCCCTGATTATCTTTACGATCTTGATTCGTTTTGCGCTTTGGCCGCTGGTCGTGCGTCAGCTGCACCAAGTAAAGGCAATGCGAAAACTGCAGCCCGAGCTAGCTAAAATTAAAAAGGCCACCAAGGGCAACCGACAGATGGAAAGCATGCAAATGCTCGAACTGTATAAGAAGCACGACGTTAAACCGTTCCGTTCAATCCTTATTCTATTGATCCAGCTGCCTATCTTCATTGCGCTCTATCAAGTGATCCAGATCTTTACCCTTCACCGTGATCAAGTTGCGAAGTTTACCTACGACTTCCTCGAGCACATCGGTCCAATCAAGGCGCTGATCGAAAACCCAGCTGGATTTAACGAAAAACTATTTGGTCTGGTTGACCTAACTGCCCACGCTGTGAGTCCAGAAGGAATTAACATCTTCCTGATCGTCCTTGCACTTGTTGCGGCATTTACGCAGTACATCATTACAAAGCAGACCTCACCACAAACTGGCACCACTAAGCGTTTCCGTGATGTTATGGCTGAAGCCGCTGAAGGCAAGCAAGCTGACCAAGCCGAACTGAACGCCGTCATGATGAGCAAAATGATGAAGATCCTGCCATTCTTTATGCTATTCATTATGCTGTCATTACCTGGTGCCCTTGCCCTTTACTACGCGACCTCAAACATTTTCGCCGCTGTTCAACAACACTACCTGTTGAAGCGTGATGCTGATGAAATGGACAAGATTGCTGAACAAGGCATTAAAAAAGAAGGCAAAAAAGCGACCGCTAAAGCCCGTGCAAAACAGGCGACCGAAGCCTCTGTCACCAAGGTAACCCGTATCACTGCGAAAGATTCTCCACGTAAACAAAAGGAGGCGTGATGAACAAAGAACAATCAACTGAATTTGCACAGAAATACTTGGCAGATTTGCTGACATTTTTTGGCATTAATGTGCAAGTTGTTGCCTCGACGGAAGATGATGTGATTGAACTCGCCGTCCCATCAACTGATCTAAACAGTCTGCTTATTGGTCGCAATGCTGAAACACTCCGTAGTTTGCAGTACTTGGTTTCAACCGTTCTGCGCAACAAAGATGCTGCTATTTGGCGCGTTAATATTGATATCGCTGACTACAAAAAGTTAAGGGCTGAACGCGTTGCTAAAGAAGCCCGTGTCTGGATTGAATCTGTTCGCAAAACCGGTGACTCATACATCGCCCACCTGAACCCAGCCGATCGCCGCATTGTCCACCAAGTGGCAACTGAATATGACGATATTCGCACGTTCTCTGAAGGTGAAGGAACTGATCGTACGATTACGATCGCACAGGCAAGTTCATAGTTCGTTACTAATAAAGAAACGCTCCATCTCGGAGCGTTTTTCTTATCCCTTTAGGACGTCTTCGTAGACGGCGTAGGTTTGTTCGGCCATCTTCTTCCAGGAATACTTTTTAATCTGTTCGTAGCCGCTCTTAGATAGCTCTCGTTGGAGTTTATTGTTACCAAGTACTTCGGTGATCGCTCGGGCGATATCATCCGTATTCGTTGGATCAAAATAATGAGCGGCATTGCCATAGATTTCAGGTAAACAAGTCGCGTTACTACTGATAACCGGTGTGCCGTGACCCATCGCTTCGAGGCCGGGCAATCCAAAACCTTCCATGAGGGACGGAAAGACGTAGGCAGTGGCGTGTGAATACAGCCAGTTCAGTTCGTCGTCTTCAACGAAATCGGTAAAGAGAATATTTTTATATTGTTTAGAGGTAAAATATTCCTCATTCGACAGAATACTAGCGTTCTTTTTTCCAACTAATACGAGCCCTAAGTCGGGATAAGTTTTCAGGAGTTTTTGGTGCGCATCACCGAGGCGTTTAATATTTTTGTAATCAGACTGTTGCCCGACGTACAAAAGGTAGTTCTTGTAGGGAAGTTTATATTGTTTTGAGGCACCAAGCGCGACATCGGTTGATTCGTAAATAACGCTGATCTTTTCATCAGGGATTGGCGTGAATGCTTGCAGTTCTTTCTTAGTGAATTCACTGATGGCAATGATGTGGTCACTTTCACGGGCGACCATCTTGAAAACGAACTTACCAACAAATTGTTTGGCGTGGAAAATCAGCCAGTTTTTGTCTGAGTTGTAGGTTTTTACTAGTGTTAAATCATGGAAAGTTGTGACTTTTTTACCTTTGTACCAGATAGGTTGTTGAGGCATACAAAAATGAACTAAATCGGGTTTGAGGGTATTCAGCAGTTTCTTAAATCCAAGTTGTTCAGCGACTGAGTAGTTATCAAAGTCAGCAATCGATACAGAGAAATTCTTGTTAGTCGGTGTCCAATAGGTTTCATCCTTTGAACGAACTAAAACGGTATACGTATTGGTGTGATCAACTTCTTGCAAGTAAGTCAGTAGGCGTTCAACGTAGCGACCAGTTGTAGAGCTAATGATGCGGGCATCGATAGCGATGTGCATTACTTTGTTTCCTTTACTGGGGTTTTTTTGAATACTAGGCGAGAGTAGAACAGGTAGTTCCAGATGAGTGATGCAACAGTAGCGATAATCTTGGCGATAAAGAGGATTACACCTTCAGCCCAACCGCTGCCCGCTAGTGCGTTAGAGATTCCCGCAATAATAATTGGTTGAATAACCCAGAGTCCGATAATCGTGACGATAATAAACAAGCCAAATTGTTTCTTGGCATTACCAGTCGTTGATTTAAAAGTGAACTTTTTATTAACAAAGAAACTAAAGATAAATGATGAGCCGGTTGAAATATAGTTAGCGACAATTTTATCAACGCCGAACGCGACCAGGATGAACAGGATAACAAAGTCGAGTGCGGTGTTGGCGACACCAACAATCCCAAACTTAATTTTTTCAGCGTGTTTTTTTGCTAGTTCCAATGTGAAGTTCCTCGATTAAGTAAAGTGGGCGTTGCTTTGTCTCGTTAAAGATCCGGCCGATGTATTCACCGATAATCCCGAGTGACAAGAGTTGGGCGCCGCCAAGGAAGAGAATGATGGCGATCGTCGAAGGATAGCCAGCCAGGTCAGTTCCGAAGGCGATAGTACGGATGATGATGTACACCAGGTAAACGAAGGTTGCTAGGGCAACGAAACTACCGATAAATGTCGCGATACGAAGTGGGGCTACGCTAAATGAAACAATACCTTCGATGGCGAGGTCAACCAGTTTGAAATAATTCCACTTACTGACACCAGCAGCGCGAGCATCACGTTTGTAGGTGATCTCTTTTTTCTTGAAGCCGATCCAGCTGAAATATCCTTTAGTATAGCGTTGTGATTCACGGATTTGTTTCAACGCTTCGACGGCGCGGCGATCCAGGAGGCGGAAGTCACCGGTGTCTTTTTGGATTGGGATGCGAGTGACACTTTGAAGGGTAGTATAAAACAACTTAGAAGTCGCTTTCTTGAACCAAGATTCACCCAGGCGGCTGCTGCGTTTTGCATACACATCGTCGAAGCCTTTTTCCCACCAGGTAATCATTTCAGGAACGAGTTCTGGTGGATCTTGTAGGTCGGCATCAAGGATGACGACTGCATCACCAGTGACGTGATCGAGGCCGGCAATCATAGCAATTTCCTTACCGAAGTTACGAGATAGGTTGAGGTAGGCGACACGTTCGTCTTTGTTGGCGTAATCTTTGATGATCTCGAGGGTGTCATCACGACTACCGTCGTTGACGAAGAAGAATTCAAATTCGTATTTCTTGTTATCGTTAGCAAGTTTTCCAAGGCGCGAGAACAGTTTTTCTAGTACGGCCTCTTCGTTATACGCGGGGATGAGAATACTGATTTTTTTCATTGTCATTAGTATACCACTAACAGGGGTTGTTATCCTACGACAAGCTTTATGAGGTCGGTAATACTATTGGCGGTTTTCGCACCAGACGAAGCGAGTTTTTTGGTCTTGGCGTCAGCAGATTCTTCGGCTGATCCAAGGATGGCACCAGCGTGTCCAAGTTGGACGCCTTCGGGGGCGTGATGCCCGGCGATGTAGGCAAAGACGGGTTTGGTAACATGGTTTTTAATAAAGTCCGCTGCAGCGACTTCTTCCTGGCCACCGATTTCGCCAATCAGGATAATTTGGTCAACGTCGGGATCGTCTTGGAATAATTGTAAACATTCGATGTAACCCATGCCATGAATGACGTCGCCACCGATACCAATGACATATTTTTGACCAATACCTTGTTCGGTCAGGCCGGCCATTGTTTCGTAGGTCAGGGTACCAGACCGACTGACAATCGCAGCTGTACCAGGCAGGGACATATTTGCTGGGATGATCCCAAGTTTGTTAATACCGGGCAGTAGCGCACCAGGAGAGTTCGGTCCAAGTAGGGCTGATTGGGAATGTTTTAATTTCTGGTGAACGATTAGCATGTCGTGAACGGGAATGTTCTCGGTGATACAGACGATAAGTGGCACATTGGCAGTAATTGCTTCAAGGATCGCTCCTTTGGCATATGGCGCAGGAACAAAGATGACTGAAATATTCACTTCGTGGTCTTGCTGGATGTCTTTGATGGAATCGTAGACGGGAACACCTTCAATTTGTTGGCCGGCTTTACCCGGCGTGGTACCGGCAATAATATTAGTGCCCGTCGCCAGCATTGCCTTGGTCTGGAAACTGCCGTGCGCGCCGGTAATACCCTGAACGATGACGTTTGTGCCGGTAAATAGATTAGTCATTAATCGCCTCCTTAGCCGCTGTCAGGCATGATTCGAGGTTGGGCATGATCGTAATGCCATTATCGGTCAGGATCTGCGCTGCGGTCTCGTAGTTAGTGCCTGCCAGGCGAATAAAGAGTGGTGGCAGGGTGTTAATCTGTTCTTTTGCCGCCACGATAGCGTTGGCGACTTCATCGGCTCGGGTAATGCCAGCAAAGATATTGATGATGATCGCCTGGAGGTTTTTATATTCGACAATTCTATTGAACGCTTTTAATAATGTTTCTGTATTGGCACCACCACCAATATCAAGGAAGTTAGCTGGTGTGAGGCCCGCTTCGAAGGCTGCGTCCACCGTCGCCATCGCCAGGCCGGCACCGTTGGCAATCGTAGCAATATTCCCGGTTGGATCGATGGTGACGAAGTTAGCTTCGGTTGGTTTTTCTTCAAAGTTCCAGTCGTGTCGAAAGCTGGCCGCGTCATCGAGTGTCATTTTGCAGTCGCCAGCAATTAATTGATCGTCAGCTGTGAGGACGAGTGGATTAATTTCAATAAGTGTGGCATCATTTTTAATCAAACAGGTATACAGGTTTTCGATCAAGTCTTGGATAGCGAAGGTTTGACCGGGCAGTTTATAGTAATCGGCGAGTTCTTGGCCGATGACGTCAAAGGCGGGGTTTTCGAGTGACCATGATGTGAAATCGGTGTTATCTTCGACCTCGATACCTCCGTCAATGTGGGCGATGAGTTTGATACTGGATGAGGCACGGTCGATGAGAACGCTAAGGTAGAGTTCTTGTTTGATGTTTAGCTTTTCTTCGGCCAGCAGCGCTGTTGGAGTGAATCCTTTGATCGAAAGATTAAAAAGATCCTCTATATTTGGCTGTAACTCGTCGGATGATTCGATGACGCGAATACCGCCTGCTTTACCACGCCCACCGATGGGAACTTGGGATTTGAGGACGGTCGGGAGGCTGGGAAGATTAGAGGTTGTCTTGGTGATGAGCGAAGAGGTTGGGATGGCAATGTTTGAATCGGCGAGGATTTGTTTGGCTTCGTATTCGAGTAACTTCACGTATTACGCCTTGCCGGTAAACAGTTTTCGGAATTTACGCATACCCGTCTGATCAGGTGGGAGGTCGTGAAGAATAATTGAATTAATATAGCCTGTACTTACTTTTCGATTTCGCTGAATGTTTACGCGCAGCCACAAACTTCGGGTCCAGAAGTAGCCGATTGATGCTAACCAGCCTTTTAGTGCGGGGAGTCCGGCGCCATTCTTAACGGCATTACCGAACATAAGAACGTAGAGAAGGGCTAGTCGACCACCAACCGGTAGCAATAGTCGCGTCGGGACGTTTTTTGTGAATAGTAATGGGATATTCTTGAAGGTTTGATAAACCGCAAAGCCAGGAATTTTCTTACTTGTCGCACCCTGCTTGTGGTAAGCAATTGCCTTGTTAGTAAAATAGATTTTATGATCGGCTAGTTGTGTACGGAAACTGATATCGACATCTTCGTAGTAGGCGAAGAAGCTATTATCGAATAAGCCAATTTCTTTAAAAAGATTGATGTCATATAGACTTGCGCCGCCAGTTGCGCCAAATATAAATCCAGATTCAGGAGCCTCTTTAACCGGATTATTTCTATTACTCGGGAATGGCATGCCCCAATTTGTATACGATTCGGCTGTGCTATCGATTTTTGAGCCGTCACTGCTTAGTAATAGGCTAGTAACGATCGATGCCTTGTCGAGGTGTTTTGTGAGCTCTGCTAGCCAATTTTTATCAGCGACTGCATCATTGTTGAATAGTGCTACGGCACCAAAGTTGTTTTCAAGAGCATACGAAATGCCAACGTTAACGCCGCCGGCAAATCCAAGATTATTGGGTTGTTCGATAAGAGTGATCTTTTTTTCTACTTCAAGGTTTCTTAATATTTCGAGTGACAAGTCCTTCGATCCATTATCAACAACCACTATGGAATAGTCTTTATATGTTTGGTCCAGAAGAGAATCGATACATTTTTTCGTATCGTCAATTCCATTCCAATTTAAAACAACAATTGCAACGCTAGTCATATTACTGCAACTATCTTATAATTATTTCTTAGTATATGAAACTTTCTAATATCTTCAGTAAACACAACAGGGTCTTGCTCCGCGAATTGGTCTCAACCGACTTCAAACTAAGGTATCAAGGTTCAGTCCTTGGGTATGGGTGGTCACTACTTAAGCCGTTGATGCTTTTCGTTATTCTGTATATCGTCTTTGTTTATTTCTTAAAGATTGGCCAAGACGTTGAACATTTCCCAGTCTATCTACTACTCGGAATCGTACTCTGGAACTTCTTTACTGAAATTACTTCTCAAGGGTTGAGCTCAATTGTCGGGCGAGGCGATTTGATTCGTAAGATCAAGATCCCTCGATGGATCATTGTTTTTTCAAGTAGTGTATCTGCTGTTATTAACTTGTTGCTTAACCTCGTGGTGGTTGCGGTATTCTTGGTTATCAACGGTGTTCATTTAACCGCGTCGGCCTTCTTACTCCCATTAAATATCCTAGAAATATACTTCTTCGCTCTCGGTGTTTCATTGTTCCTAGCGGCGGCGTATGTTAAGTTCCGTGATATCAGTTACATCTGGGAAATTGTCTTACAGGCGGGATTTTACGCGACACCAATTCTCTACCCACTAAGTATGATCACTATAGAAATAGTTCAAAAAATACTTATCCTCAATCCTGTCGCACAGGCTATTCAATACGCTCGATATAACGTCGTTACTACTGAAGCGGTTACCTCATCAACAATATATTCGAGCGTTCTCTATTCGTTGCTCCCGATGATATTCACCGCGCTGGTGTTTATCCTTGGTGTGCTTTATTTCAGGAAACAATCTAAGTACTTCGCGGAGAATATATAGTGGAAGATTTTGCAATTAAACTAGATAACGTTAGCAAAAGCTTTAAGTTACCTCACGAAAAAAACTCAACGCTCAAAGGTGCGGTCGTTAATTTCGCTAAGAGGGGATATGAATTACAACATGTCTTTACTAATCTTTCTTTAACCGTGCCAAAGGGTGAATTTCTAGGAATCCTCGGACGAAACGGAAGCGGTAAGAGTACGCTATTAAAAACTCTTTCAGGTATTTACAGTTCAGACAGTGGAACGATTACTATCAACGGCAAATTAACTCCATTCATTGAACTTGGAGTTGGGTTTAACCCCGAATTATCTGGTCGTGATAACGTATATCTCAACGGTGCACTTCTTGGCTTTAGTCGAAAAGAAATAGATGTTATCTATTCAGACATCGTTTCGTTTGCCGAGTTAGAGAAATTCATGGATCAAAAACTAAAGAACTACTCTTCAGGTATGCAGGTCCGCCTCGCGTTCTCAATTGCTATTCGGGCAGATACAGATATCTTAGTACTTGATGAAGTGCTTGCTGTTGGTGACGAAGCTTTCCAGCGCAAATGTTATGACTACTTTAACGAACTGAAGCTCAAGGGTAAAACTGTTATTCTCGTGACCCATGACATGAGCGCGGTAAAGCGATTCTGTACTAAGGCAATGGTCATCGATAAGGGTCAAATCATTTTTGAAGGTGATACTGAATCTGCAACGACCGTCTATAGAGACCTTAACCTCGAAGGTTCAAAGCGAACGCTCGCACAGACTAATAGGGCTAAGATTAAGAAAACAAACTCTATTCTTGGTGTGAAAACAACTGACGATAAATATGTCGACAAGAATACATTCAAGCCAAACGAAAAGATCCGGATCAACGCTGAAATTAAGATTAACACTAAAATTAAAGACCCAGCGGTTCAACTTTGGTTCAACAACCCCGGTGGAACAGCAATTACATCTGTAAAGATTTCAACTGACGAACTTCGAAAACAGCAGAGTGATCTTCACGAGAAAATGAACGTCTCGTGGCTACTTGATGGCATCTTTAACGACGGCATGTACCTTGTGACTGTCGAGATTAGCGACGGCAAAACCGGTGAAGTATACGAAGTCCTAAAGGAAGTCTGTGAATTTGGTGTTGTCGGTTGGGAATCGCCATATGTCCTTGTTCATACTAAGAAAAACATAACAGTGGCAAAGGTGAAATAATGAGTGATCTTGTCAGAAAAGTGAAAAAGGCTGGTCGTAAGACCGTGACAACTTTGAAAAATGAAGGCGTGCTGTCTTTCGGTATCAAGGCACTGACAAAGCTCCAAAAAAAGCAGATGCAAGTCTCGAGTAACCCACTTGTCAAAAGACGGTTTATCTCGCTTGTCGACAGGGAAAATGTCATGTTGGCTGACTGGTCTAACCCTTATCAGCCAGTGAAATCGCAAACAAAACCCTCTAAGGTTATCAGTTGGATTATGTCACCACCAAGTGGCGGCGGCGGCCACCAGAACATCTTTAGGTTTATCCAACACCTTGATAGCTTAGGTTACACAAACCACGTCTACCTATATAGTACATTTGACGACATGACATTGGCCCAGGCTAAGCAGAACGTTAGTGCATATTGCTCAGCGAAGAATCTGACCTTTGATTACTACAAAGGTAATATCAAAGACTCTGATATTGTTTTTGCAACTGGCTGGGAAACCGCCTACCCAGTGTTTAACCTGAAGACAACGGCGCGAAAGATGTATTTCGTGCAGGACTTCGAGCCGTATTTTTACCCTGTAGGTACGGACTACGTACTTGCTGAAAACACGTACAAATTTGGATTTGCCGGAGTTACGGCAGGTGGTTGGTTAGCTAAGAAGTTATCTTCAGATTACGGCATGACCACATATCACTACGATTTTGGCGCTGATACCTCAAATTACACATACAACAACGCCGAACAGCGCAAAGAAATTTTCTTTTATGCGCGCCCTGTCACTGAACGACGCGGATTTGACCTTGGGGTTATGGCACTCGAGATCTTCCACCGAAAAATGCCGGAATACACTATTAACATGGCAGGTTGGGATGTTTCTGAATGGGACGTGCCTTTCCCGTACGTTAACCACGGTGCGGTCGACATCAAAGACTTACCAGCAATGTACGACAAGTCTGCAGCAGCCCTTGTCATCTCACTTACAAACATGTCATTACTACCACTAGAGCTGCTTTCATCCGGAACGATACCAGTGGTCAATGACGCGCCTAACAATCGACTTGTGAGTAATAACAAATACATAAAGTACACCCAAAGCTCACCTGAAGCACTTGCCCAGGCACTGATTGACACGGTTACAATGCAGGATCTTCCTGCGTATGCCAAAAAAGGCTCTGAGAGCGTTGCCAAGGACGGTTGGGGTGAGGCTGGCGCGAAGTTCGTGTCTGCCATTGAAGAGGAGCTAAAACGTGGCTGAGACACTCGTACTCGGTGCTAATGGATTCGTGGGAAGCCATCTAGTTGATGCACTTGCAGATGCTGGACACTCGGTCAGAGCATTCGATCGGTACAGTTCTAAAGACCCTATATTCAACGAAAATGATAACGTCGAAACATTTGTTGGCGATTATCTGAATAAAGGCGATCTAAATCTTGCGCTGAAAGATATGGAATATGTCTTTCACTTCATATCAACAACGACACCGATCACTGCGGAAAATGACCCAACGATCGATATTGAAACAAATATTAAAACAAGCGTTGAACTTTTTAAGCTGTGCGTCGAGAACAACGTTAAGCGAGTCATCTTTGCTTCAACCGGGGGAGCGATTTACGGCAATTCTGAAACAGGTGGCGAACCGCACCGCGAGACAGACTTAGCGTCTCCGGTTTCTCCATACGCAATTGGTAAATTAGCAATCGAAAACTACCTGCAGTATTTCAACCGTAAGCATGGACTATCGTCTGTATCATTGAGGATCTCTAACCCCTATGGCGAACGACAGCCATTGCATCGCAAACAGGGAGTTATTCCTATTTTTCTTGATAATGTCGCCGAAGATAAGCCCCTCACCGTCTATGGAGATGGCAGCATGATTCGTGACTATATCTATGTTAAAGACCTAGCAAAGATGATTGCAGGGATGTTCGACAACGAGAATGCGCGCAACCTATATAATATCGGGTCAGGTCACGGCAATTCAGTAAACGAGTTATTGGAACTCGTGCACAAGGTAACTGGCGAGAACCCAGTTGTCGAATATAAAGAAGTACCGTCGACATTTGTACAAGAAGTGGTGCTTGATGTTAACAGATTCGAGACAGATTTTGGAAAGACAGTCCTTACCGATCTCGAAACTGGCATGCGATCGACGTACGAATATATAAAAGCACAAAAAGGTAACCAGGAGTAAATTCATGAACGACATAAAGGCGACAGTTTTTATCCCCACGTACAACGGTGAAAAATACCTTGATGATATTTTAAAAATTATCTTTAAACAAAAAGTCGATTTCAAATATGATGTTATGATTGTGGATTCTGGCTCGAAAGACCGAACCCTTTCTATTATCGAAAAATATAAACAAAAACACGATAATCTCCAACTCATTCAAATTCCTAATACTGAATTTGGCCATGGTAGGACAAGAAACTATGCAGCTACGATTGCCAAGGGTGAGATCATGGTTTACCTTAGTCACGACGCCGTACCTGCGCATAAAGAATGGCTATACGAGATTGTGAAGCCTTTTGAATTAAGTGAAAGAATCGTTGGAGTTGTTGGTAAGCAAGACCCGCGACCGAAGTGTGTCCCTTTGTTGAAATACGAAATTCGGTCTGTATTCAAGAATCTTGGTCCTGATTCGGCCACATCGATTTTCTACAAAGATTCATTTATGAAGAACCCCGTCTTTACGGATTCTGTCACCTTCTATTCAGACGTTAACTCTGCCGCCCGGAGAGAGTTCCTTGTCAATACGATTCCTTACAGGGATGTTCCATATGCTGAAGATCAATTGTTTGGGCGGGATATTATCGAAGCCGGTTACCTAAAGGCATATGCCCCACGTGCAAATGTTGTTCACTCTAACGACATTACTTTGCAGGAGTATAAACACCGAACGTTTGATGAAATTGTCGGTTTGCGGCGTATTGAAACGAACTTACAAATGCCATCACTTAAGTGGATTGCAAAAACAGTAGTTATTAGCTCTTTGAAAGACGCGTATAGGACTGTTCGTGATGGCCAATATTCATTGAAACGAAAGATATTTTGGTTGCTTGTAAATCCTTTTTACCACATCGCAAAATGGCGTGGATTCCGTATGGCACTAAAGCTGGATCTTGATGACCACCTTATTTTTAGCAAACATTCTCTTGAAGCAAGAAGGAATCGCAAGTACTAGCAACCACAAGCGTTTTATTGTACAATTACTTCATAACATAAACTCTATACCGTAAGGTACATATATGAAGTTAAAAACAAAAAAGAATTATAAAAATAAAGTTCCACTGATGATAATCGCCGCGGTTGTTGTGGTCTTATTGGCGTGTGCTGCTGCATTTGCAATTTATAATTCAAATCAAACCTCAATCAAACCAGGACAACAAGGTGTAAACCTTGAACGGTCCGACGCAGAAAAAGCAGCTGAAGAGGCTCTGAAGGATGATCCGGGGCAAAAACTAGAGAATGAACAAAACGACACACCCCCAGCTCCATCTAGTACAGCCCCATCTGGCAAGATGGCGGTAAACGTCGTTCTTAATTATGCAGATATCGATAATGGAACCGAAACCAGCACTGTTGTTGCGGCTGGCTCGGTTACAAACGTCACGGAAGAGAACGGCGTCTGTACGTACAGCTTTACTAACAACGGCAGTGTTATCACAAAGACCTCATCTACCCTAGTAAACCCAACCTCAACAACTTGCTCCAAAGTAAGTTTCCCGGCCTCAGAACTCCCAAGGAGTGGAGTATGGGTTGTTACCTTAAAATATTCTTCGGATAAATCAGAGGGGACTTCAAACGAGCAGAGGATTACTAAGTAATGATTCGTCTAGGCTTGTTTGGCATACTTCTAATTGCCGCTGTCGCAGGTGTTCAGCTAGTAACCGGCGGAACTGCACATGCTGTTAATAATACTGCTTTTAATCCCGGACGAATTATCGATGATGCTATTTTTTACGACCCAGGTGGAATGGGTAGTGTTGCGGAAGTGCAAGGTTTCTTAGACGCGCATGTGCCTAGTTGTGATACCAATGGTACCAGGGCATCTGGCTACGGAAATCTCACAAATGCTCAATACGCACAGCAAATAAAAAATTGGCCAGGTCCTCCATACGTATGTTTAGATAATTACTACGAAAATCCTTCAAACGGTGAAACATCATACGAAAGAGGTGGTGGGGCATTTAGCGGTGGCATCAGTTCGGCGCAAATCATTTACGATGCCGCGCAGCAATACAGAATTAACCCCAAGGTGCTTCTTGTTATGCTTCGTAAAGAATCACTTAATTTGTTTAGTGATTCATGGCCAATGAAGTCACAGTATAAATATGCGATGGGATATGCGTGTCCCGATAGTGGCCCAAACTACTCTGCTGCATGTGACACTTCTAAGGCTGGATTTTACAAACAAATGAACCTTGCTGCCTGGCAGTTACGCTACTATTACGACCACATGGGGTCGTATAACTTTGCTCCAGGTAGGATGAATACAATTCAGTATTCGGTTGACCCTAACTGTGGCACAAAGAGCGTCTATATCGAGAACTATGCAACAGCAAGCCTCTATATCTACACGCCCTATACTCCAAATGATGCTGCATTGAATTCGTACCCTAGTGCGGTACCCTGCGGTGCATATGGAAACCGTAACTTCTTCTTTATGTGGCAAGAATGGTTTGGCTCAACGCTAGTAGATAGTAACTTTCTGAGAAGTGCAGGCGACGCAACTGTGTATCTTGTTGGTGATAAGGTTAAGTATCCAATTGCTGACGGTAATCTTATCGGCGCCGCTAGTGGTCTTGGGGGTGTAAGTTTCGTTTCACAGTCCTATCTAGATAATATTCCAACGGGATCATTACTAGGTAGAACCATACAATCTCCAGACGGTACCGTATATTTCTACGATTCCAATATTAAGCTTCCTTTTACGTCTTGTGCGATGGTTGTGGCATACGGTAGTGCCTGTGGGCAATCCGCTAAGCTTACACAAGCTCAGATCGATAAGTTTGTGAGCGGACCTCCAGTTAGTAATGTTATGAAGACAACTTCCGGAAGGACATATTATGTGGCAGATGGTACGAAGCGAGAAGTACTCGATGATGAATCATTGACGAATCAAGGACTTGGCACGAGCTATAATATCTTAACTGATTCTGCGTTTAATTATTTAACAAATAGAGCACCGTATATCCGCGACAATGTTGTCATTAAGAACCGCCAGGATAGTAATAAACAGTTTGTGCGTACTAACGGACAAATATACCGTATAAATACGACAGAGTATACTGCAAAGGCATTTTCTACACTTAAAAGCGGCATTCTTGACGAACAGAACATAGGATTATTATCGGCACCCCTATCTACTATCGATGACATTTTTAAAGATGAGGCAGGTAATGGCTATATTCTGACCCAGGATGGAAAACGCCGCATTCCTGACGTCATGTCGATTGGTTCTATAAGTCTCCAGTTACCTGCTAGTTTTATTAATCTATTGAACGGATCTGGATCACTTTCAAACCCATCACTTCTCAAGACGGCGGCTAGTGGCACGGTATACGTGATTGTTAATGGTGAAAAACGACCACTCGTAGCGATGGAGGATCTTAGGTCGATTACTGGAGAAGAGAATCCTTACATCGGATGGACTGCCGGTGCGGTTCTCAATAATATACGAACAGGCAATGTTATCGTTGGTGCCGGGCGTATGGTAAAAACTCCTTCGAGCGCTACTGTTTACATGACAGACGGTTACGATAAGCTTGTGCCTATGAGTAGCTTTGGGCCATCGGAAGATATGGGTATTACATCCAGTTTCCGAACAATCAGCGACGAGATTCTTTCGAAGTATACCGTTGATACGCAGATATTAACATCATACGTTTCATGTGGCGGTAATAACTATTTAGCAATGGGCGGTGTCTTGTACAAAATGACAATCACTGGTGCACCGGCAAGAGTTCTTCAGGCTCAAACATGTAACGTTCTTAGTAAAAGTACAGTGCTTCCACGTTTTATACGTACCTTGAGCGGAACGGTTTATGAGCTTAAGTCGGGTGTAGTGCATCCCATAAGCTCATGGTCTACTTACACAGCGCTTAGCGCAACCGGTGGTAGTACGGTCGGTGCGTCGTATTCAACGGTTTTCTTGCTGCCTGTAGGGTCTGTACTTTAGTTCTTGTTAATAGACCTATTGCGCCAATAATACACATTTTTAGTAGCTAGTTTGCTAAAAGCAGTACAGTTGCCTGTGAGCTTAGACCTTGTTCTGCGATTTTATTTTTTACCGACTGTAAGTATGGCTGCTCTACGTAATAAACAATATGATTGCTGGGTGTGCAATTTTTTGAAATGACTTCAGGGTCAAAATCTTTTAGGGAGATTTTAAAGGAGGCATTTTTTAAACCTGTATAGCAAGTGTTGTAAGGTTTATTTGATTGTACAAGCGTTGATGCGACCTCATTAAGTACTGGATTGCCCTGAGGGTAGAATATCGTAACAACACCGTTGCTATAGTTCGATTGAGTGGCATCATTTTCTAGAATATCAAAAATTTGTTGATTGGCTGAAGCGCTAACGGATCTTTTTGCTTTTGCATATACAGCTAGCGGAGCGTTTGGATATGCAAACTGTAATACAAGGAAGGAAATAGTAATCGCGAGGACGACGGCAATATAGCGGGACGTTTTCAATTGCAGCATATTGATAGTTATTGCGATACCGGTAATTGCAAAAATAATTCCCACTACTGTCACACTATTTAATATTTTGAAATAATAATATAGGTTGCCAAACACCATGTATTGTTGGAGTAGATATACAAAGGTTGCAAAACCAAGCATTGCAATTACATAGTTTAATACCGCACCGAATTTATCTAGGTTATTTTTAATATTCGAGAAGGCAATAAATAAAACCAACCCTATAAGTATAAGTATATAAAAACCAATAGGGTAAGTACTGATACCACCATTAAGGAGAAGGCTCTGTATGAATGTTGTTGATACGCCACTTTCCGAGCTATTTAGAATCATTGATACCTGTGCAAATAGCGCGGCAAATGTTACTAGGTAGAAGACTAGGTACTTTGATATATTCATAACCAACTCTTTAGCAACTGTGTGTAGGCCATTTTTTGCTATTCGATTTATCAAGCATAGCAAGATGACAAACATAAAGACTGGGAATAGCAAAAACCAAGAAAGCGCAGCACCAACACCTAAAGAGACGGGTAGCATTAGCTGGGACAATAAGTCTCCATCTTTTTTGCGCATAGATGCGAGTTGCATGATAGACAGTATGAATAGGGGAATTGTAATTAATTGAGGTAGGTAACTGAAAAAGCCAAAGAAAAACGAGTCAACAAGAAACCAGGCGGTGAATATAAAAGAACCTAAACCTATCCAAACAACACTCGCTAGTTGTAATGATCTTTTGCTGAATATGCTATACATTGTGAAAATTACGCGCGTAAAAACAAATACAAGCAAAAGTAGCCAGAATATTTTAATCAGTATGTAGGCTGTAAGGGTATCTGAACCTGTTTGAATTGGAGGGTTGAACGCCTGTATTATTGCGGCATTGGTTGCTGGCCAGCCAGATGGATACGACACTCCGTTATTTACACTAGCCTCCGCACTATTTCCGCTCGTTGTGGCAACGTTATTTTGAAGACGAGTATTAATTAGACCTAAGTGACTGGCGTCATCGACATTATAATTTGCCAGTACGACTAAAGCGCTTTCGTTGGATAGGTTTGTATTTTTTATAGGAATAGCTACGAATACTATGAGCGTAGCTATGACAACTCCAACAGACACGATATCGCTAACTGTTACTCGAGAAATACTTGTGGAAACATTTTTCAGCCTAACGGGAAAGTAGATTGCAGCTACAGTTACGAGTGTAATGAATATATTAAGTGATAATGGGAAGTCGGGGGATAATAACCACGTTACTAATGACACCGCTTGGAGCATTAAGGTATAAAAAAACACCGAAATAACAGTCATAAAGGTGTGGCTGTTAACAATCTTTCCACCGATAACTTTTAATGAAATCTTGTATACAATAAAAAGAGACAGAGCCATTAAGGCAAGATTTATACTAAAAATTGAAACGGTAATCGTTAACAACAATAACAAGACACGCACACGATAGCGCCATAGGTAAACAAAGATTTTATTTAGGTTTTTTTTAAAATGTTCCACACTCATGCCCCGGATGTATAAATTAGAGTAATATTTTCTTTATAATAATAACACCTTATATTGTTGCACCTGCGTTCCTATACAAATATCACTTTATAACTGAAATGATTTATAATAGTTGAAGAATGCATTTTCTTGAACGAGCTAGGGCATTTACACGCAAGCCAGAAGGCTTTTTTGTTGTTGTGTCGTCACTGTTTGGTCTTTTATTTTTGTTTACCTTCCCACCTCTTCAAACACCCGATGAAGCTTCGCATTTCTTGCGCACTTATCAAGTTTCGCAACTAGATTTTGTGCCTATTACGCATGGCGGTTTGCCTGGAGGCTATCTTCCTGCCAGTATTGGCAATACAATTGAACTTCTGGATACGAAACCATCGCTAAGGTTCCATCCAGAGATAAAATACGATATTCACAGGACTAAAGCCGCACTTAATATGCCCCTAGAGAAAACGAACACTATCTTTATCCCTGGTGTAGCGAACTATCCGCCTGTTGGATATGTTCCGCAAGCGATTGGTGTAGCCATGGGTACTATTTTCAATCTTCCGGCGGTTGCTTTAATGTATATCGCAAGAGCAGCCTCTTTAGTTACATGGATATTTTTGATATTCATGGCAATCAAAGTTGTCCCTCAAAAGAAATGGGCATTTGTAGGCGTGGGCCTACTGCCTATGCTTCTATCTCAGGCTGTATCTCCCGGCATAGACGCCGTATCTATAGGACTTGCTGTTCTGTTTGTTGCCGTTGTATTAAGACTCAAGAACGTGAAGAATATTAGCACGAAGTGGTTAATTCTGATGATTTTATTGGCTTCCTTGATCGCGCTAACTAAACAAACAGGAATTTTAGTTCTTGGGTTCATATTCCTTCTTCGTACAAGTCAATTCGATAAAGATAAGTTGAGAGCGATAGCAAAGAAATTACTTGTTGTAACCGTACCGATATTTTTGTTTATAAGTTGGATGTCATTGACTATCCATCTCGATGGTGCCGGTACTAGCGTCTCTGGACAAAACAGCTCCGCCCAGCTCATAAATATTCTCCAACATCCATTCCGTTTTATCCAGGTCATGTTCAACACGTTCTTCACCACTTGGGGTGATGAGGTCGTCCGCTCGTTTGTGGGAAATTTTGGATGGATGGACACCCCGCTCGCTGGCGGTATAATTACAGTCGGTTACATCTTTATTGCATTTTTGTTGTTTGTGAACTACAGCGGTGTTAGTAAGAATTTGCAGTTATCGTGTGCAAATAAGTGGTTAGTGTTGATGTTGGTATTTCTCTACGTTACAGGCAATTGCATTGCGCTCTATTTGCTTTATAGCCCTGTAGATTTTAGTGTAATCCACGGCCTGCAGGGGAGATACTTCCTGCTTATCTTATTTATGTTGATTCCATTATTTGCAAACGTAGCGCTGCGAATTTCAAGGAAGAAGTTTGTTTCAACCGTGCAAGTCTTGTCTCTCTTCTTGTTAGTATCTAGTGCATTAACAATATATCTAAGGTATTACATAACACTATTCTAAGCGTTTATACCGTGCTTGAGTTTGTGGCTACGAGTAGTATCCCAAACAATATGATTAAACACCCAACAGCTTTGATGACGGTGAAGCTTTCGTGAAATACTATTACGGATGAAAGTATCAATAGTGCGTAACTTGCTCCAGTAGCTACAGGTGTTAAGTATGAAAGATCCAGTTTGTTTAAAAGTACAATGAAAATAAGAAAACTTAATCCGTACGATAATATGCCGCTGAGTGATACAAAAGATATGTGTACGTCAAAAAAAGGTACGTTAAAAAAAGACTTCCATTTCGGGTCTCCGCCCCATTTAATAAGTGTTGCTCCTACCGTGCTTAGTAGTATATATACGACGAGTAGTACAATGTTCATACATCAACTATAATATAGTAATATGAATAAAATGCCTACTATAGCCCTCTTTGCAGCACACTTTCCTCCTTGTCCGGGTGGCATATCAAAGTTTATGGGAATAACGGCTGAGGCGCTCGCTCAAAAAGGCTGTAAGGTAATTGTAGTCACGTCAGACTTTGGTGATATTGGTACACTACATCCTAACGTAACAGTTGTTAAATTGCCCATACATCACTGGCTACCAGGTAGTGAAAGGTATCCCGTTCCAGCCTGGGGTACTCGTGCATACAGTAAAGCAATTAATGTACTGCGATCGAGCAATATTGATCGGGTTATTGCATTGACGCGATTTCATCCCACTTCGCATGTAGCTGCTAAATTTGCAAGTCAACAGGGCATACCGCTGTATCTGCTTGAGTGTGGCGCCAACCGGTTGACGGTCAATAATAGATTCTTGGACGCGGGAATTAACACGGTGGAAAGATTATTAACCGCGAAAATCAGACCTGCTGTACACAAGTGGGGTGCAATGTCGAAGGCTGGAGGCGATTTTCTAAAACAAGAATACGGTATAGAATCAAAGTTTATATGGCACTGTTCAATAGATGTGCCGGACGTGGTGGACAGGACAGAGAATAGAGACGAAGTAGTGATTACGTATTCGGGTAGGATTGAGAATCTAAAGGGCGAAGAAGAGATTGCGCGTAGTTTTAGTCAACTCGTAAAGACATATCCAAACCTTAGACTAAACTTTTTAGGTGACGGAAGCTATTTACCGACTTTGAAGGCAAACTATATAGATGACAGAATTACGTATATGGGTAACGTTGGACCGAACGTTGTTGATGCAGTTAATCGTTCAACGGATATTTTTGTATGTGCAACTCGTTTTCCTGACGGCGCGGTGCCGAATGCTGTACTAGAAGCTGGAGCTGCAAAATGTGCCGTTATTACCTCTCCAAATGGTGGATTTATTGACTTGATGGATGATGGCCGCAATGGCCTCCTTACTGCACCAAACTTAGGCGACATGAAGGAGTGTATCGAAAGGCTAATTATGGATCGTGACCTAAGGGTGCGATTAGCAGAAGAGCTTTATCGTGATGTCAAAAAATTATATCGACCAGATATGGTTGCAGAATCTATAATCAACGACATGGCTTAGTACTAGAAATAATGTGAGTACAGCTCTATGTGATGGTCGATCCAATGCTTCATTTCATCGATCATTACAGGGTAGCTTGGAATGATAAACTTGAAATCCGTTCGTGTATTCACTAGCGTTTTGTCGGGTGCAGTCCGGTTATCTGAGACTACTTCAATGTCATCTCTATCAAATGTTGATTTGAACAATTTCAACAAGTCTAATTTTGAAATATTTTCATTAGGGACGAGATGGTATAGGCCGTGAAGGTCGTCTTGTATTGCCTGATTTATAGCTTTCGATAACTCGATGGTAGTCACCCCATTCCACATGGCGTGCTTAAAGCCAGATATTATACCTTGCTGTGAGTAAAACCAGTTAAACAGACCAATTCCATTCTCTTGCATGTCTGGGCCAATAATCGACATTCGGAATGTTAGGTCCTTGTCATTAATAATTTCACCCAAAGCTTTAGACCTGTCGTAGAATAGCTCACCATCCATCAAAGAGTTCTCTTTATATGGTCCATTCAATCCCGAAAAAACACAATCGGTACTAAGGTGTACAATTTTAGTCTTGGTGTCCTTGAACTTTTGTTCGAGCTGGTGGGGGAGGTAGCTGTTAATGTAGCTCGCTAAGTCTTTTCTTTCTTCACTTAGTTTTACTAGCAGCCCAATTGCATTGACGATGACGTCGTATTCGTTTTCATCTAGAAAACTTTCAAAAGCGGTTTTATCAGTAACATCAACAAGTTGAGTGCTGCTATCAAGTTTGTTTTTAGCCGAAAGGGTAGTAACAGTATGGCCTTGCTCTCGAAGATACGTTGCAATTACGTGTCCTGCCATGCCGCCCGCACCGAGAACTAGTACGTTTTTAGTTTGCGTTCCCATATACACCATTCAGTTCATCAATTATGTAGTCAACAGTTTTAAGTTTCTTGATTGTACCAGCGATATCGAGCTGCTCTGTATTCGATGAAGTATATTCGAGTGCCTCTGTAATTTTTTGAGAACCATCTTCAAGGTATTTATCGTAATTAAGATCACGGTTATCTGCTGGAATGCGGTAATAGTCACCCATATCCTCTGCTTTTGCACTTTCCTCTTTTGTCATTAATGTCTCGTGTGCTTTTTCTCCATGGCGAGTTCCAATGACGTTAATTTCAGACTTTGAGTTGAACATTTTTTTCAATGCGTTTGCCAATACGCCAACAGTACTAGCTGGCGCTTTTTGTATAAATAAATCGCCTTGATTCGCGTGCAGGAATGCAAATATAACGAGGTCAACAGCTTCGTCGAGGTTCATGAGGAAGCGTGTCATATCTGGATTTGTAACTGAGATTGGTTTGTCTGCTTTCATCTGTTCAACAAATACAGGGATTACAGAACCTCTAGATGCCATCACGTTGCCATAGCGCGTGCATGCGATTGTTGTATCTTTAGGGTCTACGTTTCTCGACTTGGCTACAATAACTTTTTCCATCATAGCTTTCGATGTGCCCATGGCGTTGATAGGATAGGCGGCTTTATCTGTCGAAAGACAAACGATCTTCTTGACGCCCGTATCAATCGCTGCCGTTAGCACGTTATCCGTGCCCAGGACGTTTGTTCGAACTGCCTCCATGGGGAAAAATTCACAAGACGGAACTTGTTTTAAAGCAGCTGCGTGGAAAATGTAGTCAACGCCCTTTACTGCGTCACGAATACTTTCGAGATTGCGGACATCGCCAATGTAGAATTTAATCTTGTCATTGTTATATGCTTTTCGCATATCATCTTGCTTTTTCTCATCTCGTGAAAAGATTCTAATTTCTTTAATGTCTGTATTTAAGAATCGTTTTAAAACAGCATTTCCAAATGATCCAGTTCCACCTGTTATCAATAAAGTTTTTCCCTCAAACATGTATACTCCAAGTCTTACTTACTGTAACCATAGTAGCATAATTAACGGTTTGAAATTGTCTTGGTATTACAAAATTATTTCTTCGTCGAGAGTCTAATTGAAAGCTCTTGGTGTAAGTCTCTGATGGTTTTTTCTGCAGTTTCGATTTTTTGACGCTGGCGATTAACGATATAGAAAATAATTATAATTGCAGTTGTTTGAACGATATCGAACAGACTTAGTTCCGCAGAATCCAGAAGCGGTTTTCCTGCTAAATAATTGTATAAGGGGAACGACAATACCAACACAACAAAGATAAGCAGCCACAACATAATTTGATGCTGAAAGCGCTTTTTGGTGACCCTCTTCAGTTTGAACTGTGTGATTATATTAAACAATGCCAGCAAAATAATAGGCATATTTAGCAGAACTAATATTAAATATCTCATTCAAATAACTCCGTTATGCGACGTTTTACCAAGCTCTTTACAATGTTAATGGCATTCCAGTTATTTTGGCCTTTAACTTTTGAGTATTCAGTGTAAATAGCCTGGATTGGATACTCGTCTATATTTAATTTTAGCTGTTTTGCCCTCCATAGCATTTCACTACAAAACTCATACCCACTTGTTTTCCATTTGAGTTGCTCAAGTGCCTTACGGGAATACACGCGCAGTCCTGATTGTGAATCTGTAGAATTAACACCGAACAAGATGTAGGTAATCAGGCTAAGGCCTCGATTACCGAGAACTTTTGTCTTTGACATGCCTGTTGTATCGATGAGTCGACTTCCGATCATCAAGTCAGATTCTCGCTCGATCAACTCGTCAACACCTTTAATGGCATCACTTGCTGTATGTTGGCCATCGGCGTCCATTGTACACGCAATATCAAAGCCGTTTTGTTGTGCGTAGCTTAGGCCTGTAGCAGTAGCTCCACCAGCCCCGCTATTAAGAATGTGATCAATCACCACAGCTCCGTTATTAAGTGCTTTGAGCGCCGTATGGTCAGATGACCCGTCGTTAACCACTACAACTTCTACGTCGTAAGGCGTTTTTTTGAAAGCACTTAGTGTAGTGCGGACAACTTCGCCAATGACTGTAGCCTCGTTGTAGGCCGGCAGAACGACACAGACTTTGTATTTTTTCAAACTCATTACTTGTATTTTACCACGGTCTTTTCTGGAGATGTGGGAAAGTTCTCCGAATGTCAGCCGCTACAAGTGGGCTGTGTCTCAAAGGATACTTTCATCAGGCACACAGTTAACTGATATCAAGCTGAAATTGTGATATAGTCTAGTCAGATTATGATCAACAGCAAGAGAAATACTTTGAAAAATTATAATTTTTTTAGAATTATATTCATCATTTCTATTGCGGCCTGGTTCTCTTTGTGGACATTCAATATTGTATCCAACCTTACTAGCGCAAGCAGTGGTCCGGATGAACAGCTGCGTATTCTGGTGCCAACTTATATATATGAGCACCATCGATTGCCTACGGGATACGAGCCCGAGGTTGTTCATAGTACCGGTAACTGGTCTTATGCATTTTACCCGCAAGTATTAGGGGCGTTAGTGAGTGCTTTCTTTATGTCAGTTGTCAGCATTTTCAGTGACACACCTCAGTCGCTTATTTTTGGCGCCCGACTCGCGAGCGTGCTTTTCGGAACCTTAACGGTGATTGTATTTGGGCTCATTATCCGCAGGTTGCTCTCGGGGCATAAGTATTCTGAGATATATTCTTACCTTGGAATGGTTTTGCTGGCTTTTTGGCCGCAATTTACTTTTCTCTCGTCCTACATAAATAACGACATCGTTGCCTTGTTTGGGGTGAGTCTTATTGTGTACGCCGGTGTTCTAGGCTTCAAGGATAGATGGAATATTAAGAATACGATTATGTTAGGGCTTGGATTTGCAGTATGCCTACTGGGCTACACAAATTCCTACGGGTTCATTCTGTTTGGTATGCTTTTCTTTCTTATTACTTTAATAAAGCAACATGCTGGCACTGGTGCAAAGAGGCCTATGGTGTTGTTAATGCTTGTTTGTGCGGTGCCACTTCTAATTGCAGGCCCATTCTTTGTCAGGAACGCGATTATCTATAGCGGCGACTTCTTGGGACTAGCCACCTTTAAAAGCCAGACTACTAAATGGGAGCTCGCTAATAATCGGAGTGTTCAGGCTACATACCGAGAGGCAACTGGTGGAGATGTGATAGACTTCTTGCGGGATCGCAAGTATTGGCAAATGCAGCAAGACTCCTTCATTGCTAAGTTTGGCTATATGACTATCTCTCCAAGCTTTGCATTGTCCCTTGTGTATAAAATAGTGGTTGTTATTGGCATGATAGGATTCGTAGCAATGCTGACAAATATATTCAAAAAGTATAGGTTGGCTAGGTTCAGGAATGAAATGCTATTTGGTCTATGTATTGCGCTGGCTTCACTCGTTACACTGGGCCTCAGTGCGTATTACAGTCTGAAAATTGATACTCAGCCTCAGGGGAGGTATGTGATATACGTCCTGGTTCCGATCCTGATCGCAGCGGTATTCGGTATAAAATTTTTGTTTGATAAATTTATAGCCGCCAGGTATACAATCGTACTGATTATATTGATTATCTTGACGTATATTCTAAATTCTATACTTATTTTTCAAAAGTATATTCTCTTATAAAAAAGACGGGATAATGTATCCCGTCTTGAAAGAACACTTGCCTTTATCGCGACAGGTACTCGCCGTAGCCTGATTTTTTCAAAGGGTGTGCAAGCGCATCTAGCGCTTCGTTTGTAATGAAACCTTCTTCGAAAGCGATTACTTCAGGGCTTCCGATGATTTGACCTGTTCGTTTTTGTAGTACGCGCACATAGTCACTCGCTTCGTTCATCGAGTCAATTGTGCCAGTATCAAGCCATACGTCACCAGTATCTAGCGTCGTAACTTTTAACTTGCCGCGCTTTAAGTATTCTTCGTTGATTGAAGTAATTTCTAGTTCACCGCGGACACTGGGCTGTACGTTCTTGGCAATTTCAATAACATCGTTATCGTAAAAATATAGGCCAACAACCGCATAATCAGACTTGGGCTCAGTCGGCTTCTCTTCAATAGAAATGGCGTGATTGTTGTCGTCGAATTCAACGACTCCATAGCGTTCTGGGTCAGAGACCTGGTATGCGAATACAATACCACCGTCCGGGTCACCACACGTCTTTAGTGATTCGCTCAGTTTGTGGCCATGGAAAATGTTGTCACCTAATACAAGCGCAACCTTGTCGTCACCGATGAATTCCTCACCGATGATAAATGCTTGCGCAAGTCCATCTGCTGATGGTTGAATTGCGTAGGTAAGTGAAACTCCCCAATCAGATCCGTCACCAAGTAGACTAACGAATTGTGCTTGGTGTTCGGGGGTAGTGATGATAAGGATGTCTTTGATGCCTGCTGACATAAGCGTCGTCAACGGATAGTAGATCATTGGCTTATCATAGATTGGCATTAACTGTTTGCTGATACCTTTAGTTATTGGCCAGAGCCGTGTGCCGGAACCTCCGGCGAGAATGATACCTTTCATGTGACTTCCTTTCGATTAACTTCGGATTAAGATTGCTATTGCTCTAAATACTCGCGGAGCGCCGTATCCCACCTACGTGGCGCAAAACCTGTGCTCTGTATTTTAGCAAGATCGAGCGTGCTTTGTAAGGGGCGAGGCGCGATACCTTCTTTATCTGCGTAATAATCTTGTGTTGATACGCCCTGAACACGAGCCTGGTCGTGTCCGGACAGCTCAAAGACTTTTTGCGCGACATCTGCCCAACTTGTTGGTTTGCCGTCACTGGAAACGTTGTATGTGCCTGCTGGGGCTTTTGTTTCTAGGAGATGCCGAACAGCTCTCGCAAGGTCGGGTGTAAAAGTCAGCCGTCCGATTTGATCGTTGACGACAGAGGGGTTAACGCTTTTTTCCGCGAGAGACTTCATTGTACTTACAAAGTTATTGCCTTCACCCACAACCCACGATGTACGGATAATATAATGATTCGGAACGGTTGCGACCGCGATATCGCCAGCCGCCTTGGTCTGTCCATACACGCTTAATGGGCTAAGTGGCTCGCCTTCGCTGTGAAGTTCAACAGTGCCATCAAATACGTAGTCGGTCGAAATATGTACGAGTGTTAAATTATTTTCAATTGAAAGCTTGGCTAAGTTTTTGGCGGCAGTAGCGTTTGCAGCCCATGCCTGGATGCGGCCTTCAGGCGTTTCGGCAACATCCACCTTTGTATATGCGGCTGCGTTAATAATCGTCTGGTATTGTCGCCAGTTACGGTCAGCCCAGCTAGATGGGTTAGTAATATCAAAAGTTGAGCGGTCGGCAAATTCAGCGTCGGGGAACTCATCTCGTAGCGCTTTACCTAATTGTCCACCAGTACCAAGAATAAGCGTCCTGCGAGGCTTCATAGGTTCGATCTCTGCTAATGATGGGTGAGCGCGGTCTTTATCAGAGAGCTCTGCCTCTGAAAGAGGGATTGGCCATTGGATATCTGCTGTTTCGTCACCAAGGTTCAAGAAGGCGTAGTTTTCGCCGCCCGCAACCCAGTGATCATTGACGAGGTAAGAGTAGGCCGTGTCATCTTCGAGTGCTTGGAAGGCGTTGCCCACACCGCGAGGCACAAATATCGCTTTGCTTGGGTCAATCTCTAATTCAAACGTTTGGCCGAATGTGTCACCCTCGCGAAGGTCCGTCCAGGCGCCATATATTTTACCGGTTGCAACTGAGACATATTTGTCCCAAGGCTCGGCGTGGATCCCGCGAGTTGTCCCCCGGGTCGCGTTAAACGAAATGTTATTTTGTCGCGGTCCGAAATCCGGTAAACCGATCGCGGTCATTTTTTCTTGTTGCCAGTTCTCTTTGAACCAGCCACGATTGTCGCCGTGGACCGGTAGGTCTATCCAGACAAGTCCTGGAATATTTGTTTCGTGTAGCGTAAGTTCTTTTCCAAAATCTATCGAAGTTGTTTGGTCGTTCATACCCCCACATTATAGCATGTTTTACAGGGGTAAGATTATTGTATCATTCATTTAATCATGATATAACATACGTATCCGAACTTCATTTATTCAATTATCTTAGGAGACAAAGTGGAAGTGGTTAAGGACGTTCTTTTCGGAGTAGGTGGTGTTGTTGTTTTCCTGGCGTTTGTCGCGGGAATTGTAGCAGTACTCGTCGCGATAAATGCTACTGCGAGATTTCTGGGCAGGGTTCTCGCGCGTAAATATCCGAAACTCAACATAGCGAAGCTGTGTGGGTGGGGGTACTTCGCCGTAGCGTTTGTCGCTATGTCATTCAGTTTCATCGCTGTCAACGGTACCACGCGTAGTGTGGGTGCTTTTGTTGTGGTTATGGTAATGAAGGGGGTGATGGGCCTTCTGGTTGCTGGTATTGCCGCATTCCTTGCGAACGCTCTGGTGGGTCAGCCGCTTCAGCGATCTTTCGTCGCAGAACGGATGGCCAGAGGGGATCAAAACGCCACGCTCACCTACGCATAAAAATATCCGCAGGCTATGCAGCTCACCGTATGGTGACGCCGTAGCCTGCGGATGAGATTTCTATAATTTACAATTATACTGATGAGTTTTGTCGAAAGACGTAAAACGAAAAGTCTCTAACTACTGACCTTGTGTCTTGTATTTTTCTTCAGTTTCGTGCTTTTGTGGCGCCCACCAGCCTTCATTTTCTGAGTACCAATCGATAGTGGCTTTTAGGCCAGCTTCGAAATCGGTAAATTTTGGCATCCAGCCTAATTCTTCGCGTAGTTTGGTTGAATCAATGGCGTAACGCATGTCGTGACCTGGTCGGTCGTTAACGTGATCGTATGCATCAGATTCTTTACCCATTTCGGTTAGGATCAGCTCGACAACAGACTTGTTGTCTTTTTCGCCATCAGCACCAATCAGGTATGTTTCACCACTTACACCCTTTTCAAGGATGGTCAGGACAGCCGAGCTGTGGTCTTCGGTGTGGATCCAGTCACGAACGTTTTCGCCAGTTCCATACAGTTTTGGACGACGTCCTTCGAGGACTTCGGTGATCTGACGAGGAATGAATTTTTCAACGTGCTGGAAAGGACCGTAGTTGTTTGAGCAGTTACTAATCGTTGCAGTGATACCGAAACTTCGTACCCACGCACGAACTAATAGGTCTGAGCCAGCCTTAGTTGATGAGTACGGGCTTGAAGGGTTGTACGGTGTATTCTCGGTGAAACGGTTCGGATCATCGAGTTCCAGGTCGCCGTATACTTCATCGGTCGAGATATGGTGTAGGCGCTTGCCGTGCTTACGGACCGCTTCGAGAATCGTGTACGTTCCAATGATATTGGTATCAAGGAATGGGCGGGGATTCTGCAGTGAGTTGTCATTGTGTGATTCTGCTGCGTAGTGAACAACCGCATCGTGTTCCGATACGAGCTTGTCGACGAGTTTCGCGTCGGTGATGTTTCCTTCGACAAAAGTCACACGTGACGGATCGAGTCCATCAAGGTTTGCGCGGTTTCCTGCATAGGTTAGTGCGTCTAATACGGTAATGTGCCAGTCGGGACGCTCTCGGTAGACGTGATGTACGAAGTTCGAGCCGATAAACCCCGCACCGCCGGTAACGATAATATTCATAAGTTTATTATAGCAATCATCTGGACGTCTGTGCGATATAATGAGCATATATGAAAACAACTATCGTCAGCGGATTCTTTAACCCTTTACACGGGGGACATTTGGACATGATCGAAGCAGCAGCAGCCATGGGTGATCAACTGATTGTGATCGTCAATAATGACGTTCAACAGGTTTTAAAGAAGGACAAGATTATCTTGCCAGAAGAAAACCGAGCTCGTCTGATTAAGGCACTGCGCCACGTCGATGAGGTGATTATTGCAGTTGATAATGATCCAACTGTTATTAAAACACTCCATGCTATTGCTGATAAATATCCTGACCACGAACTAATCTTTGCCAACGGTGGTGATCGTGACTCTGAAAAAGCAATCCCCGAAGGCGAAGTTGCGCGTGAGCGTAACATTGCACTCGTATTTGGGGTTGGTGGTATTGAAAAGGCCGACTCATCAACGCGTATTAACCAAGCACTTGGGCACCAAAAATAATATGAAAAAAATCTTAGCTTTTGACCTCGATGACACGCTGGCAATCACCAAATCACCGATTAGCGACGAGATGGCGGCCGTCCTGTCTCAAGCACTTGAAACCTACGACATCTGTATTATCTCTGGTGGCAAATATGAATTGTTTCAACATCAAGTCATCGACCGCTTGAATATCGGACCTGAAAAACTAAAGCGCATCCACCTGATGCCCACTTGTGGCACGCGTTATTATCGATTCGAGGAAGCGAAAAATGATTGGGTCTTGCAGTACACCGAAGACCTCACTGAGGACGAAATTAAAAAGATCAGCACTGTCCTGGAAGAAGCTGCAAAGCAAACTGGCTACTGGCCTAAAAATCCTGCTGGTGAAGTGATTGAAAACCGTGGGAGTCAGGTTTCTTATTCTGGACTAGGCCAAAATGCCACACCAGAAGCAAAGTACGCCTGGGATCCAGACACTAAAAAGCGTCAGGCAATTCTTTCGGTTGTGTTTGATAAAATTCCTGAGCTAGAGGCGCGTATTGGTGGTACAACCACAATTGATGTTACCCGTAAGGGAATCGACAAAGCCTACGGCATGCAAAAATTGATTGACGCAACTGGCGTTACGAAAGACGAGATTCTGTTTTTCGGCGACATGCTCCAGCCGGGCGGTAATGATTACCCAGTTAAAGCGTTTGGTATCGAGAGTGTCGAAGTGACCAGTTGGGAAGACACCGCAGCCAAACTAAAGTACATATTCTTACATTCTTAACCCCGTCCGCAGTCGTACAATAAATCCACGATAGATAACTCTGACGGAGGTGTTGCTGTGTGTGGAATTGTTGGTTATGTAGGCAATAGGGAGGCGCAAGGCATCTTGACGGGCGGACTTCGGCGTCTGGAATATCGAGGCTATGACTCGGCTGGAATTGTGACGCTCGATCGCAATAATCAGGCAACGTTATTACGGTCCAATGGCAAGGTATCAGAACTCGACCTTCTAGTTGGCAAATCTAATAGTACCGACGGTGTTGGCATTGGTCACACTCGTTGGGCAACACACGGCGAACCTTCGGAACGAAATGCTCACCCTCATCAGGCCGGCGATATTTACCTGGTCCATAACGGTATTATTGAAAACTACAAAGAACTCAAAGCCGAATTAAAACATCATACATTTGCTAGTGACACCGATACGGAGGTCTTGGCGGCATTGATCGATTCGTTCTATGTTGAGGATACGAAGTTGATTGACGCCGTCGCCCAAGCCTTGCAGCTAGTTGTGGGGACTTATGGGATTGCTGTCATCTCGGCCCGTAATCCAGACGAAGTTATCGTCGCCCGGGCCGGCAGCCCGCTAATTATCGGCATTGGAAATGGAGAAACCTTAATCGCCAGTGACGCCTCGGCATTAATCGGACACACCAAACAAGCAATCTACCTGAATGACGGCGAAATGGCTATTTGCACAGCCAATGGCGTCGAACTACGAGACCTGGCGACCCAACCAATTTCAGCCCAGGTTGAAACGATCGAAGTTGATATGGAAGCTATTCAAAAACAAGGCTATGATCACTTTTTGTTAAAAGAAATTAATGAACAGCCGGCAACGTTACGATCGACGTTAAAGGGGCGAGTATCTTTGGTTGAAAAACGGGTCCGGCTGGGTGGTCTGAATATGACTATTGATGAATTAAAAGAAATTGAGCATGTCACGATCGTTGGTTGCGGGACGGCGTATTATGCGGGGTTATTGGCCTCATACTATCTTGAAAAACTGGTTGAAGGACTGACGGTCGATGTGGTGATCGCCTCTGAATTCAGATATCGGTCATTCCATTTACCGGCCAATACGGTTGCACTTGTCGTGTCGCAATCTGGTGAAACAGCTGATACGTTAGCCTGCTTACGAGAGATTAAAAAGCAGGGTGTTCGTACACTCGGTATTATTAATGCTGTCGGCTCAACGATCGCTCGTGAAGTCGACGGCGATACGTACGTTCACGCTGGACCAGAGATATCGGTCGCCAGTACAAAGGCCTTTACGTCTCAGGTCTCGGCCATGATTATGTTTGGTATCGAAGTCGCGCAGGCGAAAGGCATCAGCTCCGAACTAATCAGCAAATATATCGAAGAGCTATCTATTCTGCCCGATGAGATTGAGAAGGTTCTGAAAACAAAGCAAGACGAGGCTAAGAAAGTCGCCAAGAAATACGCTAAGTACGACCATGCCTTATATCTAGGACGAGATGTTGGATTTCCGACTGCGCTTGAGGGCGCCTTAAAATTAAAAGAGATTTCATATGTCCACGCCGATGGCTATCCGACCGGCGAGCTAAAGCACGGTACGTTAGCGTTGGTTGATGATCGTTTTTTTGAAGTATTCCTCGTGCTTGACGATTGGCTGTTTGATAAATCTATTAGTGGGTTATCAGAAGTGAATGCCCGTGGGGGTCACATCCTGGCGATCACCAATAGCAAGAAAGAGATAGAAGCCGAGACAATTGTTCGGATCAAAACAAAGTTGGATATCTTAGCGCCAATTGTCCTTAATGTATTCCAGCAATTATTCGCCTACTATATGGCCGTCGCAAGGGGTAATAATGTTGATCAACCTCGTAACCTAGCCAAGAGTGTGACGGTCGAATAGTATGTCGGGCGGAAGAGTGAGAGTGTTTAACTCATCAACCGAAAGTGGCGAGCCGGCGACGTTGGTGGGGTTTAGTCACTCACTTGGTTTGCAACCCGAACGGTTAAGGGATAACTTTTCTCAAGAGCGGTTATTCGAGGATCGAACGTTTGCCCTGGCTAGTGCTCCTGAACATTTAGCGCATCTGGCCTGTGCATTCCTCGAAGTTGTACCACCGCTTGATGAAAGACAAATCAGACGACTTGCGGCGCTGAGTCTGCAGTATGCCGATACCGGACATAATTCAGTCTCAGTGATTGATAACAGAGACACTGTGCCTGAGCGAGCGCTTCAGGATGCTGGTCGGGTTATTAACTGGATCTAGTCAGATCTAGTAGCTGCGTCGTGAACAATTTTTAAAATCTTGGTATCAAAGAAGCCTTTATCGAAACGCTTTGATTTGCGGTGCAGAGTTGCGGGAAGAAATTCTAATGTTTCGAAGCGCTTTATTGCCGCCACTAAGCTTTCGACGGTTTGCTCGTTGAATAACACACCCGTTTCGCCATCTTGAACAATATCTAATGCGCCACCTTTGGCGTAAGCGATGACTGGGGTGCCGGCAGCTAGGGCCTCAACAGCGGAGATGCCGAAGTCTTCTTCGTTTGGGAACAGGAATCCTTTAGCAGATTGTGCCAATCGAACTAATTCGGCGTCACTGACGCGACCAACAAATTTTACAGTTGGTCCGGCCAGCTTCTGTAGGCGCGCTGTATCAGATCCGCTGCCAATAATGGTAAGTGGAACACCTAATTGATTACAAGCTTCAACAGCCAGGTCAAAACGCTTGTAGGGGACATGTCGGCCCCAGAGGACGTACCCACTTCGTTCGCCTTTTGGTGCTGGTGTGAATCGGTCGACATCAACCGGTGGGTGAACGACGGTGCTCGATCGGCCGTAGTACTGTTTAATACGGGCTTGGGTCACTTCAGAATTGGCAATCAGGACATTAATGTCCTTAATTGATTCCAGGTCGAGTTTACGCATTCGTTTGACGAGCGTCGGAATGAACGGACGAATGATTGGGGTGAAGACACCGAACTTAAACTCTTTTTTAAATTCGCGGTAGTGACTCCAGTAGTAGCGGATTGGGGTGTGGATGTACGCGATATGAATTTGGCCGGGTCGCTTGGCAACGGCTTTAGCCTCGGCGCTCGAGCTACTGATAATAATATCGAATTCAGATAGGTCTAATTGGCGGAATGCTTTGGCGCGTAAAGTTGGCCAGAGTGTGTGACGGTAGCGAAGCCGAGAGGGTAGCTTCTCTTGCAAATACGTCGTGCGGATATCGGCGTCTTTAAAAGCAGGTACTGCTTCGGGATTATATACCGAGGTATAAATAGGCGCTTTGGGGAATAGTTTGTGTAGCTCGGCGACGACAACCTCGGCACCACCGGCAGTTGTTAGCCAGTCGTGAACGATGGCAATCTTTGGCGTCTTTCGATTAACTACTGCCACTATTTCGCACCACGTCCTTTCAATACAACCAGGACGGTCTTGAATAGAATCTTGATATCCAACCAAAAGGTCCAGTTTTGGGCATAGAATAATTCCAGTTCGATACGCTCTTCAAAACTAAGTTCACTGCGGCCAGATACTTGCCATAGTCCTGTGACGCCAGACTTCACACTGTGCAGCAAGGCCGTTCGGCCATTCGCAAGCTTTGTTTCCTGTGGCAGGATTGGGCGAGGACCAACCAGACTTAAGTCGCCCTTAAAGACATTAAATACTTGTGGTAATTCATCGATTGAAGTGGCGCGCAACCAGCGACCAAATGCAGTAATTCTTGGATCATTCTGAACTTTACGATTCTTTTCATATTCGAGGGCAAGGTCTTCACGACCCATCTCGCGGAATTCATCAGCAGCGTCTTTGCTGCCATATTGTGCACCCATACTACGAAACTTAATGAGGCCGATTGGTTCCGAGAAGCGACTCAGGCGTTTGCTGATATAAAAAGCTGGACCACGGTCAACGAGTTTCTTGATCAGGAAAATAATGAACAGGAACGGTGATAGGACAATAAGGAGTAATAGACTGGCAACAAAGTCGAAGATCCGTTTGACGATGGCACCCCATCCAACCAGTGGTGTTTGGTAGACGCTAATCATTGGATAGCCCAGGAAGACATCGACGGTATTTTTACCAGAATAGAACTCGGCTTCACCGGGAATAAAGCTGTAATCAATGTGGTTCTCTTGGGCAAACGACAAGATCTTTTGGTTACGATCGACATTGTCGTACAGGTCGGTCTGAATAATGGCGGTGATTTCGTCGAGCTTGAGGTTTTTGAGGGCTTCTTCAACCCGAGAATAGTGATGCGCCGTAAAGCCGTCGGGGAGGTTGGCTTTCGGACCAGCGAAGGCGACGACTTCGTAACCACTGCGCTTGGTGTCGGCGATACTGAGGGCGATATCGCGAGTGGCTGACGACGAGCCAATCAGTAGGACGCGCTTGGTACCACGACCATAGCGGAATAGCAGCGAACGAATCAGCCGCATAACTTCGCGTTCAACCACGATCAGAACGAAAGCACCGACTAGCGCATAGACGGCAACTAGGCGAGCCGGGAAGATGTCTTTGTCACTAATGTATTCCCAGCCAATAACCAGGAGGATACCGATAAAGACACCGACCGCAATTTTTGCCCATTCGACCAGGCGACGGTTGTAGGTGCGGGGATGATATAGTCCCAAGATGCCGAAAATAAAGATCCAGAACGGGACGATTAGCAAGAAGGCGAATAGGTAATCAAAGGCGTAAATATTTTCGATAAGTGGGCGAGGGTCATATTGCACACGGGCAACGTAGGCGAGGATGAACGCAGTTATCAGAACGAGTGCATCGATGAGAATCAGGATAAAGCTGTAGAGCTTGCTGTTTCGGCGTGACATAAGTGCTGCTTATTATAGCAGACGAAACGGCAAAATTTACGCTACACTAAGAGGTACACATGGTAGTTACGCCTAAAAAACCTATCGTCACGATGCGCTTGCTGGACAAACTGTTCGTCGGCTTGCTGCTGACTGTATTTGGCGGCATCGTTTTGCACGCACCGTTAACGGTTGGACTTGAGACGCTTTTCCCATCCGCCGAACTGTTAATCAAGTCGTGGAAAGAGATATTGTTGCTGTTGGCAACACTGGTAATGGGTATCTTGCTGTATCAAAAGAAGCACTGGGTATTATTAAAGAGTCCGATTGTTCTATTAATTGCGGCCTATGCGGCACTACATATATTGCTCATCCCTCTGTCATATCAGGGCGCTACATCGGCGCTGGCTGGCTTGCTGATCGATCTGCGCTACGCACTGTTCTTTGTACTGGTATACGTCGCCGTCTGTTTGTATCCGTCACTGCGCAGACCATTTATCTTTACGTTCTTTATTGGTGCTTTTATCGTGGCCGCCTTCGCGTTACTGCAGGTATTCGTTTTGCCGGTCGACGCCCTGAAATACATTGGCTACAGCGATACAACCATCGTGCCGTACTTAACGGTTGATGAAAATCCAGATTACATTCGGATTAGCAGTACCTTGCGCGGTCCAAACCCACTCGGTGCCTATGCCGGAATTGTACTAGCTCTCGTCTTTGCCTTTTGGCTAAAAGGTAGCAAGTCGAAAGTCCGTCGTCCGTTACTGCCAATTAGCGTTGTCGTGATCGGGAGCTTTGTGGCACTGTGGGCAAGCTATTCACGCAGTGCCTTGGTTGCCGCCTTTGTGGCGATTGGTCTAGTTGCCCTTGCAACGGTCGCACGACAATTGCCTCGTAAGGCCTGGATTGCGTTAATTGTTATTATTATGGCCCTTGGTGGGGGATTGATCGCCTCGCGCGATTCGGACTTCGTGTCGAACGTTCTATTGCATGAAAACGCCACGACTGGTGCCGAAACAAGCTCAAACGACGGGCATGTGGACTCATTAAATGATGGCGTAAATCGGATGGTCCACCAGCCATTTGGCGGGGGAGTTGGGAGTACTGGATCGGCTTCACTGTATGGACCTGACCCACTGATTATCGAAAACCAATACTTATTCATCGCCCATGAAGTGGGTTGGATTGGCCTTGTTCTGTTCCTAATTATATTCGTCAAAATCCTGCAGCGACTTTGGAAGCGACGAGCTGATTGGCTGGCACTCGGCGTCTTTGCAAGTGGTATCGGGATGGCGCTGATCGGACTTTTGCTTCCGGTTTGGGTTGATGATACAGTAGCAATTATATGGTGGGGATTGGCCGCGGTTGCGGTCGCCGCACCTCTGAAAATAACCGGAACAACGAAAGGTGCGCATGTCCGAACGATCCACAAAACGTCAAAAAGAACTGCTTGATTACGTCGACGCCTTTATTCAGGAGCATGGCTATGGCCCTAGCTACCGTGAAATTATGAATGCCATTGGCTACAAATCCGTTTCGACTGTTGCGATCCATATTGATGGACTGATTTCGAAGGGCTTCCTTCGCAAAAGCGATAACTCGGCCCGCTCACTAGAAGTTGTCACGACGAATGTCTCGACAGCGGCGCAGACAAAAACCGTCAGTCCTGCGAAGGAAAAGTGGTTAGTTGAGGCAATTAATGATCGCTTTAATACCTACGAAAACGCACCTAATCAGATGACGCTTGATGAAATCTACGTGCTGACAGGTGCATTAAAGATTCTTGGCCTTGATGGGGCACACGAAGCCGCCAAAGCCCGCCTAGGCAAACTAAAGTAGTCCACCTGTACTGTAGTAAATTACGCAACAATAATGATTGACGGAGCTTAAAATTCTCTGTATTGTTAAAACATAAGCCTAAAGCTATAAAAGCTCAAAATAAACACAAAAAGGTAAAAAATGATCAAAACACGTTCTCGTATCAAGTACGCCGCCCTTATCCCTGTATTCGTTCTCGCAACTTTTGTTGCGCAGTTTGCTAATGTACAACTAGCAAGTGCAGCGACGTTAGTCTGGGATGGAAGCGCTGGTGACAACAAGTTTAGTACGGCTGCCAACTGGAACACCAACGCTGTCCCAGTGGACGGTGATGTTTTGAGCTTTAATATCGCAACGGCAACCGATTATACTGCACTAAATAATGACTTAACGGGTCTCTCGGTTGCAGGTATCAACTACACCGGCAACGGAACAGCTGGAAGCTATTACATTACCGGTAACGTACTAACCGTGACGGGCAACCTTACGAGTACTGCAACGAGTGGTCAATACACTGCACCGCTAAGTATTCAAACCGGCGTCGTACTCGGTACGAACATTACCGCCCAAAATGTTAGCCTTGGTGGAACTGGCAAAACACTTGATACACAAGGTCACTCGATCAGTATCTCTGGTGAATGTGCTTCACTTCCAAAGCTTGTTGGTAGCGGTACAGTCACAACAACCGGCACTACGAGCTCGATCTCTCTCGTAGAAGGCGCAAATGCATACACAGGAAATATCGTCATCACCGCTGGTAGTGTCTATGCGCCACTTGGTTCACTCGGAACGGCTGCGGGAACAACAACTGTCCAAGGTAGCGGCAAACTAAGCCTCTATGCTAACGCTGATAGCACCTGGGCAGAATCGTTTATCCTCGGCGGCACAGGGTCAATTGGACTGCAACACTCATCAACAAATGGCTGTAGTGGTGGCGGTGTAAGCGGCATTTACACCGGTACATTTACTGCTCCTGTCACACTCAACACGGATTTCAAGTACAACGGTTCTGACAATATGACCATTACCGGGACGTACAACGCTAACGGCCACAGCTTCACGACTGAATCTGGTGCATCAGGAACACTGACCACTCCAGAGGGTACTTCGGCCGCTCCTGCTGAAGAAAACACGTACAGCGACGCACAACCAAATCAGTACTTGAACGTTGGTGCAAACCAAACAGCCATCCTTGATGGATCACGCAGCTACGTCAACGTTGGCCTTAAAGGACTCCTCCTTGGTACAGGTACTGCTCAATCATTAAGTATTGATGGCGGAACAGTTAACCCTGGTCACTCACCTGGAACACTAACTGTCCTTGAAGCATTCCAACTATACGATGGTGTCTACCAAGCAGAACTGAAAACTTCAGCTGCTGGTGAATACGACCAACTAAAGGTCAGTAACGCAACTCGAACAACTGGTAGCGACGTTTACCTCGACACAAACGCAAACCTTCAAGTGAGCTTGTACGATGGCTATAGCATCAAGCAAGGTGACACATTCACTATCATCGATAACCAACAGCCTGCCAGCCAACTTGTTCAAGGAACATTTGTCGGCCTCGCTGAAGGTGCCCAGTTCTCTGTTGAAGGTATCATCTTTAGCATCAGCTACGTTGGTGGCGATGGAAACGATGTTATCCTGACCGCCCTGAATGCTGGGACTGACCCAAATGCACCTAACACTGGTGCTATGCAACTTGTCAAAGGTAACCCGATCCTCGTCGCCGGACTCGGTATTGCTACCGCTGCAATTATGATTGCCGTTGCAACTCGCCGCCGTGCGAATCGCTAAGCCACAACACCTAGAACGTAATAGAAATAACACAAAAAGGTAACACATGATCAAAACCCGTACCCGTCTCAAATACGCTGCACTTGTTCCGATGTTCGTTGTCGCAACATTCGTCGCACAACTTGGTAACATTCAATTCGCCAGCGCAGCAACGCGTACTTGGGACGGAAGCGCCGGTGACTACTTGTTTAGCACCGCCGCCAACTGGACTACTAACACAGTGCCAGTTAATGGGGACACGCTTAATTTTGACGTATCTGTGACGGGCGACCAGGGCAGTGGGATGATCACAAACGACCTGACTAATCTTTCGATCGCTGGCATTACGCAGACTGGCCACAGTCAATATGGCGGTCATTCGCTTCTCGGTAACCCATTCACGCTTACTGGTGACATTATTAGCAATACGACGGCTGATTTTGGCCGATCTGGCTACTTCGGTATTAATACAGGCGTGACACTGGGTTCAAATATTATTTTGCAAAATGCTGGCTTCTACGGTAACGGCCACACCGTCAATACAAACGGCTACTCAATCAATACTTCGGGGGTCTGTCAGAACCTCAGTAACCTTGTTGGCAGTGGCCCGGTTACAGTTACTGGTGGTGATGTTGACTTCGCTAATTCACCAACATACACCGGCAATATTGTTGTTACTGGCGGCACACTGTACTCCAGTGGTGCTGGACTCGGGACGAGTGCCGGAACAACAACTGCTCAGGGAACGGGAAGCATTAGTCTTAACGTGCCAGTAAATAGCACCTGGACCGAACCGTTTATTCTGAGTGGCTCTGGATCATTCGCTGTGCAGCACGCGCGCAGTAGTTCGTGTAGCGGTGCAAACCCAACAAACACACTGACGCAGACATTTACCGGACCGGTGACACTATTAAGCGACTTTAAGTTCAGTGGCTCTGATAACATGACGATCACCGGAACGTACAACGCCAGCGGTCACACTTTTGCGGCAATTGCTGGCGCGAATGGTATCCTGACAACTCCTCAAGGCACTTCAATTACTCCGGAAGAAGAGATCACCTACACAGATTCAAAACCGTACGAAAGCCTCGACGTTGGTTCAAAGCAGACAGTCACCCTTAACGGTACTCGTGGCGACGTCAATGTCGGTATCGGTGGCACATTGCAGGGTACAGGAACGGCTCAAAATCTGAGTGTTGCTGGCGGAACAATAGCCCCTGGAAATCCACTAGGAATATTCACCGTACTACAATCATTAACTCTCAATAATTCAATCTACAAAGCCCAGCTGAAATCTGCAACGCTTGGCGACTACGACCAACTAAAAGTAGGTAGCCCAAGCCAGGTCGGCCAAGGTGCTGTCACTATCAGCGGCAACTCAACGCTCGAAGTTTCACTGTACGATGGTTATAACATCAAACAGGGTGACGCGTTTACGATCATTGATAACCTGACACCAGCTAACCTAAAAGTTGTCGGAACATTCGCTGGACTTGCCGAAGGTGCGCAGTTCACTGTTAATGGTATCGTCTTTAGCATCACGTATGTTGGTGGCGATGGCAACGATGTCGTATTGACCGCCCTTAACGCTGGTACTGATCCAAACGCACCAAACACCGGTGCGATGCAACTAATAAAAGGTAATCCAGTCCTCGTTGCGGGACTTGGTATTGCAACTGCAGCAATTATGATCGCAATCGCAACTCGCCGCCGCGCAAACCGTTAAACCATTAACAAAATGTATTACACTAATGAGTGGAGTCGTACGGGCTTCACTCGTTATACGTAAAGAATTTATGCAAGATATTATACCCCCACACCGAACACCCCGCGGAAGCCTTCGAACAACGAGGGTTCCTGCGCGTGTGGGCGAGACAATTAGTATGACCAGTCGTTCGACGCGACCAACTGGCTATACAACTCAGACCAAGACGGTCACTGACATTATCATGCCTAACAAAGAGGTGATTGTCACCAAGACAGTCACAACATCTGTTATATCAAAGCCAGAAGCGGCTACCAAGCCAATCGAATCATTAACACCTCGTGCAAAATCCGAAGTATTACAAAAAGCACTACTGAGTGCGCAGCGCGAACTACGCAGTGAACGCCGCAAGCGCCGCGACATGAAGCGAGTGAGTCTGATCTTTGTGGCAGTTATCTTTGTATTAGTGACTGGCTATGTCAGTATCGATACCTTGATGACCAATAATCGCGTCAAAGCCGAAGGTGCACAAAGTGCGGCGACCGCACCTGGGGCCTCAACTAAAGAACAAGAGGGTCAAGACGAAGCCAAACCAGCAGCCAGCGCGTTAACCAGCTACGCAGTCGCTGCTGACCTTCCACGGGCATTATCGATTGATAAGATCGATGTGACGGCGCGTGTCTTGCCGATGTCGGTGAATACCGATGGCAGCGTTCAGGCACCTCGTAATATTTATGACGCCGGTTGGTACACAGGGAGTGTCAAACCGGGTGAGATCGGGGCGATGTTTATTGATGGGCACGCCTCTGGTCCAACCCGCGAAGGGTTGTTTGCCTACCTCGATAAACTCGAAGAAGGCGATACGTTGCAAATGGAGAAGGGTGACGGCACAAAATTAACCTATAAAGTCGTTCACAAAGAGATCGCCCCACTCGAGGGATTGGATATGAAAAAGATGTTGCTACCCTATGGCAACACTCTGCGTGGCATGAACCTGATGACCTGCACGGGGACATGGGTTGATTCCAAACAGACCTATGACCAACGAGTCATGATCTGGACCGAACAAGTCTAGTTGACTAAGGTACAGGGGTGCAGGTATAATACCTTTTGTATTCCGACGTAGCTCAATGGTGGAGCAAGAAGCTGTTAACTTCGAGGTTGCTGGTTCGAGTCCAGCCGTCGGAGCCAGAGCAAGCAGTTAAAATATATGACCAGGTTCTGAGACCAGTTGTTGATTAACTCCTTACTCTTAAGAGTTGATCGAAAGATCAAAGTTGCAAAAAAGTATTAGAACCGCCGTGATGGCGCTTCTTTTCATTATTACTCTTTTCACGAGGTTTCTTGGTGACTGTTTCTGTGTGAAGAAGCAAGCAGTCTTTTTGTCTAGCGGGTTCTGTGACCAACGTCTGTTTAACTAACTGTTTTTTTACCTCTATTTAAGCGCCTATTCATGAGCTTTAACCATATATTATTAAGAGTTTTAATTTCACTTTTTGTGAAACCAAATTTGTCTTCAAGAATATATTTATCGGTCTTTTCAAGAAGCGTACCAATAGATTCTTTTGCTCTTATCGAGTTTTCTATAATAGGTAGTAGATTTGCATTATCTATGTCATAAGGTAATAAAATATCTTCGACCTCACTAGGCATTAACTCAAGTACGCCACCACCATGGCTTCTGCCCGATATCTCACTGAACGCTAACGATAATGAATTATAGTAGCTGGCCGTCATCGCCTTGAGGTTAATCTCTTGTTTTGGTGTGACTCTATGCATAGTATCTGTCGTGTAAGCGTCGGCCTCATTTATGACAAGTTTTGGATAAAGGTTGTTGCGTCGGATAAACAGAGCTTGGGATGTTCGTATTGATGGCACAATTTGCCACTCTGGTCGTATGCGGTTCTTATAGCCATTATGTATACCTGTGCTTTCGCCGTACTTAATGTAGTCTAGCGCCCCATCAGAGCCCTTGAGAGCTTCAATCGTAGGAAAGGTGAGTATGTATGCGCGCGCGTCTTTATCTATGTTGTCCTGCCAGTCTTGTCGCGTGAAGATCGGACTCGGTACCTGTATGCTACGACCAACTAATGGATGTGCATATTCTTGGAGATTGTATTTTTCGACTACTGCACGAGATACGGTGAAGAAGCTGTTAGAGCCAGTTGTTATGCCAACTTCTACCTTTGCGTATTCACCGAGTTTTGGAACAAGACCTTCATCTTGGATTTTTTCAATGAGATCAATTTCTTTTTGATCTAAGAAGTAGAATGTCCACTTGTTTGCTTTAAAATCAATTCTTTTTTGTGGCCTATCTAGTTTTTCTAGTTCTAGATCGAGCAATCCGTCTGCATCGATTAGTTCGATGTGTTCAATGGTGTGAGTATCGGATCCATCCTTTTCACAGAGTAGTAAAACAACCTCTTGCTGGATGTGTGGAAACACTAATTTCTCAAATGAGATAATATTAATCTTATTGTAAAAGTGAGCTAAGTACTCCCTTAGTTGTTTGGCGTAAGATACTTGTAGGATTTCTGCGGGTAATACAAAAGCCATCCTTCCATCATCTTCGAGCATTAGACTTGAACCCACAACGAAAGACACCCAAGCATTTGTAAGCTTGCTGTATTTCAAGCCGGCATCTTTAAATATTTCCCCGGCCGCTTTTTTTTGATGCTCTTTAAAGAATTGATACCTAATATAGGGAGGGTTTCCGACAATTACATCGAATTTTTTATCTTTTGAATAAAACGAGTAGAAATCTTCACACACAACCTGTGATTTTTTTGGCTTGATGGCTGCTGCCTTCTTTGCTTCTATTGCATCTAGTTCTAACCCAAGCATCGATTTATAATTGAAGTCACCATTCTTAAGTGCATCAAGGAATACGCCATCGCCGCAGCTTGGTTCGAATATTGTCGATTTTTCTTTACCGAAAAGAGCCCACTTTAGCATAAAGTCAGCTATGTTTTCGGGTGTATAGAATCCACCTCGGAGTTTTTCTTGCGATACTTCGTTAATTAGACGCATATGTCTTCTTTATTATAGGGATAAGATCATCATTTTCCGATAGGTTATACAACTTTTTTAATTCATCCTGCAAAGATTTCTTTATGTGGCTAAACTCTCGCTGTGCCAATATAAGTGCTCTGGGGTTTGATTTGTACTTATCGATTTCTGACTGAAAATATATTAAATCTTGTTGCAGCTTTGAAATAGCATCATGAACGGCTTTTTCGTCTGGGTCGTTGAAATTAATTATTTTTATGGGTAACTTTTTGAGAACTTTCGTACCGCGTGCTATGAATCCACCCCTGAATATTTCTCCGATGAGCGATGCATACCATTCCGTATATTTTGAATTTAAAATAGCTTGTAGATAGTAGACTGAATAACTAGAGTTCTTTGGGGGTGTAACCATGCAGTATCCGGCCGTTCCACCTGATGAAATTAAGGTGTGACTTACGTCTATTGCGTACTTGTCACCTTGGGATAGAACTCCAACGACAATCTTTTGATCAACGTCGCATTTTTCTAGGCTCTGGTGCCTGCCGTATCTGTACCATTCATCCGAAGTATCTGGGGTAGGTTTAATATCTCGCTTTGGGTTGCTCAATATATCCTTGTAGCTATTCAAGAAAGAGTACATGAAAGGGAATTTGTTTTTAAGAGCAGTGATATTAACAAATGACAATTTGTCATCCTCTTTAAGGTAGGGATATATTACAAAAGAGTTTGGCTGTAGCATTCTGTAGCTACTCAATGCGCCCTCATTTGACGCCGTCTTGAAGTAGGGTCGCGTCAATTGTTTTTCGACTTTCCAATTCTTTCCACCGTACTGAAAATATATAAAGTTAACATCTTGGTCTGTAGATGTATGAATGTAGATGTTATTTGCGCTTGTCTGGATGCCGTTATATATACCTTCGATACCCACCATTTCTTCAAGAGTCATGGTATTTTTAAGCACTGCATGTCTAGATGCTTTTAGGTGGGCTGGTGTCATGATCCATACGTCATCACTGAGTTCATCTAAGGAGATTAGCGATGAATCGGAACCTTTTTGTTCGGGTGTTAATGTATTCCATTCCGTTAAGTGTGCAATTTCTTTATAAGTAAAGTTTACTCGAGGTTTCTTGTTTAGGACAACCATGCACGTGTAGGTAGATTTATCTTCAAAGACTTGGTTGGCGCCAAATGAAACGACGTCTTCTAGCGCACCGTGTGTATGTAGCAGTTCTCTAAGTTTTTGTCCGGCCCCAACTTTCATGAATTTGCTGGGAATTATATAGCTAAGCCTGCCGTCTTCAGAAAGCAGATCAAAGCCCCTTTCGATAAATAGGAAGTATTTATCGAATTGTTTATAAGACGATACGTACTTTTTCTTGTATAGGGGAAGTTCTTTTGGGGTAAAAGTTTTCATGTCTTCTGTGGACATATATGGGGGATTGCCTATAATCACATCAAACTTACTGTCGGTAAGTTTTAACGGATTGATTTCCGCTCTATCATCGGCCTTAATATCTTCGGGGTCAATCAAACTATTTCCGTACTGGATGTTGAGATCAAGGCTTGGAAGGGCAGGAATCGTGATACTGTTACTATCTTCGTCTTCAAGAAGTTTAAGCAAAAGCCCAAACTTACAGGCCTCGACAGCACCGTAGTCTTTATCAATTCCATAAATGCATTTCTCGAGGATTTCTCTTTTTATTGCGAATGGCAGTTTGTAATTTGCTATATTTATCTGTATCAAGATAGAAGGATCGTTCGCTAAATACCAGTCGATTAAGTAATCATTAATAGACTGATATGCTTCAAGTAAAAAAGCACCTGAGCCACAAGATATGTCTGCAACTTTCAAATTAAGTACGTAACTAGCGGGCTTTGACTCAAGTTGCTTTAGGAGCGATATACTAATAATATCTTTTATAACTGATGTCGGAGTCGTTACGATATCCCTATCTATATGTTCTGGCTTTTTGTCTAAAGTCAGGTTAAGGCTATCACTAATAACTAGCTCTTGACCTAAGAAGACTTCGTAAATTCTGCCTAGGATGTCGGAAGAGATTACACTGAATGAATATGCCGAGTGTGGGAAATACAATTCTCCTATAATGGTCCAGAAAGATGATGCATTATTCTTTATGATCTCGTTATTCATTTTGTGTTTAAAGAGTCCAGAGTTGTATTTTTTGTCTGCATCTTCGAATTTTAATATTAACTTACTAAAATCTGCGCCAGAGGCAAGGTTCAGTAGCGTCTTGTATTCCTCTAGGTTGCGATCTTCGCAGACCCGTAAGAATATAATGCTGTTAAGATACCTTTGTACCAAATCATTTAATTCGACCTGGCTAATCATGTTGTTATGTTTTAGTATTTCTGTGCCTAAAATGAGTCTCCACTTATTAATTTGAGACAAGAATAAGTCATCAACACTGAACTGCTGCAGTTTATCTTCAATTGTTGACCATGTTTCGTCAAAACTGCCCATGTAAACACTTTCTTTCCCAAGAAGATGGTTAATTTCTTCAAATTTTTCAACATATTCGGTGTAGTGGTAGATTTTAACTCGTGACTCCGAGGGGCTGTCGCTCGTTTCAACAACCTGTGAGCAGTCGTATATTGCAAGATATTCAAAGTTTGATAAAACTGATATCTTCATTTTGGCAGTGAAGCCATATCGTCGAGTCTGGATTGCTGGCTCTGGATCGGTCACTATATTTACGTGTGGTTTCTTCGCTTCGAGAAAAAACTTTCTATCAGAAAATAACCTAAATGCGTAATCAGGCTTTTTGGTTGTGGAGCCGGCCCCGTCCTTTAAAGGGGTTTCGACAACAACCTCACGTTCGCTAGTTAGCTTTGCTTGCTTATTTTGAATGTCCCAACCGAGAAGCTCAAAGAGTGGGTCTAGAAAATCAGCACGAAGCTGGGCTTCATTATATATATCAGATATATAATGATTCCTATCTTTTTGGTACTTATTGACTAGATCATCGATCATTTGTTAATAGTATAGCTTTTTAGTCTCATTTTAACCATTAAGCACATGCTAATAACAGTAGGTGACTAAGTAATTAATTTTCCTTGTTTTATATAAAGCGTAGTGTCTATTCCTTCGGATAGTGCAATACGCTCACTTTCAGTTCCTCTGAGTAATGCATATCTAGCATATTCGACAACTGGGACTGACAAAGTTCCTTCTATTTTGTAGTGAGCCATTAGTTCTTTTGTTGCAGCGAAGTGCTTATCTACAACTGCCTGTAACTTGGTGCTTAAGGGTATGTTGCTGTAGTTTTCTTCTATAAATTTTTGCAATAGGGATTGGAGGCTTAACTCATTAATGTAAGGTTCATTACAGCTAGGGTTTATGCGGCGATTGCAGTTGTAGTAGACGTGCCTATTGAAACTGCCGTTCTTAAGCTTCTTGTATTTCTCTTGAGCAACAATTGCTCCGCCGCATTGACCGCAGGTAAGTAGGTTTTTAAAGGCAAATCTCTTTGATCCCCAGGTTCCTTTGTATACTCCTCGCGTCTGCTGTACGAGCTCGAACATATCTTTTGTCACTAGTGGTTTGTGGGCACCTTTGTACCAAGTTGGCTCGGTTTTTGGGTATTGGTACTCACCGTAGTAGAAAGGATTCTTTAGCATGGCAAGTATTTGACTTAACTTTATGGGCTTTCCTGACCTGCTGGTCATCCCTTCTTTCTCGAGCCAGGCCATCAATCGTCGTCCGCTCCAGCCATCTTCACCCGCGCGTCTAAACATTTCTGTCACAAGGTGCGCGCGCTCAGGGTCGGGTATTATATCGTTAACGCCGCCGAATGCTCTGTTGATGTATCCGAGAGGTGCGACTCCGGGCCTCCATCCCATTTCACATTTTGCTCTAATACCCCTTTTAACATTTATGCTTTTATTGTCATTCTCGAGTTTGGCTTGAGAACAGAGAATCATGAGCAAAAATTTCTCATTCGGATTATTGGTAAAAGTCTGCGAATAGGTGCGAATATGCAGGAGTTTTCCTTGATCCATTAGGTCTACGATTGATCCGAGGTCCCCTGCATTGCGACTTAGTCGGTCAGGGGCCCATGTTAATACTGCGTTGTATTCGTTACTACGTAGTCCGTTTAGGAGTCTGTTATATACGGGCCGTTGCCCTGAGTCTTTTGCCGAGTGACTCTCTTCTAGTTCACATACGACATTTAGTCCTTGCAACTCCGCCATTGATCTCATCTCGGCGAGCTGTGAGTCGATGCTCATCGCCTGACGCTCGTCAGACTCCGATGATTTACGTGCGTATAGGCAGTAGGTTAGTTGTGATTGGTTTTCATGATTGTCCAGCATGGCTAACACCAACATACCGCAAAGAATATATAAGTCTAGCGGTATAATACACTCATGACTAAAGCTAAACCGGAAAATTTCAAAGATCTCTTCGATCACTTTCAGAAAGACCTCATTGGTCTTTTGGCAGAAGCTATGCAAATAGGCGGTGGGGCATTTTCAAAATATGAAATTATGATTACTTATCCGTCAATTAATCTCTACCTACATTATTTAGGTGGTGTTGAAATGGGCCTTAGGGAGAGTAACTTTATTGTTGCTATGTCTAGTTTGAGGGGTATGATCGAGTCTTTAGCTGCTTTAATCTATGACGGTACCGCCAGAATGAATAAAAAGGAATATGAAAAATTCTACAAAGAAGGTAGGTTCTATAAACAACAAGAAGATGGGAAGCTTGTTGAAATGAGCCAGAGGGGTCTTATTAGACATATGAAAGATAACACAGGATTCGATGCATTGAAGACTTATGATTTGTGTTGCTCATATCTTCATTTTAGTACCAAGCACGTTGGATTTATGGTCAATGATTTCAAGGGGAAGAACAGTATGGACATAATGATCGGGAAGAAGGATAGGATTCCAGCAACCCTTCAGAAAGATATTATGAAGGCCTGTTCGGACGCTTCGATCCTTATGCATCGCGTCATTTTAGGTTTAATTGAAGAGAGAAAACGTAATCATGAAAAATAAATAGATGGCCCAGTGGGCCATCTATTGTGATACTGATGCTTTTAGAGTTTTACTGTTACGGTCTTTCCGAATAAACTACCTGATTCAAATACTAGCTTGAGGCCGGTATCGTCTTTGGGTACTTCGTACGCTAATTTACCAGTGATTTTTCCGGCGGGTGCAAGCGTACCCGTGTTGAGCCGACCCTCGGTAAGTGCGGTGATTGCCTCATTGTGTTTTACGCCGTTACTGTCCTGTAGCTGGAAGTTAAAAGTGCTATACATTAGGTCCGACTTACTGTTGTTCTGAATGGTTACTGTTACGAGTACGAATTCATTTCCACTTTCTGGTTTAGAGAATTGGTTGCCTGTCTCGTAATTACGTTCGATGCTTGTAACGGTTAGTTGTTTGTTATCTATATCGATTGTTTCGCCAACTGCGAATTCCGTTTTCTCTTCTGTTTTTGGCGTTGATGATTCTTGGGTTGATGAGGTGTTGCTAGTCTCTGAGGACTCGCCACCGGCCGCTCCCGCAATACCACCAAGTACGACGACTGCAATAATAACGGTCAGTATTTTATGTCGTGCGAACCAGTTTTTGCTCTTATTATTTAGATCTTTTGACATGTGCCCTCCTAAGGCTATTAATTTTTAACCCAGGAGGCTGATATAAAAAAAGTGACAGCCACGCTGGACTGTCTAGGACCCAAGTAAACGCTTTCGCGTCGACTATTTTTTACGTAGCTGCCACTTTCATGACACGATACGCAAAGATACATGCGTTTTAACGCTTACTTGGTTCCTAGACAGTCTGATTATACCGTGATAGACACTTAAAGCCTAGCTAGTCTGACTATCGGTAATTTTCTTTGCGATGTCGATGGCTTCGGTGCTCTTGAGTCTTTCGATAACACTCGCGTAATACTTGAGGCCTGTGATTCGAAGCGCTTCACGTTCAATCTCTTGTTGGGAGACTTTGCTTTTGCTGTTGGGTTCACTTGATTCTGTTTTGGCATACAAGACGAATTTCTCAAGTACTTCAAGCGGCAAGGCATCGAACAGGGCAGAGCGTATTGCTGTAATTGATTCGAATTCTTGTCGATATTTATCTTTTGCAATTTCAATTTGATGTGCAAAATCTCGGGAGTACGAGCTTTTATAACGATCATCATTGTGACGAAGATAAAACTCCGCTGCTCGTTGGCTACCTTCTTGAATATTCTTGATAACCTTTGACTCGGCAAAATCAACCATGTTCCCGCGACCGATTTTGACCGTGTCGTCAACCCGCAGGCGAAACTCTAGGTCATTGTTATACCAGCGATAGAACGTACTTCGTGGGATTTGAGCTTTTGCACAGGCACTTGAAATGAGACCCGTCTTTTCTAGCTCATCAAAAATAACGGTGAGGGTCTTTTTAGTTTTTCTCATCCTCGGTTATCCTTGATATTAATTTGCGTTTGAGTCCTGTTTCTTTCTCCCATCGTCGAAGCGCAACCTCTGCATATACAGGGGATTTTTCCATGATGTAACAACGCCTGCCGAGTCGGGTCGATGCAATGAGCGTTGAGCCTGATCCACAGAATGGTTCTACGACAAGGTCATCTCGCTTGGTGAGAACCTTGATGTAGGGAATGAGAATAGGGAGGGGCTTGGTTCCGAAGATAATCCCTTGTCCCGAATTCTGCTTATCATCGGCGTTATATTCAATGAAGTCAGTGGGCTGGAATAGTTTATCTTTTCCCTTTTCATATCCTTCCCATTGGGGTTTGCCAGAGATTGCATATAGTGCCGTCTCAAAGTCCTGCTGCAACCCTTCGGCTTCATTGTCGTGGTTATACTCGACAGTCCCGCTTGCGCCAACCATAGCGATATCGTACTTACTAAAGAATTTGTACTTAGCGGCAAAGTTTTGGTGGCGATTAGGGAGATGCCAAATAATCATGTTCTTAACTTTCCAGTATTTCTCCATTTCACCCCAAATGATCCGCATATTTTTCCAGTTTTCGTAACAGATAATAGAGAAGTCTTCTTTCGCGTATTTAGCGACATTAGCCATCCATAGTTCGGTGAAATCGTCTGGCAGGATATCTGTTTCCAAGTAGCGGCGGTTTCGCTTGTTGCCAAATCCAGTTACGGGCTTGCCGCCTCGCTGGGCATGTACATAGTCGAGAATATACGGAGGGTCGGTCATGCACATGTCGGCCTTTTGGTTATTCATGAGTTGATCAAAGTCTGTTTCGATCGTCGAATCGCCACACATAAGGCGTGACTCGCCAAGTTGGTAGACGTCACCTTTCTGTACGTTGATATTATCAATATCTAACTTTTCCAATTCCTTCTTGAGGTCGAAGGTGTCATCGGCAACCACTTCGTTGTCGAGGAATATGTTATCGAGTTCGGTGCTTGAGAATCCAATATCACCAAGTAAGTCGTGATCGAATTCTTTCAGTAGGTCATAATCCCATTCGCCTAGGTTTTTATTGAGACGAAGGTTGAGTTCGCGCTCCTTGGCTTCGTCGGTTATTTCTACGTATACAACGGGAACTTCGGTGAATCCAAGCCCCTGGGCGACTTTTAGTCGGAAGTGTCCGCCAATGACGATATTTTTACGGTCTTTAGCTCCGTTAACGAGAATAGGATCTACGAGGCCGAACCTACGGATGCTTTCTTTGAGTTGTTCGGTTGAGCTTTCACTCCATTTCCTCGGATTGTACAAACTGGGTTGTAGCTCTGTGATTGGCACTTGTACGATTTGAAGAGTGTCTTTAAGATTTGCCATGTAATTATCCTTTCAGGGCATTAAAAATAGTCTCGGTGTAAAACGAGGGCGCTTATTAAATTAGTAATGCCTAGAACGGCGAGAGATAACGGGTGAGTGAACCTCCACGGGTTATTACAAGATGAGCCTAGGGGCATCACTAATAACAGTAGTCATACGGCTATTTAATCTCTGTCATTAGGATACCTCTTGCAGTTTTGGGACATTGCGTAGTAACTGGGTTACCCGCGTCTCCGGTCGCAATTCCAGCTTCCGCAAAGGCTGATAATTGGACGAGGTCAAATGCGTGGTCGACACTTCAATGTGTACAAATCGTTAGATTTTCACGCATGCTTCGTGGTGCTATTATACCATAAATTTATAAATGACCGGGTCGTACGCTGACAGGATTGGCTATGTAGACAACTTCAATTTTTCCGGTCCAGTTCGGGTCTCTGGTGGTTGGTCGTTTGAAGTATGCTGTCCCACATTCTGTACACTCATATTTTGGATCGTTCCCACTAACGCAACAGCCGCCGAAAGCGATCTTGCCTTGTTCCTCTAGTTTTTCTAGCCGGTCGGTAAAGTCGGGCATGCCATAAATTATGCGTGCCACCTTGAAGGAGTCGCATCTTGAGCATTGAGTAATCTTTCGAGAATGTATAATCTCCATGCTTGCATTGTACCGCCAGCGCCCTCGCTTAAGCTATGGCTTTGGCTCTCTATGCCGCTTTGGTGTAATCTAGTGTTAATGGACACCGTCGGAAGAGATATTAAACACCCCTCGAAGTACACCTTATTGGTTGATGAATCTGGTATTGACGGTAGAAGCAAGAAGCTTCTGTATGCCGGGTGTATAATCGAGACGTCTGCGCTCGAAGGGCTTCACAAGGCTATCGTTGAGTTTAACCAATCCATGCTCGACCACCCGCGCTCAACTGGCACGGAGTCATGGGTCAATAGCGCAACGGAAGCACGACATTATACAGAGGATCACTTCACACTAAGAGAACGTTTTGTGACCGAAGTAGTTGAAAGAGTGTCGTGCAGAGTGTATGTAGTGATGGCTGACTTTGATGCCTCAGAAGAACTCTCAGGTCAAAAAGAAGTTGCCTTGAGGAAATTAATTGATATTGCTACGGCCACGCGCCGTGCGGTCAGCCTGGATATTGTAGTGGAGGCGAGTGTAAAAGAATTCGATAAACGTTTTCCAGAACTTAGGTTTGAAAATAAGTCATACCTACCTTTGTGTATCGCCGACTACTACGCTGCTTTTCTTAATGCTTTTCATGAATATAGACTTGGGGGTGGTGCTAGTCAAGAGGAGTCGGGAGTGGTTATGCAATTCTATAGGAATGTTGGAGCTCATATCGCATTTGAATTGGATTTATCAACTGGCGAAAAAGCATCTCGAAGAAATCGATACTTCTTGGACAAAATCAAATAAAAGGTTAAAATCAGCGTAGGGTTAGATATTATATGTTTTGAGTACGAGTTCGTACTCGAGTAGATTACACGCCTTGGCTTTAGGATTATCTAACCCTCCTAGTTATGATTCTTGAAAATAATTCTCTTAATTACGTTCTAAATAGCATACAGGCCGATAGGTCTATCTTTGACGAGTATATCAACGAACCCGATCAAAGCCGCTTTTTTCGTATCACCACTCGACGCAAGCGCGACGGTGAGCGCACTATCCACGAGCCCCAGGGTGATGCCTTGCAGAATATTTATAAAAACCTCTATGAGAAACTGGTTGATTATCAGTCACTTTTACCGGAATATGTTCATGGCTTTGTAAAAGGCCGCTCTCCTTATACAAATGCAGAAGCTCACCTGACCAAGCAATATATCCTCAATCTTGATATAAGTAACTTTTTCGAACACATCAAGGTTGATGCCGTAGAGGCGACCTTTTTACGCCTAGGTGCACAGGTGGAGGTTGCTCGTGCCTTGGCAAGACTTTGCACTGTCAATGGAATATTACCTCAAGGCGCCCATACAAGTCCGGATATCGCGAATCACTGTTTCAATAATATCGACCAACTTTTGTATACTTACGCGTCCACGCATGGGTTAACTTACACCCGATATGCAGACGATATGACATTCTCGGGTGATGTAAGGATGCAGGCCGGTCAAATAGTAGAGATTATTGAGTCAACTGGCGAGTATACCGTAGCACCACAAAAGATAAAATTACAAAAGCGTGGAGCTAACCAGTACGTAACAGGACTAACTATTTTTGATGATCGACAGCCCCGTATCAGCAAGCTTTATAAGAAAAGGCTACGTCTCGAGCTCTACTATCTGAGTAAATATGGTCCCGAGAGTCTTGCTGTCGGATCCTCTAAACTTGGTGAGGAACCTGATGTCGGGTCTCCTGAACATGCAGCCTGGGTAACTCAAAAAGAACAGCTTATAAAGACCCGCTTAAGCCATCTTCGCGGAAGAGTAAACTACGTGAATGCAATTGAACCAAATTTAGCAAAAAAGATGTGGTCTATTTTAGACGAAGTTACTGCGTAGTTACTTAGGTTGATATGCCGCTGAAAGCCAGACTTAAGACCCATTGTCCGAATGCAGTCCAATAGGGAAGCCATATTGGCAGGGTGAGTAAAAGCGATATACCAAGTCCCGCACTAATTAGTGATCCGACTAGTGAGGGTTGGTTATAGCGGCTCACAGTCTACCTCCAAGAAGATTTGAAAGCGTCGATAGGTCGATACTGTCAGATTTTGACCGGTTGTTTCGCCAGTGCATTGCGCGTAGATTTGCGGGAGCAGCAATTAAGCCAGGGAAGTGTGCCTTGGGCAACTCGTGGTCGATTTCCCATCCATAAACGGTTGTTTTACCGTAGTCGCTCCAAATCATTATGCTTCCATACGCATCTTTACGAACTTGATTTGGGTCGTAACCTCCTATAGTAAAGGCATGTGACCATGCGGATTGTTTGCGATTGTGCTGGCGTTGTCGTTCATCAAGCCAATTATTTAAGTTATTCATTACCGATTCTCCAGTTTAATTATTGATTGTGTTTTACATACACAGCGAGCGAGCCGTTTGGCTCGCTCGCATTAGCTACTTAGTAGTGATATTCGAAGTCGACAACTGGGTCATATTGCCACTTCCAGTAGAAGATAGTATCTTCGCCGTGCGGCTGCGCAGGGAGTTCGATCGATGGTGCACCGACCGGATCTCCATATGGATTACTCCAGGCGCTTTTCGTAATCTGCGGGTGAATTGTTTCATCACCTTTGAATCGTGCTGCAATTGATAGCGGTACTCGGCCACCACCAACAGCAAGGCCGGGTAGTGGTGCATATGCGCGGAAGCTGAAGGTTTTAACACCATTCACATCTTTTGGTTCAACGATTGCTGACAACTGAACACGGATCGCTGTCTGACCTGTCGGGACGGTGATAACTCCTGCGCGAAATTGCTTTGCAAGGCCACGAAGTTCCTTTTTGGTATCGAACTGATCTGTTGGCAGTAGTAACTTACCAAGATATGGCTTGATACGCTCGATATCACCCGTGATTTTACTCAGGCTGTCCTTGCGGTCGTGAAACGCTTCGGCTCCGGCAGAAATCACTGCCACACTGGCGCTAAAGCTTTCGGTCACGTAGGGAACAATGAATTCAACCTGGCGTGCTTCACTAGGATTATTCACAACAAACACGGTCGAAATAATCGCCGTGTCATACGTGCCGCCCATCTGTGACGTTGGCTCAACGACTACTGTCGCGTGCTGTTTAATGATTGATAGATTGAGGGCGGGGTCGCCCAGAGTGTATGTCGGTCCCATATTAGGAATCTCCAGCGGTGATCTTGACCGCGATTGATTAGTAAAGTAGGATATAAGACATACATGGCTAGAAACTTTGTATGTCGGACGCCAGCTTTTGCTGGCGTTTTGTCTATCCTGAACTGGTAGACCCTCCAGCCACCGGCCTCAGCACATTTTTGTTTTGAGCTTCCGATATTCTTAGTATAACAGCCTGTTCGGTATTTGCAACGAAATATCCGTACGATCTTTACAAAATGGTGTGTTTTTTTGACCACACGTGCTATAATTAGGTGTAACAAGGTAAGCAAGGAGCAACTATGACTTTCGGAGCAAATCTTAGTGATCTTCGTAAAAAGGTGGGAATGAGTCAGGATGAGGTGTCACAGGCACTAGGTTTAACTCGCCCGGCTTATAAGCAGATCGAAACGGATGAACGTGAACCATCAATCGCTGAGCGCAGAGCTATCAGCGAGTTGTTCGGTGTACGAATTGATAGTCTTAGATCTGATATTAGTGACCAGGTACGTGAAGGTAAATTAGCAACCGATGAACTGGACAAGATAAAGTACCAGAACTTGATACTCTATCTCGCACAGAAGGTTGGCGCAAGACCGAACGTAGGAGAGACTGTATTTTACAAATTAATTTACTTCATCGAAACACTTTCTAGATCACGAAATGGTAAGGGTATTACGAATGAATCGTTTTACAAAATGCAGTACGGACCAGTTCCAATATCATTCCAATCTGTTACCGAGGAGATGATTAACAGAAATGAGTTAGATAAGGTTACTGGCCGCTACTTTACGTATATGCAAACCAAATATCTACCGAGGGTGCAGTTTAGCGGGTTATCTCAAGATGACCTAAGTATTATTCACGAAGTTATTAATACACTCGGCGATAAAACAGCAACAGAGCTTTCTGATTTATCTCACATGGATAAGCCTTGGATTGATGCCGAGATTGGTGACACTCTTGAGTTGGACCGTATTAAAAATACGGACAGTTCGTGGGCTAAACTTATGGGCCGTGATGCAGCGGTAGCTGCCTAGCTACTTTGTATAACATTGGACAGGTCAGGGTTATCTTTTCTTAAAATCAAATAGGGTCCGCCAGGAATTTGGCGGGCTTTTATTTTACCTTGTCGTATTAGTTTGCGAATTGTCTGGATATGAAGTTTTGACTTCCAGGCAAGAGTAGAGTCGGTGATACATCTCTCGTGTTGGTAATCTCCACACATTGACCCAGGGATAATCTTTTTATTGACGGCGTTCTGACAAATGTTGCACTTGAACCCCCATTTGTCATACCACCCATTATCTTTATATACACCTGACCCGCATAATGAGCAGTTGCGACCTTTGCCGGGCATTAAAAAACCTTTCGGATTAGACCCTAGCCGTCTCTTTCGGGCTTGCTCCTCGTGTTCGCTATCTACTAAAATTCTAACTAGTTCAACCAAACTATTCGCCTGTCGTTTCATTTCAGATTCAGACTCGTAGGCAATACCTTTCTCGTCACTAATCTTTTTAAATTCTTCGTAAGTTTTATCGCTAAGTTTTGTCATAAATAATCCCCTTTATTAATTATAGGTTGCAAGCTAAAGTACCAGCACGCGTAAACGCACCTGAATGACGAGAATGAGACATGGCTAATACTGTGTCTCATTTGTAGCGTTCTTATCTGTCGTTCGATCCATCTCGATGAGTACGTTCATGTATGCAACGAGACGCCTCTTTTCTTCTTCTGTAAGCTGAATGTCTTTTTTATCTACCGGCGGGGTAGGGTTCGAGACCATCATGCGGAGCCAAATAATGAAGACCTATCAAGGTCTTTTTTATTTGGCTACGTTGTTTGACTAGGTTCAGCAACTGCAGCGCGGAGCGATGCTTGGTTGCGGTTCGATACGAAGGAGCAGGGCAGGAAAGTTTACTTTTCTGAACGTGACGATGGTATATCTGGATAGTCCAGCCGTCACTACGGTCGCTAAGTTTTTAACGTTTTCGCTGAATGTATCTCTTCCTTTGCGTCTTCGGTCTTCCAAAAACTTCCCCAACAGCAAATCCGATTCCATCTGCCGTTTTGCGAAGAAAAAACATTCCAGGACGTTCCCAGTAAAGCCTGCCCGTAAAAGGATTGTAATAGGGTATCAACACTCTCGGACGAGGTAGCTGAGATACGGGTACGAAACCTGGTTTCGGTTCGTCTACTCTTAATAATTTGCCCGTTGGCTCAATCATGTACCACTTTTTTGTCTTTTCGATATACAAAAAACAGAGCGCATCTTTAAAGAATTTAGAGGATGCTATCATCCGCAGACGATCCTTTTTTGGGAAATCGGCAGTGGACACAGGCTTGAACTCAACCAGCGCTCTGCGATCCATTTCATCATGAAGAATGCTCAGGTGAACGTCTGGAGTGTAGCGAAATAAGCTTGTGGCAATGCCGAATCTGTAACGATGCCAGCGGCCATTTGTGAAACCATGGGTGACTAGACGATTGATAATAGTTGCTTCCATTATAGAGTCGGTATATATCAGCTCATTTTCAATTTTGTGCCAGCCTGGCTTCGAAGGTATAAAAATCATTATTCTCAGTTTATACCTACTGAATACTTAATACGATCTTTCGTTTTGCATAACAAATAGCTTATCCTAATCCTAGAACATTATTAAAAACAGCAAGGAATACCATATGGAATACGTCGTCTTACAAGTAATCTTAAAAGAAAAATTCATCGGCACAGGCTCGGGCAACCTAACTGAACTCGAAAAGGTGATTAACCAACAAGCCGCCCAAGGTTACCGACTGCACACCATCTCAACCACCAGTAGCGGCAGCAAAGGTTTCCTTAGTGGCGACCGAATCCAGGCAACGTTGGTCTTTGAAAAGAAGTCTTAGTCACTCAACTTACGCCGCGGCAAAGCATTGTGCGCCCGAATCAGCGTCCGTCGAACAGGACGAGCAACCAGGTTACCAAAGCTGGCACCGGCAGCGATAGCCAACGCTAATACCAACGCATTTAGCAGAATTAGCACACCAGAATCAAGTGACGCTCCATCGTTATTCGTGCCGAGAATAAGCACCATCAGTCCGTTGAATAGGGATAGCCCAGGGACTAACGCAATGATACCGGCAGTGATCATAGTTGATGCGGGGGTGCGTAACCAGCGTGCCAAAAGTGCTGCCGCTGCACCGATCGCTGTTGCGGCAATAAAGCTGCCGACGATAGGTGTAAATATCGGGGTGGTGACGCTATAGATTGCCCAACCACCAGCTCCGACAAGACCAGCCAAAATAATGCCGCTAATCCGGGTGTTAACACTCAGGGCGTAGCCAGCCGCAATCATGACCGCACCGACATATTGCCAGCCGACGGTGTCATACAGTAATCCACGACTTGTGTTGATCGTCATATTAACCCCAAGGTTTTTGGCCACATATAGTCCAGCGACCACACCAAAGATAATCCCGGCGGTCAGCATGACAACGCGCAGGATTCGAGCGTTGGCGGTGATGTAAAACTCATCGATTGCGTCTTCAACGGCGCTGACGATCGCTAGTCCAGCCACCAACATGACGATACCTCCGATAATAATCAGGTTCGGGTCGAGGCCTTGTAGCTGTGTGACGCCGTGGTTACCTAGCCATGTTAATAGTGCGGCAACGAGCGTGGCGGTGGCAGCAGCGACAACTTGAATAAAGAAAGCCGGCATGCGCAGTTTTGTCAGGAATATCAGCATGTACGAAATGAATCCACTGACGATGAATGACAATACGATAATCAGGAGTGATCCAGACAGTAGCGCACCGATACCAGCACCAATCGAAGCGCTCCCGACATTCAAAGCCCAGTAGGGGTATCGTTTTGGGTTTTGTAGTAATGCCTCTAGTCGCTCTTCGGCAGCATCAAGCGACAACTTTCCTTCATGGATCTCGTTGACGATGTCTTCGATATCTTGAATCAGGGCACTGTTTACTTCGCGGGCGTGGACATTACGAATAAGTGTCAGGGGTTCACGTTCGTTGCCGCGATCTTGTGAAAACATCAGAACACTCGCAATAATCTCAATCGAAACTTTCTGTTTACAGTAGCGATCGGTGATGTTGAGGCAGATATCCGTAACATCGCTGGCAGCAACACCCATCGCAATCAAGTAATCGGCTACGGTCATTGAAAGTCGGAGCGCGCGCATGTTCGGTGTGATCGTCTCACCGAAACGTTCGGCGGCTAGTTCTTTGGGTTCGTCGGTGGGGAGAAGTACGTCTCGAAAAAAGGTATGTATGTTGGAAAAGAGACTCATAGACTGATTATAACACTAGTGGGATGGCTTTTTTAGCCCGTTATGAAGACGCTTTTGGTAAGATTAATACATGATTAAGAATTCTCTCAGACAAAAGGGCAGTGCGTACGTAGTTATTATTGTAATTCTTGTGGCAGTGCTACTCACTGTATTAGGATTTGTATTTTGGCAAAACTTTATTAAAAAAGATGGTATTTCCCAACCCACTCCAGTTTCGAATTCGACCGAAGAAACCATAAAACCTGTGGCGTACAAGAAATACGTGAGTGATATTTACGACGCATCTTTTCAATATCCGGATACATGGAGTGTGGGTGATTCTGTAAACAATGATCAAGAAGGCAATATTTCAAGGTCGACTACCGTGACTACGGCGGGCGGAAGCAAGGTTGATTTTGTGTTCGGTATTAATGGACTAGGAGGCACTTGTGATGTCCAGGAAACATATAAGACAATAGACACCTCATCCACAACCATTCCGGGCAACAAAGCGGTTAATTTCAGCTTTACTCTTCAACCAAATCAGGATGGCTCGTTTAACGGTTATTATGGCCTTACCGATTACCACACAACCATCGGTGACGTACAGGTTTGTGCCAATACTTTCAATTATGTATTCTCTCCGACAGAGACTGAGTATGGTTTAATCCACTTTACTGCAGAGAAGAGTTTTGCCGATCTCAGCGCTGCTAATACATATATGGCATCCGATGAGTATCGTGAAATAAAAAAGATGATTACTTCACTGAGTTATTAATTGTGTATGTTTGGTAATATGAGCTTATGATTAAAAACTCTTACAAGCAAAACGGAAGCGTGCATGTCGTTATCATCATCATCCTCGTCGCAGCTATCGTAGGCGCGCTTGGATACGTTGTATGGAAGAATTTTATCTCTACTAACACCACACCCGAAGCCCAAACCACCCAAACAGAAGATACTGGTTGTAAATCGGGTATTGAAACAAACGGTGTGTTTTGTTCTAAAGATGTTGGCGTTACGTTTCAAATACCAGTAGCCCTCCAGGGTAAAATCAAAAGTAGTAATAACTATGAGGTATTTAAAGGCACAGTTGACTACGATACACGGACCTCGGCTGGTACATCAAATGCTGTTTATTCGGCTGAAATTACAGGTAGTGACGAGTTTACACTTATTATATCGAAAGAACCGCTTCGAAGCGGGTATGTTGACGTAGGGCATGGTCTTGCAGGTACCTACTATGATGCGGATACCGGCTTATTAAGTAGCGTAACAACACCAACACAAGCCTACGACTCAGCAACGGATACGACGACTAAGCTTGGTGATTATGCTGTTGGGGAAACAGTTCCTTCGTTCATGGTTGGAAATGTAAAAGTTTATCATGGATCAGTTGGAGATGCTGGTACGCGAATAGAAACTTACTTCGCGGTAATTAAAGGTAGTATCGTGAAAATAAAGCTGACTCACGGCGCATTTATGGGTCCATCAGAGAACGACCCAGCTACTATAGACGCTGACGTTGTTTTCGCTGAACTAGATAGTGCGGTTAAGACCATGAAGCTGATCCGCTAGTTCTATATAGGACGGTTCAGAGATCTTTTCCGCGTCTAAGGTATAATGAATAAGAATAATCATGGCAAAATATACTCGATTACGATACTACGGTACAAAACGCACACCTGTTCCGGCTGCCAAAAAGTCCACCAAGCGATCTAAAAAGCGCGGACCAGTCACAGGTTTCCTTGTGGCACGCTGGAAATGGTTTAAAAAACTTAGCAAACCAAAGAAAATTGCCCTTATCGCTGGTCCAATTGTGGCCTTCCTGGTCATCACGCCGCTGTTGACCTACGCCTACTATGCCAACGCTATCTCCGATCCCGATCGGCTGATGAACTACAACAACACCGGTGTCGTGCTGATGGATAAAGACGGCAAAGCTTTCTATAGCTTTGGTACCGCCAATCGCGGCGACCGATTACCGCTCGATCAGATCTCTGACTACACTGAAAAGGCCCTCATCTCGGCCGAAGACAAGAACTTTTATGAACATGGCGGCTTCTCGTTCATTAGTATTATCGGTGCATTGTACGCCAACATCCTGAGCGGTGACGGCACGGCCTACGGTGGTTCGACATTAACCCAGCAACTGGCGAAAAATACGCTACTATCCAGTAACCAAACATTCCTTCGTAAATACCAAGAACTGACCGTCGCCCTGGCGATTGAACAGACCTACAGTAAAGATGAAATTCTCGACCTATACCTGAACTCTGTCTATTACGGTGAGGGAGCTTTCGGAATTAAAGCTGCTGCCGAAACATACTACGGTAAACCGGCTGCTGATCTGAACATGGCCGAGAGTGCGATGCTTATTGGACTCCTGCCAGCTCCATCGGCCTACTCACCGATATCAGGTAACCCTGAATACGCCAAAGAGCGCCAGGCAACCGTGCTTGCGCGCATGGTGGATAACAAAGCGATTACAAAAGCCGAGGCTGATGCCGCCAAAGCCGAGATATTAACCTACGCCCCACAAGGCGAGGGTACCAATGGTACCGCACCACATTTTGCCGAGACGGTGCTAGATGAACTATACGAAAAATACGGCGAAGAGCGTGTGGCACGTTCCGGCTTCCGGGTGAAGACAACACTTGATGCGGCATTGCAGAAATCAGCTACCGACGCCGTCGACAACCAAATCGGCTTTATCCAGCGAAACGGTGGATCTAATGCGGCCGTCGTCGCGATCGACCCAACAACAGGAGAGTTACGGGCGTTAGTTGGAAGCGCCGATTACAATAACACTGACTTCGGTAAAGTGAATATGGCCACGACTGCCCGGCAACCTGGATCGAGTATCAAGCCGTTGTATTACACCGAAGCTTTGCAACGCAATATCATTACACCAGCCACAATTCTAAAAGATCAGCCAACTGATTTCGGCGGCTACACACCACTGAATGCAGACCGTAAATTCCGCGGGAACGTTACCGTCCGTAGTGCCATTTCACAGTCGTTAAACGTCCCATCGGTTGAGGTGATGCAAAAGCTGGGTGTTGCTAACTCGATCGATGCCTTGCAGCGCCTCGGTATCAGTACGATTAATGACTCAACCGACTACGGACTTTCATTAGCCCTTGGTTCGGCTGAAGCAAAACTCACTGATATGACGAATGCCTATGCGGCCTTTGCCAACAGCGGCAACCAACACACGCTGACGACCATCACCGAAATTGATGACAAGTTCGAAAAACAAATCTTCAAGAAAAGCACCGATACCGCCAAGCAGGTGATGGGTGAGAATGCCTCATTCCTGATCTCGGATATCTTGAACGATGAAAGTGCCCGCGCACCAATTTTTGGTAGTAGCCTGAATACGAACGGTTACGATGTAGCGGTGAAGACAGGGACGACCGACGAAGCTCGTGATGCTTGGACAATCGGCTATGCCAAGCAACTGGCGGTTGGTGTTTGGGTTGGTAACAATGACAATGCGCCGATGAATAACGGTGGCTCGAGCATGGCTGGTCCGATCTGGCGCAGCACAATCATGGCTGGGTTGAGTGGCCAGGCCAATCAACCATTCACTGCACCCTCTGGTGTTGAACGGCTGACGATCTGTCGCAGTAATGGCCTACGGGCTGTTGGTGGTGGGACGGATGGAACGTACCAAGAATACTTTGCTCGATCAGCTACTCCAACTGGAACCTGTGATGTACCAAAACCCCCTGAAGACGCTGACAAAGACGGCGTAATCGATGCTAATGACAAATGTGCTAATACTCCAGCTGGTACCGAAGTTGATGCAACTGGCTGTGAAGTTGAAAAAGAAGAGGTCGTGCCTGTCGTTATAGATACGGATGGTGACGGTGTGGCTGATGTTGATGACAAATGTGCCAACACTCCAGCTGGCAGTACCGTTGATGCGACCGGCTGTGTCGTAACATCAACCGGTCCGGGAAACGGCGGAACGACGACTCCGGTGACTCCACGAACGAATCCTGCAAGATAGTATCTTGCTAGTCAGATCATTGACATTTTGGCAACAAAGTGCTAATGTATATATAATATGTCACCACAGAAAAGAACTCGAAAACTCTCTAATATCGAAGCTGGTATCATCGCCGAGACCTATGTCAGTGATCCTGCCTACCGCGAAGCAATGAATGCACCATATGCAACCGATGAGCCAACGATTGAATCTGATGAATTTCATGCCCACAAAGATTTGGCCGATAGCATTCTGGCCGACACGATTAAAGATGTCGGTGCTCGCGCCACACCTGAAGTTCGCGCCTGGGAATCTGGTCGACAAGCCGTAGCGGCACTCTTGAGTCGTAAAGCACTTGGCTCGTTCGAAGATTTTTTTCTCGGACCAGAGTCTATTTCGACAATTCCAACTGCTGAATCCGAAATCCTGCCGATGGGTGAGCACGAAGTTATCATCACCAACAACCGCATTGTTCGTTACGCGACTACCATTGACGATCCACTTGAGTTCTTTGATACCTCACTAAGTGTGATTGACCGTCAGCGTAAACTCGATCGCAAAAAGATTGGTCCTGAAAACTATGCCACGGCTGCAAAATTATTTAGTGACAAATACATCAACCTCGTGCGTGATATCGAAGAGCCGAACAGTGACACCTTGCCACTACCTGACACGGCTGATATAAAGCCATTGATTGATGAAACACTTGAAGGCTTTTTTGACGTATCGTTGCGTGATGCGCCTAACTGGCTCGAGATGACAAACATGTATGCCATGATTCGCACTATGCCAAAAGGCATGGTTGATCCGAAGTTTACCCGTGATATCTTGAAGTACACAGCCGACAATATGGATCAGTACGACAAAGGTATTGCCCGCACGTTCCTAGCTGCAATTCCAAAAATTAATACTTCAGAATATAATTCCGAAGCAGCAGCTATTATCAACATGATCCTGCACAGTGCGGGTGAATTCGAAACAACCCGCGACCTGCGAACGACCATCCGAGCAATTGAATCACTTGATAAAAGCACCCAAACCGATGCGGCTCTGCGTCAGTTCTTTGAGCTTTCAGAGGGTTTCGACCAGCCACTCGAGTTCGAGGGAGTTGATGAAGTAGTAGACCGTCTACGTCACATTATTGAAGGTGTGACCGATGATGCTGAACTGACGGTAAAGGCTAAGGAATTCGCGGGCAAATGTATGCAACGTGCAAATCACTTAACTCGTCAGTTAATGGCGGGTGGAACATTGACAGAAGCTCAGGTTAACCAGTTGAAAGTAACCTACTTCCGGATCAAGACCAACTACCAGGCACTCTAGTTTTTTACTTGCCATTCTTTTCACGGTGCATACAGCCAGGCCAGCAACATGGTCGGCGGACACCTTCAACTAATTCCGTGTGCGTTCGTTCAACGCGTCGTTTGCGGGTCTCGATAAGTTTGGCGCCCTCAACCCAGCAGATCCACTCGTTGCGAGCGAGGGGAGTAATGTCGTTCCAAAGGACCAGTGCGTCTGGGTGGGCAACGAGTGCTTTGCGCAGATCGGCTGGCATTTTGTGAACGGTACCGTTAGGGATGGCGAGTGTTTTCATATTACTTTTAGTATAGCCTTTATAAATCGTAGCGGGAAGCCCGCCCCATAGAGGTGGCTATGCTATACTGCTACGTATGATTACAGCCCAGAACTTAACCAAAACGTACGGCAGCAAAGTTGTCGTCAACAATATTTCGTTTACTGTTGAAGACGGTAAAATAACTGGGTTCCTTGGTCCAAATGGTGCCGGCAAATCGACGACGATGCGCGCCATGCTCGGACTTGATAACGCCCAGGGCACAACGTTGTATGACGGCGCACCACTCAGCGGCTACGAACATCCATCACAGGTCGTTGGTATCTTGCTTGATGCGAAATCATTTCACCCAAAGCGCTCAGCCCGCAATCACCTAAAAGTATTGGCACAGGCGAGTAGCATTCCGTTGTCACGTGTTGACGAAGTACTGGCATTGGTTGGACTGCAAGAAGTCGCCAACAAAAAGCCCGGCAAGTTCTCGCTCGGTATGGCGCAGCGTCTTGGGATTGCTGCGGCGATTTTGGGACAACCAAAACACCTGATCCTTGATGAACCAGCTAACGGTCTCGACCCAGAAGGTATTCACTGGCTGCGTGATTTCTTGCATTCGTATGTGACAAACGGCAATAGCGTGCTCGTTTCATCGCACTTACTGAGTGAAATGCAGCTGATGGCACACAACCTGATCGTTATCGGCAAAGGCTCGATGATCGCCAATCAATCAGTCGATAGCTTTATCCAATCGGCTAGTACTGGTGCAGTCTTTGTCCGTACAACTGACCTGAATGCATTGTCGACACAACTAACACAGCGCGGCATCGTCTGGGCTGCAGAACGTAACGGGCTGAAAGTAACTGGCGCGACCTCGGATCAACTGAGTGCCCTGCTATTTGAACTAGGTATGCCAGTGCTAGAACTTGCTGCCGAGAATGTATCACTCGAAGACGCCTTTTTGAAAATGACCGCCGGTGCCCAAGAATACCGCGCAACCCCAGGAGGACAAAACTAATGTTTGGTGTATTAAAATCAGAGTTCACAAAAATCCTCACGCTTCGTTCAACCTATATCGTTGTCGGCGTCATGATCGTATTGGCAATCCTGGCTGGTATCGTCGCTGCAGCTATTGCCGCACCGAATGTGACCGCCCGAATCCCTATCAGTTCACTCGTCTTCCAGAATGCGATCTACGGTGTTCTTAGTTTGACAACTGGTATTTTTGCGATCGTTGCCTCGCTGATTATTTTGAATGAATATCGTCACAACACGATTGCCTACACATTCACTGCCAGCCGAAGTCGTTACACTGTTTTTGCCGCGAAAGTAATCGCAGCACTTGGATATGCCTTGGCTGTGACATTGGTACTAGCGCTGTTTGCAGTTTTGGCCGCAACGATTACTCTGGCTGCGTCTGGTGTTGCTGTTACAACGCAAAAACTAGAAATCGGCGCTCTGATCCTGCACTTAGGATTGTACGTTTCGTTTTACACACTGGTTGGATTGTTTCTCGGATTTATTCTGCGAAACATCATTGTTGTTATCGTCATCGTATTTGCACTGCCGATCGTTGAAAACTTGGCAGGTATCCTATTAAAGGACGGCGCGCAGTATCTCCCATTTAGGACATTTGGCGCACTTGCTAATACTGGTGAAGCCACCGCTAGTGCTAGTGTCGTTGCTGTTGCCTTTGTGTACTTGTTAGGGTTGGCTGCGCTGGCAGTTGTCTTGTTCAAAAAACGCGACGCCTAATTAACCAACGAATGCTCATGACATTTAAGGATCTTCACAGGTCCTTTTTGTTATAATTGGGGTACAACAGGAGGGACGTATGGCGCAGCGTATTACACCTAACTTATGGTTCGACCATAACGCCGAGGAAGCGGTCGAGTTTTACACTGCAGTGTTCCCAAACGGGCGAGTCGTCTCGGCCTCGTACTATCCGACTAAAGATTTGGAGGACTTTCAGAAAGAATTTGCCGGTAAGGTTTTGACGATTGAGTTTGAATTAAATGGTTACCGTTTCATGGCGATTAATGCTGGGCCCGACTTCCAGCCAAATCCATCGATCTCATTTATGGTCAATTTTGATCCGTCACTCGACGATAGCGCCGAACAGCACCTGCGTGAAGTGTGGGACAAATTAGTAGATGATGGCGAAGTATTGATGCAACTCGACGAATATCCGTACAGCAAACTGTACGGCTGGGTGAGGGACAAGTACGGGGTGTCATGGCAACTGATGTTGACAGATCCGAAGGGGGAGTCGAGGCCTTATATCATTCCCTCCTTGATGTTTACGGGCGCCAATACGAATCGTGCCGAAGAGGCGATGCTGTACTATCAATCGGTTTTTGGTGATACGCGGCAAGGCACGGTCTCTCGATACGAACAAGACACCGGTCCTGCTAAAAAAGGCTCGGTGATGTTCGCCGACTTCACACTCGCCGGCGAATGGTTCGCGGTGATGGACTCTGGTGTCGATCAAGACTTTACGTTTAACGAAGGTATTTCATTATCCGTCGCCTGTAAGAATCAGGCTGATATTGATGCACTATGGAACGAGCTATCGACTGTCCCCGAGGCCGAGCAATGCGGCTGGTGTAAAGACAAGTTCGGACTCAGTTGGCAGATTGTCCCAGCCAACATCGACGAATTAATGGAGCGACCGGGTGCATTTGCCAAAATGTCCAATATGAAAAAGTTGGTGATTGCTGATTTCTAGCCCAATAATTTGTTAGAATAAGTACATGGACCAATCAATCGAAGTACTCAAAGTAGACGAATTCAACGATATTCTCGACTCGAGCGATCTTAATTTTGCACTTATTTATGACACCGTCGTCGCGCTAGAAGGCTTTAGTGTTGATTTTCCTTGGATCGCTAACATTGATCCGTATGGTGCAACCTTCTTGAATTACCTACAGGTCGTCGCCCTCGCCGAAGAGCTGGCGTCACTTAATTTGGTGCTTGAAGACCTGACTGTTCGTGAAGAAATTGACCGCACTCTGGAATTTATTGAGGACACCAATAGTGGTGAATTTGTGAAGCTTCTCGGCATCTCATTGACGTAACCCCTTTCAATCCGTATACTTGAGCCTTATGGTAAAAACATTCTTGGCTCGAAAAAAGACACAACAATCCTCAACTAATTCAGTTGAACCACAAGATTTAGAAGGAATCGACCCACACACCTACGCTCGTCGTTGGTGGATCCTAGTTGCTCTTTGTGTAACCCTCCTTGGAGTTATGCTCGCTAACAGCAGCCTTAACATGGCACTGCCGATGATGGCAACCGACCTAAAGCTGGGTCAGCTGGAACTTACTTGGGTTGTGAACGTTTATACGTTAGTCTTCGCTAGTTTGCTATTTTTAGCCGGTGCAATTGGTGATCGTTATGGTCGCAAACGTGCCATGCAAATTGGCTTGGCGGTATTTACGGCTGGCTCATTGTACGCCGGATTCTTGGCACAAACTGGAACCGAACTGATTGTTGCCCGTATCATTATGGGTATCGGTGGTGCCTTCGTCATGCCAACGACGCTTTCAATTATTAACAATACCTTCCCAAAGAAAGAGCGCGCTCGTGCTGTTGCTATCTGGGGTGCTGTCGCTGGTATTGGTATGATGATTGGCTCAATCGTCAGTGGTATTTTGCTTGAGCACTTTACGTGGCACTCATTGTTCTACTTCAGTGCAATTATTGCTGTTGGTGGCCTTATTGCTAACCAAATTCTCGCTCACGAATCACGCGATGAAAAAGAGTCGCCAGTTGACTGGCTTGGTGGGACATTGGCCGCACTCGGTATCTTTGGAATTGTCTATGGGGTTACTGAAGCGCCAGTTGAAGGGTTGGGTGATTCTGCGGTTCTCGTTGCACTGATTGGTGGTATTGCAGCCATCGTATTGTTTGTCTTCTCGCAACTTCGCTCAAAGTTTCCAACACTCGACATGAACCTGTTCAAGAACCGTGCCTTCTCGATCTCGAGTCTGACACTGACACTTACATTCCTGGCTATGTCGGGCGTCTTCTTTTCAATGAGTCAGCTAATGCAATTGATTCTTGGATACAGTGCATTGCAATCATCTCTGGCGATCTTGCCGTTGATGATTCCGATGATGTTCTTGTCACCGTTCATTCCGTTGATTGTTAAAAAGTTTGGTGCCCGTGCCGTTATATCGGTTGGTCTGTTGGTGACATCGATTGCCTTTGTGATCATGTCGACTTGGACACAAGACCTAACGTACTGGCACTTATTCATCGCAGTATTCATTATGATGCTCGGTATTTCGGCGGCGATGACTCCGGGTACAAATATTCTTATGGCATCGGTACCGCGTAACCGTTCGGGCATGGGCTCGGCCATGAACGACACGACCCGCGAGCTCGGTGGGGCACTGGGCGTGGCTGTACTGGGGGCTGTTTTAACGGCTGTATATACGAAGAATATTGCTGAGACTGCCAATGCCTTTAGCGGTGCTGCCAAAGACGGGCTGGAAAGTTCACTAGCAGTCGCCCTGCAAGTCGCCGGACAGCTTGGTCCCATGGCTGATAGCGTCGCAATCGCTGCCAAAACAGCCTGGATGGACGGACTTTCGGCGGCCTCATTGGTTGCTGCAGCCATTATCTTTATCTGCTCGTTAATTGCATTTTTTGGCCTACCAAAACACGCCGACAAGACCAGCGATACTTTTTAGCTATATCTACAACGTATTTGGTTTAGTTATTTACAACGATGTCTGATATTATTACCATAGACACTATGTATAAAAGTGAGACGTTAGCTCTCTACGATAATAACGAAAAGGGTGACATGGACAAGATCAACAACAGGACACTAACAGGAATAGTACTTTTAGCGCTTTTTGCTGTGACAATTGCAATCACAGGATTTATCAGTAGCCCAGCACGGGCTGCACAAGCAACCGTTAACCTTGGTGGTGCTGCGCCTTTCGCAATTCTCGCTGGAACACCTAATATTACCGACGCCAGTGGCAGCTCTGTCATTACTGGTAACGTTGGGCTTGCCCCTGCATCCGGTGCTGGCATTACTGGTCTTAACTGTGCAAATGTTACAGGAACTATTTACTCAGTGGACGGTACGGGTCCAGCTTGTCGTGTCACAAACGGACCACTGCTCGTGACAGCAAAAAACAACCTTACGGCTGCATACACCGACACTGCTGGACGCACACCGGTTACACCAACCGATGTTGAACTCGGTGGTGAAACGCTCGTTGCTGGTGTGTATAGCGACCCTGCAACCACTCGTTTCCAAATTACTGCGGGTGCTGGTGATCTTGTTCTTGACGGTCAAGGTGATCCATCATCAGTCTTCATCTTCCAAGCACCATTTAGCGGTAACGGACTAACCGTTGGTCCTGGTAGTGCTGTGACATTAATAAACGGCGCACAAGCTTGTAATGTTTTCTGGCTTGTTGATACCGCTAGTCTCGGTACGACTGCAGATTTTGTTGGAACAATCCTTGCCCTGAATTCAATCACAGCTACTAACGGCGCAACAGTGAATGGCCGCTTGCTTGCTCGCAACGGTAATGTGACACTTGATAACAACACGATTACCGCACCAATCTGTGCTGGTAATGACACTGCTGATAACGGTGATGGTTCAGGCGCTGGTCAAACACCTGGTTTTCCGAATACTGGTCGCATGATTGCCGACAACGCACTCTGGCTTGCTATTCCGACTTTCGTGATCCTTGCTGCCGTATCTACTGCAGTCATCGCTCGTAAAAAACACCTTATCTAGATCGTCGTTATGAAACGGCACCAACGAACACCGCATAGCACGATACGAAATGTACTCTTGTTTATCGGTGTTCCTTTGGTTTCACTATGTGCGACGTTTATATTTTTGTACATCTTTGCCCCGGTTCGCTATCAGGCACCGTTACCTGCCACGGCTACTTCGACGCCAATTCCACAAGTCGCATCTGTCCCGCAAATCACGGCGCCAATACGATTAGAGGTGACTAAGATTAAGGTTGATGCCAAAGTGAAACCCGTTGGCTTGACGGTTGATGGCGATATGGCAATCGACAACAATGCTCAAGAACTCGCGTGGTATCAACCGGGGCCAAAACCTGGTGAAATTGGGAGTGCTGTTATTGCTGGCCATTATGGATGGAAAGACGGCGTACCGTCAGTATTCAATGATCTCAATACTTTAAAGGCCGGGGATATTATCTTGAGTTACGACGCTGATGAAGTAAAAACACAGTTTGTCGTTACCGAAATACGCATGTATAGCCCCGATGACGATGCGACGCAGGTATTTACATCAACTGATGGCAAAGCTCACTTAAACCTCATCACTTGCCAGGGATCGTGGAACAATTCTAAGCAGACTTATTCCGAACGTTTGGTCGTCTTTACTGACAAACTAAACTAATCTATACTCAAGCATAAGAAGTAAACAAACATGATAGCTTATTACATCAGTCATTCAGCCCGTGAAGGGCTCCACCACGTGCTGGCACCGCCAGTCACGAATGCTTGGGTGTATGGTCGCGATGTGACCATACCTGAAACCGAGAAGCTATCTGCCCAGTATGGTCTCGATGATAGTATTGTCAGCGATATTCATGACAAACACGAACTACCGCGTGTCGAATACGGTACGGGTGGGACGATGTATCTGTTTGTTCGTAGCGTTGAACAAAACTCAGTCGGTGAAGTGAAAACGGCGCCACTGTTGGCGATCGCTAATGGCAAACAGTATTTCACATTATCACCAGCATCGTATCTGCAGCCCGAAGATATCATTCCACAGCTCGAACAGCGCAAGACTGCCGATGGAAGTGTACTCTTGTTACTAACATTGAATACTTTGCTGATTACCTACGAGCGATTCCTGCGCCACACGGCTCAGTCAATTGATGATATTGGTCATCGTCTGCGTTCGCACGAAGTAGAGAACAAGGACTTTTTGAAATTTATTACTATTGAAGAGAACCTTAACACCTATCAGACAAATCTTTCTGCCACCCAAGCAGTTCTCGAGCGTTTGAAAGATAACCGTCACAATATGTTCGGTGTCCGACAGCTAGAGGTTATCGATGACCTGATTCTGCATATCCGCCAGATGCTCGTATCGGTATCAAGTAATGCTCAGCGCGTTACGAGTATGCGCAGCACTTATACGACAATCGCGAACAACAACCTGAACCAACGCATCAAAACATTGACCGTCCTGACGATCCTCATTACACTACCAAACGTCATATTTGGTATGTACGGCATGAACGTTGCGCTACCATTCATGGAACAGAACTGGGTGTTCCCGTTGATTATTGCTGCAACTGTCTTGGTTGTCTTGGCTGTTTATATCACCGTCCGTCGTAAAAAGATTCTGTAATGACGGCCGAGCTGCTTGGGTTAATTACGATTGGGATCGCATTTTTTAGTTACGGCTTTTATCTGACTGATGTGTTTCGGGGCAAGACTAAGCCGCACGGACTCAGCTGGCTAATTTGGGGAATTCTTAACACATTGATCTGGTATCAACAGATGACACATGGGGCTGGTCCGGGCGCATGGGTGACTGGTGTCGCGGCAATCGCTAACTTTGTTATTTTCCTGACGACATTTAAATACGGCGAACGGAATATCACTAAACTTGACTGGTTGTGTGGGGGATTTGCGTTGGTGGCAATCGCTGCCTGGGTGGCTAGTCCGAACGGCAGTATTTCAACGGTATTGGCGTGCATCGTCTTTGTCCTAGGACTTATTCCGACGTTCAGGAAATCACTGGTTAATGCACACGAAGAAACGGCTGTAACGTTTGCGCTCAACAGCCTCAAGTTTTTGGTGGCATTGTTCGCACTACAGGCCGTCACCTTTACGACCGCTGCGTATCCACTAGTACTGTTCTTGGCGAATGGGTTCTTTGCTGTCTTTTTGATAAGTCGGGCAGTGACGACAAAACGCCCAAAAAAGCGTTAAAAAGACAGTTTGCCCCCGTTACAAATCAATGCTATACTAAATATAGTAAAAGACAGGATGAAATATGGAACTCGGTGTATTTAGCTTTGGTGATGTTCAACGAAAAGATGGAAAATTAGGTCCGACTCACGAATCGGTTACGAATTTATTGGAGGCAATCCAGCTGGCCGACAAGGTTGGTCTAGATGTCTTTGGGATAGGCGAGCACCACACGGAATATTTCCCGGCGTCGTCACCGTCGACATTGATTGCCGCCGCTGCCGCAACTACTAAAAACATTAAATTGACTAGTGCTGTTACGGTCCTTAGCACCGACGATCCAGTCCGCGTCTATCAACAGTTTGCAACGGCTGATATTATTTCTGATGGCCGTGTTGAAATCATTGCCGGCCGCGGCTCATCGACAGAATCTTTCCCACTATTTGGCTACAGCCTGCGTGACTACGACAAACTGTATGCTGAAAAGTTAGACCTATTGCTACAAATTAACGCCAGCAAAGACGGTAAAGTGACCTGGGATGGTGACTTCCGCGCGGCACTCGATAACGTCGAAATCGTGCCTCGTCCTAAAAAGCCAATGGACATCTGGCTAGCAACTGGTGGCAATCCTGAATCGTCAATTCGCGCGGCCTCACTAGGTATGCCGATTACGTATGCAATTATTGGTGGACACATGTCGCGCTTTGCGCCGTTAGTTGATCTGTATCACGAAGCGGCTCGACAATATAATGTCCCTCACGCTGACACACGAGTTGCACTTGCTTCACCGGGCTACATTGCCGAAGATGCGCAGGATGCCAAAGATACCTTCTGGAAAGCTTGGGGCTGGACAATGACGACACTTGGAAAAGTTCGTGGCTTTGCAGCACCAACTCGTGATCACTACGACGCCGAATCAAACATTGATGGTGCACTATTTGCGGGTAGTCCTGAAGAAATCGCCCAGCGCATTATTGAAACACATAAAAAGCTTGGTCACACGCGGCACATCTTCCAAATGGATACTGGGCAGCTACCTCAAGAGAAGTTCTTAAAATCTATCGAGCTACTGGGAACGAAGGTGGCCCCAATCGTTCGTGAATACATTAAAAATGAAGAAGCGAAGAAGGCTGACAACGAGGCCAAGGTCGCTAAAGCCATTAAAGTGACAGGCAATGCCAAGTAATCCACTCAATCCATCCTATCCAACTATTGGGATCATTGGTGCAGGGCGTCTTGGCACGGCTATTGCTCGGCAGAGCCTACGGGCCGGGTACAAGGTTCGGATTGCTAACTCACGTGGCCCAGAGAGCCTTGGGTTGATGCTGAGCGTGTTATTACCAGGTGCAGTTGCGTCAACTGCTGACGAGGCGGTAATGAACAGTGACGTGATTGGCCTCGCAATCCCGCTAAATCAATACGTTAGCCTCAAGCCTGAGCTATTCGATGACAAGATTGTGATAGACGCTATGAACTACTGGCCTCCAACCGAAGGCGATATCCCCGAGTTTATGGATGAGGCTGTGACGTCCAGTGAGTACATACAGCGATACCTTAAGGGGGCACGGGTTATAAAGACCTTGAATCACACAGCGTATAACGAACTTGAGCAACACAGTTTACCAGTCGGTAGCGCTGACCGCCGTGCAATTGCCTTAGTGGGGGACGACGCAGCCGCAAAGCAGATCGTTGAAAAGATTATCAGTGATATCGGGTTTGACCCAGTTGATTTGGGTCAACTTTCTCATGGTCACAAATTCCAGCCAGACACCCCTTTATTCAACGCACGATATACTGCCGAACACCTCAAAAATTCACGTTAGCGTTAAAATCCTGTAAACTGGTTATGATATGAAATTAACCACACTCAATCTCCAGGGCTTCATTGATTGGCAGAACCGAGAACCCGAAATCGTTGACTACCTTAAAGCAACCGATCCTGACGTTATCTTATTTCAGGAAGTTGTTTTTATCCCAACGATCTCCGCCTACAACCAAGTGCAGTTACTTAATCAAAAATTAAATTATCCTTTTGAACATCACGCAGTGACTCGTTTGCAGCCAAGCCACGAATACGAAACTTTCCGCGAAGGCCTGGCAATGCTCAGTAAATACCCTGTCCTCAAGACAGACACGATCGTCCTCAAACAGGCGGATGGTGATGAGCACAACCGTATCCTACAGATGATTGACGTCCTCAAAGACGGTCAGGTCGTCAAGCTTGCGAATATACACTTCTCGCTAACCGACACGGTTGATTACGCGACGGCGCACCTCGTTGAGACGCTCGAAATCATGGCCGAAAGGGGCGAAGAGCGTATCATGGCTGGTGACTTTAATATTGACCACCTTGAAACATTATCTGAGCTATGGCAAGATCACTACGAATCATCAACCAAGATCCCATACGTTTCATTCCCGTCACAGAACAAACGAAATGATTACATTTTGGTACCGAAAACGTACGAATTCTTGGATGTTGCAACGTCAACTGACGGATTGTCTGATCACCGCGCTGTTACCGTGCATATTGAGACGACTGCCCCGGTAACAAGCGCGCCAGAGACTAGACCTCGTCTTGTGGTCGACCCAGCGTAAAGAGTTTTGCGAGTCCGACGGTGATAATTCCGTAGACGATAATTGCGACAATCGCTGAACTATCAAGATGTGAGGCGCCAAAAGTTGGTTCGCCGAAGATGCCAATGAATGGTGCGACAAAGACGCCGCTAAGGCCGTAGATGAAATCAACGAATCCACTCGCTTGGCTGGCACCAAGTAATTGCAAGACAACGCGAATTGCGAGCAGGGCAATGATTGCGCCGCCGACGTAATAGATAACTTGTTGCGCAATAACGCGTCCTGAAACCGTGGTTGTTTTACGGATACTTGATCGTTGGACGTGAGTGTCACCAACTTGTTCGTTCGCTCGTTTGACTTCTGTTGTTTCTAGATCGCTCATATAGTTCCTTTGGTTAGTGCTATATAGCTAGTATACGCCCAAATACTTTATCGTGAGTTTCTGATCAGTTCCTGTGCATAGTCGTCCCACCATTCGCCGGCCGCAGGACCACCGTTACACGACCCATCTGATTCACCCGGTACTTTGACCCATAGATAGGCATCGATATTGCCACCAACGTTGGTAGTCGGTCGTTCACCGAGGGCGCGTCCACGAGGGTTACACCATTCGCCGTTACTCCCATTACCGCTTCGGCTCGTATCAACAACATACGGTTTATTAGTAAGTCCTGTCAGACGGTCACCGTAGCTATCGCTACTACCAGTTGTCTGGAAGTTTGAAACGTTTAATGCAAACCCACGCGCCTGACCAACGTTGGCTTTTTTGAGACGATCAGACATGTCGCTGGCGCTGACCCAGTTGCTGTGCCCGGCATCAAGGTAGACCGAAGCACCGGTTTGTGAAGTAAGTATCGTTACCGCATCGGACAAATTGGCGTAGCGAGCTGCTTGGTCATTGCTATTAAGGCAAGTGATTTGTGACAAAGCATCCGGTTCAAGAATAATAATTGCTTTACGTTGGCCAACCCCATTTGCTAGTTGTCGGATCCATGATTTGTAATAGTCGCTACTATTAGCACCACCAGCCGAGTAGCTGCCGCAGTCACGGACGGGAATATTATAGGCGACGATTGTTGGCACGGCATTTTGAGCTGCTGCGTTTGCTACAAGGTTGTTGGCGGCAGCCTGAACATCACCACTCCATTCGCCTAGCCATGTAGCTGTTGGTTGGCTGGCGATCTGGCTCGGGCGCCCCTGGGTGGCAAGTGCGGGGTTAACATACAAGTTAAGCCCACGCGGAGATGCGGATGCGGTGGGGACATATGGTGGGGTGATAATAGTGTTCTGGGTCAGTGCAAGGGCTGCTGCCTTGGCTGCTTCGTCGGTGGTAACTCCTTCGTTACTGGCTGGAAGTGAAGCATCGACCGTTTGCCAATCACTGGTCTGAGTGTTATCGGCGAGGGAAAGTCCGTCAGCCTTCGTTAATTGAACAGCGCCAACTAAGATCGAGCTAACAACGGCCGCAACCAGGATTGGCACGTATATACGAACGGTAAGCTTGGATGAAATGCGTTGCTTTAATCTCATAGTCACTTGTCTATTATATAGCGATTATGGTTTAATCGCGAATTATGCCATCTTTAAAAGCTAATAACAAGGGGTTTATAATAAGAAGATAATGTTTGATTATCCTGTTGTCTTTGTGGATATTGAAACGACTGGCGGAAGTTACCGCAACAGTCGTATTCTTGAAGTTGCCGCCATTCGCTACGAGAATGGTAAGGTGACTGATGAGTTTAGCTCATTGATTAATCCCGAGACCTATATCCCGGCTAGCATTACTTCACTGACCGGTATTCGCGAGGGCGACATCATTGATGCGCCTGTCTTTGCTGACATAGCTGATCGTTTTGCTGAAATCATGAGTGGTGCGGTCTTTATTGCTCACAACGTACGGTTTGACTATTCATTTATCAAAAATGAGTTTGCCATGATAGACACACCATTTGCTCCAAAGTTGCTGTGTACGGTCAGATTATCGCGCTATCTGTACAAAATGGAGAAGGGTCATAGTCTGGCTGTCTTGATCGACCGCTATGATATTCCATTTTTGAATCGTCACCGAGCGCTTGACGATGCTCGGGCGATTATGTACTTTTCGCAGATGGCATTTGAAAATAATGGTGCTGAAGAATTTAATGCAGCCGTCCAGCATCAATTAAAATCACAATCGCTACCACCGAACCTCGATATGCAAGAACTAGAGAATATTGCCAATGTACCCGGTGTCTATATTTTCAAAGACGAATCCCACCAACCCATTTATGTCGGTAAGAGTATTACTTTGAAAAAGCGTGTCATGTCACATTTCCAAGACGTCAGCAGTAAAGAGGTGCGCCTGAGTCAAAACGTTCATCATATTGAAACGATCCCAACCGGGAGTGAACTGGCCGCACTGATACTGGAATCGAAGTTGGTAAAAGAACTAATGCCGCTATATAACCGACAGCTCCGGCGCGTCTCGTCGTATGCAATGTTGATTAAAGATATTTCAAACGAATACGCCACCATTCATATCAAACAGGGGAGTGTCGATACCGAAACAGACCTCAATAATATTTATGGCATGTATAGCAGTCGCATGAAAGCAAAAAAGCGCCTTGAAGAGACAACGCGCGGGTTTCAACTATGTCCAAAATTAATGGGTCTAGAAAAGGGGAGTGGTGCCTGTTTTTCATACAGCCTTGGACGGTGTAAGGGTGCGTGTATCGGTGAAGAGGCGCCCGAACTATATAATCGACGTTTTGAACTAGCGCTTGAATACAACCGCCTAGAAAGTTGGCCATTTGATACACCGATTAGCTTGCCGGTAAATACCAAAGGCGAGCGTGTCATTATTAAAAACTGGATGATACAGGGGTATGTTGATGAATTTGGCGATGTTGCCTATGATGCCGACGAACCACATTTTGATATGGATGAATATAAAATTATTCGGCGTTTTATCAGAGAGAATAAGCAGTATATTCAAGCCGTTGCCGGTAATATAGAAACCTAAAACCCTGCATAAGGGTTGAATCGTGATGAAGCCTACGATACAATACTTAATAAGGTTAATTATAAACGAGACAACACCAGTATGAAGCGTGTACACATCCAACTCCCCTTCCGTCTCGCAATGACGCTTGTCGCTGGCATTATTATGTCAACTGTTTTGTCGCTTGGGGTGCACACACCGACACAAGCCTTGTCATTAAACGTGGCGGGATTAACCGACACAGTGACAAACGTTGCTAATAACGTGCCAATCGTGCGAAACGTAACACCTTTACTGATGCCGACAACACAAACGCCAACAGTTACCATCGCAAACCCAACGGCTTCCGCCCAAACACCTGCGGCGGTTCCTGCCGTAGACGAGTCTGGCCCTGCTACTACTGCTCAACAAGATATCGCCTTGGCATCGGCCCAACAGGGCGGCGCACCGGTGGGTGTTGCGCTGGGTAGTTCGACCGATAGTGCACTTTCGACGCAACAGGAAATTGCTGCTGCGCCGGCCCATGTCGCGAGTCCCTCTGTGCTGTATGGTAGTCGAGTTCTCAGTTCTATGGTCGCAACCGCCCTATTTTATTCAGGTGTTGCTGGGCTGTGTATTGGTGGTTGGATGATGGTAGTATCACGGCCAAAAACAAACGTAATTACGGCAGGTATTTAATGTTTTTTATGGAATTTTTAAGGCGTTACACAGCGGATTACTACCCACGCCAATCTGTTTCAGCTGATAACGTGGTGTATAATGAGATGGTAGGAAACTACTATAGAAATAAGCAGGAAGGAGGATTATGAATCTCACAATCCCGATAAGAGCAACAAATTCTAAGAGTAGTTTAACCCGTGATATGGGGGGCTATTCTTCGGTGGGACGTTCGAGCGCGAACGTCTGGAAGAATACAAAATCTGATCAAAAACGGTTCATCTTATCGATTGTGACAGTAGGACTTCTCGTCAGTACATTGGTGGTGGGAAGTGTTGGTGGCGTGATGCAATCTGCATCAGCCAAGGAGAATACTTGGTACGGCCAAGGCTCTCAAAATAACGACAACAATAGTCGAAACGGTCAAACTTATTCAAATGCGAACCGTAACGACACTCAGCCAACAAACACGGCGGGTGGATCGACAACGAGTCGTCCCACAACCCAGACTCCTGTGACAACAACACCGACCAACACGGTGACTCCAGCGGCTCCTGCCCCTGCGACGCCGGCTGTAACACAACCAGCGCCAACTCCGGCGCCTGTCGCAACCCCAGCTCGTACAGCGACGCCACAAATCGCAGCACAGCCATCGGTTGTTGAGACTTCGGCACCCGTCGATACGGCACCGGCAATTGCTAACATGGCCGAAGCACAAGCTACCACAAGTAGCGAGTCTGTGACATATACCAGTGAACGAATGAGCGACGCTACCCGAAATCGCCTAATGATTCTGGCCGGAGTTGCTGCAGTTACTGGTGGATTGTTATACACAATGAGCTTTATTGGCGCTACCTCAGCAAGTCAGAAACGGGGAATTCCGATTCGTTATATCGTCCCAGTGAGAGAGGCTGCTAGTTACTAATGTCGCGTCCATTCTTATTTAGGCTGCTGGCCATCATCCTTATCGTCGTGGCAGCAGGCGCTACAACTTATGCCGTTATTGCGAGCAGCAAGAAAGTAGATCAAAACATTATATTTGCGTCCCACACCTTACTCGCCGGAACTTGGAATGATTACAAGACCGAATACTGGGAGAAGGACACTGGACGCACGTTGGATAAGCAGCAAGATGATATCACTACTTCAGAAGGACAGAGTTACACCATGATGCGTGCTGTCTGGATGAGTGACAAACCCACCTTTGACAAAGCCTGGGCCTGGACTCAAGAGCAATTACAGCGCAAAGACAAACTGTTTTCATGGCGTTGGGGTAAGCTCGACGACGGTACATACGGCGTTTTAACTAATGTGAATGGACAGAATGCAGCATCTGATGCTGACAGCGACATTGCATTGGCACTGCTGATGGCAGCTAGTCGTTGGCAGGACGAGAAATATCTCGTCCAGGCTAAAGAGGTTATTGTGAGTATGTGGGACAACGAAATTGTCACTGCTGGCGGTAAACAATACTTGGCTTCTAACAATCTCGAAAAACAATCATCGAGTCCAATTGTTATGAATCCGTCATACCTGGCACCGTACGCCTACCGCGAATTCGCAAAGGTTGATAAGGAGCATAATTGGAACGCAATTGTTGACTCATCATACGACCTCCTTGATCGCTCGGCAGATGCCAATCTAGACAAGTCAAAAACTGCTGGATTGATTCCTGACTGGGTGCTGATGGATCGTAAAACAGGGGAGTTATCAGCCCCGACTGTGACGAGCCTGACGACTAACTATGGGTACGACGCAATGCGCGCACCATGGCGAATTGCACTTGATTACAAATGGAACAATGAACCACGAGCCAAAGCAACGCTTGAAAAGATGAGTTTCTTGGCGGACGAATGGAAGCGCACCGGAACACTCAAATCGATCTACGCACACGACGGTTCTGTCGTTAGTAACGACGAAGTAGCCGAAAGTTACGGTACGGCGCTCTCCTACTTTGATGTTGTTGAGCCTGAACTCGCCAAAGAAGTCTACGACCAAAAGATCAAGACACTTTACGATCAAAACACCAACTCGTGGGATCAGCCAATTACTTACTATGCCGCGAACTGGGTATGGTTCGGCATCGCACTCCACGAAGATCAACTACCAAACCTAGCTAAAGATTTAAAGGAAAAGTAACATAATGGAATTTTTGAAGTCGGCACATACAAGCAAGTTTTTGCTTGTCCTGAATATCGTCCTGTCGCTCGTCTACTTTGCCTGTGTCGTCTTCTTATTCCCGATCGGTAATCCAGTCGTCTTCGCAGTACTGGTGATATCCGAGCTGTTTCATGTCTGGCAGGTCTTTGGATTCATCCATACGATCTGGGGTCGGCGCCGCGAAAAGCAATTTGATGCGCGATTCCAGCCATCCGTGGCTGTTTTCATTACTGTCTGTGGTGAGCCAGCTGACATTATCGAAAAGACTGTTATTGCTGCCAAGGCGATGAAGTATCCTGATTTTTCTGTCTATATTCTTAACGATGGAAAAGTGGCTAATCGCGACAACTGGCAAGAAGCCGAAGCCATCGCGCAGCGACAAGGTGTTACCTGTGTCACACGCACCAAACCGGGTGGTGCCAAAGCTGGAAATATCAATAACGCCCTCACACTTACTAAAGAGCCATATGTCGTCGTCTTTGATGCCGACCACGAACCCAAACCTGAATTTCTTATTGAAACCGTCGGTTATTTCGTCGACGAGAAGGTTGCCTTCGTCCAGTCGCCCCAGTATTACCATAACGCCGACGTTAACCAAGTTGCCGGTGGATCCTGGGAGCAACAAGCCTTGTTCTTTGGGCCACTTCTTAAAGGGAAAGATAACGTCAACGCAACGTTCATGTGTGGCACAAACATGGTACTCCGTCGAACGGCACTGGTTGAAGCTGGCGGCATGAGTGAGAAAAGCATCGCTGAAGACTTCCTCACTTCATTACTGGTTCATGAAAAAAAGTGGAAGTCTGTCTATGTCGACAAAGTCCTTGCTGAAGGCCTCGCCCCAGAAGATTTCTTGTCATACTACAAGCAACAATTCAGGTGGGCTCGTGGCAGCCTTGAGATTCTATTCTCATACAACCCATTGTTTCGTCGCGGGTTGACCTGGGCACAAAAGATTCAGTACCTGGCCTCATCGAGCTACTATCTGTCGGGTATTATCGTATTAGTAAATGCGCTACTACCACTGACATATTTCTTCCTCGGTCTGAAACCTTTGACAATTAACACGATGACTCTGGCACTTATTTTCTTGCCGTATATCTTCGTTATTCTGTATACGTTGCAACAATCAAGTAACTTTACCTATACCTTCCGAGCACTATCGTTTAGCCTAGGTTCGGCCACAATTTACATGAAAGCGTTGTGGGCAACGATTACTCGTCGCAAAAATGCTTTCGCTGTGACCTCAAAAACTCGTGTTGGTGGTAACCATGGCAAACTTGTTGCGCCGCACATTGTATATATTGGATTAGTAGTGATTGGTGTCGGTTGGGGAGTGATGCGCGAGGGCTGGAGCCCGTCGATGCTATCAAACATTGCCTGGGCATTTATCTACATCGCGGCCTTCGTGCCATTTATTGCTGCCGCCTTTGAAAAGGCTCCAGTTGAAGAAAAAGTAAACATTGATAAAGCCGAAAACGCCGGAGTGCACGTATGATAAGTCCTTGGAAACGGATTGCCGTTTATGGCTTGCTAGCCTTGATGGTAGCCTTCGCCGTCTTCTTCAGTATTAACGTTTTTGCACTAAATAGCCTCCGCCTAGACGAAGCCCAAAGCTTGTTCCAGACTAATCGCGACTTTGCTGGTATGCTCAATCTCGTCGCCCAAGATGTGCACGTCCCGCTCTATCACACACTGCTCCACTTCTGGCAGATCATATTCGGACAAGATATTTTTGTTGCTCGTATACTGTCGCTGGTGTTCTTTGTGGGGACAATTTTGATGACATACAAGCTAGCAACTTACGCTCTCGGTCGCCGTAGCATCGGACTATTTGCTGCCTTTCTGGTCACGATTTCGCCGTTTATGAATTGGTACGGATCAGAGGCACGTATGTATACGATGCTGTCATTTATGACTGTGCTTCATGTCTACTTCTTTGTAAAGATTATGCGTATGTCCGGTTCGTATCGCTGGTTGTTGTGGACCCTGACGGGAATTATTGGTGTTTATACACACTACTTCTTTATCTTTGTGCTTATCTCCGAATTTGTTGCATTGTTAGTGTTGCGAAAGAAAATGCTTGATCCACATGCCCTGCGTAACGTTATTATTGGCGGTGCGGCGATTGCGCTGTCATTAGTGCCATGGCTGTACTATGTGTATAGTCTTGGGTTTGCTAGTAACACACAGCCAGCTTTGGGAATTCCAACGGCAGGGGATCTATTCGACACTTATGTGCAGTTTATCTTTGGCTTTCAGGTGCCGATTGTTAATACATTAATTATTTCAGTCTGGCCGGTACTTGTGCTATTAGCGTTCTTTGCACTGCAGCGTACCAAGAAAAAAATTCCACTTGAAGTGACGCTGTTTGTTATCCTAGCTGTCGTACCTGTACTAAGCGCATTCATTATTAGTGTGACAATTCGTCCGTTCTACCTCAGTCGCTACTTAATCGTGGCGCTACCGGCAGTATTTATCTTTGTCGCCTGGATTCTGACACGATACCGACCATGGATCTCACGAACAGTTAAAATTGTCCTTGTCGTTGTCGTCGTCGCGCTATTCGCTGTTCAGGTCGTGAATCCAAACACCCCGGTTAAAGAAGATTACCGTGAGGCGGTCGAATACCTCGATACGAATACCAAACCAACTGACGTCGTTGTGTTAGCGGCACCGTTTACGATTTATCCAGTCGAGTATTATTACAAGGGGACTGCTAAATTAACCACCCAGCCAATCTGGAATCGATTTGAATCAGGCTCCGTCCCAGCTTACGACCCCGCAACTGTTGAGGCCGAAACTAAAGAGAATGTAGGCGATTATCAACGCGCCTGGGTAATGCTCAGTTACGACCAGGGATACAACAAAGACCTCAAAGATTACTACGATAATCATTATGAAAAGTTATCCGAAAAGAAGTTCTCGCCAGGACTGACCGTCTACGAGTATAAGATTCGTTACGACAAACCAGTTATCATTGAATAGGCTACTGCTTGCTTTCATACTTGACATACTTTTCATACTTGGTGTATTATAGACATAATGCACGATAAAAAACTTTACGGAACCGCAACTGTCGGAACAAAAGGTCAGGTAGTGATACCGGCCGATGCCCGCGAGACCCTCAATATTAAGCCTGGGGATCGTTTGTATGTTGTTGGCTCACAAAAAGCTCAGTGGATTGGTTTCTTGAAAGAGGATCAATTGCGCGCATTGGTAGAATCTTTAACCGATAACATTGAACAGTATCGTTCAATCCTCACAGACACAGAAAAGGAATAACAACATGCATCATCACCTAAGCTTACGCAGTAAGCTCATTATTATGGTATCCGTTATGGCGAGTCTCTTCTTAGTAGCACTCGACCAAACGATTATTGCTACCGCTCTTGGTAAGATTGTCCAAGAGTTTAACGCCTACGATTCACTCAGCTGGATCGTCACTGCGTACCTACTTACCACCACAATCACCGTCCCGATCGCCGGAAAGCTTTCTGACATCTTTGGTCGACGCAACGTCCTCCTGGTTGGTGTCGGTATCTTCGTGGCTGGTTCATTGATGGGCGGCATGAGTGCCGACGTCGTACAGCTTGTGCTGTGGCGCGCCTTCCAAGGTATTGGTGCTGGTATTATCACCGCCAACGCCTTCACGATTGTTGGTGACTTGTTCGCAGCTCGTGAACGCGGCAAATGGCAAGGCCTCATCGGCGCAGTCTTCGGGCTTAGCTCTGTAGTCGGCCCGCTGCTCGGTGGTTGGTTAACTGATAGCCAGCACATTCTCGGTCTGACAACTGACTGGCGCTGGACATTCTTTATCAACGTGCCAATTGGTATCGTCGCCTTTGCACTGATCGCGATCTATGCACCAGCAATGAAGCACGCTAACAAACCAAAGATTGACTTCCTTGGTGCCGGGCTACTAGCTGTCTTCCTCGCAACACTGATTTTGGCGGTTGATAACACCGAAACGATCTTTGCTGGATTTATGGATGCAACTGGCATTTCACTTGCAGCACTGCGTATTACTATGTATGCCATTGTGGCCGCTGCTGGTGTCGCTTTCGTGATGGTGGAACGACGTGTCAAAGAACCAATTCTTCCAATCTCATTTTTCAAGAACAAGAACTTCGTACTATTGATCTCTGTAGCCGCACTATTCGGCGCTGCTTTCATGGGTTCAATCTTGTACCTGACACAGTTCAATCAACAGGTCTTTGGTGCAACACCAACTGAGTCTGGATTGATGCTGCTGCCAATGGTAGGTGGACTGATGTTGACGAGTATTTTGTCGGGTCAGATCATCTCCCGGGTAGGGAAGTACAAGATCTTTATGCAAATTGGATTTGTGACTGCAACACTTGCGATGCTGGCACTGACCACCTTAACGCCTGAAGTTAGCTACGGCTACGAAGCGCTGATCATGGTATTCATGGGAATGGGAATGGGTGTTGCGATGCCAACCCTTAACCTCGCGATTCAAAATGAATTCAAGCAGGCGCAACTCGGTGTGGCTACTAGCTCGAGCCAACTATTCCGAAGCCTTGGCTCGACCCTTGGTACCGCTATCTTTGGCGCAGTCCTGACGGCTGGAATTGTATCGCACCTTGGTAGTGTCCAATCAACTCCGTATGTGCAACAGCTAAGTAGTAATGCCCAAGTTGCAAAGATCGGTGATATCAACGATGCGAATACCATCTTGACGTTGAACACTCCAAGTGTCAAAGACCAAATCACCGCTGGTGCTGAACAAAGCTTTGCGCAGTTACCGGCTCCTGCCGCCGAAGCTGCCAAGAGTCAGTTCCTTGAAAGTCAGAAAGATTTCTCGAACACGGTAACGCATGCATTCTCTGACAGCCTGAAACGTATTTTCACGGTTGCAAGTATCCTGATGGCAATTGCGACAGTCCTGGTGTTCCTTCTTAAAGAGCGACCACTCAAAGCAGCAAAGCCTGGGGACATGCCCGGCGAATTGTAGTAGAATTTACATTCGCTACATATTATCCCATAAAACGCTTGTGCTGAATGCGCAGGCGTTTTATGATTAAAACAATAGCGTCATCGCAGACGCATTCTTGACCTATTTCACGGAAATTGGTATTATAAATGATGTGTTTCGCGCCAAACTTAATTTTAAAGGTCGGAGTGCGCGAAGCTGTACATAGTACAAGGAGTACAACTGTCACATGCCTATAGCAATCGAATTTGTGCCATCACGGCGCAAAAAGATCGCAGTGGATGTGGTGCCCGCCGATTGGCGAATATTTATTGCTCACTAAACAGTCTCTAGATCTCTAAGACTGCAACAAAAAGAAAACACCCCAAGGCACCGGGGTGTTTTCACTTTTATAAGGGGCTATAACTAGTTGCCGAGTGTTTTGTCGAGCAGTGCCTTGAGCTCTGTTGTGCTGCCTTGAACAGTAGCGTTGGCGGTTGCGTCAGAGATCTTTTCACCGTTAAGGAAGAAAGTAGGGGTTGCGTTAACACCGACTTTCTTACCGATTGCTTGGTCGAATGAGATTTTCTTGCTTACCTGTGAACCAGCGAGATCTGTCATGAACTTATCTTTATCGAGCTGAAGGTCAGAGGCGTAATCGGTGAACCGTGTCGTACGATCGGTGCCCGAAAGATTCTCCCATTCGCTTTGAGATTCAAACACGAGGTTGTGCATTTCCCAGTATTTACCCTGCAAGCCAGCTGCTTCAACTGCGGCTGCAGCCACGCGAGCGTTCGGGTGAATCGTCGTCAGTGGGAAGTTGCGGAAGATGAATGTGACGCGGTCTTTATATTCTTCCATGATTGTTTTGATCTGTGGGTGCGCGCCGCCACAGCTTGGGCATTGGAAGTCGCCGTATTCAATTAGTACAGCCTTACTGTCGGTGATGCCGTCGACGTGGTCGGCAATCTGTCCGTTGTCGTCGCTAGCCGCGATAATAGCGTTTGTATCAATTGAACCGATGTTTGCTGCTGGGTTTGAAAGACGTGAATACACGATCAAACCACCAAATACGAGCACGATAATCGCGCTAAAAATAATCCATGTAACCTTACTCATTAAAAGTGAACCTCCAAATTTTTACTATACTTATTGTAGCAGAAAACCTGGTGGGGTTCTGGCGACCAGTAGGGTACAATAAATCGTATAATGTTTACGTTCTTATGTATAGTTACTGTCCTTGTGTTCGCCTCACTTATTATTGTGGCCGGTATTCACCCTGTACCGCATTTGGTGAGTCAATTCGAGTTACGTCGACGTAGTAAGGTGGCCAAGGATAAAGAGGCTGCTCGCCAGCACCGCCGGGAGTTACTCTTGCCCGACGTCTACGGCGCAATTGCTGCCAAGACGGCATTGTTGTTAGTCGCCTTTATTCTATTGTCGGTCGTGACATTCGGCTGGGTGATAGGGGTTATCGTGGCGGTTATCGGTGTGCTTATCTATCCTGCACTATCAAACTGGGGTCCGGCTGCTCGCTTGTCTGATCGTATTTACACGAAATATGAAGCATCCTACCTTGATATCATCGAAAAGATGAAACCATTCTTTAACGTTGTTCGATCAGTCTCTGTCCCTAAAGTCGAGCGCTATCACCGTTTCGATTCGCGCGAAGAACTGCAGCGCCTCATTGACCAGGCAGCCGGCATCTTGTCCGATGACGAACGAAAACTGATCGTCAATGGTCTGGCCTTTAAAGACCAGCGTGTCGACAGTATCATGACTCCAAAAAGCATGATCGCCAGTATCAAACAAACTGAATTCCTCGGCCCACTAGTGCTCAGTGAGATTCATGAGCTTGGGCACAGCCGGGTCCCTGTTATCGACAAAGATATTGACCACGTTGTCGGTGTCTTGCACCTGCGCGACTTACTATCACTCGACGTTAAGCGCTCTGTAACGGCCGAAAAGGCAATGGAGCCAAAAGTATACTATGTCCGTCACGACCAGACACTAGAGCATGCGCTAGCGGCCTTTATTGATACTCGTCATCACTTGTTTATTGTCATTAACGCGCATCGTGAAACGGTCGGATTACTGACACTTGAGGATGTCATGGAGGCATTACTGGGACGCAAGATTATCGACGAAGACGACAACCATGAAGACCTGCGCTCGATTGCCGCCCACAAAGCAGCTGACAACAACACTCCAGAAAACCATATCGACGTCTAGGCCGACTAGATTTATAGGGGTCACAGTGGTATAGTAACGGGTATTATGACACGCACACTTACCAAAGAATTAATCACACACATCGGTGAAACCGTAACCATCCAGGGTTGGCTTCACAAAAAGCGCCTCCTTGGTGGCCTTAACTTTATTACCCTGCGCGACCGCGCTGGTATTGCGCAAAACCTGATTGATAGCAAAGACGAAGTTGAAAAACTGCGTGGCCTACAAATCGGTACCGTCCTTGCGCTGACTGGTGTTGTCACGGCCGATGAACGTGCGCCAGGTGGTGCTGAGCTCCACGACGTCACGGTAGAGGTGCTGGTACCTGTTGTCGACGAATCTCCAATCGAGATCGACAAGCCACTTGATCACAAATCCGAAAACCTCGACACATTATTTGAAAACCGAGCAATTGGCCTACGTAATTTGCGTGAAGGAAATATCTTTAAGATTCAGGCGACAATCAAAGAGTCAGCTCGTCAGTACTTCGCTAGCCAAGACTTTACTGAATTCAACTCACCAAAACTCCTGGCTGCTGCCAGTGAAGGTGGTGCCGAAGTCTTTAAGCTCGATTACTTTGGAAAAGAAGCAACACTTGCCCAAAGTGGCCAGTTCTACAAGCAAATGATGGTTGGCGTATTCGAGCGCTCATACGAAATCGGTTCTACCTACCGCGCCGAACCTTCTGCAACGACTCGTCACATGACCGAGTTCCTTACTGTCGACGCCGAAATGGGCTTCGTCACGTTCCAAGAACTCCTTTCAACTGTCGGTGGATTCCTAAAATCAGTCACCACTGAGACCTGGAACCAGCGCGGCGCCGAACTAAAGAGCTGGAACGCACAGCCGATCGTATTGGCCGACGAAATTCCACAACTTGCCCTCGAAGAAATTCATGAACTGTATTTCAAAGCAACCAACCAAGACAGCCGTGGCGAAAAAGACATGCGTCCTGACGAAGAAAAATGGATTACCGAATACGCCAAGAAGAATCTTGGTAGTGAAGCTGTCTTTGTAACCAAATGGCCAGCGAGTGAAATGAAATTCTACCACCGCGTTTCCGAAGAGGACCCTGCCTTTGCCGAACGGGCTGACCTGATTTTCCGTGGTGTCGAAATCGCTACAATTAGTATGCGTGAAAACCGCTACGATGTCCTTGTTGAGCAGCTCAAGACGATTGCCAAGGGTGATCCTGAAGCTGATGGTTTCCGTTATTACCTCAATGCCTTTAAGTATGGACTCCCGGTTCACGGTGGCTTCGGTATGGGCCTTGAACGCCTGACTCAAAAAATCATTGGCCTCAATAACGTCAAAGAAGCATCCCTTTTCCCACGTGATATCAATCGCCTGACACCATAATTACTGCATCGTTAAACAATCCTTGCACATGAGGGTACAATAGAGCTTATGCAACCCGAACAAATAAACATTGAACCCGTCCCCACGCCTCAACAAGCTCCAGTAGTGCAGTCTATTATTGTCGCGCCGCCTACAGCTGCAGAGGTTGTGGTGTCAAAAAAACAGCCTCGACAACGCCATTTCCTGGTCGCGTTCTTCTTTAGTTTTATTTGGGGAACTTTCGGTGTCGATCGTATCTATCTCGGATATGTCGGTACCGGTATTCTCAAACTGATCACCCTCGGTGGGTTTGGTATTTGGACGATTATCGATCTTTTTGTCATCATGGCTGGTGCAATGAAAGACAAACAAGGGAGGGATCTGCTGCAATTTGATGAGTACAAAAAGTTCGCTCAAAAAACGGTGCTTTGGTATGCCGTCATCATCGGCGCGACGGTGCTAATCGGCGGATCAACACTTATCCTTGGTGTTGCTGCGGCCTTTACGGCTTTTCAGGATGGAAGCCTGCAGAATGTTCCTGGTCTTGACCTATTGACTGGTGGACTCGATGCTCTGACCGGGCAACAAAGCGACGTCAACGAAATTCTTAATAACGAGTAAGTAATAGCTAGGTAATCGTCTCAGAAATAACTGGCTTATTATCAAGTGATTGCCAAATGTACCAACTGGCGACCGTCTCGTAGGGATGCCAGTGATTTTTTTTGGCCAAAGTGGTCATTTGTTCGGGGGTTGGCTTTTCGTCGAGGTGATACAGCGCATACATCCCATTCTTGATACCTAGGTCACCAATTGGCAACACATCCAGCCGCCCCATGCAGAACATCAGAAACATATGGACGGTCCAAACGCCGACGCCTTTAATTTGTGTTAGTTCTTTGACAACTTGTTCATTTGTCAGGCTATCAAGGTGTTCAAATTTGACTGTTCCTTCGATTACTTTCACTGCCAAGTCTTGGATATAGGTGCCTTTTTGGCGTGACAAACCAACCGATCGAAGCTCCTCGATATCTTTGCCGAGGATTTGACCAGGTGTCGGGAAGTCATCACCTGGAAATAGAGCAAGGAATCGCTTTAGGATTGTTGCGGCGGCTTTGACGCTTAATTGTTGCGAGACAATACTTTCGACTAGTGCAGGGTAGTAATTTTTATGGGGAACGATTGTCGGGATGCCAGCCTGGGCAATGATAGGGATCAACAAAGGATCAACTCGAGCGAGGTATTTACTGGCAACGGCAAGTGTCAGGGGTGTAGCGGTGGGGGTCATAAATAAACTAACGCTTAAACTTAATCTTTAAACCATTTAGTGTAGGCGCTGCGGGCCTTCACAATCTTTGGTTCGATCACAATCGAGCAGTAGCCGTTGCCGGGGTTTTTATTGAAGTAATCTTGGTGCTCGTCTTCGGCTGGGTAGAATATTTCAAGGGGAGTGATTTCGGTGACGATTGGGTCGCTCCAGTGTGTTTTTGCTCGTTCGACAGCTGCCTCGAAGGCTTCGCGCTGCACATCATCTTTATAGAACATAGCCGAGCGATACTGTGTCCCAACATCGGCGCCTTGTCGGTTAAGCGTCGTAGGGTCATGAATCAAGAAAAACAGGTCAAGGATGACGTCACTCGGGATAATCGATTCGTCGAAAGTAATTTCGACTGCTTCGTCGTGTCCGGTCTCGCCCGAGGCAACTTGGTAATAGGTAGGATCAAGCGTCTGGCCGCCAGTATAGCCACTAATAACACTTTCAACACCCTTTAAGCGACGATAAATCGCATCAAGGCACCAAAAGCATCCACCGGCAATCACATATGTAGTCATACCTCTATTATACGCCTGGAATTGTAAAGTATAATAGATCGGTGAACGCAAAGAATTTTAACGAAGAAATCTGGGAACAAGGCCGTCAGTTGTATCGTGACATGCCATGGCGCGATAACACCGAGTCGTATTTTGTGTTAGTCAGCGAGCTGATGTTGCAACAGACCCAGGTTGATCGGGTGATCCCGAAGTTTGAACTTTTTATGCACACCTTTCCGACGATCGCGTCCTTGGCTATATCGCCACTGGCAGATGTGCTGACAGTCTGGAGTGGTCTAGGCTATAACCGCCGCGCCAAATTCCTCCATGAAGCCGCCAAGAAAGTTGTCGCTGAATTTGATGGCGTGATTCCTGGGACATATGACGAACTTGTCAGCCTACCCGGTATCGGTCCCAATACGGCCGGTGCGATCCTGGCCTACAGCTTTAATACGCCGGTTGTCTTTATTGAAACGAATGTCCGGACGGTTTATTTCCACCACTTTTTTGAAGATCAGGCGCTGGTGACTGACAAGGAGCTAAAAGAACTCGTTGCGCAGACCGTTGATCAAGAGCATCCCCGTGAATGGTACTGGGCGATGATGGACTATGGCTCGTATTTGAAAAAACAAGGTGTTGGGCGCATTAATAAAAGCAGCCACTATAAAAAGCAGGCGTCTTTAAAGGGAAGCCTGCGGGAAGTCCGTGGTTTGATATTGAAAGCTTTGGCGGTTGCTGATCTTTCGCAGGATGAACTGCGCCAAGCGATGCCAGCCGATGAACGTTATGATTCAGCACTAGCGGCACTGCTGAATGAGGGAATGGTGACACTCACGGACAGTCGGTTACATTTAACGCGATAAACGGTATAATAAGTTGACATGAATATTCGCGCTCGCCTAGTCGTCTTCGGTTTGATCGCAGCACTGCTGCTGTCTACTCTAGGTCTCAAAAGTGCTTCGGCAGCCGACTTAACAGATGAGCAATTGGCACGCATTAGCGCGAACTGCCTGACAATTAAAGGCTCACTAAACCAACTACATGCCAGCGATGCACTGCTGCGGGTAAATCGTGGCCAGATTTACGAATCAATGGGTACAAAACTTATGAATAATTTTAATGGTCGCCTGGGCAGTAATGGCCTTGATAACAAAGGCCTGACCGCCGTAACCGAAAGTTATCAAACAGCCTTAACGACCTTTAGGGCTGATTACCAGACCTACGAGCGTCAACTATCGGTGGCAATCAGACTTGACTGCGTCAAAGATCCAAATGGTTTTCACGATGCAATTGCGGACGCCCGAGTCAAACGAGCCAAAGTGCACACTGATGTCCTGCGTCTACACCAATACGTCGATGACTATCGATTGGCCATTAATGATTTTATGCTTAATTTTGATAGGGTAACGGGGAAGAACTAATGGACGAACACGAATACACCCCAGAAGTAGTAACGAATGCAGAACCAGCGCTGCGTTTCCGTGACGAACACCGCTTCTTGTTATTGATTATCGGCACAATTATTATCGCAATTATTATGGTAATTATTAGTCTAGTTATGTATAACGTGAGTGGGTCGGCGCAGCTTGACCTGAGTCGCCCGGGCTACAAGTCAGTCAGCGATAAAGTTGATCGCACTAACACGATTACCGACTACAGCGCATTTGGCCCAGTCAACAAAGATACCGTCAAAGAATTTACTACCCTTTACGACGAGCAAGCAAAAAAGGCCAAAGCGGTCGACGCCTTTAACGGTGATCCACTGAACCCTGAAATCCTCGAATTTGGCGATCCACTTTCATCTACTGATTAGATCCAAACTCCATTTCAAATAGTTCGCAGAGCAACGCGTGATCAGCGACAACTTGCGGGAACTCGTTAAAGCGCTGCTGCATTCTAGTGCGTAGCGTGTCATGTGCCCGCCCAAGTTCTATCGGCGTCTGAACGTTGTAGTCTTCGTTCATAACTCTTCTGCCTGATCCAAGTATGTCGACGACAATCGGCAGATTCTTGTCGACAGCACGAGTAAAGCGCGACTCAGGGTCCTGTTGTTGCTCGTAGTCGTAGAGTAGTTTTCTGGTACGTGGCGGAAGCGCTGCTAAGAGATGCTCAAGCGCTGCTTGTTCGGTCAATTCTTTTTGCAAGAGATCTTCGTCACTTAGCTGAAAGGTGGCAACATCGCCAGTGCGGACTTCAATCAAATCATGCACCGATGCATAGGCGCCGACCAAGTTGGCGTCAAGCGATGCCGGGTACAGCATATATGCCAACTCGGAGGCGACTAGTCCTAGCATAAAACTGTGCTCAACGTCAGACTCTCGTTCGCCGTCTTCGTAGCGTGGAGTTCGATCGACACGAGCAAATCGCATCGCCAGACCACCAAGTTCGAGGTAGACCGAAGCACTGGTTGAATAGGCGGTTTTTTCATATGTCTGTTCTTGTACCTTTTGGTCAATTTTTTGAATTAGCTTTTCACTCATGACGGATGAGCCTTTCTATGATGACGATTTCTAACAGATTACATTCATAGTGTAGGTGCTTGTAATTAACAAAGATAGAAAGTATAATTTGAGTCAAATATGATTGACCTAACCACTGTAAATCATCACATTCAAAAACACATTATTGACGTGTTGATGTATACAGAGGTCGCTCGATTTAAAGAACTGCGTCCACCAAAAACCGACACTAACTTATTCAGCTATCACCTGAAAGCTCTGATCAAGACTGGGATGGTTAACAAATCTGATGCTGGCTATACGTTATCGGCTAGGGGGCTTTCGTATGTTGACCGAGTCAGTACCGAGAAGCGCGTCATTCGGATGCAACCAAAAATTATTTCAATGCTGCTGATTCAAAATAGTGAAGGCGATGTCCTCTTGCAACGACGGAATAAACAACCGTATATCAATGCCTGGACATTGCCGTATGGCAAGATTCATATTGATGATGCCAGTCTCAAGCAAGCCGCTCAGCGTGAAGTAAAAGAGAAATTAGGCATCGACGATCAAGACCTGCGCCACATTGGTAGTTGCTATATTCGTGTGCGAGTTGGTGACGATATTCTTTCGACGACAACTGCTAATATTTTTGCGTTTAATCGTGACGATATCCAAACATCAGATGATATTATCTGGGCTCGACCACATAAATTGGACCAATATAAATTAGCGCCGGCCGTTGAGGAAATTGTGGCCCGTGGTTTTTTTAATGATCCGTTCTTTTTTGAAGAGTTTGAAGACGAGTGGGTGTTATAGCGTAGGCGCCTAGGCGTTGTGTTCGCGCACCCAGCCGTCAATTGTACCGGCACCCATACACAGGACGAGTTTGCCTTCGCTGCGTGCTTTTTGAATCATATCCCATAGCTCGTCGCTAAATTCGGTGATATGAACACTGTCTTTGTTGGTCAGGTTAGCAATTAAATCTTCGGGGGTGAGAATACGCTCATCAGGATCTTCGCGCGATAGATAGGTAGGGAGCCAATACGTTTGGTCAGCTAATTCAAACTGATCGATATAATCTTTTTGGATGCGCGTTTGTCGGCGATTTTGGTGCGGTTGATAGACTAATACGACGTGATCAGATAGCTCGCGGGCGAGCTGTAGGGTAGCAGCAATCTCTTTTGGATGATGACCGTAATCGGAGTACAGATTGTCGCCGATTCTTTCAAAGCGTCGGTCGGTACCGGGAAAGGTGCCAAGGGCATTAATAATGTCGTCGTCTTTAGCGAGGCTAAGATATTCGGCTGCTTTTGCAACCAACGTTGCGTTGCGACGGTTGTGTTCACCAGCAAGGGGCAAGCTAAAGGTTTGGTCTAGGATCCAAGCGTTGTCGCCAGCCTCTGAAATATATTCGGCATCGCCGCGCCACAAGATTGAGTGCTTTGACTGGCCAACGAACTGACGGAACGCTTCCGTGTACTCATTCTCGGTCGGGTAGGTATCGGGGTGGTCGTAATCGATTGAGGTGATCAGTGACAGATACGGCGTGAAGTTCAAAAAGTTGCGGTCGTACTCGTCACATTCGTAGACGAAGTATTCGCTTTTTGGATCATATTTACCGCTTGGGCCAAACGAGAGTGTCGATCCAACCGAGTAACTGACAGGAATGCCCAGCTCCAGCATTGACCAGACCATCATGCCGGTCGTCGTCGTCTTGCCGTGGGTACCGGCAATGGCAATAAGTTTCAAATCTTTTTCTTGGATGATGTAGGCCAGAAATTCATCGCGTTTACTGACACGCATGCCTAGTTCACGAGCCAGTAATAATTCGGCGTGGTCGTCGGGGAGGGCAGAGGTGTAGACGAACCAGTCAATTGGTGTTTCGTCGTGACTAGCACGTAGGAATGCGCCGTCTTGACCGATGTTCACAGCGACGCCTTGGCCGCGCAGTTCTTTGGTGACGAGGCTATCGTTGATGTCTGATCCCATGATCGTGTGGCCAGCGTCTCTGGCGATCTCAACGAGTGGTCCAATGCCAACGCCGCCGAGTCCAGAGAAATAGATGTTCATAGGCTCAGTATATCATCTGGTATCGCTTGTCGCACGGGCATCGGTATGGTGTAATAGATGAAGTAAAAGTAGTGGGCCAAATAAACACATGTTACAAAAAATATTACATCGAATACTCGTGAGGCGTCACTTTTGGCGCCATGCTTCGTTTAGCGAAATTGCTGAGCTGTATGCGTCACGTGTGCTACGAATGCTGGCGATGCATATTGCGGCGTCATTTATGTCGATCTACCTCTATCAACAGGGCTATCCTGTTTGGATGATCGCAGCCTTTTGGGGTGTATTTTATTTGTTTAAGGCTTTTATCTCAGTACCTATGGCAACGATCGCGGCTTGGTTTGGGCCCAAACATGGCATCTTGGTCTCGAACCTATTGTTTATCCCGTCGATGATTGCCTTTGCCCTCGCACCAGATTACGGTTCGTGGCTGCTTATTTTCGTTATCTTGTTTCAGGGCACGTCCGGCGCGCTGTATTCGATTAGTTACGGCATCGACTTTTCAAAAGTGAAGAGTGTTGAACATGCTGGTAAAGAGATCGCCTTTATGAACATGGTCGAAAAGGTGACGACGGGGCTCAGCCCGCTGATTGGTGGAGTAATTGCTTATTTGGTGGGTCCACAGATCGTGCTAATTATTGCAGCCTTCTTGTTTACATTAGCGGCGCTTCCGCTACTCCGTACGGCCGAACAAGTGACGCCACATCAAAAACTCGATTTCAAAGGCTTTCCGTGGCACTTGGTTCGTCCAAATATTATTGCCCAGATGGCCTATGGTGTTGACGTTTTTACTTCAGGAACAGTATGGTCGCTATTTACGGCTATCTTTATTATCGGAATTGCCGCCGATAACCAAGTCTATGCCGCCAATGGCGCACTGTTATCTGTTGTCATTTTTGCCGCTCTTGGATCATCGTATGCGTACGGCAAGTTAATTGATCGCAATAGGGGACGAGAACTGCTGAAATACGCAGCAATTGCTAATGCGATGACGCACTTCCTGCGACCGGTAACCGGTTCACCTTTGGCAGTTGCTGGATTGAACGTTGCCAACGAAGCGGCGACGACCGGGTATTCAATGTCATACACGCGCGGTATTTTTGATAACGCAGACCTATCTGGTCGCCGCACAACGTATCTTGGTATCGTGGAGACATTCTCTAACCTCGGTGCCGCTATTGCCGCAGGTATGTTGGTTGTCCTGACTATGCTCTTGGGTGATCAGAAGGCGCTGGAAACCTTTTTCTACATTGCTGCCTTTATCGTTCTACTGATCGCAACTGCCAAATTCCCTCTCTACCGAAAGTAGTCGGCGTAAGGTACAATAAGGGCAAGTAGTAAGGTGGGAACCTCTCAAGGTGGCGGATAAAAAACAAGTACGAAAAAGCATTAAAGACCTGCAACGGATTAAGACGTGGCAGCTTTTAGTATTGCTGATTTTGGTTGGTTTTATTTCAGCCACATTTCTGCGCCTGAATAACATCGGTATGATCGAACGCCGCGCGGCCGTTGTCGCTGCCGACAAGGTGGGTGACGAAGAGAATACCATCCAAAGATTGTACGATCTACAACAGTATGTCAGTAGTCATATGAACACTGACCTCGGCAAAGGTGTCTACCTCGAATCTAGCTATCAGCGCGACTCCCAGGCGGCCCTGACTGCAGCCTCCGGTGATCAAAATCCTAATGGTAATATTTACAAAAAAGCACAAGAAGTTTGCGCGCCGCGATTTAGTGGGTATTCGGCCGCATATTTGCAATGTACCACTGGTGAACTAGCCAAATATCCAGCGGCCGGTGACCTTGTAAACGCTGTAAAACTGCCTTCGGCTACGACGTACCTACACTCGTTCGCGTCACCCTTCTGGTCGCCGGATTTCGCGGGGTGGTCACTAGTGTTGTGTGCGGTATTAATCCTATTAATTATTATTCGTTTACTGAGCCTCGGCATTCTTAAATTTATGCTTCATCGCCACTACCGTAGCGTTTAGTGTTGACAGCGACCCTTGTCAGGTTGTACTCTTTTCCTAGTAGCACTAATAGGAGGTATAGGAATATATCATGGCTTACAGTCACACAAACTCAAAAGGCGTCACTTACTACTTGCACAACACTGAAGTAACACTCCGTGGTGGCAAACCACAGACAATCTACTTCTTCGCAAAGGTTGAAAAGAACGCTAAGGGTCAACCAGTCGATCTTCCAGAAGACCGTATCGTTAAAGAAAACCCACGCAACGGTTTCCTTACTGTTTCAAAGAAGAAATAGTTTAGATTTCGGATCGTAAAAGTATTGCACCATAAGCTGTTTGGCCATATACTAAAGCCAAACAAACAGGTGCCAAAACTGCCCCCTCCCCGGGGGCTTTTTTTGTGGGTATTGATTGGCTGAACGTTTCTGTGAATATTTTAACTGGCAGTTGGTTATATGTCTGCTATAGTTTCTTAATCATGTTTGAGCGATATCGCAAGCCGTCAGCAGACCCCCTCCCCAGCACACAGCATGCCGATCGCTTCCTTGCGGCCCAGGCCGAACGCCTCTCCAGTCGATACACCGTCGATCATCAGCCGATTGTCTCTACTTTGTCAGAACTTTTTATCAAGACCGACATTATCCCAGCACCCGAACGTACAGCCGAGTCACAGCCTGGTATATTGAGTGAATCCCTGATTGCGGTGATTAGTCGTGTCCATAAGGCCTATATGAGGGGCTACAAGGACGATACGCAGCGCTACGACCCCTTTGACGACCAAAGCCTGGTTGGTGATGAGCAATTCACCCAGCTAGCGCCACACGAGCAACAAATAGTGATGGAGTTTTTGCAGCAGCTTAAGGCCGAATCTCGAGGCAAGCATGTCGCCCCAGAGCATATTGGCACCTTAGCTGTCTTTACGGCTATGGACGAATCCAACAGGCCTTCAGTCGAGTTGCAGGCTAGTATTCACAATAAACAAAGCAGTCACACCGCTTCGTAACATCTTAATACCATCTGATTGACATTTCATCACGTTTATGCTATTATCTAAACATGACAAACGAACGGTATCGACCGATCTCACACCAGCACAATGAACTCGTCGATCCCTACGCATTTATCGATGGGCCAACGCCGGGTGCTTTTGATGACGCCCGCGACGTAGTGAACCATGAATTTAAAGATTCTCGAGCCGCTGAATCTGTACCAGCTGTAAAGCCATTCAAGTTTGACCAGCTTGCACTCGATGCACTGAAGCAATCTTTGGCGCCACCTGTCGAAATGAAGCGCGACCGTGCGGCTTTGCGTGCAAAACTTCCACGTAACCCGCTACAATAAGGATTATTATGTCTGAGCACTATCACTCGCTGCCACATTCGACACAAGAAGCACTGCTGCAGGATACTCTTTTCGACGAAGCGATGATGAGCGATATGGCCGAGCAGGTTGGATCACTTAGCGAAGCGTATCGCCAGCTAGGAACCACCCAGCCAATACCGATAGAATCTATACCCAATCCAAACGTTGACCAGCACCCTGGTGCAGCGCTTGACCTGATGGTTCGAGCTGACGCCGTCGAGGGGATATTTGCAGGGATTAGTCACCGCAACCGAGCGCATGGTGCTCACGTTGCACGTCAAATGAGCGGTAGTTCATTTAACCGCCAGTTTAAACGCCCTGACGAAACACTATCTGAAATGATCGTTGGGACCGAACGTAGCCAGGCTGAACTGAAGCGTCATATTGCGACACTTAATGCGACGGATGCGATGCTTGAAGTTGGGTTTGATAAAGACACCGTTAACTTTACGAGTAATCGTCTGGAAGATAGAGTCGCTGGCTATGAAAAGTCAGGTAAGCGAAACGTACTTCTGCGTAATAAAGTGGCCGAGAATATACGCGCCATTGCGCTGCGCCAAGAACAGTTCAAAGACAAATAGTAAGATCGTTGCGATTAGCGTGAAGGCCACCTCGGCCTTCACTTTTATTTGCTGGTGTAGACGATTAATCTGAATTAAAAATCACGCTCGTAAGCGCGATGGATAATGGCAATGTAGTGAAGTGTTGTCCGCTAAGCCCGAACTGCTACAGTCCGTTAGATTCAAAAGTTGTACCGTCTGGCAGTGTGCAAGTTTTGCCGCCGTTTGCGCTGTCGGTGAGTGAGTATCCTGTATTTTCACACTCAAGGTAACTACGTATAGAATTTGGTTCAGTATAAAGCTTTGGAAAAAATAGGTATATTGCGGCTGCAGTAGCAAGTAGTATAGCTGCGATAACACCTGCAATAATGGAAATTTTCTTCTGTTTATTCATCTGACTATACTAACAAATAAAAGCACCTCCTTGGAAGTACTTTTATGCATAAGCTCTATGGTGGGGCTGGATAGAGTTGAACTATCTACCAAGTGGTTATGAGCCGCCTGCTCTGACCGATGAGCTACAGCCCCGTAGAGGATATTATAGCTTAGTTGTCGAGCCTGAGCTATAATAGTGAAAAGCTTATGCAAAAAATAAACATGCAAAAACTAATCTATCGGGTTCGTCACAAATTTGCGACGCGTGAAAACCTTGTCATTGCCGCTGCGTTGGTGATTACGGCCGGCTTTATTTGGGGCTCCTTAGGCATGATGCAGCGCAACTATAGCTTGCAAAAAGACGTTGATTTTAAAAAGCGCCAACTGGAGCTTACGCAGCTACAACGCGACAACTTGTCACTACAAAAGAACTTTTACCAGACGGCGGAATATCAGGAACTCGCCGTTAGGGATTCGTTGAACCTCGTTCGGCCTGGTGAAAAAGCGCTTGTTCTCCCAGTAAACAGCCAAACAGCAATCGATGCCGATAAAGTCAAAGCCAGTACGCAGTCAACCGCACTCAAGACGAGTAACCTTGAACAATGGGTAAATTTCTTATTTGGCGGGTATAGTAAGAGTATATCGAGTAAATAATTATGAATGACAAGCCAGAAAAAATTGAGATCGTCCGCGAAGTCACCGAGTCAACCGATGACCATCAGTATCGTGACACCCAGCCAATAAAGTTAGAAGTGATTCGCGATCGCTCGATTTCGGCCATCTTGAGTCTGGTTTTGGCGTTACCACTTCCGATTATGGTGATTATATTATGGGCAACGCTTGATGCGATAAAGGGGAGCGGCCAGACATTTAGTAACTTGACGATGAACGCCGTTGTTCTGTACTTATTCCAATTCTTTGTCGTGCCAGTGACGTCACTGATTTCTATCATCCTGGCAATTATCGTCGCCACCAATGCCAAGGGGCGAGCAGCTAAAATCGGCTACGTCTCACTAGGGGTTAGCCTCGTTGGTATAATCCTTTTAGCCGTATTCTTGGAACAATCTAAATAAATTGCTATTAAAGCGCGTTGCCAGCGATCTTGTACAGGACAGTAATATACGTCTGCAGTTCTTCGCGGGTAATGTGGTCGGTTGAATACAGGGTGTCTCGCAGTTCATCCCGTAGGCCGGCTTCGATTTCGTCTACCATTTCCTTATAAGAAGGGTTGAGTGTGACGATTTTGGTACGATTATCAGTTTCGAGGGCACGTTTGTTGACGATACCTTTTGATTCGAGGAGGTTGATCGTGTTGGTTGTGTAGGGGAGGGTGGTCCCGATTGTGCGCGCTAATTCAGTCAATGTGATACCGGTCGTGCCGCCGTCGTTGATGTAGCCGATAATGAACCATTGCATTGCCGTTAGGTCATAACGAACCAAGTAGTCAGATACCGTCCGGTTGATGACACGGTGAGCAGTCGCCTGAGCAATACCTGACTGGTAGGTGCTGACGTATGACATATTCGGTTCAACAAATTGACTTGATTCATTCATTTCACTTATCATACTACACTAATTACTTAACAATGTAAAGTAATCCTCTGTGAAAGAGGAGGATTACTTGTTTTTCAGTTGGGCGGCTTTGATTGAGAAATAGATAGATGTCACGACCAGTCCAACCACAAATAGCAGTTTTATAACGTATATTGGCACATTGGCTGGTTTGCCTAGTCCTGCATCTGTTTGGCCAGTTTTGATTGTGTCATAGATAACAATAAGTGCCAGGATGATGCTGGCGGCTTGTAGAATTTTCCATCGCAGTGCGTTCATACAGTCATCATAGCAAACAAAAAGAACCTCCACGAGGGAAGTTCTTTTAATAATCTTGGTTGCGGGGGTAGGATTTGAACCTACGACCTTGTGGTTATGAGCCACACGAGCTGACCACTGCTCCACCCCGCGACGCAGATTCTATATTAACAGATGAGACGGCTTTTATCAAGCCTCCTAGGCGAGTTTGCTAGCAGCAACACGGATAGCTTCGGACCAACTAAGGAAGGCGTGGGGAGTGTCTGCAACTTGGGCAGCGGTAAGTCCGTGTTTCACTGCGATACCGATCTCGTGGATCATTTCAGAGGCATGAGGGGCGACAATAGTGCCTCCTAGGACAACACCTTTTTTGTCGGTAATGATCTTGACGAAACCATCACGGAAATCCGACGTATTGCTCCGGGCAATAATGTTGAGTGGGGCAATCGCTTTTTTGATTGCCAAGTCGCGTTTGCGGCAGTCGTCTTCCGAGAGGCCGACGTGGGCGACTTCGGGGTTGGTAAAGATAATCCCAGGAGTGGCGGTGTAGTCGGGAATGGCTTTGGCCTTTTCGAACATGTTGTGGGCAGCGATGCGACTCTCCAGGATAGCGGTGTGGGTGTGGCTGTCGCGACCGAGTGCGTCACCAGCAGCGTAGATATGTTTCACGCTAGTTTGCAGGTTGTCGTTAACGTCGATGCCTTTTGGCGTGTATTTTACTGAGGCATTTTCTAAGCCAAGGTCTAGGTTGGGTGCACGGCCAGTGGCCACAAGGATTTCGTCAGCTTTGATGTATTTCTCGACACCACCGCGGGTGATGAGGATCTTTTTACCGAGACCCTCTTTTACGACCGATAGGACGCGGGAGTGGGCGAGGACGGTAACGCCTTTTTGTTCAGTCAGGATTTTTTCAAGCAACTCCCCTACTTCGGGGTCTTGCTTTGGCAAGATGCGGCTAGCTTGTTCGGCGATGTAGACCTTGGTGCCGAAGGTGGCCATCATTTGGGCGATCTCAACACCGTGACTGCCACCACCAATAATGAATAAACTTTTTGGTGGACGAATCGCTTCGAGGATAGTGCGAGGGGTGAAAAACGAGACATCAGTTAATCCTTGGACATTAGGTGTCATCCATGATGATCCGGTGGCAATCAGGAAGTGGCTGGCTGACAGGTGGCGACGATTGACACTAATTTCATTAGGACTTAAGAAATGTGCAGTCGCATTGTAGGCGCTGATGCCATGGCTTTCATAAAATTTACGGTTGCCGGCAGCCCCGGTGCGCTGCACTGCCAGTTCTTTCCAGGCACGGATTGAGGGGTAGTTATAGCCAAGGGTCGAGGTACGGAGGCCGAACTTGTCACCATGGCGAGCTTCGTCGTACAGACGGGCAACGTGCAAAAGTGCTTTGGTTGGGACGTCACTCCAGTTTGGTGAGTCACCGCCGAAGGTATCAGCTTCTACAATAGCGACGCGTTTGCCTGCACGAGCGGCGATCGTTGCTGCCGCACTGCCACCGGCGCCGCTGCCGATAACGATAAGGTCATAGTCGAATGTGTGTGATTGGGCCATCGTTATTTCTCCGTATCTTCTTATAATGTCGTTTTATGTTGTTCGTATAAATAGGCAGCGTCGGGATGATGGGCGCGTAGATGCCGGGTGGCAACGAGGCGCAAATCGTGACTGGTCACTTCGGGTCGATGCTCGAGCCATTCCAAGACATAATTTGTCACAGCGTTGGCGATATTATCAGCCTGGCCAGAAGGCGTTCGCGCGCTTAAGGTTGCTGCGACGATGCTTTGGTGAAGCTTTGTTTTATCAAATGACTCGGTCGGACGTTGGCCTTGGCGTTTAATGATAGAAACGTGTGTGCGATCGTCGGTCATTAGATTGCTCCTGCGACATCACTCATAATTTTACTGACGTAAACGAAGAATCCGAGAATAGCCAAAGCACCACCAGCAGCAAACTGGATGAAATGCTTGTTGTCTTCGCGCCACTTTTGGATACTGCTAAGTTTGTGGCCGCTACTGATCAGGACCCAGATACTGAATAGTGTCAGCAAAGAAATGACGGCGTAGATGGCGATACCAACCAATTGCCAAGCGCCGGGCAATTGGATGATGACGAGCGCACTAATGATCATCGGTGCCGCGATGAATAACAGTTCGCTAATAACGCTTGTCAGGCCTAGGCTGAAGGCTTCAGCGCTGTGTTTGGTGGCTTTGCTGCGATCACTGAGGTGTCGGGCAAATGAACGGGGAATCCAGAGTGAGGTGCCCTTTTCGCGGCGGTAGTAAAAGAACCAGACGGCCAGGCCGACACCGATGAGTAGGCCGCAGGCAATAGCCCAGACGAACTGTGGCGCTTCGTTGCCAAAGATATGAATAAACAAGAATGAAATAAACGTTAAGGCGAGCAATGTCATGACACCGACACCAGTCACAAATCCGAAGGTAAGTCGGAGTACGCGGTTTTGTGAAGTTTTGGTTCCGATCGCGTGTCCGCTAAGCAGCGTTAATACACTAACGCTCAGCTGGAAGCTGGCGTGAATCAGGGCCGCAAGGGTGACGATAGCGAGAGACGAGGCGATGTCCATGTGTTTATTTTTTTGATTTCCTCTGACTGTATTTATACCATAACCGTCACACCTCAGTCAAAGATATTAGCAAAAGCATATTGACTTTTTATGACGTTTGTGCTTAAATAAGTACATCAAACAACAAAAACAAAAAAAGGCAACAAACTCACATGGATACCACCAGCAGCCAGATCGAACCAGTCACAATGAGCGAAGTATTGGAACTGGCGACCTGGGATCGTCCACGATCAAATCAGGAACTGCGTAACTTTATTTCTAGTCGTGAAGCAATCGTTGCTGAGCAGTAAATAGAAATAATAGGGGACACACATAGGGCATCACTGCCCTATTTTTTTGTTGCCCACTCACCTATTTTTAAAAAGGAAAAGCCCCGCTTTCGCGGGAGCGGGGCTCGACCGTAAAGCGGGGTTAGTTGGGTGGTGCTTGGCGTTCGCCGATGCCGTTGAAGGTATGGTTGGTGAGTTTGCCGACCACTTGCAGGGCTGTGTAGGCCAACAAGCGGATCGGTCCTTTTGTCCACCATTGCAGGTTCTGCGAACTGGGATCGAACCCGACCCACGGAACCTTTGTCGACATGATCTTGAAACCAGCCGAGCGTACCCTACTTCTAACCATCTGAAGATGGATGAACGGGTTGGCGACGACGATAACGTCGGTGACTTCATAGTGCCGAAACAGCGGGTAGGCAACGCCGAGAACGTCACCGCTGTCGAGATACTTTTTGCCACCCGGTTTGATCGATGCGTCCTTTTGGGTGACGATGAAGCCAGCGGTTTCATCGTGTTCCTCGAGATACTTCGCGATTTCCCACTGGGTGACCGGAATGACGACTTCGCCACCTTGGTGCAGCTCGTCAATGATCGCCGCGACGGCCTTGGCTAGCTTGATGTTCACAGGTCCGGGCTCGTCTTTTTCGCTGCGTTTGGCGAAAGAGAGAGCGACAACACCAGTTGCCATGAGATTCCTTTCTCGAATCGATCGCCACTCAAGCGAGTAACGGGCATATAATAACACTTTTAGTACATTAAATCAACGTATACAAATCTAGTTGTTGACTTTATATAGTACTATGTATAACATAGGACTATGAACGACATAGACAATACTATTCAACAAAACGCCGACGCCTACGCCGAGCAACTGGCAGTCCAGCTGCGAAAAGGCTTTCTCGCCTACTGTGTGCTGCGGGTCTGCGCCAAGGAACCAAAATATACCAGTGACATTATCCGCCAACTACAATCAGCCGAATTGGTTGTCGTGGAAGGCACGATTTACCCGTTGCTGTCACGGCTACAAAAAGATGGCTTGCTGACGCACGAGTGGCAAGAGAGCGAGCAGGGGCCGCCGCGCAAATATTACCGGACCACTGACTACGGCGCTAAAGTAGCCGAGCAAGTAAATCAACGAATCGACGCCTTGCAGGCAACATTAAAGAAGTTATAAGGAGAATTATATGAAAGACATTACCCGGATCCATATCGCAAAAGTTCCTTATAGCATCGAACTTTCTGCTAAAAAAGAATTAGAAACATACATTAGCGCACTCGAGGCTTACACAGCTGACGCTGAACTTTTACAAGACATTGAAATTCGTATCACCGAACTACTACTTGAACGTGGCGTTAAACAAGAAGATGTCATTGCGTCGGCGGACGTAGCGGCAATTCGTGAACAACTTGGTGAGCCAAAAGAGTTCATGACCGACGAAGCAACGGCTGATGTTGATGCAGAGATCCTTTCAAAAGATGGCTCACGCAAACTATATCGAAACCTCGACAGTGCGGCTATCGGCGGCGTACTGAGCGGTATTGCCAGCTACATCCGCGTTAACGTTGTATGGGTGCGACTTGCATTTATCATTGTCTTCTTCCTATCGGCTGGACTTGTCACGGTGCTATATATCCTGGCCTGGCTGATCATTCCTCCAGCTAAAACGGCGGCTGAGAAGTTGCAGATGACCGGACGACCGGTGACGTTGTCATCGATTCGCGAACTAAATGAATCGGGCGCCGGCATTGATACTGAACGACGAGCCGCGATTATTAAAAGAGTCTTAACGACGACGCTTGGGATTGGCGCGATCCTGACAGCACTCGGCGCAGCAACCGCCATGGTTGCGGTTGGTATTCAACTGGCGCATGGCGATGCCGGTGATCAGCTGAACGATTACCAAATTCCTGTCATGTTGATGTTTGTCAGTGGCGTACTGCTACTGGCCTTGTCGCTGCTGGTTGCTATCGCTGCCTTTACGCAAAAGTTTAACAAGCGTATTTGGATCAGTGCGATCGTGATTATTGCTCTTGGGCTTGGTGCATTCGGATCAGCGATTACTCTCGGTTCTTTGCAACAACGATCTGCGTACGAAGCCATTGAGCGCAATACTGTTGAAGTAGTCGAAAAACTACCGGCGAACTTCACTTCTGTGAAATCACTATCAATTGATATTACCGATGCAACTAACTTTACCTACGTTGTTGATCCGGCTGCGCCAAGTATTAAGCAGCGTATGCTGAAGGGCTCACCAAAGGCGAAAGTTGTTGTTGAGGGTGGCGTAGCTAAAGTTTCACTTGAAAAGTCAACGCCGCGTCCATACGGTCATGAAGCTGCGATTACTATCTATGGTCCAGCGATTGACGATATTATCGTAACCAATGGCTCGGTACTATATGATGCTGGCGCGCAGTCAAAACTAAAAGTTGAAGCCCGTAATGGTTCGATGGTTTCGGTTGCCGAATCACGTATCGACACGCTAGATGTAACGCTCGATGGATCGGCTCAATTTGCCGCTGATCAAGCATCGGTCTCAGCTGTTAACTTATTCTTGTCTGGTCACCCAGATGTGAATCTTGGAAATATCAAGACGCTGACCGCGAAGGGACCAGACGCTTGTGCAGCTACTGCGACAGCAACTGTGACAGTTCAAAATATTCTCAGTGCAACGTACGAATATAACGGCTTACAAACTGCTAGTAAGACGATGGCAGATCCTTGCTTCAAGTTGTCGATCGGCAGCGAAGAGATGCGTATCTACGATTACCAAGATTAATTTCTGTACATATAAAGAACCCTGCTGTGAAGCGGGGTTCTTTTATGTTGTGGTAACATTGACATCACAACATAAATATTCTAATATATACGCAGCGTTATATGTGATGAGTATGTCCGACCTTAAGGAGCAATCATTAACCAAGCAACGAGTACCATTTCCGCAGTTTCGTACGACCCCATCAAGATGAGGAGAAGCAAGGAAAGTGTCGTGGATATGATCCATGGCTACAAGAGCGAGTTTCGGCTTGCCACCGGCAAACCGGCGAGTACGCTGCAGATCCTGACCGATCTGGGTGTGCGGTCCAAAGGCTCTCAGTACATCGTGCCGTTCGCGGCTGACGTGCTGGGCGTTGAGCTTCCGGAGACCAAGCTGGAGTTCGACAAGCTGATGCAGGCATGTCGTGATCAGGCAAGCACGCGCGTGCTCGATCCGAGAGCCGTCAAGGCACTCGCGATCTGCTGGCAGTTGCGGCTGCTGAGCAAGGGGTGGAGTGATGACGTTGGTGAGTCGCTAGAAGGTGACATCAACCTCGTCATCAACATGCTGGTCGATGCCTACAAGCCATGGAATGAGTAGTGGTGCACACGAGGCAGGAGTGAATCAGAGCAAGTACCGTTTTCGCAGCTGCGAGAACAGGGAAAGAGGCTCGGGTTACCCTGCCTCTTTTCATGTCCAAAAATAGGGAAATAAAAATAACCTCCGAAGAGGTTACAGTATAATTTTGGTAGCAGCGACAAGAATTGAACTTGTGACCTCGAGCTTATGAGTCTCGCGCTCTAACCAACTGAGCTACGCTGCCATAAAGTACAGGGATGATTGTATCAAATAAGCAGCAATTATTCCAGAGGTGAAAAAAATAACATTGTACTTTTCGCATCGTATTTGATTTAATAGATTTATCAAATCTAAAAAATAAAAAACAAATCAAAAAAGAAGCGTCATGAACATAAAAGAACAGCTTGAAACATTGAAATCAAAAGAAATGGATCGCAAAGAGTTTTTGAAATATGGCTTTACGATTTTACTTGCCGTCGTCGGCGTGACGGGACTAGTGCGAACACTTGTCGGTAGTCACAGCGCGATCACTAGTCCATTGCAGGAGTCTGACAACGCTAACGCATACGGCGCTTCCGCCTACGGACGATGACCATGGAGCGGCTGCAACGCATTCGCTCACCCTTCCTTATTACCACTAGTCTGTTCGCGCTCGTCGCGTTGTTATCGTTTGGCTTAATCTTCTCATCCCGTGCTTACGCTGAATATGATTGTGGGACGTATAGTTCTGGAAACTATAACTCCGAAGACTATCAGGCCGCCTGTGGCGCAACGGCACCAGCTGGTACCAATTCTAACGATTCTAGTTCGGCAACTAATTCCGAGACATCACCCAGTTCGAATAGTTCAACTTCCGGTGGGTTGATCCTTCCGGTCCAAGAGCCCGTTGTCGTCACGCAAGATGAGGTTGTGATGCTTGATGATTTTGCCCGCTATGAGAACGGCGATGGCCAGCACTTGATCGTTACGCAAGGACAGCGGCTGCTCTTTACGCTGAAGGGTCAACAATACAGCATCACGATCAAAGAGATAACGGCAGACTATATGATCGTGGCGATTTCTTCGGCGCTCGCAGATCTGACCATACAGCGCACCAGCCTGGCTGAATACGACGCCGACAAAGATGGTAGCAATGACATTTCAATTGCCTATACCGATTTACAGGGCGACCAGGCAGAGATTGAAGTCCATAAAGTCATTACGCAGTCACTCGTTACCCCAGCCTCTGCGGCGATTGATGAGAATGCTGACGTGCCAAGTAAAAATGCACCGACCTATCTTTTGTGGCTCTTGCCGCTCATTATTACAATCATCATCGCTGTCATATTGCTGATTAAAGCGCGCCGCAGACACAGTCAACGGGCTTAGTGTTGTATTTTTAATTAGTAAGATTATAATTGAAATAATACAAAAGCGTAAGCTACATTTGGGATAAAGGATTAGGATCGATGGCTCGTTTACCGGTTCCAGGATCAGATAAAGGTCAGTGGGGTGAAGTACTCAATACCTTTCTTTCCGAGTCGCACACATCGACTGGATCTTTAAAGCCGGCCATCGTCGAAGAATCGCACCTTGATAGCGCAGTTGCGGCAAAACTTAATCAGGTAGATGATCTCTCGACCGTTGCAAGAACGGGCAGTTATGCTGATCTATTAAATAAGCCTGTTATTCCAATCAGCCAAACTGCATCGGTACTTGTCGTAACAGGGTCCGAAGTTCGCCCAACCGCTTCGACGGTCTTTTGGATTGGCGGCCTCGCGCAGCCAACAAATATGATCACGGGCGATCTTTGGTTTACGCCAAATGCTCCCGGTGACACGACAGCTCCATCGGTTCCAACCGGTCTTACCGCTTCGAATATTACCTCGAGTGGATTTACCGTCTCGTGGACACCAGCGACTGACACTGTTGGGGTTACTGGATACGAGGTTCGTCTTGGTGGAGTTGGTTACAATACGACACTCAGCCCGACACTTGCTATCACCGGACGTAGCGGAAATACCCCATATGTCGTTACAGTCCGGGCTCGTGACGCCGCTGGCAACTGGAGTGCAGAATCAGCACCAATTACAGTTACGACAACTACTGCTATCTTGACGCAGCATAATGTCTTTGGCTCGTCGCCGTACCCTGCTGCCATGTTGAAATACAACGAAGGTGATATTATTCGTGTCGCCACTGGCTTTATCGTCAGTACATCCACGGGCTGGAAGATTAAAGGCGCGCGTGTTTACATTCCAGCCGGTATCACTGTTCCGCAATCATTAACTGTCTATGCATTTATGCCGGTAGGAATGGTACCTGACCTTGCATCGCCGGTCAGTATCGCGTCGATAGGCAACGTTGTCGTCGGGCAATGGAATGAAGCGACCTTTACGACAGCTTCGTTTATCACACCGGGTCAACCTTTCTGGATTGGGTATCAATTTGGTGACGGCACATATCTATCAAGTAGTAGTGGCGCGCTGAGTGATGCTGAGATTCACGCGACCGATGGATCAGACCTCAGTATGATGGACAGATTTACGTATGCTCGTAATTACTATCGCCTTGGGACAGGTAGTACAACGGCATCTGGTGTTGGTGGCCAGGGTTACGGTATCGATGTCATTGTTTCGGAGGTATAGTGAATACAATTGATAGCAATCAGTCGCCACTTAATGCCAAATTACTTACGGCGAATGGATTGGTGGACGGCCATGTGGTCCAACGAAACCAGCCAGTTGTTGTGCCAGTTATTTTGAACGAACCGATACTATTCATTACGACAGCCGGCGGCGCACCGATTCTCGATAGAGAAAACTACGTCACATGTACGTATAAAATTGTGAACGAACAGGGCTTTGGTGCGACATTGTTCGAACAACCTGGTCGTATTCGTGGTCGCGGGAATTCAACTTGGTCAATGCCTAAAAAGCCGTATAAAATTAAACTCGATAATTCCGTCGGTATCCTGGGAATGCCAGCGAGTAAAGATTTTGCACTGTTGGCTAATTATATCGACCCTGTGAAAATTCGTAACTCACTTGCCAGTGAAGTGAGTAATCGAACGGGGTTACCTTGGGCACCACGCAATCAAAGTGTTGAGGTATATCTGAACGGGGATTATAAGGGGCTTTATTTGCTAACCGAATCAGTTGAAGTGGAGGCAAGTCGTGTTAATATTGCCAAAATTAAAGCGACGGACGTCAGCGGATTAGCGATCACTGGCGGCTATGTTCTAGAAGTCGACACGCGCCTCGAAGAAAACAACGAAATTGGCTGGCGCACACGCTTGAACGTGCCGATTATTTTTGATATTCCTGACGGTGATGTGACGCCGCAATTTAACTATGCCAAGAACTTTACCCAGCAATGTGAGGATGCCCTTTTTGCTGAAGATTTCACGAACGGAGCCTATACCAACTTGATGGATGTGAATTCATGGGCTGATTGGTACCTGGTGAGTGAGCTGCTTGCGAATAATGACAGTGGTTTTGGTGCCTCTGTAAAAATGTACAAACCGCGCGACACAGCGACGACTATCGGCAAACTTCACTTAGGTCCAATATGGGATTTCGATGCGTCGGTCGGCGTAACGTTCTTTATCGAACACCCAACTAATCGGTGGTGGACACGTGTCGGGGCGTCGTGGATTGCGCGTATGCTTGAGGATCCAGCTTTTAAAGCGCTTGTTGTGTCGCGTTGGGCGAGCCTAAGATTAAAGTTACTCGACCAGAGTAATAGTATTTATGATTGGATAGCGAACATGCAGGAATCACTGTCTGGGGCAGTCCGCCGGGATAGCGAAATATGGAGTAACGGTTATGCACCTAATGTCACAGCATGGCTCCAGGATCGCATCGCGTGGATGGACGGTGAGTTTACTAACGGCTATGCTGACACGACACCACCAGTTTCGCCAGTAGGATTTGATACCACCAATATTACGGCAACCAGTGTGTCGTTTAGCTGGAGTGACATTGGAGCAGCTAGCGGTGCGGGGGTTGTGGGGTATCGGATTCGCTGTAACGGTAGCATTGCGGCGATCACTAATTATCCATACAGTACGCCAATTAATGTCGCGATTGTTTCTGGTCTGATGACCGGTACGACGTATTCATTTACGATTGAGTCGCGCGACGGGACGGGCAACTGGTCGGTTGCTTCGGCGCCACTAGTTGTGACGACCGCCTAATTAGGTATATACTAAGGGTAGCCACGCGACACTCACTGACTTTTTGTTAAGCGTCCCTCGCGAACGGTCATTCAATTGTCTTCGGATATCCACTAAGAAACGGGTGAATGCACGGACAATACAGTTCAAAACGTTTCTCTAACCAACTCTTAGAGGATTTTTGACATGAATGACGAAACTTTTATTAATGAACAAATTGAGGTAATTGCTGTCTTTGGCGGCGGTCACCACCCAGTAAAAATCTTGAAATTTAAACGGCCCAGTGGACGCGTTGTTGAGGTGACAGAGCTCGGGCTGCGGCACCCAGTCAGCAATGGCAATAAAACGATTCACATGTTCGACGTCACCGACGGCGGGGCGGACTATCGATTAGAATTTGATAGCGAGCGACTGACTTGGCACTTAACGATGGAGGCGGATCACTATGAACGAGTTCAATAACGAACGACCGTTGATCATGCACATCGACCTGAACAGTTGCTTTGCGACTGTCGAACAGCAGGCCCGACCGATGTTGCGTGGCCGACCGATCGCGATCATTAACCGCATGACGGAACATACCGCCATTATTACGGCGAGCTATGAAGCGAAAGCCAAGGGTGTTAAAGTCGGCATGAAGTTCCGCGAAGCCAAAGCCCTCTGCCCAGACATTATTGCGCTTGAAAGTGACCCATCGAAGTACCGTTACGTCTATCACCGCCTACTCGATATTATGAAAGAGTATTCGGCCCACGTCACGATGAAAAGCATCGACGAGGGAGTCATCGACTTTCATAATACGACCGCCGAAATGCAGGGCCGTGACCTGGTGGAAATTGGGATGGAAATTAAGCAGCGGCTGAAAGACGAAATCGGTGTTTGGATGCGTTGCAATATTGGGATTGCGACGAATCGGTTCTTGGCCAAGACCGCTGCGGGGCTGCACAAGCCTGATGGATTAGATGTTATCACACCAGCTAATATCCACGAGGTCCTTGGGACTATGAAAATGACCGACCTAACAGGTATCGCCCATCGCAACGAAAAACGGCTGAATAGTGTGGGTATTTTTACGCCACTCGAATTCTTGAGTGCCGATGTTGTGACGCTGCAAAAGATTGTATTCAAGAGTGTGGTTGGTCGCTGGTGGTATGATCGGCTACGCGGGTTTGAGGTTGATGATGTTGAGTCAGATATCAAACGAGTAGGCCGACAGTACGTCTTGGAAAGTTTTAATTTATCACAGGATGAGATCAGCCAACGTTTGCACCATTTGTGTGAATCGGTTGGGTCGCGGATGCGTTCGCAGAACAAATCGGCGAGGGGGATCTATGTCTACGCCAAAACCCTCGAGCGGGGATATTGGCATGCCTCGATGATGTCGCAGGTGCCGTTCTCGTCAGATCAAACGATTTCACTTTTAGCGCGGCAGCTATTTGAAAAAGCTCCGGATGGACTAAAGGAGATAGGGTTGCACTGCTACGAATTAGAGCCAATCGAAAGTCAGCAAGTGAGCTTCTTTAATGATCAAATTGTCCACGAAAGGCAAGTGACGGATGCTATCGATGGTATCAATGGCCGCTTTGGTGAGAGGACGATCCACTCGGCTAACACACTTGGGACCGGCATCTACGTCAAGCAAAAAATACCGTTTGGTAGTACCCGTTACCTATAATGCTTGTGCTCCATCTTTCTTTCTGGTTAACTAAGAATAATTACTGAAAACTACTAATGCTTAGGGTCAAAAAACACACATGCCAATCAGGGATCAAATTGATGCGTTGCTGCAAGAAAAGATGGATCGTAAAGATTTTCTTAAGTATGCAGGTACGATTGTTTTGGGTGTCGTTGGTATTACTGGGATTGTGCGTATGCTCCTTGGTAGCCGAGGCCTGCTCGATAACGCGCCTGCGACGCCGCCAGCAAAGACCAGCAATGGCTACGGTAGCTCTTCGTACGGCAAGTAATTGTCGTCCCTTTAAAACACGCTCCACATCTGTTATAATAGGTTTAAATTACTGAAAACCTAAACGGAGTTTTTCTTATGTCTGGACACAGCAAGTGGTCAACAATCAAACGTGAAAAGGGCGCCAAAGACGCCAAGCGCGGTGCTATCTTCACAAAAATCGGTAGTCAAATTGCCATCGCTGCCCGCAGTGGTACTGATGTCACTATGAACTCAGCGCTGCAAATGGCGATTGAAAAAGCGAAGCAAGCCAACATGCCAGCTGCTAACATCCAGCGCGCCATCGATCGTGCAGCTGATAAAAACGCCGCTGCGCTCGAAGAAACAACCTATGAAGCGATGGGTCCAGGTGGGGTTGGTATTATTATTGAGACCGCCACTGACAACAAAAACCGAACCTTCCCAGAACTAAAGAATGCGCTCGCGAAGAACGGTGGCCGTATTGCTGATGCTGGTAGCGTTATGTTCCAGTTTACTCGTAAGGGTGTGATTAATGTCGCTGCTTCCGGTGAAGACGCCTTGCTAACCGTGCTTGATGCCGGCGCCGAAGATGCTGTTGAAGAAGACGGCGAAATGGTTGTCTATACAGAGCAAAAAGAACTTGCCAAAGTCCGCACTGCCATTATGGAATCAGGGCTGACCGTTACAGGTGCTGAACTGCAATATGTTCCGAACAATACAATCGAAATTTCAGACACCGAACAGGCCGAAAAAGTCTTGAAAGTTATGGATGCGATCGATGACCTCGATGATGTCACGAGCGTCCATACCAATGCCGATATTACTGCTGAAGTCTAACCTTCGCTTGCTAGCTCATAACTAGTTAATCTTTCCTTTCTATACTGAGAAGCATGCTGAAAGCTTTTCTCGGATTTTTGGTGAGTGTGGTAGTTCTCCTTTCGAGTGCGTGTGTCTTCTCCCCGGCACACGCAGCTTCAGCTACTGTGATTATTTCTCAGATTCAGGCCGGCGGAGCTGGCGCTGCTACGCAGGAATTTGTCGCTGTCTATAATAATTCCACTATCGAGGTGGATATTACTAACTGGTGTCTGACGAACAAAACAAATATCGTCTTTGCCTGTTTCACGGCTGGTGCAAATCAACTGCGTTATCTGCCACCACATAGCTACGCCATCGCTGGTTCGACAGCGTTGGTCACTGCGTTGGCTTCATCACGATTCTTTACGACAACATATATGCCACTCAGCCAAAGTAGCGGTAGTATCACAGGAGGAGGGGATACGGTCTCACTGATTAACCAGACAGGTGCTGTTGTTGATCAACATAACTGGACAACATCACTGGCCGGCGGAACGCAACTAGAGCGCCAGAAACAAGCCGATCCGTTGATGTATATCGATACCGATATATCTGCTGATTGGTCCGTAGTCTCCACAACACATATTCCCCAAGAAGCCACTGTACTTGAGACCGTCACTATCGATCTATGCGCAAATATTGAGGGTGACCAATTGGTTGTCCCTGAGGGTATGGTTGTTGATGTAGGGAACAATTGCCACTTACGGGTGATTATCAAGATTGCGATTACGGAGCTGCTGCCTAACGCGATTGGTAGTGACGAGGGCAATGAATTTATTGAACTCTTTAATCCCAACGACGTTGCAGTCAATCTGGCGGGCTATATGTTGTGGGTTGGACCAAAACTGGATGTATCATATGATTTTCCAACATTAGCAACTATTCCGGCACATTCGTACGTTAGTTTTTCTAATACTGATATTCGTTTCAGCTTATTAAATTCATCAAGCCAGGTACGCATCACGACTGAGGACGGTAGTGTCGTTGATGAATCACCTGCCTACATCGATCCAAAAGACGGCGCTAGTTGGGCACTGGTCGGCAATGTGTGGCAGTACACAACGTTGCCTACTCCCGGTGTTGAAAACGTCTTATTGGCTGTCGACAACGCGGTTGAGTCTGAAGCCGAGTCCACGCCAACCCCATGCGCCGTGAATCAGTATCGCAATCCCGACACGGGCCGCTGCCGATTGCTGGCATCTACCGGTTCAGTCGTGACGCCGTGTAAGGATGGGCAGTATCGAAGCGAGGAAACCAATCGCTGTCGCAATATTGCAGCTGATACCAAAACCGCCACACCATGCGGCCCAGGGCAAGAGCGTAACGCCGAAACGGGTCGATGTCGCAAGATCGCTGCCGCATCGACACCAGCGCCCTGTAAAGAGGGTCAAGAGCGTAATCCTGACACGAATCGCTGTCGTAATAGTATTAAAACTCCAAGCGCTGACTATGCAGTCCTGGGTGCGAAAGCCGAAAATGGCGGCAGCTGGTATGCCTGGGTTGCGATTGGTGGCATCCTGTTGTTGGCACTCGGCTATGCGGTGTGGGAGTGGCGCGACGAGGTTGGAAAGTTTGTTCGAAAATATATTCGCTGGCTGCCGCTGTTTGCGCGACTTCGCAAGTGACTTATACTACTAGGATGAGAATCATTGGCATCGACCCAGGAACGGGTATTTTGGGATTTGGCGTCGTCGACGTTACTAAGGGTAAATTCAAACTAGTTGAAGCTGGAGTGATCCGCACACCGCCCCATACTGCCCACGATGAACGCCTCGAAGAGATCTTTGACGGATTAACTGAAATTATTGCCAGCACCAAGCCCGATGCTTTTTCGATCGAGAAACTCTTTTTTACGAATAATGTCACAACGGCCATGACGGTGGCTGAAGCACGTGGCGTCGCAATTCTTGTTGGTCGCCAGGCTGGACTGCCGATTGCAGAGTATACCCCGCCACAGATAAAACAATCTTTGACCGGCTACGGCAAAGCCGACAAAAAGCAGGTCCAGGAGATGGTGCGCATCCAACTAGGGTTAAAAGAAGTGCCAAAACCGGATGACTGTGCGGATGCACTCGCTGCAGCTATCACACACTCGTTGATGAGTCGCTTTGAAGACTAATACTAAATATTCGATCACTCTCAGTTTCTTGGCTTTTCATAAATCGTAAGTACTGGCGTGATTTGTTATCAAAAAGGGAAGTAAGACGCCGTGGTCGCATCCAGTCGCCCCGCCGATCGTCGACATAAAAGCCGATACTCGAGTAACGATCAAAGCGCCAGTCGTCGTGCAGCATATGAATTTTCCGTGAAACTGCCAGGGCTTCGTGGCGCCCCCGTAAATGATCAAATATAAATATCGTATCAAACGGCAGCGTAGTGAACATCGGATTGTCTTGGATGAAATCAGCGTAAGTGAGCAGTAGTACCTGTCCCAGTTCTTCGATAGCGCTCTTTCGCGTAGTATGCATCAGTAAATGAACGCCTCGCTGTGTTAATGAGTAGGCGAGCAAGTCGATGTTCGCGGCGAACCCTTTTGTCATGTTAGTTGTGCCGAATAATCCAGGTAGTTGTGCGCGAGGTGAAAGATTATCCTGTAACACTGTCATAAAGAATGCCTTATCAAGATTGCTTCTGAAAAAAGCGGTGTCTTCACTCGCACTAATCCAGACGTGGAAGTAGCCGCTATCTTGGAGTAAGGCGTTATGGAGGAAGCTTTGCATAGGATTGACTATAGTCCGCGGATCTTGCGCTGCAATTAACTTTTTTGCGGAAACACCGGGCGCGCTATAGATGTGTCATAATAGATTTATGATTGCGCATGTTTCTGGAATAGTGGCTGAAAAATTTGCGAACTCGGTAATCGTTGATGTTCACGATATAGGGTACGAAGTTCAAACACCAACAACTGACTTTGACAGAGCTCTTTTAGGTGAGCCGGTGAAATTCTATACCTACCACCACATTCGCGAACAATCTCAAGAACTCTTTGGTTTTTCATCACTGGCCGGCAAGAAATTATTTGAACTACTTATTACCGTTCAAGGTGTCGGTCCAAAGGCTGCTTTGGCTATTTTGAGCCTCGGTGAAAGCGAAGCGGTTCGTAATGGCATAGCTAATAGTGACAGCGCTTTTCTTTCGAAAGCTAGCGGTGTCGGTAAGAAAACTGCCGAACGTGTCATTGTCGACTTGTCCGACAAAGTCGGCTTAGCGGTCAACGTGGCGCATGCCAGCGGATCTGTCGCCACACTTGCCGGTGATGAAGCGCTTGAAGCTTTGATGTCACTTGGATACAACTTGAATGATGCCATGGCTGCACTTGAATCAGTCCCAACCGACCTGCCGACTGCACAGCGCGTCACTCTCGCCTTGAAGGGTCAAAGCTAATGGCTATCGAACGTATCGTCGACACCAGTGACCACGAAGAGGACATCGAAGAGCAGATTATTGAAGTCTCGCTTCGTCCGCAAACATTTGATGATTACATCGGGCAAGATCGCCTAAAAAAGAATTTAAAACTTGCTATTGAAGCTGCTAAAAAGCGCGACGAACCACTCGATCACATCCTTCTTAATGGTCCACCAGGACTGGGTAAGACAACGATGGCGACCGTGATTGCCAACGAAATGGGCAAGAGTATTCGTGTGACGTCGGGTCCGGCAATTGAAAAAGCGGGTGACCTCGCCAGCATCCTGACAAACCTGCAGGACGGCGACATTCTATTTATCGACGAAATTCACCGACTCGGCCGAACTGTCGAAGAAGTTTTGTACTCTGCAATGGAAGATTACAAACTCGATATTATGATCGGTAAAGGTCCGGCTGCACGCAGTGTACGCCTTGATCTTCCTAAGTTTACCGTTATCGGCGCAACGACTCGTGCTGGCGCATTGGCGGCTCCGCTTCGTGACCGCTTCGGCCACATCTATCGCTTAGAGTTCTACGAAACAAACGAAATTGGCAGGATTATCACGCGTGCTGCCGAGATCCTAGGGAGCAAAATTGACGAAGCATCGGCAACAACACTTTCGACCAGGGCTCGTTTGACGCCTCGTATTGCTAACCGCCTTTTAAAGCGCGTCCGTGACTACGCTGATGTAAACGGTGACGGTATCATCGACACTGTTATTACCCGTAAGGCGCTCGAACTACTTGAAGTTGACGAGCTGGGACTTGATCCTGGTGACCGTAACCTTTTGACGCACATGATCAACAATTACGGCAGTGAACCGGTAGGACTCAATACGATCGCTGCACTGACTGGCGACGAAGCAACGACCATCGAGGATTTTTACGAACCGTACTTGCTGCAAATTGGCTTTATTGAACGTACGCCACGAGGACGACGTGCAACCGCTAAGGCATTCAAGCACCTGGGCAAAACTCCTGAGGAACCGACGGCGTAGGCTGTATACTATTAGTATGAATTCTGACGAAACCACTCCTGAACAAAACTACAATGACCCTGTCGCCTATGACGCTGAGGGTCGTCCGCTGTATGCCCACCCACCTCGTCTTATGACTAAACCTGCTGCACAGCAGGTAGTCCACGTCGCTCGTTCAATCGAACCCGTTGCCCAGGTGGTCGGTGAAGAGACGAAAAAGAAACATGAACGATCAACTCGAATGTACCCGACACTCAACTTGAGTGAGGGTGAATATATTATTAGCGCTGTTCGTCGTCATCCGATTGGGCTTGTCATTCCGATGTCTATCGGTGTGCTGTTGATTGCGGCGGCCTTAACGATCCTTACGGGATATCCTGCGATCGCCGATGCCCTTAATTTTACGGGGACACTCGCTGAAGTTGCGACGGTTACGACGCCGATTTTGCTATTCTCTGCCGTTGTGGCGCTAGGGATGTTTGTCGTTTATTACGTCTATGTAAATAATAAGTTCTTCTTAACTAACGAGAGTGTGATCCAAGAAATCCAGGTGAGCCTTTTTTCACGCCACGAGCAAACCGTTAGTTTAAATAATATTGAAGACGCGAGTTACGCTCAGCATGGTATTATTCAGCAAATATTTAACTATGGCTCAATCCGCCTGAGTACGGAAGGTGATGAGACGACCTACAGGTTTACGTATGTCGCGAATCCAAAGCAACATATTGCAACGCTTAACAACGCCGTTGAAGCCTTCAAAAATGGCCGTCCTGTCGACGATAACTAGTCGCCGTATGTTATCGTCGGTTGAATTTCAGAACTATTTTGTTCGATTTGTTTTTACGTAATCATCTTCGTTTTGAAGAATAGTCCGCAGAGAATAGCTTTTACACTGGTCATCGGTACAGTTGTAGGCTTCGTAGCGGTAGTCGCTATCTGATTCTCCGATTTTCACACCAGCTGGGTCCTTAAAGAGTGTTGGATCAACCGATGGAAGGGTTGCTTCATCGATAGAACGAGGGTAGTAGCCATTGGTTTTAAAGTAGACTTCTTCGATGCTGTAGTACATGGCGTTGATGGCTGTTTTTCGGGTCTCATCCCTGCCAGCAACTTCTAAATTATTTTTTTGAACAAAGAATAGCACGCTTGCTGCGGCAAGCAGAACGATGATAAAAAGGAGCTCGATGATTGTGAAGCCGCGTGATGTAGTTTTCATTACTTATGATTATAGCAAATTAAGATTTCGCCGAGTATAATAAGGGGTGAATTAAGAGAGGGAATCTATATGCCGAAAAAATCAGAAAAGAATACTGAGCTGCCCGCTAAACCTACTGCAAACGAAGGAAAGCTTAAAGCACTTGGTCTCGCACAAGAGCAAATTAATAAGCAATTTGGTGACGGCGCGATTCGTCGCCTCGGTGACACAACAACTGTTGACGTCGAACTGGTAAGTAGTGGCGCATTGTCACTCGATCTCGCACTTGGTGGTGGGTACCCTCGCGGTCGCATCCTCGAGATCTACGGACCCGAAAGCTCTGGTAAGACAACACTGACACTTCACGCGATCGCAGAGATCCAGAAGCAAGGTGGAACAGCTGCCTTTATCGACGCAGAGCACGCCCTAGACCCTGCTTACGCCCGAAAGTTGGGTGTTGATACGGACAACCTCCTTGTCTCTCAACCAGACAACGGTGAGCAAGCGCTTGAAATTGCCGAAACATTGGTTCGTTCTAACGCTGTTGACCTCGTTGTTGTTGACTCGGTTGCGGCACTTGTTCCTCAGGCTGAAATTGAAGGTGAAATGGGCGATAGCCACATGGGTCTTCAGGCTCGTCTGATGAGCCAAGCACTTCGTAAGTTGACTGGTATTATCAACAAAAGCAACACAACTGTCATCTTCATTAACCAGATTCGTATGAAGATTGGTGTGATGTTTGGTAACCCGGAGACAACTACTGGTGGTAACGCCCTTAAGTTCTACGCTTCAGTCCGTCTCGATATCCGCCGCACTGGCCAGATCAAGAATGGTGAAGAGATCATCGGTAACCGCACAAAGGTGAAGGTGGTGAAAAACAAGATTGCCCCTCCTTTCCGCGTTGCTGAATTTGATATCATGTACAACCAAGGTATCTCAAAGACTGGTGACGTCCTCGACCTCGCCGTTTTGCACAACATTGTTGGTAAAAGTGGTGCCTGGTTTGACTACGCTGATGCAAAAATTGGTCAAGGCCGTGAAGCCAGCAAGGCATACCTCGCGAAAAACCCTGAAGTTCTCGCTGAAATCGAAGCCAAGGTTCGCGCCAAGGTTGCTGAAGACATCGCAGCCGAATAGGCTCGCTCGCTCATGAAGGTTACTTCCATCTCCGTACAGGTACGCGACAAAAATCGTGTAAATGTTTCGGTTGATGGCAAGTACCGATTGAGTCTTGATATGTACCAGCTCGTTGAGCTTGGTATGAAAATCGGTAAGGAATATACCGAAGAAGAAATGGTTGCTCTAGAAGAAGAGAGCCAGTTCGGTAAATTGTATACTCGCGCCCTCGAGTATTGTTTGATGCGTCCGCATAGTCAGCGCGAACTACGAGACTATTTATATCGCAAAACACGGGACACGCTCTCAAAGACCGGACAGGTGCGAAAAGGTGTATCGGTCCAACTGACCCAGCGCGTATTCGATAGGCTGCTTGAAAAAGGGTATATAGACGATGAAAAGTTTGCCGCCTTTTGGATCGAGAATCGTAACCTGCGCAAGGGATCCAGCAAGCGAAAATTATCAGCGGAACTAAGCGCCAAAGGTGTCGAACGCTCGATTATTGAAAGACTTCTTACGGAAACCGATCGCGATGACAAAACTGAACTACAAAAAATTATTGAAAAGAAAAGAGCTCGCTATGACGACGAGCAAAAATTCATGTCGTATTTAGCACGGCAGGGGTTTAGCTATGACGATATTAAATCAGCCCTACATAACACTGACGAAATTGATTAAGCGTCGATTTGTTCGGGTTGTGGTAATGGATTGCGGAATGGATTGATGTAATCGTGCCTGGTTGCCTGCATAATAGGCTCTGGGCTTATTTTTTTGGCAGTCGTTTTAACGATAATTGCATTGTCATTTATCTCTGTAATTTGAGAACGGTGAATAAGTAGGCCGGTATCCGTAAGGCCTCGAAGCAGGCCGCGTCGTACGTTTAATTGCTGGATGACAAAACTACTCGTTTCAACAGTGTAACCGTCGACTTTGCCAAGTTTTCTTTTGTGTTCATCGATAACATTCATGCCAATAAGTGAAAAATTTAATTCGTGTAATTCTCTAATCTTAATGACATCGTCAAGTCCGATTAATTCATCACTATCATCGATAATCATTCCAATGCTTCCCATTTCGCGAATGTCGGCAGTTCTGAGAAATGACGGATTTTCGGCAAGAAGCGGACCTTCAAGTTCGAAGGCTATGATCTTAAGGTTGGCTGGGTTAATAAGTGGAGTGCCGGTCTGCGCTAATCGAGTACCTGTTTGCAGGCTCATTACAGGGGTTTCATTTAATCGCGAACCAAGCACTAGCATATTATTAGTATAGCCTAGACTGTTTACTCGGAGAAGGGGTTAATGCGGCCGGTAGGATTTGTTGTTGCTGGAACTGTTTCGTCGCTCGTGTGGAGCGCTTTGATACGATCAAGTGTTGCCTGGTCGATTGAGCCAGCCTCTATTGGTGAGGTGTAGGTCATGTCGACAGATGACTCGTCCAAAATTGTCGTGAATAGCATCACGGCGTAGCCCAATCCGCCGGCCAGCAGGACAATAAAGAATGTCATGTGGAAGCGTTTGAATATTTTCACAAGTGGCTTGAATGATAGTGAGACGTTTGCGTTTTTCATATTACCTCGTTGCCACCGTGATGGTTATTTTATCAGTCGCGACTAAATCACCGGTTGCATTGGTTGGGCGACTGAGGCTGACACCGGTTACCTGTAGTTTTGGCAAGTTACCCTCAAGTTCATCGAGGAACTTCATTAATCGCGCGTACGAGACGGGTGACTGGATGGTGACGACAACACTTTTACTACTCACACCGGGTGTCGTTGTCGGTAGTGTATCGCTTGGGGCCTGTTTGTCGAACTCGGTATTGGAAATAGTAATACCTGCATCGCTAGCGTACTTTTGAAGGTCCTTGAGGACTTGTGACTGATAGTTTGCTTCGGTTGCGAATAGACTGTTGGCTTTGGCAACTAGGGGCTCACGTTCGGCGAGTGCTTGTTTTAGCTCGCTTAACTGTTCGATATTTTTACCACTTGCGCTACCATCTGACACGGTGTGGCTAACATCGAGAGCATAGGCTTTGATTGTCTGTAGGCCAAAGTAAAAGCCCGCTGCCGCTCCGACGATCACGACAAACATCAAGAAAGCTAAAATGTTTCGGGTTGATGTTGCTTTTATACCCTTTGATTTAGTATTTTTCATTGTGCGGCTACCTTATTTAGTGTAAGCGTTAGTGAAACACTGATTGGATATCCGGTGACGCCATCAGCACTGTCAGAAACTGACTCAAAGTTAACATTTGAGAATAACGGGGAGTTTTGGAATCGTTCGCGTAGTGCAACTGCAGCCTCATTGGTTTTGGCGTACGCCTTTAGGCTAACCGGGGTGCCCGTGAATGACGCGGCATCGAGGTCGATCTTTTCAATGACGGTACCCTCTGGCATTTGTTGTCCAATGTTCATCAAGACATTTGAATATAGCGTTTCTTGGTCAAGGATGGTTTTTGTCTCAGATAAGCTGGCACTGAGGGCGTCAACCTGTGCCTTTGTTGAACTGTAGACTTCGGCTTTGGTGTCGTTGGCATCGATTAATTGTTGAGCACTTGCTTTAGTTTGTGTTAATACAACGTACGATCCTGCTAACAGTGCTACCAAGAATCCGAAAGCAATAAGAATAACAAAAATATAACGAATCAGAATAACATTCGTACGAGCTGCACGAATTTCTTGTTTGTTTGTGTCGGGCATTAAGTTAATCATTACTTCCACATACTCCCAGGGTTAATACTAGCCAAGCCAGCTGAAGTGATATAGCGGGGGCGGAACTGCTTTGGCGGTTCTTGAAGTTTGGCAAAATCGAGTTTCTGCCACGGGTTAGCTACACGGGCTGGAATCACGAGTGTATTCGTGAAGTATTCACCGATACCAGGCAGGCTACTGCCGCTTCCGACAACCAAAAGCTGTTCAAGCTTGCGAGTGGTGCTGATACGTTCGTCGTAATAGCGCATAACTTTTCGGACTTCACCAAGGATACGAAGCAAGCTCGGTTCGAGGGCGGCAGTTAATTTCTGCTGGCGCGGTCCAGCGCTGAGTCCGTTAAGGACCTTAAGCTGGTGGGCGTTCTCTAGTTCGACGTTTAACTTTTTGGCGATATCAAGCGTGAAGGTGTTCCCACCGATCGCAATGCCGCCAGTGACACGAATGTTTCCACGATCAAGAATGGCGATGTCGGTACTTGCGGGGCCGATATCAACGATAATTGTCGGCAGGTCATCACCACGTTCTGTCGCGGTCAAAACGCGGCCAACTGAACAGATACTTGGCTCGATGAGAACGGGTTCTAGGCCAGCGGCTTCAACACTCTTAACGAGGTTATCGATAATCACTTTGGCAACCGCACTCATTAGGACGGTAATCTCTTTTTTGTTGCGTTCAATGATTTGGTAATCGATATACAGGTTGCCTGAAGGGATTGGGATGTATTGATCGGCCTCAAGAATAACTGCGTCATGCAATGATTTTTCGGCAGACGCCGGCAGGATAAATGTCCGAGAGTAACTACGAGCCGTCGGAACAGCGATCGCAACTCGCTTGCTGGGAAGGGTGCCAATGATCTTTTCTGACATCAAGGTTTTGATATTATCGGTCAGGTAGGTGCTGTTGGCATTTTCCATCGCATCTTTAACTTTTAGTGGCTCAAGGTCAATCGATCCATACCCATGGACAAGCCATTTCTTTGGATCGGTGGACATGACTTTAACACCAGTATTACTGATGTCGAGTCCTATAATTGGTTTGTCTTTGTAGAATAATTTTGACATGATGCCCACTGTAAATAACTATAGCTATTATAGCATGAGCACTTCGTAGGTTTCTACGTCTATTGGATGTTTTGTGAGAGTTGCGCGATAGGGGTCATGACGCTGGCGGCGATAAGTCCGACCATACTACCCATGACAACGATCATGGTCGGCTCGATAATAGAGCTAATGCTCCCGATTGCGAGGTCAACTTCTTCCTCGTAAAAGTCGGCAACCTTGATCAGAACTGTGTCGGTTTGTCCGGTTTCTTCACCGACAGCAAGCATCTGCGCAACGATAGCAGGGAATAGCTCGTTCGCCTCAATGACAGACGAGAGTGATTTTCCGTTCTTTACTTCGCGGGCGGCCTGTTGGAGGGCTTCTTGGTAGAGGAGGTTACCGACGGCACGTGACGTAACATCTAGACATTCCAGAACGGCAACACCAGCACCCATCAGTGCCGAGAAGGTGCGGGCAAAACGGGCGATTGCATTCTTTTTAATAATGTTTTTAATACCAGGGATCTTCAGGACCAGTGCGTCGAACTGACGATGACCTTTTGGTGTTTTGATGTACTTAAGGACACCGAAGATGGCCGCACCAATAATCGGGAAAATAATATACCAGTAGGTGGTGATAATATGGCTCAAACCAAGCATGAAAAGGGTAATACCAGGCAGCTTGGCGTCAGGTCCCCCAAGGTCGGTGAGGATTGTTCCAATTTGTGGGATAACGAAAAGCATTAGTCCAAAGAAAGCCAAGACGGTAATTACGATCAAAACAAGTGGATACGCCATGGCGCCCTTAATCTTTTTGCGAATAGCCGAGCTTTTTTCTTGTTGGTAGGCGAGGCGCTTCAAAATCTCGTCGAGGATACCGGCAGTCTCACCAGCACGTACCATGTTGATGTAGATGTCGTTAAAGCTATCGGGGAATTTTGAAAGGGCGTTTCCAAGTGAATTACCACCTTCAACGTCGCGGATAACTTGTCCGAGGATCTTTTTGAGGACTGGATCTTCGGCATGCTTTTCCAGTGAAGAAAGTGAACGCAGCAGCGGGACGCCGGCGCCAACCATCGCGCTTAACTGACGTGTAAAGATGACGAGCGCATCAGATTTGACATGTTTTGATTCAAATAAGTTATTAAGGTCGAGTCCTTTTTTCTTGTCAGCAAGTTGTTTGATGCTGATTGGGCGCATGTTTTGACGAGTCAAAGCTGCAATAACAGCGGCACGATCAGGAAGTTCGGTCTTGCCGTTGATGGCTTTTTGTTGGGCGTCGACTGCGACGTAGGCAAACTGTGGCATATTAGTCTCGACTCACTCTCAGGACTTCTTCGATAGTGGTTTCGCCGCGGAGTGCTTTGATTAGTCCGTCAATCTGCATTGTCATCATACCTTCGCTAATTGCTTGGCGTTGGATTTGATCGGTGGTGCCACGGGTCATAATAATCTTTTCGATTTCGTGTGAGTTAGTCAGGACCTCATAGATACCGATGCGGCCTTTGTAGCCTTCTTGGGCGTCATCATCGTTAAAGTCTTTGTTGGCACGCCACATCGTTTTAATACCGGTTTCATCGGTACTTAGAGGAGTATCGCCACCCAGGCCTTGGCTTGCGGCTTGTTTCTCGAGCTCGTGAATGACCTTGAAATCATCACCTGAACGCAGGTTGAAAAGTTTAACGACAGCGGCCTTTTCTTCTTCGGTTGGAACGAAGCTGACGCGTGAGGCTTTGTGTAGACGGCGAACGAGGCGTTGTCCGACAATAGCACGCACGGTGCTGGCGATCAGGAATGGCTCGATACCCATGTCGAGCAGACGTGGCAGGGAAGTTGCAGCATTATTTGTGTGCAGCGTACTAAAGACCATGTGTCCAGTCAATGCAGCCTGAATCGCAAGGTTAGCGGTTTCGCCGTCACGAACCTCACCGATCATGATGATGTTTGGATCTTGACGAAGCAAGGCGCGCAGTCCGGTGGTAAATGTCATACCGGCTTTTTGGTTGGTCTGTGTTTGGTTGACACCAGGAATTTTATACTCAACAGGGTCTTCGATGGTAGAAATATTAACATCTGGTTTATTAAGAATGGTCAGGATGCTGAACAAACTAGTAGACTTACCCGAACCAGTCGGACCGGTCATGAGGACGATGCCGTTTGGCTCTGACATTTCGCGCGATACATCAGCCAGGGCTTTGCCCCAGTATCCGAGTGATTCCAGGCTGACGGCATCATTTGATTCGTCGAGAATACGCATGACCACCTTTTCGCCGTCGGCAATTGGCAGGGAGCTGACACGTAGGGCATATTGTTTTCCACCAACCTTAATCTTGAAACGACCATCTTGTGGGACACGGCGTTCGTCGATTTTTAAGTTGGCAAGGATCTTGATACGGCTAATAAGTGCACCAAGGACGTTGCGGGGTAGGCGGTTTACTTCTTTAAGGACACCGTCGATGCGGTAGCGAATTTGGACGAATTCTTCGCGTGGTTCAATGTGGACATCAGAGGCATGTGAGCGAATGGCGTACTCCAAAAGGAGGTTAACGGTCTGGGCGATCGGCGAATCTTCAGCAATATCTTGTTCGTTGACGGCTTGACTTTCGACTTGTTCTTCTCGCTGGACATCAATGACTTCGTTCAGCTCTTGGTTGACATCACCACGGTAGGCTTCAAGGGCGGTGAGGATATTTTCGCGGGTTGAGATGTAGATACGTGAGTTAACACCAATTTCTTTTTGCAGGAAGTTAACCGCCTGAACGTCGTCTGGGTCTTCCATTGCGAGGTAGCGAATGCCATCTTGATCAATCTTGAAGAGGATGGCGTTGTACTGACGGGCGATACGTTCAGGGATAAGTTGTAGTGCCTCGGGTGAGATATCACGGGGGTCGAGTTCGATATACGGGATGTCGGCGTAATCGGCGAAGGCTTGGATAATCGTTTTGTCGTCAGCAACACGTTGGTCAACAACGGTATCTTGCAAAGAGCGTTTCGAACGAGCGGCCTCTTCTTTCAAGGACGTGATTTGCTCTGGGGATGCAAGACTTGCCCGCCCAAGCAACGTTTCGATTATATTATCGGAAATGCGCATAATGCTTACGCTCAATTGTAATGCAGCGACCCCAAAAGCGCTAGGTGGTATAATGTATCTGATGATTATAGAGGTAGACAGCGAACAAGCAACTCGAGCACTTGGCCAGAAAATTGGCGAGCTTCTCAGGGGTGGCGAAACACTCGAACTAACAGGTGATGTTGGTGCGGGTAAAACCACTTTTGTGAAAGGATTGGCTCTTGGTTTAGGTATTGATGAAGATGTGCAGAGTCCAAGCTTTACGATTAGCCGAGTATACGAAGCTCGCGATGGATTACAGCTGGCGCACTACGACTTTTACCGCTTGAATGATGCCGGCATTATGGCAGCCGAGCTTACCGAGACGACCCAGGATCCGACAACGGTCACTGTAATCGAATGGGCTGATATTGTTGAAGGTGTCTTGCCGACAAACCGTTTGGGTATCGTATTTGCTTCACCAACCGAAACCTCTCGACACTTGACCCTTACCGGACCAGCAGAGATACTAGGGAAGCTATGATTTTATTTCTCGATACCTCAACACCCGTATGTAAAGTGAGTCTTGTCGATGGTGACTGGCGCTTTGACGACGAATGGGAGTCTGGGCGAACACTCGCAAAAGGGCTGCTTGGCTATTTGCAAACGACGATGCAACAACACAACAAAACATGGACCGATATTTCTGGCATCGTTGGATTTCAGGGACCGGGTAGTTTCACTGGCCTACGGATTGGCCTGACTGTTCTGAACACAATTGCCGATAGTGAATCAGTTCCAATTGTTGGAGCGACAGGTGATAACTGGCAAGCTGACGGGTTGGCACGATTATCCGCTGGCGAAAATGATGAACTTGTCATGCCTGAATACGGTGCCGAAGCGCACATTACAACCCCGCGCAAATAAGCTTGCCTTCCATGCTTTCGCGGCGCTACAATAGAAGGTAGTCCGAACATATAGTCCCGAGGACTCCCAATAACTTTTTGAAAACTTTCAGTACGCCTGTGATATAGATTTTGCCAAGATGAACACTTGGCGAGGGGTATCTGAGAAAGGAATGATCATGATAGAAGGAATAATTGCCGCTGTTGTCGGTATTCTTGCTGGTATAGGTGGTACAACTGTCTACGCTCGTAACAGAGGTGCGAACGGCCAACGAAAAGCCGATCAGGCAATTGCTGATGCCAAAATTAAGGCCAGTGATATTGTTGTGCGCGCCAAAGATGACGCGATGCGCCTTGCTGGTGAAGCAAAAAAAGAAGAGAATGATCGCCGCCGTGGATGGGAAAAAACTGAAAATCGGCTGGCCGAACGCGAAGTTAGCTTGGACCGTAAACTCGATGAACTAGACAAGCGTGCCGAAGGGCTTCGTAGCCAGGAGGACGAAGTTGACGCGCTGAAAAATGACATCCGTGACATTCGAGTTCGCCAACAGGAAAAACTTGAAAAGATCGCTGGTTTGAAAAAAGAAGATGCCGCCGGTAAATTGATGGAAATGACCGAACGTGACATCAAGCAAGATCTTGTCGGATTGGTAAACAAACTGCAAAACGAAGCTCGTGATACTGCCGAAGAGCAAGCGCAGCTGATTCTTGTTAGTGCTATGGAGCGCATGAGCAGTGAAGTGACTGCCGAACGAACCGTCACTGCTATCAAACTCCTCGACGAAGACATGAAGGGGCGCATTATCGGTAAAGAAGGTCGTAATATTCAGGCCTTACAGCGTGCGACTGGTGTTGATATCCTTGTCGACGACACGCCCGGCATGATTATCTTGTCTAGTTTCGATCCACTGCGCCGTCAGGTTGCCCGCATCACACTCGAGATGCTGATGAAAGACGGACGCATCCACCCAGGACGCATCGAAGAAGTTGTTGCCAAGGCTGAAAAAGAAATTGAAAAAGAAGTTACCCGTGCCGGTGAAGATGCTGCCCGTGAAGTTGGCGTGGTAGGCATTCCAAAAGAAATGATCCATCTCCTGGGTGAACTGAAATTCCGTACCAGCTACGGACAGAACGTTCTGATGCACAGTACCGAAATGGCACACATGGCAGGGCTTATCGCTGAAGAGATCGGCGCTGATGTCCGCGTCTCCAAGATTGCGACATTACTACACGATGTCGGTAAAGCGGTCACGCACAAGGTTGAAGGCAAGCACCACCATATCGGTGCCGACCTAGCTCGCAAGTATGGCATGAGCGAAGCCATCGTCCATGCCATCGAAGCACACCATGACGATATCGAAGCGACCACCCCCGAGGCCTTAGTGGTTCGTGTCTGTGACGCGCTATCTGCCGCTCGTCCTGGTGCTCGTAATATTAGTGCCGAGAACTTCTCGGAACGTATGCGCGAACTTGAAAACATTGCCAATGCCTTCCCTGGAATTCTGAAGTCATACGCGATTAGTGCCGGCCGCGAGGTCCGCGTGATTGTGACGCCGGAATCTGTTGATGACCTAAGTGCGATTAAGCTAGCGCGTGATATCGCCAATAAGATTGAAAGCACAATGCAGTATCCGGGAACCATCAAGATCAATGTGATTCGTGAAACTCGAGCGATCGAATACGCCAAGTAGCGATTCTTTTCCTCAATTAAAAAACCTGCTCATTCACGAGCAGGTTTTTTAATTGCGTAGATAAAGATTAGCTAGCGAGGAAGGCGTCGATAACAGGTTTGTACTGCTCTTCAACGGGTCCGACGTATTCAGCGATTGTCGCTTCAACTGCAAATGCGGGACAGGTTACTGGGACAACAATCTTGTCATCGCCAAGCTTTTCACCAGTCTGTGCAGCGTAGTAGGCAACGTTGTACGTGACACCCTTCACTGTTGCAGTAAAAGTTTTGTTGGCGATAGGATCTTTGATATTTTCGCAGGTCATTGGGGCTGTTGCAGTTGCAACGTCAGGACTCAGGCAAATAGCAAGGTTAGAGGCGCTTGGCTCGTAGTCGGCATCAGCGGCGTTTTCTGCGTAGCCTAATAGACCGAATAGTGCCCAATTGTCGCCTGAGTTAACGAAGCCAGGACCTTTGTAAGGTTTTGCGGCTACTGCAGCGTTAGTGACTTTTTTGCCGTTACAGACATCGAGGTACTCACCAACTTTTGCGGCAGTGATTGATTCTTTGTCCGCAGGTTTAGTAGTATCGGCGCTGCCAGCGTCACTTGTGACACCGCCGGCAGTTACTTCGTCTTTATTGCCGGTAAGTGTGGTTGCTGCGAAAACAGCGCCACCAATAAGGAGTAATGCAAGGATGATACCGAGAATAATGAAGAGTAGCTTCTTGGATTTTTTTGGTGCAGGACTCGGTGCAATTCCGGCTGGGGGGATTTGACCTGTAGGGTCAGTTGGCGCAATCGGTGCTTCTAGTGTTGGGGCAAAGGGCGTGACGGCAGGAGTCGAAGGCGCGTCGATATTTCCGAATGGGTTAACTGATGACACCGGTTCGATAGGAGGGCCAAATGGACTGACTGGTTGAGGGTAAGGTTCGGCTGGGCTTGGGGTCGGTGCTGGAGCAGCGGGGGCGCTGAATGGTTGCGGCTGCGGCTGGGCTGGTGCTTGGTTCGGATCGAAGTCTGGTTGATTTGGTTGCATAGGATTCCTTCATACTACTTATGTTAGGGAGTAGTATACGCATTTCGAGGATGTATGTAAAAGTACATCAGTCAAAGTGTAAATCTTACTCATCTAAATAAAATAGACTACCGAAGTAGTCTTTTTTATTTGGTCGGGGTGAAAGGACTCAAACCTTCGACCTCTCGGTCCCAAACCGAGCGCGCTATCAACTGCGCCACACCCCGATGGTGTTACTCGGGTGATTATACGCTATTTGTTGCGTCATTTCTAGTGCTGACTTGGGGTGATGTTGTTGCTTTTGCTATTACGGGTCGGGTATTATGGATAAGACCTAATTCTATGAAGAAACTAACACGAACAATTCTCCACTTTTTCCAAGATCGTCCGCGGGCTGATTATTTGCTTGTGGCCGTTGCAATCGCAACTTTTGCAGTCCTGGCTCTATGGAATATTTCCGCTGCATCGATCTGGTTTGACGAAGCATTCAGTGCGTATTTGATTCAATTCAACTTCCTCGATATTGCCCGTTACACAGCAACTGATGTTCATCCGCCGTTTTATTACTGGGTGTTGAAATCATGGAGCCTAATCTTTGGACATTCTGAGTTCGCCCTCCGTTCAATGAGTGTATTATTCGGTGCGATTGCGGCAATTTTTGGCTATCTGCTCGTGCGTCGTCAATTTGGACGAAAAGCCGCCCTATACGGTGTATTTATCTTGGTGATCTCACCGCTATTCATCCGCTACAGCCAAGAAGCTCGCATGTACACGTTGGGTGCAACAATTGTCCTCTCGGCAACTTACGTTCTGGTTAGAGCACTTGAATCTAAAGGTCGCAAGCTATGGGTGATATACGGAGTCTTGATTTCACTCGGTATGTGGACGCATTACTTTATCGCGCTGGCTTGGTTGGCGCACTGGGTGTGGCGCTACGTCACGATTCGCCAAAAGGGCGAACGTGGTCGTGAGATTGCCAAGAAATTCTTTACGAAGAACTGGCTAATGGCACACATTATTGCCGTCGCGTTATTCCTGCCATGGCTACCCGCAATGGCAATTCAGTTATTTACGATTCAATCACAGGGCTTCTGGATTATTCCAGTTGGTGTTGATACGTTCACTGGCTATTTCGGAACGCTGGTCTATTTCCTCGAGCATGATCGTGTGACGGGCTGGTTGTCGGCGGGCCTTGGACTAATGGCAATCGTCGTGGCGGTGCTTGCAATCCGTACCTATAAAAATGGCAACAAAGCTTTCAAGAAAAATTATCTTCTATTGCTATGCCTAGCTGCAGTCCCGCCCATCATTCTATTTATTGTGTCGTTGCCTCCACTTACCTCGTCATTTGTTGAGCGCTACTTGTTGCCGGCAGCAGTCGCTTCGGCATTATTTATGGGTGTGACGCTGGCTTACGGGTTGAAGAAAGTTGGGATCGCCAAGCAACTCGCTATTTTTGCAATTATTATCACGATGCTAATATTTGGTCTGACCAACATGTTCTATTACGGCAACTACAACAAGAACTCGCGCACTGGAATTGAAACCAAACAAATTATCCAGGATGTTATCGCAAAATCTACACCTGGTGAACCAATTATTGCCGCCAGTCCATGGGTATTTTATGAGGCCGTCTACTATGCGTCTGATGAACACCCAGTCTACTTTATTGATTCGCAAGTTCAATACTTCTATGGATCACTCGATATGCTTAAATATAGCGACAACCACAAGATTAAAGATCTCGACGCCTTCACAAAAGCCCACCCAGTTGTCTGGTATATTGGCTACGCAGAAGGCGAGCTAGTCCCACCTGTCAGTACTTGGAAGTCGATTGATGAAGCATCAGTTACTAATCACATCGATGGTAAGACGGTCTACAAGGGCAACGAATACCAAACTCGCTAAGCTAAATCTATTAGGCTGGAACGACGCGGCGAACAAATGGGATTTTCAGTAGTATCCATACAATTAAAATTGCGCCAAGACTAAGAAGCGTATTGACGATATTGCTTTCACTGCTGACAGTCAGTGCGCTGATGATAACAAGTGCCATACCATGCAAGATGTAGGCGGTCAGCGAGTGTGTACCGATAGGAATTAATAGCCAGTTGAGGTACTTTGCAATAACGTGTCTCAGTGCGTAAAAAACAAACATGAATCCTGTAAACCACAGGAACGCCATCGCTGCTCGTAGTAGGCTGATTGAATCTTTGGCAAATAGCATATTCACTTGGTTGGCAAAATCTTGGAAGTTCTGTGCGTAGAACATAAGGATGGTTGAAAAGATGATAGTGACGACAGTTAGTCCAACGCTTGAGATAGCGATAGTGAGTCGTTTTCCTTTGGTGAGTCCGTGCCACCAATTTAGAATATTCGTTAGATAGAAACCTGCAATCGCCGGAATAAAGAATAGGAACTGCCATTGCAGTGCTTCCAATTGAGTAGCCCATCCGAGGGCAAGTAATCCAAAGCTAATGATTGCCAGTAGCCAGGCAAGGCCTTTACGGAGCAGCCAAATAGCGATAGGCGATGCAGCCAAGAACAATGCATATAGGGTCAGGAAGTGTACCCAGACAAAGGTGTACTGCATTGTAATCAACTGCGTCAAGAATGTTGCCCAGTCACCAACGGCCATCGGTGTGCTTGGAGAGCCGCCATTAAGTGGAACGTACCAGATCATCGCGACGTAGGCGATAGAGGCGATCAGTGACCAAATGTATAAAAGCCCGGCACGTTTCAAGAGTTTGAAGCTGACGATCTTAAAGGGGAGTGCTCGGTTTTTGTAACCACGGACGTATCCAACGAGTAACCCCGAGATTGCGACGAAGCCTTCGGCGGCGGTGACCCACAGCAAAGCTTTACCCGTAAAGATGTGTAGCATCGTTGGCCAGCGGGCTAAGTGGTCAATAATAATGACGATAATGAAAAAACCTCGAAGGTGGTCGAGGGTCTCTAATCGATTCTGTTTTTTGATTTCAGATTTTGACACTGTTCTTTATTATACAAGTTTTCCTGGCAGACGCCTGAGGGCTTATACTAGAAAGTATGAAACCACCTTATCTCGCCCCTGATTTTACCTTGCCCGATGTTTCGGGAAATAGCCATTCGCTCGGCGATTATAAAGGAAAGTGGATTATTCTTTACTTTTATCCCAAAGACGACACACCGGGCTGTACGACCCAGGCCTGTAGTCTGCGTGATGCACGCGACACCTTGGCTGAAATGGGTGCTGAAATCATCGGTATTAGTAAAGATGATGCTAGCAGCCATGAAAAGTTTAAAGCAAAATACTCATTAAACTTCACTCTTTTAACAGATTCCGAAGGTGAAGTAATCGAAAAATACGGCGCTTGGGGTAAGAAAATGTATGGTCGTGAAGGCATTCTTCGCAAAACATTCATCATCAATCCCGAAGGCCAGGTTCTGAAAGTCTACGGACGGGTCACGCCAATGGGGCATGGGGAACAGGTCATTGATGAGTTAAGAAAGTTGCAACTAGCGAACTAATGAAAACATACGTGGTGGCTGTGAGCGGGGGTGTCGATTCGATCGTCCTGTTAGATATGTTGTCGCGCGTGCCGGAGTATAGGATTGTTGTTGCGCACTTTGACCACGGTATTAGAGGTGATTCGTCTGATGATGCTCGATTTGTTGAGGGAGTGGCCGCGCAGTATGGATTTGCTTTTGAGCTACGGCGAGAAGAACTTGGGCCAAAAGCTAGCGAAGACCTGGCTCGACAACGTCGCTATGCTTTTTTGCGGGCAGTCGCCAAAAAGCATAATGGTCGTATCGTAACGGCGCATCATGCCGATGATGTCCTTGAAACAATCACCATCAATATCCACAGAGGAACGGGCTGGCGCGGCTTGGCAGTGCTCGATTCTGATATCAGTCGGCCACTACTGCAATCGACCAAAGCTGAGTTGCTACAGTACGCCAATGCCCGCAATCTTTCTTGGCACCAAGATAGCACCAATAGTAGTGATGCCTACCTGCGCAACCGCTTGCGGGGTCTTGTCGCTGGTCTTGATACTGATCAAAAAACACAGTTGTTAGCTCGGCGCCACAAGCAGATCGAGCACAAGCGAGCAATCGATAGAGAGGTGAGTGATCTAATTGGTCTCGGCCCAAACTATAGTCGCTACTTCTTTACCCACATCCCAAAAAGTGTTGCTATTGAATGTTTGCGAGCTGTCACGAAGGCACAGTTAACGCGTCCTCAACTCGAACGGGCACTCTTGGCTATCAAAACTGCGTCACCAAAGACCGTGTACCATGCCGGATCAGGTCTCAGCCTCGATTTCACTACTCGTAATTTTTCTCTGTCACTGTTAAAATAAGGATAAGAGAATACTGCTACTTATGCCGAAAGGAAATGATTTGTCATGGCTATAAAGTCCCCTATGCCCAAGAAACCAAATAATGTCCTCCGATTGTCCCTATTTTGGGCGATTCTCGTTATTGGAGTGTTGGCTGCAATTGCCGTTGCAACCCCACACGAGAACCTGAAATCAGTTGCACTATCAGATGTCATTACTCGTGCCAATGCCGGTGAGATTAAAAAGATCGAACTACAAGGTAATGAATTAAAGGTTACGCCGCAAAACAGTGATGTTGCAACCGAAAAGTCCACCAAGGATGGTTCAAGTAGCTTGCAAGAACAAGGCCTGAAGAACGATGCTAAGGTCGAACTTCTGATTAGCCAGCCTTCAAATACTGGTGACGTTCTATGGCAACTTGCCCTCGTTGCACTGCCGATTATTGTGATCGTGATTTTCTTTATGTTTATCATGCGCCAGTCACAAGGTCAGAATAACCAAGCCCTCGGGTTTGGTAAATCAAAAGCCAAACTATACGGCGAAGACAAAACGAAAGTTACTTTTGGTGACATCGCTGGAAATGAATCTGCCAAGCAAGACCTTGAAGAAGTTGTTGATTTCCTGAAGCACCCAAAGAAGTACGAATCACTCGGCGCCAAGATTCCTAAGGGAGTTCTCCTTGTTGGTAACCCAGGTACTGGTAAAACAATGCTTGCTCGTGCGGTTGCTGGTGAAGCCAATGTGCCATTCTTTAGCATCTCTGGTTCTGAATTCGTTGAAATGTTCGTTGGTGTCGGTGCTTCACGTGTCCGCGACCTATTTGCAAAAGCAAAAAAGAACTCTCCTGCGATTATCTTTATCGATGAAATTGACGCCGTTGGGCGCAAGCGTGGTTCAGGCATGGGTGGTGGTCACGACGAACGTGAACAAACGCTCAACCAGATCCTTGTTGAGATGGACGGATTTGAAACTGGTACGAATGTTATCGTCCTCGCCGCTACCAACCGTGCTGATGTTCTTGATCCAGCTTTGCTACGACCGGGCCGTTTCGACCGTCGTACAAACATCACACTTCCAGAACGCAAAGACCGCGAAGCAATCTTGAAGGTTCACTTCAAGAACAAACCGGCTGACGACAGCGTTAACCTCGACAAGCTTGCCGCGAAGACTGCTGGATCATCAGGTGCCGACCTGGCTAACATCGCTAACGAAGCTGCCATTGTTGCAGCTCGCCGTAACGGTAAAAAGATTAGCAATGCTGACCTCACCGAAGCATTTGAAAAAGTTGCGATTGGTCCAGAGCGCAAGTCAAAGGTTATGAGCCAAAAAGACAAAGAGCTGACTGCCTACCACGAAGCTGGTCACGCACTGGTTGGACACGTCCTTCCTGACAGCGACCCAGTACACAAGGTAACAATCATCCCTCGCGGTGGAACTGGTGGAGTCACATGGTTCCTTCCTCCTGAAGACACTATTTACACCAGTGTCTACGAATTCAAGGACATCCTTGCTCGTGCACTTGGTGGTCGTATTGCTGAAAAAATCATGAACGGTGCCGATGGTATTACGACTGGTGCTGGATCTGACCTTCGCAAGGCAACTGAAATTGCCCGCGACATGGTGATCGAACAGGGAATGGGCACCAAGCTCCGTGACCAAGTCTTCCACGAAGATAACGGCGGCATGGTGTTTGACCGCATGACCCACGAACGCCCATATAGCGATGACACAGCTAAAGAGATTGACCTCGAAGTTGCCCAGCTGATTCGTGAAGCCGCCACTCGTGCCGAAACAGTCTTAAAGGCTAATATGCCAAGCCTTAAGAAACTCGCTGACGCACTCCTCGAAGAGGAAACGCTTGACGAAGAAGGTGTATTGAAGCAATTAAAGGACGCCAAATTGCCAAAGGAGGCTGCGCTTTACTAGGCCCGGCTACTGACCACAATTAATGGTTAATCTTCGAAAAACGATATCGAAACTCAATAGAAGGCTGCCCCTACAATTAGCGGCAGCCTTGTTGGCTGGATCATCTTTGATCGCCAGCTTGCTCGGTATCTTCCGTGATCGTATCTTTAACAGCACGTATTACATTACGTATCCAACTGGGGCAGACGCCTATACGGTTGCCTTCTCGGTGCCGGACTTTATGTTTATTATCCTCGTCTCGGGTGCATTGAGCGTCAGCTTTATCCCAGTGTTTAACCAGCGCCTGGCTACGGGTAACAAAAAGTCAGCCTGGGAACTTTCAACTAGCATCATTAACTTGATGGCCCTGGCGACACTGATCGCTAGTATTCTTATTATTATCTTTGCCGAGCCGCTTGTCCGTTACGTCGTCGGTCCGGGACTCGATGAATCTAGTCGCGCTTTGGCTGTCAGTATGATGCGGGTGATTGCGGTCAGTCCGTTCTTGTTCGCTGTTGCAACGGTAATTACTAGCATGCAACAGGCGGTCGGTCGATTTGCCTTTTTCGCCCTGGCACCGGCAATCTATAATGTCGGTATTATCATTGGGTTATTATTCTTCACGAACGGCATTAATATTTTCGGTTGGCAAGTATTTGAAGGCGGCATCATGGGTGTAGCACTCGGCGTTGTCCTAGGTGCGGTCTTACAATTGATTGTGAGTACGCTGGGATTATTCGGCATGGGCTTTGACTATCGGTTTAAAATTTTCTGGAAGAACAAGGGTTTCCGCCGGGTGCTTCGATTGCTGCCACCGCGCTCACTCGACCAAGGAATTGATTACGTGAATAGCATTGTCGAAACCAACTTGGCCTCACGTATGGCGGCTGGTAGTGTTCGGGCCTACCAACAGGTGACATCACTAACCTATGTTCCGATCAACCTGATCGGCGTAGCGATTAGTACGGCGGCATTCCCGAAGATGACTGAGCGTCTAGCCCAGGGTCGCCCAGACTTATTTAAAAGTGAGTTGCAAACGGTCCTACGAGTCATTATCTGGCTAGCGTTGCCAGTTACCGTGATTGCGATCTTCGGTCGTGGCTATATCGTGAACTTTATCGTTAATGGTGGTGACCCGTATATGGCAAGCATCTTTGCGATTTTAGCGATTTCGATCCTATTTCGTTCAGTGTACTTTATTTCGGCTCGCAGTTTTTATGCCCACCAAGATACCAAAACGCCGTTATACATTTCGTTGTTCACGATTGGCCTCAATATTACTTTGGCAATTTGGTTCAGCTTGGGCCTCGGCCTGGGCGTTCACGGGTTGGCGTGGGCAGCGGTGATCGTGTCTGCAACAGAGATGACGATTCTCTTCACCGTTATGTCGCGGCGTATTCCGGGGCTATTTGACACAACGTTTGTTTCGGCTGTGACGCGCATGGCAAGTGCAGCAGGATTTACTGCTTTGATCACGTATGTAGCGTTGTCTTTCTTGCCGCTAACGGCCGATGATCAGAGTTTCTGGGCGACCTTCCCTAAGTTTGCCCTTGTCGCAGGCATCGCTGGTCTGTCATACTTACTATTCTGCTGGTTGTTCAAGCTTCCAGAAGTGAAGCCTGTTCTGACTCGTATTCAAAAAATTCTGTTTAAAGCCCCGAAAGTAAAAGATGAATCAATCACACATTCGTAATTTCTGTATTATCGCCCACATCGATCACGGTAAGTCTACTTTGGCTGACCGTATGCTCGAATTGACCGGTACCGTTCAAAAGCGTGATATGAAGTCACAGCTACTTGATAGCATGGATCTGGAACGGGAAAAGGGGATTACGATCAAGCTTGCACCGGTACGCATGAAGTACAAAGAAAACGAACTTAACCTTATCGATACCCCTGGACACGTCGACTTTAGTTATGAAGTGTCTCGTAGTCTCCAGGCCTGCGAAGGTGCGATCCTTGTTGTCGACGCCAGTCAGGGTATTCAAGCCCAGACACTTGCTAACGTCTATCTCGCACTTGCGGCTGACCTTAAAATTATTCCGGTCCTCAACAAGATTGATCTCCCGGCCGCTGATGTGCCACGGGTCAGTGCGGAAATCATTAACCTCCTCGGCTGTACTGAAGACGACATCCTCAAGATCAGCGCCAAGACAGGCGAAGGCGTCCTCGACGTCCTTGATACGATTGTCGAGAAAGTTCCCTCACCGCGTGGTAACAGCGAAGATCCAACTCGTGCGCTTATTTTTGACAGCTACTTCGATGATTACCGTGGGGTCATCCTGTATGTTCGTGTTATTGATGGTGAAATTAAAAAGGCCGACATTATCGACATGATGGCGACGGGTGCGAACGGCATAGCCCTTGAAGTCGGATCATTGAATCCTGCTATGAGTGCCAGTCCCGTTCTAAAAAGTGGTGAGATTGGGTATATTGTTACCAACCTTCGCACAACACGTGATGCCCGTGTTGGTGATACGGTTACAATCCGCCGCCGACCAGCAACCGATATGCTTCCAGGCTATAAGCTCGTGAAGCCATTCGTCTACGCCGGATTCTTCCCGGTTAGTAATGATGACTACCAGGCACTAAAGGACGCTGTTGAAAAATTAAGCCTCAGCGACTCAGCGCTACAATTTGAGCCAGAGACATCACCGGTTCTTGGATTTGGTGTTCGTATTGGCTTCCTTGGACTGCTACACCTTGATATTATTCGTGAACGCCTCGAGAGGGAATATAACCTCGACCTCGTCATCACCAACCCTTCAACTGACTATCACGTCAAACTAAATTCTGGCGAAGACCTTGATATTAAAAGTGCTAGTAATTTACCGGATGTGACGCGCATTAAGGAAATTCGCGAACCTTGGATCAAGGGCGAAATCATCGTGCCAGCTAACTTTATCGGCGGCGTGATTCAGCTGATCGTCCAAAAGCGGGGACTGCAAACCAATCTGAGTTATATCGACGAACGTGCGCTGATTAGTTTTGAGGCGCCACTCGCAAACCTACTGACTGACTTTTACGACCAACTAAAATCCATTACGAGCGGCTATGGCTCATTCAACTACGAACTCGATGATTACCGCATCGAAGACCTCGTTCGTATCGACTTTTACGTTGCTGGGGCGATGGTGGATGCGCTTAGTATCATGGCGCACCGCTCTGAAGCACAAAGCCTCGGCCGCGAAGTCACCAAGAAACTCAAAGACGTTATTCCACGCCAGAACTTCCAAGTTGCCCTGCAGGCTGGTATCGGTGGTAAGTTTATTGCCCGCGAAGACCTCAGTGCTTACCGTAAAGATGTCACAACAGGCCTATATGGTGGTGATGTATCTCGTAAAAAGAAAGTCCTTGCCAAGCAAGCTAAAGGAAAAAAGCGCATGAAGCGCTTTGGTAAAGTTGATATTCCTTCTGAAGCATTTATGGTGATGTTGAAGCGAGACTAGCCAGCTTCTGCAAGATGACGTTCGTCACTTGCTCGGGTGACTGGTCACCATCAATCTCAATCAATAGTCCCATATTTCGGTAGTGCTCGATGACCGGTAGTGTTTTGTCGCGGTATTCTGCCAGGCGCGTATCAAGGATCTCTAGTGTGTCGTCATGGCGAGTGCCGCGGTCATTATTGTTCGCTAGGGACTTCCAGCGATCGATAACTTTTGATTCGTCGAGATTAAGGTAGATGACTGCCTTGGTTTGGTGACCAGAGTCGCTGGTTGCGCCGATGACGCCAGCCTCTTCGCCGTGCCAGCGTCCAACAGAACTGAGGATCAGTGGACGTCCTGCAAATTCTTCCTTCGAAAGATAGGGAAGGACGATGGAGATGTAGTCGTCGGTCGGAATGAGTTTACCAGTGCGCATGTGTGCTTTGACGCGATCAGGCATTTCACTACCACGTAAGATTTCGCCGCCGCCTAGTAGGTCACCGCCAAATAGGTCGGCTAAAATTTTACCTTGAGTATCTTTACCAGCAAAGGGTCGACCAAATATATTGATCGATCCACTCCCTAGCCATTGTGCAATTTCAGTAATAAGGTCAGGGTTTTTCATAGATGAAGTATAGCGGACGAAGGGGTGTGGCGCAACTTAGCACTCATTGACAGAGAGTGCTAGAACAGGCTAGAATGGGTCTATGACCGATCGACAACGACAGATACTGGCCGCAATTATCGAGCAACACGCCGAGATCGCAGCACCAGTGGGAAGTGTGATGCTTGCCAAGCTTTTTAGTGTCTCGAGTGCGACAATTCGCAGTGAAATGGCGCGTCTCGAGGACATGGGTATGATTGAGCAACCACACACCAGTGCTGGCCGTGTCCCAACCGATGCGGGCTACCGATTTTATGTAAACTCACTCAACGAGGCACACGCTAACGAAGCCCAGCCCTTACTCCTTGATCGCAGTGCGAGAGCGATCGAGGCCCGAGTGCAAACGCATTCGTCTCAGGCTGACCGGGCAATTCGTAGTGCAGTCGACAGCCTGGTTGAACTCACCCAGAACATGGGTATCGCCACCATTGGTGACGAGCTGTACATGGGCGGGATTGGGAACCTGTTCTCGCAACCAGAGTTCTTGCAAGGTAACCACGCTCAAGCAGTAGCTCGTCTGCTCGATAATCTCGAGCCGTGGCTCCGTGAGGCCAAGCCCAATGAACCGCTGAATGTGTATATCGGATCAGAGAATCCGATTGGACGGGCAAGTGGTGCGACGTTGATCATCAGCCGTTTCCGTTCACCGTATAGCGACAATAGCTATATCGGTGTTATCGGTCCGACTCGCCAAAGCTATGAAAAAGTAATGAGATTAGTACGCCACACCGGCGCAATGTTAGAGGAGATTTTATAATGACAGAGCCAAAGAAATCAAAGAAAACTGAAGAGACACCAGCATTAGACCCGAAGGATCTGCAGATCGCTGAACTGACACTTGATGTCCAGCGTACCCGAGCTGATTTCGAAAACTATCGCAAACGTGTCGACGCCGAAAAAGTCGCCGCTCGTGAAGCTGGTCAGTCAAATGCTATCTTGAAACTATTACCAGTGATCGATAACATCGAACGTGCCATCGCCTACACGCCTGAAAAGTTAAAGGACAACAGTTGGGTGCAAAGTGTTGCCGGACTCGTTAAACACCTCGAGAAGTCGCTAGAGAGCCTAAATCTCGGCCGCATCGACGCCAAACCTGGCACAGAGTTCAATCCTGACTTCCACGAAGCGATTCAGTTCGATGAAGACTCAACTGGAGATAAAGAAGTTATCGCCGATGAAATGCAGGCCGGGTACACCCTGAATGGTCATGTGATTCGTCACGCAATGGTTAAGGTTACCAAACAGTAACACTCATTTTGTAAAACAAAAGCACCCAATGTCTGGGTGCTTTTTTGATAATGATTGGAATAGGCAGAGAGGAACGAACCACTCAGCCCAAACCAACTTTCGTTGTTGTTGGGCGAGTTACGCCACGCGGTTGAAATCGAAGTTGAAGGTGAAGTACCCGTAATCGATTCCGTAGGACTCGCACTTGTCGTGGTACTCCGGCCCACTGATCCTGTAGCCCTGCATTCTCAGCAGGCGGATCAGCTTCATGAAGGTTTCCGCCGAAAGCGAGTCTTTGTCGTCGAGCACGAGGTTCGAGACGTGGACTTTGTCTTTCTTGAGTTCCTTCACGAAACGGCACTGCCGGCGAAGCAAGACTAGGCGGTATTCACCTTCCTTGAACTTGAGGAAGCCAAAGGCTTTTCTCGCGTTCTCTTCTGCTTCTGCCCGGTCGAGCTCTAGATCGGCGTACATTGCCTTCTCGTGATCGTCCAGAGTCGCGTAGAGCTCATGAAACTGTTCATCCGAAGTTTTGACGGTGCGTTCTTGCTGTAAGTTGGTCAAACGACCACGTTCCTCTCTGCAAATAAATGAATCCACCTAAGTTATATCAACTTAAGCGGATTCGCTTCTTTCTGGGCATTCCGGCGGTAGTTTTTTGGGCTAAGGGGGTGTATCCGTAAAGACCTATTGATAATAGTCCTTGATTTCGTAAAAATCAATATGATTTTTTTGGTATGATAAGGGCATGGAACAAACACCTTCACCCCAAGCAACACCAGTATCTCCAGCCGTGGAACCGTTACAGGCAATTGTCGATTACCTCCCAGGTATCACTATCGCCGGCGCAAAACCTTCACTACTAGAGTGGGGTCTCGATGACCACATTCGATTATTCGAGATGGACTTCGATACAAAGCAAGCAAAAAGCGTCATCTTTGATGCATCAGTCGGCGCTATCACAAAAGTAACAGGGTCTATGATTATGCTCACCTTCCACACCGGTGGCAACAAATATGACGTACAGTTTTCTCAAACGGCCGCTGGTAAAATGGGGCTCGGCGCTGTAGGTATGGCTTTTGCCTACCAGGAAACAAAAAACTCAGGCATCAACACCTGGACCAACCGACTTAAAGCGACCGGTATTGAAACCAAGGTTATGGGCTGGAGTTGGTCGATTAAATGGGGTCTCATCCTCGCCGGCGTGATCTTCGTAGGTGCAATTATCTACGCCGTTATGATGACGAACGCTTAAAGACTAGAGAAAACTGCCAAGGTGTAAGCACCGAGGTTCAATACAAGGCCGATACTACCGAGCACAATGAGTGGGACGGTCTTTGTCTTGATACCATAAAGGAGTCCAAATGCACCAAGGAATGCTAGGCCTGCAAGCGTATAGCCAAAGAGTAGGACAACGAAAAACAGTACAATACTGAGGATCGCAAGAACGTAGCCGATTTTCTTTAGCTTACTGAGGTTTTCTTTGGTAGGAATTCGGTAGCCACCGGCAGCCGCTGCATCAAAAACAGGTTGTGAAATAGTTGACGGCTGAGTCACGGGCGCAGTAGGTTGCGTTGGTGTCTGTGGAGTGACTGGTGGTTGATTGTTTGGTTGCATTATATATTCCTTATGTAAGTAAGGCCTAGTATACCATTTTTATACTATGTATAAATAATCTATATTGGCACTCTTGACATGAGAGTGCCAGCTTTCTATAATAGAAGAGTACTTAGCAATCTCGACGAGAGAGTGCTAAAATAGAATAAGAATCAATACGAATTTACGAAACATTTTGACAGTAATAGGAGAATATACATGGGTAAAATCATTGGAATCGACCTCGGAACCACAAACAGTGCCGTTGCGTACATGGTTGCGGGTAAACCGGAAGTCATCGCAAACGCCGAAGGTAACCGAACAACCCCAAGCGTCGTTGCTATTAACAAAAACGGCGAACGACTCGTTGGACAAGTTGCCCAACGCCAGCGCGTTACCAACGCAAAAAACACTATCTACGGTGTAAAGCGCCTCATTGGACGTAAGTTCAGTGACGCAGAGGTCCAAAAAGACCACGACATCATGCCTTACGAAATCATCAAAAAGGGTGATGGCGTTGCGGTAAAGATGGGCGACAAAGACTACAGTCCAGAAGAAGTGTCTGCTATGATCCTTTCAAAGATCAAAGCTGACGCCGAAGCCTTCCTTGGTGAAAAAGTCACTGAAGCGGTTATTACCGTTCCTGCGTACTTCAATGACTCACAACGACAGGCAACTAAAGATGCTGGTAAAATTGCCGGCCTTGAAGTGAAGCGTATTATCAACGAACCAACTGCTGCGGCGCTTGCCTATGGTCTTGAGTCTAAAAAAGACGAAAAGATTGCTGTCTTTGACCTTGGTGGTGGTACATTTGACGTTTCAATCCTGGAACTCGGTGACGGTGTCTTTGAAGTAAAGTCTACTAACGGTGACACACACCTTGGTGGAGAAGACTTCGACAACCGTATCGTCAACCACTTCCTTGACGTGTTCAAGAACGAGCAAGGTATCGACCTAAAATCCGACAAGGCTGCAATGCAACGCCTGAAGGACGAAGCTGAAAAGGCAAAGAAGGAACTTTCTTCTACCAACGAAACTGAAATCAACCTGCCATTCCTCACGGCTGACGCTGATGGCCCAAAGCACTTTGAGTACAAGCTGACTCGTAGCAAGCTTGAAGAGCTCGTGAAGGATCTGATCGATGGTGTTGCAAAGCCTGTCGAAAACGCCCTCAAAGATGCTGGTCTGAAAATCTCTGATATCGACGAAATCGTCCTTGTTGGTGGTATGACTCGCATGCCTGCAGTCGTCGAAAAGGTCAAAGCGCTCTTTGGTAAAGACCCACTCAAGGGTGTAAACCCTGACGAAGTTGTTGCTATCGGTGCTGCCATTCAAGGTGGTGTCCTAGCTGGTGATGTGAAGGATGTCCTCCTTCTCGATGTCACCCCGCTCTCACTCGGTATCGAGACAATGGGTGGAGTTGCAACAAAGGTTATCGAACGAAACACAACCGTTCCAACCAGCAAGTCAGAAACATTCTCAACTGCCGCTGACAACCAGCCACAAGTTGAAATCCACGTCACCCAGGGTGAGCGCGAACTGGCAGTTGATAACAAATCACTCGGACGCTTCGTCCTTGATGGTATTGCATCAGCACCACGTGGCGTGCCTCAGATCGAAGTAACCTTTAATATCGACGCCAACGGTCTGTTAAACGTGACTGCCAAAGACAAGGGAACTGGTAAAGAGCAGAACATTACGATTTCTGACAGCGGCAACCTTTCAAAGGAAGACATCGAAAAGGCAGCCAAGGATGCTGAAGCACACGCTGACGAAGACAAGAAGAAGCGTGAAGCAATTGACGCCCGTAACGGCCTCGAGTCTGCAATCTACCAAGCTGAAAAGATGCCTGATGAATTCAAGGACAAAATCAGCGATGATGACAAGAAAGTTATCCTTGATGCTGTCGAAGAAGCAAAAAAGCACAAAGATGCCGAAGACAAAGACGAGCTAGAAGCTGCCACCAAGGCGCTCAATGACGCAACGATGCCTATCGGTGCCAAGATGTACGAAGCCGCTGCTAAAGAGGACGCACCTGCCTCTGAAGACGCGAAATCTGACGAACCTGTCGAAGGCGAAGTCGTCGATAAGGACGAAGAGCCAACCGAAAAGAAATAGCACCTCTATTTCAATCAAGAAAAAGGCCGCATTGTCGGCCTTTTTCTTTATACTAGAGATATGCTGCATTACCCAAAAACTCGCAAAAAATACGTCAGTCATAACAAGAGTGACAAGGTAAAGAATTTATGTGCGTTTTGTGGTGATGAAAAACTTGAGTCACGTTTGGTCGAGAAGACGAACACGATGCTCGTTATTCCCAACCGCGTCTCATACGATATCTTTGAAGGTCGCCGAGTTGAGGATCACTTGATGGTCTTGCCGATTCGGCATGCGGAAAATATCGCTGATTTTACCGATCAAGAAAAGCTCGATATGATCGAACTTTTAGCGAAGTATGAACTACTGGGGTACAGTATCTATGCTCGTGGCCTGGGGAGTATTAGCCGGTCGGTCAATCACCAGCACACTCATTTGATCAAACTAGAGAATAGACTTCCAAGGTTTAGCCTTTATATGAAAAAGCCATACATTCTTATTCATAAATAGTTTAGAGTTCGAGGTACAGTGCTGCCCACACCATTCCGGGATCAGCCCGGTAAATAGGGACGTAGTACCATGACCCATCGGGGTTAACAAGTTCTGGGTAGGTGCCATGTCGTGAAATCAGTTCGCCAAATCGAGTATACTGGGCATCGTATTCTGGTCGCTTGTATCGCTTTAAAACATGTAGATAAAACGTTGCGTGCCAGGTCCAAATAGTCGTCCCGGTATAGTTGGGCATCAATCGTTTACCCATACCGATGCGGTAGTTAAATTGATCGGCATTCTCACCGTACTGCAAGGGATAGACACTATTCATCCCGGACGCGGTGATATAATCGCAGGTTTTATTAACCAGATCAGCATCTGTCACGACGCCGAGGAAAAATGGTATCAGTGCACATTCTGAGCTGTAGGCTGTATTGGCCCGATCGGCGCTAAAATACTTACCATTCCAGTAGTTATCCATCAGCTCTTGCTTGTACTGGTCGGGGTGGAAAGGAAAGGCAGTGAGCCGCAGGATCTCCGCACAGCGAGCCAGTCGTCCGATCAACGCGATGCTGTAGGCGCTGCGGTCATAGAATACGGCGTCGCGCATTTCAGCGTAGCGAACGTTCAATAGATCGCCGGTTTCAGGTTCAAGATATGCTTTGACGTACTTGCGAAGTTGTCGTTGCAAAAATAAATGCTCGGACTTATTTAATTTGTATTTACTGACAACTAAAGAGTGGAGTAGCCAGGGAAGCGCATCGATGCTCCGTTTAGCCGGCGCATTAAAAGTATTGCCGGCCTGATCGATACACAGGGTAATCGTATTAGCACGGCGATAGTGTTGCAGCGCCCAGCGTAGGGTGTGCTGGACTTTGTCTTTTTGACCAATATTGACTAGCGATTCGGCGACGGTGCCAAAGTCACGCATCCAAAAGAAGTCAAAGTGTCCCAGGCTGGTGCGGTAGAAATCACCCTGCCATAGACGGTCAATAATCTGGGTACAGATCTCTTTTGGGGTACCTTCAAATCGTTCAATTGTGCCAAAGTATCGGTTGTGGAGTTGTCGGTATTCGGCGCGGACCAGTCCCAGGACTGCACCGGCACTACGGATAAAAGGTTTCATTAATTGTCAGTATATCGACTCAATACAGTTATGTATATACGTACCGTCGCGCATCATCCTTATGGTGGCATTTTGCACTTGTATCATCTATACTTTCACCATTATGAGCATAGAGCGCCACGAAGAATTCCAACTTGAACGCCAAGTCGACGAGGTCTTTCAGGATGGCAAGAAACCACTCCGTGATCGCAGGGAATTCGCTGCCTACGCCTTGGCTGAATTTATTAACGACGAGAGACTCGCGCAGGACGAACAGATTCGAATATGGCAAGAAGTTGATCCGCCTGAACCTGTGACGGGCCCTGCTCCACCGCTTGAACAACAGATTCTCGCTCGTTCATTCTTTATGAGTGGCTATATGAGCATGCCCGTACCCGAAATGATCTACGCCGACGAGCCGGAATTTTCTGATGAACCGACCGAGTTGAGCTTGAAGCGTGAGGCACTCGTGCAGGCTCGTGAGATGATCGGGCTTCTGTATAATCTCAGTCCTCGACAGGTTCGTAGCGCCGAAAAATTGTCTCGTCGTAAGCTGTAAAATTTAATAGAAAATCGAACTCAGCCCGAAACAAGCGTATAATAAGAGGTACAAAACCTAAGAGAAAGAGGAGAATGTTATGGACGGACTCGGAATTATTGGATGGATAGTACTCGGAGGGTTAGCCGGCTGGGTTGCCTCTATGTTTGCGGGCACGAACGCTCGACAGGGTCTACTTGGTAATATCATTGCAGGTATTATCGGTGGTGTTGTTGGTGGATTTGTCTTCGGTCTATTTGGTGGAGCGGGTGTTACTGGATTTAACCTTTGGAGCTTCCTAGTTGCCTTGGTTGGAGCAGTGATTGTTCTCTTCATTTGGCGCGCTATCACTGGCGGCCGCAAAACAGCAGCGTAGTACTTCTTCGCTAAAAATTTGCAGCATAATTTAACTAGCACTCTAGACATTTGAGTGCTAGTTTTATATACTGGTAACAGATGAGTAAACGTGATTATTACGAAGTATTAGGCGTCGCCAAGGGTGCGAGTGCTGATGAAATTAAGAAGGCTTTTCGCCGTGGCGCTGTGCAGCATCACCCCGACAAAGAGGGTGGTAATGAAGAAAAGTTTAAAGAAATTAATGAAGCCTACGACGTCCTAAAAGACGCCCAAAAACGTCAGCGTTACGACCAATTCGGCCACGCCGGTGTTGGTGGATCGAGTAGTGGCGGTGGTGGTCAGGGTGGAAATCCTTTCGAAGGTTTCGGTGGTCAGGGTGGAAGCTTCGATTTTGGTGATGGCCTGGGTGATATCTTTAGCCAATTCTTTGGCGGTGGTAACTCACGTCAGCAAGCACCACAACGTGGCCGCGACGTTGAAGTAAACCTTCAGCTTAACTTTGAAGAGGCTGTCTTTGGCCTCGAAACAGCCATCGACCTGGATATTGATGACGTGTGTCCGCACTGTAAGGGCGAAACCGTTGAACCTGGTCATGACATGAAAACCTGTCCTACCTGTAAGGGCGCTGGCCAACAAACCCGCGTCATGAACACAATGTTCGGTCCTATCCAGCAAAGTGTCGTCTGTCCTACCTGTAATGGTCGTGGCAAGATTCCTGAAGTCGTCTGTACGGTCTGTCATGGATCGGGTACCCAGCGCAAGAAGCAGTCTATCAAGCTGAAAATTCCTGCCGGTATTGATGATGGCTCAACCATCCGCCTCTCAGGCCGTGGCGAAGCAATCACTGATGGTAAAAAGGGTGACCTCTACGTTAATATCCGCGTCAAGGCTCACAAACGATTTACTCGCGAAGGCGATATCGTCCTATCCGAAGAGCACGTCAGCATGATTGACGCCTCACTTGGTGCTGAGATCGATGTTGAAACGGTTGATGGTATGGTGCGGATGAAAGTCCCAGCTGGCACACAATCTGGTACTGACTTCAAATTATCGAGCCACGGTGTTCCGCACATGAACAGCGAACGACGCGGTCCGCACATCGTTAATATCATCGTGGACACACCAACCAAGCTCTCTAAAAAGCAGCGTGACCTCCTTGAGCAATTCGACGCTGGCAAAAAACGCAGCATCTTCCAGTAAGCTAGCTTAGGCGTAAGCATATTGACTTTTGGGCCGAAAAGTGCTAGAATATAACAAATGTCAGAAACATATTCATCAGTTATGCCAGAGATCGAACGGCCACCGTCTATAGACGAGTTGTTTAATGCGCTTCTTGAATTAGAGCCAAAGCCGGTTGCTAACTTTGTTCCTGCAAATGCTGATGAGCAGCGTGAATTATTCATGTCCCAGGGTGTCCGAAATCCCAATAACGAGTACGCAAAACTTGCTGAAATTGACTTTGACGCTCGCCGAACACAGATCAAAGAAATTCAGACGAAAATTCTTGAACACGAAGATCTTAATCCGAAGTATGTCGAAGCCTATGAACAGTTCGTTCAGGCTTTCTTGGAAAAGACTGACTTTATGGATCTTGTGAATCAGTTCAAGCAAACCGGAGACACAGATGAGAAAAATGTATTGTCGGCCGAAATCATGAAAAAGAATGTCGAAATCTACGGTGAGCCCGATGAAGCGACGTACCGCTCGCTGGTTGCTGAAAAAATTGCGAAAATTAGCGCTAAAGAGTTATCTGAATCAGGCGTTACTATGCGCGATGAACTATTCGAACTTCTCGGTACACACGATTCTACCGAAACTACTCGCTTCCGACCGTCCGAAGAGACCGTTGCGTGGATGCACGAAGTAAGTAACTCTTTGTATGGCGGCATGTTAAGTCACATCCCTGAAGGCGATACGTTCCAAGACGAACAAATCAAATCAACTTTTGAAGCAATCCTGACCGAAGAATTCGGTGATAGTGCTAAAGATTGGGTTGTTGCCATTGAGGATGCGACAGCGATTAACGTCAAACCTGCCGAAAAGCGCATTGTTGTTCCTGCGGGTAGGGAAGTTTCTGCGGATAGCCTACGCAAGCTTATTGGCCACGAAATAGGCATTCACCTTCTTCGTTATGCTATGGGCGCACAAACTGACCTACCTCTGTTTAAACGTGGATTAAGCGACTACTATGACACCGAAGAAGGGCTTGGCTCTGTTATGGAGCAATCGCTTAACGGCGAATATAAAGAAGCTGGCATTGACCACTATATTACCGCTGGACTTGGATATCACGACAAGCTGGATTTCCGTGATGTCTTCGAGGCTAAATGGCGTCTATCTGTTTTGAACACCACTAAAGGTGATCCGACTGAAGCAGCGATTGAAAAAGCTAAAAAAGCCGCGTATAAATCAACTATGCGTAGTTTCCGCGGAACGGATACCATGCCATGGTTCAAAGATCTCTCCTACTACAATGGTGCGGCTGAAATTTGGAAGCATCTCGAAGAAATTCAAGGTGACGACCTGCAGTTTATGTTTGTTCTGCTTGGCAAAGGTAACCCCGCTAACACTTCTCACCGAAGGATTATGCTCGAGACGGCAACCCCGTCATTCGACGATGACCCTACCGAAGAAGAAGCAGCAAAGGTATAATAGGTAAGTAGTATGGATCAAAAACTCCCCGTCATTGGACGTAACGTACTGGTTGATATCATTGGCCACGCGAAGAACGTTCCTGCGAAGACCGACACTGGTGCTGACAGCTCTTCAATATGGGCTACCAACATCAAGATCAGCAAGCGCGGAACACTCAGTTTTACTCTTTTCGGAGAAGGATCGGAGTTCTATACTGGCGAAGTGATAAAGCGAAAAGCGTACCGCGTCGCAATTGTCCGAAGCTCAAATGGTCACGAACAAATCAGGTATCGTACGGAAATTCCGATACGAGTAGCCGGCAAGCGAGTGAGGGCGGCATTATTCCTGTCCGACAGATCACTCAATCACTTCCCGGTCCTGTTAGGGCGAAAGACTATCAATAAGAAATTCCTTGTCGATGTGTCCGCAAAGGAATACGAGCGACCACCTTTCGTAAAGCGCGGAAGCGAATTGCACAAAGAGATGCTCGAAGACCCGTACGCATTCCATAAGAAATATCACCAGAACGAAAAATAAGGAGACATTATGAAAATCGCCATTCTCTCAAACGGAAACGGAAATTATTCAACAAAACGTCTCAAAGAAGAGGCAATTGCACGTGGTCACGAAGTTAAAGTGATTAAATATCGTGATTGTTACGCCTCAATTGAACAAGACAAGCCAACGGTAAGTTACCGTGGTGAAGACCTGACGCAGTTTGATGCAATTATTCCTCGTATCGCCGCCAACATGACTCGTTACGGCACAGCTATTGTTCGCCAATTGGAAATGCAGGGTGTCTACACTGTCTCTAGCTCGATTGCGATCAACCGTTCTCGTGATAAACTTCGTAGCCTGCAACTGCTTGCACGTGCTGGTGTCGGTATTCCAAAGACAATTGTCTCTCGTAACTCGACTGACATCGACGACCTTATCGAAAAGGTAGGTGGTACCCCAGTTATTATCAAGCTGGCTCGTGGTACACACGGTAACGGTGTCGTGTTGGCCGAATCAAAGAAAGCAGCAAAGTCTGTACTTCAGGCATTCTACCTAACCAACGAAGACGGAACCAATGTCCTATTGCAAGAATTTGTGAAGGAATCGGCTGGTACTGACATCCGTGCCTTCGTCGTTGGGGGCCGTGTGGTCGCCAGCATGAAGCGCCAAAGCCTTGATGATGACTTCCGTTCAAACCTCCACCGTGGTGGTGAAGGTACGGTCGTAAAACTGACCGACGAAGAAACCAAGATGGCAATCAAAGCAGCGAAAGCAATGGGCCTCAACATCGCCGGTGTCGACCTAATGCGTAGCGCGCGTGGACCATTGGTTCTGGAAGTAAACTCAAGTCCTGGATTTGGTGTTGAAAAGGTGACTGGCCGTAACGTTGCACTTCCGATCATTGAATACATCGAACAAAACGCCAAGCGTGGCAGCAAGCGCGACAAAGTCGGCGCGTAAACCTTAGTGGGCTGCTATAATACGCTCATGGTATCTTTATCATGAGCGTATGGCGTCCTCATACAACTGGTATTCTTATTGGTGGCCTCGTGGCCATCCTTATTGCGTTAATCGTCTCTTTTATGGCGACTCATTTTCAGCCAACCACGCAGGTAAAACTCGGTTCTGGCGCATTTAGCACTCGTGTCGTTTCGACTGACGCATCCCGTGAAAAAGGACTGTCTGGGGTTGAAAAGCTTGGTCCAAACGAGGGGCTGTTAATGATCTTCGATAAAGACGATAAGTACGGCATTTGGATGAAAGATATGAAAATCCCGATTGATATTCTGTGGCTCGACAAGGACAAGAAGGTGATATTCATGGTGATGGACGCACAACCAGAGTCAGACAATATTGATCTAAAGACGTATGTGCCACTGAGTCCTGCGCGCTACGTTGTTGAGCTACAGTCTGGTGCGATTAAAAAAGCCGGCATTATTATTGGAAGCACGGCTGAATTTGAATTAGAAGGGGAAATGAAATGATAGTTATTATTGTATTTGCCGTTATTGCAATTGCCTTATTTGCCGGTGCCTTTTTATCAAAGCGACGATTTGGATTGCTGGGACTGGCATTGACCGCCGGTGCGACGCTTAGTACGATCTGGAATGATACAGCCGGGCTGATGATCGCAGGCACTGGACTGGTTCCTGATGGTCCGTATACTAACGCGATTGCGCTTTCGATTGTGGTGTTGCTGCCGGCAATTTTGTTGTTGTTCCATGGATATACATACAAAGGGACACTGCCGCGGATTATTGGTTCGGCTTTATTTACAATTTTGGCGCTGGCATTCTTGGTGGAGCCAATTGGCTTTGCTTTACCGCTGACGGGTGTTGCTAATGACGTTTATTCATTGCTAGCTGAAAATAAAAATACTATCATTAGTGTCGGTGTTATTCTTGCGGTGGTTGACCTGTTTTTCACAAAACCAGCTCCAAAAAAGTCCCGCGAACATCATCGTTAATATTGACACACTACCCCTGTTCCGCTATAGTGTGAGAAGCTTTTGTGTACGCACAAGACAACATGGGCCAGTAGCTCAGCTGGTTAGAGCACCTGCCTTTTAAGCAGGGTGTCATGGGTTCAAGTCCCATCTGGCCCTCCAATTAAAGAACATCCCATTTTCGCTACCGGGGGTGTTTTTTATTTGGAAATGATTTTATGAATGCTAATTGGTTTAGAACGAGTTAATATCACCTCTTTATAGTTGTTGATATGCAGCTATGGAAGTTACGACGACGGGTACATATCTCGTGGTGTATCGCGCTGGCGTGTTTGTTTATGGTTGTGGGTGTATGGATGGCGCAATATTTGCCACTGGTACTGTGGTGGCTTATTGCAGCTGTCCTACTTGGTACATTTGGGTTCTGGCGACGCCAGGTATTCGCCTTGCCTTTTGTGGGGTTGGCGGGATTAATTGCTGGTGTCTGTTACGGATCGATCGTGAGTGGCGGTATGGAAATATATCAACCGTTGATCGGTGCGCAGCTAGAACTACACGGCAGAGTGAAAGAAGATCCCTCAACGACAGCCAAGGGCCTGTTGGTGTTGCAACTGGATCATATTCGTTACAACGACAGGAACTTGCCGGGGTCGGTCTGGGTGAGTATTCTCGGGCACCCGAAAGTGAAACGCGGCGATATCGTGGGCGTATCGGGTAAGACAACCGAAGGCTTTGGGACATTCGCGTTAACGATGTTCACTGCAAAAATAACGAGTGTCGTGCAACCGGTGCCGGGTGATGTTGGGCGGGTGGTGCGCGATTGGTTTGCTGACGCAATTCGTAAAGGCATTCCTGAACCGCAAGCCAGCCTCGGGATTGGGTATTTAACCGGACAAAAAAGCGCGTTGCCGCCAGATCTAGCCGAGGCGCTGCAAATTGCCGGACTGAGTCATATAGTCGTTGCGAGTGGCTATAATTTAACGATTCTGGTTCGGTTGGCGCGGCGGCTCTTCATTAAAGCCTCCAAGTTTTTGTCGGTATTCGCATCGGGTATAATGATTGCAAGTTTTGTGGCAATGACCGGACTTAGTCCTAGTATGACACGGGCCGGATTAGTCTCGAGTCTGAGCTTGCTAACGTGGTATTACGGGCGGCAGTTCCATCCGTTTGTGTTGTTGCCGTTCGCGGCAGCGATCACGGTGTTGTGGCAACCGAGCTATGCCTGGGGTGACCTGGGTTGGCAACTCAGCTTTGCAGCGTTTGCGGCGGTGATGATTGTTGGTCCGTTGTTGCAGCAGTATTTCTTCGGTGAAAAAGAACCTGGGATGATCCGGCAGGTACTCGGTGAAACTGTCGCTGCGCATATCGTGACGATCCCGATTGTGGTACCGGCGTTCGGCGTATTGTCGAATGTCGCCATCCCAGCCAATATTTTAATTGTGCCATTGGTGCCGCTGGCGATGTTGCTGACGTTCATCGTCGGTGTGACGGCGCTGATTATGCCGTCGCTTGCCGAGATTGTCGGTATTCCGGCGACTTGGTTATTGCACTACATGACCTATACCGCCGAAACGCTGGCGGGACTGCCATGGGCCCAGACACCGATTGTTACGCCAGGATGGGCGATTGTGGTCTATATCGCGCTACTCGTGGCTGGGTGTGTTTACATGCAGCGCAAGACAAGGTTTAGTCTGCGCGGAGTGAATATTATCGAGTGAATGAATCTGTGTTTGAGACGCGCGTATTATCGAGGTCGGTCGGCAGCATTGGTGCGGGCTAAATCAGCAAGTAAATCATCGACGATATCGGTGCTGAATTCGCCATATTTTTTCGTGACTGCAGTATGAATCAGGAAGTCGGCAATCAGTGGATTCTTTGGCAAGATTGATCCATGCAGGTAGGTTCCAATGACGTTCTTGTAACGTGCGCCTTCGTGGCCGTCTTTCGAATTATTACCGGCGCCTTTAATGACGTTCGCGAATGGCTCGGCGTTTTTGCCAAGGAAAGTTTGGCCGCTGTGGTTTTCGTAGCCGATGATATCACCAAACTCCGGGTTATTGGTGACGATGTTACCGATCAGGCGTTCATTCGTACCGTGTGTTTCAACATCGAGCACACCGATGCCCTCAAGGGTTTTACCGCCCGAGGTTTTAAAGAAGTTGCCAAACAATTGGTACAATCCACAGACCATCAACATTGGGATGCCAGCTTCGGCGAAAGCCTTTAGCTTTGGTCCAATAGCGATGAGGTCGGCATGGATGACTTCTTGGCCACTATCTTGGCCACCACCACCGATAATAATGTCGGCAGATTCAGGTAATGTATCCCCGACGTTATAGTGGATAATGTTTGGTTCGTAGCCGTACCATTCGAGCCGACGTTGTAATACCAATAGGTTGCCGTGATCACCGTAGATGTTCATGTCTTTTGGATATAGCTGGAGGACGGTAATGATTTGCTTGCTCATGAGACGACCTCAACTTTCGTGATCTTGCTTAATTCTTTGCGGAGTGCGAGCATTGCGGTGTAGGTACAGTAAATCCGCTTTGGGGAATCTTTATTGTTATCGATAAATTGACGGAGCGCAGAAGACAGGTCACGGTCGATGTGGCCAATGGTGACTTCGTCGTATTGCAAACGAAGTGCCATATCGTAGGCGCGGACGCCAGAGACTTCACTGACACCAAGTTCGGTCAGGCTTTCGAAATCAACATCCCATAGCCATGACATATCGCGGCCATCGGCATAATTATCATTGATAGCGATCATCGTGGCGTAGCCTTCGGCTGAAAATGACTTTAATCCCAATCGGAAGCCAGATGGGTTCTTTACGAGAACCAGCTCGAGCGGTTGGCCGCCGACCTGTAGTTCTTCGCCACGCCCAAAAGCAGGTTTGACGGTAGCGATAGTAGAGATCACGATATCCGAATCGGTTTCGTCGACCAGGATGGCATGAGTGAGCGCAATGGCAGCGGCGCTGTTGAATACGTTATAGACGCCATTTAATTTAAGTGTGGTGCTGAACTCTTTGCCAGCGATCTGGTAAGTTGCTTCGTTGCCGCTGTACTTCTTTAGGATAACTGCTGCATCGGGGCGTTTTGTTGCCTTTAACTTGCCGCCGCGCATTTCGTCGTCGCTTGGGAAGTCGCCAAGGAGTGCATCGCTGAGGCCAAATAGTTCAACTTTTTGATCAGTTAAGACGTCTTTGATGGCTAGCACGCGGCGGTCCTCACGGTTCAGGACAACCGTACCGGTAGTAGCAAGGGCGATCTTTTCGAGCATCTTTGCCGTGGCGTCAATTTCACCGAAACGATCAAGTTGGTCGCGCATAACGTTCAGCAACAGGCTGTAGCGAGGGGGAATGGCTTTCACAAAGTGAACAGCGTGGGCCTCATCGAGTTCGAGGACGGCGATATCGGCATCGAGGTGACCTTTAATATTGATGTCACCAAGGAGGGCTGCCGCGACACCGCGGGTAAAGTTACTACCGGTGCGGTTGGTGAAGACTTTGAGGCCATGGGCTTCGAGGAGAGCGACAACCATTTTAGTGGTCGTGGTCTTGCCATTGGTGCCACTAATAACCACAACGCCGCGTGGCAGTTGGGCGAGGGTTTGTTTAATAAAGTCGGGACTGATTTTTTCTACAAATAATCCTGGAAGGGCTGAGCCACCACCCCGCAAACGAGCGGCATGACGAACGGCTTTTCCCAAGATGACAACAAAGGGGTGAGGCATACAGACTATTATATCGTATAATGAAGGTATGTTTTTGGTGGGAATAATCTCGTGGTGGTACGGACGTGGTTTGCAGGGGCAAATCAGCAGGATCCGTGACCGTTTAACAGCGACGGCTGGGTATTTTTCGATTGGCCAATTGCTTTCGACATTGTTCTCGCCCTTCCGCCAAATCTCGGCTGGAAAAGTAAACGGAGCCATCGGTGCACAGCTACGAGCCTTCTTTGACAAGACAATATCACGAATTATTGGTGCAATTGTACGTAGTTTTACGATTTTAGCCGGCGTTATCGTTATGGTTTTTCAATCGCTCGTTGAGGTTATTGTTCTGATCATCTGGCTGGTCTTGCCGCTATTTCCAGTTGCTGGCTTAATCGCGTTTGTTGTCGGATGGGTCCCAAGATGGATATAAGATTATTTGATTACAAATCACCGCGTGCCGCCAAGGCGCGTATTGGCCATGCATTGTCTCCATGGGCTGCCACGCTTGAGGTTGCCGTCGTACTGCTGATCGTTGGTGGTATTTCATTGTTATTCTTTGGCTTCGCAATTGGCTGGGCGGTCATTGGACTAGCTGCTATCCCAGCGATGATTGTCGAATGGTATAAGTATGAACTGCGCGACGTCCCTATTAATGCAAATGGAACGAAAATTGACGATGTATTAGACGGCGAAATTCTAGGACTACTAGTGGATCAACCAACTCCGCAAAATATCGCCAGTATTTTGGCGCGGACAACGGGCGGACAATTCTTCGCGGTGCGCTTTGGCGTAAGTGGTGGCTTTTTCGAGCAGGTGGTTTCGAATAATCGCGATGACACCAAGGCTATTTTCGAAGAAGCATTAAAAATAAGGCAGCAACTCGGTGGTCGTATAACAGCAGGCGTGCTGATGCTGGCAATGCTACGACAGCTGCCCACCAAAGATGCGCTATTAGGGCACCTTCAACTTGAAGAGTCTGATTTGATTCGGGGTATTCAATGGTACCAACACCTGCGCGACATTATCGAGAAAGATCACAAGAAGCAATCAAAACCCGGTGGCGTCGGTCGCGACTGGTCATTTGGCTGGATTCCAACGTTGTCGCGCTTTGGTCAGAATATTTCAGAATCAAGTTCACGATCTAATGTTCGTGACGAGCCGCTTGCACAGCTAATTAGTGCGCTTGGTAACGGACGTGGTGCAATTGCATTGGTCGGCCAAACTGGTGTTGGTAAAACAGAATTTGTCTATGAGTTGGCTAGTCGTTTGATGAGTACATCGTCTGATGTGCCGGATAAATTACGGTACCACCAAGTATTTATGTTGGACGCGACGCGCTTGGTTGCCTCGGTCAACGGACGGGGGGAGCTGGAAGGTTTGATTCAGACGTTACTCTCCGAGGCCTATGCTGCCAAAAACATTATCATCTGTCTGGATAACGCACAGGTTTTCTTGGAAGAAGGTGTTGGTTCGGTTGATATCACAAACATGTTGTTGCCAATCCTTGAAGCGGGACGACTGCCAATCATCCTGACCGTTGATGAGCAAAAATTCTTACAGATCACCAAACGTACTCCGGCACTGGCTGCGGCAGTGAACCGTATCAATATTCTTCCAACTGACGAGACTGATACGTTGAAGGTACTGGAAGAACAATTACCGATGATGGAATATCGTCGCAAAGTAACGTATATGTACCAGGCGTTAAAAGAGGCGCATACACTAAGTGCCCGCTACGTCTATGATATTGCGATGCCAGGACAGGCAATTAGCTTGATGGATGCGGCGGCTGATTACGCCGAGAACGGGCTCGTGACTACACGTTCAGTTAATATGGCCATCGAAAAAACCATTGGTGTCAAAACAAACATTGTCGATGACGATAGCGAACGTGACACACTCCTTAATCTTGAATCACTCATCCACAAACGTATGATCGGCCAAGAGCGAGCCGTTAACGTCGTGTCTGATGCCCTTCGCAGGGCCCGTGCCGGTGTTCGCAACCAAAAAAGGCCCGTTGGTACATTCATGTTCCTCGGTCCAACCGGTGTCGGTAAGACGGAGCTGGCTAAATCATTGGCTGCTGTCTACTTCGGTGGTGAACAGAATATTATCCGTCTTGATATGAATGAATTTGTTTCGAGTAATGACGTAGCACGTCTAATCGCCGATGGTACAGAAGACGCTGGGAGTTTAACTGCCCAGGTAATGAAACAACCGTTTAGTGTCGTGTTGCTGGATGAGATCGAAAAGGCGCACTCCAGTGTACTGACAACATTGCTGCAACTACTTGATGAAGGAATCCTGCGTGATACACGCGGCCGTGAAGTGAGTTTCCGCGACACTATCGTTATTGCAACCAGTAACGCTGGGGCGGATCGTATCCAAGAATATCTCCACCGTGGGTACGACTTAGAGCAGTTCGAAGATAAGTTTGTTGATGAACTCATTAGTGGTAACTTGTTCCATCCCGAATTCTTAAATCGTTTCGATGAGATTGTAGTCTTTGCACCGCTTAGCAAACCAGAATTATTGCAGGTGGTTGATCTGATCCTCATGGATGTGAATAAGAACCTTAATCAACAAAAGGTGACGGTTGTCGTCGCTCAGGACGCTAAGGAATACTTGGTCGAAGTCGGCTACGACCCCCGTCTGGGAGCGCGTCCAATGCGCCGCGTCGTACAACGTGCAGTTGAGAATACAGTTGCGAAATTGATGCTCGCCCGTGAAGTGCAAGCTGGCGGATCAATTGAGATCACATTAGATCAAGTCAAGACGATGCTGGATAAAAAGAAGCAGGCGGATATCATCGTTGAAGGCGCCCTGTAGGGTACGCTAGAAGATGAAGCCAAATAAATAACTCGATCGCATGGATCGAGTTTTTTACTTGGGGCGAATGACGGGGATCGAACCCGCTACCTACGGTACCACAAACCGTCGCTCTAACCAGATGAGCTACATCCGCCACATACGCGCAATGGAATGTTGTGCTTAATTATTCTAACAGATTAGAGATCATAAGAAAATATGATATAATTATCAAGTTCGCGGGCGTCGTATAATGGCTAATATGTCTGCCTTCCAAGCAAACGATGAGAGTTCGATTCTCTCCGCCCGCACCAAGAACTTATGAGAGACGTCAGCAATGGCGTCTTTTTGTTATACTCAACCTATGATAGACGCGAAGAATGTTTATGGTGCAATCGTGCATGAAAAGACGGGACGAAAAGACTCACTCGTTCGCGTAACGTTGAAAGCAGTTATTCTGGATGATAACGGGCGGGTTTTGGTCGTTAAGGAGCATGGCCGGGATTGGTGGGACATTCCGGGTGGCGGAATTGATCACGGTGAGACAATACATGAGGCGTTGGCTCGTGAACTATTCGAGGAAGTCTCGTTTAAGGGCGACTTTGAGTACGAAGTACTAATCGCAGAAGACCCGCACTATCTTAAGGGCCTCAATCTATATCAGATGAGAATAACTTTTCTCGTCAAACCGAGCAACATGAGTTTTGCGGTGGGCGAAGACGGAGATGAGATTCAATTTATCGATGCCGATATATACGAAGGATCGGATGTATGGACTGAGCGCCAAATATTTAAATTCAGTGCTTTAGCAAAAAGGAAATGATATGGGTACACCTAGTTTAAAAGAAAAGCCTAGTTTGAAAGATTTTCAAACCTATGTCCACGATATGGTGATAAAGCGCGGGTTCGATGATGAGACTGTGCCAGAAATCTTTATGCTATTTCTGGAAGAATGCGGCGAGATGGCAAAAGCTGCCCGCAAACTCCAAAATATTAAGACTGACAAGAACTCGGCAGAACTAAATCTGCAGCATGAAGTCGCTGATGTCTTTCCATACTTACTTGATATCTGTAATCAATTTGATATCGACCTCGAAACTGCCTTTCGCGAGAAAGAGCAGATTAACAACACCAGAGTGTGGGCATAGTATATAATTGTGCATACGCCCCGGTAGCTCAGCTGGATAGAGCAGAGGACTTCTAAGCCTAAGGTCGTAGGTTCAAATCCTGCCCGGGGTACCATTGCGCTTATGCTAATATGAAAACATGGCTAAATCGTCAAAAGTTAAAAACGAACAACTTCATAGAGAAGCAAAGACATTTCGGAAATATGCCTTATTGACATTAGGTATTCCCGCAGCCGTACTTATTTTCTTTTTTCTCTGTTTTTTAACGTTTCGTTCTTTCGAGGGAGCTGTCCTTTCTTTGTACGGAATCACTTTCGGGTTTATTCTTAGCGCAATTGCTCTAATTGCCGGTATCTGGTATTCGTTCATTTGGCAACGATGAAATTGGAAGTATTATGTTTTGCCGCTCATTATTCCTGTCGTAGCGGGAAGTATTGCATTGTCTTTTTATGCAGTAAACTATGCAGAGCGAAATACAGCTGAACTTAAACGGTATAATGCACATCAATTTATGTGCCAATCTATCAGTAATTTTGAATATGTCTTTCAGCGTATGGATGGTGATGTAAGGTTGGATGCTATCGAGAAAACGAATATAGATGCCGATGCACTGAATGCGCGCATTACGTCTGCTAAAGGTGATATCGCAACAAGTAAAGCTTTGGTGGATTGCGACGCATCACTAGGTATGTCAGAAGTTCAGGCGAAACGAGTAGAATCGCTAGCCCCGGTAGTTGAACAGCTGAATAAGGATATGGAACATTTCCACTCCGAGTATACGGCTGCAATAGAAGCGTTGGACGGGAAATATTATGTTGGCGACCTTGAGGATGGCCAGCGTTATAAATGGAACTAGGTTTACAGAAGGATAGCCGTAAGCTGCGCTATCAGATATACGACAATTAATGCTCAATGAGCCCGAGAGGTTTACGAGGGGTTTCATTAATACGATGGCTGAGTACACACGTTTAAAGGTATGACAAAATCATGTATAACTGTTATGCTTAAAAACATATGAATGATGGTGGGCAACCTATCTACAAACTTCCACAAATGGCTGTGTTTGATATCGACGGCACTATTACGGCTGCGCACAGTAGCTCTATCCCCGACGAAGTAATTCGCGGTTTTAAACACCTCCGTGAACACGGTGTTATTACAACAATTTCGACTGGGCGTTCATACGTCCGTATGAAAGAAACGCTTGGTGAGCACTTCGATACTATCATTGGCGATAAAGCACTTATTTCAGTCGAGCATGGTGCCAAGATTGTCAATAAATGGGGTAAGGTTGTCGTCGAGTCGGAGTTTACCTCAAAGGACATCGACAAACTGACTGAATTTACTGGTCTCAATATTGATATGGTGCAATTTTTGGCCTTTTACCCAGCAGACCTGTCTCGCAAGGCGCAGATTTGGTGCCCAGAGCCAAGTGATGTCGAGAAAACACGACAAGAGCGAGGCCACTACGCCGACGTATATGCGGGCTCACTTATTGATGTCAAAGAACACCTCAACAAGCAATTGATTAGCAGTGTTTCGATTAAATTAAAAAGCTTTATTCATGTTGAAAACTTGAAAATTGAATTTACAGGTGGCTCTATCAAGGCTGTGTTCCAAGACGGGGCGCTGGAGTACATGAAAAGCAAGGTCAGTAAGGCGCGTGCAATATCGTACATGTGTAAATACTTTGGCATCTATGAACACAATATTCTTGTCGCTGGTAATGCGATGAACGACGTCGACATGCTAAATATGGAAACTAAGTATCGTATTCTTGTGGGCCCGGATAGTAAAGAGCGCGAAACAATTCTCGGATACACCTATGCTCCGGAGCGATTAACCTACATTGATACGCCCGACGACTTGGGTCGCTTCCTGCAAACACTGTAGTTGCAGTCTGATGGCTCAAAAGCGTAAACTTAATACATAATGCCTCACATCTCGCGATTTAATCCTAAGCCTACAAAATTTCAGAAGATTATCAGTCGTCTGCGCCATACTCAGCCAATGAGAAAATATAGTATTGGTGCTGTGCTGGTTGCACTGTTTATCGTTGCGAGTATCGCTATCTTTTCGCCTAAAAATGACAGCGAAGCGACGAACGTTGCTGGTACCAGTGCGGCTAAAAAAGAAGTAGATCCGTTCGCTTCAGTTGATGCCGCAAAACTGAGTCCTTTGCAAACGAAGATATTCAGATTACTAAAACAAGAATATGCCAAATCGCCCGAAAGTTACGACGCTACCGTCCTGAAATACTCTGAAGGTTTTAAAGAGAGCTGGTGCGCCGACTTTATTAGTTGGATTATGAACGAGGCCGATAGTCCAAACATTAGTAACGAAACTGGTTACTGGCGCATTCCGGGCGTGCAGAGTTTGCAAACCTACTACATGGATATTAATGGCTACGTGACAGTTGATGACGATTACATTCCACAACTAGGTGACGTCGTATTCTATATAGGATCACAGACACCGGATAACAACAGTAGTGAACATGCGGCGTTAGTCTTGTCATATGACAGCAAAACACTGGTGACTATTGGTGGTAACGAGGGTGACGGGGTACTACGTATCCGATCGGAATCGTTACAAACGAATATAGATAAAGGGTTAGTCGGCTACGGCATTCTCGAATAAATAGACGCTCGCCGAGTGGTATAATTGATTGAAATGGTGTGGCGCTTTATTCTGTTGGTCGCTTTGTCTGTCGTTTCTTTTATCGGCCTGAGTAGTGTTGCGAACGCCCAGGATCAAACGGGGCGACTGGTCACTGTCTATGACCGCGGCACACAGAAAGTATTCTTGTCAAAAGAGGCGACGATCGGTGATGCACTGAAAGCTCAAGACATTGAACTTGATGCTCGCGATACAGTCGAACCGGCAGTGAACGAAAAGCTGATCGCCGCCGATTACCGAGTGAATATTTATCGCGCTCGTCCGGTCGTTGTAGTCGATGGTGCGACACGTGTGAAGACTATCTCTTCCCACCAAACCGCTCGGCAGATTGCCGAAGATGTCAATATTACGATGTACGACGAGGACGCGACAGATCTGCGACCTTCAACTGACTTTGTGAATGACGGGGCTGGGTTGCAACTAACGATTACGCGGGCAATCCCGATCGTACTGGATTTATATGGCAAAACAACCGAGGTTCGTACGCAGGCAAAAACCGTGGGTGAGATGCTAAAAGAAAAGCGAATCGTCCTTGGTGAAAATGGACGCGTTTCTGTACCGCAAGACACCCTAATTACAACGGGCCTTCAGATTCGTATCTGGAAAGAAGGCAAGCAAACCGTCTCGATCGAGCAAGAAATTCCGGTCGGTAATCAGATTGTCTATGACGCCGATCAACCAATTGGGTATCGAGCAGTTCAAAATAAGGGTGTACCCGGTATTCGTAGCATTGCCTATCAACTAGAAATTAAAGAAGGTGTCGAAGTGTCTCGGGTTGAGATCGCCAACATCGTCACGCGCAACGCGACTGATCAAACCGAGGTTATTGGTCTACGTAACGATGGTGGTGGATTGACGAAATCAAAGGGCGCGCAGCAATTTGTCGATAGTAAGGGCGTGCAACACCGTGAAACCTACTATGACCTAAACATGCGCGTCGTGATGCAAAGTTGTGGCCAAGGTGGTTCGTACTCGGTTCGGCCTGACGGCGCGAAAGTCGATGCCCAAGGGTATATTTTGATCGCCGCCAGCTATGCTAATTACCCGAAGTGCTCAATCGTCGAAACAAGCCTTGGACTAGGGAAGGTCTACGATACCGGTGGATTTGCGGCCAAACATCCATTTGGTTTTGACCTCGCAACCGATTGGTCCAACCCGGACGGCATCTAAATAAAATACCCGCTATTGCTAGCGGGTATTTTCGTGGAGGGAAGGGCTAACTATTATTTAAATAGTTCAGGTTTTGCGGTAACGATACCACCAGCGATTGCATCAGCACCACCAGAGATCTGGGTAAGCGCTTCAGCTTCGAGTTGGTAAGCCATTGCGTAGTCACCAGCTTGGTAGGCCATTGCTACTTTGTTCATCAACGTTTCGTGGTCATTCAATGCAGCGTAAAGTGTGTCAGATGACAGGCTAGGGATAACACTGTTAAAGACATTGGCTACATCACGCAGGCTTGCTTGGAGGGCAGTGAGAGAGGTCGCTTCAGCAGCCGTGTCGCCAGCGTGAACGGCTTTAGCGTAGTTGTTAGATTGTGTCAGGTGCTCAACGAATGGCGCAGTGACGGCTGTCTTTGCTTCGTCGCCGTAGACGCTTCCGACTGCAGTTGCGATGGCAACAGCGTTGGCTGTTTGGGCATCTAGTGATGCTCGTAGCTTGGCATCAGGTGCATTATCGATGATGTTATAGCTAACAGTTAGGTTTGTTGTGACGTGTTCGCGAAGGAGATTATTGAGTGTTGCACGAAGGTCAGCAGCCTTTGTTGTTGTCGATGTCGACATGCTGGTTGAGGTTGTTTGGTTGACTGAGTCTTTACCTATCATGTGTGCGAACGGGTAAGTGATTGCACCGCCGACGATCAACGTGACGAGTACGATCAGTACTGTTCTTGCTGTTTTGCTGGTCTTTGTTGAATCTTGCATTGTGAGCTCCTGAGATAATTAAATCTACTATTTAGAATGACTTATTAGTTTACTTAACAAAGTTAACTATATTCATCATATTGCTTTGAAAAAGTAATGTCAAGCAATTTTGTGTCACATTACTCCCCCACCAATGTTGACTATTGCGCTTGTGTTTTGCATTACCCTATTAATCTGTTATAACTAGCTTTGTTCAAGTAACCTACGTTTACCGTGTGGTGAACGACGACTTTTGACAGAGAGAATATGAATCATGGCCATCGAGATCACGACCATCAAGCAATATACCGATATCTATTACAAAGATAGGAAAATTATTTATGCTCAGGTCGCCGCCGACATAGTGTCACACCAAGACGCCCAAGTGGCAATAGATCCGTTTTTACGTCGGGCAATGAGTCGCTGCTTGGCAAAAGCCTCGCTTGCAACTGCATCGTCGTGAATTCGATCGAGGTGGGGTGCAGTGATTCATTTCTCTCTGTCCTCATCTCTTTATGCTCAAACTATTGAACACGAAGCGATGAGCCAATTGAGCCAGGCGTATAATAGTAATGGTTAGTACTAGCTCGAACCTTAATAGTAAGGAAGTGACATGGCTACTACGCGGCGGACTAAAACACCGGCTGCATCTATATATAACTCCAAGGAAGAGGTCGACAACGCAATCGCACATATTGCACAGTTACAGCGTACGCGCACCAGAATCTCGACGACACTCGATCGTCGGATAACAAGGCTCAACGAGAAGGCAAAGCTTGAATTGGAGCCGATCATCGCCGACCTGAACGCGACGGTCAAAGAGGTCGTGCTGTACGCCGAGCAAAACCGTAGCGAACTGACGAATGACGGCAGCACCAAGACCGTTAAGTTCACACACGGTGTGGTGAAGTGGAAGCTGACTCCGCCGGCTGTGACAATCAAGAACGTCAAGGCGGTCATGGCAGCACTGAAGCGACTCGAGCTGAGCCAATTCATACGCGTAAAAGAAACCCCCAACAAGCAGGCCATGGTGGGCGACAAAGAGCTTGCCGTGACGCTGGATGGTGTGTCGATCACGCAGTACGAGCAGCTTGTCATTACACCAACCAAGACTCAGCTGGATATTCCTATCAAGCTGAAGGCGGTATCATCCGACAGTTCAGTATCAGACTAACCGGATCCCCCGACGCTCACCGCAAGGTTTGAGCTGTCGGGGGTATTTCTTTAGGCGATGTCTATACGAACAAATGATTCGGCCAAGCTGTAGCCGGCGCGCTGTCCTTGGCGTAGCGCCATATCGCGCAGCCAGGTTGAATCTTCGAGATCACCGAACTGACTAGTGTGTGCCTTGATGGCTGCAACTTTTAGTTCAAAAGTGTCGGTGATATCAACTGAATAGTTACTGGTATCAAAGTTTATAAGTAGTGCGTTCGCGACTTTATGTGGTTCCAGGCCTTCTTCCAGTAACTCGGGGAATGTCAGGCGATCACGTGCGAGCGGAAAAATAGCATCAAGTGTTGCCTGTCCAGCGGCGCGGTGGTCGGGATGGTTAATGATACCGGCTTTCGATGAGTAGACAACAGTCGGGTCCATCGTAATGACGACATCGGGCTTGAGTGTACGGATGACTTTAACGATGTCTTTTTTGAGCGCCATTGTGATCTCAAGTGCACCGTCAGGATAATCGAGGAACGTGACAGATGTACCACCAACAACCTCGAGTGCCTTTTGTTGTTCGGCGCGGCGTATTGCGATAAGTTTCTCGGATGTCATTGCAGGATCTTCCGAGCCTTTGCTGCCATCGGTTAAAACTAGGTAGTGGACGATGGCTCCGCGACGAATAAATTCAGCGATCGTGCCACCGGCGCCGACATCAAGGTCATCGGGGTGGGCAGCGATACCGAGGATTATTTTTGGTTGAAGGAGAGGAAAGTTGTGTTTCATTAGTTAAATCTTTCGGTTTTAATTGTTGCGGGTGAAATGCCAAGTGCCAGTAATCCATCCGTCACGGCATTAACGAATGGACTCATGCCGCAGATATAAATACTGGGGGTTTGCGAGAATCCATCAAGAATTTCTTTGATGGCCGCTTGGTTGATCCGGCCCTGTCGACCGTGCCAGTCGGCTGGCTGGTTTTTAGTGAGGGTAATCTCGACAGTTGGCGCGGTCAGGAAGTCATCTTTGTAGATAATGTCATCGAAAGTTCGAGCGCTATACAGTAATTTCATTTCGGCCGTCGATCCGGAGTCGCGATGCGACGTAATAATCGAATGCATCGGCACGACGCCGGCACCACCGGCAATTAAAAATATCGACTCTTCCATGGTAGGTTCCCATACAAAGAATTTGCCGAATGGACCACGTGCTTGGATCGGGTCACCAACTTTTAATTGGGAGTGGAGGTATGAGGTTACTTCGCCGCCTGGCACGTGTTGAATCGTGAGTTCGAGTAAGTCACTGTTGGCCATGGCGGAGGCTGATGAATACGGACGAGCCGCTTGATAGCCATTGGCTGCAGTTAGTCGTAACTCGTAGTGCTGCCCTGCAATATTGTGCATGGCGTGGGGGAGTTTGAAGGTAAATGTTTTGACCGATGGTGTTTCGATAACGATTTTTTCAACAGTTGCATCAACCCAGTCGTTGTTGCTAATACTCATCGCTGTAACGTTCTTCTTTCCAAGGATCGCCGTAGTTATTGTAGCCATTTACTTCCCAAAATCCGGGGTCATCACTGGCGGTAAATGTCAGGCGAGTGATCCACTTTGCGCTTTTCCAAAGGTATAGGTGCGGGACGAACGAACGGGCTAGTCCGCCATGTTCAGGCGTTAATGGTTCACCGTCGGCTTTGGTGGCAATCATGCCGCGACCACCTTGCACATCCCAGATTGGGAGGTTGGTCGTGTACCCGCCATAGCTGTGGGCAATAGCGAACTTGGCGTTCGTTGTCAGGCCACCAGCGAGGGCGATAAGGTCATCAATCAGCACGCCCTCCCATTCCATACCAAACCGACTCCAGCGTGTCACGCAGTGAATATCTGTTGTCAGGGTGCTTTGGGGGAGTTTGTTGAAAGCTTCCCAGTCGAGAGTGACTGGCGAGTTTACTTCGCCGTCAATTGTCAGCGACCAGTCAGCCTTGTCGATTTGTGGAGTTGGTCCATACGAAAGCACGGGCCATTGGGTGACCTGAGTCTGTCCGGGAGGCAAGCGATCGTCTGATGCGGCACTCTTGCCCGTAAAACCTTCGTTGATCTGTGTCATATCCTTATTTTAGCACTATTATTTATGATAGATTGCGACAAAAAGAGACGCCACAGTGGGCGTCTCTTGTGACTGTCTGAATTTCTGATTAAAGAATTTCGTCGAGTGTTGTTTTAATCTGCGCAGTAACGCCAGCTTCGTCAAGAAGTGAACCGTCTGGGTTGAGGTCTTTCATGAATCCGAGCTGTGAAATGCTTGGCTTTAGGTCAGCCTTGAGGTGAGTCAGGACTTCACGGAGTGTTGCAACAGCAAGTGAACCACCGCTCCAACCGTAGGCGACTGCCGTAACTGGCTTTTCGACCCATTGAGTAGCCAATGTGTCGAGGGCGTTCTTTTGGATCGCGCTGAGTGTGTGGTTGTATTCAGGGGTGATAAAGACGATGCTGTCAGCGTTAGTGACCATTTCACTCCACGCAATCGCTTGAGGGTTGGTGATAGCGTAGTCAGGAGACGCAGGCGCGTTCTCGTTATCGAAGAAAGGAAGGTCGATTTCCTTGAGATCAGCGATCTTTACATTTACACCTTCGCGGTTGGCGAGGTCTGACTTGACGTATTCGGCAACTTTTTCGGCAACACGACCCTTGCGGGCGCTTCCGAGAACAATCAGAACTTCTGACATAATTAAATAACTCCTTGTTGTATGTAATAAAAGTAAAATATCGCGACACATCTTAACGTATGTAGCGAAATTACTTACCTAAGTATAGTATATGAACTATATATTGTATAGCATTAAATAGAACAACCTGCGCCAGAAGGGCTAATTTGGTATACTGGGAACATAAATACCTGGAGGTCTATGAGTTCATCTACAGCAACAGAGACGATCGTCGATATTCAAAATTTTAAGATGAGTTTTGGCGACAAAGTTGTCATCAAGGACCTATCATTTCAAGTCAAAAAAGGCGAAGTCTTTGGATTTCTGGGAAGTAACGGATCGGGCAAGACAACAACTATTCGAGCGTTGCTGGGCATCTATCAGCCAACGGGCGGTGAGTTATTGATTGGAGGCAAAACATTCTCCGTCTCTTCTGGGCTACAGTTGGGCTATTTGCCAGAAGAGCGGGGGCTCTACAAGAAAGAATCGGTCATTGATGTTATGGTTTATTTCGGGCAACTGAATGGGCTTAGCAAGACCGAAGCCCGTGAACGATCGGTTGCGTACCTTGAACGCGTCAAGCTGGCGGACAAGGCTGAAACACGACTGGACAAACTATCTGGTGGACAACAACAGAAGGTGCAACTAGGGATCACTATCATGCACAACCCAAGCCTACTCATTCTGGACGAACCAACGAAAGGTTTTGACCCAGTTAACCGTCGTCTGTTGATGGACATTATCGAAGAGCACCGCGAAAAAGGCGCGACGATTATATTTGTTACTCATCAGATGGAAGAGGTGGAGCGACTTTGTGATCGGATCATCTTGCTAAAAGACGGCAAAGCTCGAGCTTACGGAACTATCGCGCAGGTAAAAGCCCTATTTGACGGCGCGTCACTCGATGACATTTTTATTCAGGTATATAGCGACGAAAACGAAGACATTGAAGGGGACAACTAATGCATAATCTTGGTACGGTATTCCGTTTTGAAGTTCGACGAACGCTTAAAAAGAAATCTTTTTGGATTACTGCCTTATCATTCCCGGTGATTATCGGCGTGGTGTTTGCAATCATCTTTTTCTCAAATCAAGCGACGAACGATGTCGCCGAAAACATGAAAGATCAGACGTTCTCGTTTGCGGTGACTGACGAAAGTAAGTTAATTAATCCCGAAACGTTGGCTCAATTAAAGGCAACGACCGTCACTGACAAACAGGCGACGATCGATAAAGTTAAGGCCGGAACGCTTGATGCCTATATCTATTATCCAGCCGATGTCACCAAAGATAAAGTCGAGGTATACGCCAAGAACATCGGTCTGTTTGAAAACAATCGCTATCAAGCAGTTGCTGATGCGTTATTGAAACAAGCTGGTGAAGCCAATGCGACACCTGAAATTCGGGCAATCTTGGAGGATAAAGTAAGTTTCCAGGCGACGATGTTTAAAGACGGCAAGGCCTATGACGGATTTAAGGAATTGATCGCACCGGGCGTATTCTTGATCTTGTTCTATATCCTCATTGCGATGTTCGGTAACCAAATGCTGACGAGTACTACTGAAGAAAAAGAGAACCGCGTCATCGAAATGATCCTCACGACGATTCAAGCTCGAACGCTGATTATCGGCAAAATTCTGTCGTTAATTGTTCTGGCGGGAATTCAGATGCTGGTGATTATTGTGCCGGTGTTGATAGCCTATCTGTTATTTAGGGATGCCCTGGCGATTCCAAATCTTGACCTCACAAATATTCCACTCGATCCAGTTCGTATTACAATTGGTGCACTACTATTTGTGACGAGCTTCCTATTATTTACAGGATTGCTAGTGGCGATTGGTGCGGCGACGCCAACCGCAAAGGAAGCATCCGGATTCTTTGGAACAGTGATGCTGTTCTTGTTCGGCCCACTGTATGCGGTGACATTGTTTGTATCGAGTCCTGACTCGATGATTGTGCGCATCCTGTCATTCTTCCCATTGACTGCGCCAATCCCATTGATGTTGCGAAATGCCGTCGGCAACCTGAGTGTGCCAGATGCAATCCTGGGTATTTCGATTCTGGGTGTGTCAGCGATTATCGCGCTAGCAATTTCGATTCGTCTGTTCCGTTACGGCGCACTGGAATACACCAACCGCCTGTCATTAAAAACACTATTTCAAAAGAAAGCAGTCGGTAGGAAGTAATATGAAACATTCAGTTATTGTTATTCGTGCAATCGGTACCGAGTTTGCCAAGCGTATGTATTTGCCGGCCGCAATTATTATTGGCTGTGTCGATATTGTGGCGCTTGGTTTGATAGTGTGGCTGTTGACCCTCAGCGCTTGGTGGCTACTATTGGCTGTGCCTGTATTCGTTCTAGTTGTTGTGAGTATCGTGCTACTTGTTATTGCGCAACTGATCATTCGGACGATTTCACCGCAGCAAACACCGCATCAAAAAAAGGACGTCAAATTGTTTGTTGATAAATTGCAAAGCTTATCTGAAATCGTTCAAACACCAAAGCCGATTTTGCTATTTAGGATTGTGCGAGATATCGTCGCACCAAAGCAGGGTGGTTTTATTCAATCGACGAGTAACGATACCTTATCTTTAAAAAAAGACTTTCAAGCACTGCAGCGATCATTCGATCAACACGTTATTGATCAATAATATTGATTGATAGTTATTTTGTTCGTGGCTTTTTTGCCAGGTACTCTGCCGCATCGTGTACCAGGAATAGGCTGACGTCATCGCGCGTCTTGCCGGCTTCGTGGAACGGTGTACTAATGGTCCTAATGAGGATGAGCATGTAGATCAGGATAAAACTGATAATCGCCGAGATAACCAATCCACCGTAGAATGGATCGATATTGGTGAGTGTTAACAGTACGATAACACCGATTACAATTGAACGAGCAAGGATAGTTGCTGACGGAATAAACTTAATGCGCTGAATGTAGTTAACGCGTTGACGACTGCGTAGCAGCTGAGTCTGCTGCTGTTTTAATTTAACGATAAAGTTGGGCGGAACTTTGCCGACTTCCATGGCTGCATAGAATGGGCTGAGCTTGCGAATATCTTGGCGTGCATCGTATGATTTTTTGCGGGCATCGCGGCTAAATCCGATTGCGATGGTGTGTAGTTGTCCGCGGAAGGCATCGATATCGAATACCGGGTAGGCGGTGTGGATACTGGCGGCATCGTCGTACATATCTTCAAGGTTGGAGGCGAAGTCTGAAGGGATGCGCTCTGACTCCTTGTAGTCGGCAATTGTGGCCGATAGCAAAAACCCGATCACAAAAGTCACGCTTGAGATGACGCTATTATGTAGGGACGTTTGCTCGATTAATTCCCAGCCTAGCTCGTGAAATGTGTACTTCACAATCACAACAATCAGCGTAAGAATCAGACTAATATAGAAAATACGGAATAATTTAATTGAAGAAAACATATCTATTTAGTGTAGCAGGCAAATCTTGGGAGTTGCTGAAATTATAACTCAGCCGGATATCAGTAAAATCTATTATAGTAAGTGAAAGTATAAAAAGGAGTCCATGCCAATGCAACCAGCTCGAAAAATTCACCCAGGTATTACTGCCCTTATTGTTATCGTACTTATCGGGATTGTTGCAACGGCTATTATTGTTATCAATACACAAAACTCAGACAAGCAAACCGCCGAAACAACAACCGATGAACCGGCGACGCCACCAACTACAGCGACTGATACAACCACTTCGTCAAGCACAGATGTGAGCAATTACAAAGACGGCACCTACAGTGCTACCGGGAGCTATTCAAGCCCGGGTGGTCGTGAATCGATCGAACTAACAGTCACGATTGCTGGAGGTGTCATTACAAGCACCAGCCTGGTTGAAAATGCGACGTCTGGTGAAGCCCGTGGCTATCAGGATGACTTCGCAAACGGCTACAAAAGTCTCGTTGTTGGCAAGAATGTTGATGAAGTTTCGCTATCGCGCGTGGCCGGATCATCACTGACCTCAAACGGATTTAATGCTGCGCTTGATCAAATTAAATCTGATGCCAAAGCATAGTCTTTCGTTCGAAGCACTCGGAACACAGTGGGTCATTGAAACTGAAGCCGAACTTCGTCAAAATCTGATTGATCGGATATATCAGCGCATTCAACTATTCGATACTACCTATTCGCGGTTTCAAAGTAAATCGCTGGTATCGAGCATGGCAAAAGAAAAGGGGAGCTTTACCTTTCCTGTGGACGCCGGCAAGTTATTTGCTCTCTACCGCCGGCTATACGATCTGACTAGTGGTAAAGTCACACCACTGATTGGTGAAATGATGGAACGGGCTGGCTACGATGCGACGTATTCGCTGCAGCCCAAAGACCAGCGACAGCTTCCGTTATGGGATGATGTCATGGAATGGAATGATCCCGTGCTAACGACAATCCAGCCGATTGTGCTAGATGTCGGCGCTGCAGGCAAAGGCTATCTTGTTGATATTATTTGCAACCTTTTGGACGAAGATGGCATGACTAACTATATCGTTGATGCCAGCGGCGATCTGAGACACAAGGGTGTGATGGAAAACAGAGTGGGACTCGAAGATCCGCGTGACCCGGCCAAAATCATCGGTGTCATTGATATACAGAACAAAAGTCTCTGCGCTTCGGCGACTAACCGTCGATCGTGGGGGCGTGGGCTACATCATATATTCGATCCCCACCTGGCGGTACCGACCAAAGAAATTATTGCGACGTGGGTAGTTGCGGATGAGGCGATAGTGGCTGACGGTCTAGCAACTGCCCTCTTTTTTGCCGAGCCGGCAGTGCTGGCGACGTCATACACATTTGATTATCTGCGCATGCATTCTGACGGCTCTATTGACTATTCATATGCCTTTGACGGAAAATTGTAGTAATGCTTAATAATTTACTCAACCGCTATTCAATGTACAAAGTCGTTTCAGGGTCACTAACAATTCTTTTTGTGGTGGCAATTATCCTGTCACTACTAGGCGTCATTGCCTATTCACCACTGGCAATGCTGGCCAGTGTCGCAGTGCTTGGGTTCTCGGTATTTTTGACCAGCCTCTTGTTTGGACTGATATTTGGTGTACGCGTTCACACTGAATCATCATTCATTACGGCAATGATCCTCTTCTTCATCTTTACGCCGACACTTGAATTGACCGGATTGGCGGCGTTACTCATCACTGGTATTATTGCCGGAGCTTCGAAGTTCTTGTTAGTGTGGCGTGGCCGACATGTCTTTAATGCCGCCGCACTGGCAACATTTGTTGTTGGTGTAACAGGATTAACTTACGCCTCATGGTGGGTTGGAACGCCGGTATTGATCCCGGCTACATTCCTACTTGGGTTCGCCATTATCCAAAAGACACGCCGTGTGCCATCGAGTGGAACGTTTATGGGTGTGGCCTCGGTGCTCGTGATCGCGCTGCTGGTTAGTGAGGGCGCGACTTTCGGTGAGAGTCTGGTGCTGTGGTTGTCATGGCCAATCTTGTTCTTCTCGAGCTTTATGTTGACCGAACCACTGACATTGCCAGGTAAAAGATGGCAGCAAATTCTGGAAGCAGTTGTTGTAGCGACTCTGTTTGCAATTCCAATTCACTTGGGCGACTTTACGACGACTCCAGCGTTGGCGTTACTGGTCGGTAACCTGATCGCCTTCGGGTTTACACGTCGTCGTTCATTACAATTAACGTTTGTTGAGCAAAAACAGCTGACCCCGACAACACATGAATTTATTTTTAAGCCTTCGCGTCCACTGATACACCAGCCTGGTCAATATGTGGAGATCCAGGTGCCACACAAGGATGATCTGCGCGGCAATCGACGTTCATTTAGTCTGACATCGGCGCCTGGCGAAGATACGCTGCGCCTTGGCATTAAGTTTTATGAACCGTCTAGCTCATTAAAGAAAGCTTTACGCACGTTAAAGAAAGGTGACGTCTTACCCACAACTGGCATTAATGGTGATTTTACCCTTCCTAAAGACAGGACACAGCCACTGCTCTACGTTGCTGGTGGCATTGGTATTACGCCGTTTATAAGTCACCTGCAGCATCTGAAGCGTTCTAACCAAGCACGTGATATCGTCCTGTTCTACTCAATCGCACATATCGGTGAGCTTGCCTATGAAGACATCCTAGTTGCATCTGGTGTGAAGGTATTCGTGATTACAAAATCGGATACACCGATAGCGCTACCGCAAGCTTGGACGCATATTAACGCGCCATTTATCACTAAAGAATCGATCGGTCAGAATGTATCTGATGTTGCAAAGCGGACAACTTACATCTCTGGTCCACCACCTATGATTGATGGCACCAAGAAGCACCTGGCTGCCTTGGGTGCAAAGCATATCAAGACCGACTACTTTATCGGGTATTAGTACGTTACTGAATACTTACTGAGTGCGCGCTAGGCGTGACGGCGGCGATTAGAAGCTTTTGGTTTTTTGCTGTTGAAGTAGCGTTGGAAAATATCGCCAATCCAAAATCCGAGTACCAGGGCGAGTGCCGCAAAGTACAGGGGTACCGGCGCCTCGGTCCAGATGTTATTTAGGCCACTCGAGATATTACCGAAGGTTGAGCCGGCAGTTGCGTGTTCACCGTTAACCTGTACGACTGTCTGCAGGAATGACGTGTCGCCGCGGCTATCAGTTGTCTCTAGTGTCACAGCAACAGGTCCAGTCTGTCGGTAAATGTGTTGATATGTGTGATAGCTATTATCTATGACACTCTTGAGATCAGTGACGCTGTCGCCCCAATCGATTGAAAGTGCAAAAGGTGCCTGCCCACCACTAATAATGACGGGGAGGCTTAGCGTTTCGTTGGCAAAGATAGTCCGATCGACACAACTAACGAAGATAATGGGCGCTTTCGATGATGTCAGTGAAGATTTTGGCATCTGGTAGCAGGGATTTTCGGCCGGCTGTGGGGCTGGTGTTGTGACGGGGGGTGAAGGGTCGACACTAATATCGGTCGGTTTAATTGCGACCTCGGGAATATCCGTTGGTGTTGTTGGGTTGGGGGTGGGCGTGACTGCAGTATCTAACTCAAGGGCGATCGTGACCTGATTGGTGACAGGTCCTGGTTGGTTGAGGCCGTCGTAATTTTGAGACTGCAAAATATTTGCCCCAACGTGCAGCTGTAGGGTTGTCGCATAATCACCGTCGACAGTACACATTGATGAGCCAGCAAATATACCGTTGTTATACGTAGCGACTAATGTCTCCGGTTCGCAGGTTCCCTTAACTTCGATCAGCGGAGATTTTGTGATGCTGTTATGTGTCGGAAAGGTAATGTCAGCACCGGTAGCGGGTGGTGCACCAGCAACGTTGACGGTAACTGTATGCGATCTGTTACTGGTGACGCCATAAGCTTTGAGGGTACCAAGGTTCGAGAATAACAAGACACCGGTCAATAGGAGGGCGACAAGTAGTGCGCCATGAGAGGTGTGCCGATGGTGTAACGATCTTCCGGTATGGATGTGCGGAGCAACCGATAATAAGCTTGTAACGGCATGAGATGCCATGCTAGATTGGGTCGTTTTTTTAGTTGTTCGTTTTTGTGCCTGTACCACTGGTGCCTACTTTGGTGTTACTTCTTGTGTGACTTCTTGATGATGTATGTATTATAGCGCTTAATCATGCCACGGAGGACGTAGATGATAGTGATCAGCAGGATAAGAGCGATGCCGAGTAGTTTGTATGGGATGACCCAGAATGAGATCGTACGAACAATGGCCTGACCGGTTGAGCCGTAGCCGACGCTGAGGTCAGCCGAGTAATGACCGAACATCCATGGCTTATCGAAGGTTGATTCAAATCGGCGAATACTATCGGGGAGGACATTGCCCTTTTCGGCGTTGACCGGAATGGTGTCAACAATCTTGCCGAAGCTATCATGAACCTCGATCTGTCCAACTGGTTTAACGTGAACCGATCCGGTGTTTTTAAAACGACTGACAAATGTCAGGGGTCCATTCTCAAAGAACCAACCGTTGTGATTGTTCTTGCTCACTTCCAGCGAAGCAAGCTCGAGTGTTTCGTTAATTTTACCATCAACACTAATCAGAACGAGTGTGCCAGCGCTGGCAACTTGGCCAACGGTAGCGGGACTGTCTGGCGTACGACCCGCAAATCGGATAACGCCGTAGTGACCGCCCGGTTCGGCATTGCTAGGGATAGTAATAGTTACTTTAAGGGTAATTTTCTCGTTCGCTTGGAGGGTGAATGGTTTAATCTTTCCGACCCAGCTTTTGATTGAAGTTGTGAGGTCATCAGTTGTATCAACCAAGACGCCTGGGGCTCCAGTTTCATCTTTGGCGCCGAAGTCATTAATAACACTGTCGAACACGAGTGGCGAAGTGGTAACATTTCGGACATTGACGTCAATCGTATACGGTTTGCCTTTAGCTCCGGTAACTTCAACCAAAGCTGGGCTGATTTCCAGTCCGTCACTTTGATCATTTGATTGGGCATAGATAGCTGTTGAAGGAACAAGCACAACTCCAAGTATCAGCCCGAGGGTGATAATAGTGCGCTTGGAGATGATCTTCATGGCCTAGAAGTTGGCAGTCGCAACGTAGGTGAGGACGGTTGAGTAGACACCAGGGTTAGCGATTGCATCAACGTTACCGATATAGCTAATAGTGTAGGAGTTGGCGTTGGTTGGACCATTCGCGGCTGCAACTGTGTCGCCGCTGACGAATTTAAAGTTGTTTGCTGTGCTGTAACCAGTTTGAGCGGTACCACTGCCAGCACCACTTGTAGCTGAACCGACAGATGGGGTTGTGTTAGCAACAAGGTTCATACCAAATTGCTTCGTTCCGGTTGTTGAAACCGTCGGCACTGTCAGGGCGGTAATAGTATTCGCACCAGATGTTAGTGTCGTACCATTCACGGTGATTGAATACCCGCTGGATGCGTTCGTCGAGGCACTCATTGTCGAGGTACCAGAGACGGTCGAGCTTGAGCTGAGTGTTCCAAGAGGAACTGCCGTGCTGGCAAGAGTAAACGTAAGGGCTTCGTCGACTGAGGCGGTGACCGTAACGGCACCGGCTGTTGAGGTGGCAACAGTTCCTGTGTCGATCGCGGTTGTCCAAGCTGCGTCAGAGTAAGAAGTGATTCGGAAGAAGTAGGTCGAGTTGACTGTGCTTGGATTTGTCACAGTGGCAAAATTAACAGCTTGGCTACCACTCGGTACAGTGGCGTTGCCCGAGTTAAGGATGCGGAGTGATCCGGCGGTCGCAGTATTTACTGTCCAGCCGCTGGCTGCACCAACGCCTGTTGGCTGCGATGCGAGTGTCGAGCCGCTGACGCTAAATCCAGCCGGAGTCGTACATGTACCAGAGGCGGTTGTACATGCCTGGAATGCGAGTGATTTGATGGCCGTCGTGGTTGGGACGGTGAAGTTGAAGTTGTAGCTGGTAGAGGCACTGGCAACTGATGTTCCGATAGTGACTGATCGTCCAGTGATCTGAGCTGCGGCTGCGATGGTGGTGAGGGCAGGTGCAATTGAGGCAACAGTAAGTACTGCCACAACCGCTCTGAGGATGCTCTTGTTTAGTTTTTTCATGCTACTTTTTTGTCTTCTTTCTTGTTTCTATTTCGACACTCGACTGGTATCATAAGCGTATTAATGAGATATAGATTAATATTAGCATTATTTAGCATAATCGCAATAGCTTTTGTCGTGGATTATACAGCAAGCGCTCAGCCGTATGGCATGGGGGCTTACGGGAGTAATACGCCATATGGTGGCGAAACGTCATTATCTATTAGTGCAACAAGTGGTGTGAATATGACAATTAATCCGGCGACGACGGGCACACTCGCAACAGCGGCTGGTAATGTGACTGTATATTCGACGGATGTCGTGGGTTATAAACTGTATATAAAAGCTGTCGGATCAACCGCTATGACGATGGTCGGAGCGAACATTCCGGCGTCGGCCAATGTGACGGCAGCAACCCTCGCCATCAATACATGGGGCTATAACACGACCGGCGGTACTAATTTTATTGGCGTCACTACCGTCGATTCGCTATTAAAGAATGCGACCGGACCTTATTCAACTGGCGATGCGACAACAGTGACGTATGGACTAAACATCGATCGTAGTAGGTCGGCTGGTTCATATGCATCAAACGTCATATATACAGCCGTTCCACAAACGAACTAGTCTTTGTGTTTTAGGTGCCTTCGTTTACTGCGGTGGCGAAGACTGCTGATGAGTAAAGAGATGAATGCGAGTAGCAATCCGACTGCCGCGATAGTCTGTAGGGGTGGCAAGTAGAAAAGTAACTTTGTTTGATCGACTGTTGGATTATCGCCAAGTCCGAATTGGTAATGAACCTTATAGACACCAAGCCATTCTGGGTGCGTACCACTTCCTTGAATCAATCGAACGGATGCTGGCAGGATAAGGCCACTCCCTTCAGTCTTGGTGATATCTGTGTTCCAGAGAGTTTGGGCGGTGACTGCATAATTACTGCGAAAGTGGGCCGTACCACCGTTACGAATCGTGGCGCTCCAGCTAAAGTCACTGGTTGTTGTCAGGGGGCTTTTGAGTGAGACGAGTTCGCCGGGGCTGGTGATATCACCAGGTACTGTTAGATATACTAGCGAGCCAATCCTGTCGACGCTAGTGATGCCGTCGTTAGTTGATGGGAGTGCCGAGGCGAAGAGGCTGATATATTTACCACCCGGCTCAGCCCCGATTGGGACACTGATTAAATAGTCTGCAACGTACGTTTCGCCCTCGTCAATAATGACATCAGACTGAGTAAAGTGCACCCATTCACTAACAGGCGCTTTTGGAATGAATTCATAATCGTAATTTTGGTTAATAACATCAAAGGCTTCGGCGGACAGGGTGACTTTCAGGGTAGCCTTGCCAGTATTTTTGAGTGAGATCGAGCCTTTGTACGCAGCACCGGCTTCAACAGAGATTTCATTACGCAGTGGTGAGACCTGTAGCCGTCGTTCTGGGGCTGATTGGGCACCAGCTGGAGTGCTGATTATTGCACCAATGCTAACGGTACTAACCAAGATAACGATAGAAATGATCAGCGTTCGAACGTTCATACGCCTAGCTTAGCACATCTGGCATCTGTTAAATCGATCAAGCATAACCTATTCTCATTTCAGAATATTCACTATATAATAGACAGTAATCAAGTGCGGGTAAATTAAGGTAGGGGACAGATGCCACAGCGGCTTCCGGTAGTAAGTGGGGATGATGGTCAATGGGGGACCATTCTTAACCAGTACCTTAAAAAGGAGCACTACGACGATGCCACCGATAACGCAGCTAATGGTGGTCACCAGATGGTTACGATCCGACCCGGTACCACAGCTGCTGGTACTGCACCGCTTAAACTAACCTCTGGACCGCTACTGAACACCGCTGAAGTCGGTGCCATCGAATTTAACACCAATCGTCTGTACTATACGCAGACAACTGGCCCGGCCCGGATGACTATCCTCGCAGTCAACGATTCGCTTGGCGCTAGCGGTGATGTCTATTACCGTAACAGCACTGGTGACCTGATTCGCCTTCCTGTCGGAACAACAGGGCAGGTGTTGACCGTTGCCAGTAACGTCCCGACTTGGGTAACGCCAGCAGCTGGTGGTGGCGGAAGTGGACTGACGCAACAACAAGTAATGGCTATTAGCTCAATGAGAATATAGAATAGGAAACACATATGATTTTACTTAAAGCTACTAACGAAACGCTACAGATGATCGTCACGACGGCCGCGAATATCGACTTCTCTGTTTCGTATGCCGATATCACTACGACTTCGTTCTTGCCGTCATCGAATGAAGGCTCGGTTGTCGCTGGGACACAAAGTATCTTGGCTGCACCTGCTGCCTCGACCCAGCGCCAAACAAAGCTTATTACGATTTCTAACCGCCATGCGTCCCTAAGTAATACTGTGGTTGTTCAGAAGCTAATTGCATCAACAACCTACAATTTAACTCCAACCGTTACATTGCTCGCTGGTGAAACTATGCAGTACATGGATGGCCAAGGCTGGATGTACTACTCGGCAACTGGTGCGATTAAAAGTACCCAAACTGCTGCCGGATCGAATACCCAAGTGCAGTACAGCAATAACGGTGTCTTATCTGGCGATGCCGGACTGACTTGGAATAGTGCGACTAATAGCCTTGGGGTCGGTGGCTCAACCGGGCAGATCCAGCTGACTGGTGTCTCAACATTACCAGCAATACCTGCCCCTGGAACACTCGAAATATTCAGCCAGGCACTGTCCGGAAAAATGCACTTGATGAAACAGGGTCCGGCTGGTGACGACGAAGCAATCCAGGCTTCAATTTGGCAGAACAACACAGTGCTCTGGACGCCTGGTGTGGCGGCTGGTGTATGGCAGGGTACGGTTTCTTCGGCCAGTACGGGTACGGTTGCACTTGCGACACCAACAACAACAAACATTTATACCTCAATGCGCCGTTCGACCTTTACGTCAGTAGTGACAACGACCAATCAACAAGTTGGATTAGCCTCTGAGCCAATGTTCTTCCGCGGCGCCGCGGCGGGTATGGGTGGATTCTTCTTTGTTTGTCGATTTGGTCTGAACGCCTGGACGGCGGGTGATCGCTTATTTGTCGGACTAACGGCGGGTATGAACTCAACGACTATGGCTGATGCGACAACGATCGCTAATACGGTTGGCTTTGCGATTAATGCAGGCGATACGGCGATTAGCTTTATTCATGTCGATGGTTCGTCGACGGCAACCAAAGACACGATTGCTGGACAGCCGGCCTTGGCAACGAACAATGGTTATGATGCATATATCTATGCTCGACCAAATGAAACAACTATCTTCTATCGACTCGAGAACTCGCTGACGGGTGCATTGATTGTAGAGGGTTCGACGACAACAACTTTGCCGAGCAATATCGCATTACTATATGCCAGGGCGGCGATGAGCAACGGAGCGAATGCTGGCGCTGCTGCTGCTGGACTTGGTGTGAACCGTATCTACGTTGAGACAAATCGATAATCCATAACTAAACGGCCTCATTTATGATTATATTAAAAGCCACGAACGAAACACTTCAGGCGACGACTGGTCCAGGTCCTAATCCGCCGATCCGAAAAGGTTCGTCGCATGCGGTAGGGGCTGGATCATCAATTACTATCTCGCCAGACGGTACTATTGCTGTCGGTGACTGGATGGTACTAGTCGTTGCATCATATGATGGAATAAATATTGACGGCCCTTCAGCCGGATGGATACTATTACAACCACCGACCGTGGCAGGAACTCAAAACACGGCAATATACGGCAAAATGCGTGCTGCGGGAGACGCGTCATACACCATTTCTCTGTCGGGTGGTGGTAGTTCATCGGATGCAACGCTATTGTGGGGTTCTGGTGCTGATACGGTTGGGGCATGGCAAGTGGGAGCGGTTCGTACACGAGCTGCTATTGCTCCAGCAACGGCGACCGGTTCACTTGCGCCGTCGCTCACGACGATCGATGATCATATGCTGGTGTTAGCGATAAGTACAGAACGTACCATCGTAGATGAATCTGATATCGTCAGTATGCAGGGTGCCGAAAAGTGGGTGTACTATGCACAGTTCGGCGGGGCGGCACTTCAAACGACTACAGTTGGCGTTATGCCCGACGTCTCGCCAGCTGGTGCAACTGGTGATGTCAGGATCGAGTATTCTAACGCCCAAGCATCCAATGCTCAGGCAATTCAAATCGGTATCCCTCGAGCGCGTTTAACGCTGATTGATAGTTCGATTTCGTACGCTGATGCTGGCACTGTTGGGTCAACGTATTCAAGTCAAGAAGCCAAGGTCCAGCAACAAGGTTCGCTGACTTTTTTCCCGACCGATACGCCCGCCGCCCAAAATAACACTGGCGATCCGGCGGCAGTTGAGCTAGGTGTTGCTTTCACGACATCGGCAAATATCGTCGTAACGGCACTGCGTTATTACAAGGGTGTCGGCGCTAGTGCGGCAGCAAAAACAGGACATCTTTGGACAAACGATGGCGCACTACTATTAACACTTCCATTTACTAACGACACGGCCAGCGGGTGGCAGGTACAGCAACTTGCGACGCCGATAACTTTAACGGCCGGCAGCACATATATTGTTTCATATCACTCACCAAACGGTAATTATGCCTATACTGAAAATTACTTCACAGCACCGATAACGAATGGGCCGGTAACGATTAATCCATCAAACGCTGGTTTAAATAACGGTATATACGAATACGGCCCAAGCCCCTCTTTCCCAAAATCAACATACGCCAGCTCTAATTACTTTGTCGATATTATGTTTGCGGTTAATGCTAATACGAGCGACACGCCCGTCCTGAGTAATCCAGTGACGAACATGACCCGCACGGTGAAGTTGGCAAGCTTTGTGAACCGGACGACAACAACCAGCACTATGTCGATCAACAAAATGATTGGAACAACGAAATACAAGCTTACGCCTGACATTCCATTAGCCCCAAGCGAAATGCTGCAGTATGTCGATGGCATTGGCTGGAAATTACATGCCGCCGATGGAACGGTGAAGGCAAACTTTGCCGCGCCAACGACAGTCGCGAATCAAATCGTAACGAATACAAATGGTCTATTGAGCGGGGACAGTAACCTAGGCTGGGTGCCTCAGAAGAATACTCTGAAAGTTACTGGCGCAAGCGCGAATGTGACACTGACGACAGTCGCTACAATTCCTTCAATCGCGACACCGAATAGCCTGAAAATATTTGGTCAAAAAATTGCTGGTAAAAATCACTTATCGAAACAGGGTCCGGCTGGTGACGTTGAAGCGATCCAGGCATCGCTTTGGCAAAACAACATCTGTCTATGGACGCCGTCGAACAACGTTGGAACGTGGTTCGGGATCAACGGCGCCAATGTCGGCGCATCAGCAGTGCAAGTCCAGCCGACAATGACGAATATTTATACAGGGATGCGGCGTTCAACATTTGCGACTGCTGCTGCCGCTAACTCGCAGGCTGGACTGCGAAGCGATGCTGGCTTTTTCCGGAGCACAAGCCCGGGCAGTGGGGGATTCTTTTACGTCTGTCGATTTGGCTTTTCGACGATTACCACGACGACGCGCGCCTTTATCGGTATGGCTGCATCAACCGTTATTTTGACGGCCGAGCCCTCAACCGTATTTAACATTTGTGGCTTCGGGTTCGACTCGACGGATAATGCCTGGTATTTCATTCATAACGACGCCGCCGGAGTTGCCACGAAAGACGTCATTCCTGGACAGGGTACACTTGCCACGCCTAATAGCGCATATGATGCGTATATTTGGAACCCACCCAACAGTAATAACGTCTATTATCGACTTGATCGTATCGATACCGGAGTCACCGTTGTCGAGGGCATGACAAACACTGATTTACCGGTAGTAAATACGATGCTGATGGCAGCGGCACACGTTGGAAATGGTCCGACGGCCGGCACGATTGGAGACATGACGCTGGGTGTGAATCGTATGTATATGGAAGCTAACCGCTAGTTCCCTGCATATATTGCATAATTAGTCTATTTCGCTTATAGTTTAGTCAGTATTAAAGAGAGGGAGAGCCTACTATGGGTTTCGGAAAAATAGAGATTATCCTGATAATCGTCTTGGTCATCATTTTGCTATTCGTGGGAGCTAAAAAGCTACCAGAACTAGCTCGCGGAATCGGTCAATCAGCCAAAGAGCTAAAAAACGGTTTCAAAGATGACACAGAAGATGAAAAGATTGCCAAAAAGTCTAATTCTTCAAAAAAGAAATAAGTTTTAGGGAGTTCAGAGGGGTGAAGAAGCGGTCAAAGAAATTGACGGCCGGCGAACAGGTTCTAATGGATCATGTCCGTGAACTGCGTATGCGAATTCTCGTATGCGCAGTTGTTCTTGTTATAGGCGGTGTAGTGGGCTATATCTTTTATGAGCCTATCTTAGAGATACTTCGTATGCCGCTCGGCCAAGACCTGTATTACAGCACTCCGGCTGGGAGCTTCAACTTTATCCTCAAAGTCTGTGGGATGATCGGCGTCTTGGCTGCCGTGCCGTTCTTGATCTACCAATTAATTATGTTTGTCCAACCCGTCTTTGCACAGCGGCTATCAGCTGCCCGTGTATTGGTATACACGCTATCTTCAATTATTCTTGCAGCGGTCGGCGCACTGTTCGCCTACATGATTATTCTGCCTGGTGCTCTAAAGTTCTTCGCTGGCTTTCAAGTAGAGGGTCTATCGGCGCTGATTGATGCTAACAATTATCTTAACTTTGTGACGAACGCAATTGTGACATTTATTATTGTCTTCCAGATCCCACTGATTATGATTATCATCGATCGTATTAAACCAATCCCACCAAAGAAATTAATTGCGGCTGAAAAGTACGTCATTGTGGGTGGATTGATTGTCAGTCTCTGTGTGCCGTTTGCCTTAGACTTGACGACCAGCTTGCTGATCGCTAGCCCAATCATTATCCTGTACAACATTTCCGTCGTTATGATCGTCGTCCGACACGCTATTGCCCGCAAAGAAAAGTCCGCCCTGCCAACGCTGCAGCTACAGACTGCTGAAGAAATTGCACTTGATGACCAATTGATTAGTGAGTTCTTTGCAGCCCGCGCCCAGACATTACCAGAACTTATTCTGGCACCAATCCCCGATGCAAAGCCGATCCAGGCAGTCGTGCGAAAAGCTGCCGCACCAACTATGGATATTCGAGCCTCCCGACCAGTTGATGCTGAAAAGTTACGAGCTGAAGCGCGCTCCAGACGAGATCGTCAGGTTGCAGAAAGAGCGGCATCATACAATGCCGCTTCATTCCGTATCATCAGCGATATCCGCTAACGACTTTTTTATTTATTCAGCAATATCGCGAAGGATAGTGATCTTGGCACCGAGTGTGTTTAGACGTTCGGCCAGGTCTTCGTAGCCACGGTTGATCGAGTAGATGTTGCGTAGGGTTGAGACGCCAGGTGCAGCCAACATACCAAGCATGATAACAACGGCTGGACGTAGGGCTGGTGGGGTTACGACTTCAGCTGGCTTCCACTTTGTCGGACCAGTAACGTACAGGCGGTGCGGGTCGATTAACTGCACATTCGCATTAAGGCGGTTAAGCTCCGTTAGGTAGATAGCACGGTTTTCGTAGACCCAGTCGTGGATCAATGTCCGTCCTTTGGCACTGGCGGCAATCGCTGCAAAGAACGGCAGGTTGTCGATGTTCATACCAGGGAATGGCATCGCGTGGATCTTGTCGATCGGTGCCTTGAGGTTGCTGACCTTTGTCGTGATATCAACCAGGCGAGTTTTGCCATTAAGGGCAGTGTATTCGTCAGATAGTTCGTACTGGAAATTCATACTTTCAAGGAACTTCAAGTCGATCTCGAGGAATTCAATCGGGGCACGTTCAATCGTAATTTCAGATTTTGTTACAATAGCGGCGGCAATGAAACTCATAACTTCGATTGGGTCTTCGGCAGGGGCGTATTCAACGTTCTTGTTGATATCGCGTAGTCCATGGATCTTCAGTGTAGTTGTGCCGATACCTTCAATTTTGACGCCAAGTTTTTCAAGGTAGAAACATAGGTCCTGAACCATGTAGTTCGGGCTGGCATTACGAATAGTGGTGATGCCGTCGTTGAGGGCGGCAGCCATGATGACGTTTTCAGTGACAGTGTCGCCACGTTCTGATAGGACGATGGCCTTTTCGGGGTGAACTGGGTTTGAGACAGCCGAGTAGTGTCCTGTGACGGTATCGACCTTCAGGCCGAAGTATTCCAGGCCGCTAAGGTGTGGTTCGACAGTTCGTTCGCCGAGCGTACAGCCACCAGCGTAGGGAAGTTCGAATGATTTTTGACGGTGCATCAGTGGACCTAGGAACATGATGATACTTCGAGTCTTGCGGGCAGCTTCGATATCCATGTTTTCAAGCTTTAATTTAGCTGGTGGGATGATTTCGAGGTCGTTATCGCCGAACCATCGAGTTTTGACACCGATGCTATTAAGAACTTCGAGGATACGGTTAACTTCTTCGATACGGGCAACGTGTCGCAGCACAGTGGTGCCACGGTTAAGAAGTGAGGCACAAAGCAGAGCGACGGCAGCATTCTTGCTTGTCTTGGCGACAATGTGCCCAGATAGCTTACGGCCACCTTCGATGCGGAAGTTAATCGTTCCAGATTGATTAATAGTGACGATCTGGCTTGACAAAACCTCGCTAATGCGAGCTAACATATCAAGGCTGATATTTTGACCACCCTTTTCAATACGGTTAATAGCGCTTTGACTGGTGTTTAAGCTCTTTGCAAGCTGGGCTTGTGTCATGCCACGGGCCTGTCGCGTCTCTTGAATAAGTGTTCCAATTTTCGAAGTATGTGAAGTAGATTCCATAACCACTATGGTATATCATGCATGGTATATAGTCAATAAATCGCCCCGGTGTTATAATTTAGGGAAAGAGGAGCGCTATGTCAGATAAAAACAACAATACAGTGATTCATGATGATCAAGTGGCGGCTTTTATCGCCGGTGAAGAACAGCGCGAACGCGACGGTCTCGAACTTATCCCTAGTGAAAATTATGTCAGTCGTGATGTTCTAACGGCGCTTGGCAGTATCTTTACGAATAAATATGCCGAAGGCTATCCTGGCCGACGCTACTATGGTGGACAAGAGTTCACTGATCAGGTGGAGCAGCTGGCGATTGACCGCGCCAAGGAAATCTTCCACGCTGATCACGCAAATGTGCAGCCCCACTCTGGCGCGCCAGCCAACGAAGCCGTCTATAGTGCCTGGCTACAACCGGGCGACACCGTCCTTGCGATGGACTTGAGTCATGGTGGGCACCTGACACATGGTGCACCGGTCACGCGCAGCGCGCAGCTATATAATTTTGTTCGCTACAAGATGAAGCATATCGAGACGGGTGAAATCGATTACGAAAATATTCGTATGTTGGCCCTCGAACACAAACCAAAGATTATCCTGGCAGGCTTTAGCGCCTACCCTCGAGAACTGGACTACGACAAGTTTGCAGCTATCGGCCAAGAAGTTGGTGCACTATTGATGGCCGATATGGCGCATATTGCTGGATTAATCGCCGGTGGGGTTGCTGAGAACCCGCTGGACCACGGTTTCCATGTTATGACGACAACGACACACAAAACACTACGCGGCCCGCGTGGCGGCCTTATTCTGACGAAGGGGACAGTTGGCAATCCTTTGCGGGCGCCTGAAAAGACTATCGAGAATATACCAACCTTGATTGACCGGGCTATTTTCCCTGGCATGCAAGGTGGACCGCATATGCACGTCATTGCCGCCAAGGCGATTGCTTTCCACGAAGCGATGCAACCAGACTTTAAACAATATGCCGCACAGGTGGTCAGTAATGCGAAAGTACTCGCTGATGCACTGAGTGTCCGGGGATTCCAGTTAGTGACTGGTGGGACAAGTAATCACCTGATCCTAGCTGACGTCTATAAGAGCTTTGGTATCGATGGTAAAGTCGCCGAAGAGGCACTGGACGCGATCGGCTTAACTCTTAATGCTAATGCGGTACCAGACGACAGTCTGCCACCATTCCGCCCAAGTGGTATCCGTCTAGGTACCCCAGCGCTGACGACCCGCGGTCTGAAGGAAGAGCACATGGAGCAAGTTGCTGAATGGATGAAGCAAGCGATCGATGGTCGCGACGATCCTAGCAAGCTGATTGAGCTGCGTGATGCAGTGAAGGCGTTTGTGCAGGATTTCCCTTTGCCGAGTGATCAGTAGTATAAATGTCTAATATCAAAAAAAGACCTCCGCGATGGAGGTCTTTTTGATGGCTAGGTCAATTAAGACGCTGGGCAGTTTGTTGTTATGCCAGTGTCCATTGTTGCGATAGCTGCAGGTGATGCACCGAAGTCCCACCAAACAACACGGATACCAGAGATGTTAGATGCTGTTACTAGCGCCTGGGTACCAACTCCAGTGGCTGAGGCTGAACACTTAAGCATGCGCACGGTGTTTTTTCCGTTAGTTCCAGTCGGGTTAGCAGATGGGTCGATTGTTACACCGCTGAGTCCATAAGCTTCGCTTTGTGCTGCAGTGCTCGTAAGGTCTGTTCCTAGAAGAGGGTAGCCTGAACCACTTTCGCGTGCGTTATAAGCTTCTGCTTTCTTAAGTACCGCCGAAGCTGCTGCTTTAGCGCTTGTTGCGTTTGCTTTAGCTGTGACTCCGTTGAAAGATACAATCGTAATGGCAGCAAGAATACCGATGACGACGATAACGATCAAGAGCTCGACGATAGTGAAACCGCGTTCTGATTTAGTGTTGATTTTATTGAAACTCATTGTTGAGTTGCCCCCTATTTAAAAATGTATTTACTCTGCCATTAATTTACTACGTTGTATATTAAAGCGCAAGCGTATTAAGATTGTTCGTCGGTGGTCGGTTGTTTGTTTTGTCGCATCGTCTTGCGTGACATTAAGTGTCTTTAGCTTCAAAAAAATAGAGCCCGGTTAGGAGCTCTATTTAATTATTCGATAGAACTAAGTTGTTGTCTGTGTGATTGGGGCAGTACAAACACCAGTTTGTAGAGTTACCCATGTATTTGTTCCGTAGTCCCAGTAAGCAACTTGTGTACCAGTGTTGCCTGTACAGCTGTAGAATTTAACAAAGTTGGGTTTTGTTGGTACTGTGTTGGTTGTAGCTGTGAACAGCGAGACACCGCTAAGTCCATAAGCTTCGCTCTGTGCAGCCGTGGCAGTGAGCACGCCAAAAGTTGCTGGGTAGCCGGTTGGAGTGTTTTCGCTGGCGTTATATGCTTCAGCTTTCTTAAGTACTGATGACGCTGCAGCCTTTGCGCTTGTCGTATTTGCTTTAGCTGTGACTCCGTTGAAAGATACAATCGTAATGGCAGCAAGAATACCGATGACGACGATAACGATCAAGAGCTCGACGATAGTGAAACCGCGTTCTGATTTAGTGTTGATTTTATTGAAACTCATTGTTGAGTTGCCCCCTATTTAAAAATGTATTAACTCTGCCACTAATGTACTATGGCAATCCTCTAAACACAAGCGTTTTAAGATACATTGTGCACCTATTAACACCTAAGGCTCAGCGATATAACGAATATCATCAATGGTAAACCAGGTGGTTGATGACCCAGCCTGCGGTGCAAGCTGACAGGTACCATTGCTTAGCCTAATGATATCGAGTCTAGCCCAGGCGGCATTGGACGCTGTTGCCATTAAGAGTCTTTCGGCAGGGCAGTAGCCAGCAGGAAGTGTCGCGATGACATTCTGCGGTGATGGCGCGGCGTTCAGGAGTCCCTTTAGAATGACAATACCATCGGCTGATTTTGTATATTGTGGAACACCGTAGCCATTACCGTATGCCGCCCAACCGTTCGCAAGAGGCAATGCACACCATTGTGTCGTACAGGTTGTTCCTGTTGCGCGGCCGGTCGGGTAGTACATGTATTGCAGTGAGTGGAAATTATTACCATAACCCTTGGATCCAACATCTCCGTTAGCTGCGACACCGAAGTGGGCGACCGCGCTTCCGACGTCGTTTAGGACGTGCATATACTCTGACGGTCGTAGAGCAGCTGGAATGTTAAATATGGTGCTTGTTATAGGACCCGCTCGTACAAGTCCGGTCATTTGGACACGACCTAGCGAATCGGTCATGTACCCAGCTGCTTGCCAGTTATTGTCGCCACTACTTGGGCTATAGTCTAGCCAGCCATTTTGGAAGGTTGGTGCGGTGTATGTGGTCCCAGACGGCATGAAGGCAACACCATCAAGCGAGAACCAGCCACTATTTCCTGTGTTCATTACGACAGCTCCATTAGCGTATACATCGAGTCGACCACCAGCATCAACTGTCGAGTTCTCAAACATGATTTGTTTTGCTGGACGATACCCAGCAGGTAGGTAAGCGATAACCCCAGAACCTGACCGCACCAATCCTTTCAGGAAGATGACGCCGGCGCTTGTCTTGGTAAAGGCAGCATTAGCATACGGCTGTGAATAGTTAGACCAGCCGGCTTCGAAGTTCATCGGTGACCAGAGTGGTACGGTGAATGCATTTGTGCCATAGCCTGATACGCCGGCGCCGTTTTGGGCGGTAACCCGGGCATTAATAACGTCTTTATGGCCATTACCTGCAACCGTGAATCCAAGGGCTGCCGAGTTAGTCGTGCCGGCTGTCCAAGCACCACCGTTGCGCTGATACTGCATTGTGTAGCTGGTTGCGCCAGGAACTTTTTGCCATGTGAAGGCGACATCCGTGATACCCGAGATCTTTGATGAAACATTTGGTGCGGCCGGCACACCGTCTGTTGTGACAACGGCAATACTCGAGGCATTAATATCTAGTCGAGAGGCGCGTAGGCTAGCTGCTCGTTCGACGTCACGGCCGGCAGCAGTTTGCTTGGCAGTGATCGACACACGAGTCGTTGTGACAGACTGGAGGGCTGTGTTGCGGTCTGGCGTACTGGCAGATGGGTCACTTGCCGTACTATTGACAGTACCCGTACTTTCGCCGCTAAAGTATTGGACGACAAAGTCACTCGCGGTGACGCCCTCTACGAGTTTAATATCATTTGTTTTGCAGTAGGTCGCCACGGCTACTTTGCTGTCCATATACGCCGGTGAGCAACTTGGTTGCTGGAACGGTAGCGCACAGACTGTGTTGGTGGTATCGGTATAGCTTGTTGGCATGATAGTTCGGCGCCACAGCGTGCTGTCTTTGATGAAATAGACGACGTTGTAGGTGAACGGTGTATTGTTGCCCTGGGCCGATGCGCAGGCATTCGGCTTGTTCTTTAGATAGACATATCCCGAAGTAGAGGAGATTGGGTTGCCGGTGGTAGCTACCATATTAAGGATGATGCCAGTATCGTTACCACCACCAACGTTAGTGAAGTTGGTGGCATCGTCGTTATAGCCCTGCGCATTTGCGGCAGTTAAACTAACGTTATTTGTTGCGAGGAAGCTACTGCTTTGTTTCACATCCTGTTCGATGCGGTTCAATGCATCCTGAACGGTGTAGGAGAGTGTATTCGAGGCGCGTGAAGCCAAGACTTCACCGGTCATGCTAATAATGACCGTCAAGAAGGCACCGATTGCCAAAATAACGATTGGTGCGACAACGAGCATCTCGACAAGTGTAAATCCTTGTTGTTTATGCGCACGGCTCATTATTTAGCCCCCGATGAATACAACTTGGTGACGTCAGACAAGGGAAGTGTACGGTTAAAGACGCGGACGTCATCAATCGCGCCAATGAACTGACGAGACGTACTTTCGGCACCAACAATAATACGTGATCCGCTGAGTCCATTACCGGTTGTGGCGACAGTTGTGCGGAGCGTACCGTTAACGTATAGCTTGACGCTTGTGGCATCCCAGGCAATCACCACATTAGTCCAGGTGTTGAGCGGGACTGTTCCGGCGCCACTTGAGTGATAGCCGCCGGGATCCGTACCATAGCGATAGCTCTGCAACGAGCCGTCGGTTGCCAGCGATATGTAGTAAGAGTATGGGTCGATGCCCTCGGCGATGGTGCTGCGTTCTGTTGGGTAGCTGGTTGGTCGCACCCAGGCCGAGACGGTGAGGTTGCCCGATATAGATCCAGGACTATTGAATGTAATAACTTGAGCAGCTGCATTGGCGGCAAATGAATAGGCAGTACTGGCAACATTTGTTGCGCCTGTCGTCAGTACCGCACCTGCTATGGCGCCGTTGTTGCCATTGCCGCTACTGTCGTTGGCGTTACCATTAAATTTCCACCACCCAACGATACCATTAGTGACGTCACTCGTGGCTGAAGCGCCGGCGGTATTGGTAAATGTGGCGTATTTGACAGTTTGAACGGGGGAGTTATAGGCAATTGATGCTTCTACTTTTGAGACGCTCGTGACGGCGCCTGGACAGGTAATACTGATGGTAATCTTTGGGTCTGCTAACCCATCTACCGTTATCGGCGCGTTGCTGAGTGGTGTTGATGGTGAGCAAGGGACAGTTGTCGATGACGAAGTGTACTGACGCATGTAGTCGTAGGCGACGTTAGCGGCTCGTGACTCGGCACGGGTTTGGCCGCCATCACGAATCACGACGGTAAATAATTGGTAGCCCGCAATCAAAAAAGCCGCAGCAACGAATAGGGTGATCAAGAGTTCGACGGCTGTAAATCCAGCCTGTTTGTGTGAATGATGGTTCATTGATTTTTGCTCGTTACCTTGTAGACAGTATTGTCTGATTCTAGGCGATAAAAAAGGTTGAATTTTCGACACTCTACCACGCCAGATCCGCAGATACTGCCGTCAGTCTTGATAACTTGATACACGTATTGGTCTTTGGTCGGTTGCGGCAAGACGCCAGCGGTTGTTTGGATGCTTTTGGCGTTCCCTGTGTTGGTCGAAGGAATGAATGTGGTCATAGGGTCGTCGATACCTGGTGCCATAAACGACTTGAGGTCAACCTCACTGAGATTGGTCGTGAGTGTACCGACGCTATCGGTCAAGGCAATTGATGGGTAGCGTCCAAGATTGACCGATCCGTTGGCGCCAGTCAAATAGTAACCCTCGAGTGCATTGGCGATTGATTCAATATCAACCTTGCGTTCGGTATCGCGGGCTTGGATCTGGGTCGAGTTAACGTTAACAACTGCTAAGGTTAGCAGGATACCCATAATTGTGATTGTGATGATCAGTTCAACAATCGTGAAGCCACGCCGTGTCATGCTTATAGCATAAGGGGTTTGAGGTGAATTCGCAAGCTATTGTAGCTCGAGTGGCTCTTGTTCAATCTGGATGCGGAACTTGTCGCGAACGGCGCCAATAACTTCATCTCTGGCAGCAGCCAAATCGGCGTAACCAGTCGCTGATTCATTGATGAGAACAAGCGCATTTTTGTCGTGTACGCGCATGCCGTGGAGTAACTGGCCTTTCATGCCAGATTGCTCGATTAACCAGCCGGAAGGGATTTTTGAGCGACCGCCGCCCATGTCAAAGACTTTGATGTCAGGGAATGAGGCGCGCAGGTCAGTTAATTGCCAGTTTTCGATAATGGCGTTCTTGAAGAATGAACCAGTATTCGGACGAACCGTTGGATCAGGGAGCTTTTCGGTACGGATTGCCATAACGGCATCACGGACTGTTTCTTGAGTAAAAAATGTAATGCCGTGCGTATCGAAATAGGTTTGCAGTGCATCGTAGAATGGCGGTGATGGCTGACTTTTTGATAATTTCAATGCGATGCTTGTGATGACGTAGCGGCCTTTTTCGCGGCCACGGAAAATACTATCACGGTAGGCAAAGCCACAGGCTTCGTTTTGCAGCACGACAATCGTATCTGTCTGAGAATCATACGCTTCAAGCGAAACGAGTGTATCGGCAATCTCTTGACCATAGGCACCAACGTTTTGGACTGGCGCTGCGCCAGCCGTACCAGGAATGAGCGACATTGCTTCAATGCCACTTAGGTGCATATCAACAGTGCGTTTGACAATCTCATCCCAGTTTTCGCCGGCACCAATTTTGATAGTCGTACTATTAATATCATCAGTAATAACTTCAAAGCCAGGAATACGAATACGAATGACGATACCCGGGAAGCCTTCGTCGCGGGCTATCACATTGCTGCCGCCGCCCAACACAAAGATGGGTATGTTTTTTGAAACAGCATTGCGGTGTATAGCAATGACTTCTTCTGGTGTACGAACTTCGACCATAAATCGGGCCGGTCCACCGAGTTTCATCGTCGTGTAATTTTTGAGGGGGATGTTTGTGTGTACTTCCATGTCTGGAATAAGTATACCGCATACAGGTATATGTACATGTTTTGTAAAAGAAAAATCCTCGCGTATAACAAGTATAGCGAGGAATTTTCTTGGAGGGCCAGGTGGGACTTGAACCCACGACATTCTGCTTAAGAGGCAGACGCTCTAACCAGCTGAGCTACTGGCCCATAGAACCTCATTAGTATAATAGATTTTTCGTTCTCGTCAAGGTGTTACGGGCTCTGAAATTGAACAGCCCGCCGTATCGCTACGGCGGGCATGGTTGTTCAGACTGGGTTGGTGCAAATGGCGGGGTAGCCATCTGTTATCAGCGCGGACAGGCCGAGGAGTGTCTTGAAGCCACTGTTCCAGCGCTCCAACGTGTCTTCGCCATTCACACCATCCTGCGCGAGGATGTAGCAGCCACCATCTCGTCGGTAGCCAAGGAACTTGCCGATGATCCCGTTGCTCGACACAAAGAAGATGTCGTAGTCATCGGGGTCGTTGTGCGAGTCGTTCTCATCGAGGCCATAGTTGTTCTGGATGCCGAATGACGCCCAGACACCGGCTGTGTCCTCGATGATGTGTGTCCGACGAAGCCACCAGCCGCGTACGCGCCAGGCAGTCTTCTTGTAGACGCCGACGCGTCCTTGTCGAGGTTCGATGCTGCCGTCTTGTAGCTCACCGATCACTCGTCGTAGTAACATCTTGAACTCTCTTTCGAGCTCGATTTCATAGTCGGTGCGAATATCGCCGACGGATGCTCCGCCCATTTTTTACTCCACTTTCTGTAGTGGTCCAACCTGTCAAACTCCATCTCGGAGAGTGACTACATTAGACGCTCTCAACGAAATTACCCTTACAGTAGAAGGATTTGGGCGAAATAGCAAGCATAAGAAATATGTAAACTCTTACTTGCGAGTACGTAGGTATAGGTAGCTGGCAAATACGACTGTGCCTGCGACGTAGGATGGGATAGGCGTGAATGGGTAAGGCGTTTGGAGAAGGGCAAACAACGGATCTGACACCCACATTACAATCCAGCCCATACTCATTGCAATGATCGCATCGGAAAGTTGAGCTAGTCGTGTTGAATGGTATTTGGCAAGAATCTTGTAGGCAATCGCTATCACGATCACGGGTGCGGCAAGAAACGTAATAGCGCTCAGTGTGTAGGTTGCGCTTGAAATGAGTACTGGGTATATGAGATGTCCAACAATGGAAGCAATCAGTACGATTTGATATGGCCTGTGGTGCAAGACCGACGCGGTGTTCTTTTTCTTGGTGTACGTAACCGCAACGATAGCCATTATGATAACTGCGAGGATGACGGGCAAGACGTTGTTGATGGCTAAGGGTATAAGGAAATTGAGTTCACTTGCACCAAGAACGGAATTAAACCCAACCCAGCTAAGCACCTGTGCTACCCAGTACGCGGCAATACCAAATAGCACCCCGTTGTAATGATGCAGTGATTTATTTTTGTTGTGCGTTGCTCGGTCACCAATTAAGTAGGAAACGAGTGCAGGTATGATTGCCGCAATGGCGAACGCGATAACCATCACAATAATATTAAAGTGGCGCGCCGTCGGATAGGTCAGGGCATGACTAAATGGGATTACAGTTGAGAGGAGAAACGAAATAACAGTCAGTGCGAATAAACTATAGCCAAAGATTATCGTTATATTGTCATGCGAAGCTGAGATCTTCTTGTGTTTTGTCATAATAACCATGAGTATAATCCAGATTGTTAAATAAAATAAGACCTCCGAAGAAGTCTTATTCATAATATTGGTACACCCGGCAAGATTCGAACTTGCGACACCTGGTTCCGAAGACCAGTGCTCTAATCCGCTGAGCTACGGGTGCGAATACAGGGGTAATTGTAACATATAACAGAGAGATATCATAGTGCTTGTGGTTCTGATATAGTAAAGCAATGAAAAAGAATTATCTCGTTGGATACAAGTTATTTTTCGGTCTTTTAGGCTTTAGTGCGATCGTGACCGAGATTGCTACCGTAATTGCGCGGGGCAAGTGGGAGCCAAGTAACTTCTTTAGTTACTTTACGATCGAAGCTAACACTTTTGCTTTTATCATTTTCCTAATTAGTGCGTTCTTTACGTTTGCGGGCAAAAAGAGCAAAACACTCGACTTTCTGCGCGGCGCCTCAACGTTCTTTATGGTCGTGACCGGAATCATCTTTGCGGTGCTACTAGCTGGCCTCGAAGGCGTCACGCTGACGGCAGCGCCGTGGGATAATATTGTGTTGCATTATCTAATCCCGATCGCCGTCGCACTAGACTGGATTGTTGATCCCCCTAGCCAGCGTGTCTCATTTAAAAAAGCGTTACTGTGGCTCTCATTCCCATTAGCGTACTTGGTGTACTCACTGGTCCGTGGCCCAATTGTCGGCTGGTGCCCGTATCCATTCCTTAATCCTGCCAATGGCGGGTATGGCCAAATAGCTGTTACCTCGTTCGTCATTCTCGTCGTCGGAGTGGTACTCGTCTATGTCGTGAGTCGTGTCGGCGTTGCGCCACAGCAATCAAAGACCAAAGCAAAGACGCGTAAGAAATAAATATGCGCCATATTATGCACAAGGTTACCCCAAAAAAGGGGAAGCGTTCATTCCGCACGATCGATAGTCTGACCTTATTGGTCGGTATTTTGCAGCCACTCATGACGCTGCCGCAGATCATTCTCGTCTTTGAATCAGGTGACGCGTCGCAACAATCCATTTTAACGTGGGTGGCCTATGACATTGCTAGTGTCGTGGTGCTGATCTATGGAATTATGCACAAATTAAAACCGATTGTCGTGACCCAAATCTTATGGCTCATCGTACAATCGGTTATTATTGTTGCTATCTTCGCGTTTAGCTAGGCGGTAGGGTTTGCTGCGCTATTGAGGTGCTCGGGCGCTTTACTTGGGGCGCCAAGCGTGTTGTTCCAGGTTGACTTGTCGACAGCCAGCCAGATCATCCATACAAGCGGGAGGAAGATTGCCCATAGAACAAAAGTTGCTTCTTTGCCAAATTTCAGGCCAATGTGGTACATCGAAATATACATAAAGATTGCGGTAACAATTGATACACCAGGGATGATCGCAAGGATTGCCCAGTAGCCAGGTTGGCCACCGATTTCAAGCAACTTGTAGTTGTTATAAAAGGGAACCCAGGCGATCCAGGCTGGGATACCGGCTTTTTTAAAGATTTTCCCAAGAAAGATGGCACTAACAATGTAGGCGATAGCCACAAAAATTAGTGTAAAAAGAAATACGGCGGCAGTTACTGCAACGACAGTTGCTTCGTCGATGTTTGTTCCGGTCGTCGTCGATGTGTAGTCGTAGGTGCTCTGCGCAAAGGTGAGTAATGTATTCATGGTTTGATTGTAGCATAACCTTTGCTAAGCTTAAGGGAATGAGAATACTCGACGGAAAAGAACTATCAGGATTTATAACAGAGCGCCAAGCTCGTCAAGTCAGGGCGCTTCGCCAGGCTGATCATGTGGCCCCAAAGCTCGCAATCATTCAGACAATCGATGATCCTGTTATTGATATGTATGTGCGTTTGAAGCAATCATACGGTGAGGACATTTTGATTGATGTTGTAGTCCACAAGATTGATCAAGCCGAACTTTTGACAACGATTGCGTCATTAAATGATAATGATTCAGTGCACGGTATTATTATTCAATTGCCACTAGCGGATCCTGCCGGCACTGACGAAGCGGTCAATGCGGTCTTACCAGCTAAAGACGTTGATGGTCTTGGTGACAACGCAACTGCCACACCTGCAACGGCTATGGCAATCGACTGGCTAATGGCGGGCTACAACGTTGAGCTACGCGGCCGTCCAATTGCAATTGTCGGTAATGGACGGTTAGTCGGCAATCCACTTTCGAAATTATGGCAATCAATTGGACTGGACGTTACTGTCTATGATGATACGACCATCGACCTCGCGACTGAAGTTCGTAAAGCTCAAATTATCGTCACCGCTACTGGTGTCCCGGGATTGATTCATAGCCAAATGGTCCAACCCGGTGCGGTTGTCGTTGACGCTGGTACAGCAGCTGAGAATGGTGTTGTCGTTGGTGACGTCGCTGAAGATGTTCGCACACGCAGCGATTTAACGATCACACCTATCAAGGGCGGAGTTGGTCCACTGACTGTGACGGCCTTGTTTGATAATGTGATTCAAGCCGCTCGCGCGACTGTCGAAAACAAATCTTAATTTTAGAATCTACGCGAGTGCTTCTTTGACTCGTTGCACAACCTGACGAGGGGTCAGTTCGGCTTTAACGATGTAGCTGTGAATGCCTAATTCACGGATGCCTTTTGGTGATTCTTCTTCGCCAAGATTAGTCAGGATGATGACAGGAATGTCTTTGCCCCATTCTTTTTTACGAATAATTCCAAGGGCAGTAATGCCGTCCATTTCGGGCATTTGAAGGTCCATTAATATAATGTCAGGGCTAAAGCTCTCGACCATATCAACGCCACGTTCGCCGTTGTTGGCAAGTTGGACATCAAATCCATCTGCCTCGAACTTCATTCGGTACATTTGGCTAATTACGGCGTCGTCTTCGATGATGGCTATTTTGGTCATGCTTTGATGGTACAATGAATTAAACGTGATTACCAGTAGAGAAGAAAGTAACCTCTTATGACAATGTCTGACCTCGATTCATTGGTGCACCCTGAACAGGGCAATGTTTTGGCGCCATATCGTACCCTGCAACTGCGCCCGGGAACACTACGATTCGATGAATGGATGCAGGCGCGACAAGAGTTTGTTCTCGAAAAAGGCTGGAAACCCAAAACGGGTAATGAGACCGATTATGATCTGTATGACTACGATCCCGAAACGGCTCAATTCGGTATTTATGATCAGTCTGATCGATTAACGCACGGCATGCGACTGACACCAATCCAAGGTTTTGAACAATCACTTAGCTGGGAGATGATCGAAAATTCATCGATCCAGCAACAGGTGAGTGAAGGTGGGTTGTTAAATCCCTCGCATCAAGTTTGGGATCTGACACGACTTGTTCCTGGTGAGGCAGCGAGTATGGAGGGGAGCCTCGAGACTATTCCGAAACTATTTGGCGAAGGTCTTCGCTACTGCGCCGGGCAGGGTGACGAGGACCCGCAGTGGATATTCGTTCTCGATTCATTTATGGGTAGGTGGCTACAGCGACAAGGTGTCGGATTTATTAAGCTTGGCGAGGGTGTCGTTAACGATGACGCAAGGGCCTCAACATTTGGCTGTTTTAGTCCGGCTGAACTTGCGGCTGATCCAACCAGTGACTTTGCTCGTCGAGCAATGAAATTGGACGCTGCATAATGATGACTTGGGTGGCAGCAATTCTGGCGTTACTGGCGGCAGTGGCGACGCTTATTATTGGATTGATTGTTTGGTTGGGTGATCGCAAGAATTATCTCCGCATTCCTTTTTTGTGGCTGGCGGCGTTCGTGTCGTGCTGGATTGCATGTAACGTTATCTTTGCAATTGGTCCGGTTGCGCTGCAGTTCCCGCTTGCTCTTATTAGCTACCTGATGGCAATGCTGGTCGCAGCACAGACGTATTACTTTGTCCTACGGTTGGTGAACTATCCGTTGACGATACCGATGTTCCTGTGTGTAATTCTGGGATACCTTGTTGCATTTATATCTGTCGTACCAGGTGTCGTCGGCAGCGGTGTTCAGGATACAGATGTCTTAACGAATACGACGGGTATCGTTTTGTATGGACTATTCTTGTCGGCCTATTTATTGAGTGCCTGTGTTATTTTGTTCGTCCATCTTCGCCGGGCCAGTCATGATTTACACCGCCAGATTAAAATCATCCTGTATGGTGTCGTTGTTTCGTCGGTGATCGGGGTATTGTTCAACCTTATATTGCCGATTGCGGGTAACTATCAATTTACTCAGCTTGGTCCAGCTGGGGCAATCTTCTTTGTTGCCAGTGTGGCTTATGCGGTTGCACGCTATGGACTGTTCGACGTTCGGCTGGCAATTGTACGCACGGTCACCTACGGGTTGTCGCTGCTGTCGTTGGCATCGTTATACCTTGTTGTCGCCTATGTGATCTTTAACGGTATTCTAGGACAAACCTCCGAATTGAGTCAGACAATCGTTAATGTTGTATTGACGCTTATCTTGGCTTTCTTGTTCCAGCCGGTCAAGCGATTCTTTGATCACCTCACAAAACGACTATTCTATAAGGATGTCTACAGCGCTGATGATTTCTTTGAATCACTTAACAGGGTCCTTACTTCAACAACCGACCTACGCAGTTTGTTGAAGCGTGTTTCGATCATGCTGGCCGATACATTTAATAGCGAACAAGCTTTCTTTTTCGTCTACACAAAACAAGGCGGCTTTATCTCATCCGGAACTGACGACCATAGTCGACTGCCATATACTGACGCCGAAGAACTACGGAGCCTACGCGAAATCGTAACACCCGACTCGACCGACGTCCCACACAAGATCCGTCGCATGATGGTCAGTCACAGGATAGCCTTGGTCATGCCACTGTACCGTGACCAAGAAATCATTGGCTATGTCTGTTTGGGCGAGCACCGGGCATCGACATATAGTCATCGAGACCAGCGAGTACTCCATACTGTTGCCGATGAACTAGTGATTGCTATTCAAAACGCCCTCTCGGTCCAAGAAGTCAAAGACCTTAACGCCAACCTCGAGCAGCGCATCGAATCGGCTACCCGCGAACTTCGGGCTAGTAATGCCCAGCTGCAAAAGCTCGACGAAGCTAAGGATGAATTTATTAGCATGGCCAGTCACCAGCTACGCACACCCCTGACAAGCATTAAGGGCTACGTCAGTATGCTGATGGACGGTGACGTGGGGAAAGTTACGGACGAACAAAAACACCTCCTACAAGAAGCTTTTATTAGTAGTGAGCGCATGGTGCGACTGATCGGCGACTTCCTGAATGTGTCACGCCTACAGACCGGTAAATTCATTATCGACAAGCACCCGATTGACCTCGCTAAGATTGTCGAACAAGAAGTTGAAGGCTTGGAACCAAATGCCAGCGCACGCGGCCTGAGTTTTACTTACAAAAAGCCAAAGAACGTGCCATTACTGCAGCTGGACGAGAACAAGATCCAACAAGTTATTATGAACTTTGCTGATAATGCGATCTATTACTCAAAAGAGAATTCAAAGATTAAAGTCAACCTGGCTGTCGTTGATAATCACGTTGAATTTACGGTCAAAGACACGGGTATTGGCGTACCGGTAGCCGAGCAAGAACAGTTATTCGGTAAGTTCTTCCGCGCAACCAACGCCCGCAAGCAACGACCAGATGGAACCGGTGTCGGTCTATTCCTCGCCAAGAAAGTAATCGATGCTCACGATGGCACCATTATTTTTGAATCAAAAGAAGGCAAGGGAAGTACCTTTGGTTTCCGATTACCGCTGCCGAAGCAAGATGCTATCACCGGACTTAAATAAGCGTAAGGTCGGCTGTTAGATTAAACTAACGAGCTGGATAATCAGGACAATAATACCGATAACCACCAGGCTAGCGATAATGATTGGCTTGGCGATACGTTTGTGGTCAAACCACCACTGCCCAGGCTTTGACCGGTTGACGGCACTAATCTTGGTGACGACTGGTCGAGTGATAGCGGCGTCGGCGCCGGTGTATGCTTTGTTTCGTTTCTTGCGTTGCTTGTTTGCCATTTGTCCTAGTATACCAAAAAGAACCCCGTTGTAATAACGGGGTTCTTTTACTGAATCACTTCAGGAAGTCTTTTGACAGACGAGAGCGGTCAGACTCTTAAAGGTTCAGTGCACGGCGGCTGGCAACGTAGTACGAAATACTCGCAATAATTGAGCCAAGGCCGACGAGGGCAAGAATGTTTTCGCTTGTACCAGTGTGAGGAAGCTCAGGTGGAGTCTCTGGAGTTACCGGAGGAGTCACAGGAGTTTCGACACAGTCCTTGCTGTCCTTTGGTAGGTGTTCTTTACCAGGGATTGGGCAGTATTCTTGTGGAGTTTTTGGAACGTCAAATTCTTTCTTACAATCAGCGCTGCTGATAGTTTTGTCTTGGCCATCTACAGTAACTGTAATGACAGCTTCGACTGTGTACTTACCAACAGTGTTACGTGTGTAATCAAGTGTTTTTGCAGTACTTGTCTTGCGTTCTACTTCAGCACCGTTAGCATCACGGATGATGTAAGTAACGTTTTTGAATGTAGCGTTTTGGACAGTGTATGCAGTAGTGAACTTGAATTCAGTACGAGAGATACGGCTTACTGACAATGAGTCACAAGTGTATTTAACGACTGGTGCACAAGTTTTGTCGATTGTAACGTCAGCTGTGTCGTCTTGTTCGCCAACAGTTGTAACGGCTTTCGCAACGTTACGAAGTGTGTTTGGTCCACAAACGAGTTGAGCGTCAGTTGGTTTTACCGTAGCGGTAAATTTGATGTATGCATCGCCACCAGGGATAAATCCACCGATGATGATACCACCAGCTGTGATGCCATCGGCAACCAGCTTTGTACCGTCAGATGTGTGAAGGTAAGTTGTTCCAGCGTCGTAAGTAACACCCTTTGGAAGTGTATCTTTAATGACGACGTCCTTAAGTGGTGTACCACCACTGTTTTTGAAGTAGATCTGGTAGTCGACTTTGTCGCCAGATTTTACTGCAACAGTTTCTTTGAATGCTTTGTCAGCTGCACCGTTTACACGGACAGTTTTCTGAAGATCAAAGTTGTCAGTGACAGCTTTAACCTTGAATGTAACGTAACCTGAGTATTGGAAACAACCAGGGATGTTACCGTCAAGCTTGTCGTAACCAAGTGTTGCACCGCTGCTAATGACTGAGTCAGAAAGCGCAGTACCACCTGTAAATACGTTGTTTGTGTACTCAGCAGAACCGGCAACATACTTCAGGCTGAAGTTTGCGTCGCTGCTAAATACTGCTTGGTCGTAGATCTGAGTCGGTGTAGCGTTACTTGAGTTCAAGTAACCATCGATTTGGATACGCTTTGCAGAGTATGTAGGAAGGTTGAAGTTTGCAGTTACATTTTGTGCAACGAGGTTCAAGTTTGCAGCAGCGTTATTGTGAACGTACATACGAACTGTGTATTCCTTGTTGTTTGCAACAGAAATTTCGTCTTTCCAGTTACCAGCACCAGTGTTGGCGTTGTCTTTGATAGTAACGAAGTTTCGTTCGTCGCCATAGTTAGGGTTGTTAGTGATCGAGTTGAACGTAACGTGGTTGGCAGGCTTTTCAACAGTATATGTTGGGCGGTCTGGTCCCCATGCTAATGCAGCTACTGGAACAATAATTGCGGCTGCAACCATGATCGCAACAGCGCTGAAGCGCTTTGGAGCGCGACGGATGAGTGAGGTTAGTTTACTCATGTGATTCTCCTTTTCTTGATTCATCTCGCAGAGTGAATCAAATTAAATATAAATTGAACCTAGTGGATAACATTCTTGCCGAATTGTTAATTGTCATCACAAATCAGATCATTACTAAGTGCACGTCCGAGTTCAAAAAATGAACTCACAAGGAGTCAGACTCTATTGAGGTGAACTAAATCACACTGCAAGAATAAGACTCCTTGGGAAAAGCTATGTGTTCTTTCTGAGTGGGTGCGAAACCGAAGTTCCGCACCCACTCAAGGTTGAGGGTTTACCAGTCCGCGGGAGGCGGAGCGGCGGGACCCTGTTGCTGGTTGTCGCTGACGGAACCGCCACCACTCTCGTTCGCGGCCTTTACGGCAGCGTCGTGAGCAGCTTGTGCAGCAGCAGCTTGCGCTGCGGCGGCGGCTGCAGCGGCCTGTTGGGCAGCTGCGACATCTGCGGCGGAGCCTTGGTTTCCGTTAGGAACCGTAGCACCATTGCCGTTAGATACCTCGTGCTTTTCACCACCATCCTGCAGGAACGGGTCGACGGCGGGGTTGGCCCCGACATCTTCCGCGCCATTCTTGGGCTGTACGCAGTCCGGAGATTCCGGGGGCAGCGACGGGTTCCAAGGGCAGGTGGGAGGAACAACGACAGGAGGCGGCGGGGGATTGCCACACTCATCGTACTCACAGACGTTGAAGCCTGCGGGCGGCGAATCGTGCAGAATCTGGAAGCCACACTCCAGGCGGTACTTGATGACTGCTCCACTTGAAGTAGTGAAGACAGCCGCGGTACCGTCGTGGGCGCTTCGACCGATGTGCGTCGTCAGGTTCCCGTCGCCGGTCGCCTTCATGTACACACTCCACATGCCAGCGTGAGTTCCCTCGATCGAGAATGCCGAAGCGTTCTCGAGGTTGGTCAGCTCGCTCTGGATTGCAGCGTACAGGACAGGGTCCGCGTTCAGTTCAGCCCGGAAGGCGTCGATGTTCGCGTACTCAACCTTGCGGCTGGTGGAGGTCTTGTTGGACCATTCGGCGTAGTGGGTGGCGGTCAGCTCAGTATCGAACTTTCCGTCGGTTCCACAAGTGCGTCGTTCTTGCAGTTCGGCTTTGATGCCCGCTTCGTCACGCTGGGTGACGGGCGTACCAATCGCACCGGCCACCTCCTTGTTAGGATTGGTGACGGTCTGAGTGGCATCGTCCAGCGAGCTATACGAGACAGTGCAGCTGGATGAGGCGGCAGCCATGGCGTCGTCGACAGACGAAGGCATGATGCCTTGGACAGCGCCACCACCAATGATGATGACGCCGACGGCGGCAGCGAGAGCCGCAGCAATAGCTGGGCCTCGACTTCTCTTTACAGAATTCATGATGCTCCTAATGGGTTAGTGACGGGCGCTATCTGCACCCGCGTGAGCCTTGAGGGGCTCGGTGGGTGTAGCGTTGGCGCCCGGGTTCTCCACGTTGGAGTTCTCCGGCAGGGATTCGGCCTCAGCGGCCTCGGCAGCGCGACGCGCCTTCACCTTGTTCACCATGTCGATCACGAAAGCGATCAGTGTGGTGGCGAGGAAGAAGACGATCACAGCAGCGATGAGGCCCATGACGTTTGCGACCCACGACTCGTCGAACACGCTCTCGCCCATGACCGGCTGGCCATCTGCGGAGGTGACCGGCGTGCCATCGATGTAGGCAAGCGGCTTGCTGAACTGGTAGTCGGCCCAGACGATGCTGATCACGATGAACGCGATCACGCCCAGGCCGGCACCGATCAAGATCGCGAGGACGGGGGTTTTCACCCTCGCTTCGACGCTCTTGAGTCGGCTGTCGGTTGCCTTGAACTTCTTGTCGTGCTTGACGAACGTCGCGTCGTGCTTGGCCAGCTCCGCGTCTTGCGCGTCGTTGACCAGCTCGACCTCGAGGAGTCGCGTCGAGTAGCCGGCGGTGAAGCCGGTGACTCGGGTGCGAAGGGTCTCGAGTTCGGCAAGAGCCTGCTTCTGGAGGTCGAGGTCAGGGACCTTGTCTCCGTTGGCATTCTCCGCGTCGGCGAGTCGCTGGCGGGCAGCCTCGATGCGCTTCGTCAGAGACTGGGCGTTCACGAGGTCCTGTGCGGCCCGGGGGTCGTCACTGGGACGATCCTTGGCCGCAGCCTGGATGGCTGCGAGTTCAGCGACGAGTTCGTCGAGGGACTTGTCTTCCGGTGCGGGCACGATCGCCAACACCTTCGTGGTCTTGTCCTCCGGGGTCGGCTTCTTGGGAGAGGCCGGTCGGCGGGTGTTGGCCTGTCGGGTGGTGGTCTTCGTTGCGGGCTTGGTGGCGGTTGCGGCGGTCATTGTTTTTCCATTCTCTAATGTTAGGCGTTTGGGGCGGATGCCCCGTTAGTTAAAACGGGGAGGCTCCCCAGCTGCTTGACACAAGGTCGGACACAGCTCGTCAACCAGTCTAATAAAAGATAAGCTGACGCGCTGCGTCCGAAGGAAAGCAATAATGCAACCTTATGGACATATAGCTTTCAGTGTGTCTAAAACATGTATTACACGTTCAGGACATGCACTGTAATGATCTGACTTGTTAATGACCGATCCACCTAGGTAAGGGGTTGATTCCTTATCTGTGGATGTTGTTATAAATGTATCATATAAGTGCTAAAAAGTCAATAGACAACACCATATATATACAGAAAGCACAAGCGTTTTAAGGGGTGACACTAAATCTAGCGGTTTCGCTAAGGTAGCGACACTATATACAAAAATATTTGACAGCCCCTGTCAAGCAGCGTATAGTCGCCTGTTATGTGCTAGCTGTATGGGACAGCCATAACGAGTGACAAAGCTGATTCTTCTGGAGAATTGGTTGTTATGACAAAGCGCACGGTTCCCTCGAAAGGGGAAAGCAATATGGGGCAGAAGCCGGAAAAAGTAGTGTCGCGACTCGTCAAGAGGAACAACACCACGTTCAGTAGTATCGACGATTTCGCCGATCACCTGGCACACCGCTACTATGGGACGAAGAGCGTTTACGCTGTTCTGCTCACGGAGGAGGTGGCGCAAGGGGCGATCGTTCCGATGTACGAGCAGTCGAGCGATTCGTCGTCCGACCGCAAGATCATCGGCTACGAGTCGGAGAAGACGCGTCAACACAGGGAAGCCGGCTTGGCTACTCGAAAGAGCACCGAGACGACAACCTCCAGCAGGCAGCCTGAACTGGCGCTCGCTGGCGGAATGGCGGTCGCACTGTGACCGCTGTACTGGCAACTGCACCATCCGCACCACCAGCAACACGCGCGAAGTTGAAGCCGAAACCTGTGAAGCTTTCGGACGAACAACGCGCAGAGGGGAAAAAGGTTCTTCTTGCGGTACCCACGGTTGAACGTGCGGTCCGCAACAAGTATCACATCGGTGAGACGGTCGACAACGTGTTCAAGAACGACACGACCAACGTCGCTCTCGTTCAGTACCTCCGTAAGGTCGCCGGCTACGAAGTCGTCGACCAGCGGGCGTACGTCGCCGAACTCTTGCTCGACTGCGGAATGCTGTCGGACGAGGACCTCCAGAAGGAGGCTGCACAAGAAAAAGCCGCCTAAACAGCGGTGACACACTCTCTTGAACCGTACGTTACACGCGGAGCGAGATCGAGTTGTCGGGCGAATACTCCTGTAGTATTTACTCCAGTCGGGGTTGCGGTTTACGCCGCAACCCCGACACACAACTCAAATTTATCATCACCCCCTAGTCAAAGAGGGGTTTTTTTGATACAATTTTCGGAGTCGAACAGATAATTCTGTTTGATTGGGCAGTGTCACACCACCTTTATGGTCTCATCGTCTAACGGTTAGGACACCAGGTTTTCATCCTGGCAATCGGAGTTCGATTCTCCGTGAGATCACCAAGAAATTATCAGACACGCAAGACGGACCCATCTGTGGGCCGTTTTGTTTATTACCGTTAACACATCTTTTACAGGAGTACGCATATCATGAGCATGGTTTTCAAACGAACAAAAATTCTCGCCACACTTGGTCCAATCACCAGTACGCCTGAAATGATCAAAGACCTTATCGCGGCCGGAACGAATGGCTTCCGTCTGAACTTTAGTCACGGTGACTACGCCGAGCGTGACGACCAGATTACCTGGATCCGTGAAGCCAGCCGCCAAAACGGCAAGCCAGTTGCGATCCTGCAAGACCTTCAGGGTCCAAAGATCCGCCTCGGGATGTTGAACGAAAACATGAATGTAAAAAAAGGTGACGAAATCATTCTTGACCACGCCGCTGAACACAACGGTAACGTGCTTCCTATTCAGTACAACCTGGCTGAAAAGGTAAAAGTTGGCGAACCTATCTATATTTTTGACGGTAAAGTCCGCACGACCGTGCTAGAAATTACTTCTGCAACTGCAATCAAGGTCCTGATCGAAAACGACGGTACACTGATGAGCAAGAAGGGTATTAACCTGCCTGACACTGACTTCGGTGGTGACATCCTGACTGCCAAAGACCTTAAAGACGTCGAATACGGCCTCACTAAGGACATCGACTTTGTTGCCCTTAGCTTTGTCCAAAGCCCAGATGACATCCATAACCTCCGTCAAATCCTGGTTGCTGGTGGCTCACAGGCGCAAATTATTGCTAAAATCGAAACTAAAGCCGCTATTAAAGACGACGTCATGGAACAAATCGTCCTAGCATCTGACGGCATCATGGTTGCCCGTGGTGACCTCGCCGTCGAAGCTGGCGCTGAAGTGGTGCCAATCGTCCAACGCCGATTGATCGCCCTCTGTCGCAAGCACGGCAAACTAAGTATCGTTGCAACGCAAATGATGGCCAGTATGGTTGATAGCCCTGAACCTTCACGCGCTGAAGTAAGTGACGTTGCGAATGCCGTTATCCAAGGTGCGGACACAGTGATGTTGTCTGACGAGACTGCCAACGGTTCGTACCCACTCGAAACAGTGGCTGCGATGAAGAAAGTTATCCTCTACACCCAAGAGCACGCCCCTGTTGCGCACATCCAAGATTACGCCATCGCCAAGAACATCCAACTGGATGCGATTAGTGCTGCGGCCGTCAGCCTCGCTGAACAGCTTGGTGTCGATGCAATTATTGCTGAAACTAAATCTGGTGCGACTGCTGCGAACATTGCTGCCCACCGTCCAAACCTTCCAATTATTAGTGTGACAAGCGAAATGCGTGCTGCGCAACAACTTGGCCTCAGCTACGCAAACCGTAGTTACGTCCGTCCAGATGCTGACGAAGCCGGATTTGACCTCGCGAAAGAACTAAAAGCCGAAGGACTCTTTGGTGAAGGTGTCGCGAACGTGATTATCGTCAGTGGCCAACAACCTGGTGTTATCGGAACTACAGACACAATCAAAGTCCGCGTGCTAGAATAAGCATAGATTCGAACGTCAATAAAAGGCAACTTAAACGGTGGGTATAAGGTGGGGTTTTTCAAACTAACAATTCGTGATGTACCGCTTGAACACAAGACGGTACTGGTACGTGCAGATTACAATGTGCCTTTGAATGCAAAGGGTGAAATTGATGATGACCTGCGTATTCGCGCGAGTCTGCCAACCCTGCAATACCTGCTTGATCATGGCTGTAAGGTCGTGGTTATGAGTCACCTTGGTCGTCCTGAAGGGCGAGACAAAGCACTAAGTCTTGAACCAATTGGTATCCGATTGGCCGAATTACTCGGTCACCCGGTTCAATTTGTTGAAGATACGATTGGGGATAAGGTTGTCCAAGCCGTGAAAAAAGCACCAAAAGGCACGATTATTTTGCTAGAGAACCTTCGTTATTACCCCGAAGAAGAAGCTGATGACCAAGCTTTTGCTAAAAAGATCGCTGTTTCGACCGGCGCACGCTACTTTGTGCAAGATGGGTTTGGGGTTGTTCACCGTGCTCATGCCAGTACGCATGCGATTACGCTGTTTATCCCGAGTGTGGCTGGTTTACTGCTTGAGCGTGAGTACCAAACGATTACCGGTGCAATGTTAGCACCGGCTCGTCCTTTAGTCGCCGTTATGGGCGGGGCAAAGATTAGCGATAAAATTGCTGTCATTGAACGATTCGTAGAAGTTGCTGACATGATTATTATCGGTGGGGCAATGGCGAATACATTTCTCGCCTACAAGGGTGTTGATGTTGGCGCGAGTAAATATGAAAAAGATCAAACCGAGACGCTGGACCGAATTTATAAAGCCGCTAAGGCAAAAGTTGGTGATAAGGTGGATGATTTCTTAATCTTGCCGACAGATGTAGCAGTTGCGACCGATGTATCCGAAACCAGTGTGCGTAAAAACGTGCCTGTTGGCCAGATTGGTAAAGATGAGAAAGCACTTGATATCGGTGATCAATCGATTGAGCAAAATGTAGCAGTTGTCTCTACGGCTAAAACCGTCATCTGGAATGGGACACTTGGGTATGCTGAGTTGCCGGCGTTTGCGCACGGATCGGCTCGATTAGCCTTGTCTCTGGCGACCCAACCGCAAACCACCTCTATTATCGGCGGTGGTGATACGGCTGATTTCGTCTTGAAATGGGATAGTGCTGGTGGGGCAAGTTTTGGTCACGTTTCGACTGGCGGCGGTGCCAGCCTTGAGCTGATGGCTGGGGACAAATTACCAGGGATAGAGAGTTTGCTCAATGCACGTAAATAAGCTACACTTAAATTCAATAAGCATAAGCGGTAACGGATAACCACATGGCACGCGACAAAGCGCTCATAATCGGAAATTGGAAAATGAACCTCGGCGTCCACGAGGCTAGTCTGTATTTGCACCGACTCGATAAGGCTGTCAAGATTCACCGTAACGTCGAAGTGGTCATTGCGCCAACGATTCTTGCTATCCAGACACTTAGTTTGCAAGTTAATCTACGCCAATTTAAATTAGCGGCCCAGAACTTCTACTGGCGTGACCATGGCGCGTATACTGGCGAAGTTTCGGCCTCTCAGCTACGCGGTATCGTCCAGTACGCCCTTGTTGGACACTCTGAGCGACGTCACATCTTTAATGAGTCTGATAAAGACACCCGCGCCAAGGTTCAAGCGGCGATTCGCAATAACATTCGCCCAGTCCTGTGTGTGGGTGAAACTGCTAGTGAACGTGCTGCCGGTGAAACTCAGGATGTTATTCATGATCAACTACTTGGTGGCCTGGCTAACATTACCAGCGAAGAGCTACCAAGCGTCGTTGTTGCTTACGAACCCGTCTGGGCAATTGGGACTGGTCAAAACGCACTGCCTGACGACGTAAAATCAGCTGTTCGTTCAATTCGCAACCAACTTAAACACTTGTACGGCGCCAAAGCGTCGGAAGAAGTCCAAGTGCTGTACGGCGGAAGTGTGACTGCTGATAGTGCTGCTGGGTACCTGGATATCGATGGTGTCGACGGACTGCTGATCGGTGGCGCTAGTCTGGACGAATCGGCGTTTGCGAATATTATTGAAAAAGCGCACGTAAGTAAGAAATAATAAAGGGAGGAGTAGGATATGCAAGATATAGACTTTGACGAAATCGACCGAGCAGTGAACTCAGTAACCAATTCTGGCAATGACACCAGTGCCTCGGCTATGAATGATCCTGCTATCGAAACACCTACCGCACCCTCAACACGCCCTGACCAAGCAATTTCTGCACATGCAGCACCATCGCTGGCTGCCAGGCGCAGCTCTGGTCGTTTTATGGATGTTGTCCACCCGTCATCTGACATGCGACCACAAGCACCAGCTACGGCAACCTTTCGTCGCGAAGATGTGGCGCCTCGTCCGACTGAAGTCGCCGAGCGACCTGTTTTTGCTCCAGAGCCTATCGTCGAATCAGCACCAGAGCCGGTTGAGGCCAACACGAGCGCTGCTTTTCACTGGCCCGACCCAATTGATTTGAGCGATAACAGCGCCACAACACCATTTGTACCACCAGTCGTACCGGTTATTCCGACTCCGGAACCAGTTCTTGAGACAACACCCGAACTAGTAATCGAACCGGTCGCTTCACCGGTCGTCGTCTCTGCACCTGTTGTTGAAGCAAAGCCCGTCGTCAACCTTGATGACGAATTGCAGTCGTCACTTGAATCACCGTTCCTCACTAACACCAAAGTAGAGAAGCGACCGCTCGGTGCTTTCTCGTTCTCAGAATCTGACTTGCCATTAATTGATGATTTTTCAAACGAGCCATCGACTACAGAGAAAACCAGCGACAGCGATACTTCACCGACAGAGCTCGATGAAGACATCTTGCTGCTTGAAGCTGATAACGAAGATGAATTCGAAAAAGTCGAAGATATTGAAGTTGCCGAACCGGTCGAAGTATCCGCACCAGTTGCGGCAGTCATCGCTGAACCGCCAGCTACTACCGAGCCAACCCCAGTTCCAGCACAAGTTGACGACGCTCCGGTTGGTCCAACTTCGATTACGCAGCAGTACAAAGAACACCCTGCGACTGACAACCAATCGTCTGGTGCGATCTATGATACTGCGACCTACCACCAGCCCCTCGCGCACCCTGCCAAAAAGGGCTCAAGCTTGCTTATCATTGCCTGGATTGTTGGATTGATTATTGTTGGTGGTGGCATCGGTGCTGCTGTCTATTTCTTCGTTCTTCCATTACTTTAGTCGTAACTTATCGGCTTTGCATCTAGGTTCTTACCTGTAAAAACGCTATAATAAGGCTAATGAATTTACTTGAGGGTTTAAACGAGGCACAAGCCGCGGCGGTCGAAGTTGTGAAGGGTCCGCTACTGATTTTAGCGGGCGCTGGAAGTGGTAAAACTAAGACTTTAACTCATCGTATCGCACACCTTATTGCGAATGAAGGTGTCTGGCCAAGTCAGATTCTGGCTGTTACTTTTACAAATAAAGCTGCCCGTGAAATGCGTGAACGATTAGGGAAGCTGATTGATCAAGATAGTCGACGTCGTGACTTTATGCCATGGATGGGAACATTCCACGGTATCTGTGTGCGATTGCTGCGAATGGACGGCCACGCAATTGGTATTACGCGTAATTTCGTTATCTATGACGAAGATGACCGTCAGTCACTGATCAAGCAAGCTATGAAACAATTGTCGATTACCGATAAAGAGTTTAAGCCATCGCAGATTAGTAGCATCATCTCTAATGCTAAAAACAAGCTTCAGACACCTGATGATTTTGAAGCTGACGCTAATTATCCGTACCAAAAAAGCGTTGCCCAGATTTACAAGCGATACGAAGCGATGCGTAAAAAAGCTGGCGCACTTGATTTTGATGACTTACTAATCGACGGTGTGCGATTGTTGCGCGATGCTCCAGATATTCGTGACAAATGGCGCAATCACTTCAAACAGATTTTAATTGACGAGTACCAAGACACCAACGCCGCCCAGTATCAAATGGTAAAACTACTCATTAACGACGAGCAGAATATTTGTGTGGTTGGTGATGACTGGCAGTCGATCTATAGCTGGCGTGGTGCTGACTTTACGAACATCCTGAATTTTGAGCGCGACTTCCCAGGCGCAAATGTCGTCAAACTTGAGCAAAACTACCGTAGTACCGGCAATATTCTAGAGGCTGCTCAGAATGTCATCTCAAAGAACACCCAGCGGACTGAAAAAGAGCTTTGGACGGCTGAAGGACCTGGGTCACCAGTGCAGGTACATGGCGTCTACGATGAAGCAGAAGAAGCTCGACTGGTTGGTGAGCGTATCTCGACGCAGGTACAAATGAAAGCCCGTGGCTATGGTGATTTTGCGGTACTGTATCGCACTAACGCCCAAAGTTATACCTTAGAGCGTGCCTTTTTGCAATTACGCGTTCCATACCAATTGGTTGGCGGGGTTCGCTTTTATGACCGCAAAGAGATTAAAGATATGATTGCCTACCTGCGATTGATCTATCAGCCTAATGACCGGATGAGCTTTTCGCGTATTGCCAACGTTCCTGGCCGAGGCGTCGGCGCGACGAGCCTCGAAAAATTCTTGAACTGGCAATCGGCTCAAGAAATCGATATTATTACTGCCCTTGGACAGGTCGAAGAACTAGGGATTGTCTCTGGCAAGGCTAAGGGTGCACTTGGTGCACTGGGTCGCGCGTTAAAACCGTTACACGACAGTGTTGAAACCGCTTCACCGGCCGAATTGATCGAAGGCGTCCTCGCAGCAACAGGCTATCGTAATTACATCCTCGATGGCACACCGCAGGCCGAAGACCGTGAAGCGAACATCGGATCATTGTTGTCTGATGCAGCTAGCTTTACGGCACTACCTGACTTCCTTGAAGAAGCTGCTCTCATGTCTAGTGCCGACAATTCTGCCGAGGGTGAAAAAGTGACACTGATGACGTTGCACGCTGCCAAGGGTCTAGAATTCCCAGTTGTCTTTATTATTGGTATGGAAGAGGGGATTATTCCGCATTCCCGTGTCTTTGAAGCACCGCCAGCCGAGCTAGAAGAAGAACGCCGCCTTGCCTACGTCGGTATGACCCGCGCCCGTGAAGAACTACACCTGAGCTATGCGTATAGCCGCTTGCAATACGGCCAACGGGGCTATAACCCAATGTCGCGCTTTATTACTGACATGGGTGATCAGGTCGCTGAAACGACGGCTGCGCCGAGCTTCCTGGGTGTGCGCGAAGAAGAGCCCTTCTATAGCGACGAATTAGGACTCGAAGTTGGCGATGGGGTGAAATCGGCGGCCTTCGGTGTCGGTGAAGTGATCGATGTTGACGGCATGGCCGTGACAATCAAGTTCTCGAATGGTCAAACCAAGAAACTCAACGCTGAGTACGCTCATCTAGAAAAGCTATAGTATAATAAGACTACGCACAGTAGGGGTGTGATTACTATTCATGAAACGTTCCGTCCGTAAGAACACCACAACTAGAATTATTTTTGCTGCCAGTATGGTACTGGCTGTTCTTTTATTCGCCCTTACATTCCACTCACTACATCATACTGCTAATGCGGCAACTGGTTCTGGTAGATTAATTACTATTCATGACCGAAATGAAGAAAAAGTATTACTGAGTGACGCCGAAACGATTGGTGATGCTTTGACTGCAGCTGGTGTGACACTTGATAGTCATGATGCAGTTGAACCGGCAGTAACCGAAAAGTTAGTCGCCTCTGAATACCAGATCAATATCTACCGAGCCCGTCCTGTCACGATTGTCGACGGCCCAATGCGCACAAAGATTGTGACCGCTTATCAAACGGCTGAACAGATCGTTAAAGACAGTGGGATTACGCTCTATTCTGAAGACATCACGAAACTAAGTCGTACTGATGACATCTTGGCTGATGGTGCCGGACTACAGTTATCGATTGACCGTGCGACACCATTTAGTTTTACATTATACGGTGCCGTATCCGAAGCTCGGACACAGGCAGCTACTGTTGGTGATATGTTGAAGGAGAAGAAAATTGCCCTCGGGACAAATGACCGATTGTCTGTTGCGGCAGACACACCAGTCTCTGCTGGTATGGAAGTGCGTGTGTGGCGCGAAGGTAAGCAAACGATTACCGCTGAGGAAGAAATTACATTTACTACCGAATCAATCAAGGACGCTGATCGGGAAGTTGGCTACAAAGCCGTTCGCGATGCCGGGCAAAACGGATCACGCAGCGTCACTTACGAAGTTATGATTCAGGATGGTAAAGAAGTTGGACGTACTGAAATTGCCAGTGTCACAACTAAAGAGCCGGTCAAGCAAGTTGAGGTTGTTGGAGCTAAGGTAAGTAATACATTTAGCGGTAGCTTTGCGGAAGCACTGGGACGCCTGCGGGCCTGTGAATCTGGCGGTAATTACGCCAACAAAAAGAATCCGAAATATCGCGGTGCCTACCAGTACGACTACTCGACCTGGGCTAATTACGGTGGTTTCTACGACCCGGCCGACGCACCGGCTGCACTGCAGGACGAAAAAGCCTGGGAAACCTACCAGCGACGTGGTTGGCAGCCATGGCCATCATGTAAGGTCAGCCAAGGCCTACAGGACATCTACCGATAATGGCTGGTCCAAAGAAATCACTCGGCCAACACTGGCTAAAAGACCGCACCGTCCTAGCGGGTATTGCTGACGCTGCTGAGATTACCCCTTTTGATACGGTGCTTGAAATTGGTCCAGGCCTAGGGACGTTGACGAGCGAATTGCTTCGTCGGGCTGAAAAGGTGATTGCGGTTGAACTTGACGGTGATCTCGCCGTCAAGCTACCGGGACAATTTCCAGGCAAGACACTTCAGGTCATCAACGAAGATATTCTTGATTTTGACCTGAGCGTTCTGCCGAAAGATTACATTGTCGTCGCTAACGTGCCGTATTACATTACATCGAAGATTATTCAAAAATTACTAACCGACGACAATAAGCCAAAGACAACAGTATTGTTGATCCAAAAAGAAGTTGCCGTTCGCTTGGCGGCTAAGCCGGGTAATATGAGCATCCTTAGTATTAGTGCGCAGATTTATTCTGACGTGACGCTTGACCAGATGGTGCCGGCGCATTACTTCACGCCACCACCAAAGGTTGATAGCCAAGTTGTGGTAGTGAAAACTCGTCCAGAGCCGTTGATTGATCCGGCTGATGAAAAAAAGTTCTTCCGCGTTGTCAAAGCTGGATTTTCATCAAAGCGCAAGAAACTACGCAGTAGTATTTCATCTGGACTTGGTATCACAAAGCCAGAAGCCGAAGAGATCCTTGCCAAGGCTGGCATTAGTCCTGATGACCGCGCCGAAGCACTTTCGATTCCGCAGTGGATTGACCTGATGAAAATTGTCGGTTAATAGCGCTCGTGCTAAACTAGCTTCACTATGAAGCACTCTTTTGGACAGTTGAAACAACAAGGCTTTACGATCGTAGAGCTATTGATCGTCATCGTGGTGATCGGGATTCTGATCACGGTCTCAGTTGTTTCCTATAACGGGATCCAGCAATCAGCTCGTGACAAGTCGCTATTATCCGATGTCGAAAATGTCAGTTCAGAACTTGCTCGTTATGCAACGAAAAACGGTGGTGTCTATGGCGGTGCAGTGTCGTGGTATTCAGGAGCAGGTGCGAACGCGAATATAGCCTTCACTCCAACCAGCGGGAATGTTATAGACGTAGTGACAAATAAATCCGACTATTGTGTCCGCGCTTTTAACCCGGCAAGTAACAGCAAGACGATTGCAAACGCCGTCACAAAAGGTTCGAGTCCAGGGGTATGTGATGCATTGTTTGCCTCAACCGCTGCCGGCGGTAGTGGGGGAATTGTGGGGTGGTGGAAGCTGAACGGAAACACTAACGATGACAGCTATGGCGCACGAACCGGCACCGCGTACAATGTTACTCCAACAACCGATAAACTCGGTAACGCCAATAGTGCGTACACATTTAATGGGACGAATAGCTATATTTCACTGGGAACTGATGCGACCTACGACTACACGAGCTTTACTGTGAGTGTCTGGGCAAAATCAGTTGGTATTCCACCGCACGTTCGTAACCTCGTTGGAATGGGGAACTGGAACCAAGCAAACGATTGGTTTATTGGATTTAAAAATGCACAGGCAGTTACGTTCTCATATGGAGTTATTTGGACGGTTGGACCTTCTTACTTATTCGATAACTATGACGAGACCCAATGGACACACTATGTCGGTACGGTTAGTCCGACCCAGCAAAAACTATACGTCAATGGCACCCTCGTTCAGACAGTTGCCACGACACACGCAAGCGTTGCGAATACATACGACCTCCAAATAGGACGTGCCTCGTATGCTACCAACTTCTTTGCTGGCGATATTGACGATGTCCGTCTATATAATCAAGAGTTATCTCAGTCGGTCATTACAAGCATGTTCAGTGCGGGGCCAAAATAGAACGCTAAAGTTCATTGCTGCAATCTGTTACAATAGTCTGTAATGGAAACTCCTGAAAAGAAACTATACATCGCGACTGCAATCCCTTACGTTAACGGCACACCACACATCGGTAACGCCCTCGATTACCTGATCGCTGACATTTGGACACGCTACCAAAAGCAAAACGGCCACGAAGTCCGCTTTCAAGTAGGGACTGACGAGCACGGCAACAAGATTGCCGCTAAGGCTGCCGAGCAAGGTATTGAGCCAAAAGCTTTTACCGACATGATGTATGGTAACTTTGAATCTTTGATGAAGAAAGTTGGCGCGAGCTACACTGACTTTGTTCGCACGACGGACGATCACCACGTTGCTTCGGTCCAGTACATCTGGGAAAAACTACAACCGTATATCTATAAGGGTTCGTATCAAGGCTGGTACTGTATGGGGCATGAGGCTTTCTTTACCGACAAAGAAGTCCAGGCGACCGGTGGCATCTGTCCTGATCACCAAGTTCCTTATACGCAGGTGAGTGAAGAGAACTACTACTTCAAGACCAGCGCTTTTACCGAACAAATTCGTACCGCCCTTAACGACGGCACAATGCAAATCTACCCAGACTTCCGTAAAACCGAGTTCCTTGAACTGATCAAAGACGGCCTGGCTGATGTGAGTGTCTCTCGACCAAATAAAAGCCTAACTTGGGGTATTCCTGTACCCGGTGATCCAGACCAAATTATGTACGTCTGGCTTGATGCGCTCGCAAACTATATTACGGTCCTCGGCTATCCCGATCGATCTGATTGGCAGGAGTACTGGCCGGCTGACGTTCAGGTGATCGGCAAAGATATCTTACGCTTCCACGCCGGAATCTGGCCCGCTATGCTGCTAGGACTGGGGCTTGAATTGCCAAAGAAATTATTGGTACACGGTTTTGTGAACATTGGCGGTGCCAAGATTAGTAAATCTGTCGGAAATGTTATTGACCCCAACGTTATCATCGACAACTACGGCCTTGATGCTTTCCGCTACTTCTTCTCTCGCCATATCCCGACACTTGATGACGGTGATTTTACCTGGGAAAAGTTTGAGAATGCGTATAACAACGAACTAGGAAATGACCTTGGAAACTTGATCCAACGCGTTGCCAGCATGATTAATAAATACCAAGCCGGTGTTATTGGTGAAACACTGCAAACTGAGCACGACATGACTTTGTACCACGAAGCGATGGACAACCTCGAGTTCAACAAAGCCATCGATGAAGTCTGGAATATGGTTCGTAGCCTGAACCAATATATCGACAACGTCAAACCTTGGCATGTTGCGAAGGGGATTGGAACCGATCCTGAGGCTGAACCGCACCTCGCAGAGATCCTAGCGCACTGTGCTGGTGCTTTAGTGCAAATTGGTGACCTATTGTTACCATTCCTTCCCGATGCCGCCACGCGTATTCACCAAACGTTTGAAAGTGGTGTCGTAAAACTTCCTGAAGGCGTTATGTTCCCGAAGGTGTACCTGCACACGCCTGACCCACGCGCACCAAAGGCGTAGTTATGTTAATTGATACACACTGTCATATTCACGAGTCTGACTACCCATTACCAATCGAAGAAACGATGACTCGAGCTGTCGAAGCCACGGTAGGTAAGTATGTCTGTGTCGGTACGAGTGAACTTAGCTCGCGCGAGGCAATCGCTTTTGCTGAAAATCACGTTAATACTTTTGCCGCTATCGGTGTCCATCCGCACGAAACGAAAGATGGCTATGATGCGATCGCTGACTTAGCTGACAGTTCGGATAAGATTATTGCCGTCGGCGAGATTGGACTGGACTACTTTTACACGCACAGCTCCCGAGAGGTTCAAATTAAGGCCCTTGAAGATCAAATTAGAATTGCTCTAACGCATGATCTGCCGATTATTTTCCACGTCCGCGAGGCTTTTGATGACTTTTGGCCAATCTTTGATGCGCATCCTGGAATTCGCGGCGAACTGCATAGTTTTACCGATTCAAAAGAGAACTTGGATAAGGCAATTGAACGGGGACTGTATATTGGTGTTAACGGCATCAGCACGTTTACAAAAGACGAGGTTCAAAAAGCGACATTTGATAGTATTCCTCTCGATCGACTCCTCTTTGAAACCGACGCTCCCTTCTTGACACCTGCTCCTTTTCGTGGTAAAGTAAATGAGCCAGCATTTGTAAGGAACATTGCCGAGTATCACGCCAATCGACGCGGTATCTCGCTTGATGAAATCTCATCTGCCACCACCGCAAATGCGCACGCGCTATTTGCACTCTAATTAAACGATTACTCACCATGAATAACAGCGATCAACCACAATCTGCGAAAGACATGTACCAGGTTCCGACGACTTTGTCGGAGACTGTTTCTATTGATATCGAAACGCCAGAGCAGCCACAAGTAGTAATTGATCGTCAGTTTGACGATATCGTTCGTGACCAAGTTCGCCTCGACTTTGAAGAAATTACCAAAGAGCTTGCGCTGTCTGCTGCTGGAATTGAATCACCTTATACACCTGCTGAAAAAGTTGAGCTCGCGCCAAACCCGCACACCGTGGCAATACTCGATAAAGGTGGCGACATCACTAGTCGTCGCATGCAGCGTCACGCTGAAGAAGTTGCTTTTGCTCAAAGTAAGCGACTATTCCGTAAAGTGACGTCTACGTTGCTTTCACACGATCCTTCAGCAGATGCCCCTCTGAGTCTTTCGCAACAAGCAACGATTGAATACCTTGCAGAACTAGAAGATAGTGTTGCTGGACAGCGAGCATTTCCGATTGATCGCAAGATTGAGCCAGACGTAAAAACCCGTCGCTTTTTCTTTTTACCGGATGGCCGCGATGATGTCTGGTTTATGCAGCAGATATCATCTATTAGGTCTAAGAATTTTACCAATAGCTATAAAATTCGTCCCCACGGCGTCGAAAAAAGCTCAACCTACTTTGATGAATTCGAAGGACGTGACAAAAATGTTGCCATCATGGCGGCGCACGATGAAATTATGACATTGAAAGCGGCCGTTGCTTACTACCACCGTGAAGTGATTGAAAAAATCTACACAAAACCAGTTGGTTCAAAAAATCGCATAAAATCTTCGGGCCTACGCGGTCGTACGAAGTAGTAGAATGCTATAATTAGTCTAGTGAAAGAACCGATGATATATCTTGACCATGCTGCGGCAACTCCAATGGAGCCAAAAGTCTTGGCTGCGATGCAGCCGTATTTTTTTGATGACTTTTTTAACCCGTCCGCCCCTTATGCACCGGCTATTATCGTTCGTCGTGCCTACGAAGCCGCCAAGTCTAGCTTGGCCCGTTCAATCGGCGGCAAAGGCGATGAGATCGTTATGACTGCTGGCGCAACAGAATCGATTAACTTGGCATTTTATAGTATTGGTGGCCACATCGTGACGGCAAATATTGAACACCACGCCGTGCTTGAAGCGGCCAAGCAACTTGATCACACGTTGGTTGAGGCTGACGTTCGTGGTATGGTATCGTCCGACTCGATCAAACAAGCAATTCGTCCCGATACCCGCCTAGTCAGTGTCGCCCTTGCTAACAACGAGCTAGGAACGATTCAACCACTCCGGGATATCGGTGAGGTCGTTCGTAAAGAACGTGATGCTCGATTAGCCCGCGGTGATCACACGCCAATCTATTTGCACAGCGATGCCTCACAAGGCGTGGGACAGTTGGATGTCAACGTTGCCCGACTAGGTGTCGACCTTTTGACGTTGAATGCCGCCAAGGTTTACGGACCAAAACAAGTTGGGCTCTTGTGGTCTGCATCGCACGTTGTGCTTGAGCCGCAAATTCGTGGTGGTGGCCAAGAACGTGGTATTCGTAGCGGTACTGAAAATGTCGCCGGTGCGATCGGCTTTGCCAAAGCCCTAGAGCTAGCCACTGAACATCGACGCTACGAATCTGACCGCTTAGCGAAACTACGTGACGGACTCGAAAAATCATTACACGACGCCTTTGTCGACGCAGTCGTATCGGGCCATCACAAACATCGCCTAGCCGGGCACCTGCACATGTCATTCCCGGAACTTGATGCCGAACGTGTGTTGTTTGCATTAGAGTCACGCGGCGTCCTAGTTGCAACCGGCAGCGCCTGTGCAGCCAACAAGGGGACTCGATCACACGTTTTGACGGCAATTGGCCTAGCGCCCGAAGTAGCTGATGGCAGTCTACGTATGACACTGGGCCATTTATCAACCGAAGAAAATACCGCCAAGGCTGCATCGATTATCATCGAAGAAGTGAAGCGCGAATATGATCGAGTTGCCAAATAATGAAGTGGTTATTTATTATTCCATCGGCATTAATTGCACTAATCGTTGGCATTAGCTTTTATTTGCAGCCGAATAACTTTATTGGCTGCCAAGAAACTCCAACCGAAGGTTCAACCCAGTGTGGCACGGCGGACGCGATCATTGTCGTCAGTGGTGGTGACACAAACGCCCGAACTGACGAAGGTATCAAGCTTTATAAAAATGGCTGGGCGGATACGATCGTTTTTTCTGGGGCTGCACAAGATAAATCAGGCCCAAGCAACGCTGCAGCGATGCGAACCCACGCTGTCTCGGAAGGTGTGCCCGAAAAAGCCATTTTTGTGGAAGAAGAATCTGCCACGACTGAAGAGAATGCTATTAATACTAAAACTGTGTTGAATGAAAATAATATCCGCGACGCTATTTTGGTGACATCTGGCTACCATCAGCGGCGTGCGGCGCTGGAATTTAACAAACTGAGTGGTGACGTGACAATACGTAATCATCCTTTAACTAATGACAAAGACTGGTCGCTATTTTGGTGGCTGACACCGCGTGGCTGGTGGCTCGCCGGTGGTGAAATTGCTAAAGTGACCGCCTTTTATGCCCAGGGAGCACGATAATGACAAAAGTATATGTAGGAATGAGCGGTGGTGTTGATTCAAGTTTGACCGCTGCGCTATTAAAAGAGCAAGGCTACGACGTGACGGGCGTCTATATGAAGAACTGGACACAGGATCTACCAGGAATGAAATGTCCATGGGCTGATGACCTTGCCGATGCCAAGCGCGTCGCAGTGCAGCTGGGTATTGATTTCAAGGTCTTTGATTTTGAGAATGAGTACAAACATAAAGTCGTCGATTATATGATCGAAGAATATAAGTTAGGTCGCACGCCGAATCCTGACATTATGTGTAACCAAGAAGTAAAGTTCAAGCTATTTCTTGAAACAGCATTAGAAGACGGCGCCGATATGATTGCAACCGGACACTACGCCCGGGTTGAAAACGGTGTCTTGAAACAGGCAGTCGACACTAACAAAGATCAGACATATTTCTTGTACCGCGTGACCGGTGAGGCGCTGAAGAAAACGCTTTTCCCACTTGGTGAATTTACCAAGCCACGCGTGCGTGAAATGGCCGAAGAACGTGGACTATACACGGCAGCCAAAAAGGATAGTCAAGGAATTTGTTTTGTTGGCCAAATCGGTATTCGTGAATTCTTGTCACAGTACGTCGAGCAGGTTGCCGGATCAATCATCGACAAAAAGACTGGTAAAGTGTTAGGGCAACACGATGGTGCAATCTTTTATACAATTGGGCAGCGTCACGGACTAGACCTTGGGGGCGGGTTGCCATACTACGTCGTCGGTAAGGACATGGACAAGAACGAAGTCTACGTCACGACCGACCTGAACGACGCGACGCTATGGAAGCCGAAGCTTTCACTCTCAAGTGCACACTGGATTAATGACGCACCGGTTGACGGTGTCTACTCAATCCGTGTCCGCCACCGCGCGCAGTTGGTTGACGCCAAGCTTTCGTTCGATGGCGCCGATGTAACACTTGAACTTGATAACGCCGAGCGTGCCGTTGCAGCTGGACAATCTGTCGTCATCTACGACGGCGAAGTCTGTATCGGCGGCGGCATTCTTAACTAGTATGTCGCGTGTGATGTATGGGCTCTCAGGCTTATTTCAGCCGGGAGCCCTATAATCACAAGAGTACACAAATCTTAACAAAGGAGTGACTATGAGTTTTTTTGATGATGCGAAAGCCAAAGCAGAAGACGTAGCCGACGATGTAAAAGATAAGGCCGAAGCTGTGAAGGATAACATCCAAGAGCATGCCGAAGACGCCAAGGATTCTTTTGAAGAAAAGAAACACGACGTCGAGGAAAAGATTGAAGAACGCCGCGATCATTCAGCCGAGTAGCCTCCACTACTTATAACAATAGCCGCCACCCTCGCAGGGGCGGCTATTGTTATATCCAGAGTAAGCTTGAGTTGTATGGCTGCGCACTGTATAAATAAGGGTAATGAATAAAGTGTGGGCAACTAAAAATAAACACGGTTTCACGATTGTCGAGCTGCTGGTCGTGATTGTAGTTATCGGTATCCTGGTAGGAATTACGATTGTTTCTTATGGCGCGATCCAGCAGCGTGCCCGTGACTCGGAGCGTAGTAGCGACGTGACACAGCTCAAGATTGCGCTCGAGAAATATCATGCAGACAACGGTCAGTATCCAGCCGTATGTACGGTTGACAATGCAGCGTGTGTCATTAGTCTGTTATCAGGACCCCTAGCTCCATACTTATCAAACATTCCACACGACCCTAAATATTCTGCCGACAGCGGAAGTGACTATCGTTATGTACGCACACCACTCAGTCTTGATGGCTATGGAATCAGGGTTGTGTATGAAGCAAAGCCTATGTGTATGACAGGGCAAAATGTCAGTGCTGGCTGGTGGAGCTCTATTCCTATCTGTTAAGGCTCGACGACAACAGATTAACTGGTATAATTAGCCATAATGAATGCACAAGATATCCGAAACTCATACCTCGAGTTCTTTAAAGAACGCGGCCACGCGATTATTCCGCGAGCAAAATTAGTCCCATACAACGATCCATCAACATTATTTACCGGTAGTGGCATGCAACCGCTACTTCCATACCTCCTGGGTGAATCGCATCAAGACGGCGTCCGTTTGGTTGACAGCCAAACTTGTCTTCGCGCCCAAGACATCGAAGACGTTGGTGACAACCGCCACACAACCTTCTTTGAGATGCTTGGTAACTGGAGTCTGGGCGATTACTTTAAAGAACAGCAGATTCGCTGGTTCTTTGAATTCTTAACTGAAAAAGTCGGCCTCGATCCAAATAAGATTTACGTGACGGCTTTTATTGGTGATGAAAAGCACGGCATCCCTCGTGACGACGAAGCGGCTAACATCTGGCAAAAAGTCTTTGAAGAAAAGGGTATCGAAGCCAAGATCGTGGAAGTTGGTTCACAAGCAGATGGCGACGCTCGCGGCATTAACCCCGGCGAACGAATCTTCTTTTATGATGACGGCGAAAACTGGTGGTCACGAGGTGGTGGCCTTGATAAAACACCAATCGGCGATCCTTGTGGTCCTGACAGTGAGATCTTTTATGACTTTGGTCCCCAGAACCATGCCGAAGGCTACGGCCTCGCGCACCCTGCCAGTGATAGCGGTCAGTTCATGGAAATCGGTAACCAGGTCTTTATGCAATATCGTCGCCTCGAGGACGGTAGCTACGAACCACTCGAAAAGAAAAACGTCGACTTTGGTGGTGGCCTAGAGCGCATCGCGGCAGCTAGCATCGATAGTCCTGACGTGTTCAAGATTAGTCTACTTTGGCCAATCGTTGAACAACTGCAAAAATTATCTGGCAAAGACTACGAAAGCCACACCGCCAGCATGCGCGTGATCGCTGACCACCTGCGGGCGGCAACGTTCCTGGCCGTTGATGACGTCAAACCATCGAACAAAGAGCAAGGCTACGTCATGCGTCGTTTGCTACGTCGTGCAATTAGATTTGCCTTTGATCTAGGGATTGAACAGAACTTCTTTGAAGGTATTGTGCCGGTGATTGCCGACATGTACGTTGAAGATTATCCTGAGGTTGCTGCCAAGCGCGACGAAATTATCGCTGTGCTTGTGAAGGAAGAGAAAGTCTTCCGTCAGACACTACGTAAGGGTCTGCGACAGCTGGAACAGTTCAAAGACCAGGGTGTAACCGGATCAGAGCTATTCACGCTATACGACACGTTTGGGTTCCCGGTTGAGCTCTCAACCGAAGAGGCATTCAAACAAGATATTACACTGTCAGAAAACTGGCGTGCTGAATTCGACGCCAAGATGCAAGAACAGCGTGAACGCTCGCAGACAGCTGCGAAAGGAACTTTTAAGGGCGGCCTTGGTGGACAAACAGAGATTCACAAACAGTACCACACCGCAACGCATTTGATGTACGCCGCGCTACGCCAAGTTCTGGGTGACCACGTCGTGCAACATGGTTCAAACATTACTGAAGAGCGCCTACGTTTTGACTTTTCTCATCCTGAAAAAGTAACCCCAGAACAAATTGCTGAGGTAGAGGCTATTGTAAACGCCGAGATCAACAAAGACCTCAAGGTTAGTTTTGCTGAATATCCAACGACAGTTGCCCGCGAAGAAATGGGTGCGCTTGGGCAGTTCGGTGATCGCTACGGAGAGACCGTGAAGGTCTACACCATGATCGCTGACAACGAAGAAAAACCATTTAGTTTTGAAATCTGCGGTGGCCCTCACGTTGGACACACTCTTGAGTTAATTCAACCTGGCGACAAAGTCTTTAAAATTCTCAAAGAAGAATCAAGCAGTGCCGGCATCCGGCGCATCAAGGCCCAGCTGCTCTAGTACGTTTCTGACGTACGCTTGGCTAAACACCTCGGTCCCTTTTTGAAGTAACTGTGTTTCGGGGCTATTCTCATCGACAACTTCTATGTCTATTGGCATTAAGGTTGTCGGGTTGATTGCTGCAATTTCGGTTTTAAGAATGGCGAGAAGATAGTATATCTCTTCGGTTGAGGGGAAGTACGGTGAGCGAACGAATTCCATCTGTCCGGGGAAATATGGATTTTCTTCGGTTGGTTCGAGAGTACTGAACTCTATCTTAAAATCTGTCTCAAGGTCGCTTTGAGCGCTGATTTTTTGCTCGGACTTTTTATCAAGGTAACTGACTTCGAATGAAATTGGCTGGCCCTCTCGTTTAAAGAAGTTGAAAGTAGCATCACTTGTTTCAAAAGTGTAATTGACGTTATTGCGGTTATTGAGGGCAGCGAGTTCGAACGACTCTCGCAGGCTTTCGTGGGCGGCAGGTGTCAAGAAATTTACTTCGTCGTACTGTGCATACAAATGGTCGTCATTGGGGTGGATCATACTCATGATCAGCGCGTTAAGTTCGGCCAGGGGCACTTTTTTTAGATCACTGATGCGTTCGTGAAAATCGTTTGGTTGTTCATTTTGTAACTGATGATCTGCGTAAAGCGAAGAATAGGCTGCACCGTCGGGTGCAACGTCTGCTCGGCGTCGAAGAGAAGTATCGATAGTGACATCCGGCGTATCGTCTTGGGCCTCAAGGCCGGAACGCGAAATAATAATACTCTTATCGTCAGAGAGGAAGTTAATTGACAAATATGAGGGATCTTCGTCGCCATCTTTGCCGATTGTGACGGTGATTTGATCAAGGTTTGGTATTTCTTTACGGACTGCCTCGGGGATCATAATTGTGTTGTCACCAATAATTTCAAATGAGAAGGTCGCTTCGGCTTGGTTGGCTGCTTTGTTGGCCTCGAGTTCGGCGATAAGGGTTGAGACATCCTGCAAAAGGCCTGCGTAAGCACGGAGGCGGTCGGGATTGCGCGAGCTTGATGCTTCACTGAACTCTCGGGGATTCATAGAACATAATTATAGCACATTTTGCAATAAATTACAATCCCTTAGGAGCATAAGCACCAATGTTATATAATGGACGATAATATGGTATTAGAAAAACTTCGAAAAGCTCGCAGAAAAGCACCGGCTGATGATTACATTGTCGCCCTCGATATTGGAACGGAATTCGTAAAGGCATTGATCGCCAAGGTTGACGGCGAGGAATTGCAGATTGTTGGTGTTGGCCGCTCTCGCCAAGAAGTAAGCGACATGCACTCTGGGGCGATTGCTGATATCGCCGGCGTGGTACGTAACTGCGAAGAAGCTTTGGCTGAAGCCGAAGAGCAAGCCGGCTTGCAGGCGAAGCGTGTGGTTATTGGTATCGCTGGTGAATTGGTGAAAGGTGTAACTGATACAATCCGTTACCGCCGCCCACAACCTGACCGCCCGCTTGATTCGTCTGAGATGGAATTTATTATCGAAAAGGTCCAAGAACGCGCGCAGATCAAATCACAAAAGCAGATCGCCCTCGAAACAGGGAACGACGAAGTCGAAGTAAAACTCGTTAACAGCGCACTTGTCAGTATTCATATTGACGGCTACAAGGTCAGTAACCCAATTGGTTTCCAAGGTCGCGACGTTGCTGTGCAAATATATACTGCTTTTGCGCCTATGGTGCACATCGGTGCGCTTGAGCGCGTCGCTGACGAGCTATCTCTTGAATTACTCGCCGTTGCCGCTGAGCCATTTGCCGTAAGCCGTAGCGTCCTGGGTAACGACGCGAGCAGCAACTTTACGGCCATCCTTGCCGATGTTGGTGGTGGAACTACCGACATCGCCGTCGTGAACGATGGTGGAGTCGAAGGAACCAAGATGTTCGGTATCGGCGGACGAAGCTTTACGCAGACGATTGCCAGTGAAATGGATCTGTCGTACAAAGACGCCGAAAAGCTAAAAGTGAACATTGATCACAGCCAAATTAAAGCCAGCGTCGCCAAGGACGTTAACGATGCCATCGATAAGACCCTTGAGGTCTGGATTGCCGGCGTAGAACTTGCGCTGAGTGAGTTTGACTCAGTCGATCACTTGCCAAGTCGCATCCTCCTTTGTGGTGGTGGTTCAAGCCTCGACAAGCTCGTTACTGCACTGCAAGGCAGTGACTGGCACAAAGACCTTCCATTCACCAAGAAGCCAACCGTACACCATATTAACCCTTCTGAAGTCATCGGTGTTGTCGACACAACAAACGATGTCACGGACCATACCTTCATTACTGCTATGGGTCTGCTAAGGGTCGGCTATGATACAATACTAGGGAGTGGAGAGGGTGATTCTATCAAAGAAAAATTTAATCGCCTCCTGAGAATCTAATATGAATAAAGACGTTATTTACATTGATGTTGACGATGATGTCACCGCAATCATCGGTAAAATCAAAAAAGCTAAAGAAAAAATTGTTGCTGTTGTTCCACCGAAACGAGTCGGAACTCTTCAAAGCGCCGTTAACTTACGATTGCTTGATCGTATGGCCCGCGCTGATAAGAAGCAACTTGTCCTGATTACGAACAACCAGGCGTTGATTGCGCTAGCCGCCAACGCATCAATTCCTGTTGCTAAAAACCTGCAGTCAAAACCTGAAATCGCTGAGATTGCAGCGATTGCAATCGACGACGAAGATGACATTATCGACGGTGCCGACCTGCCGGTTGGTGATCACGCTGCATCTTTGAAAGTTAAAGACGGTACACGACTGGCCGATGCTGGACGCAGCACTGCAATTGAAACAATGAACATTGACGACGACACGATCAATACTTCAGCCGCAACGACTGCCGGCACTGGGTATGCCGCTTCGAAAAAAGTGAATGCTGCTCGCAGTAAAGTAAAAATTCCTAACTTTGATAAGTTCCGTAAGCGCATGTTCTTTGGAATTGGTGGTGGAGTTGTATTGATCGGTCTGCTGATCTGGATGTTTGTCTTCGCACCAGCTGCGACGGTTATCGTCACAGCCAGTACGAGTGATGCTCCGGTCAGTTCGACCATCAAACTCGGTGGAACTGCGGCAACTGACTTTAAAACAGGTGTAATTAAATCGTCCGCTGTTCAAGACAAGAAAGATACCACACTAGACTTCGATGCGACTGGTCAAAAAGACCTCGGAACGCCGGCGACGGGAACAATTAGATTCTCAACTAATAATATTAGTAACCTGGGAACAACCATTCCTGCTGGTACAAAGCTGACGACTTCAGCTGGTAATGTGTTCGCGACTGATGCAGCCGTTACGATCACAACTAGTAACTACACCGGCGCAAATGTCGCTATCACTTCGGTTAAGAATGGAACCGATGACAACGCCGCAACTGGCAGTGCGAGTGGTGCGCCGTCTGGAATTTCGGCTGTAATTGTCGGCGCAACAGCTGGCGGAACAAGTAAGATTGTTAAGGTGGCAACGGCTGAAGACATCGAGCGAGCTAAGGGTCAGTTAATCGGTCAGTCAACTGACGCCGAAAAAGCTGCCCTCGTAAAGAAATTCGTTAGCGGTGAAAAAGTAATCGACAGCAGCTTTACCGTTGACCGTGCCGAAGCTGTCTCTGCACCAGCATTGAATGCTGAAGCACCAACCGGCAAAGCGAAGTTAACAATTGCCACAACCTACACGCTGTATGCCATTGCGACTGCCGACCTGGAGACATATTTGAACGCGAGCCTCAAAGGCCAAATCACTAATGAGGATGCTCAAAAAGTATATAGCACCGGTATCGACAAGGTTGGGTTGAGTAACTTCCGTAAAGACGGTGACAATCTGACATTCGCCCTTACAACAACGGGCCAAATTGGTCCAAAGATCGACGAAGCGGCCATCAAAGAACAAGTTAAAGGCAAAATCTACGGTGAAGTCCAGTCAGCCCTTCAATCAATCGATGGTGTAAAAGATGTTGATGTGAAGTTCTCGTACCCATGGGTACGGACCGTTCCTGGCAACACGAACAAGATTAAGATTGAATTCAAATTAGAAAATGAGTAGTCGATCCCTTGTTTGTCTCGATGTGGGAGAAAAGCGCATCGGAGTAGCTATCGCCGACACAGCTATTAAGATTGCCGTTGCCTTTGATACAGTCGCCGTCGATGGTAATGAGATCCAAGCAATTGCTGAAATTGTGCTGCGCGAAAAAGCCGAAACGATTGTTGTTGGCTATCCGCGCAACCAGCAAGGCGAGGCGACAGCACAAACGAATTACGTTGAATTGTTTGCCAAGCGCCTCGAAGATATCACTGATAGCATTGTGTTTCAGGACGAATCACTAACAAGTGTTATTGCCGAGCAGCGCCTCGTTGCTATGAAAAAGCCGTATACTAAGGGTGATATTGACGCTCAAGCTGCGGCAATCATTTTGCAAGATTATATGGAGAGTCATGCATGAATCAAGATTTTAATCACAAGCCACGTCCTGCCGGACAACCCGTTGGGCCACCACGCCCAGCTCAGCCACTCGCGCCGCGGCCGTTTCAACCTGTACCTACACAGCCGCAACCGGTATCGACGACTCCGACACCTGACCTTACTCCTGTTGCTCCACCTGTATCGCAGCCAATTCAACCAAACACTGCTGGTCTAAAGGTTAAAAAAAGCTCGAAGGGCAAGAAAATTGCATTGTTTACTTTGCTTGGTCTATTCATTATTATTCTTGGTTTGGCTGCCGCCGGTTATTCTTGGTATCAATCACAGCTTTCGCCAGTCGGATCCAATAAAGACGAACTAGTGAAAGTCACAATTCCAAAAGATAGTGCGCCTTCAACAATTGGCCAGATACTTAAAGAAAAAAATGTTATTCGTAGCGAAGAGGCCTTTGCGCTTTATACGCGCATCAGCAAAACTCAGAACAGTCTTCAGGCCGGTGCTTACCGAATATCACCATCGGAGTCAACGCCTGAGATAGTCGAGCATCTGACGAGCGGCCGAGTTGATACTTTCGATATCACATTCTTGCCAGGCTCTACATTAGCTCAAAACAGGCAAGTACTGATTAAAGCCGGCTTCAGTGAGTCTGAGGTTGATGCGGGATTAAGTGCCAGCTATGATTCGCCGCTATTTGACGGCAAACCAGCGAGTGCTGACCTCGAAGGCTATATTTACGGTGAAACATACAAATTTGGCAGTGACGCAACTGTTAAAGAGATTTTAGCCCACACATTCGAGATTTATAACGAATTCGTGAGCGAAAACGACCTGGTTACCAAATTTAAGGCTCAAGACCTGACGTTATATCAGGGTATTATTCTTGCTTCGATCGTCCAACGTGAGTCTATTGGCGGTGATGAGCCAGAAATTGCCAGCGTGTTCTACAACCGCCTGGCGAATGGTACCGAGCTTGGGTCTGATGTAACATACCAATACATTGCTGACAAAACAGGGGTCGCACGCGATGTAAATCTCGATTCACCGTACAACACCCGTCGCTATACTGGACTGCCCCCAGGACCGATTGCCGCCCCAGGCAAGAACGCACTCTTGGCAGTTGCTAATCCCGCACAAACAGATTACCTGTTCTTCCTTAGTGGGGATGACGACGTCACGTATTACGGAACGACGCTTGCAGAGCACGAAGCGAACATTAAAGCGCATTGTCAGCAAAAATGCAGCATCCTCTAACAGGGGTCACAGCTTTCTTAAAACACTAACAACATTGCTAATCTGGTACTATTTTGTTACACTTGGTGAAGCACATTGCGTGATTCTGTCTACTATTGCTATGAAAACTACGGTTGGAAAAGCAGAAGCGAGTGGGGAGATCGGAGCACTAATGAGCCTACCAAAAACTGTCGCACGGGTATCGAAAACTCATAATTAATATAAATATAATCGGTCGACATATACCCCGTTCTCTCAATTGAGAGAAGTTAAGACTTAGTAAGGTAGACGCCCTTGTAGTAATACGAGCGGCAGGAGAACGATTATTCGTAATCAGATCACGACGGGCATTGCTCATCAAGGATCCATTGCAGCTAACAAGCCGCAAACATTTGTTCGACCCCGAATTAATAAGGGCCGAATTAAATCGTCAACTATCGCCGTGTATTCGAGCGTATTCGTGCTACTTGTAGTACTTATCGCTATAGGCTACCGTGCACCTCAAGATGTATCTGGTGTTGCCAACACTGCACCTATGGTCACGGCTACTGCCGAACAAACTGAAAAGAAGGCTGTCAACGCTGTTGTCGCCTCTAATATTGCCGCAAACGTCGCTACTGCGACTAATTTGTCAGTTGCACCGTCTGTGACGAGCCTTGCGATTTCAGCACAAATCCAAAGTGAACTTCCAAGTTCTGACGATTCGTCTATTTCAAAGCCACAGATCATCCAGGTTTCATCTGCCGGTCGCAACATCACCAACTACACAACTGTTGCTGGTGACACACTTGATACGCTATCTGCTAAATTTGGTATCTCTAAAGACACCATCAAATGGGCAAACAATTTAACGACTGAAAACCTGACTGTTGGAAAGACACTTGATATCTTGCCACGCAACGGTATTGTCTACACCGTTAAGGATGGTGATACTATTGCAAGCATCGCCGACAAATATAAGTCTGATGTTTCGACTATCACAACGTATAACGACCTTGAGATCTCTGGTGCGACTGCCGGGCTCAAGATTATCGTTCCTAATGGCGAATTGCCTACGAACGAACGTCCTGGTTACATGGCACCTGTCGTCTACTCATCAAGTAGTGCTGGTGGCAACGCCTACGCTGGATTCCGTGCCGGATCAGTTGGTAACCGTTATGCCTTCGGTAACTGTACTTGGTACGCTTACGAACGCCGTGCCGCAATGGGCAAGCCGGTCGGAAGCTTCTGGGGTAATGGTGGATCATGGTCATACAGTGGTGCTGCTGCTGGATACCGTGTCGACAATATTCCTGAGTATGGCGCTGTGTTGGTTGAAATCGGAAGCCCAGGACACGTCGCGGTTGTCGAAAGTGTCGCAGCCGACGGAACTGTCGTTGTCAGCGAGATGAATAACAGCGCGTATGGGGGATTCAATATTGTGAATAACCGTACGATTAGCGCTGGTCAAGCCGCTTTGTACAAGTACGTTCACTAGAACGAATACAACGTAATTATAACCGCCTCTGTTAATTCGGGGGCGGTTATGTTATAATAAGGGTATATGTTTGTTGATACCGCCAAAGTATTTGTCCAAGCTGGACGCGGCGGTAATGGTGCCGTCAGTTTTCGTCGTGAAATTTATATCGACATGGGCGGCCCTGATGGCGGCGATGGCGGTAAAGGTGGCGATGTTATCTTCGTCGGCACAGAAGGCCTCAATACTCTTATTGACTTCCGTTACAAGCCAGAGCTAAAGGGATCTCCCGGACAGTCTGGCGCAAAACGTGATCGTCACGGTCGCTCTGGCGATGCTATCTACATCAAGGTTCCAGTTGGAACTATCGTTAAGCGCGACGGCCGTATTATTGCTGACTTCCTCGAAGACGGCCAAGAAGAAATTATTGCTCGTGGTGGTGATGGCGGATTCGGTAACGCTCACTTTAAGTCATCTGTTCGCCAAGCTCCTCGTATCGCCGAAAAAGGTGAAGAAGGTGATACCTTCGAAGCAGAACTCGAACTCAAGCTGCTCGCTGACGTGGGACTCCTCGGATTCCCTAACGCTGGTAAATCTACGTTCCTAAGCGTCGTCACAAATGCCCGTCCTGAAATCGCTGACTACGCCTTTACGACGCTAAGCCCTAACCTTGGTGTTGCTGACATTGACGACGGCAGCCTGCTTATTGCTGACATTCCTGGACTTATCGAAGGTGCAAGTGAAGGCAAGGGGCTTGGTGATGCTTTCCTTCGTCACGTCGAACGTACAGCTGTGCTGCTACACCTTATCGATGTTTATACCGATGACGTTGCCAACGCCTATAAGGTAATTCGTAACGAGCTTGCCTCGTACAACGAGATTCTGACGAGTCGACCTGAAGTAATTGCGTTGACGAAAATCGAAGGCCTCGATGAAGATATTATCCAAATGCAAATCGATGCCCTTCGTGAGGTTGCGCCAGATACTGAAATTTTCGCTATCTCGTCACCGGCCCACACTAACCTTAAAGAAGTGCTACGCTCACTCCGTACGACCGTGCAAACGGCTCGTGATGCTGAAGTTGTTGAAGAAGACACCGATGGATTGCCTGTCATTTCACTTTCGACTGATCAAGAGGCGTTGTCTTGGAAGATCAAGAAAACCAAAGAAGACGAAACTGACGTCTACTTCGTTACCGGCACAAAGATCGAAAAGTTTGGTCGTCGTACTCGCTTCGAAAGTCGTGAAGGACTTAACCGCCTGCGTGACATCATGAAGAAAATGGGTATTACTCACGCTTTGAAACGTTCTGGCGCTGAAGGCGATAGCGTTATCCGTATTGGGACAGACACCTTTACGCTGCTTGAACAAAAAGACGACGAGCTAGAACTCTAGCACCTGCAACAGAGGTGTCTATTGACTTTATTGGTTAAAGTGATATTATTATAGAGTATCAGTAGAGAACTTTTCTCCTGAGACACCTTCACATAGCTAGGTTTTGTACTTACGAAACAAAATATCCTCCACCACAGCCCCCCTGCACGAGGTATTTTGTTGTCATGCCGCCTGGTTCGGCCGGTCCCTCTAGTGGACCCCACCCCCAAATCAGTGCAACACTGGATGGGTGAAGAGAGGGTCGCGACCAGGCGACCTTCTGTTTGACCCGTAGAGGGGCAGGATACAAGGTGCGCTTCCCCCAAGATGCATCTTCGACTCCTGTCCCTCTACGGCCAACCCGTACATTACCTAGCTATTAAAACTTCTTTAGACATTTCGTATCGACGCGCCAATAGGCGTGTTTTTTGTTATGCTAGAGGTATGCCTCAAACCTTTTTCTTTTACGACCTTGAAACTTCCGGACTTAGCGCACGTGATGACCGTATTATGCAGTTCGCGGGAATTCGAACGACGCTCGAACTTGAGCCGATTGGTGAACCATATAATATTCTCGTCAAATTAAATGACGATACACTCCCAAGTCCTGATGCACTGATGGTGACTGGTATTACGCCCCAAGAGACCGTCGCCGAAGGCTACACTGAAGCCGAATTCGCCAAGCTACTAGTCGAAGACATATTCACACCTGACACAATCACAGTTGGGTTTAATAGTATTCGTTTCGATGATGAATTTGTACGCCACCTATTCTGGCGTAACTTTTACGATCCATACGAATGGAGCTGGCGTGATGGACGATCGCGTTGGGATATCCTCGACGTTGTTCGCATGACACGGGCGCTGCGTCCTGAAGGTATCGAGTGGCCATTTATTGATGGTAAAGAAGCCAACCGCCTAGAACTGCTGACGAAACTTAACGGTATTGATCACCTAAAAGCCCACGACGCTCTCAGTGATGTCGAGGCCTTGATTGCTGTGACAAAATTAATTAAAGACACTCAACCGCAACTGTACGGTTACCTATTAAAGATTCGTGATAAAAAAGAGGTCAAAAAACTGGTTAACCTGGACGATAAACAACCGTTCGTCTATGTGAGTGGGCAATATGAAGCGGACTTTCATAAGGGTACCGTGGCATTTCCATTAACGAGTGGACGCAATAGCAATGTTGTCGTTTATGACCTGCGGTATGACCCAACTCCATTCCAGAATCTATCCCTGCCAGAACTAGAGAAGCGAATGTTTGCCAGCTGGGACGAACGTCAAAAAGATGGTTTTGTTTCGGTACCAGTAAAGGAATTGCAATATAACCGCGCACCAGCCGTGGCGCCACTTGGTGTCCTAGCGCAAGAAGGTGGTTGGGAACGTCTCAGCCTCACTGAAGAACAAATTACAAAGCACCGAAATATTCTATTATCTGATCCGAGCTTTGCGGAGAATGTTCGGAGCGTGTTAGAAAAACGTCCTGAATTTAAAAAGTCTACTGATGTCGAAGCACAGCTGTACGATGGCTTTATTGCAGGGGTTGATGTGATGCGTGTTGAAAAAGTACGCCAGGCTGATGAGCGTCAACTGGCTGACTTGCACCCAGACTTTAACGACGAGCGATTGTCGACATTGCTACTGCACTACAAAGCTCGTAATTATCCACGCAGTTTAGCGGAAGAGGAAGTTGGTCTATGGGAGACATGGCGTGCCGAGCGAATCATGAAGCAATTACCTAGTTTTGTAAAAAGATTGCAAGAATTAAGCGCTACAGTAAGTGAGGATAAGCAATTTGTCCTGCAAGAATTACAGCTGTGGGCGGAGAGTATAGTTCCGACGGATAACGACTGATAGTCGATCGGCAATTGAGAGAATTGCTTTGTTGCCAAGACGAGCAAGAACAAATCCTGTCAAAAGTGCAAAAAATTGCATCATCGTGCTGGCACTGAGTGACGTATTTGTGTAGGGGATTTGGCCTGCGAGATAGAACATAACCATTGCGTGACCGGCATCCATCGTATCAAAAATCAGCAGCGCTGAGAGGGTGATGCAGGTGATGATAATAAGTTTTTTCATGATAATTTCCGGTGGGTTATGCTTTGTTATATTGTTACTGCTTCGCTGACAAGCGTCCTTGAATTCATTGGACTATAACAACAGGGGTCAGGATATGCAAGCATAAGGGGATAGGTCTTTTGAGTGCGGGACTGGAAAAAGTCTGATAAAAAGCGTATAATTAAGCGGTTATGTCAGAGGTTATTAGAGTTACAGGTGCGCGTGAAAACAACTTAAAGAATATTAATGTTGAAATTCCACGCGACAAACTCGTTGTTATTACGGGGTTAAGTGGTTCGGGTAAATCGAGCCTCGCTTTTGATACCATTTACGCAGAGGGCCAGCGACGCTACGTCGAAAGTCTTTCAAGTTATGCGCGTCAATTCTTGGGCCAGATGGAAAAACCTGACGTTGATCAAATTGATGGACTAAGTCCAGCGATTAGTATCGACCAGAAATCGACCAGCCGAAACCCTCGCAGTACCGTCGCAACAGTGACTGAAATTTACGATTACCTCCGACTTCTTTTTGCGCGTATTGGTGTACCGCACTGTCCTGTCTGCGGCAAACCAGTTAGCCGACGAACACCAGAAGATATCATCGACGAAGTGATGAAATTCACTGCTGGGACGCGCGTTATGATTCTTGCCCCAATCGTCAAATCAAAGAAGGGTGAGTTCGCACACGTCCCTGAACAGTATCGTCGCCTTGGATTTGCCCGTGCCCGCGTTGACGGTGTTGTGTATTCGCTTGATGAGTTCCCTGATCTTGATAAGAAATATAAACATGATATTGAGATCGTTGTTGACCGTATCGCCTTGTCCGACGATGTTCGTAGCCGCGTCGCGCAGTCAGTCGAGCAGTCACTCGAAATCGGTGACGGTGTCGTGCAGGTATTAGATGTTGATGCCGAGAAAAACCACGTCTACAGCCAACGCTACGCCTGTGTCGATCACCCAAATGAAGAAATCCCTGAGCTCGAACCGCGCCTGTTTAGTTTTAACGCACCAGAAGGTGCATGTCCGGTCTGTATGGGGCTGGGAAGTCGTCAGGAGGTTGATCCTGAGCTTGTCTTTAACCCCAGTTTGACTCTGACCGAAGGGGCGATTCGTCCTTATAACCGCGTCAATAGCGATGCTTGGTACATGAAACGTCTTCAGGCAGTAGCTGATCGACATCGCTTTAGCCTGAAAATTCCTGTAAAGGATTTGTCTGCCGACGCGGTTGAAAAAATCCTGTATGGAACTGGTGATGAAAAATACCGGGTCTCACTTGGTGATGGCCGGGCCTATGACGCTGCTTATGAGGGAGTGATTCCTAATCTCGAACGTCGCTATCTAGAAACCGATAGTGACTTCATGAAAAAAGATATCGAGCGCTTTATGCGTGATCGCAAATGTAACACTTGTAAGGGCGCACGCCTGAAGCCTGTCGTACTGGCTGTGACAATTCACGATTTCAATATCATGGACTTTACGAGCCTGGGCGTCGATGCTGCCCTCGACATGTTCCAGAACAAGCTGAAGTTGAACGAACAAGAGACGTTCATTGCCGAGCAAATCATGAAAGAGATTACGTCTCGCTTAGGATTTATGAACAACGTTGGACTGAACTATCTTGAGCTATCTCGTGCTGCTAACACGCTATCTGGTGGTGAAGCACAGCGTATTCGTTTAGCAACGCAAATCGGATCTGGACTGCAGGGAGTGCTGTATGTTCTCGACGAACCTTCGATCGGATTACATCAACGTGATAACGATCGTTTGATCGCAACCCTAAAGCACCTGCGCGACCTTGGAAATACTGTCCTAGTTGTTGAGCACGACGAAGACACGATTCGCCAAGCCGACTACCTTCTCGATATTGGCCCTGGCGCTGGTGTGGCTGGTGGTAATGTTGTAGCCGCAGGAACACCTGCCGAAGTTGCCCTTAATGAAGACAGTATTACTGGCCGTTATCTAAGTGGTGCCGAGAAAATTGAAGTACCAAAGAAGCGTCGCCCAGTCGTAAAAGACCGCAAGCTTGTCATCCGCGGTGCCCGTGAAAACAACCTCCGCAACATCGACGTCGAATTTCCACTCGGTATTATGACCGTCGTCAGCGGCGTCAGTGGCTCAGGTAAGTCAACACTCGTGAACGATATTTTGGCAAAAGAACTGTCAGCTCGTTTGCACCGCGCGCATGTTGTGCCAGGAGCACATGACAATATTGAAGGTATCGAGCAGCTTGATAAAGCGATCATTATCGATCAATCTGCTATTGGCCGAACACCTCGTTCAAACCCTGCTACCTACACGGGCGTTTTTACGCCGATTCGTGAATTATTTGCCAGCACTACCGAGGCTAATATTCGTGGTTACAAAGCCGGACGCTTCAGCTTTAACGTCAAGGGTGGACGCTGTGAAAACTGTCAGGGTGACGGCGTTATCAAGATTGAAATGCACTTCTTGCCTGATGTGTATGTGACGTGTGATGTCTGTAAGGGCAAGCGCTACAACCGCGAAGCTCTCGAAATCAAATACAAGGACGCGACAATTAGCGACGTCCTTGAGATGACCGTTGAAGAAGGTGCGAAGTTCTTTGAGAACTTGCCGGCGATTGCACGCAAGCTCAACACGTTGGTTGAAGTTGGCCTGGGTTATATTAAACTTGGTCAGCCGGCAACTACGTTCTCTGGTGGTGAAGCACAGCGCATTAAACTCGCCTCTGAGTTGTCACGCCGCTCAACTGGCAAAACACTCTACATTCTAGACGAACCAACCACTGGGCTGCACAGTGCTGACGTCAAGCGCCTTACTGCAATTTTGCAGCAACTCGTTGAGGGTGGTAACAGTATGGTGATCATCGAACACAACCTTGATGTTATCAAAACTGCCGATCACGTCATCGACATGGGCCCTGAAGGCGGCATGGGTGGCGGTATGGTTGTCGCATCTGGAACGCCGGAAGAGATTGTTAAAGTCGCCGCGTCGTTTACCGGTAAATACCTTAAGCCACTTTTGAAGTAGTCGTTCGCCGCGAATAATCAGTCCTGAGATAGAATGATCAGGTTGTAGTCGGCTAACTCAATGGTTATTTTGCTTTGCTCATCAGTTGTCGCTGTCGTGACGTGCGTTTCGTTAAAGTCTGGGCTATAGCCTTTCCAGCTACTATTGAATCGTACGCGCCAGGTTCCTTCGATTGGAAGAATAAATTCATAATCTTTAAATCTTTGATCGCTAAAATTAGCTATAACGATGACGTCATCGTGAACCCCACCGCGCAGCCATCGTCGATAGGCGATAACTTTGTTTTCGTTATCTTGGTGAAAGATCTCAATGTTCGGTCCGGTGAGGCCGGCAACGTTATCGTATGTGTCGATACGTAGATTGATCAGGTGCTGGTGCGCGAGAACAATCCCAGCAAACTGCGCAGTTTTGTCCCAGTCAAGCATTTGCCAATCATTAAAGCCGCCTTCTTGCATAAATTCAGCACCCTGGAGCAGCATAGGAATGCCAGGAGCGGTTAACATGATGCCATCGGCTAACAACCCGAATTGGCGCGCAAAGACGCTCCCGGCATTGCCTGGTGTTGCCGCCTCGTTAATACGAACCGATCCATTAGCGGCGGTATCGTGTGAATCACTAAAAATAACTTTCTGAAAACCAGATCCGGAGGTGTCTTTGTTGTAGGTGTGCAACAGTTCTTTGACCAAGCTATCTCCATACTGGGCATCTTCGAGATTAAGCATCGAGCGCAGCGTGTGGGGGAACGACAATCCCCACTGCGCATCAAATCCTGCACCGCCGTCCACAACTGGCTGAGTGATGCGGTCATTGATTGAACTATCTTCGGCAACGAGCAAAAAGGATGGGTTAATCTTGTGCGCCAGGCGAGATATGTCCTGCAAAAGCGTCCAAGCCTCTGGTATGTCGGTCGAGTTGTCGCCGTCTGGACCCTTGGTATTGCGCATATAAATGGTTGAATCAATTCGCAACCCGTCAATGTGGTATTCGGTTTGCCACATCGTAACGTTGTCGAGGATAAATTGCCGGACTTCTGGACGGCCGTAATCGGGCCTGCCGCCCCACGGTGTTTCGCCGCGCTCGTCGTTATAAAAATAGATGCCACCACGACCGTGTTCACTCCATCCATCGAACTGCCACAGGTCGGTATTGGGAAAGAAATGGTTGTAGACTACATCAAGTGTGACGCCGATGCCACGCTGGTGACACGCTTTGACGAAATCAAGTAATCCGTGGCGGCCACCGTATGAGTTTTCGACAGAATAAATGTAATTAGGCGCATAGCCCCAGCCGTTACTCATTGCCATGCTAGTGACCGGCATTAGTTCGATCATATTTATACCAAGACTCTGTAGGTAATCAAGTTTTTCAATGGCGGTGTAGAAAGTACCTGGCGTTGCTGCGTCTGGCCTATTAAATGTACCAACGTGTAGTTCGTACATGATGAGCTTTTCTTTGGGGATAGCGGGCGCAATTGCACCTTCCCAGTCGTATTGGGGATCGATAATTACGGATGCGCCATTGTCTGAAACGGTCAGTTGGCGAGCGCGAGGATCGTTGCGCTCGAGTGTCTTGCCGTCGTTGGTGAGAATACGATATTTGTAAGATTGGCCTGGTCTAGCGTCTTTGACAATACCCGACCAGTAGCCGGCAGATTCATTTGTGAGGAGTGTTTCGCGCCAGGTAAACTCTTCACCGACCAAGACGTGGACTGATTCTGCAAACGGTGCCCAGACACGAAAAGTAACACCCTCGTGTGTAAAGCGGGAACCAAGAATCTGATTCGCTTGATGGCTCATTTGCTTTTAGTATGGCTGCATAAGCGGTATTTGACAAGCCTCCATCAAAGGTCGATGAGGAATGCTTATAGATAAGCTATTTAGAGCGTCGAAAAAGGTCGGCGACTTGTCGCTTGGTACCGTTCCATAGGGCGTCACGGTTTTTTTTGCTTTTGAAGATGTGGATGGCTGGTGGCAGGACTGAGATAAGGATGATAATTGCAATAACAGGTAATAGTACGTGGTCAATTTCCCAGCCCATCGATTCAAACCATGCGCCAAGGAAGTAGCCGATGTATGTCACACCAGCGGCCCAGATGAAGGCACCGATCACGTTAAAAGCGAGGAAGCGGCGGTAGTGCATCTGACTGGCACCAGCAACAATTGGGGCAAAGGTGCGGACAATTGGGACAAAGCGGGCGATGATGATCGCTTTACCACCGTGTTTTTCATAAAACTCTTGGGCCTTGACGATATATTCTTGTTTGAAGAGGCGGGCGTCTTGTTTTTTAAAGATGCGCGGTCCAGCGCGGCGTCCGAAAGCATATCCAACGCTATCACCAAGTACGGCGGCGATAAAGATAATAAGGACGGCAAGGTGGATATTAACGTCGAGGATTCCGGCGTGAATTAGGAATCCAGTGGTGAAAAGAAGGCTGTCACCCGGGAGGAAGAAACCGATTAGTAGACCTGATTCGGCAAAGACAACAGCAGCCACCCCGAAGATGGTTACTAGCTTGATAAAGTCGATTAAATCTACACCGGGTATCATTCCTCCCATTCTAGCATGAAAAATGCTATACTAAAGGGGTAACAAATTATTATTTCCGTAAAGGTATCCACATAAAGGAGAGAGACATGGGAGATAAAATTACCCTAAACCTAGACCTTCGCGTATTGCAAGGTAAAAAAGTTCGACAATTACGACGTGACGGTATTGTACCGGCTATCGTATATGGAGCTGGACTTGAGCCAATCAACGTTCAAGCTGCACAGAACGTTATCGACAAAGTAATTCGTGATGCTGGTAAGCACACACCAGTTCACCTTACTATTGGTACGAAAAAAGAAATCGGCATGATCAAGGATGTTGACAGTGATCCTGTAAAGGGGCTAACTCGTCACGTATCATTCCACGCTGTGAAGCAGAATGAATTGATCATCGCACAAGTGCCTATTCGCCTTATCGGTGAAGGTGAAAGCGAAGCTGAAAAAGCTGGACTTATCGTTCTTCAGGCTATTGATAGCATCGAAGTTCGTGCCTTCCCAATGAACCTACCTGAAGCGCTTGAAGTATCAATTGCGAACCTAAAGGAAGCTGGTGAACAGCTGACTGTTGGTGACATTACACTTCCTGAGAACGTTTCATTTGTCGAGCACGTCACTGGACACGAAGAAGAGGATGCGGAAGCTCCACAACTGACTGACCTTGTGATCGCAAGTGTCTACGAACCAGCAGCACTTGAAGCAGCTAACGATGCCGCAGCCGGTGACGCAACAATCGACTCTGAAGTCGAATCTGAAAACGGTTCTGATACCGATCAGACATCTCAAGCTGAAGAAACCAAACCTGGTGGAAAAGCACAAGATGAGCCAAAGCAGTCAAACGTTGACGCTAACAAATAATATCTGTTAGTCTGATCATCTGAATAAAATAACTCCGCTATAAATGCGGAGTTATTTTTATATACATGAGTATTATTCTTCGATGAAGCCACCCGATTGGTGGGCCCAAAGCTTGGCGTAAATACCTTTTTCATTGAGCAGGGCTTCATGTGAGCCATCTTCGGCGATATCACCCTTATCGAGTACGATGACACGGTCAAGCTTCGAGATAGTTGACAGGCGGTGGGCGATGACGATACTAGTGCGGCCTTTCATGAGTTTCTGTAGGGCATCCTGAATCAGCTTTTCACTTTCACTATCGAGAGCCGATGTTGCCTCGTCTAGGATCAAGATCGGTGCATCTTTGAGGACGGCACGAGCAATAGCAATGCGCTGACGTTGGCCACCAGATAGTTTGACACCACGTTCACCAACAATAGTGTCGAGCCCTAGTGGCAGGTCGGCAATGAATTCCATGGCGTTAGCCTTGGTGGCTGCAGCTTCGATCGCCTTCGTGCTGGCACCGGGAGTGCCGTAGGCGATGTTTTCACGGAGGGTGCGGTGAAACAGCATCGGTTCCTGGGGTACATAGGCAATATGCTGGCGCAGGCTTTCTTGGGCGATGTCGCGTAGGTCGTGCCCATCGATCTTTATTGCGCCACCAGTGACGTCACTAAAACGAAGGAGTAGATGGGTAATGGTCGTCTTGCCGGCGCCAGAGTGTCCAACGAGGCCAACTTTTTGACCTGCTGGGATCGTGAGTGAAATGTTATCGATGACATTAGTATCGATGCGGTCGTCGTAGTGGTAGGATGCGTTTTCAAGTTCGATGGTCGGGCTGATCTTCGTGAGGGTTATAGCATTTGGCTTGTCGACAACGGTCGGTGCTTTCATAAGCATATCGCTCATCGGCGCTGCGTCGAGGAAGGCTTGTTCAAAGCCTTGGATGATTTGCCCCATTGCAAAGATCTGAGTTGAGGCACGCTGGACATAGGTTAGGGTAAAGATTGCGATGGCGATATCAAGTGAACCTTGCGTGACGTAGTAGGCGCATAATCCCACCGCAATAATTTGAGTAATCGTCATGATAGTATTGCGAATCGCTCCGTCGGTCGTCATGATGCCGTAATCCTTAATGTAGGCATCATTGTAATCAGATAGGTCTTTTTGCAAGATCTGCTGTTCGGCTTTTTCGCCGGCAAAGGTTTTAACAATAAGGTTGTTCGTCAGACCGTCGGCTACTTTACCGTGAATTTCGGCAATCAGTTTTTTGCGAAGAATACGGTATGGTTTACGAATCTTTATACTAATTCTGATCTGAACGATGATAAGGATAATCAGCCCTGCTAAAATTGCCGCAAGAATTGGCGTATGTGTGGCAACGATAACCAAACTTGTTACCATCGAAAGAACGAATCCTAATGTCCGCATGATTAATAGGTCCTGTAGTGCAACGTGTGAACGTCCGAAATCAATGAATCGACTAGTTAATGAGCCAATCTTTTCGTTAAGGAAGAAGGCGAAATCTTTGCCGAGGAGCGATTTGAACGTTGCGTTATATAGGTCGCTGCGGACAGAGCTTTCATGTCGGATGAGCATTTGGAAGCCGACAAAGTTAGCGATCAAGCCGACTGTTCCAACAATTGCTGCCGTTATAAGGAATCCAGATATATTAGCGCCTTCGCCTTTAGTGAGTTCACCGATCGCCAAACTGAGGTTATATGGTAGAAATGTGTCGAGTAGTAGTGTCGCCGACGGGATGGCGATAATGGCGACTAAAAAGCTCGGCCAGTGTTTTTTGACCTGACGAAGGTAGAGTCGAAGGGTGTTTCGATTTGTGCCCATGGAAATCCTTTCAAAGATTATTGATAGTAGTAGATAAGGTTAGTATTGGGTCGCTAGAGGTTTGGCTCGTCCAAACGTTAGGCGACTAGAGGATCAATGTGATCGTAGTGTTTATAGTATGCCACGAGTTATCATGAATGGCAATGGATAGGCGAAGCTCTCATTATACTACTGATAAACGTGGTATAATATGACTTGTGCAAAAAATCCTCCTTTACTACAAGTTCACACCAATCAAAGATCCTGATGCGATCCGATTGTGGCAAAAAGGCCTGACCGAAGGTTTAGATCTTCGTGGGCGCATTTTGATCTCGCCACACGGCATCAACGGAACGGTTGGTGGGGAACTGGATGATTTAAAATCTTACATTAAAACAACCAAAGAACACGCTGGCTTTAAAGACATCGTATTCAAGTGGAGCGATGGTGGCCGGGAAGATTTCCCTCGTATGAGTGTGAAGGTTCGCGATGAAATCGTGGCTTTCGATGCAGCCGACGAACTACGTGTTGATGAAAACGGCGTTGTTGGCGGAGGCACACATTTAAAGCCCAAAGAACTACATAAACTCGTTGAAGAGCGCGACGATGTTGTCTTTTTCGACGGACGCAACGCCCACGAGGCAGCAATTGGTAAATTTAAAGACGCCGTCGTTCCTGATACGCATACTAGCCGTGACTTTATTAAAGAACTTGAGAGTGGCAAATATGACGACATCAAAGACAAGCCGATCGTCACCTATTGTACAGGCGGTATCCGCTGCGAAATTCTGAGCGCATTGATGGTGAATCGTGGATTTACTGAAGTCTACCAAATGGATGGTGGCATTGTGAAATACGGCGAAGAGTTCGGTGATGACGGCCTTTGGGAAGGTAGCCTACGTGTATTTGACGACCGTATGACGGTTGAATTCTCGGACCATACCAAAGTCATTGGTGAATGTAGCCACTGCAAAGAAGCAACTAGCAACTATGAAAACTGCGCCTGGGCTAACTGTAACGACCTCGTGCTCATTTGTGAAAACTGTAAAGAAAATCCAGACCTCCTGTTCCACACTGACGTCTGTCGTCAAAAGGCGGCCCTCGCCGTTTAATCGACTTTAGCGGTACAATAGATATATGGAGTCAAAGACTCAAAAACTTCAAGATAAGCTCAAAACACTGCCACGCTCACCCGGGGTGTATTTCCATAAGTCAAAAACTGGCGAAATTATTTATGTCGGTAAAGCGGCGGTCCTAAAGAACCGTGTCCGACAGTACTTCCAGAGTACTCGTGATATGGACGTGAAAACGCGTGCGCTTGTCGAAGAAATCTATGATACCGATTGGGTTGAGACCGAGAGTGAATTGGACGCATTATTCCTCGAATCGGAGATGGTCAAACGATACATGCCACGGTTCAATATCTTGCTACGGGATGATAAATCTCAGACATTCATTCGAATTGATATGAAAAGTGAATGGCCGTATGTGTGTTTTACTCGTAACCCGGCGGATGACGGTGCCGAATATTACGGTCCGTACTATAATGGCTTTACGATTAAAAAAGCGATGCGTTTTTTGCGCAAAGTATTCCCATATTACACTGCACCACCAAAACATGCCGGTAAGCCAGACCTTGATTCACATATTGGGTTAAGTCCACGACCAGGTACGACGTCGGCTGAATACAAAGCGACGCTCAAACGCCTCATTCGTTATATTGAAGGCGGTCGTAATAGCATCGTCGGTGAACTGGAAAAAGAAATGCACGCTGCCGCCAAGCAACAGGATTTTGAAACAGCTGCGACGTATCGCAATAAACTCAGCGACCTAAAATCTTTGCAACATCGAATTATGTTTGGTGACCGTGAATTCCTCGATATTAGTAAAGACAAAGCACTATCGAGTTTGGTTGAACTGTTTGGTCTTAAGAAGATTCCAGCCCGCATCGAAGGCTACGATATTAGTCATATGGGTGGAACGAACGTGGTCGCCAGTATGGTGGTGTTTACTAACGGTGTCAGTGACCGCGCGAATTACCGCAAGTTTAAAACCCGTATCGAACAAAACGATGACTATTATAATATGCACGAAACATTGCAACGTCGTTTGAGTGAAAAGAACATGAAAGCCTGGGGTGTGCCTGATCTTATTCTGATTGACGGTGGCAAGGGACAACTAGACGTCGCCCTCAAGGCCCAAGAAGAATATGGCCTCAAGATCCCAATGGTGAGTATCGCCAAGCGTGAAGAGGAAGTGATTGTTCATCGAACACGCTCGAATATTGATCTGACATTTTTGACGCCATATATCAACACGCCGAGTGTTGGGATCTCGGTTATGACATCAGGCGATTACCTGGTGGTTAACTTGCACCCCGGACAATTGAACGCGTCATCTCACTCCAAGAACCTACGCGGTGCAACGTTGCCATCGACCTATTCCGATGTGACGAAATTATTCCAACGTATCCGTGATGAATCACACCGCTTTGCTGTTAGTTATCACACGGTATTAAAGCGTGCCAAGCAAACCGCCAATGTTCTCGAGGAGATTCCAGGTATTGGTCCAGCGACACGCAAGAAGCTGCTAAAGACGTTTGGCAGCATGCGCGGTGTTAATGCAGCCGAAGAGAGCGCCATTATCGCAGCGATTGGTGAGAAGAAGGCCCTCATTATCAAACCCTATCTGACGACCTAGCGAACGCGCTTGTGCTAATAGCACCACCACTATATTATGGGGACAGAGAACGTCATGATACGACAAAAATTTCGCCCCGCCTTTACCATCGTTGAGTTAATTGTAGTGATTTCGGTCATTGCTATTTTAGCTGGCATTACGCTTGTCTCGTACGGGGCATGGCGTAATTCAACCACGACATCCAGCGTAAAGAGTGATCTTGCGCAGGCTGCTTCGACAATGGAATCGGCCCGTACATTTAATAATAGTTATCCCGCAGCTATTCCTTCCACCTTCATTGCTAGTGATGGTATTACGATAGCGTTAGCTTCGTCCGACGCTAAATCCTACTGTATTAATGGTAGTAGCGTTTCGATACCTTCGATAAAGTACTATATCGATAATACGATCCATGCCAGCGGCGCAGCGACAGGGACTTGTGCGACGCGAGCAATTGCGCAGGCGCCGTCACCGGTAACGAATGTTGCCTTTATTGCCGGCTCATCGCAAATTAACGTCACGTGGTCTCTGGCTATACCAAACTATGCGGCGCAGTATACTGCTCAATGTGCGCAAGATCCTAGCTTTATTACGGGCGTCATTCAAACGACAGTCAGTGGTGCGACGCAGACAAGTGGTGTAGTTACCGGTGCGAACGCTACAACTACGTATTATTGCCGAGTAAAGGCAATTAATGCCAATGGACAAAGTGCCTGGAGTGGGCCTGGTTCAGGTGATACGCAACAAACTGGTTGTGGCGATACCAACCAGTACGGTACATTCCCTGATTGTTACGACTACGACTCACTGCCCGTTGCAACCTCTATTGAGGGGTACTGGCCAACGGCACCAGCGGGCTACCTACTAGAAGATGGATCAGCCGTATCGCGTACAACCTATGCTGACCTATTTGCAGTAGTCGGCACGACGTATGGTGCTGGTAATGGCTCGACAACATTTAACCTGCCCGATTCACGGGGGCGTGTATCGGTTAATCTAAATACCGCCGACACACAGTTTGCGACACTAGGACAAAAGTACGGTGAAAAGACACACTTATTGACACTAGCTGAACTGCCGGCTCATAATCATGGTCCAGGAACTGATAACGGTTCATATGTTACACCTGCCGGGAGCTACTACGGCCTCGGCACTGCCGGCGGTTTGACATATACCGGTGGAAGTGGCGCGCACAACGTGATCCAGCCTTCAATTGTTAAACGAACCGCTATTAAATTTAGGCCAGCTCCTGGATCGCAGTCGCTTTCGCCGGCTGCAACATCGATCGAAGGGTACTGGACGAGCGCAACAGTCCCGCCGACCGGTTACTTGTTCGAGGACGGCGCTGCCGTATCGCGTACAACGTACGCTGATCTATTCGCAGCGATTGGAACGACGTATGGTGCTGGTAATGGCTCGACAACATTTAACCTGCCTGATTCACGGGGGCGTGTCGGAGTTAACCTTAGTACTGCTGAGGCGGAATTTGCCGCCATGGGACAAAAGTACGGTGAAAAAACCCACCTACTGACGATTGCTGAAATGCCATCACATAACCACGGATCAGGAACTAACGGAGTTTCATACCTCACGCCCCTTGGCTCAAACTATGGCCTTACCGCACCGTTGCCGGCTGTAAATGCTGGTGGTGGACAGGCGCACAATGTGATCCAACCCTCGATGGTTAAACGCTTTGCAATTAAGTTTACCGCACCAAGTGGAACGGTCGCTGCCTCAGCAAGGGGCACATCTGTTGAGGGATACTGGAATTCAGTACCGACCGGATACCTATACGAAGACGGATCGGCCGTATCACGCACGACGTACGCTGACCTGTTTGCGGTAATCGGGACAACATATGGTGCCGGTAATGGATCAACGACATTCAATATTCCCGACTCGCGCGGAAGAGCTGGCGTGAATATCAACTCGGCTGATGCAGAATTTGCCACTATGGGACAAAAATACGGCGAAAAAGCACACACGCTCACGATTGCCGAAATGCCGTCACATGTACATAATTACGGCGCGACGGGGACATACGTGACGCCTGCCGGTGATTATTATGGTATCGGAACGACCGTAGCGACAGCGATGGTTGGCGGTAGCGGCGCACACAACGTGATCCAGCCATCAATTGTAAAACGATTTATAATTAAGTTTTAAGGAAAGATATAATGATTGAAGTGACGCGCGATACCTCGGCCTACACAAATCCTTACCGGGCTACTATCCCTGTGCCGCCACCCGAAAAACACACTCGTCGCAATATTATTATTTCACTCGTCGGCGTCATCGTCATTGCGGTCATTGCGGTGCTCGTAATCGTAAACGTCAAACACACACAGGTAGTTGATAGCGTGAAGAATACGCTGATTTCACAGAATGACATTATGAAAAACACTGCCAAGGATGGAGCGTACGCGGCGACATTACCGGCGGGAGTTACTTCAACTGAAAACGTGAAGGTTGTGGGAACGGTCAGTTTCGACGGTGCGACATACTGTCTGACCGGGACAAGTCTGAGTGACGACAAGATCGTCTACAACATTGGGTCGCACAGCGTAGACAATACGCCGACAGAGGGTGATTGCCTTTCATTGTCGAGCACAATTGTCCCGACAACACCGTCAGTGCCATCAGTTGGGTCTGTCGGTACTGACGACATTAGCCTCAGCTGGTCAGCCGCCACGTACGCTGCATCGTACAAGGTTCGCTGCGCAACCGACCAGGCTTTCACGAAAGACGTCGCCACTGGTGAGTCAAAGATTACTAACGTCGTTGTAAATAAGCTGCGCGGTGGAACCGATTACTACTGCGCCGTTCAAGCTATTAATGAGCGTGGTAGTAGTCAATGGTCTGCTGTGGTGTCAACTAAAACTAGCCTTGCGTCAGCCGCACCGGTTATCACAATCACTCCTATCTCTGCCTCTGAAATAAAGTACAGCTGGACACCGATCAGCGGTGCAACTTCGTACGAACTTGAGTATTCAAGCGATATTAACTTTGTCAAAGACGTTAAGAAAGTTACTACACAGATGACGGGCGGAAGTACGACCGGGTTAAGCGCCGGAACGATGTATTATTACCATGTCCGCGCTTTTACGAGTCAGTTCGACGCCTCGACCGCCGCTTTTTCTGGTGTTGTCGAAGACAAAACGAAGTAATGGTACGCCGTTAATCAGTGACGCTTGCTACAATGAGTATATGAACGCAGACTTCTTTATTGGTAATCGAAACGCATTGATGGCTACTGTATCGGCAGACACGGCGGTCTTTGCTGGGAATACTTCGCTGCAGCGATCGAATGATGCATCGTATGAGTTTGCCCAGGAGGCGAACTTTTGGTATCTAACTGGAATCGATGCCGCTGATTGGCGACTCGTTATAACTAATCAGCGGGCCACATTGATTGCCCCTGATGTTGATGAAGTTCACCAGATTTTTGACGGCAGTATGTCGTATGATGATGCCAAGCACATCAGTGGTGTCGACGAGGTGCTGTCGTATGCTGACGGCGAGAAGCTAATAAAAGGCGTGATAAGCGAGCGCGAGGTGATTGCTACACTCGGTCAAGATCCACATGTTGATCATTATGATTTCGCCTTGAACCCAGGCCCTGTTGGCCTGTTAGCGTACCTGAAGGAACAGTCTATCGTCATTGAAGACGTTCGATCCGTATTGGCATCGCGACGGGCGATCAAGCAACCCGAAGAAGTCGCATTGATGCGCAAAGCTATCGATGTGACGATCGCCGGGTTTGAACGTATTAAAGCAAACATTAATACCTACGGCTACGAATACGAAATTGAGGCTGATTTTAGCCACGCCTTCGTATATGCTGGCGCGTCAGGCCACGCCTATGATCCAATTGTGGCAGCGGGTAAGAATGCTTGTACGCTGCATTACGGCAAGAACCAGGCCGCGCTACATGATGGCGACCTGGTTCTGCTGGATATCGGCGCAAGCTTTAAAGGCTATGCTGCCGACATCACGCGTACCTACGCACACGGCAATATTTCTGATCGACAACGTGCCGTTCACGCCGCGGTTGAAAAAGCACACATTGAAATTATTGAACTGCTTGTTCCTGGGTTGAACATCAAAGACTATAGTCTGAAAGTCGATGAGATTATGAAGACTGCGCTGCAATCACTCGGGTTATTCAACGAGCCGGCTGACTATCGTAAGTATTTCCCGCACGCGGTCAGTCATGGTCTGGGGATTGATGTGCACGATTCACTTGGTGCGCCAGAGGTATTACTACCAGGTATGGTGTTGACTGTCGAGCCGGGTATCTACATTCCCGAAGAAGGAATTGGTGTGCGTATCGAAGACGATATTTTGATAACCGAAATAGGTCACGAGAATCTCAGCCAAAAGCTTCCGACCTCTTTGTGATATACTACCATTAACGTTATGAAAGAGCCGATTCTTGTTTTTATTGTCCGATGGGTGCTGAGCTCGTTCGGTCTTTGGGTTGCCGTCCGCTTGCTGGGCACTGGCTATGAGAATGTTGAGGTTACTGCTGGTATCGGCGGATTCTTATTCGCCGGCTTTGTTTTCTCGATTGTGAACAGTATCTTGAAGCCATTGGCGGTCATTTTGTCACTTCCAGCTATCTTGCTGTCACTTGGGTTGTTCATGCTGGTTGTCAACGGGGCACTGGTGTATATCTCTATACTCTTGTCACCAGGAATTTCGATGTCATTCTTTAACTCGATTCTTACCGGAATCATCCTTAGTCTGATAAACTATATAGTAAGTGCCGCAGTCGAGATTCGGGGCGGTAAATCAGGAGTAAACTATGACAATTGATATCATTCTACAAATCACCACCGTTGCTTCAGGAATTCTGATGATTATTTCTATTCTATTGCAACAACGTGGCGCAACCCTTGGTGCTGGATTTGGTGCCTCAGGTGAGCTATACACAACCCGTCGCGGTATCGACAAAAACCTCTTTGAAGTTAGCGTTGTATTTGCGGTCATCTTTATTCTATCGATCCTAGCCGGCCTACTGTTGCCAGCCTAATTAAAGGAGTAATTCCACAACGTGGCAGATAACCAACCTAGCAAATGGCGTCGAATTCCAAAATTGAGTTTTAGCTCAAAAGACCTTTCGCGTCGCATGAAAAAAGTTGAAGGTGCGACCGTTAAGCACGCTCGACGCTTCGTCTTTAGGCGCATGGATAGCATCCGTGAGGCCCGCAAGCATATTGCAATCTGGGTCCTGACTGTAGGAGTGATTATTGGTGCTAGTGGACTACAATTGATGTGGTATCAAGACAGTTACCGTACGTCCGCTCGGGCGAATGATGGCACGTATGCCGAAGCGGTTATGGGTCCAATCGATACATTAAACCCTATCTTTGCCAAGACAAGCGCTGAAGAGTCGGCCAGCTATCTACTGTTTTCTCGACTATTAACTTATGACAAAACTGGTACATTAAACTTTGACCTGGCTGAAGACATGTCAATTAGCGATGATCGCATGACCTATACCTTAAAGATTCGCCCAGATGCCCGTTGGCAAGATGGCATTTATGTCCGCGCCAAGGACGTCGTCTATACAGTCAACCTCCTAAAGAACCCCGCAACTCGTTCAACGATCAGTGGCTGGACTGACATTACTGCAACGGAAGTTGATGACCGGACAGTGTTATTCAAGTTACCGGCTGTATATGCTGCCTTTCCACACGCCTTGAACTTCTTGCCGATTTTGCCAGAGCATGTGCTGCGTAACGTTGAGCCTGGTGCAATCCGCGAGAATAGCTTTAGCACCAAGCCTGTCGGAAGTGGACCATTTACCTTGCGCTTTATCCAGGAAGTAGATACGAATGCTGGCCGTGATATTATTCACTTGGCGCGTAATGACTCGTATTACAAGGGCGCCCCAAAGCTTGATCGATTGCAGCTACACGTCTACGGGACTAGCGACGCCATTCTGCGTGCAGTCACGACGTCTGAAGTAAATGCCGCCACTGACTTGTCCGTGAGTGATGTGTCGAAACTAAAAGGCAATGAACGCTACACAGTTGAACGTAAGCCTGTGAACGCCGGTGTTTATGCATTGTTTAACACCACTACTGGTGTGATGGCTGATAAAAAGGTCCGTCAGGCGCTACAAGTAGGGACCGATACGGCTGCGCTGCGTGCGGTGGTCGGGCCAAATACCCCCGAGTTACACCTTCCATTCGTTAATGGCCAAGTAACCGGTGATGTACCATCAGAACCTGTCTACGACAAAGCCTCGGCTGAGCGCCAACTAGATGAAGCTGGTTGGAAAAAAGAAGGTAATATCCGCAAAAAAGACGGCGTCGCACTGAAGTTAGCCGTTGTCACTACCAAGAATAATGACTTTGAACGTGTCCTATCGGCGATTGCTGAGCAGTGGCGTGGACTGGGCGTGACAGTGACAACGAGTATTGTCGACCCAACCGATCCTGCCCAGAACGTCGTGCAGAACATTCTGCAACCACGAAGTTATGATGTGCTGTTGTACCAGCTCACGATTGGTGGCGATCCTGACGTGTATGCCTACTGGCACTCGTCACAGGCGAGTCGAGGCTTTAACTTCTCAAACTATTCAAACCCAATCAGCGATGACGCACTGACGAGTGCCCGCACTCGCATCGAACCAGATCTACGTAATGCTAAATACGTTACTTTTGCCAAACAATGGGTGGCCGATGCACCGGCTATCGGACTGTTCCAGGCGACCACACAGTACGTCTATAGTCAGAGCGTGCACGCGTTGCCAGAGGGTGAAGTGCTTGTCTCGGCAGCTGATCGCTACGCCGATGTGCTGTACTGGACTGTTGGGGAACGCACCGTCTTCAAGACCCCGTAACGACTATCCCGAGGCGGGGGATTGATTTCAGGGGTCTTATCCGCTATAATTGCCTCCTGTTAGGGCGCTTAGCTCAGTTGGCTAGAGCATCTCGTTTACACCGAGAGGGTCGGGGGTTCGAATCCCTCAGCGCCCACCAATATGATCAGGGTACGTAAGTACCGCACATAGACCGGAATCGAAAGATTTCGGTCTTTTGTATTATCTAGTTTTTTGGTGTTGTTTTTTCTTAAGCAAAAGTTCATAATTCGCTTTAAAGGAGACTGGATTGATGGCAAAAAAGTGGATTGAGTATACGAAACGAGAAAAGGTGATCGGGGTATTAGCTGCAGGATTCGCAGTCTTTGCGATTGGTGGGATTGGCAATGCAATGTCGACACCACAGTCTGCAACCTCTAGTCCGACCGATACGCCAACTACTCAAGTTGCCACCCCAGTCACAACGTATAAAGATGTCGTCGAAACTGAAGCAATTCCTTACGCTAAGGAAAGTATTAATGATAGTAGTCGTGCCTCTGGGACGAGCGCTGTCACGACGGCCGGTGCCGATGGTGTCAAAACAAAAACCTTTAAAGTCACTTATGTCGACGGCGTTGAAACAGCCCGTGAGTTAGCCAGTGAGGTTGTTACGACACCGGCTGTAAATGAGGTGACTTCTATCGGCACTTACGTCGCCCCTGTCAAAAAGGCTGTCAGTAGCAACTGTGATCCTAACTATTCAGGTGCCTGTGTGCCGATTGCAAGCGACGTTGATTGTGCTGGTGGGAGTGGCAATGGCCCAGCCTACGTCAGTGGCCCAGTGTATGTTATCGGGACTGATATCTACGATCTTGATCGGGATGGTAATGGTCAAGGATGCGAATCCTAGATCTTGATTGCGCCTAGACTATACGAAGCCGCCCCCGTTTGCTATAATGAGCCAAGTTCAATCGACTTTGCGCGTGTGCTGGAATTGGTAGACAGGCTAGCTTGAGGTGCTAGTGTTCGCAAGGACGTGGAGGTTCAAGTCCTCTCACGCGCACCAGATTGATTTTTAAAATAAAATAGACCCGTTCGAGGGTCTATTTTTTATCCAGTATTTTATAGTTGTGTGCCGGTTGATACGACGGCGTTGCCGGTACCACTCCAGGCCCAACCTGGTGAGTCACCGTCACCGTATGTTTCGAGTGTAGATGTTTTGGTCACCATTGCTTTGGTTGCCTTGAAAGTTTGGCCTGTATTTGCAGATCCTGTTGTTAAGAGCTGGACATCGTTAAGTGCCGTCACGCCAGTCGGAACTGTTGCGGTTACGGAATAACGAGACCAACCAGATTGGATGCTCCCAAAATTATATAGTGACCAGCCTGTGTTCCACTGCATTTCAAACCCTGCAGTAGTGATCGAATGGGGAGAGTAAAAGTAGATAGAAGCAGTTATTTGTTCACCTGCTGTAACGGGTACTGCGGCGGCTGAGTAGCGAAAGTCGATGCGGAGTTGCCCTGTGGAAGCTGTCGTGACGTTGAATGTCGGCTCACCGCTAGGCCCCTCGTTTGTAGATCGGGCTGTCGTATTGCCTGCCGGTGTCTGTGCGTAGTAGTAGCTGAAGTCGGTCTTAAGCCGAGGATTTGGAACATAATTCGTTATCGCAACTTTTCCATTGAGCCCATGGGTTGCGCATGCGCCAAGAGTAGGGGTTGTGGAAGTGTTTGATACCCAGGCGCTGACGCTATTGGTCGTGGCAGTTACGCAGAACGTTTTGGGGCTCACGCTATTATCGACGCGGTATTGGTAGTTTGTGTCAGTATCACTGATACCAGCTAGTGAAAGAGACGCCGGATAATCGTCATTATTCGTAACGGCGTATGTTATAACTTTCTTCACGGCCTGGGCAGCGGCTGATTTCGCAGCCACAGACTTTGCTTGATTCGACACACCGTTGAACGCAACAATCGTAATGGCGGCGAGAATACCGATAACGACGATAACAATGAGAAGCTCTACGATAGTAAACCCGCTTACGCGTGCTTTTTTAGTGGAATGAGTATGTGCTTGCCGCTCTGCCATTATTATTCTTAACTATGAAGCACGAGCATGTTGCTGACAAGTGAGGGGTGGTGCGCTTTTTACAACGTACTATTGCACTTCAGGAGCGTCGTGCCGGTTGCATAACGGGGTAAAGTATGCTTTAATTACAGATAAGGAAGCCCTCTATTGAAACACGGGGGCATATTTTTATGAAAGACCCAAAACAAATTCGTAACGTTGCCATCATTGCTCACGTCGACCACGGAAAGACGACGCTGCTTGATGGTCTACTCAAGCAAAGTAACACTTTCCGTTCTAACCAAGCTGAAATGGATCAATCTCTGATCATGGACAGCGGCGACCAGGAACACGAACGTGGTATCACCATTACCGCCAAGCAAACTGCCGTCTACTACAAAGATTACAAGATTAACGTCGTTGACACCCCGGGACACGCCGACTTCTCTGGTGAAGTTGAACGCACCCTGAACATGGCTGACGGAGTCCTCCTAATCGTTGATGCCCAAGAAGGCCCAATGCCACAAACTAAGTTCGTGCTTTCAAAAGCGCTTGAACTAGGACTTAAGCCAGTTGTTGTCATTAACAAAATCGACAAGCCATCTCGCCGTATCGACGAAGTGATCGACGAAGTATCTGACCTGTTCTTGGAACTTGCGATTAGCGACGACCAACTACAGTACCCTGTCTATTACGCCATCGGCCGTGAAGGCAAAGCGTGGGCTGAACTTCCAGAAAATACTGACATTCACACTGACCTGACACCAATCTTTGATGCGATCATCAACGATATCCCTGCACCTGCAGTCGACATCGGTGGTCCATTCCAAATGCTCGTCACATCACTTTACTACGACTCATTCCTCGGTAAGTACGCTATTGGCCGTATCTCACGCGGAAAGCTCAACAAGAACATGCCCGTTTTGCTTATGAAAGCTGACGGAACTCAAATTCCTGCTAAGATCGACAAACTATTTGCTTACCGTGGCCTGCTCCGTGAAGAAATCGAAGAAGCTGGTGCTGGTGACATTGTTGCCCTTACCGGTATCGCTGAAGCGCACATCGGTGAAACGATTGCTGACAAAGAAAACCCAGAAGCACTACCAGTCCTCGAGATTGAAGCGCCAACACTTTCAATGTACCTTGGTCCAAATACTAGCCCATTGAAGGGTAAAGAAGCGAAGTACAACACAAGCCGTCAAATCGGTGACCGTCTTCGCCAAGAAACTGAAACAAACGTCTCACTTCGCGTTCGTGAAGAGGGAATCGGCTTCGTCGTTTCTGGACGTGGTGAACTTCACCTTTCAGTCTTGATCGAAACACTTCGTCGTGAAGACTTTGAATTCGAAGTTGGACGTCCACAAGCCGTCACTATCGAAGTTGATGGTGAAGTGCAAGAACCAGTTGAAGAACTTTTGATCGAAGTTGGTTCTGAATTCCTCGGTGCTGTCAGCCAAGAACTTGGTGCTCGCCGTGCAGCTCCTGTCAAACAAGAGACAACATCAAGCGGCACGACTCGTTCTACCTACATCATCCCAACCCGTGCGATGATTGGTCTGCGTAACCTATTGTTGACTGCAACAAAGGGTACTGTGATCATGAACAGCCTGCCTCACGGCTACCAACCACTTGGTGCCAAGCTACAACAACTTCGTAACGGTGCACTGATCGCAACCGAAGCTGGTCAAACGACTGCCTTCGCCCTCGACAACGCCTCAGCACGTGGTGAATTGTATGTTGGTCCTGGAACAACCGTCTACCAAGGTATGATCGTTGGTGTCTACAACCGTAGCGGTGACCTCGACGTGAACGTCTGTCGCGGTAAGCAACTGACTAACATGCGTACATCATCATCTGATGGTACGATTCAGTTGACACCATTTACTGACCTGAGTCTTGAACAATCAATCGACTTCATCGAAAACGACGAACTCTTGGAAGTTACCCCAAAGAGCCTTCGCCTTCGCAAGCGATTCCTTGATCCAAACCAGCGCAAGCGCAATTCTCAAAAGAACCAGTAGTTGCAGACTCCTCCGGGAGAATGCTACACTGAGATATGACTGAGTCTATAAACGACAATAATTCTTATCCCAAAAAAGACCTTGGTCCACCTCGTGTGGCTGAGGTCTTTTTTGATAGCGGAGGGTCTGTAAGCCTCTATGAAGTCGAAGCTCGTGAGATTTCAATTGCCGTTGGTGCGACGCATCAAGATTTTGAAGAGTTGGTTATGCATGACGGTACAGTACTCGCACCGGCCGAGTACCTTAGTTACGAAGGAGAAGATAGGTTACTGGTGGATTTTGGTCGTGAGCTTCAACCGGTGCCTCCTGAAGAGTCGCAGGTTCGTTCACCTTCTATGCGGACGCGTGATGTCTATAGCAATACCCGGTTCCTAAATGCAGTCCATATGCAGGGATTAAACGTCCATCCTTTGCCTGGCCGTCAGAATGCCGCTGTTCGTAAGGACGCCGAATCGTATTTTGAGAGGTTGCAGCTACTGCACTCGTACGAGCCGGGCTTGTGGTTGCGACTCGAAGGCAAACAAGACGCTGATGATCATATTCGCGGCAAGATATTAATTGCTAAGTTAGTGCTTTTTATTACCGAGATTGTCGACATTAATACAGAAACATACGGTATTTTCCCGGCGATTCTTAACTACGACGAAAGCAAATTCCACCTTATCCCCGAGCAGTTAAATATCGCCGATCCCTGGCTATATGTCCAACTAGAGGAAGATCCCGAGGATAAACAGCTGTGATATTGCTTTCAAGTCTTGTATAGGTTCAGATGACGTTTATACTTGAACGTAAGATGGCGCGCAAATTAATTACCCCAAAGATCAATATTGATCCAATTAAGTCTTCACTCGTAAAAACTGCGGGTATTTTAATTCGTTCGAAAAAAAGCCCAGATGAACTATTGGGTGATCTATTTCGTGATGTTCAAAACCAAAATATTTACGGTGATGGCAAAACGTTTGTCGACTTGGTGCCAAAAAAGCGTATCAACTCGATCCAAGAAGAATACCGGTTGCTAAAAAAAGATCCACTATTCGACCTACGCGAATTCATCGGCCGTCACTTCTACGACCTTTCAACGACAGTGCATAGAAAAGAACCTTATATAGTTAATGATAACGACACTATCGAAGAACACATCAGTAAGCTGTGGTCTCATCTAGAGCGTCGTAACCGCATCGATCGTGGATCTTTGGGTGCTTTGCCGCATACGTACATTGTGCCAGGTGGACGCTTTAGCGAGCAGTTCTATTGGGATACATATTTCATTATGGTTGGGCTGGCCGCAGAAGGTAAGTGGAAGCTGATCGAAGGCATGATTAAAAATTACGCCTTTATGATTCGTAAATACGGCTTTATTCCGACGGCCAACCGGACGTACTTCCTTAGTCGTTCGCAGCCACCATTCTTTTCGATGATGGTTCAATTACTAGCATCACACAAAGGCAAGAAGGTCCTACGCGATTACTTGCCGCTGATGCAAACAGAGTATCGTTTTTGGATGCGGGGACGAACGAAATTGCAGGATGCTGAACATTACGCCTTTCGTCGGGTTGCCCAGATGCCAACAGGCGAACTACTGAATCGCTATTACGATAACAAGGTAACACCGCGTCCTGAATCTATGGCTGAAGACAATGAGACCGCCGTCACGTCAGGCACGCGTATTCCGGCCCGACTGTTCTTGCACTTACGGGCAGCAGCCGAATCTGGCTGGGACTTTAGTTCTCGTTGGTTCCGTGACCCAAGCGATATCAAAACAATTCATACTGCCGACATCATTCCGATTGACTTGAATAGTTTGATGTACAACCTAGAAGAAACGATGGCCGATGCAACCAACTCATTGCTACACCCGATCACTGTTAGTCGTTACCGCAAAAAAGCAGCCGAACGCAAGAAAGCAATCGATCACTATTTGTGGAGTGAAAAAGATAACTTTTACATGGACTATAACTTTCACCACGGTGAATCGACCAAGTCGTTTACTTTAGCGGCAGTCTTCCCGCTCTACGTAGGTGCTGCGTCACAAGAACAAGCCGAAGCGGTAGCGAATAAACTACGTGATGAATTCTTGAAACCTGGTGGACTGGTGACGACCCTGTATGGCAATGGTCAACAATGGGATAGCCCGAATGGTTGGGCGCCGCTGCAATGGGTGGCGGTTGAAGGACTGCGCCGGTATGGCTTTGATGAATTAGCTGATGAAATCACGACTCGTTGGATGGCGTTGGTTGAAAGAGTTTACGACCACTCGCACAAACTGGTTGAGAAATATAACGTTGTTGACGGTAATGGCCTGGGTGGCGGCGGTGAATACGTTTTGCAAGACGGCTTCGGCTGGACGAATGGCGTGTATTTGGCGATGAAGCGTCAGATGGACGAACGCAAAAAAGAAATCTAGCGATATCTAATAGTTAGAAAATTCGTTCGTTCTTGATTTCGTCTGGGAGGTAGCCTTTTTCGTGCTTGAAATTGGCATCCCACGAATAGCCTTTATTGTAGTCAAGATCTTTCATGAGCTTGGTGGGTGCGTTACGAATGTGAAGTGGTACGGGTGCATCGTTGTATTGTTTCGCAAGCGCGGTTGCTCGTTGCATTGCATCGGTGGTTTGACGAGATTTCTCGCTCTTGGCGAGGGCTGTGGCGACATGGAAAAGGATATAGCTAGATTCTGGCATTCCAATCCGTTCCACGGCCTGGAAGGCATTAAGTGCCAGTCCTAGGGCGCCGTTACCAGCGAGTCCGATATCCTCGGAGGCAAAAATGACCATGCGACGCGCGATGAACTTTGGGTCCTCACCGGCATCGATCATACGAGCCATGTAGTATAGTGTCGCGTCGACGTTGCTGGCGCGCATACTTTTAATGAATGCCGAAATGACGTTATAGTGCATGTCGCCTTTTTTGTCGTAGCCGGGGAGGCGCTTTTGGGCAGCTGTTTTGACAACTTCAACGGTGACCTTCTTGGCCATGCTAAAGGCGAGTTCCAAATTACCAAGTGCCACGCGGGCGTCACCACCAGATAATTCGGCGATGTAGTCGATTGATTTGGCGTCAATACGGGCCGAGGCTTTTTCAAGTTTGACGGCACGTTTCAAAATATTAATTACTTCAGATTTATCGAGCGGTTCCAATACTAGGACGCGGGTGCGACTAAGTAGTGGGGTAATGACTTCAAAGCTTGGGTTTTCAGTCGTGGCGCCGATCAGTGTAATCAGGCCTGATTCAACATGCGGTAAGAAAGCGTCTTGCTGGGCTTTGTTGAAGCGGTGGATCTCATCAACGAATAAAATGGTCCGTAGTTGCAAGTTCCAGTTCTGGCGGGCGTGCTCAACGATACGTTCGACGTCCTTTTTGCCACTGGTGACGGCAGAGATTTCAATAAATTCGGCGTTTACTTCTTTGGCAATGATGCGCGCTAAGGTTGTTTTGCCGCTGCCAGGAGGCCCCCAAAGGATGAGGCTGACCGGTTCACGGTTTTTAACGATCTGTTTCAAGATCTCGTGATCACCGAGTAGGTGGGTTTGGCCAATGACTTCATCGAGAGTCTCGGGGCGCATTCGTTCGGCAAGTGGGACTCGTTGCATAGTCTTATTATACTCTGTAACGACGTGGTCTTTTAGCATATAATGGTCTCTATATGAAAGTCCTTGTTAACGGGCAGTTAATCGAATACAAAAAAGAGGGTAGCGGCAAGACCGTCCTTTTGCTGCATGGCTGGGGTATGTCGCTCGGGACGTTCGATCAGGTTGCGGCGCACTTGGTAAAAAAGGGCTACTCAGTCCTGCGCTTTGATTTTCCAGGACACGGATCAAGTCCAAAACCAGCTGACGACTGGGGTGTTGGTGAGTATGCGCAGTTGACGAGTGATCTATTGGCAAAACTAAAGATCACCGATTTGTATGCGGTACTCGGGCACTCATTTGGCGGCCGTGTCATCATCAAGGGATTCGCAAAGGGTCTGCTAAAACCAAGCAAGGTTATTCTTATCGGTGCTGCCGGTATCAAGCCTGCCAAATCGTTAAAGAAGCAAACATTTAAGGCTGTCGCAAAACTTGGTAAGGTTGTTACATCGCTGCCTGGGCTACGACAACTGCGTACCAACCTGCGCGCAAAACTATATAGTGCTGCCGGCAGTACGGATTATCTACTGGCAGGTGACATGCAGGGTATTTTCCTGCGTACGATTAACGAGGATTTATTGCCTGAAGTGCCATCAATTGATGTTCCAACGCTTCTTGTCTGGGGGCAGAACGACTTCGAGACTCCAGTCAAAGACGCCATTACGATGGTGCGATTGATTAAAAACGCTGAATTGGTCGTCGTGCCAGATACTGGCCACTTCGTCTATGACGACGACTTTGTTGCGGTGACGAAAGAACTGGACTTATTCCTATGATCTTGAAATATTGGACGCGCTATATTGCCCGCTATCCAAAGGTCCTGCTATACATGCTGCAGGATACGGAGTACCGTTTTGGACGTTACGCAACTTGGTTCAATCGAACGAGTGATTTCCGTACCGTTATCAAGCGCCGTCAATTGGATATGACGAAGAAGGTGAAACTGCTGCTGTCAGCACTATATATCGTTGATGTGATCATTGTTTTGGTGGTGATTGCTGGTATCTACCTATTCGCGACAACGAACATGATCTGGTGGCTGATTGGTGCGATTGTCTTGTTGGTTTTGAAACCAACGATTCTGGCCTACGGACTACTGATTCCACTTGTTGTCGGGGTGATTGTAATTCAAAAACCACGCGAACGCGCTATTATTACGAACGCGCGTAAAATTCTATCTAAACACTCCGCAAAGCGCGTTGCGATTGTCGGCAGTTACGGCAAAACAACCGCCAAGGAAATTCTCCTCGCCGTTCTGAGTGAGGGTAAAAAGGTTGCGGCCACTCCGGGTAACATGAACACCGCTATCGGCATTAGCCGCTTTGCAACGAAATTAGATGGTGACGAAGAAGTACTGATTTTTGAATTAGGTGAAGAAAAAGTAGGTGACGTTCGCTACCTGTCTGAACTTTCTCATCCTGAATATGCGATTATGACCGGTATTAACGAAGCACACCTAGAATCATTCAAAACACTTGATCGCACTGTAGGCACAATTTTTGAGATTGCAGAATTCGTCGAACAATCGAAGTTATACGTTAACGACGAGAGTGAACTGGTCCACGAAAACACCCAAACAGGCGACCTCGTGTTTAGTCGTGAAGGTATGGGCGACTGGAAAGTAACGGATGCCGCAACATCTGTTCAAGGTACGACATTTACGCTGACGAACAAAGATGTCGTTATTCACGCCGAGACTGCCTTGATTGGGCTACATACGGTTGGTGTGACGGTGGCCGGAATAGTGATGGCGCTTGAACTCGGAATCACTCCATCACAAGTTGAAGCAGGGCTAAAAAAAGTGAAACCTTTTGAACACCGAATGCAGCCACGTCTGATGCATGGTGCGTGGGTGATCGATGACACATACAACGGTAACAGTGACGGTGTGCGCGTTGGCTTGGAATTATTAAAAGACAGCGATGCAAAGCGTCGTGTTTACGTCACACCAGGCCTCGTAGAGCAAGGTGACAAAACCGAGAGTGTTCACATTGCGATTGGTGAACAAGCAGCTGGCAGCGCTGACGTCGTTGTTCTTATGAAAAACTCTGTCACGGAATTTATTAAAACCGGTTTAGCTAACAAGCAATTTACGGGTGAATTAATCGAAATTGAAAACCCACTGGAATTCTATACCCACCTTGATCAGTTTGTTGCCGCTGGCGACGTGGTCCTGATGCAAAATGACTGGACGGATAACTACAAGTAGCCTGCTATAATGAGTCTTATGAAAAAAACCATCGCGGTATTCTTTGGGGGAAAATCACCTGAACACGACATCTCTATTATTACGGCCCTTTCGTCGGTCATCAAACCACTGGAACTAACCAAGAATTACCAGGTTGTCCCGGTTTACATCACCAAAACCGGTAAATGGGTAAGTGGCGATATCTTTAAAAACATTGATATCTACCGCACCAAGAAGATCATTGAAATCGAAGCCAAAACAAAAGCGGCTGTCGTTACTTTTGACGGTGGACTGACAATCAACAAACAGCGTATCGACGTGGCCTTTCCGGCGATGCACGGCGCGTACGGTGAAGACGGTTCGTTGATGGGGCTGCTACGTATGGCGGGTATTCCTTTTGTTGGTGCTGACATGGATGCGAGCGTGATTGCAATGGATAAGGTACTGGCAAAACAAATCGCGTTCTCAAATGATATCCCGGTATCAAAGTTCGTCTTCCTGACCAATGAAGATGTCACAACTAACCTCGAATCAGAAGTTCAGCGCATTACTGAAGAACTGAAATTCCCACTATTCGTGAAACCTGCCCACCTTGGGTCGAGCATCGGCATTAGTAAAGTCGTCAACGACGAAGAACTAGCCAACGCCCTTGAAGTCGCTGCCTACTACGACGAAAAGATCATTGTCGAAGAAGGTGTCGAGAACTTAATCGAAGTCACGATCCCAATGATGGGTAACGATGTCGTCACAGCTGCCTTGATCGAACGCCCATTAACTCAGTCTGATGATTTCTTTGACTTTAATACCAAGTACATCAATGGTGGCGGTAAAAAGAGTGGTGGCAAACAATCTGGTGCGTCTGGTGCCCAGGGCTACAGCGAACTACCGGCCAAACTGCGCGACGATCTGTCTGTTAGGGCACTTGAGGTCGCCGCTGCGGTCTATAAAGCAATTGGTGCGACCGGCATGGCGCGCGTTGACCTACTGATCGATAGCAAGACGGATACAGTCTACTTTAACGAGGTCAACCCATTACCGGGTAGTCTATATAGCCACAACTGGCGTCTGGCCGGTGTTTCACCAATGCAACTGGTAGAAAAGTTCATTGTTTTGGCCGAAGAGCGCTTCGCAGCTAAGCAAAAACTCAACTCAACCTTCGCTTCAAACTTCCTCGAACAGTTTTAACTGTTACAATAGAGGTATAAACAGGGAGTTTTTATGGATCTATTAATCTGGACAATCGTAATCGTCGTTGGAATCTTCATTCTCAGCGGGCTGAAAGTCGTCAACCAATACCAACGCGGCATCGTGCTAACACTCGGACGCTTTACAGGTGTTCGTCAGCCAGGACTACGGGTAATCATCCCTATCTTTCAGCAAATGAGTCGTGTTGACGTTCGTTCAACGCCGATCGATATTCCAAAGCAAGAAATCATCACAAAAGATAACGTGACCGCTGGTATCGATGCGATCGTGTACTTCCGCGTAGTTGATCCTGCCAAGGCTGTCCTCGAGACAACTAACTATACCTACGCAACGAGTCAGTTTGCCCAAGCGGCCCTTCGCGACGTGACTGGTAACTTCGAGTTAGACGAACTGCTGCAGAAGCGCGAAGAGATCAGTGATCGCATCAAAGAGATCGTTGACGCCGAGACTAGCAAATGGGGTATCGACATCGAGAACGTCAAGATGCAGAACATTGAACTGCCACAGGATATGAAGCGTGCGATGGCCAAACAAGCCGAAGCTGAACGTGAACGTCGCGCAAATATCATTGGGGCTGACGGTGAAAAGCTTGCCGCCCAGAACCTTGCTGACGCTGCCGCGATCTTTGCGAAGGTCCCGGGTGCATTGAACCTCCGTACACTCGGTACGCTCGAGCGTATTAGCACCGAACCAAGCCAGAAGACAATGATGCTCTTCCCGGTTGAACTGATCGATGCCCTCCGCGGTGCCTCATCAATCATTGGCGCTGACAAGAAGTAAGACGGATTAATTTCCGCAAATAAAAGACCCGATCGTAATGATCGGGTTTTTTATTTGGTGGCTCCTCCCAGACTCGAACTGGGGACACGCGGATCTTCAATCCGCTGCTCTACCAGCTGAGCTAAAGAGCCAAGGTGGTATTTCCTCAATGATTATAGGCTAAAACGGTGCTCATGACAATACGGAGGTAGGGGTGTATAATTTAAAGTGCTTATGGTGATCTCTCTTCAACATACAACCACATCACCAAAATCGAAAGATTCAGCCGGCTTCACTATCGTGGAGCTTTTAATTGTCATTGTGGTCATTGGTATATTGGCGGCTATCACTATCGTCTCGTTTAACGGCGTACAGACCAGAGCGCGTGAGGCCCAAATGAAATCCGACCTCTCGTCGGTGTATCGAAAAATGCTGGCGGATAAGGTTTTGACCGAGGCTTTCCCGTTGACACTAGCGTCGGCCGATGGTGGCAAAGGCATTTCACCGACATCAGGTGGGACGTATCAATATAGTGTCGATAACACAACCTCTCCGGCAACGTTTTGTGTAACCTATGTCAAAGACGGCGCCGCATATTATGTTAATCAGGGTGGGCAAGTGGTATCAGGTGCCTGCGCTGGACATAGTTTGTCAGGAACGGTTGTACCGACAATGGCAGGGTATTACGACTTTACGTTTTCAGGATCAATGACAAACCTTCCTATGCCAACGATTCCGGATGGATCATGGATGATGATCGTTGTTGCCTATAACCCAGCGACTGATGCTGTGGCGCCGAGTGGCTGGACGACGTTATATCCACGGTACACTGCCGGTACATTGCAGACGATGATATTTGCCAAGATGAAAACTTCGTCAGATCCAGCAACATTCTCAGTGACGAATCTGACTGCAAACACCGCTAATGGAGTGTTGATGTGGGGAACTGGTGCGGGCGATATAGCTAATTGGATAAAAGGCACGACTGCCAATCGGTCAGGAACTGCGGCGCAGCAATATATTACAACGACACCTACAATCACGACAACTGCTGCTCAATCACTAGTACTCTCGATTAGTACTGAGCGCACTACTGCTACGGAAACAGACGTCAGCTCTGTTACGGGGGGAACAAAGTGGTTCTTTATCGCACAGCCTGATGCCAATAAGATCCAGACGATCACTGTCACTTCTGCGGTTGTTGCAACACCAGGAGCTTCGACGCCGGTTGTGGTGACATATCCGAACCTGCAGACAGTAAATGCTTCAGCCGTGCAGATCGCATTGCCGCCTTCATCCTAAGCTAACCCTTGTAAATACCGTCTATCTTCGCTATAATTTCTGAGGTATGCGGGTGTAGCTCAGCTGTTAGAGCGCATCCTTGCCAAGGATGAGGCCCAGGGTTAGAGTCCCTGTACCCGCACCAAATAAATAGTCCCAACCGAAAGGTTGGGCTTTTTATTTGGTCAGAGTTCTTGCGAATGCCTAACCCTGGGCCGAATCAGATAATAAGAGCCCAAGAATCCCGAGCGCTCCAGCGCGCTGGGGTTAGAGTCCCTGTACCTGATCAATCGTAAGTAGTCGAAACTCCCGCCGAATTCGTCGCAGTAGTTCCTATCGTATTCGTATACACAGCCCGCACCCACATAGCCAGTCCAGGACTTGGTCCATTACCGGTACTATAGACCCAGCTATTAGACGTCGCACCGGCGAAATCTACCCATGGTCCAGTCGTGCCATTGCCCGTTGAGCGCTGCCATTGAACAGTTGGCGTTGGCGAGCCGGTTGCACTGGCAGTGAACGTCACATTAGTCCCTACAACGCCATCTTTGTCCGTCGGGTGGAGTGTGATAACAGGAATCGTTCCGGCTGTGGGATTTTGAACATGTCCACTGCATAACCCAGCCGTCGGTTTGCTAACCACGTTCGTAACGTTATAGCCAGTCGAGACAGCAGGGTTAGTTCCGGTCAGGCAGAAAGTCTTCGGGTTGGTCGAGTTATTAACCGTGTACTGAAAGACAGTACCGGAGCTTTTCTTTAACGACGAGGTGTCGGTCGGGTACGAATCGGTCGTTACCTGCGCGACCTGGAGCTGCTTGTAGGCGCCAGTCAGGTCGGATTGCAGGGCAGCGGTATTTGCCCTTTGTTGAACGCCATTAAAGGCAACAATCGTGATCGCTGCTAGGATGCCGATAACAACAATTACGATAAGCAGCTCTACGATAGTAAATCCTGCTTGGTTTTGTTGTTGCCAGCTTTTCTTCATGCAGGTTTAAGTATAATCAGTTTCAATCCAAAAAGGAACCGTAGTTCTTGCGGCTTTATCCATTATGCTCATCCTTGCAAAAATCTCATATCACTTCATAATCATCATTACCTTGTAGCATATGCCACTGGGTTGACCTGTTCACTAGCAGTAAGGAAATTCATGACTCGATCGAGTTCGGGAAACACCACATCTACCGCCGGAGGAAAGGATCCGCGCCGCAAGCGCCACTGGTACCAGTTCTGGCGTCGACCGGAAACCCAATCGTACCGCGACACGATTCCCGTTCACAACGACAGCATGATTCACCCCGGCTGGGACCGGGCTGACTGGGATCAGTCGCCAATATCCGAAGAACGAGGTGCATCCACCAACTAGCCCGTCCGCACGATGGAAAGAGCCCAACCTAACGGTTGAGAGCCATCCGTCTGCGGACGGGCTCTTTTCATTTCAATTGATTATTTTTGTGTTGTTGTGCCAATGCCTGGTATTGGACATCATTTTTGGCAATCTTGTAGTGTTCGTAAAATATCCGGGCAGACTCGGCTTTGATGGGATCCTCTTCACTGCGGGGTAATTCTGGACGACCATGCGCACCGCTTTAACCTTTTTTATCAGCCGGAACAGGGCCGTCGTATTTTTTGCCACCTTTGTGGTTGGCGTAGCGGCGTGACCGTGTGTAGCCCATCTGCAGGAACTTACGTGCCATATCCATGCCAATAAAGTCGCCTTGTTGTTTGTATTCATAGAACATCTCGAGGATTTTATCAGCCGATACTGCGGTTTTGTCTGGTGTCGCAAACTTCCAATGCGGTAAGATTTCGCTTTTATACGGTTCGGCTGATAAGACGCCTAATTCACCCCGACCAATCTGGTATTTCTGGGGGTATTTTCTAAAATCGGTTGTCCAATCAATCTCGTTGTATGTCATGTGGTGTGTATTATATATGACCAAGTAATTACGCAAAATGTAAGAATTCTCACATTTTGGAGTATGTATGATATCTCACTGAATTATCCCTCATTCTCTTTACACTAAGATATATCTAAGCAAGGAGGTGTGGGTGAAGATTAAATTAATCGGTGTGACACTACTATCCTTGACGGTGTCATTGTTACTTTTCGTAACGGTTGCTGGGGCGCAGGCGTTCCGTACCGGTGAGGTTTCGACCATCGCGAGTGGCGAAACGATTGATGGTGCTGCGTACCTGGCGGGGTCGACAGTAAACATCGCTGGCACTATTAACGGCGACCTGTATTGTGCGGGCCAGAATGTGACGATAAGTGGTGATATTGATGGGGATATATTATGTGCTGCGCAGACGATTAACTTTACTGGACGGGTAACTGGCGACGTACGATTAGCGGCCCAGACGATTACGATTAGCGGCGAGGTTGGTAAAAGCGCAACTATGACCGGCCAAACCGTTACGATTGACGGACGAGCAAGCATAGGCCAAGACGTCACGATCGCAAGCCAGATTGCGAATGTAAACGGCGCAGTAGCGCGCGATGCTGTGCTTGGCGCTGCAACAGTAACAGTTAATACGACAATCGGGCGCAATGTCACTGCCGACGTTGAGATGCTGACTGTCGGTGGTGACGCACGGATTGCTGGCACACTCGACTACACAAGTCCTCGACAATTTTCAAAAGCAGATGATGCCGTTATTTCAGGTAAAGTATCGTACCATTACACCGATCGAGAAAAAACGTCCAATGCCAATGCCTATAACCCATTGGCGACATTTGTCTGGTTGTTAATGCTGATCACCAGCGCCATTATATTTGTGTTGTTGTTCCCACGCGTGCCGCACCGAGTAACAAGTGAAAGTGTCGCATCAGTATCACGAGCTTGGTTGACAGTATTGGTAGGGTTTGTGACGGCGATTGTGATGCCGTTCCTGATAGCGATATTGGCACTGACTGTACTGGGGCTGCCGTTCGCCTTGGTTGTTGGCATCGCCTGGGTGCTGATCTTGGCCATAAGTGGCGTGTTCACCGCCTACTACATTGGGCGTGTTGTATGGCGCACTCAGCATAATGCTGTCCTGACAATGTTAACTGGCGCTGCGATACTTTCGATATTACTGATTATCCCTATTTTGAATATATTCGTTGTTCTACTGAGCCTATGGTACGGAAGTGGTGCTGTGCTGATATATCTCAGAGGATTATTCGTGACGCCACATTACGATATGTCGGCGCCTATCGCACTTCCTCGTAAGGTGTAGGGAGGGTCGACTCATTGGCTGGCCTCAACATTGCAGTAGGTTTCTGTCATAATAGAAATAGAGCGAAATTATGAAATATATTATATTAGCCATCATCGCCATCCTTGTCCTCGTAGGTCTTAACGCTACAGCTGCGAGCGCTGCGGTCAAATTACCACCCAACCCAACGTACGTCGCCCTAGGCGATTCTGTGGCCGCTGGGGCCGGTTTACCGACCACCGATGCCATCTGCGCACGGTCACCACAGGCGTACCCTAATCAGATAGCCGCCAACCTGGGTGGCTCGTTCACCTCTCTGGCTTGTAGTGGTGCCAAGATAGACGAGGGGTTGTATGGGTCGCAAGTACGAGGGGGGAGTACATTAGCGCCACAAATCGATCAGGCACTGAGCGCCGGTACGCCAGACCTGATGACGATTACGATAGGTGCCAACGATGCTCGTTGGATTGAGTTTATGACGAAGTGTTATATCTCTACTTGCGGTAGCAAATTCGATACCGCAGCCGCCAAACTGTTACGTGTCGATCTAAGAGGCGAGTTGAGCGCGGCACTATACCGGATCAAGAACTTAAGTAACGGTGCGACGCCACCGAAAGTCTTAATTAGCGGCTACTACAACCCACTCGCGACCGCCCAGTGCCTCGGCGAAGGTCGGATAACTGCAAAGGAACTATCCTGGATAAAGACTCAAACAAACAGTTTGAATCAGGCAATTCGTAGCGTGACACCATATTTCAAGAATGTAAAATACGTGCCTATTAGCATTACTGGCCACGAATTATGCTCAAGAGATCCATGGGTCCAGGGGATTACATCGTCGGCGCCGCTACACCCAACGGCTGCCGGGCAAACAGCGATTGCCCAATCGTTCGTCAAGGCTATTACAAAATAAAAGAAGCCTCACCGTGAGGCTTCTTTTTCCTGACTAATTTATTTCTTTTTGGCCTTAGCGGCTATTGCAATCTTCTTGGGTTGTTCTAATGGCGCAAGAGGAACGGATATCTTGAGCACCCCATCGTCTAGCTGGGCGGCGATGTTATTGGTGTCGGCTCGCTCTGGCAAAGCGACGCGTCGGTAGAAGCTACTGGAGCTTTCTCGCACCACGTATTGTTTGCTCTTGTCTTCTTCTTTTTCGTGACGCTCGGCACTAATAATGAGTGCATTGCCGTCTACCTCGATATTGACATCACCTTGTTCAAAGTTGGGTAGGTGTGCTTCGACTTCGAGTTGATTATCTTTGGTGTAGACGTCTGTCGTCGGGATATTAGTCCCTTTGAACGGTGTCATCCAGTCATCACCAAAGAATTGTTTTTGCAGGGCGCTTAGCTCGGTGAATGGGTCCCATCGTGTAAGGTTGCTCATGTACATTTCTCCTTTCATTATTGGTATATAAATCTGAGAGAAGCATAATTAGCTTCTATATAAATTATAAAAAACGAGCTATTTTGCTGTCAAGATATTCGATTACATTTTGATACCATGGATGATATATATTGAAAAACACGATGATGAAATTTGTTATGTAATATATTTAACTGATGCGAGTTCGCCACGGAGCCTGCTTAGGCCAGTGAATGAGGATGCTTTTCATGCCTATAGGAAAACGTTTTAGCAACGAGTATAAGGAGGAAAAAGGCCGGCCAGATACGGGCATGATATTTGATGGCAGGTAGGTAATGATGCCATGTTGAACGACATGATAGCTAATATCCATATCGTCATGGAGGTCTTGTTTATCCAAATGAGTCTCGTCTGATATGGTTTGCCACAGCGAGGCGCGCACTGCAAAGTTAGAGCCGAACAGAGGCTTTTGTCCGAGTGCGTGGCCCACCGTTTTAAAGTACGCCTTCATGTAGAGTGTATTGGCTAGCCATTTCTTAATTCCGAATAGGTCGTAGAATTCACCTGGTCCAGTTACAGCAACGATGTCTGTATCGACGAACTGCGCCGATACCTCCTCTACCCAATTTGGTAGAGGACGCGAGTCGGCGTCACAGCGTAAGATGATGCCGCCACTGAGCGCCGCAGCGTCGAGGCCGGTTTTGGTTGCGGCGCAAATGCCCTGCTCGGACTCTTTAATAATTTCAACGAATGGGTATCGTTTAGCAATGACGACTGTATTGTCTGTGCTGTTATTGTCAACAAGAAGCACCTTGTCCGGCATGACTGTTTGGTGGGATAGCGAATCAAGGCATTGTTGGATAAATGCCTGTTCGTTATAGACCGGGATGACGACGGTTGTGTGCATTACGGTCAATAGTAGCATACGTACTGAGGTGTGTTTATAGAAAGCAAAAAGCCCCGATACACTGACGTGTAGCGGAGCTTAGGGCTCGACGCGACGTTCGTGTCGGGGCGGGTTATACGACATCAAGGATCATGTGGCGCTCTTTCCAGGTGACGAGGGTCATCCGGTACGCACCGATCGTCATTGCCAAGAAGGCAACGCCACCGATGGTGCGAATACCACCTCGAGTAAATGGGTTCTCGATGTCGTTCGTGAAAAAGGCGGGGTTCTCGGCGAAGCCAATGCTGGCCGCGACGAAAAGGTACACCGTGAAGGCTGTCATGAGTAGCGCAGCGCTAGCGGCTGCGATAACCACCATAGTGTTGTCTTCTTCGGGTTCCTTGGAAGCCTTTTTATCTGTCATGATAATCCAATCTGTGTAGGAGTGGGATGTGCGACAACCTGATGGATGTATAATATGTATATTATACTACATTAATGTTACTTAGTAAATGGACGCAGACTACTTGATCTTGATACCGGCTTCGGCCGCCAATGATGGCGCGAGGTTCATCAACTGATCGTAACTAATGGTGACGCCTTTTAAACTATTCACGCCCTTGATTCCTTCGATTTGTGATTTTGAAATATCAACATTACTGAGGCAAGCACTCGCAAAGGTCACGCTGTTTATGGTGCAGTTAATGAACTCAACATTTTTTAGTGTGGCGTTATAAAAGTCAGCGTCATCAATCGCGCAGCCTTCAAAGACGATGTTTTCCATCCGTGAAAAGCGGAAGTTGACGAGTTCTAGTTTTGAATTCTTGAACGTTACATTTTTAAAGACACTATTTGACATCATCATGCCGCTGCAGCGCGCACCATCGATCAGCGCAACGTGCCAACTGGAATTTGGGAATTTACTGGCAGTAAAGTTGCAGCCCTTGAATTCGGCGTCCAGGACGTCAAAGTGCTCGATAGCGATATGCGAAAAGTCAGACTTCGAGATCAACGATTCGTTAATATTCAGCTGCTTCATTTTCAGCCCAGAAAAGGATTCGCTGTCGACCGAGACTTCGGCGATCGTGTCGTCATCACTTAAGAAATCAGCGATGTCACCAAGCGGTTCGAGTGAGGCAGGAAGGGTTGGCTGCAGTAGTTTCATATTTTGAATATAGCAGCCCCGAGAAAACATTAATAGAATTGATTTTTACGATCACCGCGTAACACTGAGTCAGAAATGAGCGTATAATGAGGGGGTAATTAATTGAAGGAGGCGATATATGGATTCCGTAAATCCCGACCCACAAAATATACCTGATGATGATCTGCGATTGCAGAACTACCAGGATGACCTTGATACCAGCAGCGCCATCGCTGACCCGATAATGGACGAAGGATCTGATGATCCGACCGAAGAATTAGGGGTTGATCCGAAAGAGTTCAAAAAGGAACTTGATCAATACGCTTTCGAAGATGGACTAAAAAACGACGACACTCGCGATCCTGATGAAACCAAAGACGGTGATCCTGATGACCGTCGTGAAGATATCGAAAATTCCGATATGGATGACGGCGACTCTACGAAGCACTAGATACGAATACTCGCCAGCTGTATACTGTGGGAATGAAACTTCACCGCACATCTGGCAAACCTGATTGGGAACATATAAAACCAGCTAACCGCAACGTCTTTCAAAAAGGCGCAGCGGCCACGTATGCCATTGTGACGCCGCCGAATGTCATTACGATTATCGGTCTTGCACTTGTTGTGTATGGATTGCTAGCAATTTTCCAGCAACACTATTGGGTTGGACTCGTTGCGGTTGTCGTGGGGCGCTTACTTGATATCGTTGACGGCTGGTTAGCCGAATTGACAGGCACCAAAAGCCCGACCGGCGAAATCTTTGACGCCGCCGCCGACAAGGTTGGGACATTCCTGACTATTGCTGTTTTCTTTATTGCCGGTGTGACGTACTGGTGGATGATGGTCCTGCTATTGATTCCGCAAATTGTAATCCCATTCATCACACTCTATAAAAAGCAAAAAGGTTCCGAGATTCACCCGACGCGCATTGGTAAGTTAAGTATGGCTTCTGCCTGGGTAGGACTGGCTGGGTTATTGATCATCCAGGCGACCGGACAATTATGGCCGTCGCTGCTCGCTGGTGGTGTGTATGTGATCGTCTTTATATCGGTAGCACTTGGATTCTACGCGATGTGGCAGTACGCAACTGGCCGCGACTGATTCCTTGCTCGCTTTAAATAGGGGCCTTCTTTAACCCGACAACCCATCCGGCGAAGCTTGTCGTTAGGTGAAGTAAGAACCAGACAATAATAATTGTGATGTATTGGAGGGGTGCCAGGATAACAAATGGCAAAGTGACGACGATCGCACCAACGACGTAGTCGAGTTGGTCGAAGCCGATCCACGATTTACCTGATTTGATGCCGATACGACGCTTGAAAAAGCTTTCGACCGCATCACCACCAAGTGCACCAATTGCAAACAGTGGTCCGAGGATTAAAACGGGCAGTGCGGCATAATCAACCGGTCCGGTGACGAAGTGTGCCCAGCTAGCGTCGGTAACAATCATTTGTTGTACCCAGAGCGTAATAGTCGCCACGATAATACCCGTGATGATGCCGCGCCACGTTTTATGTGGTCCCAGTAGGTCATGACCACGAAACTTCTTGCCGCCATCGATCGGCGCATTGTATTTCTTTAAGAATGGAACGGCTGCGATAAATATGGGGCTGGCGTTTGCGAACCCAGCTGGGAGCAGGAACCAAATTGCAAAAAGTATATTTTCTAACATGTTGTTTAGTATACTTGAATGATGACGTATACCAAGATCTCGGTAATTTATAACCCCAACAGTACTGGCTCTAGTAAAGAATTAGCGCAACAATTCAAAAAAGAATTGTTGAAAAAACTTCCAAAACAATCAATTGAACTTATCGCAACTGATCACGCTGGACACGGCGAAGAATTGGCTTATGAAATTGCCAAGGCGCAAAAAAGTCCACTCATCATCTCGGCTAGCGGTGATGGTGGCTACAACGAAGTCGTTAACGGTGCCCTCAGAGCCCAAAACGAAGGCGCGCATCCCGCGACCGGACTCTTACCTGCCGGGAATGCCAATGATCATTATCATAACGTGCACGATAAGAGTATTATTGACGCTATCGTTGACGGCGAAGAAAAGCAGATCGATGTTCTGAAAATAGATGGTAATAGTGAAGGCAAAAAACTCGCTCGTTATGCCCATTCATATATCGGACTCGGTGTGACGCCGCATGTCGCCAAGGAACTGAACAAGACGAAGCTGAATGTCTTTAATCAAATTGGTATTGTCGCGAAAGCGCTGTTATCATCAGGTTCAGTAAAGTTAACAGTCGACAATAATACTCGTCACTACGATAGTATTATTTTTAGTAACATTGACAAGATGTCGAAGGTATTGAAGATATCGCAACCTTCACGGGTTTCTGATGGTAAGTTTGAAGTGACGATCTTTCGTAAGCGTAACAAGTTGAGCCTTATTGCTAGTCTGCTACAGGCGTCGATCACTGGAGTGAAAGAAGATACTCAAGTGAAGCGTTTTGATTTTACGACGAGCAAACGGACATTGGTGCAACTTGATGGCGAAATTGTCACGCTCGATGCTAACTCGAAGACAAAGATTACGATCGACAAGCAGCTGCTACGCTGCGTTGTCTAGATAACTAAAGGGGTAGAACAGCATCAATGGTGTTGTTGACAAGGTCTTCTATTGGATCAGTGATCGGTGGAACCTCGACAGGTAGTGTTGGGTCTACGGGTATTTCCGGCACCGTCACAACAGGCGTTGTTACGGGTGTTTCGACAGGAGCTGAAGTCGCCGGCGTTACCGCTGCTGGGGGTGCTGCTGTTGGTGTAGGCGTTGCGGTTGAGGGTTGGTCGGCAACATCCATGCCCGCGTTGGTTGGCTGATTGGTAGTGTCATTCTTGGCCGTCTCGGCGGCTGATTCAACTTTGACATCTTTGACTGCGCCAATATTAATACCTAGCGTTGCCAGGCTATCATAGTCGACGCGCTGGGGTAGTGTGATTAGTCCGTACATAACGGCGCCATAGCCCACAACAAAGGCTGATAATCCATAGACATATGGTTTAGTAATAGGAAACTTTTTCTTGATTGTTAACATAGTAACTCCTTTGTTAAGCGTCTTGATTGGTATCCACCTGTTACTATTATACAATTATATTTACATATACAAAACTTTGTGGTATTACGCTTATAGTTATATCTTAACAAATACAGTGCGATGCTCTATGCTGAATGCAGTAGCTTAAACGGGATTCTTTCTATGCAACATGACGATACTGTACCGCAGCCAACACCACCCTCTATATATCCGGAACCTGTCGCTCCGGCGCCATTTGTACCATATGCACCACAGCTTCCGGATGAACCCGTACCTAAAAAGAAAGCACCAAAAGCGCTAAAAATTGTCCTTGGTATCGTCGGACTGCTCATCCTGCTTGGTGGCGTGTTAGTCGGAGTGCTATTCTTCGTTATCACCCAGGCGACCGCGGCGCCACTAAAAGTTAGCAATTCTTTTGTCGACGCAGTACAAGGTGGTGACTCGGTCGCTGCCTATGCACTCACGACTGACAATTTCCAAAAGGCGGCAACTCCAGAACGAATCTCTGCACTGGTTGAATCAACCAAAGCACAGATAAAAGGTGATGAAAAAGTCACTGGACAGGTGGTTTCAACCGATAATGGGACGAGTTCAGCGGCTGTCACATATGCAGTAAATGCGCAGGGTAAAGATGTTTATATGCGTGTGATCTTGAAAAAAGATGGTGACACATGGAAAGTAAATAACTTCAAACTCGACGACGAACCTATCGAAGCAACAACAAACTAGTTATCTCGTTTAGGCCTTTTGATAAACGGAGCTGAGTAAGGCGTAGGCCTTGGTTCGGAAGGCAAGCAGGGCAATCACAACTCCCATAAATCCGGCAATAAAGAATATCAGTGCGATACCGCGCGCATCGCCGGCACCTAGTAGCCACCCCAGCTCGGCATCACCGCGCGGGCTGTTCATGAACGGGATCAGCCAGAACTGAGCAAGCGGTCCAATCAAAAAGGCGGTAATTGGTGCCGCCGCCGCTTCAATACTCTGGGCAAATCCAAAGACGCGACCTTGGCGCTTAAAAGGCACGACGCGTTGAATAATGGTTTGCTCGGCGGCTTCGGCGGCAGGGATCAGCGTCATGTAGATGAATATCCCTACGACGTATAGCAACCAGAATTCACGGATGGTAAATAGCATCCCGATGACACCGGCCGCAACGTTAACGAGCAGGAGTGTACGTAAAGGATTTTTGCCGAGTCCTTTTTTGGCGACAATCAACCCACCGACAATAAATCCCGTGCTGGTGATACCGAGTACGATCCCCCAGACCTGAACCGAAAACAGCGTCAGGCCATACGGGTCCATGAGTGCAATAAAAACACCGCCGATCAGGTTGTTGAACGTTGAGAATATAATCAATGCGATGAGTCCGGGTACGACGCGGATTGCGGCGATGCTCCCTTTGATGTCGATCTTGTTAGATGTCAGTGCTGGATCGTGCAAGATCTCGTCTTCGGGGATATCGACAAAAAATAAATGTATCAGCGCCACACCTGTTAATACGATAGCAATAACTAAAGTCCAACCCATCCCCAGGAATCCGATCGATAGTCCACTGAATACCGACGTCACCAAAAAGGCGACACCTTGGACGGCACCGACTAAGCCGTTCGCTTTAGCGTGATCCTTTTTTGGAACGAGTAATGTGACGGTCGTTGAGAGCGCTATATTGCGCATATTCTCAACCACACCACCAATCAGGATGATACCAGCGAAGAACCAAAAGACAATCGAACCCCAGTCGACGAGGTCCTCTTTGGGAAATAGGAAATAGAGGGTGCCTGCCACGGCGTAGGCGATGAAGGTAATAATGCTCGAGACAAGCATGACTTTCTTTTTTTTGTTATGGTCGACGATGGTGCCAAAGAATAGGCTGAATACTGCGACCAATAACATGTACGATCCACCGATGATAGCCGTTGCCAACACTGACTGCGTCTCAAGGTACACCCAAAAGGTGAGTGCGAACCACAGGAAACTTGTCGTGACGTTGGCAATCAGGGTGTTAGCGAGTACGTTGTAGAACTTTTTCACTCCCTTATTTTATGCCTAAATATGCCTCAGGACAATCAATGCAACGCTTATGCTTGTACGGGTTATGATTTGGATTTAGAATAATGAAAATAAGTCAGGGGATATATGGAACTAGTATCGAACAAATCAGAGCAACTAAAGCCAGTCGTTTTTGATGTGTCGCAACTGGATGAACGACTACGCGACAGCCCTCTATATCTTCACTTTCTCGCGCGCCGTGCTAGTTTCGGTGGGGACAAGCGAGCCTACGATCTGACGGCCGCTTGTGTGGATGGTATCGATGAAGAGGGAAATCTAAATATGGATTTGCTTGCGAGTATCGAATTAGCCTTCGAACACCTCGAGGGTCATGAAGGTGAGCCTGTCGCCTTTGTGCAAACGGTAACGACCGATACTATAAAAAAAATTGACGCGACGATTGGTGTGCTTGCTCCTGATCGTGCAGTCGCCGGTATACTTGGCTACGGAAGTGGCGGAGCTGGCCTTTATTCACTCGGCACACCATACAGTTTAAATGCGTATAACACTCGTGATGGAGAGGGCATTCATGTCGAGCGTTCGGTCCCACTTGATCACAGTCAAGGTGTTGTACCGTTTCATACTCACGAGGTTAAAATTGGGCAACCATACGTCATTCAGGGCGTAGAAGTGGCAACGGCACATGAAGTGATTGTGGGGGATGAGATTATTCCATGGATCAAAGCAACGTTCGGTGAGACCCCTGATGGCTATCGAATGTACGTAGGGTTCTTACAGGCACTTCGTGCAAACGGTTCTGAGTCATATCTTAATGACGCGTTCTTTGTAAAGACACTGGCTCGTGAACATCAAGTTGAAAAAATGACTCAAAATATTTTGAATCGTCACCTCGAAATAGAACGTGATATTCAGGCAACGCTCGAACCAATGCTGGCTGACAACCGCACTGAGACTGAAAAGAAGCTAGCCCGTGTTGCTGAATTCTCGGGTGACCTGTTGCCGGTGCTAGAATCGGTTCGTAACGGTAATGGCAGTGTGTTGAGCCCTTTGACTAGTGAGAATTGGTATCCGGTTACTCCTGAGGAACGTTTAAAGTTAATTGACTGGCGTCTCAAACATGTTGATCCAGGCTCGCTTGAGTTACCGGTTCTTGAATAAACGCGGCAATCTATAGCAGCTGGGTTTATATTGCCACCCTTCTGCTATAATATGTCGAGATGGCGCGTTGGCGGAGCAGTTACGCAGCGGTCTGCAAAACCGCGTAGACGGGTGCGACTCCCGTACGTGCCTCCAAGTGATCCCTCGGCAGAGGGTGTCGAAGTACTTATACTATTCGTGCGCGGATGATGGAATCGGTAGACATGAGAGACTTAAAATCTCTTGGCCGCAAGGCCGTGCGGGTTCAAGTCCCGCTCTGCGCACCAAAGTGTTACTAACTCGGTTTTTGACCGAGTTTTTGTTATACTGAAGACAGTAATTAAAAGAGGGAAATATAATGTTAGCAATCTGGATTATTCTTGCAGTCGTCGTCGTAATCGGTATTTTCTTATGGGCAACTTACAACAGTCTTGTGACACTCCGTGTTCGTGTTGATGAAGCATGGAGCGATATCAATGTACAACTTAAGCGTCGTTTGGATCTGATTCCGAACCTGGTTGAAACAGTTAAGGGTTACGCAAAGCACGAAAGCGGTGTCTTTACTGCTGTGACCGAAGCGCGCGCGAACGTCCTGAATGCTAAGGGTGTGCAAGAAACAGCTGCTGCTGAAAATCAATTCGAGGACACACTTAAAAGTTTGTTCGCAGTTGCTGAAGCCTATCCTGACCTAAAAGCCAGCCAAAACTTCGTTGAATTGCAACAAGAGCTTGTCGACACCGAAGATAAGATTCAAGCATCTCGCCGCTTTTACAACGGTGGTGTTCGTGATCTTAACACCAAGATCCAAACCTTCCCAGCAAACATCGTTGCCTCAATCTTCAAGTTTGTGAACAAAGAATTCTTTGATGTTGAAGAATCTGAACGCGCTGCAGCCAACAAGCCTACTGAAGTTAAATTTTAAGACTTTTTAAAAGATCGTTACTTAGATGGTGGGTTTCCTTCTCCTTGATCACTTCTCCTTTATCTTAGAGGACTTCGCTCGAGCGGGCGGTGGTGGTTCGGGCGGGGGCTCTGGTGGTTCGGGCGGTGGCGGCATTCTTGCTGTCATTGCGATGATTGGATACTTCCCAATGTATGGGTTGGGTAAAGCGTTACGAGCTGGGTATTACAAGTTTGCCTGGACGGTACTGCAAGTCATTGGCTGGGTGGTTGCCGGTCTCATAGCTCTCGCATTACTGATCGCGGCCGGAATGAGCGGGCAGTTTGTCCTGGCGTTCTACGTATTCTTGCCAATCGCAATCGGAGCCTTGTTGGGAATGGGCGGTGGGCTATATGATTGGTTCACGAAGTTAAAGCAGAGCAAGCAGGTCGCCAGTGCACTGCGCGCTGCCGAGAAAAAAGATTACAACTGGAATGAAAAGAAGCTCAAGAAATATGCTGAGGGTATTTTCCTTAAGTTTCAGCAGGACTGGTCAAATTTTGACACCGAGTCAATGGGTCGCTACCTGTCACCCGAGTATCACCAACACATCACGCTCATGATGCACGCGCTCAACGGCGCACACCGCGTGAACAGGATGACGGATGTCAGGATAAATAAATCTGTCATCGTTGACGCCGAGGATTCAGATAATAACGACAATGACATGTTTACGCTTGGTATCACCGCAACGGCGAAAGATCAGCTGATCGACACGCGTACGAGTGTGTTGCTGTTCCAAGACAAAAACTCGTTTACTGAATACTGGCATTTTATTCGACGAGGCAATGATTGGATTCTTCAAAGTATCGAGCAGTCAACGCTCGACCCACTAAAGACGAGTCGTGAAATTAGAAGTTTTGCAAAGAGCACCAACCAGTATTATTCGCCGGACTGGGGCTGGCTACTCCTGCCTGTTGATGGCTACTTATTTAGTAAGGGGCGGTTCGGTACTTCTGACATCAACAATCACGTTATCGGCTACACGAACAATATTTTGACGCAGCTGTATACCTACGAACCCGTTCACGTTAAGACGGCTGGTGTTGTGGGTGATCAGTACCTCGTCATGCAAACCAATGTCCCTAAAACATATGGGCGTATTTTGGTGAAACGACGCTCTGGACTAATCAACTGGCCCGTAAAGGGTCTGACGAAAGTACAAATGGAGTGGGGTGACTTTAATAAAATGTATGATGTCTATGCGAGTGACCTCGAAAAGGTAACGAGTTTTGAGTTGTTGAATCCGGCCTTTATGGCACACCTCCACGACCTGCCATTTGAAGTGAATATTGAAGTCGTTGACAACGTTGTCTATATTTTTACAAAGGCGAATATGAGTATCAGTAATTACAAAGCATTGTATGATATTCTGCTCAAAGCACACAAAGAAATGAAGCTCTAATCTGTTATAATAAGGGGTAGATATGTACAAAGCAATCGCTGCAAATAAACGAAATACTCTTCTGATTATGGCTGTTTTCGTTGGCCTGATTAGTGCAATTGGTTGGTTAGTCAGCCTCTACTTTGGTGACACAAATATCCTGTACTGGGTTATTGGTGCGGCGGCTGTGTATGCCTTTATTCAATACTTTATTTCAAGTAAATTAGCCCTGGCAATGACTGGTGCAAAGGAAATCCAGAAACGTGATAATCCGCGATTATTTCGTATTGTCGAAAACTTGGCGATTACGCTAGGTATTCCAACGCCAAAGATTTATATCATCGAAGATTCTGCACCAAACGCTTTTGCAACGGGTCGCGACCCAAAGCACGCTGTTGTGGCTGCAACGACTGGGCTACTTGATGTCATGGAAGACCGTGAACTAGAAGCGGTGATGGCGCACGAAATGGGTCACGTTCAGAATTATGACATTCGTGTTTCAATGATTGCTTTTGGTCTCGTGAGTGCTATCGGTATCTTAGCCGATATCGTGATTCGCATGTTCTTTTTTGGTGGTGATCGCCGCGAAAATAACGTCCACCCGATCGTTCTCGTCTTTGGTATTGTCGTTGTCGTATTAGCGCCTATTATTGCGACGATTGTGCAGCTGGCGATTAGCCGTCAACGCGAATACCTGGCTGATGCAACCGGTGCTTTGACGACTCGTGACTCAGAGGGCCTCGCGATGGCGCTCGGCAAGCTCCAGGCCTATGGCAAACCAATGCAGCGACAGAATACCTCGGCTGCGCACATGTTCCTTAACGATCCTTTGAAACCAGGCTTCTTCTCGAAGCTCTTCGCTACCCACCCGCCTCTGTCTGAACGTATCAAAAGGCTTCGTGCAAATGCCGCACAGTTCTAAGGAAACTGCTATCAGTAGCCAGCAGAAATTAATTACTGCCGTGCGACGTCCATTCGCTGCCACCGTCACGCGTACTAAAAGTTTTATGGCTCGTCGACCGCACCGTAGTTTTCGATTAACGCGTCGCCGTGACTATACTCGCTCATTACAATTGCCGGGATTTTTTGGATTTACGCGTATTGTGAACAAGACATTATTGCAGCACCGCAAAATTTTTCTATTATTGATTGCGGTCTATGCCGTGTTGACGGCAGTGTTAGTGGGGATGGGTTCTCAGGAAAGCTACGCAACACTAACTTCGACACTCCAAGAAACTGGCGGAGAAATATTTCAGGGCAATTTCGCTGAGGTCGGAAAGGCTGGATTATTGTTTGCCTCGATTGCTGCATCAGGGCTGAGCGCAACACCAACTGATGTGCAGCAGATTTATTCAGTTATCATCGGCCTCATGGTGTGGCTGGTAACTGTATGGATTTTGCGCAATACCATGGCTGGACACAAGGTGAAGCTACGTGACGGGGTATATAGTGCCGGAGCACCGATCATCTCGACCTTCTTGGTTGGGCTTTTGTTTGTGGTTCAATTGTTGCCACTAGGCATTGCCGTACTTGCCTATGCGGCTGCCGAAGGAAGCGGGTTATTAGCTGGTGGTGTTGCTACGATGCTGTTCTGGTTCGCTGCGGCATTGCTTGCGGTCATGTCACTGTACTGGATTACCAGTACTTTCTTTGCGATGATTATCGTGACGCTGCCAGGAATGTACCCGATGCAGGCGGTGAAAACGGCTGGAGATATGATGGTGGGGCGACGACTACGTGTCTTGCTTCGCATATTATGGATGCTACTGTGTATTGCGGTTGCATGGCTTGTTGTGTTGATTCCATTTATCTTGCTGGACTCCGGCCTCAAGCAGCTGTGGGCGCAAATACAGTGGGTGCCGATCATTCCTGTTGTACTGTTGCTACTGGGCGTAGGATCAGTTGTATGGGGTGCGAGTTATGTATACTTACTGTATAGAAGGGTAGTTGATGATGACGCAAAACCAGCCTAAGGAACATGCCAGCCAACGCGCGAAAGAACTGCGCAACTTAATCTCAAAATATAGTTACGAGTATCATGTGCTTGATGCGCCAGCGGTCAGTGATGCTGTCTATGACAGTCTTTTTTCAGAACTTAAATCAATCGAAGCCGAGTATCCTGAATTAGTTGTGTCCGATAGCCCAACCCAGCGTGTTGGTAATGAATTACTCGGTGGCTTTAAAAAAGTAACACATAGCTCACGAATGCTAAGTTTGAATGATGTTTTTGACCGCTCGGAGGTTGAAGCTTGGGTGGTGCGGATGGACAAACTTTTGCCTGGCACGAAACACGAGTTCTTCGCTGATATTAAAATGGACGGCCTAGCCTGTGCATTGATCTATCAAGATGGCTTGCTGGTTCAAGCGGTGACACGAGGTGATAGTTTTGTTGGTGAAGATGTGACGGCTAATGTCCGGACAATTAAAAATATTCCCCTTCGTCTTCGTGATGCAGAAGGGTACGAAGCATTCCTGCAAGGGCGAACGGAGATCCGTGGTGAGATCGTCATGTTGAAAAAAGACTTCGATGCATTAAATAACAAGCGTCGGGCTTCAGGTGAGCCAGAGTTCGCCAACCCTCGTAACTTAGCTGCTGGCACAATTCGCCAACTTGATCCAAAATTAGTGGCAGCTCGACCGCTATCTTTCCGTGCCTACGATATCCTGCGTGATGATCCAAGCGATGTGCCAACGAATATGGCTGCCTATGAAACGTTATCCGCACTGGGAATTAGCCGTAATAAAGAGGCGAGTACGTTCGTGACGCTCGATGGTGTGATGCAGTTTATCGATAGCTGGAGCGACCGCCGCCTGGCGCTACCATTTAATACCGACGGCCTAGTGGTCAAAGTAAACGACCGCGCCCAGTTTGCAAAGATGGGTATTGTCGGCAAACAACCACGCGCAGCTGTCGCATTTAAGTACGCCGCCGAACAAGCGACGACTATCGTTAAGGACATTGTGATTAGTATTGGCCGGACGGGCGCTGCAACACCTGTTGCTGTCTTTGACCCAGTTGTTGTCGCGGGGACTACTGTCCAGCATGCCAGCCTTCACAATGCTGACGAGATCGCTCGACTTGATATTCGCATCGGTGATACGGCAATTATTTTTAAGGCCGGTGATATTATTCCAAAACTTGAAAGTATCGTCACAGAACTTCGTCCGAAAAATTCAGTGCCATTTGATTTTCTTGCAGCCCTAAAACACCAATACCCAGAGCTATCATTTACTCGTCCAGAAGGCGAAGTTGTCTACCGCGTCGAGGGCGCAACTGGCACACTGCTACTGACAAAAGCAGTCGAACATTTCGCTTCAAAGGGTGCACTGGATATCGATACGCTGGGTGAAAAGAATGTCGTCGCACTCGTTAATTCTGGGCTCGTTAAAGACCTCGCCGATATCTATACGATCACCAAGCAACAGTTACTGGAACTGGATCGCTTTGCTGACATTTCGGCAGGGAAGCTTATTGATGCCATTGCCGATAAGAGAACGCCGTTACTCGAACGTTTTGTCTACGGACTGGGGATCCGCCATGTCGGAACGCAGACGGCGATTGATTTGGTGAATGCTTTTGGGTCACTGGAAAAATTACAAGCGGCGACAATTGACCAGCTAAAGGATATTAACGGTGTTGGTGAAATTGTGGCCGAGAGTGTTGCTGCCTGGTTTGCAGATCCTGATAACGAAGCCCTGATTGCCAAGTTTGCCGAGTTGGGTGTTATCCCAACGTTCGAAAAGAAGACTGGTAAGTTTGTCGGACAAAACTTTGCCGTGACGGGATCACTCGATTCGATGTCACGCGATGAAGCGGCTGAAAAGATCCGTGGCCTCGGCGGAACATTTCAATCGGCCGTTGGAAAAGACACAAACTACCTAGTTGCTGGCGGTAAAGTCGGGGCAAGTAAATTAGCAAAAGCCGAAAAGTACGGTACAGAGATCCTCGATGAAGCTGCATTCTTAAACTTATTGGAGACATAATTATGCCCACTTTCTTTTTCAAAAAACTTGTTCGCGATCAAGTGCTGCAGCGCTGCCTTGACGATCCGAAAGTCAGAACTGATTACCGCATCCTCGATCCACTTGAGTTTAAAAAAGAATTAGTTGCCAAGATCCACGAGGAGACCGATGAGATTCCGGTTATCGAAGCCGGTGATGATGAGGTCTTGTCGGAAATTGCTGACGTCCAGGCAGTGATCGATAGTTTAATTGAGGCATATGGGTACACGAAAAATGATGTTGCCGCTGCGCAACTTGCGAAGGCAACCAAAAATGGAGTTTTTGAAAAGCGAGCGTATATTCACAGTGTCGATCTAGACGATGACAGTCAATGGATCGAATACTTTCGCAAGAGTCCTGAAAAATACGAGGAACAACTATGAGTAAAAGCGAAGAATTTGCGGTCCCGCTAATCGAAGCTGGCATCTACGAACATTTCAAAGGTAAACGCTACGAAGTGATCGGCGTTGGACTTGATTCGGAAACGACCAAACCCGTCGTCGTCTATGTTCCACTGTATGAATCAAACGTACCGTTTTGGGTGCGTCCGTATGAAATATTCTTAGAATTTGTTGATGTTGATGGCACGAAAGTGCGACGATTCGAGAAAATAAGTGAATAAGCTGCCAATCTATATCACTGGCAATCAAAAGAAAGCTGACTATATAGGTAAGACGCTTGGGATTGAACTCGAGCATCACAAATTAGATCTAGATGAGATCCAATCAATTGATCCGTACGAAGTGATCGAACACAAAGTGAAGCAGGCCTATGAAGCATTAAAACAACCAGTATTAGTTGAGGATACCTCACTATTCTTTACTGCACTCGATGGATTACCTGGTCCATTCGTAAAGTTCTTTGTGAACGCCAAAGACGGGCAGAATATAATGTGTCGTATGCTGGATGGCTTCGCGGACCGCTCGGCCTACGCGAGTGCAATCTATGCCTATTATGATGGCACAGACCTTCAGACATTTGCTGGACGCCTGAACGGGATGATCGCGACGAGTCCACGCGGAGGCGGTGGCTATGGCTGGGACGGTATCTTTGAGCCAGAAGGCTACGGAGGACTCACTCGTGCCGAACTATCACCTGAATTGGATGTCGAATCATATATGAAGATTCGTGACTTTGTCTCCCTTAAGGCTTTTTTGCTACGATAGATATATGGACAAAGTGATTCGGCACAGCAAGCGCGTTGCCATCGCTATTATTGGTGGGGTAATTATTCTAGTTGGGTTGGTATTGATTCCATACCCTGGACCGGGTTGGCTGATTGTGTTCGCTGGCTTTGCGGTGCTATCGACAGAATTTGAGTTTGCGACCCGTGCACTGGCCTGGTTGCGGCGAGAATATGATGGCTGGGTAGCTTGGTTGAAGCGTCAGCATGTCAGTGTGCGTCTATGCGTATTGGTTTTAACGGGTTTGCTGATTATTATAACCGCATGGTTATTGAATAGCTTCGGATTGATCAATGGCTTTTTATCCCTTGATCAAGAGTGGCTTGTGTCGCCGTTCTTTAAGAAATAATCCTTTATAAAAGCCAAAAAAATAACCCCTCGTGAGAGGGGCTATTTTTAGCTAGTAAATTACCAGCTACGTTGGCGGAATGAACCACCATCGTTTGTGCGTGGGCGATCTTCTTTAGGTCGGGCTAGGCTAACGTTAATTGGACGTCCGTCTAGTTCCTTTCCGTTTAGTTGATCAACAGCTTTTTGGTTGTTAGCTTCGTCAGTATATTCGACGAAACCGAAACCCTTTGAACGACCACTTTCGCGGTCCATGACTACACGTGCACTAGACACTTCGCCAATTTCTTCAAAGAAAGCTTTTAGACTGTCATCGTTAGTTGCGTAAGCAAGGCTACCGATAAATAGATTTTGTGATGCCATAGTTGGATATCTTCTTTTCTTCTTCTAATTACTTGTTGTCAGATCGACCATGACGACAGTATTTCGGTGAAGAAGAGAGTTTATCCTTGGAAGAATAAGCGCTCGCCGTCCACTTTGGTACGCGTTGTGCTTCTGAACGCTTCTTATTTAAGCATAGACGTCCATAAAATACTAGGGATACCCCTTAAAGTTAACTTATAAATAAGACTTGCGCTTATGGTTAAAACGAGTGATAATGTCACTATGCTGATGCGCATTGGGACAAAGTCCTCGTCGCGGCAAAACAAACATGTCACAACAAAAAATGGCGTCCCGGGTGGGCGCGCAGCAGCCAAATGTACGTCTCTATTACGGAGGCGTATTTTTGTGGGACAATTTATTTGACTCCGTATGCAATAATGAAGGTAATGTTTAAGGCTTATATCCAAAAGAAATTAGAAGGCTACGCGAAGAAGTACTTGCGTCGCCACCCTGATATCAAACTTATCGCTGTTGTTGGGTCTGTTGGCAAGACGACAACCAAGCTGGCGATCGGCACGGTTTTGGCCGAACGGTTCCGGGTCCGTTTGCACGAAGGGAACCACAATGCCGAATTAAGCGGTCCTCTTGCTCTATTAGGAATTGAGTATCCAGGTGCTGATGAACTAAAACGTTTTGGTACATGGCTCTCTATTTTCAAAGCTGCCCGAAAACGCATCCATGACCCATCTGATGTTGACGTCATCGTCCAAGAGGTTGGGAGTGATCGCATCGGGCAAGTACCGCATTTTGGCACGTACGCCACGCCATATCTTGCCGTCGTAACGGCTGTATCGGCTGAGCATATGGAATTCTTTGGAACGATCGATGCAGTTGCTAGCGAAGAACTATCGGCTGTTAACTTTAGTCAATCAGCGCTTATTAACCGTGATAACATCGACGGCTCATACGCATCAAAGCTGACAAATCCGCATATCAATACCTATGGCACGACCGAAACGGCCGAGTTCCACTTTATCCAAGATGATTACACAATTGAGCAAGGATACTCGGGGTTGTTTGCGGCACAAGGCGAACTAAGCGTAGCTGTTAAAGTGCATATCAAGGTCGCCGGCGAACAAAGTCTTCGAGCGGCAATTGCGGCCGGTGCTGTTGGGTTGAAACTAGGAATGACAGCCGATGAGCTACGAAGTGGCCTGAACAAGATTCAATCTGTTCCGGGACGTATGAATATCCTGCGCGGTGTTGAAGATACTATCATTATTGATGATACATACAATTCAAGTCCGCTGGCCGGCGTGGCGGCAATCCAAGCCCTGTATGCACTGACGGTACCGCAGCGTATCGCCGTGCTAGGAAGTATGAACGAACTTGGGGCGATGTCTCCAGCCGAACACACGGCGCTAGGAAAGCTGTGTGACCCAAATATGCTGGCGCATGTTATTACAGTTGGCGAACAAGCGGCGACATACCTGGCACCAGCCGCAAGGTCGAATGGGTGTCACGTCGTCAGTTTTAGAACTGCTCTCGAGGCTGGAGCCTATGCGCACAAGGTTCTTGAGTCTGGTGCGGCGATCCTGTTCAAAGGTTCGCAAACGGGAATTTATCTGGAAGAAGCCGTTAAGATTGTGCTGCATTCGACTGAAGAAGAATCGCAGTTGGTTCGGCAATCGCCTGAATGGGTGCAGACCAAACAAGCCTTCTTTTCAAAGTTCTAATCTGTTTGCTATACTAAAGGCACTATGAATCGCTACAACCCCTCGGAGATCGAGCCAAAATGGCAACAGGTCTGGGAGGACCAAAAGGCCAATGAAGTCAGTACGGACCCGTCAAAAGTAAAGACGTACGTATCTGGTATGTTCCCGTACCCATCTGGTGCCGGCATGCACACTGGTCACGCTTTTAGCTGGGCGATTGTCGATGCGATTGCCCGTTTCCACCGTCAGCACGGTCACAATGTACTGAACCCAATCGGCTGGGACACGTTTGGGCTACCGGCTGAAAACTATGCCATTAAAACCGGTACGTCACCAAAAGTTGCTACGGCAACTAATATTGCGAACTTCAAAAACCAGTTCAAGCGTATGGGCGTCAGTATTGATTGGTCCCGTGAGATCAACACTAGTGATCCTGAATATTACCGCTGGACGCAGTGGGTCTTTACGAAATTATTTGAAAAAGGACTAGCCTACCAAAAGGAAAGCCTGCAATGGTGGTGTCCTGTCGACAAGACGGTCCTTGCTAATGAGCAAGTTGAAGGTGGGCACTGTTGGCGCTGTGGCAGTTTAGTTGAAAAGAAATCAATGAAACAATGGTTCTTCAAGATCACTGACTACGCAGATTCATTGCTTGGTGAAATCGAAGACCTTGATTGGCCACAAAAAATTAAGACTGCGCAGACAAACTGGATCGGGAAATCTGTTGGTGCCGAAATTGAATTCCAAATTGAAAACAGCGACGACAAAGTTACTGTCTTTTCAACCCGTCCTGATACAATCTTTGGCGCGACTTTCCTTGTGTTGGCACCTGAACATGAATTAGCGATGCAACTCGGTGTCGGTGATTTTAAAGAAGCCGCAATTGATTACATCAAAGCTGCTGTCAAGAAATCTGAAATTGAACGTTCAAACGATACCAAAGAAAAGACCGGTGTATTCACTGGTGCGTATGCGATTAACCCAGCGACCGGTGATAAAGTACCAATTTGGATTGCTGATTATGTCCTCGGCGGCTACGGTACCGGTGCGATCATGGCCGTTCCAGCGCACGACGAACGTGACTACGCCTTTGCTGAAAAGTACCACTTGCCAGTTATCGCCGTTGTTGAGCCTGAAACCGGCACACCGCAAGAGAACCCTGAAGCTCGCAAGAGCATTGTGGCGATCGTGCGCAACCCACTGACAAACAAATTCCTTTCAATTAACTGGGGTGCTAAAAACGGCGGCAACTTATTTGTTGGCGGTGGTCGCGACGAACACGAAGACATTATCGACACTGCCAAGCGTGAAATTCTAGAAGAGACTGGTTACCGTAACGTTGCACTTGTTAACCAGACTGGCCGCATGCACCACAATTACTTTGCCCACAGCAAGAATGTTGCGCGACGGATTGAAGCGCACGCCCTATTGTTTGACCTGATCGATGAAGCTCAGGACGACACAGCCCTCGAAGCTGACGAACAGGGTAAGTTCAAAGTTGAATGGATCAGTGAAGCCGAAGCACTTGCGAAAGTAACCGACGAACTACACGCAACCAGCTTCTCGCTGCTTGTTGGTGGTAAAAACTATCACGGCGAAGGCGTCATGGTGAATAGCGGTCAATTCGATGGCATGGCGTCCAGTGAAGCTCGTGAAGAAATCGTTGGCTGGTTAGAGCAGCAAAAACTTGGCCGCGCCAAAACCTCGTACAAAATGCGCGACTGGCTGATTAGTCGTCAACGTTATTGGGGTGCACCGATTCCAATCATTCATTGTCCTGAACACGGCGCCGTTGCCGTTCCTGAAGATCAATTACCGGTTGTCCTGCCTGAAATTGAAGACTATGCACCAAAGGGTGATGGCTTATCTGCGCTTGCCCGTGCTGATGACTGGGTAAATACGACGTGTCCTGATTGTGGACAGCCTGCCAAACGCGAAACTGACACGATGGATGGCTACGCCTGCAGTAGCTGGTATTTGCTACGCTACGCCGATCCTAAGAACGCTGAACGCGCTTGGGACCCTGAAACGGTCAACTACTGGAATCCAGTCGATTACTACGTTGGTGGCGACCATGCAGTGGCTCACTTGCTGTACGTCCGATTTTGGATGCACGTCTTTAAAGACATGGGGCTCGTTAACTTTAGCGAACCTGTAAAGAAACTGATCTACCACGGCTATATTAACGCTGAAGATGGCACCAAGATGAGTAAGAGTAAAGGGAATGTTGTTGACCCACTCGATGTTATCGACTCTGGATATGGTGCTGATGCGCTGCGAACCTATCTGCTATTTATGGGTCCAATCGAACTCGATGCCAGTTGGAGCACCAAGGGCGTCGCCGGCGTCTATCGCTTCTTGAACCGCGCTTGGACGGTAACGCAGGAATACTTAGGAGCCGACAAAGCTGATGCGAGCAAGAATGACCAAGCCCTTCGCGTTATTCAGAACAAAACTATCAAAAAAGTAACCGACGATTTCCGCCGTCAGAGTTTTAACACGGCAATTGCCAGCCTGATGGAATACGTTAACGAACTCTACAAACTGAAACTTGATGGCTTTTCAAAAGATGCCTGGAGTGACGCACTAACCGCGTTAGCTCAAATGGTTGCGCCGTTCGCACCACACATAGCGGACGAACTATGGCAACAACTAGGTGGTGAAGGCCTGGTTCAAAACGCTAGCTGGCCGACTTGGGATGAAAGCTTGACCGTTGAAGACGCGATTACAATCGCTGTTCAGGTGAATGGGAAACTTCGTGGCGAAATCACGATCGCTAAAGATATGGACGCTGAAGTGATTAAAGCTGAAGCACTAGCCCACGAAAACGTTGCCAAATTCGTCGGGGACCAAAAACCGGCCAAGATCATTTATGTTCCAGGCCGGCTCGTGAGTATCGTTCTCTAGATACTTTTTTACAAAACTTTTAAAACTAGTGAGTTTCAGGTGAGGGGATGGTGTTCTGTTGAATGCCAGTTCCATCTTGAACAATATACGTTGTTTGTCCGTTAACTTCTGTTTCGCTGATGACAAATGTGTCGTCAAGGTCGTATGAACCTTGTGCTTTGCCACTTTCGAGCATCGTAAAGTCGATGAAATCTTTGGCCGCTTCGTCGGCAGACTCGTAGCCAGGCAGTGTTTCGAGAATCTCAATACTTTTGCCGTTAACAGTGCTACCAGGGGTAATATCGAAAATACCAACGATACTTGCTGGATCAACATCGGCAAGCGCTTGATCTTTAATCTCTTCCAAAAGGTTTTGGTCCTGAGCGTATTGCTCACTGATAGACGCGACGCGCTCGTCTTCACGGGTTTGATGCTCGATGTTTGATCCGACTACTGCTCCAATGAGAAGTGCACCTGCGGTACCAACGCCAACCGCCTTCAGGGCGCCGTGATTTTCTTTGCTGAACAATCGCTTTGAAGCCGCTGCGGCGTCTGAATACTCTGAGTTCGTGTGTGTTTGTGTTTCTTCGCTCATATGCATATACGATACCACATTTGAGACTATAACCATAACCACTTGAGTCTGACGGTGAAAAATAGTATAATAACGACAAGATTTTAACAACCTAAGAAAAGGATCATATTTCATGGGACAGCCAAAGAAACAGAGTAGCGCTCGAAAGACCGGACTACGACGCAGCCACCTTCGCCTTATCCTTGCACGCCGTGTGAACGGTACGTCTCCAGTAAAAGCTACTGCGACTCGCAAAGAAACTGGTAAAAAGATTGTCGGCGCAACAGCGAAAGTTGTTACTCCAAAAGTAGCCGCAGTGAAAACTGTCGCTAAAAAGCCTGCAGCAAAAAAATAGTCCTCGACTGTTTTTATATATACATTTACATCATTACAATAAAAGAGAAACAAACGCATTATGGCATCTAATCGTCATCTCGGCCGCATCGTCGCCCTACAAACTTTATACGAGTTTGAATTTCGCACTGAGTGTGAAGATACTACTGTTGACGTTGCGGAAGTCCTTGGGCGCAATCTAGCGCGTTACCAGACAGCCATTGATGACACCGACTTTGTCGATGCATTGGTCCGTGGAGTCCTGAAAGAACAAGTCGCTTTGGATGAAAAGATTCAACCAATCGCGCCGGACTGGCCAATCGATCAGATTGCCCGAATCGACCGTAATATTCTTCGCATCGGTGTCTATGAGCTTTTGCATCAAGCAGAAGTCGTTCCACCAAAGGTTGCGATTAACGAAGCAGTCGAACTCGCTAAGGCGTTTGGTTCTGATAACTCGAGCAAGTTCGTCAACGGCGTCCTCGGGACGGCCTATCGAACACTTGTAGAGGGAGCCACTGATGGCAGCACCACAGTTTGATAAGTTTAAGAAATACTTTACTCGTAAAAAACCTTCAATTCAGGAAATAGTTCGCGAGCCAACAGCTGGTGGTATTGTTTTCCGTCGCAACGCTGAAAAAGGCGTTGAAATTCTGCTCATTCAAGATGCTAAAGACCGTTGGACAATTCCAAAAGGCCACATCGAAGAAGGCGAAACCGCGCAGCAAACTGCAAAACGTGAGATCGGCGAAGAAGCCGGTCTGAAAGAGGTTGATATCCTTGGTTGGTTGGGCAAAATTCACTTTCGTTACCGCCGTATCGACAAGCTCGTCTTGATGACGACGCAGATTTATCTGGTTCGTGCTAAAGGTGACACAAACGATATTCAAAAAGAAGAGTGGATGAACGGTATTCAGTGGTTTAGTTTTCACGATGCACTTGACGCGATCGAATACGAAGATATTGGTAAATTAATGCTTCTGGCTATGAAGCGGATCCGACAGGAGAACCTGTAATGTCAGGCATGCAAACAGAACCCTACCAGGCATTTTCTCGTGATTTCTTGGGCTTTGAATTTGAAAACATTGAGCTATTGATTACGGCTTTTACGCACCGAAGCTACGTCAACGAACACCGTAAAAGTGTCAGCGAACACAATGAACGTCTTGAGTTCCTGGGTGATGCTGTACTTGAACTGGTCGTTACTGACTTCTTGTTTAATAATTACACCGAACCAGAAGGTATTCTAACTAGCTGGCGTGCCTCACTTGTTCGTACCGAAAGTATCGGTGCTGCCGGTATCAAACTTGGCTACGAACCATTGATTCGGATGAGCCGTGGTGAAAAACAAGGTGGAGAACGAGCGCGAACCCAGATCTTAGCCAATGCTTTCGAAGCCCTTATTGGTGCTATCTACCTGGAGCGTGGCTACGCTGATGCTGAAGTATTCATCAAAAAGCACATTACCTCAAAGCTTGATAATATCCTCAATGATGGCAGCTGGCGTGATCCTAAATCGCACCTGCAGGAAGTCATGCAACGCAAAGACGGCGTGACGCCGAAGTATATTGTTCTCGAAGAAGTCGGTCCTGACCACGACAAGGTATTCACCCTTGGTGTCTACTCGGGTGATCGCCTGATTAGCCAGGGAACGGGTCCAAGCAAGCAAGCAGCCCAACAAGAAGCGGCCAAAGCGGCGCTGTCACAGTACACTGCGTAGCCAATCTGCTGCAAACACCTCTCTGCCGATTGACGTACAGAGGAAAACAGTGTAAAATCAATGAAGATTACAATTATTTTAAAGTGTTAGTTCACGAAATCGAAAAAGGAAGTTCTGTTTTATGCTCGCAATTCGTTTGCAACGTGTCGGTCGCAAAGGTTACCCAACCTACCGACTAGCTGTCCAAGAATCTCAACGTCACCCATCAAGTGGCCGTGTTGTTGCCTACGTAGGTAGCTACAACCCTCACACTAAAGATGCGACCGTTCAGGTTGAAGCAGCTCAAAAATATCTTGATAATGGTGCACAACCAACGCCTCGCGTTGTGAAGCTTATGAAAGACGCTGGTGTCGTTCTTCCTAAGTGGGTTGTCATACCTGGTACCGATAAGCACAAAACTGTTCGTCACGCTGACAAGCTTCGCAAGAACCAAGCGGCTCCCGAAGTTGAAGCTGTCGAAGAAGTTGCTGCCGAAGCACCTGTTGCAGAATAATTTAGACTTCCTAAATTTTTACTCTTTAATAACCCCACAATTCGTGGGGTTATTTATTTACCTGGCAAACAGGGGATAGGGTTAACCCCCGCATATTTCAGCGGGGGCCGGTATGGACATAGGTCCAGGTTAACCATGTGCGCTCTGGAATAGCTGCTTGATGAGATCAGCGTACTGAGGATCGAATTCCTGCGGCAGTGGCGTTTCAAGTCCGTCTGCGACAAGGCTGTCGATGTAATCCTCTGCGTACTGAATCTGGGCGGGCTTCCAGTGCTGTGCAATGGCGAGTACTTGGACGTCTTGCTTGAAGCTTTCTAGGGAAAAGCTGTTCAAGATTCTCTTTCCTCTCATTCGATCTATAGCGGGTCTATAGATAGATATATTATTACATAATTATAGTCAATGAGCAATAGCTATAAGGCTATAAACCACACACCTGCGGCTATGGTGCTTGTGCTACAATAAAAATACGATAACTTGCGCGTGACCAATAGACATCAAGGGGGAATATATGTCCACAATCGACCAGCAATTCATAGAATATATCGTAAAATCCGTCGTCGGGCATCCTGACGATGTCGTCGTCGACCGAATCATTGACGAAAAGGGCGTACTACTAACGCTGACCGTTAATCCTGAAGATTTAGGGCGTGTCATTGGCAAGCGTGGCGTCACTGCCCAAAGCTTGCGAACGCTACTACGCGCACTTGGCACCAAGAACGATGCCCGTTATAATTTGAAAATCGTCAATAACGACGGCCAAGAAGGTCCGACCTTTTCATCGCACGATGATACTCGTCAAACTCAAAACCATGACCGAAATGAACAGTATGACGCCGCTGCATCGACCTCAGATGAGCCGATTGCCGAGCGTTACGAGGCACCTGTGGAAAGTTCTACAGATCAGCCTGTGGACAACGAGTCTGACTACTCAAAAAAGACCCGTGCAGAGCTTGCCGAACTCGACGATCTTGATATATAATACCTTCAAGTTCAGAACATCTTGAACTGCGAGAATTTAAGCTCCTGCGAGCGACAAATCACCACATTTGTTGAGAGCCTATGTGTATAAGAAACCACTCTATTACGAGTGGTTTTTTTATTGGAAAAAATTACTGCTCTTCTCAGTCATCTTAAAAAAAATAAGTGAGTGGAGCACCCGAATTTATCGCTTTCGCGATGCGCTTCGGGCAGCGGTACTCATTACTTCTTGGAACGATTCAGCCGTTTGGCTATGAACGCCGGGCTCGAGTCCATACGGATCATGAAGGCGACGACGGCGCTGATGCACCCCGCGACGACCATGAAGAGTGCGAACACGTAGTAGAGCAGGGGGATCCCGGGCAAAGCCAAGGTGTAGGCGGCGATGGACAGCAGTACTACTGCGCTCACGTAGAGCGCCTTGAATCCGAACATTAATGTTTCTCTCTGTAGATGAGTATTCAAGATAGGTTTCTTGAACATGTGTATTTTAGCATATATATCGTAAAAAGTCAATAATCATGGTGGAGACTCTGGATCGGGCAACCCTCTCAGTCATCAATCGAAATTAATGATTCAGGGAGTTGCCCAGGATTTCGCCTGGGTACTCGTGGTACACACTGACGTCGCTCCTGGGTGGGCGAAGTTTACTGTTCTTCGGGTTGGACGTACGAGATGAGGCACTGCTCGGCTTCTTGAACGACACGTTGTTCGCTAAAGGCGAGGTCACGCTGCACTCGGGTGACGATTCCTCGTAACACGCAGAACTTGACGAAGTGGGTGCTCATGTATGTGGCGAGGACGATGGTGACCAGGAACAAGAGACCTTTTTGCAAGGAACTGTCCATGACCCACGTTACCGTACCTGAAGCGAGGGTGAAAGTGGCAAACATCATTGTTAGCCGACCTGCGATCGACGCTCTGGACATACGATCATCCAGGAGCTCAAGCTCATTTTTGAAATAAAGCATTAAAACTCCTTTGACGAAAGAACGCACGGATAAAAGAACAGCTTATCGATAGATCGAAAAAACTATGAAAACTATAGCATATATGTACAATTTGGTCAATATGTCGTACACTGGTAACAGATGAAAAAGTTACAAGTTATTACACTATTCCCTGAAATGTTCGAAGGGGTCCTCAACTCCTCGATGATGTGGAAAGCCCAAAAGGGTGGCGCTGCTGAATTTAGCATGGTGAACCTGCGTGACTTTGGGATTGGTCCTCGCCAACGTGTCGACGATACACCATATGGTGGGGGTGACGGTATGTTGCTGATGGCCGAACCTTTGTTTGCGGCAGTCGCCAAAGCCAAAGAAGCTGACCCGACTGCGAAAGTTGTCCTTATGACGCCGCGTGGACAGCGCTGGAAGCAAGCACTTGCTCAAGAGTGGGCTGATGCAGATCATGGGTATATCTTTATCTGTGGCCGTTACGAGGGCTACGACGAGCGTATCGTGAGCCTGGTTGATGAACAGGTCAGCGTTGGTGACTATGTCCTAACTGGCGGTGAACTTCCTGCAATGACGATTATTGATTCGATTGTTCGCTTGATCCCCGGTGTATTAGGTGGTGAAATGAGCGCTGAAATCGAAAGCTTTTCTGACGGGGAGACGCTTGAATTCCCGCAGTACACCAAACCAGCCGAATTCAACGGCATGAAAGTGCCAGAAGTACTGTTAAACGGCAACCACGCCCTCATTAACAAATGGCGCGCTGAACATTCACTAAAAGCAGAATAAAGGACACTTATGGAATCACAACTTCGCATAGATAACGACCAGGTAATCATTACACTCACTGGCGACGAATGTTTGCAGATTGCTGATGGCAGTACGGTCATGGATCGCAACAATCCGTTTGATCCGATGGCAAAGGTCGAAGTGCAACCACTCGCGAATATTGATCCTGACTTTGCAAGACGCGTAGGTAATGTGGTTTGCCGCGCGCAGGTGCTTGGAAATAATGACATTATTGTATTTGTCCCCGAAGAAGTTGTTCGAACCTCATATATTGCTGCCGAGGAAATTGTTGCTGAAGAGATTGATGGCGATGCGACGGTTGTTCCTCGCGGGGGTATCCGGATCGAGTTCGGTGAAACTGTCGGCAAACTCAATCGAAATCGCGTCTTCTAATACCCTTTAAAAAAAGAAAAAACCGCTTGGTGTTGCGGATTCTCTTCGTGTTGTGGTGGAACATCGTAGAGCGAGGTAGTCACACATAAATTTTTTGGAGCTATGTTTGTTTTTGTAACTTTCGCTGGTTGATACTGTAACTTAGCAATCACCAAAGCGCAAGCGTAATGATAAAAATAACAACATTCCGACAGGTCTGTCCAGTGGTATACTGCACGTATGAGTATATTACCCGTTCCCACTGTTGCGCCGGTTGCCAAAACAAACGATGCGCGCCGTGTTGCAATTTTTTATGCCGGTATATTGGCGGTGATGGCGATCGCTCAATTATTTACGTTCGATACATTCTTAGAACTGGTAGAGACTTTTGGTTTTCCCGGTGGTACGAGCTATGCGTATCTGCTGAGTGCCGTATTGGTAGCGGCTGAAGTTTTCGCGCTTCCGTTCCTGCTACGCATGCCGCTGAGTCCGGCATTTAGGTGGGTGAGTATGGTATTGGGTTGGCTGGCTGCGACAATCTGGATCAAGATAACAACCTGGCTGGTACTGCAGGGGAGCGTCGTTGCCAGTGTAGGTTTCCTGGGAACGGTCGTTGATGTGATGCCTAGCTGGTGGACGATCTTTATGAGTCTGACGTTCGGTATTTTGGCTGCGTGGTCGGCGTGGGGGTTATGGCCTGGAAAACGACGTCCAATCAAGGTATGATAAAAGCAATTAACAAGGAGTAGCATATGGAATTAATCAATAAACTCGAACGAATTGTTCTCGGTTGGGTAAAGAACGTACCACACCTGCCCGCTACTGGTCAAAAATGGCTAGGCGTAAATGTCTGGTGGATCGCTTTGATCGCCGCAATCATTGGTGGTATCTGGTTCCTGTTTGCGCTTAATGGCTTGTTTTCACTCTTAACACTCCTTAGCTCTGTCAGTAATTTGTACTACGTCACGAACACATACACCGACTACGCTATCTTCAAAGCGATCATCGGCTTGGTATTTCTAGGCCTGACGGTTGCAGCCTTGGCATTCGCGATTAGCCCACTCAAAGACCGCTTGAAAAAGGGTTGGGTGCTGCTGTTCCTTGCTTGGATTATCAGCGCACTTTCAATCGTTGTCAGCGCAGTCTTGAGCCTGAGCGTTATCGGATTTATTATCAGTATTATCTTTGGAGCGATCTTCCTCGCTATCGGTGGATACTTCTTGTTTGAGATCCACGGTCAGTTCGCACACCCTACAAAGCGCGCCAAGAAAGTCTAGTACCGGCACACCCTCGCCACTGACAGTGGTCGATACCTAATTTCGTATGATATACTGTCTAGGCATTGGGATGTCGCCAAGTGGTAAGGCACTGGTTTCTGGTACCAGCATTCGGGGGTTCGAATCCCTCCATCCCAGCCAGATGCGACAGCACGAAATGAGACCCATGTCCCTAATCGTGCTATTGCAGTAGCAAATAAAATAGAATCATCTCGATGATTCTATTTTATTTAGTTCGATTCCACGCACACCTGCCAAGCTTAAGCACGATGAAATTAGTCTCCGTTTTGGAGGCTTTTTGCTATACTTCAATTATGAAAATAAATGTTCACGAAAATATTGCTATTAGACTTATGAACGAGAAGTTTGAAGTCATTAGTTATTATGATGGAAACTTTAGGCATATTTACGATCATTATATGGAAAAGATCATGACAACGATTAAGGACCCGTTCAATCCTGAATATCCATTCCTGACTACTATTGATGAGTATGATAATACTATCTTCAACTGGGTTCAGGTTCCTAGGCTGATAAATGAATTAAGAAGAGTTGGCGTTAATGACGAAGATATCGAATTCAGCTATGCGGTTGAGAACGTCATTGAGTACTTAAACACGATCAGTAGCCTGTATTATATACAGTTCCTCGGTGATTAAAATTCAAAGCTCTTTTAAGTGGGTAGCTAAATTAATTACAACTTGTATTTGCCGCTATGATCACTGGATTGGTTGGTCTTATCATCATCCGTGTCTATTATCCTGTAATGATGATGCTGAACAGCTATAGCTGCTGCGAAGAAGATCACGGCAAATATTGCTACACCAATCAGTAGTCCATATTTATTGGACGAGTCGTACTGTAATACGGTTACGATGCTCAGGTAAAGGTTTGCTGATGTTACTGCGGCAATGACGCATGCTATAGCAATACTCCTCTTGTTAGATAGCTCGAGCATCTTACTATGCTCTGGAGTTTCTTTTTTGAAAACTTGTCCAAACACAGCCCTGTCTAAGAATTTCAGAAAAAGAAGGTTTGCTAGCCAGTAGAGCGCACCTCCTGTGATAGCAAGGCTTATGAGATAATAGTAATTTATTAGTGCCATTTTAATTTCCTTAAAAGTTATCAAAAATTGCATAATATCGTATGGAATTCCCTCCGGGCCTCGGCGAGAGGTCCGGAGGTCATCCGTAGTAGGTCAGACCTGGCACCGCCAGGCGTACGGGCTGTTCGGGTTGGTTGTCTGCGCGTAGACCCCGTAGACCCGCTGGCAGAACGCGTTGATGTCGACGTTCCGCTTGTCACCGACGTTGCCGAGGTAGACGCACTTCCAGCTGTAGGCTGTGGAGCCGTACAGCTCAGCCGTCCATCCCTGCTGGCCGTACTGATCGCGGCACTGTCCCGTTAGGTCGCCCCGATCGAGCTGGTTGGGGTTTCCCGTCGCTTGCGCTGCGGGAGCCATCATGAACAGTCCGCTCAGGACGATCGCTCCGACCGCCAGGGTGGAAGCGAGCTTTTTTCTGAGACCCATTATGAGTCCTCTCTACTAGGGATGCCGGAGAGAATTCTCCGGACATTCGGATTATATCATAATCACAGCTAATCTTAAGGTAGAGGGTGATGCCTATTTTACTAATTTTGTTATACTAACCATAAGAGTCTTTCAGCTATACAAGTATGACGCACATGAATGATATATCAGATGAAAAAATAAATGATTTCCTCTCCTTTTTTGACGGAGATATTTCTGCTGCGCAAAACGCACTATCAACGTTTAAGCGGCAACAAATTGATGCTCTTTCAAATGGTTATAGAGCACCTCGACCCATAAGAGATGATATTATTTCAATACAAAATGTATCGAAGCGTTATAAGCTTGGCAAACAAACAGTGGATGCACTTCGCGATGTGACCGTTTCTATCGGTAAAGGCGAGTTTGTTGCGATAACTGGCGCAAGTGGTAGTGGAAAAAGTACACTGTTGCAAATGATCGGCTGTCTCGACAAGCCTACTACTGGAAGTGTAATTATTGAATCAAAAGAAACGACCGGCCTGAGGGATACTGCACTTAGTGAGTTGCGCCAGAATGCTTTCGGTTTTATTTTTCAATCGTTCTATTTGCAACCATTTCTTCGTTTAGATGACAACCTCGCTGTCCCTGCTATGTTTACCAGTAAAAAGAAAAACGATATAGACATAAAAGTTGCGCAGTTACTGGAACAGGTTGGGCTGGCTGAGCGAGCAAAACATTTCCCGAAGGAATTATCTGGCGGCCAGATTCAGCGTGCAGCAATCGCTCGAGCTCTGATTAATAACCCTCGCATTGTTCTGGCGGATGAGCCGACGGGTAATCTTGACTCAGCTAACAGTGCTTCTATTATAAACCTGTTCCGCTCTATACGTGACACGTTTGGGACGACTATAGTGGTGGTAACGCATGATCCTGATATCGCTCGTCAGGCCGATCGTGTTATTCACCTGAAGGATGGGGCCGTTCTATGATCCGCCCGTCTTATGCCGTAAAATTGGCTCGTACTAAGTTGCGCTCAAAGCGCGGTGTTCTGGTAACGTCTATAGTTGTCGCCAGTCTTCTGTTTGCGGCGCTTATCGCAACAATCATTGTCTTCACCGGTGCTGAAAAAAGTGCATCAAATTTTATTAAAAAAGCTGGTAATGACAGATATCTCGTTAAGACCTTGCCTAACATACCCTATAAATCGGTTGGCTTTGTCAATCCTCCGTCACTGGAGGATATTCGAGCAATCAAAGCTTTTGAAAAAACCTATTATGAAAACTTGCAGAATAAATATAAATCTTTAGGTCTTGAGTATAGTAAGGATTCTGAAGTCTCTGCGCTTTTACCTGCGGCTTGGATGCCTGAAACAACCCCTGAAGAGCAGCGGGTGAGTGTTAATTGGTCTTCACCTGTCATAGACCTCCTGAACGTTCAGAAATTCGAAAATTACGCGAAGACTGCTAGTAATAAATTTAGTGATCTTAAGGACATCGGCGGTAAGTATGGAGCAACTGGATACTATGTCGTTGATAAGCCGAGTCAGTTATCGCCGATTCCTGGTTCACGTTTGATCCAAAACGAAAAAGAGAATTATGGCGAAACTGAACCGAAATCTGGTGACATGTCGACGTATGGTTACTATATAAACTCGATTCACAACGGAAATTATAGCTTTACTGATCAAAAATTATTAAATCGCTATTTACTCACAACCGATGCGTCGAATTTAAAGGGTGTGCCAGTAGTTGTGTCTGCACAAGAAGCTGCATCACTATTTGGTAAAACTGTTGGTTTAGGTGAAGAGCCCAAAAATGCAGGGGATAAACGTACATGGCTAAAAGATGTACAGACAAAGTTGAACGGTCAGACCTATCAAGCTTGTTACCGTAATTCTGCGGAGCAGGCACTCCTGGAAAAAATTCAGCGCGATTATGTCGAGATTAAGAGCAACGAGGGCGTCAAGGGATATAAAAAGCCAAGCATGATATACGCATATCCAACAGAGGGTTGCGGTAATATATTACTTAAAGAAGATACACGGGTGATATCGGAGAAGCAGACCGACACAAAAAATGAAGAGACACAAAAGAGACTCGGGAATTACGTTATGCCTCAGCACAGCCTTGTCACTTTTCAGATAGTAGGCATTAAGTATGCCCAGCCATACACGGACTATTCTAAGGGTGTTAATGAATATGTTAAGAGTCTTCTTGTATCTCAGGACGACTTCTCGACTAATCTAGATATTCCTCTACAAATGTACGAAGCGCTCCCGGATGAAATGAAAATCGATGACGTACAAGAGAGTAGTAATGCTCTGGCGACTCAAAGGGCCCGCTCTAGTGAAGATTTTTCTCCGCGTGTCCTTGAGTTTGCCACTGTCGAAAATGCTAGATCTTTTCTTGACAATGAGACTTGTTCAAATTCCGCATCAGAATGCGAGAAGAAGTTCATGGCAAGCCCTTACGGCTCTAACTATTTGATTCTTGATGAGGTTAATAGGCTATTTACTCGTATTGTGAGTATTGCATTTCCTGCAGTGCTCGGCTTGTCTGCAATAATAATTTGGTTTACCATCTCTAGAATTATGGCAGAAAATCGCAAAGAAACCGCAGTGTACCGTGCGATGGGTGCAAAAAGGAGTGATGTAACGGCTATTTATATTGTTTATGTACTCCTCGTTGCGCTACAAATAGCTTTGGTGTCCTTAGCTATAGGTGTAGTTGCTGCGTTCGTCGCGGACAATATATACGGGAAAGCGTTGACCGACATTGCAGTAACAGCGTTCGGTATCCTTGATGAGGCACCAAAGTTCAGTCTTTTTGATCTTAGCTCGCCGTTATTACTTATCGTCATTGGTTCGATATTTGTAATTAGTATTATTGCAAGTATTCAACCGCTTATTCGTAATAGTTTGCGTGCACCCATACGCGACATCCGAGATGAATAGTAGGCGCACCCTCTGAGGGTCTGTGGGGTGTATACTGTATCCATATGACTGCCAAAACAAAGCTTTCTCATTTCACTGCTAATGATCAATCCAAAATAAAAACCACTGGAAATCGTTACGCGGATAGGTCACTATTAGCTCGGCTATATCCAAAGGCAAAATCTTACGAAGAAAGATTACGTGACGATAAATGGCGAGAGCAATCTTACCGTCGCCGATGGCCAAAATACCCATATCTTAATGTAGCTGTTTACGGTAGCGTTGCTGTTGGTCTATCGATATGGTTTGGTCAAAGTGTTAGCAGTTGGTGGTTTAGTAGTGATGACGGTGGAATTATTATGGGTATCGTCTTCTTTACTTTCGCTATCGGAATGGGCCTAGTTTTCTTATTCATTGCTTGGGGTAATTATGCGAATAGACTGTTGTCCCAATTCGGGGGTATGGCGAGACTATTCTGGCTCGTTTATTCTTTCTTGATAATGAGTATGCTTGTTTTGTGGTTAAGCGACTGGGTAGGCCATTATACGGATATATTATGGGTACCAGCGTTAACGGCAGTTCATTTTGTCGTCGTTTTATTGAGTACACGATTAATTATGCGAAGGGGATTGTAGCTCGATCCTAAGGCTGGATACTAAATACTTTTCTATAAATATTTTTATACTTAACAAACAGCGTTAGGTTTAAACCCCTTATGAATGTGTTCTGTTCATTAGCACTTCCTTGTCGAAGTGTATAGCTGGTTAAGTTTATTTGCAAAATTTTTGGAATACGATTACTCATCCCAGCCAAGAAATTAGTTACTGTAAGAACTCAAGCAACTCTCGGTTAACGTCCTCGGCATGTGTCCACGGAATGCCGTGCGGTGCGCCTTTTAAGGTCACGACTTTAACGTCAGCGATCAATCCTGTCAATCGTCCGGCGGTGACGTCGTAGGGCAGGACCCGGTCTTTGTCGCCGTGAATTACAAGTGTCGGTACATCATTCTTTTTGACATCTTCGCGGAAGTCGGTGCCCCATTGATCGACGCAGGCGTAGGTGGCAATTGGCGATGAGTGAGTGGCAATGTTCCAGGAGTTTGTGACCGCTTCTTGGCTGACGAGCTTGCCAAGGTTTTCGTCGAGGTTAAAGAAGTCGTCGAGGAAGCCGGTGTAGAAGGCGTAGCGATCGTTGGCGATAGCAGTCTTAATGCCTTCAAAGACGCTTTTGTCGACACCCTCTGGATTGTCGTCGGTCTTTAACAAGAATGGCTGGAGTGGGGATATCAAAACGGCCGATAAGACACGGTCACTGCCGTATGTTCCGATGTAACGAGTTACTTCGCCAGTACCCATCGAGTGGCCAACCAAGGTCGCATCTTGGATATCTAGTTCATTCAGCAGCACATCAAGGTCGGCGGCGAATGTATCGTAGTTGTAGCCAGTAATTGGTTGGCTGGACTTACCGAAACCGCGTCGATCGTATAAGATCGTCCGATAGCCAGCGTCGAGTAATACTTTCTTTTGCCGCTCCCATGCCCCGACGTCAAATGGGAAGCCGTGAATTAATACGACTGGGCGACCCGCTCCTTGGTCTTCATAATACAGCTTAATAGGGTGATCGTTTTCTATTCCTACCTGTAAAAATGGCATCATATCCTCCTCATGTTTGCTGGGCAAACGATTAATGATAACTATATATTTACTGTAATCCTCGAAACTGATAAGTAGCTGATGGGCTGAGATTATTTTATTTTTGACAGGCCGTTACGTGCCATTTTGCTGAGTGAGGCGACGGCGAGAAAGCTAATGGTGCGTGGCGGTAGATCTGATATTGCTTGCTTTGTCTCACTGAGGGCAACTTTGGCGATTCGCAGTCGGCGTGAAAGTGTTGGTCGAAGGGCGATCTGGCCATCTTTGTAGTCTTGCGAGAAGTCACCAAATGAATCGATTAAGTAACCGGCACGGGCAAACTTTGGCAGCCAACGATTAAACGCATCAATTTCTGGGGTACCGTCTGGGTTATCCAGGCGCATAATGGCACCAAATAATTCCGCCTCTTCGGTGCGCAGCTGCATGAACTGTGTGTAGCCTCGAGTACTACGCATTGCGGCAGCGTAGCTGGTGATAGCAAGTCCCTGTTGAATGGTTGCTTGACGTTCAGCCGATAGTGTCTGTATGAATGCTGAAAACTCTCTTGCCTCATCGTCACTTACGCCAGCAACGGACTGACCATTAGTAAGCAGTTCACTTTCGTGCTGAAGAGATTCGGGACTTTCGGTGTCGGTTGTTGTGTCTATTGCTCGGCTAATAATGAGAAGGTTGCGCCAGTAGCGGCGATGGTCTTCAGTGACATTAACATTAAAACCTTCTGCCAGTGCTTCAAAAATCGCCACAGTTTGAGGATGACCTGGCCGGTATGCCGGCACGAGTGTTTCGAACGAGATGAAATGGTTATTTCTCACAACGTCTATCCCACTACTTAATATAGCAGGATCAAGACGGCGATACTGTTGAGTGATATACTGACAATATGAAAAAGCTATATCGATCATCAACAGACAAAAAGATCGCCGGCGTCTGTGCCGGGATCGCCGAATACTTTAACATCGACGCAACGATTATTCGGATTATCTTCGTCATTCTGTTGCTACCCGGTGGACTCCCCGGCGTCATTCCATATGTACTGCTTTGGATCTTGGTTCCGGTTGGGCCGAACCCAAAAATTATTGCGCATAAATAACCGTCTGTAGCGCCGCTTTTTGCTTTGACGACCGAGGTCATTTAGCTTATACTTATTGATAATGTACGCCTTAAAACAAAAACCTCAAAGCGGTTTTACGATCGTTGAACTGTTGATCGTTATTGTAGTTATTGGCATCTTGGCAGCAATTACTATTGTCGCCTTCAACGGGGTTCAGCAAAAAGCAAAGATTGCTGTCATTCAGTCAGACCTTAGTCAGGCGTCGAAGACGTTAAGTTCATATAAGGTCGGTACAAGCACCAATGACAGCTATCCGGCCGACCTCGCAACAGCAAAGTTATCGTCAAATAGTGGAACGACGTACCAGTATACCTACACATCACCGACAAATAGTTATTGTTTGACCGGGACGTTGAGTGGATTGATCTATATGATCACATCTGCAAATACAACGCCGACTGCCGGTGCTTGTAGTGGGCATATTGCTGATGGCGGCAGTGGTAGTGGACCGACGCTTCCGGCAGGATATGAGACAGCCCCGGTTGCGAGTGGGGCACAGACAAGTACATTTGATGGCTATAAGCCGGTACAGCCTGCGACCTGTCCCACGACTGGCGGGTCATGGGTTAAGGTTCCAGGTAATAGTTTATATGGCACTGATAACGGCTTTTGTGTGCAGCAATATCCTGCGCGTAATGTCAGCGGCGTGGCAACGAGCTCAGCTACCGGAGCACGCTGGACGGCAATTACTCAGCCGGTAGTAAAGATGTCTGCTGAAACCGCTGCAACTGGAAGCCACTTATTTAGCGAGAACGAGTGGATGACGATGGCGACTAATGCTGCAGCCCAACCGCAAAACTGGAGCGGCGCTGCGGTTGGAATCGGATCTCTACCGACTGGTAGTGCGACTGCTGCGTATGCTGGCGCGTCAATAATTCTAAGTAATGGCGAGAGAATTTATTTCGATACTAGTCAAAACACTGGCTATGCCGGTAACGAATTTACTTGTTACACCGGTCCATCAGCAAATAATTGTGGGCTTGCAGCTAGTTCACTACCAACTCCTCGTAATGCATTTTACACCGACCAATTCACATTATTTACCAGTTACGGTGCGTTGACGACAAATAGTGCCGGGCGATATTATGGAGACCCTCGCTATGCGACGCCTGCTTTGAATGCTTATATCAACTCATCGCGTAATACCGGACTTGGGTATATGTATTCTGGATATGTAGCTGGAGATGCAACAGTGTACGCTTTTATTCGTGGCCGATGGACGGCAGCGAATTCATCTGGATTATTCACGTTGTATAACGATGCAAAACAAGATTTTGCTCATGCCGCCTACGGGTTCCGAGCTGCTAAATAATCAGCTTCCTTTTTTTTGGGTATTAAAAAGAGCCCGTAAAGGCTCTATTTTTAACATGTCAGATATAGGGTTGTGAGAGGCGGCTTTGGGATCGAAATACCCGCCGCCGCCTCTCATTTAACTGTTAGGCCTTGTGGCCGAACAGACGCTTACGACCCTTGAAAGCGATGCCCGCCAGCAGCAGACTGAGACCACCCAGAAGGGTGCCCTCGATATCCGCGCCGGTGTTGGGCAGCTTGCCGGACTGCGTCGCGACGTTTGTGGCTGCGGTGTTGGCTGCAGCCGCGGGGGTGATCGTTGAGCTGTTGATCGGGATGATCACGGTCTCGGTGCCCTGGTTCTCGTCGTTGCCGCCGAGGTCGGGGAAGTCGACCGTGTCGTCGCCCGGGTTGATGGGGGTACCGGGAATGGTACCTCCGTCGCCGGGCGTCTCATCCGTGGGGTCGTCGGTGTTGTCCTCGGGGTCGGTGGGCGTCGTGTCCGTCGGAGGGGTGACCACCGGCGGAACTTCTGCCTTCTTGACCTTGAGGACGAACGTCAGCGAGGTCGAGTTACCGGCCTCGTCGAAGACGACGATCGTGTTGGTGCCTTCGACCGCGCCGAACACTCCGGGCTTGACGTTGTTGACGTCACTCCACGGGTTGTTGACGAGGTCCTTGACCTTGCCGTTCAGCTCGACCCGGTCGATGTTCTTCGCGTCGGACAGCTTGAAGCTGATCGACTCGTAGACGCCGTCCTGCCCGATGGATTCGGGCTTGATGGTGATGACCGGGTTGGTGTTGTCGACGGTCCGCGCCGAGACTGCGCTGGTGTGGTTACCAGCCTTGTCCCAGGTGCTGACCTTGATCTGGTACTTGCCATCGGCGAACTTGGTCGTGTCGACGGTGAAGTCGAACGAGTTCGTGTTCAGGAATTCCTGACCGGTGACTTTCTGCCACTTGTCGTCGACCAGCTGCTGGAACTCCACGTACGCACGAGCCGGGTTGGCCTCGTCCTGGGTGATGTTGAACGTCTCCACGCCGTTGACCAGGTTCCCCGAGGGGATGTTGATCACCGGAATGGTGGTGTCGATCACGAAGGTGACGATGGTGGTGTTGCCGGCGACGTCGTAGACGACGAGCTCGTTGACGCCCTCGACCGCTCCGAACGTGCCCGGCTTGAGGCCGTTGACGTCGGAGTGGGTGTTGTTGCTGAGGTCCTTGAGGACCCCGTTGACGGTCACCTTGTCGATCTGGTTGAGGTCGTAGAGCTTGAAGCTAACGTTCTGGAAGACGCCGTCCGACCCGATGGATTCGGGCTTGACGGTGACGCTCGGTCCGACGTTGTCGACCGTGAGGCCGAACGACGCGCTGGACTGGTTATTGGCCTTGTCCCAGGTGCTGATCTTGATCTGCGACGCGCCCTCAGGGTAGAGGGAAGTGTCGACCGTGAAGTCGGACACGTTCGTTTCGAGGAACCAGGCGCCCGTGAGCTTGACCCACTTGCCGCCCGAGAGCTGCTGGAATTCCACGTAGGTCTTGGCCGGGTTGGCCTCGATCTGGGTGATGTGGAACGTCTCGACGCCGTTGACCAGACCGCCCGCGGGGGTGGTGATGGCCGGCTTCGTCGTGTCCAGTACGAAGGTGTACGTCGACTTGTTGCCGAGTGCATCTTCGAGCACGAGGGTGTTGAGGCCCTCGACAGCACCGAACGTTCCCGGCGTGATGCCGTTGAGGTCCGAGTACTGGTCGGGCGTCAGCGTCTTGACGTTGCCGTTGAGGGTCGCCGAAACGACTTTCGAGGCATCGAAGAGCTTGTAGCTGACGTTCTGGTAGAACCCGCTCGTACCGACGAAACCGTCCTTGACCGTAGCGGTCGGGCCGGTCGTGTCGAGCACGAAGGTGTAGCTGGAGGTGTTGCCGGCGACATCGAAGACGACGATCGTGTTGGTGCCCTCGACAGCGTCGAACGTGCCCGGCTTGACGCCGTTCACGTCACTGTAGACGTTGTTGCTGAGGTCCTTGACGACGCCGTTGATCTCGACCTTGTCGATCTTTCCTGCATCGTACAGCGAGAAGCTGACGGTGGTGTAGCGGTCGTTCGCGCCCTTGGAGCTGGCCGTCTTGACGGTCAACTTGGGGGCGGTGGTGTCGGACGCGACGAGCGTGACCGCTGCTCGTGCCGTTTCGGGCGCGGGCTCGGCTTCGGAATCGGTCGCGAGGACCGAATCTTCTGCCGGCGTAGCGGCGTCTGCTACCTTGTCGGTGACGACGGGCCCCGCAGCGGGCGCTGCTGCTGCGGCGACTACTTCGGTGACTGCGGGAGCCGGTGCTGCGGGAGTCTCGACGACGACAGGCGCTTCGGAAACCGGAGCGGGCTGTGCAACGACGGGGGCTTCCGCGACGGGGGCGGGTGCAGGTACTTCAGCGGATAACGACGGTGTCTGTTCGGTGATCTCGTCCGCCGATGCGGAAAGACCCCCGAACTGAGACAGCGCCAGTGCACCGATGATGATGCCGGTCGTGGTGACGGAAAGCTGTTTTCTCATGTTCTTTTCTTTCTACGAGACTACTAATCGAGTAACGATCAGCCATAACCTAATAGGATACGGACCAAGCATTCGAGCTGTCTCGAACACTTAATTCGCATCCCATCGGGCACGCACGCAGAAAGAAGCTATATCTGACAATGTTAAATAACATCTCATGAAATAGGCCCTGCTCGACCAAAAGAGGGAGCAGGGCCTTTTACCCATAAAGACTGTGACGTAATATAGCACATTTATAAGCTAAAGTCAAGTAACATAAGTACTATAACTTAAGTATAAAATCAAAGTATGAAATGTATGTCATGGCCAAGCGGGCTGTTACAATAGGTGTAATAGCACTAAGCTCGGAAGGCTTTATTTTGGGAAATTTCTTGCACTGGCTCGGCGAAAACGCATTCACACACAAATGGCGAACGGTACTTATTTGGGTAGCAATCATTGTGCTGCTTGGTATTGCGGCGGCTACCTTTATCAAACCAACCAGTAGTGCTATCTCGATCCCTGGCACCGAAGCGCAAAAGACACTCGACCGTTATAGCGAGTTGTTCCCTGGTAACGGCAAGGGTAGTGCGCGGATTGTGTTCGAAGCCCCCACTGGCAAAACGATTCAAGATTTCCAGCAGCCAATTGCCGAGCTAGCTGCTGATATTACAGAGGTAGATCAAGTGACTGAGGTTATTACCCCGTTTGAGAATCCAACTGCCGTATCTGCCGATGGAACGATTGCTTATGCAACCGTCTCGCTCAGTGAAGGTAATGGCGCGATTAAAGAATCAACCACCGAAGCAATTACGGAATTACTGACCAAAGCCCGTGTTGATGGGCTAGCTGTCGAAGCTGGTGGTGACGTAATTAATAACGCACCGTCAGAAATCCTCGGTATTGGTGAAGTTGCCGGTGTTGTCTTGGCACTGGTCGTACTGTTGATTACACTCGGATCACTTGTCTCGGCAGGAATGCCAATTTTGGTTGCAGTTATCACAATCGGCGCAAGCATGGCAGGACTGTTCTCGCTTAGTCAGGTTATCGATATCAGTTCAACCACTCCAGCTCTTGCAGTTATGCTAGGACTAGCAGTTGGGATCGACTACTCGCTATTTATCGTTAGTCGCTATAAGTCGCTTCTATTAGAAGGCTATGGCTATAAAGCCGCTTCGGGTCGCGCTATTGCAACGGCTGGTAATGCAGTTATCTTTGCCGCAGCTACGGTTGTGATTGCATTGGCAGCGCTGTCGATTGTGCAGATTCCGTTCATGACAACGATGGGTGTCGCCGGAGCAGCTACTGTCGCATTAGCAGCCGTCGTTGCTGTGACACTATTGCCAGCCCTCCTAGGGGTTGCTGGCGCACGTATTTTCCGTGGCAAAACCCGCAAACTTATTGAAACTGCCCAGGCCCGTGGTCCCCACCATTCTGAAAATGTTCCCAAGAAAACGATTTGGTATCGATGGGGTGAAGCAATTACGCGTCATCCAATTGTGACGCTGGTCAGCGCAATCGTTGTGATTGCCATCGTCGCGTTGCCGGTATTTAGCTTGCAACTAGGACTCCCAACCGATGGCTATGCCGCCAAAGATAGCACCCAACGAAAAGCCTATGACATTATGGCCAAAGGCTTTGGGGCTGGAACAAATGGCCCACTCTTGATTGTGGTTGAAAACTTGCCAGTCATGTCTGACGCTGATAAGGCAGCAGCTCGACAACAACTATTGGCTTCGTATGGCGGTGGTACACAGCTTCCGGCTGGTGTGAGCGCTGAAGCTGCCATGGCACTCGTCGAAAGCCGAGTTGAAGTCGCGAACCTGGCAAAAATTGCCGATGAGATTGGGCAACTCGACGACGTGAAGGTCGCTCAAGCTGCACAAGTCACTAGCGATGGAACCAAAGGATTTATCCAGGTCATTCCCGATTCAGCTCCAGCCTCTGACGAGACGATTGAGCTGATTGCGTATCTACGTAACAGTGATAATCAAACGAAGATAACTGGCGATAGTGCCATTAGCTTTGGTGTCACCGGTTCGACTGCCTTGCAACAAGATATTAACCAAAAGCTGGCAACTGCGCTGCCTATCTACCTGGCAACAGTGGTTGGACTGTCACTCATCCTTCTTATTATTGCCTTCCGTTCGATCCTTATCCCACTCAAAGCAACGGCTGGATTCTTGCTATCTGTTCTGGCGATGTTCGGCGCCTTGGTAGCGGTCTTCCAATGGGGTTGGTTTGGTATTACTGATGCACCTGGTCCAATTGTCAGCTTTATCCCGATCCTGGCGATTGGTATCTTGTTCGGCCTGGCGATGGACTACGAGTTCTTCCTGGTATCAAGTATGCATGAAGCCCACCTACACACCGGTAATGCAAAGCAAGCTGTTGTCCGCGGATTCGCCACTGGAAGCAAAGTAGTGACTGCTGCTGGTGTCATCATGGTCTCGGTCTTTGCCGGGTTCATTACAAACGGTGACGGGACGATCCAAGCGATTGGCTTCGGACTAGCTGTCGGCATCCTGATTGACGCATTCTTGGTACGTATGACAATCGTACCGGCCGTCATGACGCTATTCGGTAAGTCTGCTTGGTGGATTCCAAAATGGCTCGATCGTATCTTGCCACACATCTCGATCGAGGGCGAAGCGGAAGTCGCGCCTATCAAAACAAAATCCAAGTAACCGCACTGCAGGTTATCAGATACCAAATTGACAAAATAGTAAAAAAGCCTACTATACACTTATGAATCGTCGGCAGGAACAGTCGCATGGTGAAAGGGCTCTTCGTGAACCTGAATCTACGCTGCGTCCTCGCCGCCAAATAGGCTTGGCGGGAATTGTGCTTGGGCTAAGTGTTAGCTTGTCGTTGACTGGATGTGTTGAAACGCCACCGATCGATAATCAAGCTGCGGCAGCGACGCCCGCACCAATACCGTCGGAAACACCCACTCCAACCGAACTACCTATTGTGCCAGAAGTTATTGAGCCAACCGAAGTCGTCGGTTTGAACGGTGAGTATTTTGCCGCCAAGCCGACGTGGGTTGAGCACTACTCGTCATATCCTGATGGTGCATTTAAAGATGCCAGCTGGAACATTATCATTGACGGCGCACCTGCTAATAGCGAGGCGCAAGATTACACCAATCGAATCGAGAATCTGCGTATTGAAAATGATGTGTTGGTGTTGCAAGGAATGGGAAACGTCGCCGAAGGCTATACGTCTGCACGGATAGATACAAAAAATAACGAAGATTTTTTGTATGGTAAGTTTGAGATTAGCGCCAAGATTCCAAACGGGGTTGGGAGTTGGCCGGCGATTTGGTTATTACCGACTGACGAAAAATACACGAATCAGCACCCAGACACTGACTTTAATTGTTACTGCGTTGATGGGGAAATGGATATTTTAGAAGCGATTGGATCACAGCAAAATGTGATTTATGGCATTGCGCATGCCCTGAAAAGTCCGACGAACGCCAACTACCTCAGTGGCTACTACAATACGATTACCATTCCTGATGCCGACACGGCCTTTCACACGTATGGACTAGAATGGACACCGACCAATCTGACATTCTCTGTTGATAATCAGGTGTACTACACGGTGTCAAAAGACCCGTCTTGGGATTTCAAACGCTGGCCATACGATCAACGATATCATGTCATTGTAAACCTGGCGCTGGGTGGTAACTGGGCTGGGCAAGACAGGCAGGCCTATCCGCCGTATGGGATTGACGACTCGAAATTACCCTCTAGTCTGCAGTTGCAATCGGTGACGTATTATCCGTATGTTCCGAGATGATAATTGTGCCATTTTCAACCTGTGATTTAAAATCCCAGACACCCGGCTGTTCGGTTTTGTAGTTCCAGTAGAACCAGCCGGCGACGTTATTGAATGTCGTGAGTTGTCGCGCGATATAATCACGGGTTAACTGATTGTGTTGCTCGGTTGGAATGCGGTCGTACGCCGTCTGTCGCAGCGCGCCGCTCCACTCACCAATAATGATAGGTTGTTGCTTTGAAAGACGATCAAGCAGTCCGGTGTAGCGTTGCAGGCGTTTATAATACCAGTCCATCGAAAACCGCTGTGACATAAAAGTTGTCATGTGATATTTGTGGACATCCATAACTGATTGGTTCGGGCGCTTTGGCAACCAACCAGCAAATAGACGCGGACTAAAGGCGTCACTATAGATAATTCGGGTGTGTGGTAACAGTATATTGCTGAGCCGTTTATAGGCGCGCAAATAGTAGGCACGTAATTTAAAGTGGAAGACACCGACGCGTGGTTCGTTAATGACTTGCAGTCCCCAGAGGTTAGGGTGTTCAGCGTAGCGGGTGGCGATTTGTTCAAGTGCTTCCAGGCTTTTTTCGCGGTACTCGTGTCGGCGGAACCAGTCGGCCTTACCAACTTTGCCGCTGTGGTCAAATCCATTTTGAGATCCAGGCAGGGCATGAAGATCGATGATAACCTGAAGCTTATATTTTTTAGCCATCTTCATTGCCCAATCAAGGTAGGGAAGCGTCGCAGTAAATGGCTCGTCGCCAGCAAATAGCCAGTAGCCAACCGGGATACGGATGGCATTAATAGTATGTTTTGATAGCCATTTGAAGTCAGTCTCGGTGATGAATGTCTGGCGGTGATGCTCAATTTTTGCGTCAGCACCAAGGGTTTTCATAAAAGTATACTCGTCCTGGGTGTCAGTGCCCGCGAACAGAGAGGGTGTCATCCATTTTTCGATCAGCAACCATCCACCTAGGTTTACTCCACGTAACTTTTCGATGTTCATACCTCTATTATACTAGCTGTGAACTAGTTAAGGACTATTTCAGGTCGAGGACAACGAGGTTTTCGATGTGCGGTGTACGTGGGAAGAAGTTGTATCCCTTGTGGGCTTTGATTTCGTACTTTTCAAGGAGCAGTGCGACGTCGCGGGCTTGAGTAACAGGGTTACATGACAAGTAAATGATGCGTTCTGGCGTCACGTCGAGTAGGCGTTCGACGACGCTTTTATCAAGTCCAGCACGTGGCGGGTCAACGATAATCGTTGCATCACCGGTAATGAAGTCGAGGGCTTTTTCGGCAGAGGCGTGGACGGCTTGGGCGTCCTTGATCTTGAGGCGATCAATGTTTTCTTTCATTTCGCGGACGGCACCTTCGTTGATTTCAACGAGAGTCAGTGCACCAGCGCCAATCGTCAGGCCAATCGTGCCAACACCGCTGTACAGGTCGACAGTTGGTTTGTCAGGATTAACAAATTCTTTCATGTCGTTGAGGGCTTGTTCGTAGACGGGTACGTTAATCTGGAAGAAGCTTTCGGTCGCGTAGGTAAATGACGTGCCGTTAATCTTGTCGTATAGCGGTACTTGGCCCCATTCTTGCAGGCGTTTGGTGATGACAGAGGCGGGACTTTTTGGGTTAGAGTAGATCAACTCAAAGCCACGGACGCCGAGGTTCTTGATGTCAACTTCGCGGATTGGGTTGAATGATTCAGCCTTAACGTATAGCTGCATTGAGATTTCGCCGCGTTGGTTGGCACGGATAAGGAGGGTCTTGAGTGAAAAGCCAGTCGCGTGGTGCGCACGAAGCAGGTCGCGCATAGCGATGGCGGCGTTGTTGATGTGGTTGGGTGCCAAACGGCTACCCTCGACAGGTACTTTGCCGCGTGAGCCACGGGTAAAGAAGGCGAGGTCAAGCTGTTCGGTTTCTTTGTCCCAGTACCAGCTAAATTCCATCTTGTTACGGTATTCGTACGACTTGTTATCCGTAAATACGGTAACTTCATTAGGAAGTGTGACGTCGTGCATCGTGAAGGCTTCGGTGATAAGGTCGGCTTTGTATTGCTGTTCACTACGGAAGTTCATAATTTGCCAAGGGCTAGTAGAGATGTAGCTACCTGGATCGTAGGCAGCGATACGGTCTTTTGACTCCTCAATCACAGTGGTGACGTAGCCTTCGGCTAATCGAGATTTCTTTTTAGTGAGCTGTACTTCGACAGTTTCACCAGGTAATCCACCCCATACAAATAATTTGCGGCCATCATCCATGGTCGCAATAGTTTGGCCGCCGCCGACAATCTTTTCAAGTTTGACGGTGACGATTGGAAGTTCTTGATTCCTCATATACTTATACCAGTATAGCAAAGATGCGTCAGATATTGAAATATTCGCTAAAAAATGTTATTATATTACTTGTGCAAACCGCACAAAGGCCGTTGTATTGGGGTGGCATTATGCTTGAAAACATTGTGGCAAGAGTAACTGTTGGACACCGAGCAGGGAAGAAATTTCCCAAGAAGGTGGATAAGAAGTACAAGCCGCCGTATCGGCGAACTGGACTGGTTGCTAGTCATCAGGTCCTGATCAACGATCCTCACAAGGATCCGGAGGCTGCCGACCGCGAGCTGCGTCTGCGCCGCGAATTCGACAGCATCGTCTTTGGATGGCCCTGGCCTTTCGACAAAGACGGATCGCTACGACGGGACGTGCACTTCGTGGCTACGGTCATCGAAGCACCGGCCCAACTGGCCCTGGCTGACTCGCCTCACGGCGCGCAGTAGTTGCGGTAACGCGACAAGGGGTGTACTGATCTTCGGACCAGTGCACCCCAATTTAATTTCGAGACTTTTTTTCGATGAACGAATCCCGACCATTAACGATATAATCAGGTAGACATGAAACGACTTTCACATTATTCTCAATATTTCCTTCGCAGCCCTGACTTTATTAAGGAACTATTAGGTCACACTAATATCAAACCAAAAGACACTGTTTATGACATCGGTGCTGGTAGTGGTTCGATTTCGGCAGTCCTCGCTGAGCGTGTGTACGAAGTTGTGGCGATTGAGTATGAACCGCGCATGGCGGACAAGCTGCGCGATAACATGGCACCGTATCACAACGTGACCGTTCGTGAAGGCGACTTCTTGGAAATGCCATTACCAAAGGGCGACTACAAAGTCTTCGCAAACATTCCCTTCCACCTAAGTTCGCCGATCGTCCACAAACTGACCGAAGCGGAAAATCCACCTTCGGCAACGTACCTGATTGTCCAAAAGCAATTTGCGCATAAATTACTACCAAACTCTGACCGATTTACTGGCCAGCTGGGGATGATGATTGGGCCAACTTTCGGTGTTAGGATCCGTCGTCCGCTCAAACGCACTGACTACTTCCCACACCCGAATGTTGACACCTCGTTAATCGAAATCAAGAAACGCGATGAACCGTTCATCCCACTGGAAAAGATGGCTGAATACCGCGCCTTTATCGAAGGTTGTTTCTCGGACCCGAAGATCTTTAAGAAGACCCCACGACGCGAGATGGGACTGGCTGATGACATCAAGCCGTCGGAGATGAAACTGCACCAATGGGTTGAACTATTTAATCTGTACGAGCCGAAGCCTGAACCAAAGCCACAGCCAAAACAGCAACTGAAACGAAACTTCAAACGCTACTACAAAAAATAATCATGAAATAGCCGCGCTCGGAATGAACGCGGCTTTTCACCCTCAAAGGGATGTAGAACGTTGACGCTCCGCTGGGATGTGTATGGGTTCGATGGTCAGCTGTTCCCAGTAGATGTGGTCGTTGTGGGACTCTTTCCATTCATGCCCACGGTGCATCCGGAAGCTGTCACGAAATAGATCGCAGATGACGGCTCGAGCACGCACGACTGTGTGTGGATCGAGGCTTTCGAGCTGCTTAGTTACGGTAAGAGGGACATCGATATCGAGCTCTGTGCCATCTTGATGAGTGGCGTGATAGGGTGAACGCTCGTCCAAGCGTCCCACCTCCAATCATAATCGAGGGTAAAATGTACGATGTGTACCTACTTATTATTTCAACAAATCCGTGCGATAGCAAATGAATAGGCGGGGTATACTGAAGGGACTATGAAGAATATATTTAGCGGATCAGTCGTCGTTGTGACGGGCGGTGCCTCGGGCATCGGCAAAGAAATTGTAAAGCAACTGGCGCCAACTGGTGCGCAGCTCGTTATTGTTGGTCGGACTAAAAAGTCGGGGCATGCGTTCATTAAAGAGCTAAAAGCAGATGGCTACGAGGCTGATTTTGAACATGTCGATATGACAGACACAAAAAAAGTCGAAAAGATGTTCAAGAACATTATCGCTACCTACGGCCGGATTGATTATATGATCAACAACGCCGGGATCTTTATGGGTGGAGAAATTCGTGATACAGAGCTAGATAACTGGTACAAGGTTATGAATAATAATATTTTTGCGACGATCAACGGCACGCATTTTGCGTACCAATACATGATTAAACAAGGCTATGGACACATTGTGAACGTTGCTTCGGCAGCAGGACTCATTCCTGTCCCAGCGATGGGTATCTACGGTGCAACGAAATATGCGATCGTCGGATTGACACACGAACTACGAAACGAAGCGAAAGCATTCGGTATTAAAGTCAGCGCCGTCTGCCCAACCATTATCGATACACCGTTATATGACACGGCTATTTATAACAAACTCGATAGCGCCAAAGCATTAAAGGGTCGCAAAGCGCTACAAACACCCGAAGCCGCCGCAAAGAAGATTATTCGTGGCATCAAGCGTAACAAGGCGACAGTCAACACGTCAGTGATGAACCACTTTATCTGGATCGTCTACCGGGTTGCCCCGTGGGCGTACAACATTGGTGCCCGTCGGGCATTGAAGGTGTATCGTTCAAAACTACGGACTGATTCGTAGTACGGCTACAAGGTAGTCAGAAATTTAAGAGGGCCGCCGAACATGTAGAATGTTCGGCGGCCCGTTTTAGTGGTTGCAGCCACGATCTGCCCTGCAACAATGGCGACCAATGTCGTCGCACTGTGTACAGCTGCAGCTGCAACTGACCATGCCTGCCATCAAGACTGTCTCGGACGAGAGAGTCGCGGTTAGGGATCTGTTCTCGCACACGATAATCACCACCTTCGAATATGCGCCTGAACACTCGAAGTATAAAACATTTTTATAAAATAGCAATACACGTAGATCATTCAAAAATTGGAAATGCCTGAAAAGCTGCGTATACTAACAAGGTACACAATTTAGCCAATTCACCCAAAGGAATACATCACATGGAACTTGCAAACGCTTTCTACATTATCGGAATTATCTGCATGAGCCTGATTACACTCATCCTCATTGCCCTCATCGCTGTTGCGATTGCGATTAAGGTAAAGATTACGCACATTCACAACCAACTCGAAGCGCGCATCCAGCCGCTAAAAGACTTTGCTGATACTGCTGCCAAAGTAGCGAAAAAAGCGAAAGACACGTTCACAAAATAACATTCTTGTTATATCGATAACTTATATCGGCGACCCGGATTTTCGAAAGAAGACCTGGGTCGTTTTGTTTTCGTGATTTAATAGACACATGGCTACACCTACTCGCACTTTTGCCCCGTCCTGGAAAGCGTACAAACTTTTTGTTGCAGCTATCCCGCTGAGTGCAATTGTCTTTGTGCTGGCGTTTGTATTTGCGCAGGGTCGAACGTTAGTGACTATCCTAGGTATATTGTTCGCCGGTCTTGCAGTTGCACTGGGCTATACAGGTGCGTACATCACGCGTTCGCGGGTGACGATTACTGACGGGAAATTAATCCACCGCAAAGCTACCGGCACTAAAACAATCGACCTGGGTACTGGATTCGAAGGATTATTGGTTAACTACGAAGACACGACTGGATTAGGTTTTGTGAACTCATCGGTAGCTCCGGTCTTATTCATGGCGAATCGCAAGACTGGCACGCGTATGCGTATCCACGGAGCCTACTACCAACTAGAGACACTTCGTGATATCGCCAAGCTGACAAAGTCACCTGACCTGACGAAGGCCGAAGCGCTACGAAAGGCGATGGTGACATACAAATGGGATAGTGCGAACGCAACCACGAAAGTACTATCGAAATCACATCCATTCTTTTTTCGCTGGGCCGAACGCTATCCCTGGCGATTCGCGGCTATCTGGGTGCCAATTGGCGTGATCGTATTTGCACTAGGTATCTTTATTGCATCTGCCATTATCAGCCCTAGTAGTATTCCCCCTGAAATCCGTCGATGGTATACTAACTAAGCAAACAATTAAACACGTATCCAGAGTGCAGCGAGAGATCTAGCTCTATGACCTGCCGGCAACCAATCGATGAATCTTTTTCGTCGGGAACGGTGCCCCTTCTAGCCCTCACGGGAAGATGAATGTTAACTCCTTTTCTTCTTGTGTTATGGCGCGGAAGATACGTATAAAGGAGCATTAATTATGTCAATTTATAAAACCGCCGAGAGCGTGTCCCCAAAGCACCCGGACAAAATCTGTGACCAAATATCGGATGCGATATTGGACGCGCATTTAGCCGAAGATCCGAATGCCCGCGTCGCAGTGGATGTGGCTGGTGGACATGGCAAAGTATTCGTGACGGGTGAAGTGACGTCAAAAGCTATTAACATTGATGTGCCGGCAATCGTTAAACGGTTGGCGGGTGACGTTGAATTAATCGAACATATCGCAGCGCAAAGTCCGGAGATCGCGCAGGGTGTGGATATTGGTGGTGCTGGTGATCAAGGCATCATGGTGGGCTATGCGACGAATGAAACGGTGGAACTATTGCCGCTGGAAGTAGTATTAGCGCGCAAACTGAACCAAACGTTATATGAGCGCTGGCCATTCGATGGCAAGACACAGGTGACAACAAAGGACGGAAAGATTGTTTCGATTGTAGCGAGCTTTCAACATGCGGCGCAGGTTGAATTAACTGACGCTGTCATTGAGTGGATTAAGAATGAGTCACTCGCAATTAGTGGCGAAGACGTGAAGCTGCATATTAACCCAGCTGGTGACTGGGAAGTCGGAGGCTTTGATGCTGACGCGGGACTGACTGGTCGCAAGCTAATCGTTGATAACTACGGCCCGCGTATTCCAATTGGCGGGGGAGCCTTCAGTGGCAAGGATCCAAGCAAGGTTGATCGATCGGCGGCATACGTGGCACGAAAGGTCGCGATTGATTATTTGAAATCACGCGGAGCAAAAGAAGTGTATGTTTATCTGGCGTATGCGATTGGGTATGATCAGCCGCTGGAAGCGACGGTGGTGATCGATGGGCAAGAAGAAGTCGTCACGGGATATGATTTGTCACCGAATGGGATTATAAGTCTATTGGATCTGAAGCGACCTATTTATGAGCAGACGGCACAATATGGACATTTTGGGTATGAGGGTTTCAAGTGGGAAGCTGACGTGCAGCTATAGTATGTTCTCTGCTGTATACTTAACTCATATATAAATTAGGAATAGATTAGTGGGTCATGAGAATGATAAAATCACTCCCTCCGAATAGCTTTAGTGAACTAGATAACGGTGCTCACGTTATTAATTTAATCGATACATTATTCAATGAGATATATCTTGTAGGAGGGGCAATAAGAGATGATATCTTACATAAGCCCACTAAAGACCTCGACTTTGCTGTACCTAATAGTGTTGAGGATACAGCTGCTATACTTTCTGCAGCCGGTTTCCCGGTAAGGGTCAACGCGACGGATTTTGGTACGATCGGAACAAATATTGGTGAATATGACGTACAGATAACTACATACAGGTCAGAGATTTACGAACCAGGCAGCCGAAAGCCTAGTATTGCTACCATTGTAGATATTGATAGCGATTTAGAGCGAAGAGATTTTACAATAAATGCCATGGCTTTATCTAGGGATGAATTTATTGATCCGTTCGGAGGCTATGACGACATAAACAGCAAACTAATACGTTCTGTTCGTGATCCTGTCAGTAAATTCAAGGAGGACCCACTACGGATTCTGCGCGCATACCGTCTTGTGTCAACACTTGGTTATGATATCGACACGAATACTCTAGAGGGAATTAAAAAAACCCTTAGTAACATCTCAATCATATCTAGTGAGAGGATTGGTGAAGAGCTAAAGAAGCTTATGAGGGGCGATTACTGGTCCGACGCCGTGTACGAGCTCGCGGAAATGGGCGTTTTAAATGAATGTCTCAGGAATTTTGAGATTGGATATAAAGTCGATGCAAGTAACGTAATAGCGATAATCGATCTGTATTCACAAAAAGATCTGAAAGAAATGGATGAAGCTCATCGGTGGGCGACATTTATATCTATATTAAATGATGCTGAAGTCGAAGCAGGTACTAGTACTGTAGATATATTGTCTACTGCAGAAAGTGTGGGGCTAAAAGCACTTCTGCCTAAATCACTAAGGACCACTATTCGTGACATAATTGATGAGTCCAACTCTAGCTTTCAGGGTACGAGTGGATCACAATCCAAGATAGATAAGCTATCTAGCCTCTATAATTATTTAAAGGAGTTAGGTAGTTATCGCGCACCTCAAATACAGGCAAAATTATTAACCGAAAAAGGCAAGGATGCATTTTATAATCGGCAGTACTCCCAGTCTCTTCGATACCTTAGCAAGGCCCTTGAATTAACAAACAAAGGCTACGACGACACGCTTAAAAGTGATGACGACGAAGTGAGACAAAGTCGTTTGAGGGCTATTAAGTCTTACTATATGGCACGGCTCAGTTATATTGTTGCTAGTCGTATACTTCAAGAGCGTCTTCACTCAAAATTTGCGACGAGCGAAGAGCTTCATATATATGCCGAGAAGTATTTAATCGTAAAAGAGAAAAGATTGAATTCTCACGACATTGATTTAGTGATTGATGAAGCAGTGGTCATCATTTATAAAGAAGATTTATACGATTCTACAATCGAACCTTTTGAAGAATTTATAAAAAAATCTACCTTAAAGATATCTAAAGCACGGGCCGAATTTCATGAGCGGAGTTATTTGCGAAAGCAGCTTAAAGAAAAAAATATAAGCCCAACAGATAGGATGAAAATTTTTCTCAAGCTGTCTCATATAGCTGAGGTGCAAAGTGAAGGTGGTAAGCTGGGGCTAGATTATTATGAGCCTTATGTTGATTATTTATTCAATAGGACACTATCGGCTGAAAATCTTGAAGATTTTTGGGAACTATACGACGAGCTTAGCGGACCAACCGGTGATTATGTGAATTTAACCAAAGAGCAGGGCAAAGAATGGTTCGGTCGTAAAAGGGCGCTATTAAATTCTGCAGCATCGTTAATTTATGGCTTATCATTAACCCAGCATCTGAGGGATAAGATATATATATCAAAACAGATTGTAGCTGATTATCATAGTGCTGGTAGGGCTTACGAAAAGAACGAACGAAGGTTTAACGTATTTTATGAATGGTTCATATTTCTCGACTGGATGAGGGATAAGACGGGTACTTATGAAGATATAAATGCAATCGTTGAACAAATAAAGTCTTATGAAAGCTTTGGATATATTGATGTGGACGAAGAGTTTTTTGTTAAAAACTTAAAAGAAATAGCGAATATTAGGGACAGATTTATAGAAATTTATATCTTATTTGTTGGATTGCTGAAATCAGACAGCGATAAAGAATTTCCACCCAATGCGTCTGAAGAAATACGTGCACTTAATGTTCTATACAATAAAGCAATGCTTGGAGAATCAGAGGTCTTTCTGTTGCTAAAAAATTATATCTTAATGGACGCGGACGCGTCTATAACCGCATCGCAGATGGCAATCGAGGATATGGCCGTAGTCAAAGAAAATGAAAGTATTATAGATGAGTTAATCCGCAAGGGCGAAAGTACTACGACAGAATTCAAAGCAAGCTGGAAATATGATGTGAAACGAAGTGATAGTGGTGGGGGTATTTCGGGAAATAAAGATATTACAGAAGACATAATAAAAACGATTTCTGCATTTATGAACACAGAAGGAGGAACAATACTTGTTGGAATAAATGACGATACATCTGTTTGTGGTTTGGAGGAGACGGATTTTAAGCTATACACAAAAGGAAATGTTAGCCAAAAAATTGATACTATCAAAAAAGAAATCGACAACCTTTTCAAGGAGCGAATTGGACAGGATATGCAAAGTTTCAAAAAAGTAACTCCAGAAATGTATAAGGGCAAAACTATACTTGTTATTGAAGTAAAAAAGTCACAACAACCGGTATTTTGTAATGAAGCCTTTTATTCAAGAGGTGAAGCGGGCTCCATACCTCTAAATCATAGAGAGTTTACAAACTATCTCGCGCAGCACTTTGTGTAAAGGTCTTTCGGTGGTTCTACTTAACGTGAGTGAGTGAGTGTTTGTGCTTTTTATCTGTAGTATGATTGATGTATGTCTTTGGATATCATTATTCATCTCATTGCCGACGCCTTCGTCATCCCAGTGATACTTGTAGGAGCCTTCGTCCTCCTCTTCAAAATACCCAAAGGTGGCCGCTTCGAAGCCTATTCTCGCATCCTGATGGCCGGCCTCACCTCGTACCTGATTGCCAAGTTTATCGCTTCGGTGTATCAACCCTCATTCGAACGACCATTCGAGATCTTAGGCGTTGAACCTGGTGCACTCTACCTCAATAACCCAGGCTTCCCATCAGATCACGCCCTGTTCGTAACAGCGATTACCGCTGCTGTTTGGTTCGAAACCAAGATGAAGAAGACCAGCATTTTACTAGCGTCGCTGGTTGTCTTGATTTGTATCGGCCGCGTCCTGGCATTGGTTCATACACCACTTGATGTTATCGCAGGGGTTGTCATCGGTCTGGTAGGTGCGGTATGGTATCTACATAAAGTACCGGTGGAGAAAACGGAGTAGTCATGGCCCAAGTTATTATCGAAGATCCAGTCGCGTTACAACGAACTTACCTTGCCTGGGGACGAACCATCGCACTTGGTGCGGTTCTTGGTCTTATCTTTTGGTTAGTTACTGTCCTGATTGGGACGTATGCCATCGAACCATTTACTTGCCGTAACCTCGCCGCTGCGCAGATGTGTACGGATGCGATCCCATTAGCCGGCAAGATCACGACTATTCTGGTTGCGGCCCTGGCTGTCGTTGCGATGGTCCGAATGCGGATTGCTCGCCCAATTATCATCGCGATTGCCACTGCGGCTATCCTTTGGGACCTAGCGTCTTGGACACAAGGGTTGTTCTGGGTAGAGGCGATCCTGTGGAGCGTCCTGCTATACGCGCTTTGTTTTGCACTATTTGCTTGGATTAGTCGTTACATCACCCTGTGGGTCACGATTGTCATTAGCCTGTTGATCGTGCTGATAATCCGTATCGCCCTCGCACTCTAATCTGTCTGTAGAAGTATTCATACCGCTTTTGCTATACTAGTAGCATGAATGAAGTCTTGTTGGTGATCCTAGTAGTAATTGTTGTAGCTCTTGGTATTGCGTTGTTTGTGATTGCGCACCGATTGCAGTCCCTAAAACCGAATAGTAGTGGTGTCGATATGTTGAAATCCGACGTTACAGAACTAAATCGCACGATTGCGAATTTGCAAACATCCCTAAGTGATCGCCTAGAACGTAACGCCACGAATATGCAGGGTGCGATGCAGCGACAGCTGACGGAAAGTGGCAAGCTGGTCAGTGACGTGACGCAGCGCCTCGCGAAACTCGATGAAACCAACCGCCGTGTCATCGATGTGGCTGATGAATTAAAGACACTCCAGAATGTCCTACAAAACCCAAAGCAGCGTGGAGTCTTCGGGGAGTACTTACTCGAATCTGTATTGGGAAATATCCTGCCGACCAAGAATTATCAAATGCAGTACAAATTTAACGATGGCAACATCGCTGACGCCGTCGTGTTCCTGGACAAAGGATTGGTCCTACCGATCGACAGCAAGTTTAGCCTGGAAAACTATAACCGTATGGTGTCAGCACCGACCAAACCGGAACGCGAAGAACTCCTGAAGAAAGTTCGCACGGACCTCAAAGGTCGCATCGATGAAACCAGCAAGTACATCAAGCCAGCCGAAAAGACGATGGACTTTGCCTTTATGTTCATCCCAAGTGAATCGCTATATTATGACCTGCTGATTGGTGATGTGGGAACAGGCTCATCCGCTCGTGACTTGATCGAGTATGCTTTCCGTGAAAAACAAGTCATCATTGTCAGCCCAACCAGCTTCATGGCATACCTCCAGACCGTTCTACAAGGTCTACGTAGCCTCCAGATCGAAGAGCAGGCAAAAGATATACAAATCCAGGTCGGCAAGCTGGGGCGTCATATATCGGCCTTTGATAGCTTTATGAGTAAGCTTGGTAATTCGCTGGGAACAACCGTGAATCACTACAACAATGCCCACAAAGAACTTGGCAAAATTGACACTGACGTAACGAAAATTGCTGGGAACAACAAAAGCATCGAACCACTCCTGGTCGACAAGCCACAAACCGACGAATAGGCCTGCATAGTCGATAATGCCGCTTGTGGTTACTGGCTGATTCTTTTACACTGAATATAATTTTGTCGAGGAAATACCCTTCGTGTTTCCTCCAAAATGGAGGTGACAGGAGACTGAAAAGTTGGGAATCACGTGTCACAGGTTGAAGCAATCCGCACGAATCGCACGAACGAATTGGTCGAACTGCAACAGGAAGTTGCTGCAGCAATTGACCGCCTGAAGCTCGCAAGAGTCGGACGACCCGAAGTTGCCACGCCACGCCCGCAGTATTGGGATGGGAGTGGCCGCACCAACATCAACAGCTTGGGTGGCATCATGAAGCCCTTGCATCACGTCTGGAAAGTCGGACGGGTTGATGATCTGGATGTCTACATCTACGAGCTGATTGATTGGGATGTCTTTAACGCCGATCGATTGGCGCTGGACTTCATCAAGATGGATATCGGTGAGTACGAACTGGCCGTGTCAAATCCAGCAGTGTCGATGGATCGTTACCAAGGGCACTTTGTTGCCAGTGTGCCCGAACGTAAGTTCGCGCAGATCGACTGGGAGCTGGACACAATCCGCGGTGTCAGTCAGCTACTGCGCACGTTTTACCAACCAGCGGACATCGCGGCGCGCATTGCCCGATGAACCGTCGCCTGAACCAGCCCGCTACTATGAACGTAGCGGGCTTTTCAATTTTTGATTCCGCCTATGATTTATACAATCAGCTTATGATGCTATAACTTAGTTATTCTAGTAATCCGTCGTCACCGATGGGGTGAACGATACACTTTGACAAGAGGAGAAGGATGTTTACGCATTCCGACAGCTACAACGTCCACGCCAAGATCCGGTACGACATCACCGAGCTGATGCAGCAAAAGTTTGTCGCTGAGTTCGGCGCGTACTTGTACTCGTTCTACGAACGCCGTAATCACGACCCAAAAAAGTCGTGCTTCGTCTGGTTCGCAGAACAAGGCGGATACAGCAAGATTGTTAGTGGTCGCGATCCGATCAACGAGATGTTCACGCTGCTACGCGAGGCCGAACAGATCTTTGGATCGATTGACGATTTTCGTCTTTCGCTGCAGATATATCTGATCGGCGCTTACCGCGACGAGGCGGAAGTCCAGTGGCTCCATGTGAACATCATGGAGTGGGTCGACGGCAAGATGACTGGCCTAGAGGAGCTTTTGACGTTCGAACTCGATCCTTACGAAGGATATCGAGACTAAGTACGATCCAAACCGACAAGAGAAAGAAGGTGAAAGGCGATGCCTTTTGCAATTGATGAAACGAAGTCCGTCGTTGTTGTGCTCGATAGTTCGGGCGAAGGGCTGGTAGGGTTCCGGCTCGAAGACGGGTTGGTCCTGTATGCAGAAAGTGGCACGAGTCCAACGGGACAACTGGTCTTTCCGATCGATCTACTGCCTGTTGCCAAGCAGGGTGAGATACGTGAGGACCTCGAGGCAAAGCTGACGGTGGATGATCGACTGGATCTAGACTCGGCGATGGAGACCTGCTGGTCGCAGCACATTGACACGTACGTCACACAGGACAACCTGCATTACGACAGTAAGGCTGGAGGGTGGCGTGTAAACATCGGCGAATCCGTCCCGTCCCTGACGGTTTTCTCGGGACAGGCAGGTCGACGCTGGGAAGAGGGCGTCACGACAATCCGCTTCGACTCTCCCATCAAAGAAGTGTTCTTGACGACGCGCGCAGCGCTCGCCGAGGTATAGCCTTCGAATCCGCACGAGACATCAAGTTCTGCGTTGATTCGGGGGCTTTTTGTTACTCAAAAATTAAGACAAAAAAATACCCCGCTTGGTCAAAGGCGGGGTATTTAGATATCGAGTAGAAACTACTTGATTGTTGTAACAGCACGTCCACGAAGTACGTCGTAAAGGACGAATCCGAGAACACCACCAATAACTGGTGCAAGTGCGTATACAGCAAATGGCCAGATTGATTCCCAGCTGTATGCGTGCAGTGCAACTGCAAGCGCTGGGTTGATGATCGCTGTTCCACCAACGTAGCTTGCAGCGCTGACGGCAATCATCAAAGCGATGAAAATACCGAAACCAGCTGTAAACGCAGCAGCAACACGGTCTTGAAGTTCACGAGTTGCGTTAGCAATCGCGAAGGCAAGCACGGCTGTACCGGTTAGTTCAGCAAAGAATAGGAACCATTCTTTACCAGCGAGTGTTGTGATGTCAGTCGCAGCGAACAAAGCAGGAGCTGCTTGTCCGTATGCTTGAGCTTGCTCACTGACGGGAGCGGCGCCGCCTAGGAACGCATTGAGTACGATGTACGCAAGTGCTGCACCAAGGACTTGGGCGATTACGTATCCGATTGCTCGTAGCCAACCGATGCGGCGAGTTACGAGGGCACCGATAGTGACCGCTGGGTTAACGTGTGACCCAGAGATTGCGCCAAGCATCAATACGATACCTGCGAATGCAAAGAGTACAAAAATTGGCTGTCCTTGACCGGCGATGACCACGCCTGCGAGAAGGAACGTTCCAATAAGTTCAGCGGCTAATGCGCGCCAAAGCGTTACTGAACGTACTGATTGTTGGATGTGTCCAGCAAATGTGTTTGTCGTTGCGGCAACAGGAGCTGTCGTAACGGTCGTTTTAACTGCAGTAGTTTTACGTACTGTTGTTTTATTATTTGTCGAAGTCTTCTTCGTAGCCATTGTATGTTTCCCTCCTTATAGTCAACATGGTAACAGTATAGCATAAACGTAAAGTCATTTGACTGGTGTTATAATGGGGGTATATGGCACTATTTGTACGACAAGATGAGAACCGAACCGAACTACAGCAACGATTAGCAACTGAATTGCAGGAGCGCGCCAAGCTGAAGGCAAAGCAAGCAGAGCAGCCAGATGGCGTTGAGGATTCGCAGTTTATTAAAGGAAGTAAACAGACAACTGGCTTGGCTTGGTTGTGGGCACTGGTTGCGGTTTTGGCCGTCGGAACGCTCCTATTTTTGATGATAAAAGCGAACGCGTAACTGACTTACGATGCGACGTCCTATAGGGTATAATAATTACTAGTTATGCCTAGCCACGATATTGATGCTGTTCGTCTGGAACTGTTGGAGCGAGTAAAAGTAAGCGAGACACCTCGTGATATATTGCGTGCGCCTGAATTTAAAGATCTTTATAGTGCAATCGGCAGCCTGAGTCCTGAAGAAAAGGGCCCGTATGGCAAATCTATTAATGAGTTGAAGCAAGCTATCGAAGCAGCTGTCGACGAACGCGTTGCAATCCTAGAGAGTGGCGAGGTTGTTGCTCTCGATGTCACGGCACCCTGGGACGCTAACAGCACTCGCCCTGAATTTTTGCCAACCGACGAAGGCTCGCAGCACCCACTGACTAAAGAGATGGATAATGTGATTGATATCTTTACGCGTATGGGCTTTGAAGCAGTCGAATCGCGTCAGATCGACGATGACTTCCATATGTTCGGATCTTTGAACTTCCCTGAAAACCACCCAGCACGTGATGGCTACGATACGTTCCGTACCGAAGAAGGTTTCATTCCCCCTGCGCACACCAGTACGATGCAAAACCGCATTTTGGTTGCAGGCAAAGAACGACTGGAAGCTGGTGGTCAGATCGCCGCGATTAGCTACGGTCGTGTTTTCCGTAACGAAGACGTCGATGCAACCCACGAACACACGTTCCACCAATCTGAGGGTGTCTTCGTTAGTAAAGACGCAACGCTTGGCCAAATGCTTGGGACGCTGCGTAATTTCTTTGAAGTCTATTATGGTCAAAGCCTTCGTATTAAAACCCAACCGGCCTATTTCCCATTCGTCGAACCGGGCCTTGAATTTATGATTGAAAAACCAGCCGTGTTGGGTGGTAAAGACGGTGAATGGCTTGAGATGCTCGGTTGTGGCATGGTCCACCCGAACGTTCTGGAAGCGGCTGGCATCGATTCGAAAAAATACCGTGGCTTTGCCTGGGGCATGGGTGTTGAACGCCTAGTGATGTTGAAATACGGTATCGAAGACCTGCGTCACTTTGAATCCGCAAAACTTAATTTCCTAAGGAAGTTCGCATGATCATTTCCGTAAACTGGCTAAAAAAATTCACTGACATCGACGTCTCGATCGAAGCGCTGACCGAACTGATTGGTGCACGCTTAGTTGAGATTGAAAGTGTCGAAGACCTTGGGGCAAAATACAAAGATGTCATTGTCGTCAAAGTTGTCGAATGTTCACCAGTCCCAGATTCTGACCACCTGAACCTGACGAAAATTGATGATGGCGGCCGCGCCCAAAATATTGACCGCGATGAAAACGGACTGGTCCAAGTTGTCTGTGGCGCACCGAATGTCCATGCTGGAATGCTGGCTGCTTGGTTGCCACCCGAATCGACCGTGCCTGAATCATTCAACGACGCTGAGCCATTCGTCCTCGGTGCGCGCAAACTCCGTGGCTACATGAGCAATGGTATGCTCGCCAGTGCCAAAGAACTTGATTTGTACGAAGACCACAGTGGTATTATCGAAATCGACAAAGAGGCTGAACCTGGCACTAATTTTGCCGAACTGTATGAACTCAACGATTACTTACTCGATATTGAAAACAAATCCTTAACCCACCGACCTGATGCCTTTGGTATTGTTGGCTTTGCTCGCGAAATCGCTGGTATTCAAGGTAAAGAATTCCGAACACCGGAATGGCTGCAAGATTTAAACCCAGTATTCGGGTCTGATGTGTCTGCGCCTGTTGACACACCGACCGTCTCGATTGACGATGCAACACTGTCTGATCGTTTCCAGGTTGTTGTCCTCGGCAACATTAACGAAGCCGCACAATCGCCACTTGAAATTCAAACGTACTTAGCGCGTAGTGGTGTTCGCCCAATCAGCGCTATCGTTGATGTGACGAACTACATGATGCTGCTGGCCGGTCGTCCTTTACACGCCTATGATTACGACAAAGTACTGGCTGTTGGAAATGGCGTCGCTGATATTCACGTTCGTTCAGGACGGGCCGGTGAAACATTGGCGTTACTAGATGGCAAAGTCCTTCAAATTAGCGAAGATGACATTATTGTTGCGGCTGGTGAAACGGCTATCGGTTTGGCGGGTGCAATGGGTGGCGCGAATACCGAAGTTGATTCGACGACAACCCGCATTATGCTCGAAGCTGCCACATTCAACCTGTATAAACTTCGTGCGGTCCAAATGCGCCACGGTATATTTACCGAAGCGATTACACGTTTAACCAAGGGCTTGCCTGGTGCACTCGGTGCGCCGGTACTGGTTGAAGCTGCCAAAATGATGGGGCAATTTGCTGGCGCGCAGGCAATCAGCGCTATCGCCGATGCCTATCCTGGTCAACACCAGCCAATCGTTGTGATGTTGCACGAATCAAAAGTGAACGCGACACTAGGGACACAATTTAGTGCCGTCGATGTCAAGGAAATCCTCGAAAACGTCGAATTTACCGTCATGGTAGAAGATGGTGATATCTCTGTGACTGTTCCGTACTGGCGCAATGATATTCATATCGCTGAAGATATCATCGAAGAAGTTGGCCGTTTGACTGGCTTTGACTCGATTAACCCGGCTTTACCATCACGTGATTTCACGGCGGTACGACCAGCACCGTTCGACCTACTGCGAACGAAGCTCCGCTCAATCCTGGTTCGTGCCGGTGCGAATGAAGTGTTAACGTATAACTTTATCCACGGTGATGTCATGCGAAAAGCTGGCCAAGACCCAGAGACGGCCTACCGCCTCACAAACAGTATTAGTCCTGATTTGCAGTATTACCGTCAAAGCATTACGCCAAGCCTTCTTTCAAATGTCTTCCAAAACAGCAAAGCTGGCTACGACCACTTCGCGATCTTCGAACTCAACAAGTTCCATACCAAGATCCATGGACTGACTGACGAGAACGTGCCAAAAGAACTAGATGGCCTTGCCTTCGTTGTTTCGACCAGCAAAAAGGCGAAAAGTGCTGCCTACTACGAAGCAAAACAATACCTGGAATATATCGCCCGCGAACTGGGACTTGAGTTCACCTACGAGCCACTTGAAGAAGCCAACTATCCGGTGACCCAACCATACGAACCAAAGCGCAGTGCTCGCGTATGGGATGCGAAAACCCACGAGCGCATTGGGGTGATCGGTGAATTTAAACGCTCAGTTCAAAAAGGCTTCAAGTTATCTGATAACGTGGCTGGATTTGAAATCGCTCCACAGGCATTGTTGAAACTGACGATGAATCAAGAGAATAGCTACGAACCGCTCAGCAAATACCCGGGCTCAAACCGCGATATATGTTTCCAGGTTGCGAGTGATGTGCCATACGCCCAGGTCTACGAAGCGGCGAAGCAAGCCCTGACCGACTCAGCGCTACGCATTACGATTGCGCCACTTGATATCTACCAGCCGGAATCGGGCGAGACGAAGAACATCACGCTGCGTGTTACCCTCGGGTCATACGACAGGACGTTAACAGGTGAAGAAGTAACTACTATAATGGCCGAAGTGACTGAAAAAGTGACCGCAGCAACAAATGGAAAGGTTGTATAACATGTCAGCAACAAGAGGACAACAAATTGGAATTTGGATCATCGCAATTGTGATGACCGTGGGAACGATTGGCTCATTCGCAATTTTGATTTTGCAAAATGATAATCAAGCAGCAGATTCAGCAACATCTGAGGCTGACTACGCCAAGCAGCTTGAGGAATATACAAAGCAACAAGAAGAGGCGAGTAAAGCTAACGCTGCTAATTCAGAAGCATTGCCAGGCTACAGTGCCGAAGCATTCGATGCCGCTGGCGTCACGTCATTAAAGGCTGAAATCGTAGTCGCCGGTACCGGTGACGAAGTAAAAGGAACTGACTCTATTAACGCGAGTTACTTTGGTTGGTTAAATGACGGCACAATCTTTGACAGTTCAAAGAAAAAGGGTGTCGATGACGCACCGGTTTCATTCTCGCTAGCCGGTGTTATTAAAGGTTGGACAAATGGCCTAACTGGTCAACGAGTAGGTAGCGTTATTAAACTAACGATCCCAGCCGATCAAGCATATGGCGAAACTGCCTCTGGCATCATCCCAGCTAATGCACCGCTGCAATTCATCGTTAAGATTAATTCAATCGAAGCGGCAACTGCCCAATAGTTCACTCGAATACCGTCTATTAGCGTACAAGCGTATGCTATACTTAATATAGTAATAAGGAGCAATATGAACGATTCAGTTAAAGAAGTAGTCATGATTGGTGCCGGCCCAAGTTCGCTTGCTGCTGCCATCTATACCACCCGCGAAGATATCGATACGACACTGTATGAAAAGAGTGCCATCGGAGGCCTGGCGGCTATTACTGATATCGTTGATAACTACCCAGGATTTCCCGAGGGTATCGAGGGTCTGACATTGGCCGGCCACCTGAAAAAACAAGCCGAACGTTTTGGCGCACACGTCGAGTACGGCGATGTAACTGAACTACGCGACGAAGGCAAACTCAAAGTTATCACTGTTGACGGCGCTGAAGTAAAAGCCAAGGCGGTCTTGATTGCCACCGGCAGTGACTACAAGAAAATCGGTGTTCCTGGTGAAGCCGAATTCTACGGCCGTGGCGTGCACTACTGTGCAACTTGTGACGGCGCATTTTACCGTGACAAAAAACTGGTTGTTATCGGCGGTGGTAACTCTGGGTTCCAGGAAGCGCTTTTCCTGACTCGTTACGCCTCGCACATTGACCTACTGGTTCGCAGTACGGTTAGTGCCAGCGAAGTCTTGCAGCACGATATGCAAAAGTTTGTCGACGAAGGTAAAGTAACGATTCACTTGCAGACAACCACCGAAGAAATCATCGCAACTGATGGTCGTGTCAGTGCAGTAAATGCTATCAAGGCAAACGAACCGATTACGATTGATACTAATGGTGTCTTCGTCTTTGTTGGATTACTTCCGAATACTCAGTTCCTTGAAGGTAGCGGGATTGAACTCGACGAACGCGGACTGATCAAAACGAATATGCACCTGGAAACAAATATTACTGGCGTCTTTGCTAGTGGTGATGTTCGCAGTGGCGCAACGATGCAAATCGCCAGCGCTGTTGGCGAGGGTGCGTCGGCGGCACTTTCAATCCGTGAATTCCTGACTGAATACAACCGCGAAGCTACTGCCTAAGTAGCTCGCAGATAGAAATCGCCTCGTTGCATTACGAGGCGATTTTTTCTTTGTAGAATGTTTCGAGTTGGCTGATAATTTTTTTGTCGATGGTTTCGAGGGCGATTTCCCTTGTACCAAATAATACGCCGGTGTAGGCAAAGTTGTGCGATCCGGTAATTGCGACCTTGTGACCGTCTGGCATCGTGAATATTATAAACTTAGCATGTAGATATGCATCGCGGGTATATAGTGTCTTGAAACCGCTCTGGAACATGCTAAGACGAATCATCGAACCATTTAGTAGGTCCGCATTTTCGGGGCGGTTAAAATACAGACGGACATTCTTTTTCTTAAAGATACGCGCGAGCTTACCGGTTGGGCAATACTGCGAAACAAACAAAATATCGGTCGCTTCTTTGGCGAGTTCTAAGGCTCGGCGGTAAATAATCGAGTGGGCAATAATGCCACCATCAAATAGTACTGAATGACCACTTAATTCATAGGAGACACTGGGGTAGTTGGTGGTGGTGCGTTCAGCTTTACGGATGCGTTCTTGTTCGTGGGCCAAACGATCGGCCAAACGGTAATCCTTGACGCGGAACATGTAGTCGGCGTTCTCGGCGACACCTGCTTGGTACATATTGACCCCGCCAAATGTAAACGAGACGTCATCGATAACGCACCATTTCGTGTGTGTGCGACCGTTAAGTAGTGTTGTACGGGCACGTCCCAGCCATAGAAACTTCACGCCGGCCGCGCGCAGGTTCTTGACCATTGTATTCACCTCTTTGACACCCGGGCTATAGTAGCGCAGCGGCAGGAAGCCTCCACTGACTTCGCCGTACGTAAAGACGTCGGCAGTGACGGTAACCGACACGCCGCGCTGCGCAGCTTTCATCAATTCTTCAATTAATTCGTGGGTTGCTGGGTGGTCGGCAATCACCATAGAAATAAGAAAGACACGCTTTTTGGCCTTTTTAACAAGCTTGGTTGCTTGCTCGACATAGTCAGTCGGCAAGACGAGTTTCATATTCATCTCGTACGATTATATAACTGTCTGGGTGTTTATGGTGTAATTAGGGTAAAAACTGATAAAATAACAGTAATAGAACAAAGGAGAATACATGGCCGACTTTAATAAGATCCTCACACCTGGCGATACTGACAACGGACTCGCGAACGTTGTGATTGAAATTCCAACTGGCAGCAGCCACAAAATTGAATGGAACCGTGACGTTGCGGCTTTCCAGCTCGACCGCGTTGACCCAGCAATTTTTGCTAAACCTACTAACTACGGATTCATTCCGCAGACACTTGACGAAGACGGTGATGAACTTGACGCGCTTGTTATCACGGCCGAGCCGCTACCTACAGGTATTTTCCTCGAAGCCAAAATCATTGGTGTTATGAAATTCGAAGACGACGGTGAAGTAGACGACAAGATCGTCTTCGTCCCAGCTGACGAACGTAACAGCGGTAACGCCATCAACTCACTTGAAGACCTGCCAAAGCAACTGCTGAACCAAATTGAATTCCACTTTAATCACTATAAGGACCTCAAAAAAGCCGGCACGACTATCGTGAAGGGTTGGGGTGACGTTGCAGAAGCAAAAACTATCATCCACCAAGCTATCGAACGCTGGAACGTTAAATAGTTCAATGTTAAACGACGACCAGGTACTTGCTGCGCAGGCGCTGGTCGTCGATGTCTTTAAGGGATTCCGAAGCCAACTGCTGTTAGTCCTTGGAAACATTGAGCATACTCGTAAAGCTGATAACTCGCCTGTCACGATTTGGGACGTTGCAGTCGAAGAAGCCTTGAAGCTTCGACTGAACGCCCTCTTTCCTGATTGGGGATTCCATGGTGAAGAAACGGGTACATCGGGGAGTCGTGAAACATACTGGCTGGTTGACCCGATTGACGGGACATCGAGCTTCATCCGTGGGTTACCATTTTCAACCAACATGGCAGCATTGGTGCACGACGGCGTTGTTGTTGCGGCAGTAATTTATGACTTCGTGAATGATGTGTTGTACACTGCCGTTAAAGGTAAGGGCGCGTTTAAAAATGGCGAACAAATCCACATCAACACTACCCGCCAAGCGGGGAACTTATTTGCTTATTCACTGACACGCACGAAGTTTGGATTGATTCAGGAAGCGATGGATGAATTACGAATTAGAGCACTTCTACCAGTTGGTGCTGCCGGACACAGTTATGTTACATTGGCCGAGGGCAAGATTGATGGTGTGATTGTGTTGAATGCCGGCAACGGACTACACGACAATGCACCAGGCGTGTTGATCGCTGAAGAAGCTGGTGCGAAATTATTGCCCTACGACGACAAACAAGGCGTCGAACGCAGCCAATTTATTCTTGGATCACCAGTTTTGGTTGATCTGATCGAGACTAGCGGACTTATTTAGTCTTCGGATAAATACGCTCGTATTTACTGCGTAATCATGGCGACAATGGCATGGTCGCCGTCTTCGTCGCGGTTGCCTTTTAGGAATTCGCTATAGGAATAGTAATCGACATCACTCGTTGTTTCGGCTGTGTTGTCGACGATATTTGTAATCGGAACGCCAGCTGAGGCGAATTGCTGATGAGTCGCTTCTTTCATGCCTATATTATCGAGGGCCCAGATTTTGTATTCGCTTTTTCCAGCAGCGGGTGTCAGCCGAATTTCTAGTTTGTGTGGATTGCTGCCATAGCGGTGGGATAAATGCATGATAATCTTGTGCGCGCCACCTTGTTCCAGGTTGTGACGACCCAGGTGGGCGAGTGCCAAGACATGATGTTCTGGGTCGTATATGGTCGCGCCTACACAATCAGCTACGGGTAAAAAGAGCGCGTGGTTGGGCTGCGTCGTAATAATAGCATCCGCAACGATGCCGTTATCGTCGGCCATACCCAGTCCTTGATCGATATGGTCAATTTCGCGGTAGATGCAAAAATCATGCTTGTCGAAAGTTGGCTGGAGGCGCGTTGTTTGATTAATTGACATGCCGTGCGCAGCCAAGAAAGTTGTGCGATTAGTGATAACCGCTGGATCCAGCATGTTTTGGCGATTGTACATGCTGCCGTCAGCAACGGTAGAAATGACAATCGTCACGCGCATTACTTGGACTTCTTTTGTAATGTTTTTTGGCGGATGATGGCCGCAGCGTGACTAATGCCACCAATTACCCCAAGCTGGCGTAAGTGGGCGCGTAACTTATTACGAGCGTGTGTTGTCGTAACGAGTTCAACCCAGGCTTGTTTTGGGGCATTTGTTTTACGGGTCATGACTTCAACGATGTCGCCGTTATGGAGAGGTTTGTCGAATGGTTGGATGGCACCGTTAACGCGGAATCCGTAGGCGTGTTTGCCAATATCACTGTGTACTAGGTAGGCAAAGTCGAGCGGAAGTGCACCTTCAGGAAGATTGTAGATATCGCCTTTCGGGGAATAGACAAAGATGCGGTCACCGAACAGGTCGACGTTTAATTGGTCACTAGTGATATCTTCACCGCTACGAAGCTTGGTCGCAATTTCTTGCAACTGGGTGATCCACTGCATATGGGTCGGCAGGACAGCGCTCTTTTTGTTGCGGGTGTAATCTTTGGAATTCTTTTGGTCGTGGTAATGGAAGCTGGCGGCTAGTCCGCGTTCAGCGAATTCGTGCATGTCATAGGTACGGATTTGGAATTCGACAATTTGCTTTTGTGGAGTAATAACTGTTGTGTGAAGGCTTTGGTAGCCGTTAGGTTTTGGGACGGCAATGTAATCCTTGATACGAGAAATCATTGGTTGGTACAGTGAGTGTAAGATTCCGAGGACGCGGTAACAATCCTCCTTTGTCTCGACGATGACGCGTAGCGCCATGAGGTCGTAGACATCGTCCATATTACCGTTCACTTTTTTGAGTTTTTTGTGTAGGCTGTAGACACTTTTAACGCGGCCGTTAATGTCAGAGGTGATGTTTTCTTTTGTCAGCGCTTTTTCGACTTCTTCACGAACGGTTCCTAGCTTGCGGGTACTTTTACCGAGGCGCTTGCGGACGACATTTTGCAGACGTTTGAATTCGGTGGGGTCAAGGTAACTAAAGGCCAGCTCCTCGATTTCCATACGAACACGGCCCATACCCATCCGGTCGGCCATCGGGCCAAAGACTTCCAGGCTTTCGCGGGCGATCTTGATCTGCTTTTCTTTTGACATGTGTTGCAGGGTTTGAAGGTTATGAAGGCGATCGGCGAGTTTAATAATAATGACACGAACATCCTGGCCGACGGCGATCAAAAGTTTTGATAAGTTGTCTTTGGTTTGTGGTAAATATTCGGCCAGGTCCTGCATCCCAGCGCGGGCCTGCGAGACTTTGGTGACACCATCAACCAAAAAAGCGACGTCCTTACCAAACAGTGCTTCCAATGATTCCAGGGTGGTGTCGGTGTCTTCGACCGTGTCGTGCAGGACGCCGGCAATGACACTATCGATATCCATACCCCAGTCAATCAACGTACCAGCAACTGATAATGGGTGAATGATGTACGGTTCGCCGCTTTTACGTTTTTGGCCGGTGTGGGCGGTTGTTGCAATATCGATGGCGTGTTCGAGATCGAGGACTTGGTTCTCTTCGTAGTGGGGTGCGGCTTTTGCTAGCAGGTCACTCTTTTTCATAGTCTTATTAGTATACGAACATTAGTCAGTTTTGTCAGCCAGGGACTTCTTTGAATAACAACGGTCAGCGTATATACTATAAAGGTTATGATTATTGGCTTAAGCAGCTATGACTGGAGATCACCCCGACATGAGCAAAACTAAAATTGGTATTAATGGGTTCGGACGAATTGGACGCAATGCCTTCAAGATCGCATTTGACCGCAGCGATATTGAAATCGTTGCGATTAACGACCTCACCGATACAAAAACACTTGCCTACCTTTTGCAACACGACAGCAACTACGGTGCCTACAAAAACACGGTTGGTTTCGATGACACGGGGATTATTGTTGATGGACAGCACATCAAAGTTCTCGCAGAACGCGATCCCGCGGCACTGCCATGGGGTGAACTAAATGTTGAAATCGTGATCGAATCAACCGGTCGCTTTACTGAAAAAGAGCAAGCTGAACTACACATCACTGCCGGCGCACAGCGCGTTATCATCAGTGGCCCTAGCAAAAGCGAAGGTGTCGACACGATTGTCCTTGGCGCAAACGAAGACAAGATCGCTGGTGCCAGCAAAGTTATTAGCAACGCCAGCTGTACAACTAACTCACTTGGTGTGGTGATGGCGATTCTTGACGGTGAATTCGGTGTTGAGAAATCACTTCTGACGACTGTTCACAGTTACACTGCCAGCCAAGCCTTGCAAGACGCCCCATCAAAAGACCTCCGCGAAGGTCGTAATGCGGCTGAAAACATGGTCCCAACCAGCACCGGTGCAGCGATTGCCGTCACCAAAACTTTGCCACAACTCGTTGGTAAGTTCGATGGCCTCAGTATCCGTGTTCCGACGCCGGTGGTTTCAATTAGTGACGTAACTGTCCTTCTTGGACGCGATGCAACCGTTGAAGAAATCAATGCCGTCTTTACCAAAGCCTCGACTGATCCGTTCTACCAAGGCATCCTTGGTGTCAGCAACGAGCCACTCGTCAGTCGTGACTACATCGGCAACAGCCACTCTGGCGTTGTTGATCTGTTGCTAACGAAAGTTGTTGGTGGTAACCTCGCGAAGATCATGGTTTGGTACGACAACGAATGGGGTTATAGTAACCGCTTGGTTGAATTAGTCGCGGATGTGGGAAAGAGCTTGCGCGCCTAAGGCCGTAACGCTTATACTTTACGTAGTATGAAGATCTTTTTGGGTAGTGATCACAACGGGTTCCATATGAAAGAGCATGTTTTTGCGTACCTCGCGAAACATGACTACGATGTTCACGATGTGGGACACAGTGTGCTCGACCCGGCTGACGACTTTCCGGAGTTTGCCCAAGCGGCAGCCCTGAAAGTCATTGGCGAAGAAGAAGGCGAAGCCCGAGCAATCCTGTTATGTGGTGGTGGTCAAGGTATGGCGATGGCTGCTAACCGTTTCAAAAGCATTCGTGCCAGTGTAGTCTGGGATGCATTTGAAGCAAAAATGACTCGTAATGATAACGATAGCAATATCCTTTGCCTGCCGTCACGTGTTCTCGAAGACGAACCCGCTGTCTGGCAGGGGATTATTGAAACCTGGTTGAATACGCCATTTGCCTCGGCTGCAAGATTTAAGCGCCGTAACGCGCAGATGGATGAGTTGTAGATTATGAGTGTGGTGGCACCAGCAGTAACAGTCGAAACGCTTGACGAGTACAAGGCCGAAATCGACAAACTTCAACCTTTTGCCAAGCGAGTACATATCGACATTAGTGACGGCGAATTCGCCCCTACATTCTTGCTGGGTGAGTCGCAAATATTCTGGCCTGAAGGTTGGGAAGTTGATATTCACGCCATGGTGGCACGCCCGAGTGAACACTTGGCGGCACTCATAGCCCTCAAACCAAGTATGATTATTTTCCACACCGAGATCCAAGAAGACCGGGCGGCGTTAATCAATCAAATCAAGGCGGCCGGTATCAAAGCTGGTATCGCGCTGCTGCGCCCAACAGTCCCCTCGACGGTTGCTGAAATTATTAAATTAGCCGACCACGTTATGATATTCACCGGCGAGCTGGGAAAGCACGGAGGCGCGGCAAGTTTGATGCAGCTAGAAAAGGTTCGCCTTATTAAAGCCATTAACCCAGCCGTGGAAATTGGTTGGGATGGCGGCGTGAGCATCGAGAATGCATATACACTTGCCCAAGGAGGGGTATCTGTTTTGAACGCTGGAGGCGCTATCGATAATGCTCCAGACCCAGCAGCGGCCTACGCTACACTGACAAAAGAAATTAATAAGCACGGAGTCATTTAGTGGATAAATTAACTGTTCCTCAGATCCAGCAAAAAGCCAACGATATTCGTCAAGACATCATTACAATGCTCGAACATGCCGGTAGTGGTCACAGCGCCGGTCCACTTGGGTTGGCTGATATTTTCGCTGCCCTCTATTTTAATATTCTTAATCTTGATCCGAAAAATCCTGAATGGGAAGACCGTGACATCTTGATGCTGAGTAATGGTCACACTAACCCAGTCCAATACGCTGCTATGGCCGAAGCTGGCTTCTTTGAAAAAGATGAACTGCTAACACTACGCGAATACGGCAGCCGCCTCCAAGGCCACCCAGAGCGTGAACGGCTACCAGGGCTGGAAACAACCAGCGGTCCATTAGGAAGTGGTCTGTCACAAGCGGCCGGCTATGCCTACGCAATGCAGTATATGGATGACATCAAAGATCGCTTCGTTTACGTTGTGATGGGTGACGGTGAGCTCAACGAAGGTAATATCTGGGAAGCGGCTATGTTCGCTGGTAAATATAAGTTGTCACAACTTATTGGTATTATCGACCGCAATAATATTCAGATCGATGGCAATACTGAAGACGTCATGCCACTCGAAGACCTCAAGGGTAAATGGGAAGCATTCGGCTGGCACGTTATTGAAATTGATGGCCACAACATTGAAAGTATCATCGACGCTACCAGCCAAGGTCGGGCGATCACTAACCGTCCAACTATGATTATTGCCCATACTATTCCCGGTAAAGGTGTCGAATTTATGGAATATGACTATAAATGGCACGGCATGGCACCAAATAGCGACCAGGCGAAAATTGCCCTCGAAAAACTACGAACACTTGATGGCAAGATTACCCACGAAGGAGCTGGACTATGAGTTACCCACTAAACCCCGCACTATTTACTGATGACGTACAGCTTGACCCGACCCGGGCTGGCTTTGGTCGTGGCCTGAAGGCTGCTGGAGAAGCGAATGAGTCAATTGTTGCCCTTTGTGCCGACCTTACCGAAAGCACCCAGATGCACCTCTTTAAGGCTGCCTTTCCGAAACGATTCGTTGAAGTTGGTGTGGCTGAACAAAATCTTGTCACTGTTGCGAGTGGTATGGCCCGTGCCGGTAAAATTCCATTTACTAGTAGTTACGCTGCCTTTAGCCCCGGACGCAACTGGGAACAGATCCGGACGACCGTCAGTCTGAACAACCAACCGGTTAAAATTGTTGGCTCACATGCCGGTATCTACACCGGTAAAGACGGTGCGACCCACCAAATGCTTGAAGACATCGCCCTGATGCGTGTCCTACCAAACATGGTTGTGGTCGCGCCTGGTGATAGCATCGAAGCCGAGAAAGCCACGCTGGCGATAGCCGAAAACGGTTTGCCAAGCTACATCCGATTGGCTCGTGAAAAAACACCGGTCTTTAGCAAAGATGAATCTCCATTTGAAATCGGCAAAGCCTATGTCCTAAAAGAAGGCACCGATGTGTCACTAATGGGGACCGGCACGATGACGTATCAATTGCTCCTTGCAGCCAAGATCCTAGCCGAACATGGTATTAACGCCGAAGTCGTGCACGTCCCGACCATCAAGCCACTCGACGAAGAGACTATTCTCGCGAGTGCGCAGCGTAATGGTCGGGTTGTGACCGCCGAAGAGGCGCAAGTGATTGGTGGCTTTGGTAGTGCGATTACGGAACTACTTTCCGAGAAACTTCCGATGCCCGTAAAGCGTATCGGCATGCAAGATCGCTTCGGTGAATCGGGTGATCCAAAAGACCTCTTTAAAGCATTCGGACTGACCGGCGAGCAAATTGCCGAGCAAGTCGCTGAGTGGACAAAGACGACGCACCGCTACCACCAATAAGCGTAAGTGGTATATACTTATCCTAACGAGCAATTCAAAAAAACTACACGGGGGGACAACAACATGGGGCTGACTATTCGAGAAATCCGCGATAATACAACGCGGGCACGACATTTGATGCAACGCTCACGTCAGCAACACTTTGCAGTCGGTGCGTTTAATATTGATAACCAAGAGACATTAATTGCGATTGCTCAAGCAGCCCAAAAGCTTAATGCTCCAGTGCTGGTTGAAGTCAGCGACGGTGAAGTCAAGGCTATCGGCCTCGAAAACATCCGTGACATGGTTGATAACTACAAGGTCCAGTACGGTATCGAAATGTACATCAACCTCGACCATAGTCCAACTGTTGAGGATTGTAAGCGTGCAATTGACGCCGGTTTTGAATTCATTCACATCGATATTTCGCAGGCAAACCATGACGCCACAACTGAAGAAATTATTGAAAAGACCAAAGAAGTCGTTGAGTACGCTAAGTTTACTGGCGCCCTGGTTGAAAGTGAACCACACTACTTTGGTGGTAGCAGCAATGTTCATACTGAAACGATCGACTTCGAAGAAATTAAGAAAACGTTCTCGACTCCAGAAGGTACGAAGTCATTTGTCGATGCTACCGGTATCGACACCTATGCGGCAGCTATCGGTAACCTCCATGGGAAGTACCCAGTGCCGAAAGTCCTCGACCTAGAACTCCTCCAGCAAATCCGCGACTCGATGGATGTCCAAATTAGCCTCCACGGTGGAAGTGGGACGCCCCTACACTTCTTTGAAGAAGCCGCTCGTATTGGTGTTAGTAAGATTAACATTAATAGCGATATGCGCTATGCTTTCCGCAAAGAACTTGAAAAGGTTCTTGCCGAAAACCCGAACGAATACGCTGTCGTCAAATTGATGCCACAAGTATTCGGTGCCGTGCAAGCTGTCGTTGAAGAAAAGATCAATGCCTTTGGAAGCGCAGGCAAAGCGGTAGTATAAGAATGAGTGTTCCGACTATCGTGACTATCGGTAAAGCCACGCAGGATGTGTTTGTTAAAAGCTCAACCTCCTTCGAGCAACACGTCCATAAGGGTGTGGCGTACGAACAACTTCCGGTCGGACAAAAACTTGACCTTGATGAAGTCGTGTTTGCGACTGGCGGTAACGTCACGAACGCCGCTGTCACATTTGCTCGTCAGGGCCTGCATAGCCGTTACATGTGGTGTATCGGGACTGATGTTGCTAGTGAGGCTATCTTGCAATCACTTGATAGCGAAGGGGTCGATACGGCCCATGTTATTCAAAAGGAAAACTACCGCGCCAGCTATTCTGTCATCATGATGTTAACTGGTGGCGAACGAACAATCTTGAACTACAAGGGAACAAAATTACCTTCGAACACACATGACTTGGATTTTAGCGTCATTGAATCAGGTGACTGGCTATACCTGTCAGCGTTGGGCGACATGGATCTACTGGAAAAAATTATTACGCGCGCTGCAAAGCACGGTGTCAAAATCATGCTGAACCCAGCCGGGGCTGAACTGGCTGAAATTGACAAGCTTCGTACACTGCTGGAAGACGTTGAGATATTGGCTGTCAACAAAGAAGAAGCGCAGCAAATTGTCTCGGGACAAAGTATGGAAGAATTGATTCGTCATGCGCATCATTACTGCCCAGTGGTGATCGTTTCGGATGGACCACACGGCGCCTTTGCAACAGACGGTAAAACGATTGTTGAAGCTGGTATGTACGAGGACGTCCCAGTGGTTGACCGCACTGGTGGCGGTGATGCTTTTGGATCCGGCTTCTTAAGCCAGTACGCCCAAGGCGCCTCGCTCAAAGATGCCATGGTTTTTGCCAGCGCAAACTCAACATCAGTTGTGACCAAGATCGGTGCCAAAGACGGCATCCTCCACCAGGGAGTAAAGCTGCACGATATGCCGATAAAAGAGAGGGAATTCTAGATGGCCAAATTTTTACGAGACTTATTAGATGCTGAAGAGCCACTGTTTACCGAAGCGCTGCGCCAACTAGAGCAGGCAAGCGGTCGTCACGCAGCCGACACAAAACTAATCGGTGATATCACTGAATTAGCGCATGAAAATCTACGTGAGCTGGGACTAAATCCAGCGACATCAACCGGTGAAGAGGTGTACCGTGGTCTTGAATCCCGCCTTGAAAAAGACTTGAAACGCCTGACGCACGTCATTGGTGCCGAGCAATCAGACAACGTTGAATACCTGGTGCCATTTATGGTCAAGGCAGCTAACGATGTTGAATTTAACCGCAAAGTGTTTGTTATTAAGCGCGAAAGTGCCAAAAACTTACTGCGCAAAATGCCACCCCAGACATTGATGGCCAAGCTCGGCTACACCGACATTGAAAAAATGTTCGAAGGTGAAGATTTTGACGAGCTGTACACTGCGCTGCGTTTTTCGGAAGGTCCTGACTGGCTAAATAGTTATGATGAACTATTCGAACATGTCACACCGGCTGACTACGAAGAGCGTGACCTGCGGATTGTGGTGATGGATCACGACAAGTACGTCGACCTGGCTGCGCACTTCGTCCAAAAGAAGCTACATAACGTCACCCACACCAAAGAAATGGGAACGATTGTTGTTGTCCCAATGCACGCCAAGACGATGCGTGGATTGGTGCTAAAAACTCTTCCGTTACTGCTGCACTACATGAATGAAGTCAAATTATATTCAACTTTCTTTAAGCTAAAGAGCAAGCAGCCGCACTTTGGCAAGACTGTCGTCAACACACTAGTTGCCGATCCCGGTGATGCCAGCCAAATGGCTGGGCAAAAGATTCACTGGCGCGTCATTCAACGCTACCTTGGACGCCATAAGGGCGATTCAATTAGTAATGTTGCCTTCGAGCCACATGTTCAACCAGAAGACCTTCACTGGCGCCGTGCCGAAGATTTGCTGTATCAAATTGACCCAGAACTGAAGTTTTGGAAAGACCGCGATTACGTGGCCTTGATGTACGACGGCTTTCCGGTTGCATTTAACTTATTCGACGTTAGCTTCGGCTACTCAAATAGCGAGACGTATGAAAATCGCTACGCCTATCACTTCCGTGAAAGTCTGTGGAATGAAATCTTCGTTCGCTACATGGGCTTCAAAAATCTAGCAAACCAAGTCCTCGAGCAGCTCGATAACGATATGATCGCACCCGAAAAGCTGCCTGTTGTGAAGCCGAAAACTGTCCCAGCGCTACGCCGTGAAAACGACAAACACGATCTATTGATACGTCGTCGGTTGATTGATGCAGCCGAAGGACGTCTTGACGGTGTTGTTGAAGAGTTTGAGCACGTCTTTGAACTACTCAGCAAACATTCCAAGACCGTAACTATTTTTGGATCAGCCCGCAAAGCCCAGGATGACGAGGTCACAATCAACGCCTACGAAGTCGCTAAGAAGTTTGCCAAAGATGGCTTTGCTGTCGTCACCGGTGGTGGCTACGGTATCATGGAGGCGGCCAATAAAGGTGCTTATGATGCTGGTGGGGACTCGATCGGGCTGAACATTCTTTTGCCACACGAACAAAGTTTGAATAACTATACGACGGCCAATTTCCAGTTCCAGCACTTTTTTGGTCGTAAGGTCGCAATGACACTCGATGCCAGCGGCTACTTATACTTCCCTGGTGGCTTTGGGACGCTCGACGAATTATTCGAAATCGTCGTCTTGCAGCAGACGAACAAGATCCCACGTGCACCAATTATTTTGGTGGGGTCCGACTTCTGGGGGCCGTTCGACAAGGTCATTAAATCTGTGATGTTGGATAAGTTCCACACCATCAACAAGGAAGACGAAGCTCTTTATGAAATCCTTGACGATCACGATGAAATCTTAAAGAGAATCAAAGCTTACGAGCGTAAGCTGAATAAGTAACCTGGTAGCCATTTACAATTTGGTGCAAGAGAATTATGCTTAACATAACGATAAATTGAGGGGTGTGGAATGGCAAAGACGCAGAGCAAAAAACGACTCGTTGTCACTATCATTGTACTGCTCGTTGTTGCCCTGGCGATTGCCGGCGCGGTTCTTGCTAAAAACCTTACTAACCCCTCTGACACCAGGGCACCTGAAACCACCCAGCCATCAACTGATGTGCCTGCAGCTGATTCATCGACTGAGGTTAATAGTGATCAAGCCGCCAAGCCTGACACTGCCGTCGCGCCAGCCGTAGATCCTGCGACGCTTAGCTCTGTTGCAATCGAGCCGCTCGGTATTACAGTATTTTATAGCAAAGGCGTTCCCGGCTTTGATTTTGCCGTCAAGCGAACCGCCGACAAGACAGAATATGTCGAATTCAGCACGGCCGCGCTCGTTGGAACGAAGTGTACTGATGATGAGGGTGCATTTGCTTCGATTATCAAAAACCCTGGCGTCAATGAAACCCAAACAACGTCCCAAACTGTCAAGGTTGGCGATGATACGTACGGACTGTCTCTTTCGGGAAGTAGCTGCACGGCTGATGCTGAATTATTAACACAGTATCAAACTGCCTTTACGAATGGCTTCAAGAGCTTAACCACCCTTTAGCCCGTCCTTTGCCATTCTTTTACGATAGATTTTACTATAGCCTGTATAGCATTGCGGGCTCGTAGTATAATAGGAGTAATGGACTCAATTTTCCGCCTACAATCAGCCTATAAACCGACTGGTGATCAGCCTTCTGCAATTAAAACCCTCATTGAAGGGCTTGATAGCGGCGAAAAAGAACAGACACTCTTAGGTGTTACAGGGAGTGGTAAAACGTTCACAATGGCGAACATTATTGCTAATCGCGGTGTGCCGACGCTTGTACTGGCACACAACAAAACGTTGGCTGCGCAGCTATATAGTGAGTTCAAGGCCTTCTTCCCTGACAACGAAGTGCACTACTTTGTCAGTTACTTCGATTACTACCAACCAGAAGCGTATATTGCCAGTAGCGACACCTACATTGAAAAAGACAGTAAGATCAATGACGAGATTGACCGCCTTCGTCACGCTGCAACAACGGCGCTTCTGACCCGTCGCGATACAATCATCGTCGCTAGTGTCAGCTGTATCTATGGTATTGGATCACCGGATGACTATTCTGAGATGTCGGTGACTGTTAAAAAAGGTGAGCGTCGTCAACAGGATAAGTTTGTGCGTATTCTTACTGATATTCAGTACCAACGAAATGATATTGATTTCCACCGCGGAACTTTCCGCGTTCGTGGAGACATCGTCGATATCTTCCCAGCCGGAAGCGACGTTGCCTACCGTATTGAATTCTTTGGCGATGAAGTCGAGCGCATTACACGCATCGATCCTCTCACCGGAGAAATCTTGGGTGAGCCTGATGAAACAACCATCTTCCCAAGCAGTCACTATGTCACCCCACGCGCAAAACTCGATGATGCGATTGTTAATATCAAGCGTGAGTTTGAAGAGCGCATGGAATTCTTTGAATCGCGCGACATGTTATTAGAGGCTCAGCGCCTCGGACAACGTACCAAATACGATATTGAGATGTTGGAAGAAACCGGATTTGTGAAGGGGATTGAGAACTATAGCCGCTATTTAACTAACCGCGAGCCAGGTGAGCAGCCAGCCACACTGATGGACTATTTCCCGGACGACTTTATGTTGTTCGTTGACGAAAGTCACATGACTTTGCCGCAGGTGCGCGGTATGTATAACGGTGACCGTGCCCGCAAGGAAGTCTTGGTTGATAACGGCTTCCGTATGCCGAGTGCGCTTGATAACCGCCCGCTGACGTTCGACGAGTTTAATGCACACATCAATAAAGCGGTGTATGTGTCGGCGACGCCATCTGAATACGAGCTGTCGCATAGCCCCGAACCGGCGCAGCAAATTATTCGTCCTACCGGTTTGATCGACCCGGAAATTATTATCCGTCCATCGGCTGGACAAATCGACGACTTGATTGCCGAAATTCGTGAACGCATCGAAAAAAAGCAGCGCGTCTTGGTCACAACACTGACAAAGCGTATGTCGGAAGACCTTTCGACGTATTTACAGGAACTTGGTATCAAGACGGCATATATCCACAGTGAAGTCGACACGCTAGAGCGTGGCGATATCCTCAGCGACCTACGATCCGGTGTCTATGACGTCCTGGTGGGGATTAACTTGCTGCGTGAAGGTCTCGACCTTCCTGAGGTTAGCCTAGTAGCAATTATCGATGCTGACAAGGAAGGTTTCCTTCGTAGCGAAAGCGCGCTGATTCAGACAATCGGTCGTGCTGCTCGTCACCTCGACGGAAAAGTATTGATGTACGCCGATAAGATTACCGGATCAATGCAGCGCGCCATCGATGAAACGAATCGCCGTCGCACTATTCAGACCGCCTATAACACTGAACACGGCATTACGCCGACCAGCGTTGCCAAAGCACTTGATCTGGGACTTCGTGGACTAATTCCAAAGAAAGCTGATGACAAACCAAAGCTTAACCTCAAGAAAATTCCAAAGGACGAATACGATAGTTTGGTCAAAGACCTGTCCGCCCAAATGGATCTAGCCAGTGCCAACCTTGAATTTGAAAAAGCGGCTGAACTGCGCGACCTGATTGCCGAAGTTCGTTCCAAGATGTAATCAGCCCCTTTCAGGTGTTCACAAACGCCGTTGGTACGGTATAATAGTCTGTATATGACACAAATTTCCCGTAGCGATGTGCAGCATCTTGCACAGCTCAGTAACTTGCAACTGTCCGAAGACGAAATAAGTCCCCTCCAAGCCGACCTTGAAAATATTGTTGGTTACTTTCAGCAGCTTGATGAGCTTGACACGACTGGTGTCGAACCAACGTATCAAGTGACTGACTTGCAGAATGTCTGGCGCGAGGACGAAGTCGACACCTACGGGATTGATAAGGCGGCACTATTGGCACTTGCACCAGCTGCTGAAGCCAACCAAATTAAGGTTCCGAAGGTCTTATAATTATGAGTACTATTGCTGATTTTATCGGTGTCTCTGCTCGCAAGAACGTTGAAGAAGCGATCGCCAAAGCACACGCTCACGAATCGTTTAACGCGATTCTTAGCCTGACCGAAACTCGTGCCCTTGAACGTGCTGACCAAGTTGACCGCGGTGAGATCACCGGCCGACTCGCCGGCGTTCCTTTTATCGCCAAAGATAACTTTTTGACATACGGTGGCACGACAACTGCGGCTAGTAAAATTCTTGAAAACTTCGAAGCACCATTGCAATCAACTGCGATCGAAAAGTTGGAAGCCGAAGGTGCAATTTGTATCGGTAAAGCCAACCTCGACGCCTTTGCACACGGTGGAAGTACCGAAAACTCAGCCTATGGTCCAACGAAGAATGCGGTTGATGACACGCGAGTTGCCGGTGGAAGCAGTGGTGGATCAGCAGTTGTGGTCGCACTCGATATCGTGCCGTTTGCGCTCGGAACTGACACTGGTGGTTCGATCCGCCAGCCAGCCAGCTTTAACGGTGTCGTTGGTATTAAACCTACCTACGGAACAGTTAGTCGTTACGGTGTGGTCGCCATGGCGAGCAGTACCGATACAATCGGAGTCCTGACTTCAAACGCTCACGACGCGAGTACGATTATGGATATTATCAATGGACGTGACACAAAAGACATGACGACACTGGCTAATTTCTTTACGCCAACAATCCTTGAAGGATCAAAAAAGATAGGTGTTATCAAAGAAGCGATGACCGATGACGTTGACGCTGACGTTCGTACGGCAACGCAGTCGTACATCGAAAAGCTACGTGCTGCCGGTCACACTGTTGAAGAAGTGAGTCTTTCAATGTTGAAGTACGCTTTGGCGATTTACTACATTGTGGTGCCGGCTGAAATTAGTAGTAACTTGGGTCGCTATGACGGCATTCGTTATGGCAAGCGTGCTGAAGCATCAACGTTAACTGAAGTGTACGGCGAATCTCGTGATCAAGGTTTTATGACTGAAAACAAGCGCCGTATCATGATTGGCAGTTACGTATTATCAAGCGGATACTTTGACGCCTACTATTTGAAGGCCCAAAAAGCACGCACGCTTTTGATTAACGAATTTAACGCGCTATTTGCTGACTACGATGTGTTGATTGCACCAGTTGCGCCGACACCGGCCTTCAAGCTTGGTGCCAACGCGGCCGATCCAATCAAAATGTACCTCGAAGACATCATGACAGTACCTGCCAGCCTGGCTGGATTGCCAGCGATCAGTATCCCGGCGGGTGTTAGTCATGATGGCTTGCCAATCGGTGTGCAGTTGATTGCAAAGCAGCGTGACGATGCTTTGCTACTAGCACTGGCCGAAAGCTTGGAAGGGAAGTCATAATGGATTCACCAATTGGCATCATTTTCTTCTTTGCAGCTATCCTGATTTTTGCGGGCATCCTTTTTGCCGTTATTACACTCACTAAACGCGGCAACTCATCACTCGATGTCGAGAAGTACCGTACGCGTTGGATGACGATTGAGCAACAACTCAAGCGTGACGAACTCAGTAGCTACCACATGAGCGTTCTGAATGCTGACACGCTCCTTGACCACGCCCTGAAAGACAAAGGCATTGCGGGTGCGACTATGGGCGAACGTATGAAGCAAGCGCAGCAAAAATGGTCAAACGCTAATAGCGTTTGGACTGCACACAAGCTGCGCAACCAGATCGCTCACGAACCAGACGTGCGATTGGACTACGACGGTGCGCGTCGTGCCCTCGCGTCCTTCAAACAAGCCCTTAAAGACCTAGGAGCCATCTAATGATTAGCCAAGACATTCTCGACAAATATGACATGACGATTGGTATTGAATGTCATGTCCAGCTTGCAACAATCAGCAAGCTATTTAGCGGCGCCGATAATGATGCCCGCGACAAGACACCTAATACTGCCACAAATCCAATCGACTTTGGGCTGCCTGGTATGTTGCCTGTTCTGAACCGGGACGCGATTCGTTTGGCGGTTCGGGCGGGTAAAGCACTGAACGCTGACATTGCGCACGTCAGCCGTTTTGACCGCAAACATTATTTCTATCCAGACCTTCCAAAAGGCTATCAGATTACACAGATGTATCAGCCTATCATTATTGGTGGCTACGTTGAAGCGCCGCTGCTTGATGGTACGACGGTTCGTGTTCGTATCCACCACGCTCACATCGAAGAAGATGCTGGGAAGCTGACGCACTACGCTGGATTTAGCCTGGTTGACTTGAACCGTGCCGGCACACCACTGATCGAAGTCGTCTCGGAACCGGATATTCACTCAGCCGCCGGCGCGAAAGCGTTCGCAACCGAGTTACAACGCCTAATGACATTTGCTGGCGTTAGTTACGGTAATTTGTACCACGGGAACATGCGCTTCGACGTTAACTTGTCCGTTGCGCTCAAAGGCGCGACCGAACTTGGTACCCGTGCTGAAGTGAAAAACTTGAACTCATTCAAGAGCGTCGAAAAAGCGGCTGAATACGAATTTATTCGCCAGGTTGAGCGCCTTGAAAGTGGCCAGTCAATTGTACAAGAGACTCGTGGTTGGGATGATGCGACAGCGAAAACAACCTCACAGCGCAGCAAAGAAGACGCTCAAGATTACCGTTACATGCCCGATGCCGATATTCCACCTGTCGTGTTGACGACTGAACAAATCGACACTATCTACGCCGATGTTCCACCGCTTCCGGCCTACTACCGCCAAGAGTGGCAGACGCTTGGACTTGATCGATCGGTGATTGAAGCCCTACTCGGTAACCAAAGTTATGCCGTGTTGATCACGACGATTCAACAGACTGCTGGCGACGATGCCGCCCGTCGGGTTGCCCACTGGTTCGCAAGTTCAGTCTCGCAGAGTGATGACGAAGTCGCAACAATCGCTAGTAACTTTAGCCCTGAAGGATACGCCGAGCTTGCCGAAATGGTCAGCAAGAATGAACTATCAAGTACTGCCGCTAAGGAGATCTTTGTAGAACTCTTAACGAGCGAAAAATCACCACGAGCGATCGCTGAAGCTAAAAACCTTCTACAGGTCAGTGACGAATCAGCCATCATGGCAATCGTCGATGAAGTCTTGGGCGATCCTGCCAGTGCACGATCAGTCGAAGACATTAAAGCCGGTCAAGACAAGGCGATTGGGTTCTTGGTTGGCCAAGTCATGAAGAAGTCAGCTGGCAAAGCCAACCCGGCCCTAGCGCAGCAGTTGATTCGAAAAAGACTTGCCGAGTAATTGCCACCCCTTAATATTCAGCGTATACTAAAACCGTAAACAGATACGAAAGAAAGGTCACAATTATGAGCAGCGCTGCCGAACTACTTGTTATCATTCTCGCAATTGTTCTTTCAATCTTTTTGATTGTTGGAGTAATTCTGGGTATTTATCTTATTCGATTGTCCGCTGAAATTCGACGCATCGCCGCCACTGCTCAACAAGCTGTTAGCTCTGTTGAATCAGTCGTGTCTGGTGCAGCAAGACTGACATCACCGATGTTTGTTGCCGAAATGATCGGACGATACATTAAGAAGTTCACTAAGACATCTAAAAAGGGGAAATAATCATGGCTAAAGGTAAATTTGCAATCGGAGCACTCATTGGAATCGCTGCAGGATTCGTCACTGGTATTTTAACTGCCCCAAAAAGCGGTAAAGAAACTCGTGAAGACATCAAGCACAAAGCACTTGATACCAAAGAAGAAGCGATCTTGAAAGCCAAAGACGTCAAGCACAAAGCTGGTGACGTTGCTGAAGACGCAGTCAATAAAGCGCACAAAGTTGCTGGCGATGTTGCTGACAAGATTGTCGACACAACCAAAGACCTAAAGGCAAAAAGCGACCAAGCTGCCAAGGACGCAAAAGAAACAATCCAAAAGAACAAATAGTTCTTTCGTTGTTTGACCGAAAAGACGCGCTCACAAAAGCGCGTCTTTTTTATGCCTGTAGGATATAATCATAACTATGATTAAAAAAGCAGTGAAAAAAGTAAAAGAAGATAACGAGCGCGGTGCGCGTAACGCAATCATTGAAGATCTATTCTATGATTTTCACAGATCACGCAAACAAGTCTACGCAATGAACTTTTTCAGAGGCATATTCTTTGGTGTTGGAACCTTCCTCGGTGGTACCATCGTCGTCGCCCTGGTTGTCTGGCTGCTAACGCTTCTTGTTGACCTACCTGGCGGCATTGGCGACTTCGTACAGTACATTGTTGACATTGTTCGACAGAAAAATTAAGCACTCGTAATACGGGCGTATCTCTTTTTACTACAGACTAGTTTGTGATGATTCGCTATACTAAGGATATCCATGGGGGTAGTAGAAACTAATACAGAACAAGCAGTGACGCAATCTTTGAGCGCCTCTAGTTACGTGCACCTCCATAACCATACGCAGTACAGCGTACTCGACGGATTGACCAAGATCCCGGCATTGTTTGATAAGGTCAAACAGCTGGGTATGGAAGCGGTAGCGATTACCGACCACGGCACAATGTCAGGTATATTTGAGTTTTATAAAGCCGCTAAATCTAGTGGAGTGAAGCCAATTCTTGGTATGGAAGCCTACGTTGCGACGCGTTCTCGTCACGACCGTGATCCGCAAAAGGATAAAGCCCGTTACCACCTGATTATTCTGGCCATGAACAAAAAAGGGTACGAGAACTTGATGCGCCTGAGCTCCGAGGCCAACCTTGACGGTATGTACTATAAGCCTCGTATTGATCACGAACTTCTAGAGAAATATAACGAAGGATTAATTATCCTTTCGGCCTGCGCCAGTGGTGAAGTGGGCGAGAACCTCAAGAATGATAACTATGAAGAGGCTAAGCGCGTTGCTGCTTGGTACAAGTCGGTCTTTGGTGATCGCTATTACCTTGAGCTCCAAGACCACGGTCACATGGATGCACCGGCCCGTTGGGACGTGCAGACAAAGATTAACGGCTACCTCGAACGTATCGCCGAAGAACTTGATATTCAAATGGTGATTACGAGCGATGGACACTATCTGGTGCACGATGATCTTGATGCCCACGAAATCTTGCTGTGTGTCGGAACGGGATCATTCTTGTCTGATGAAAAGCGTATGTCGCTAAAAGATTTTGAACTGCACGTGACCGAACCGGAAGACCTGATTGGTCGCTGGGGCAAAACACATGCCCAAGCCATTTTAAATACCCGTAAGATTGCTGACATGTGTGACGTCGAGCTGGAACTTGGTGGTATCTTGATTCCAACCTTCCCGACACCCGATAATTACAATGAAAAATCATACCTGCACCAAATGGTCTTCCAGGGCTTGGCGGCTCGTTATGGTGACTTGCCACTGACGGACAATCCTCTTGAGTTCACTGTCGATGAGTACCGGACGCATATCTCCGCAGAAGTCCTCGAGCGAGCGGACTACGAACTTGGTGTGATTGACCGTATGGGGTTCAACGGCTACTTCCTTATTGTCCAGGACTTTATTAACTGGGGCAAGAACCGGGGTATCATCTTTGGACCCGGGCGTGGTAGCGCAGCCGGTTCAATTGTCTCGTATGCGGTGCGTATTACCGAACTTGACCCATTGAAGTACGACCTGCTGTTCGAGCGTTTCTTGAACCCGGACCGTATTAGCATGCCGGACGTCGATATCGACATCCAAGATACCCGTCGTGACGAGGTGATTCAGTACTGTACTGAAAAATATGGGACTTCGCGTGTTGCAAACATCGTGACGTTTGGTCGTATGGCGGCACGTGCGGCCGTTCGTGATGTGGCGCGCGTGCTTCAGGTGCCATACAGCGAAAGCGACCGCCTCGCGAAGCTTATCCCTCCACCAATCCAGGGTCGCGCTATTCCGCTAGCCGTTAGTATCAAAGAGGATCCCGACCTAAAACACGAGTACGAGTCAAACCCGACTACTAAAAGGGTACTTGATTACGCGATACAGCTCGAGGGGACGATTCGTAGTCACGGTGTGCACGCCGCCGGTGTTGTGATTGCACCTGACGATGTCGTGAAGTTTGTCCCAGTCGAAATGTCACAAAAGGGCGTGGTGGCGACGCAGTTCCCAATGGGGCCTGTCGAAGAACTGGGGCTACTCAAGATGGACTTCCTGGGGCTATCTAACTTAACGACAATTAATAACGCCCTTCGTATTATCAAAAAGGTATTTCATACTGATATTGACCTGCAAAAGATTCCCCTTGATGATCCAGAAACGTTTGCGTTACTACAGCGCGGTGATACGACCGGTGTCTTCCAGCTCGAATCGGCTGGTATGAAACGCTACTTGCGTGAACTTAAGCCGACTGTCTTTGACGACATTATTGCCATGGTGGCACTGTATCGTCCTGGCCCGATGCAGTTTATCGATAGCTTTATCAAGCGTAAACACGGTGAAGAAGAAATTAAATATATGCACGGCAAGATGGAAGGTGCGCTGCAAAGCACCTACGGTGTCTTGGTGTATCAAGAACAGGTCATGCAAATTTCGAAGGATCTTTCCGGATTCACCGGTGGGGAAGCTGACACCCTGCGTAAGGCGATTGGTAAAAAGAACGTTGAAATGATGAACAAGATGAAAACCAGGTTTATCGAGGGTGCGGCTGACGTTTCAGGTGCCGATCCAAGGCAAATGGAAATTTTCTGGAAGCAGCTAGAAGAATTTGCCGCCTACTGTTTTAACAAGTCGCACGCCGCGTGTTACGGTCTGATCGCCTACTGGACTGCCTATCTGAAAGCCCACTTCCCAGAAGCGTTCATGGCGGCACTCATGACCAGTGACCAAGATGACCTTGAACGTCTGGCGATCGAAATGAACGAGTGCAAGCACATGGGAATCAAAGTATTGTCACCTGACATTAACGAATCATTCGTCGAGTTCGCCGTCGTACCGGGTAAAAAAGAGATTCGTTTCGGCATGGCAGCAATCAAGGGTGTCGGGACATCAGTCGTGGAAGAAATTCTGCGCGCCCGTGCCGATGGAAAGTTTGCCACTGTCGAAGACTTCGCCAAGCGAGCTTCAACCTCAAAGGTGAATAAAAAAGCCTGGGAGTCACTCATTAAAACCGGCGCCTTTGACACGCTGGCAGATCGTTCCGACCTACTCTTCAACCTAGAGACGATCAAAGCTTTTGCTTCAAAGCTCCAAAAAGAGGCCCTCAGTGGCCAGACTGACCTATTCGGCGGTCTGTCCGACGTGGCTTCGATTCAGCCATCAGTTGCGATGTTGGATGCGCCAGTTAAACATACGGACAAGGAGCGTCTAACCTGGGAGCGTGAACTGCTTGGATTATATATTAGTGCCCATCCACTCGATAACTATGACGCCTACTTTAACGAGCAGACCGTTCCAATGAGCGAACTGTCAGTTGATATCGACGGCAAGGCGCTGACTATCGGTGGGCTGATCTCGTCCGTTCGAAGTATTGTCACCAAAAGTGGTACAAAAATGGCCTTCGTAAAAATTGAAGACAAAACCTCAGAGACAGAAATTATTGTCTTCCCCAGTATCTATGAAGTTGTCGGTGCGCAGCTACTGATTGATTCGGTTATTCGTGTTAGTGGTAAAGTTAATGCCCGCGACCGCGACGGCAACTTGAGTACTGACATCAAGATTATTGCCGATGACGTCCAGATTGTTGATGACGCCGAACTGCGTAACTATGAGTCACATGGTAATAAAATGGCTAAACCAAAAGCTCATACAGCTAACGTAATGGCAAAGCGAAACGCCAAAGCTACCGCTAAGAGCCAGGAACAGAACGCCGCCCCGGCAGCGAAAAAAGAGAACTATTCGTACACCGTTTTGGCGGCCGAACCAGTAAAGAAACTATATGTTCACGTTAAGAATCCGGATGATCAAGCGAGTCTGATGAAATTGAAACAGATCAGTGGTGAATTCCCGGGTGTGACGGATATCGTCTTGGTACTTGGCGCTGACAAAAAGTCCGCTATCAAGATGCCATTTAAAGTCGATGGCAGCAATGGACTGATTGGCGAACTCGTCAAACTGCTTGGTGAAGACGCAGTTGTTCTGAAATAAAACACCCGCCTCCACGGGTGCTTGTATAAAAAGCGCGTGGGGCGGGTTAGAGCAACTTGATGTCGGTGATGATACCGAGGCGAACACTGCCATAGCCGAAGAAGACGAGATGCGCGCTGACCTGATCACCTATGGCAAGCAGTCTGGTATCGCGACCTTCGAGGCGCAAGACGAGCTGGCTCGTCTCAAGCGCAAGTAGTATGCGCTTGCGCAGTTCTTCGTCGATGCTCTTTTCGGATCCATTTGCCTCGAACTCGAGGTAGTGATGCCAGATGCGTGCAAAATTTGCATGCGTCTGGGGCTTGTTGATGAACTTGCCAAACTGCTCGCGACTGAAGCCCTCGAGTGTCGTGAACTCTTCGATCAAAAAGCTCGGGCTTGGTGAGGGTCCGTCTAGTTGCTTGATCGTGATGGACGTGCCGTCGTCAAGTTCGACGAGTGCACGGTGTGGCTGCCGGCCATCGCCGTCATGATCGTACTGGATATGCAGTGTTGGCAATATGCGAAGTGGCATGCGATCTCGTTTCTAATGACTGGAATGTACAAGTTACCCGGCAACTATACCATTGTTGTGAAACGACGCAAACCGTAAGCAATTGATAGAGGCTATGCTTGCAGGCTTTATACTGACGGGTGTATAAAAATAGGATATGTCTAATCCTGAAGTAAGCCCCTCATACGATTACCAAGCCGATGCGCTTCGCGACAATAAAAACGTCATAGAGGACTTGACGTTCCATATTAAAAATTACGACTTTATTCCGACAGAACTTGTCACGACGGCACTTCAGGTAATGGGACACGATAATCTTGATAAAGATGCACTGACACTGACAAAAAAACAAGAAAAGATTGCCAGAACAGTACTCTCACTCGTTGAGGGTGCATCGTTTCTCAAAACCGTTCCTGGTCCCGAGGCAAGGCAGCTACATATAAATATTGTTATGCTCAGTACATTACTACCAGCTGAGCCCAGCAAGGAGTAATTAACTCGTTAGTGCATACAGTGCAATGCCAGTTGCAACACTGACATTAAACGATTCTTTTTGACCCACCATAGGGATTTCAAGTACGTCTTGGCACTGGGCGAGTAGTTCGGCCTCAATGCCATGAACTTCTTCGCCAATCAAAAGGGCGATTTTCTCGGGTGATGTGTAGTCGGCTAGATTGATACTACGATCTTCTTGTTCGAGAGCAACAAGGCGATATCCCTTGATTTTCAACTGTTCAAGCGGCGGCTGTTCATTATATTCAAACGGCACCATTGTTTCGGCATCGAGGGCGGTTTTGTGAATCTGACCTGTTAACTTTTCGGAGATGTGTGGCAAGCGTGGATCGTTCGAGATCTGGGGGTAGGGGCTGTAACCGCTGAGAATAATCTTTTTAATACCAAATCCTTCGGCAGTCCGAAAGATAGCTCCGACGTTGTGTGTCGAACGGATATTGTGGGCAATAACGATGATCTCAGGCATTGTTGGTCATTATACCACTATAAAATGCTCATGTTTTTTGGTAAGATGGCAGTAATGGACGAAGACAAAATTCAAGAGCGCGCCCGGGATCAGGATGAGCAGTCAACACAGGGGCGTGCTTCTATCTTGGGCATGCAGTATCTCGACACTCGTACGATCGAACAACACATCCCGCTTGTCCCCGATGTGCTGACGAATGACATTATGCACCGTAACCGTCTGGTGACGTTACATGCCGGCAGTGATTCAACCTCATGGGAATTTGGGATTACTACCCAAACGCCTCAATCTTTTATCCGTGAACTAACGGCTAAGTACGCTGCCCAGGCACAAAATGTTGTCTACCTACTAATTAGCCTGAGTGGCTTTAATGTTTTGATGAACCGCTATGATCCGCCATTAGTAACTGTCTATGATGACATTAAGATCGCTAAAGAAGGCGATAGCGATACGATGTCAGAAGTGAGTAAGACGCTTAACTCTGTCGGTAGCGACGAAGTGTTCGATTACTTGATTACCCAAGCCGATCGCCTGGGTGCCAGTGACATCCATATCGAAAACCAGCGTAATGGGATTCGTATTCGTATGCGTATCGACGGAGCGCTGCACCCGGTTGCAGAACTAGATAGTGATCGCTACCGAGTTATCCTGGGGGCACTTGCCTCACGCGCGAATATTTCAACCGCCGCCACTGATCCACAGTCAGGCCACTTGCAAAAAGAAATTATCATTGATGGCAACAAGCACCTATTGAATATGCGTGTTGAGGTGATCCCGACAATGTATGGCCAGGATGCGGTGCTGCGTTTGTTTAACTACGATGAATCGATGCTCAACCTTGATCGTCTTGGGATTGGTCCAGACGAACGCAAAGAAATTGACGAGATTGTCAGTCACCCTCGCGGCATGGTATTGATGGTTGGTCCAACCGGAAGCGGTAAGTCAACGACCCTGTATAGCATGATCAACGCCCTTAACACGACTGACCGCAAAATTATTACCCTCGAAGACCCGATTGAGTACGGTATTTCTGGTATTTCACAGATCCCTGTCGATACAACAAACGGCCAGAGCTTCGCCGATCACTTACGTTCAGTGCTGCGCCTGGACCCTGATGTTGTCATGGTTGGTGAGATTCGTGACGCTGATACCGCTAAGACGGCCATTCAGGCGTCGATTACCGGACACCTCGTCCTTTCGACCTTCCACGCCAATTCAACTGGTGCGGCATTCAGCCGTATGATCGATCTCATTGGGACAAACCCGATCTTTAGCTCGGCGATTCGTCTGGTGATTGCACAGCGGTTAGTTCGTCGCCTTGATGACACGTCTAAGGAGGCCTACGAGCCCGACGAGGCAACTCGCAACTGGGTGAAGGCTGCACTTATTAACCTGCCTGCGCACGTCGAGAAGCCCGATATGGATACATTCAAGCTGTATCGCCCTATTCCTAACGAACATTCGCCATTTGGGTACGCCGGCCGTATCGTCATTATGGAACAAATGGTTGTGGGTGAAGCAATCCAAAAATTCCTACGCGGTGACGTGTCTGAAGTGCACGCCGAAGTGATTGAACAGTCGGCTCGTGAAAGTGGCATGGTGACACTTCTCGAGCACGGTGTCTTGGCAGCGCTACGTGGCGATACAACGCTGGACGAAGTGAACCGCGTTATTTAAAGAACCAAGGTGACACTTGTCAGAATCATGAAATTGTTTCAAACCCTTTAAATAACAGATTGACTATGGTATATTAGATATTCGATTACAGGTATAAATGATTAAGCGAGATATAAATGAGTTTTGAACTTATTAAGAGAGTAAACGAAGCACAGAAAAAAGCTGCAGTTGTTGACGTCAAAAGCGGCGACACTGTTCGTGTGCACCAGAAAATTAAAGAAGGTACTAAAGAACGTATTCAGATTTTTGAAGGCGTTGTGATCCGTGTTGACCGTGCAAACTCTCACACAGCTCGCATTACCGTTCGTAAAATTGCCAGCGGTGTTGGTGTTGAGAAGAGCTTTTTGCTTCACAGCCCACTCGTTGAAAAAGTCGAAGTTACTCGTCGTTCGAAAGTTCGCCGTAACTATCTTTCATACCTACGTGAACGTAGTGGTAAGAGCGCCCGACTTAAGAGTGTTAACTTTGACCGCGAAGGTGTGAACGATATTCGTGACATCCACGCTGAAGAAGAAGCTGCACGCCTTAAGGAAGAAGCTGTTGCTGCCGCTGAAGCGAAGCAAGCTGAAAAAGACGCTGCTGAAGCTGAACTTGTTGCAAAGCAAGCTGAAGTTGAAGCGCGACACGAAGAAGCGTAAGCTACTCTATCGTCTAGAAAACACCCTGTTAGCGCAGGGTGTTTTTGTTTGCGTAAAATTTAAGAGTGTTCGTAGAAGTGGGCTGTATAGTAAGTACTATGATATTAGGAATTGATGAAGTTGGTAGGGGTCCTTGGGCAGGTCCACTTGTCGTCGGGGCAGTTGTACTCGGTAACGCCGAGATCGAAGGACTGACTGATAGCAAGAAGCTTACCAAGAAAAAGCGTGATGTACTGGACGTTTTGATCCGTGAAAAGGCAAGTGGCTTCGGGCTAGGTTGGGTACCAGCTGAGGAGATTGATGAGATTGGTCTGTCGGCTGCGCTGCGACTGGCAACGATTCGGGCTGTCGAGCAGGTAAAGACACCGTATAACGAAATTATTATTGATGGCACGATCAATTTCCTTAAAGAAACCAGTAAAGGCAAGTACGTCACAACGCTCCCCAAGGCCGACCTACTGATACAAAGCGTTTCGGCTGCGTCAATCATTGCAAAGGTCGCGAGGGACAACTACATGGCCTTGCAGGACACTGTCTATCCTGGCTACGGGTTCACGAGTCACGTTGGTTACGGTACGGCCACACACCGCATCGCAATTGAGAAAATTGGCGTCACGCCACTGCACCGGCTATCGTTTGCGCCGCTTGCTAAGTATCGGCCCGAGATCGCGACAACGCCAGTGTTGAAAACAAAAATAACATCTACACCAACGCTAAAAACTACCAAGCAAATTGGCGATAGTGCCGAGAGTGTTGCGATTGAATACCTCCGTGACCTCGGTCATGATATTCTCGAGCGTAATTGGAAAACAAAGTTCTGCGAAATCGACATTGTATCACTTAATGACCAGACTTTCTATTTCACAGAGGTTAAGTATCGTAAAGCTGCTCAGCAGGGTGGTGGACTCGCCGCGATTACAGCAAAAAAACAGCAGCAAATGCGTTTTGCTGCTGAGTTCTACGCTGCCAGTCATAACCTAAAAGTGGTTGATGTACGATTAACGGCGATTGCCGTAAGTGGGCAACCGCCTGTCGTTGGTACCTATCTAGAGATCGAGTAGGACTTTTCGCACTGCGGCTTCATCATGCGCGATGTGATCGAGCTTGCCACTCAGCTCAACGACACCGAGTTCAATGTTTCGCTTGAGGGCGATTTGATTCACGAGTGGTAAAAAGAAATCTTTGTATTCTTGTAGCTGTGCGGGTGTCATCAGACATGAGGCAACATAACGAGGGAAGGCGTCGTAACTCTTGTCACCGCCGAAGGTTTCTTCCATCCATGGCCAGTTGTCGCGGCCCCATTGCCAGGTGGCGGTACGTGAACTGCGGTTGCGTAGAAGCCAGATAAACCAGTTCATGAAGTTTTGAGGACGAACAATCGATGCATCCTTCAAGAAGCCGAGGATACGTTCGACAACGGCCGGATCGCGGGTGGCGGTAATGGCGGCAGCAATGTCTTCGCGTAGTTCGCCTGACGTCGTTTTGTCGTGAGCTGTCAGTAATGTATCGATAACTGTCTGGTCAGTGGCATAGCGAACCGCTGTGGCTAAAATGCTGACGCGTAGATTCGGATCAAGTTCCTCGAGATCCGTTGTATCGTAGATTTTTTGGACATGTTCAAGGATCTCTGTGCGTTCACTGTAAATCATGAGTCCGATAATCGTGCTACGTAATCGTGTATCGGATTCGTTCTCGCCAGACTTTGCTTCCCATCCGAGGCGCGCAAATTGCTTTTCGGCCAAATTGCCGGAATAGACGCGTAGTTTGTTTTCGAGCACGATATCCGTTTCGACAAACTTTTTCAGTTCATTCAGTGCGACTAACATGATATCCCAAACTGCTTCAACGCTTTCGTCCTTGTAGTAGGCGAGTAATGGCAGCAACTCTGCGCTTGAGATCAGGCCAGCTTGAGCAAGGAGTGTTTGTTCGTTCAGGAGTTTGAGGCGGTCGATATCAGACAGTGTATCGAGCGCACCTAGCAGTTCGGCGAGTAGTGACGGCGTGTAGTGAGTGATGAAGTGGGCGGTACTGTCGTGGTTAATGATTAATGGCAGGTCTGAACTGCGGGTGACGGTAAGTTCTTTTTCACTGAGCAGTTTCGGGAAGTTTTCGTCTGATGCACCGAGTGGAATGGGCCATAATTTATCAGATGGTTCGTGGTCACCAATAAAGAACTGTTCCTGTGAAAGGTGCACTTTGTCGCCTTCTTGAGAGATGTGTAGTACGGGGAATCCGGATTGTGAGATCCAAGTGTTCATGAGTAGTCCAATGTCTTGGCCTGATGCTTCGCTCATACACGCCCATAGGTCGTTAGCTTCGGTATTTTGGTAGGCGTACTTTTTAAAATAAAGTGTCAGCCCGGTGCGTAGGGCCTCGTCGCCAATGTAGGTCTGCAGCATGCGCAGCAAACGGCCACCCTTGGCGTAGACAATCGACGGGTCGAAAATAGTCGCGATTTCATCAGGGTGATTAACTTCGGTTCGGATAGCTTGAACGCCGTCAAGGCTATCACGACGTAGCGCTTGGCGGACTTCGTAGGTGGCGTGATCGAGCCAGATTTTCCAGTCTGGTTGGATGGCGTCGATACAGATATATTCCATCAGGTTGGCGAAGCTTTCGTTCAGCCATAGGTCATTCCACCACTTCATCGTGACGAGGTTTCCAAACCATTGGTGGCTTAACTCGTGGGTGATTGTCAGGGCTGCTTGTTGGCGAGTAGCGAGTGAGCCTGTTTTTGGATCAGTTAGCAGAGCGACTTCTCGGTATGTAACAAGTCCCCAGTTTTCCATGGCACCAGACGAAAAGTCGGGCAAAGCAACGTGGTCGGATTTTGGCAGAGGGTATGGAACGTCAAAGTATTCATCAAAGAACTCAATGCCACGGGTTGCGATATCAAGCGCAAAATCCAGGCTGTCGGCGGTTTGGGCTGGAGTGGCATAGATATTAACCTCAACACCACTTTTGGTTGTGGCTGATTTCTTTTGTAGCTCACCGACGACCCAAGCGAGTAGGTAGCTACTCATTCGTGGTGACGTATCGAATTCCGTGACAAGGAGATCATTTTCCGTTCGCTGGTTTTTGACAGGCATATTACCTAGTACGACAACACCGGGTTCGGTTGTGAGCGTAACGTCGAAAGTTGCTTTTGCTTCCGGTTCATCAATACAGGGAAAAGCTTCACGCGCATGGTGGCTTTCAAACTGTGTCGCCAAAAGTTCTTTTTTGACACCGTCGTGCTCGTAATAACAAGGGTAGAGGCCATGCATGCCGTCGGTGATGGCGCCAGAGAATGCGACAACGACGATGTGTTCACCTTCGCTAATATCGGGGTGTGTAATCGTTAGTTCATCATTTTCGCCGCTCGAAAAGTCAGCTTGTTTGCCGTCAAAAGTGGCGGATTGAATCGTCAGGTCTTTGGCGTGGAGCATAATACTTTTGGCGCCAACGGCTGATGCTCCATTAATCGTCACGGTGCCCGCAAAGCTGCGGCCGAGTCGATCGAGAGTGACTGAAAGTTGATAGTGTTCGGGAACAAATGTCTGGATGAGTCGAGTTACAGTCTGCATATGCCATTCATTATAGCAACGAATGTGTGGCGAGTAAAAAGTTAAACCATTATGATCTAAAGATGGGACAGCCATTGAACATTCCGCAACTTGCTCGCATACTACGAGGATGAATAGGCGTCTTCGGAGGATAGTAACGGTTGTTATAAGCCTGGTTGGTTTTGCGGTAGTTATTTTAGCTGCCGCCCCGCCGGTACTCGAAGACATCTCCTCAACCGAGACGCAGGCACCAACAATTGCCGCAACCGGTTCTGCTGCCGATGCCTTGAACGCACTGGCTGTTAAGGGGCGGGCACCAAAAACTGATTACGCTCGCAGTCAGTTCGGCAGTGGCTGGGCAACAGTCAATGGTTGCGATACACGTAATATTATTTTGCACCGTGACTTGGTTGATCCCATACTTGACGAAACATGCAGCGTCCTTAGTGGGACACTGAACGACTCGTACACAGGAACAGTCATTCCATTCACAAAGGGGAGTAGCGACATACAAATCGATCATGTTATTGCGCTATCCAATGCCTGGCAAACGGGTGCGCAACAACTTACTCGCGAGTTGCGGGTTCAGATGGCGAATGATCCACTAGAACTGATTGCAGTTCAGGGTGACGCCAACCAACAAAAGAGTGACGGTGACGCCGCAACGTGGCTACCGTCGAACAAGGCGTTCCGCTGTGAATATGTTGCTCGACAAATTGCCGTCAAGCAAAAGTACACGCTGTGGGTAACACCACCTGAAAAAGATGCCATGTTGTCTGTTTTGTCGGCTTGTCCCGATCAGGCCCTGCCGGCGAAGTAGCAGGGGTGAAACACAACTGTATTGCACCTGAGAAGCCAATCGGTTATAATAGCGACAGTACATTCCGGCCACCAGGTCGGAATTTTTCATAGAACAATACATCAGAATTTATACATGATATGTCGAAGTAATTAAGAAAGGACAACATTATGGAAGAACTAAATCTAAAACAATTAACGCTCGCGGTACGTACTATCGCTGAAGAGAAAAACCTCCCCGAAGAAATCGTTATGTCTGTTATTGAACAGGCTATTGCTGCTGCATGGCGTCGAGATAACGGCGAACGTGACCAAGAAGTTCGCAGCGAACTGAACGTCGAAAGCGGAGTTGCGAAAGTATTCGTCTCTCGTGAAGTTGTTGAAGTTGTCGGAAGCGACGCTCACGAAATCAGCCTCGAAGACGCACGTAAGGTGAAGCCTGACGCTGAACTCGGAGACATGATCGAAGACGAATTCGAAGTCACAAGCTTCGGCCGTGTTGCTGCCCAAACCGCCAAACAAGTTGTTTTGCAACGTCTCCGTGAAGCAGAACGTGAAGTTGTCCTGAGTGAATACGAAGACAAGATCGGTACCGTTGTGAACGGGACTGTCCAACGCGTTGAACCGCGTGTTATCCGTATCGAGATCGGTAAAGCAAACGGAATCATTCCGCAAAGCGAACAGATCCAAGGCGAATACTACAGTGTTGGTGCACGTATTAAGGTCTTTATTAAAGATATCGAACGCGACAACCGTGGACCTCAGCTGATCCTTAGCCGTGGTAACCCTGAATTTATCGAATACCTTTTCCGTCAAGAAGTTCCTGAACTTGAATCTGGCGCGGTTGAAATCAAGGGCATCGCTCGTGAAGCTGGCCGCCGAACGAAGCTTGCTGTTGCAAGTAACGTTCCTGGTGTTGATCCAGTCGGTACATTTGTCGGTGGTCACGGAACTCGTGTCCAGGCCGTTATGAACGAAGTTGGTGACCAAGAAAAGATCGACATCGTTACTTTTGACGAAAACGTCGAGCAATTCATCAAGAACGCCCTTAGCCCAGCTGAAGTCTACAAAGTAGAAATCCGTGAAGCTGACAAGCGCGCAACTGTCTTTGTTAACGAGGACCAACAGTCTATCGCTATCGGACGTGGCGGACAGAACGTTCGTCTTGCAAGTCGCCTAACTGGTTATGAGCTTGATATCGAACAAGCGACTCCGGCTGCAAAGCCTGCTGCTGACCACGCGCCAAAGAAGAACATCGAAGATAGCCTCCTCAACGCAGTTGAAGAATCTACCGACGAAGCTCCAACACAAGAATAATTTCTTGTTAGAAGCGTAAAAAACTAAATTAGCACTCTCTTGCATGGAGTGCTAATTTTGCTATACTGGGTATATGAGGACAAGCAAATAGATAATATGCTTGCACTTCTTATATAGGAGGATAGATAATAGTACTATGGCTGATGATTTTGCAGAATTTATTTCGCATCTCACCGACAATGCACGGACCAGCCTCCACCACGCAACACTGATTGCACAGGGGTATGGCAGTCCTTACATTGGAACTGAGCATTTACTTTTGGGTGTCATGGCGCAGGGAGCATCGGTTGGTGCTAAGATCCTCGCTGATGCTGGCGTCACACTTGACCGCGCACAGACCGCACTAAATATGGTTCCTGTTACCGCTGCTGTTGGTGGATTAAGCACCAAGAGCCTCAGCGAGACGGCGAAACTAACACTAAAAATGAGCTGGGATATCGCCCAAGAATTCCACCAGGACTACCTGGGGACTGAACACATTCTGTATAGCATCCTGACACAAAAAAATGCCCGCGCAACCGTGCTGCTTCGCGACATGGATGTGAATATTACCGACATTGTTGCAGAACTTGAGGAGTACCTCGATCGCCAAGGCGACGCGTATAGTGCGACTGACGACGAAGCGACTATCGCTGCCAAGAAAGCGCCAGCTCGTAAGGGTGCGCTTGGGACATTTGGTACCGACCTGACTGCGCTTGCTAAAGACGGCAAGCTCGATCCAGTCATTGGCCGCGCCGAACAAGAAGAGCGCCTTGTGACGATTCTAAGTCGCCGCACCAAGAACAACCCAGTCCTTATCGGTGAACCTGGTGTTGGTAAGACGGCTATCGTTGAAGGCCTCGCCCAGCGCATTGCGACCGAAGACGTTCCCGAACACCTTCTCGACAAGCGTATTATTCAACTCGACCTCGCTGGTATGATTGCCGGTACGAAATATCGCGGTGAATTCGAAGAGCGCCTAAAAAAGGTGATCACTGAACTGCAGGAACAAAAGAACGTCATTATCTTTATCGATGAACTTCACCTATTGGTTGGCGCCGGTGCTGCCGAAGGTGCGCTTGACGCTGCTAACATCCTGAAGCCTGCCTTGGCACGTGGTGAAATTCGCCTGATCGGTGCGACGACACTTGATGAATACCGCAAGCATATCGAAAAAGACACCGCCCTTGAGCGACGTTTCCAGACAATTGTTGTCCCAGAGCCAAAACTAAAAGACACGATTGCTATCCTTAAAGGTCTCAAGCCATATTACGAAAAGCACCACGGCGTGACAATTAGTGACGAGACCATCGAAGACGCCGTCTACATGGCCGACCGTTACATTAACGAACGCTACATGCCCGACAAGGCTATTGATGTCATCGACGAAGCAGCAGCCCGGGTCCGGGTGAAATCCGGTCGCAAGCCAAGCAAGCTGCGCGATTACATGCGTCAGCTCAAGAACTTGAACGAAAAAATGGAAGAAGCCGTCACGGCCGAAGACTATGAACGTGCTGCCTTGTATAAAACACGTATCACGCAGTTGAACGAACGGCTTGAAGAGACTCGTACAGCCTACGAAAAGAAAACACCGATCGTCTTGAAGGATGAAGATATTGCTCATGCGATTGCCTTAATGACCGGTATTCCTGTCAGTCGTGTCCAAAAGTCAGAGGCGAAACTGCTTCGTAACCTGGAAGGCCACCTAGAAAAGTATGTTATCGGACAACGGGAAGCAGTTGAGAAGGTCTCACGCGCGATTCGCCGTAGCCGTAGTGGTGTTGCGAGTAGTAACCGCCCAATTGGCTCATTCGTCTTTATGGGTCCAACCGGTGTCGGTAAAACGGAACTTGCCAAGGTCCTCGCCCGCGAAGTATTCGGTAGCGAAGATAACTTGATCAAGATCGATATGAGCGAGTTTAGCGAAAAGCACACTGCCAGTCGCCTCGTTGGTGCACCGGCTGGCTACGTTGGGTATGATGATGGTGGTCAGCTAACCGACAAAATCCGTCGTCAACCGTACAGTGTTGTCTTGTTCGATGAGATCGAAAAAGCTAACCCTGACGTCTTCCACTTGCTGCTGCAGATCCTGGAAGATGGCACGTTGACCGATGCCAAGGGCCACAAAGTTGATTTTTCAAATTCGATTATCATCCTGACAAGTAACCTTGGTGCTGATCGTATGATGAAAGAATCAAGTCTTGGCTTTAGCGCGGTGACGCGTAACGACGAAAAGCAGCTTGATGATGTTCACGCCGAAAATGCTCTCGCGGCCGAAGCTGCCTTGAACCGCATTATGCGCCCAGAGCTAATTAACCGTTTCGATGCGATCGTGACTTTCCGAGCACTAACCAAGAAAGAAGTTGGCAAGATCTTCGACAAGCTGCTTAATGAGCTACAAGATCGTTTAATCCGTAAAGGCATCCACTTGGTGATAGCAGCATCTGCCAAGCGGCAAGTGATTAGTGAAGGCCACGACGAGAAGTATGGTGCTCGACCACTACGACGCGCGATGCAGGATCTGTTAGAGCTGCCAGTTGCTGACGGCATCCTATCCGGTGAATACGAAAAGGGAACTGTCCTGAAAATATCGGCCCTAAGGGGTAAGATACAGATCAATGTTGGTCAAGAAGCGTAGCGTTGCAGGCGCAATAGTTGCCGGTGTGTTAAGCATCGGCATTCTTGCTGCCGCCGGCTGGCTAGTCCTAAACCGGCAATACGCCATGGATCAAATCAGTGTCTGGTCATACACACCGAGCAGCAGTATCCAAACGATCGACGAACGGGTTGATTTTACACCAAATGGTAAGTTTCATTTCTATGCAACGCAACCGGTTGTGGATGGCTCGGAAAAGTTCAACCAAGACTGTCCTCGTCAAGAAGTTGGCAACCCGATCCTCGGCTGCTATACCGGTGAGCACCGCATCTTTATTTATAATGTTGAGAACGAACAGCTCGATGGTATCGAGGAGGTGACAGCTGCGCACGAAATGCTGCATGCTGCCTGGGAGCGAACTAGTGACAAGGAGCAGGCGCGAATTGGTGTGCTGATCCGAGCCGAATACCAAAAACACACTGATGATAAAAACCTTACCGAGCGTATGGATTATTACCAGCGTACTGAGCCTGGTCAGTTTATTAACGAACTTCATTCAATCCTGGCTACTGAAACCCGAACACTCAGTCCCGAGTTAGAGACCTACTATGCCAAATTCTTTAATGACCGCCAGAAGGTTGTTGACCTGCATCAAAAGTACGACACGGTGTTTAAAGATCTGAAGGCTCAATCGGATACGTTATATACAGAACTGACGACACTCGGCGCAAGCATCGAAACGCGGACAACCGCCTACAATGCCAATGTTGCGCAGCTGTCGACCGATATTGAATCATTCAACAGTCGCGCCAATAGTGGTGACTTTAGTTCGATTAATCAGTTCAATCAACAGCGTGCCGAACTAATCACTCGATCGAATCAAGTTGATGCCGATCGAGCAGCTATCAGTGGTGATATCGACACCTACAACGCTAAATACGAACAGTATCAAACCTTGTCGTCGCAAATCGAAGTCTTGAACAAGAGTATCGATAGTATTAAGGACCTCCAGCCAGCCCCTTCTGTTTAATAATCAATCAATTTCCCTAAGGTATACTAAGAACAATGGCAAAATCAAAAACTCAATTCGTCTGTCAAAACTGCGGTGCGAGTCACAGCAAGTGGTCGGGTAAATGCGATAACTGTGGCGAGTGGAATACACTTGTCGAACAAGTGCCGACTTCTTCGGGTACTTCGTCAGTTGCCAAGGGTGGCAGTAGTGGCCGTGTCTTAAAAGTCCAATCAATTAAAGACATGCCGGCTGATGATACCTCAAAACGGATGCCAACTGGTGCGAGTGATTTAGATATCGTACTCGGTGGCGGTGTGTTACCAGGTGCCGTTGTACTGCTAGCTGGTCAGCCTGGTATCGGTAAGAGTACGCTCTTGCTCCAGGTGACCGCCTTTATCGCCAAGACGACAACGGTCCTCTATGTTAGTGGTGAGGAATCTGCTAGTCAGGTGAAGCTTCGGGCTCAACGACTCGGTGCCGAATCAAGTGAACGTCTCGACTTCGTCGCGAGCACGAGCGCCAATGATATTGCCGCCACGATCCGCAGTGGTTCATACGACCTAGTCATTGTTGACTCAATCCAGACGTTAGCGCTCGATGAAATCACCAGCGCACCAGGAACGGTCAGTCAGATTACGAATAGTAGTAATGTCCTGATTCGTGCCGCCAAAGAAACTGGTACTGCAGTTATCCTGGTCGGACACGTCACTAAAGAGGGAAGTATCGCTGGGCCAAAAGTACTCGAACACCTCGTCGATGTCGTCTTGCAATTCGAAGGTGATCGTTATGGTGGCTTTAAAATCGTCCGCGCGGCTAAAAATCGCTTCGGTTCAACCAACGAAGCGGCGATCTTCGAGATGTTCGAAGAGGGACTGCGGCCGGTCGAAAATCCGTCCGCTGCGCTACTGGCGGAGCGTAATCCGGCAGACGGCTCGGTTGTTCTGGCAACCCTCGAAGGCACCCGACCACTGTTGGTTGAGATCCAAGCCCTTGTCAATCCGACCAGTTTCGGGTATCCTAAGCGTACCGCGAGCGGGTTTGACCTCAATCGACTTAACTTGTTGATCGCCGTCATGGAACGACGTACAAAATTGAATTTATCTGATAAAGACATCTACATAAACGTTGTTGGTGGCCTCAAACTCAATGATCAAGCCGCGGACCTGGCTATATGTATGGCAATCGCCAGTGCAGCTGCTGGACGTCGCATAGATGACGAAACAGTTGTGTTTGGTGAAGTAGGACTTGGTGGAGAAGTCCGATCAGTCCCTGGCGTCGACAAACGTGTCGCGGAAGCAAAAAAACTTGGATTCAAACGAGCAATTGCTCCAAAGATCCATAGTGACAACAAATTTATAACACCTGTAGCCGACCTTCGCATGGCGCTGATCGACTACTTACAGAAATAGGAAAACAATGGACATATTCATTATCATCGCGCTGCTTGCAATTGCAGCCGAGACATCTTACCTTACGGTAGCCCAAACAGTAAAATTTAAACACTCAAAGAAACAGCACATGCCGATCTTCGTTGATACGTCAGTCCTTATCGACGGTCGTATTATCTCTATCGCCGAATCCGGCTTTATTACCAGTACACTTTTCGTCCCTCGTAGCGTCGTTGGTGAACTGCAGTTCCTGGCTGACAACGCTGATACCGAAAAACGTAGCCGTGCTCGTCATGGACTTGATATCGTAAAAGAACTTCAAGCAATGACAAATGTTAAAGTTGAAATCTTTAATGACGGTACCAAGGCCGAAGAGGGTGTCGACAACCGTTTGCTGAAACTTGCAAAAGAATACAACGGTGCTATTTGTACTATCGACTTCAACCTCAACAAGGTTGCGCAAGTTGAGGGCATCGTCGTGTTGAACGTTAATGACCTTGCGAAGACCCTTCGTATGGCCTACCTCCCGGGTGAAAAGACTCGTCTCGAGCTCACGCAAAAAGGGAACGATTCACACCAAGCAGTGGGACACCTTCCTGATGGAACAATGGTTGTGGTTGAACACGCCAACAGCCAGATCGGCAAGATTGTTGAAATCGAATTTATCCGTGGCCTGCAAACTGCCGCTGGTAAAATGATGTTCGCACGACTTGTTGGTGGTGGAGACCGTGATGTGATCGCCAAGAAAGCCGCCGCTGCATCAACACCGAAGCGTGCTGCTCTCGTAGCGAAGGTCCAGCAGTCTCGTAAGCAAAAGGCGGCTCGTGTTGAAGAAGTAGTCGTTGAAGTGCCACAGGCGAAGCCTGGTGTCTTTGAGCAGCCATCTGCACAACCAAAGCCACGTCAGCAACAACCTCGTACCGAGCGACAGCCACGTGCACCACAAGCGCCACGTAACCAATCTCAGTCACGTACTAACAATGCTGCTCCAGTTGATCAACCGGTACAGTCAAACGACCAACCGGCGGATAACCAGTCACAGGTTGCACCTGCCCAGAAGCCTGCTCGTAAATACAACCGTCGCCGTACACCAGAAGACAGCCTGTTCGAACTACTCGACAAACAGGATTAGTTCTTACTTATCGCGCTGCGACATTGTCCAATAAAAGAACCCTCGTTGTAGAGGGTTCTTTTATATACCAGATGCACTCGCGGACGAGTGGTCAGTCTTAGTTGGAGACTGATCCACTTCCGCTGGCATTGACGACGTAGAAGCCGCTGTCAGTAACCGTCACGGTGACAGGCTTACTGCCGCTACCTGACGGGACGGGGTAGTCATACGTGCCACCAGTTGATGAGGCGTTGACCGTTCCGACAACTGCGCCACCAACGCTTACAGTGATTGTTGTTGGATCAAACTTTCCCTTAGTCGCAGTGACAGTGACGCGTGCATTGTTTCCTGTTTGTGTTACAACAAAGCTAGCGGTAACCTGGGCATCGCCACAGGCGTGAGCGTCATCGTCCTTTGTCGCATCATAGCCACTTGGAACGTTTGTGTAGACGTCTTTCTTTGTCACTGGGTCAGTTGTTTTTACGACGTCAGCTTCGAGCTTGGCGCCATCTGGTGTACAGCTGGTTGCTTTCTTTTTCGAGACCTTATCGAATGTCAGTTTGGCATTGGCTTGGCCTTGAGTCTTGCTCCACCATGAAGGATAGAACTCGATACCAACTTTTTGAATGCCGGTCGGTGCGGTGAACCAGTCGCCTGATTTCCATTTACCCTCAGGTGCGTAGACTTCTTTGTGGGCAAATTCCATTACCTTGGCAATGATTGGACTACCGAGTGATGAGGTTCCTTGTCTCAAGATAGTTGTATCTGGGTTACCGAGCCAGACACCCATGGTGAGGGCTGGGCTGTAGCTCATCATCCAAAGGTCCTTGGCGTTTCCACCCTTGTCAGATGTACCAGTCTTGGTGGCTGTTTTGACACCTGGGATGCTCTTGGCTGCGTAGTTACCTAGTGAGGCACTGGCCGTTGGGTCGGTGAGGATGTCAGCTAGGACGTAGGCTGATTGCGCACTGACAACTTGCTTGCCAGCAACGTCTGCCCATTTCTTAAGTGTTTCGCCAGAACTGTTCTTTACTTCCAGAACGGATGACTGTGGCTTGTAGACACCGCCACGAGCAAGTGACGCGTAGGCATTTACGAGGTCGACTTGTTTCAGTCCACACCCACCAATCGCGAGAGATAGGCCGGCTGTCTTGTCGTCACCGACAGTACAGTAGCTGGTTGCCCCAAGGTCGTGAATGGTTTGGATCGTTGATCCTTTAGTTACGGCTTCGTTGACAATCATTGCCTTAACGGCTGGGACGTTACGAGAGGTCGCGAGGCTGGTACGGATTGTCACATCACCACGATATTGACGATCGGCATTTTGTAGCTTGGCGCCGTAGTACTGGTCGATCGGTTCGTCTTTGAGGATCGAGCCACTTCCATAGTTTTGCTGACCATTTGGTTTTTGCTCAAATAGTTCAGAGTAAACTAATGGTTTGATCGATGAACCAGGTTGGATATAGGCCGTTGCTGCGTTGTCTTGACCGTAGCCTTCATAGGCAAAGTCACGACTTCCGACGAGGGCAACAATTTGTCCGGTTTGTGAATCTTCAACTGTTGCAGCACCGTTGGTGAACCCAGCGATATTAGGTGTTGGCGAGTTGAACATATCGGTCATTGCTTCTTCAAGCTTATTTTGGATACGGATATCAAGGGTGGTTTTGACGGTTAATCCGCCCTTGCCAACAGTTGCTTTACCGAGTTCAGTCTCAAGTTGCGAACGCACCATTTGAACGAAGTGAGGAGCTTTGACGCCTTCGTATTGGCTCGCCAGTGGCTTGATGCTATCAAGGATCGGCACCTTTTTTGCTTCGTCGGCTTGGGCCTGAGTAATATAACCAACTTCACGCATACTATTGAGTACTTCGTGTTGACGGGTAATCAGGCGTTCGTGACCGGCAACGTTGTAAGGGTTGAAGGTTGTCGGGTTCTGGGGAATCGCAGCCAGTAATGATGCTTCGGCTAGTGTCAGGTCCTTAGCAGCTTTGCCGAAGTACGCTTGAGCACCAGACTCGGCGCCATTACGCGGACCACCATACGGTGATTCATTGAGGTAGAGGGTGAGGATTTGATCCTTGTCATACATGCGCTCAATTTCAATAGAGAGAATCAACTCTTTAATCTTGCGAGGGACGCCACCAAACCCACGATCAGAGGCTTCGTCGGCAAAGAAAACTTGCTTGACGAGTTGTTGAGTTAGGGTTGAACCACCTTGAACTTCACCACCAACAGCGTTATTGACGAAAGCGCGAGCGGTACCGCTAACACTGACACCACTGTGTTTGAAGAAGTCGCGGTCTTCAATAGCGACGGTTGCTTTTTTCAGGTTATCGCTCAGGTCGGCACTTTGAACAACGAGCTTGTAATTGCCACCACCCTTGTCTTCCCAAAGTAGTTGGTCATTACGGTCGTAATATTTCGTGACAGTTGATTGGACACGCTTGTCGATTTCACCTGGACGAATCTGGTCGAGATCTTTACGGAAGTAAGCAAAAAGGCCGCCAACGAGAAGGGCGAGTAATAGGATTGCAACTCCGGCAATCTTGAGGGCCATGATGACACCGCGTTTACTGAACCAGTAAGCCCAGAATCGTTTCGGGTGCAGTTTATAAAAGAAGCGCTTTACAGGGTGCTTCGGAAGTGTCGCCAAGTATTCAGCTCGACGGCGTGTCTCTGAGTCTTTTTTCGCCTTTCGTCGACGTGAAAGATTAGAATACACACTCAATTTTCTTGATGGAGTTTTTTTAGCCACGTTTCCCTATTCTCATAAGCAATATCTTCACCATTATAGCATTAATTACAGTGCGTAAAGAGTGATTATTTGCTATACTACCAGGGATATAACAGATAGGAATAATGCATGACACTTTCACAGGAGCTGATCTGGCGCGGATTCGTCAACCAGATGACATACGCTGATATTACTGAACTCGACCTCGCAGAAGGCAAGGGTCCTATCTCTTTCTATTGGGGTGTCGACCCAAGCGCTGACAGTATGCAAGTCGGTAACTTCGCAGCTGCCATGATGGTGCGCCGCTTTATCGAAGCTGGCCACAAAGCCTACCTACTGGTTGGTGGCGCAACTGGCATGATTGGTGATCCAGACGGCAAAGCTGATGAACGAAACCTCAAATCACTCGAAGAGATCGCTCGCAATAAAGCGGCCATCGCCGAACAGTATAAAACTGTCTTTGCAGGACAACCGTTTGAAATCGTCGACAACTACGACTGGTTCAAAAATATTAACTACCTCGACTTCCTGCGAACTGTCGGCAAAAACGTACCACTTAGCCAGATGCTTGGGCGTGAATTTGTTCAATCTCGTTTAGGCGCTGAAGGGTCTGGCATTAGCTACGCCGAATTTAGCTATTCCCTCATCCAGGGCTATGACTTCCTACACCTCAACCGTGAACACGGCGTCACGCTACAGGTTTGTGGTGCTGATCAATGGGGTAACTCAATCGCTGGTGTGGATTTAATCCGCCGTTTGGATTCGAAAGTCGCACACGTCTATTCGACACCACTCATTATTAACAAGACAACTGGCAAGAAGTTTGGTAAATCTGAAGAAGGTGCCGTCTGGCTCGATAGTAACAAGACCAGTGTCTTTAAGTTTTACCAATTCTGGCTGAATGCTGGCGACCAAGATGTCATCGATTACGCCAAAACATTTACGATGCTGAGTCGTGAAGAAATTGAAGCCCTTGAAGTGGCTGCAGCCGAAAACCCACGTGACCGACTGGCGCAAAAGACACTGGCTCGCGAAGTCACCAAGATTGTTCACGGTGAAGCACGAACGAATAGCGTTGAACGCGTCACGAGTGTACTATTTGGCGGTGTTGAATTTTCGGAACTATCAGATGAAGACCTTGATGTCCTCGCTGGTGAGATAACGACAGTTGCGACGAACAATTCATTGATCGAAGTGCTAGTTGGAAGTTTGACGGCCTCAAGTAACGGTGACGCTCGTCGTCTGATCGAAAGCGGTGCTATCTCTGTTAACGGTGAAAAGGTTACCGAAGATAGCGTCATCGCATCAAAAGCACTTATCAAAAAAGGTAAGAATAACTTCATTCTTGTTCGCTAAGCTAGTATAGATATATGAATATCAGTGCGTCACTTGAACAGGTCAAAGGCGTAGGCGAGAAGACCGGCGAGCAATTCAAGTTAGCTGGTCTGCGAACAGTGTACGACCTTATCAACTTTTTACCTCGTGCTTATGAGGACTTTTCGCATGTCACGCAGATCGCCAATATCCACCCTGGCAAGATGACGATCAAGGCACGCTGCGAAAAGATTGCGACGCGCCCAGTCCGAAGGGGTCTACGTATTACGACAGCGACGCTAGTAGATGACTCAGGCAAGATTCAAGCTGTCTGGTTTAATCAGCCGTACCGCGAGACGCAGTTAAAAACGGGTGAGGAGTTCTTTTTTTCGGGCGAATTTGAGTTCAACTACAATAAATACCAGTTATCGAACCCAAGTGCCGAAAAGGTGAGTGAAATGCCGGTACAGACTGACCGCATCCTACCGACGTATCGGGCCATTCATGGGCTAAAAACACCGTTGGTCCGTAAGATTTTGAACGAACTCCGTCCATTGATGACAATGATGCCCGAAACACTCCCACTCGGTATTGTGAAATCGGAAAAACTAATCAGTCACGGCGAAGCACTATTAAAGATGCACTTCCCAGAAACGATCGAGGATATCTCGAAAGCTAAAGAGCGCATCGCTTTCGAAGAGCTATTCGCCCTCTTACTAGCCAGTCAGATGAACCGAATGGAAAACGCCAAGCTACAGGGCTGGCATATTCCATTCGAACAATCGATTGTCAAATCGTTTGTCACTAACTTGCCGTTTGAACTAACTGGCGCGCAGCGTATTGCTGCCTGGGACATCTTGCAGGACTTTGAAAAAGAAGTACCGATGAACCGATTGCTACAAGGTGATGTCGGGTCGGGCAAGACTGTAGTAGCTGGACTGGCTGCTCGCCAAGCTGCCCATGAAGGCTTTCAAACTGCCGTCATGGCACCAACCGAGATCTTGGCATCGCAACATGCCGCCACGCTTGACCGATTGCTGGCGCCGTTTGGTGTGAAGGTCGGGCTACTAACTGGAAGTGTTAAAGGTAAAGCCCGCGAGGCATTATACGCAGCGATTAGTTCGGGTGATGTCGACGTCGTCGTTGGGACACATGCAATCATTCAATCGGGCGTAAACTTCAAGCGGCTCGGGTTCGTTGTTATCGACGAGCAGCACCGCTTTGGGGTTAATCAGCGCCAGGAACTATTAAAAAAATCTGAACATATGCCACACCTACTGGCGATGACGGCAACACCAATCCCACGCAGCCTGGCACTGACTGTCTACGGCGAACTGGATGTTTCGGTTCTTAACGAACGTCCAAAGGATCGTAAGGACATTGCCACCAAGATCTGGTCACCGAATAGTCGACCACAGTTATATAAGCTGATTGAAGAACAGCTACTCGAAGGTCGCCAAGCTTATGTTATTTGTAGTTTAATCGACGGCAATCCTGACAATGAACTAAAGAGCGTCCAGACCGAATTTAAACGTCTCGATCAAGCAATTTTCAAGCACCGCAAGATTGGGTTGCTACATGGCAAAATGAAGTCATCCGAAAAAGAAGAAGTCATGCGCCAGTTCTCAGTAGGTGAGATTGATGTGTTGGTCAGTACGACGGTTGTCGAGGTTGGTGTTGACGTCCCGAATGCGACCGTTATCCTGATCGAAGACGCTGATCGCTTCGGTTTAGCCCAACTTCACCAGTTGCGTGGCCGTGTGGGACGAAGTTCGTATCAAAGTTATTGTTATTTGATGGTCAGTTCGTCAAAAACCCCGAGTCAGCGCCTAAAAGAAGTCGAAAAAAGCAACGACGGCTTCTATCTAGCAGAGGTGGATCTAAAATTACGTGGTCCTGGTGAAATCTACGGCCGCGCCCAACATGGTGAGCTAAACCTACAAGTTGCGACGCTATCTGACACCAAAATGATCGCTCGGGCACAGAAAGCCGCCAAAGCATTCGTCGCACAAGGGGCAGATTTGCTACAATATAAACAGTTACATCGAGATGTCGAGCACTATCAGCGCTTAACTACCTTAAATTAACAACAAATATATATGTACGCAGGCACTACCGTCACTAAAAATTCTGGTCAACTTATCGGCGTCCACCAACGCATTGATAAGGTCGCCCGTCGTCATTTTGTTGCACTCTTAAATAAGAAAGCCTTTTTCCCATCAGCGGTTCAGATCCTTCACTTTGAAGGCAACAATGGTCCTGATGGCGTCAAACGCAAAAGCCCATCTGTTGATGAACCATGGCACTTTATTGATCCAAATAAACCTGAGGACTTGGCTGTCATGCAAATGATCACCGATCACCAATTCAATCTTGCCAAAGCCCTTAAAGATAAAAATGAAGAACGCGCCGCATTTGAAGCCGCTTGGATGGCACACGCGATTGTTGATGGCCTGACGCCGGCACACCACTTTCCATTGGCTGATAAAATCGAAGAACTTTTCGGCATGCCACACCACGAACGCAGCAGTGTCCGCGAAAAGAACATTATCAAAGGCACTAACCGTCGCGATACTTTGTCAAAGAACTGGCAGTATTGGGGTAAACGCGGTATTTTCATGAATCACTTTATGTTTGAATTCGGTGTTGCCACTGCGATTCTGGGTAAGGGTTTCGGCAAGATCGTCATCAATGACGCTGATATCACGGCACTTAAAAAAGATGGCTATGAAAAGACATTTAACACGTTGATGAAGCAAGTGGTTGAATTAGGCACCTATGAAACCTATGCCAAAACAGGTTGGAATCAAAAACTGGCCAAGACGGTTCGCATGGAATTAGTGCCACTGATCGTCAAGGGTGTCGTACTCGGCTGGTATCAATCAATCCTTCTGAGCAGCTCTTCAGACGCCCGCACAGAAAGTAACGGCAAGTGAACGTCCGCATAATCGCTGGCCTCTACGGTGGGCGCACTATCGTTGGATCGGGTAATCGCCGAACTCACCCAATGGGTGAGCGTATTCGCAATGCACTCTTTAATAAGATCCAACACGAACTACCCGGTGCGGCAGTATTGGATGTCTTTGCCGGCAGTGGCGCACTAGGTCTCGAATCGTTAAGTCGCGGTGCTGCGCACGCAACCTTCGTTGAAAAAGATCGTGTCGCCCAAAAAGTGATCGCCAAAAACATTGAAAAACTCGATGTTGAAGAAGAAACGACATTGATTCGTGCCAACGCATCGACCTGGCTCAATCTGACAGAAGAATACTACGACATTATTTTTGCAGATCCGCCATATTACGATCCACAATTTCCGACAATTCGTGACTTATTTGCACTATTAAAACCAAACGGGCTTATGGTATTATCATACCCAGGTAGTGAGGAAGCGCCAACCGAACCGGGAGTTGTTGTGGTGGACAATCGAAGTTATGGAAACGCAAGTCTTGCTTTCTACCGATTAAAATAGGACGTCTCGGCGTCCTATTTGCTTGTCGCAGATACATTAATTGACGAAAATATGTATATAAGTTATAATAATGTTATATTATGACATCAAACCAAGAATTCGACGACTTTCTAAGAGACGCTACAGAACGTGACGCTGAACAAGAACAGCTTGAACTGCTCCACGCGAATATACAGGCCCGCTACGACGAGGCCATACAGGCATTTAACCCAATGCCGCGTTTTCTTGACTCCGATCCTGAAGCTCAAGATACGTTGAAGGCTGCGGCCATAGAAAGTTATGTCGTTCAATTTAGGGATGCGGTTACTATACCGGACGGCATGGACCAAGACGACTTTGATAAACTTATCTATGATCAAGCGGAACACGAGGTGCGTAAGCTGTCGATGAACGAAGCTGCGCTTCAAACACAGATAATCATTGGGTTAAGTATCGCTGAGTACGCTGCGCAGAATCCAGAAGAGGATGTCGATGCACAAGCCGCTGCTTGGAAGAAGCAGTTGATCGCCGAAATGCTCGTTGGCGAGGGATTATCAATGGATGATCCATGGGTTTCGTTTGCAAATAATGCTATGCCGGGTGATAAATTCAACCCTGCGCTAGAGAGTGACCAGGCGTATATGATTGATGCTTTGCAAGCACATGCGAATAGTGTTGATGAGAAAGAGCGTACCGCTGCTATAAATTCATCTCTTATGCATATTATTAACCCTGACTTCACCAGTGATCCAGATGACGGCCAGGCTGGTGATAAGAATATAGAAGCTATTCGTCTTAGCGCTAAGTTAATTGGCATAGGACTATTTGATCGTGATCGGTATGAACGTGAATCTCAAGTTTTTGCAGCGTGTGCTGAGTTTGGTATTGAGCAATCAGTCGTTGCAGATATACTTATTTTTCTTGAAGATACTTATCCAGCGAAATAAAAAACTTCACCAAATGAAATAGCAGGCCAGCCGACCTGCTATTTCATTTGGTGCGCGCGAAAGGACTTGAACCTTCACGCCCGAAAGCACTAGCTCCTAAGGCTAGCGTGTCTACCAATTCCACCACGCGCGCATTAACGTAGATTATAACAGAGATAAATCAGTTTGTCACGATGTTTGCTCGCGACCGAAGGTGCTTGTGCTATCATAGAGACAAAGAATACCAAAGAGGACGGGGACATGAATAAGATTGCAGTATACCTGAACGAGCATTTGCTGGGTGAAGTAACGAGTTCAAAAGCGATGCGACGACGCTATAGTCGCGACGGAAGTGTCCTATCCGTGACACCGGAAATCGTTGTCTTTCCTCGCATTACTAATGATATCCGCAAGGCAGCCCGCTTTACTTGGCAGCTGGCTGAAAAAGGTCACCCAATGGGCCTAACGATTCGCGGCTTCGGTGGCGACGTGACGGGTGCGGCTATTGGCAAAGGCATGATTATTAGCACTGCTAAATACCTAAACAATATTATCAATATTGTCACTAAAGAGCGTTTGGTGCACGTTCAGCCTGGCGTTAACTTTGAAACACTGAACCAAACCCTCAAATGGCAAGGTCTTACTATCCCTAACGTGCCAGCTGATGCTCGTCATTCGAGTATTGCTGGTGCAATCGCGAACAACACCCTCGGAAATACTGGCGAGGTCAGCGCTGCGATTCAAAAGCTCGAAATCGTCCTCGCGAATGGTGACCTGATTGAAACCAGCCGTATTACGAAACACGACCTGAACAAGAAACTTGGGTTACAAACATTCGAAGGTGAAATCTACCGCAAACTCGAAGGTCTCCTCGAAGATAACGAAGAAGTCATTAAGCACCTCGCGAACGATCCGGTCCGCGACAATACTGGCTACAAGAATCTCTCACGCATCCGCGCCAAGGATGGTTCGTTTGACCTGACGCCGCTCTTTATCGGTAGCCAAGGAACACTCGGTATTATTTCTGAAGTAGTACTAAAGGCAGAATTCTTTAGCCAGGATCGTACAGCTGCGGTTGCGGTTGTTGAGGATGCCGGACTGGCTCGCGATATCACCGACCGATTGATTGAACTGGAACCTACCACGCTACGCACGATTGATGGCGAGCTATTCCGCCGGGCATCGAAGCTTGGTGCGCAAGCAGGCCTACTTGGTCCGGTTGAGTCACTCGGCACGGTTATCTACCTCGAATTTAATGATTTTAGTGACCGAGCACAGGTCAATAAGCTTAAAAAGATGCGCAAACTGATGGTCAAACTGGGCGTTGGCATGGTTGATTCGTCTGACCACCAATTGCAGGAGTTCGATGCCGTTGCGTCAATTGCAGACTCACTAAGTTTTGCCGAGAACGACGATGCCGTTGCCGTTCCGATTATTGACGGTGCATTTATCCCTTCGGGCCGCCGTGAAGAATTTACGACCGCACTTGATGAGTTAGCCGCTAAATATCACATTACACTGCCGACAGTTGCGAACATCCTGACCGGAACTCTCAGTGTCTACCCTGTATTTAAACTAGATGTCATTAGTGACAAACAGAAGTTGTTTCGTCTATTAACCGATTACGCCGACCTGGTCACGAAGTGTGGCGGTGCATTCGTCAGTGATGGATCAGAGGGGCGCCTAAAGGCCAACGCTGCCTGGGCACATCTAGAAGACGGTGAAGTTGCGGTCTACGCTCAGCTACGTTCGATCTTCGACCCCTTCAATACCCTCAACCCTGACGTCAAACAAAAGAACGATGTTCGACACCTTGTCTCATCACTGCGCTCAACCTACGATTTGACCGACTTCACTGCTTAACAGTAGGCAAGTGATCTGCTATAATTTGCCAGTAACCAAATCACGTATGCGCGCGTGGCGGAATTGGTAGACGCGCTAGCTTCAGGTGCTAGTGTCAGCAATGACGTGGAGGTTCAAGTCCTCTCGCGCGCACCAAATAATGAACAGACATTTAGTGTCTGTTTTTTATTGCCCAAGCATAGAGCGGTTTCACCTCTGATGAAGTATACTGAAATGATGCAAGAAGAAATTATTGGGGTTGGTCCACACCCAGAACCGTGGCCGACTGATCAGAAATATGACCGCGTCTTACTAAAAGAAGGCGACAAGCGTAATGTCCTAGACAAGTATCACTACTGGTCTGTGAATGCTATCAAGGCTGATCTTGACGATAGTCGTATCGACCTCGAAATTGCCATCGAGAACTTACAGCGTGATTACAACATGGGGACAATCGTCCGTGCTGCTAATGCCTTTAACATCAAGCGTGTCCACATCATTGGTCGCAAGCAATGGAACAAGCGTGGCGCCATGGTCACTGACCTGTATATGAACATTCAATATCACGATGATGTGACGGCATTTATGCTGGCAATGGAAAAAGCTGGTCGTGAAGTTATCGGTATGGATATCGTCGATGGGGCAAAAAACCTATCTGAGACAACACTGCCAGCTAACGCCGTCCTCGTGTTTGGCGCTGAAGGCCCTGGCCTGAGTAAAGAAATGCTCAGCAAGGCTAAAGACGTCGTTATGATCGAGCAATTCGGTTCAACCCGCTCGGTAAATGTCGGTGTCGCGGCCGGTATTACAATGTATGCCTGGTTGCAACAACATTCGTTGACCCGCTAAATGTAGCGTGTCATACTAATATCATGACACGCTCGCCCGACCAGTTACCCTCTGGAAAGCAGTTCGAACTGCGGGTGGCTGCGAGCGAACTTGAATTTGATGCGCGTTTAGCCGCACTGACTATCCCGGAAACGAGAAATCGTATGCCGGGATTTTTGCATTTATACTCCGATCAAGTATTTCCTTTGCAGGTCGAAGACCGTGATATTGATGGTAATAGCTTTAGTGAGACGCAGTTTAGGGGATTGCAGATGAAAGTCTTTAATCATAATCGTAACCGATTCTCCCTTGAGACAGATATTGAGAAGGTGCGACTAGCGGCTGGAACGGAAGAGCTACGACTTCGGGTTGGGCTGCAACTAGGCTTGCAGGCAGCCAAGGCTATTATGGTACAGCCATTCTTTACGACCGAGCAAAAGGAACGGGGAGTGATTCCGATGTATTACACAATACCGAGTCCGGTAAGGGGGCGAGCGATGGGATCGGCGTTTGGCGAGATCCAGTCGTACCTGGCCGGTAATCCGCGGGGGATCGTTGACGAAATGATGCTGGTCGAACAGGCAGTGCGTAGTCGATCAATTCGCCAACGCCAGCGTACACAGACACAAGTTATCACTGCGCCGCTCGAGATTGTTGATTCGGTTGCCGATTCAGGCATATACTTTGATGACTTCGAAACAGGTGAATCAATCGAATCTGCCAGCTAATCTTGTCCGAATAGTATAAAAATGAGACAATACGACAGATATGAACACACTTTCTTCACAACCATACAAAGGCACGCGGGATTACTATCCTGAGGACAAACGTACCCAGAACTATATCTTTAACACCTGGCGTTCTGTCGTCGAGCGATTTGGCTACGAAGAATATGGTGCACCAATTCTTGAACCAATCGACATCTACGCTGCCAAAAGTGGCCAAGAGCTAGTTAATGATCAGACCTACGTCTTTACTGACCGTGGTGGCCGTAACGTTGCAATCCGCCCCGAGATGACTCCAACGATTAGCCGCATGGTTGCGGCCCGTCGTCAAGAACTCGCCTATCCTGCACGGTTGTACTCAATTGCTAACTTTATGCGCTACGAACGTCCTCAACGCGGTCGTGAACGTGAATTCTGGCAATTAAATGTTGACGTCTTTGGTGTTGACCAAGTAACGGCTGATATTGAGATTATTACGATCGCTGACACAATCTTGAAACAGTTCGGTGCAAAATCTGGTGATTACGTTATCCGCATTAACAACCGCAAATTTATCAACTTCATGATGTCTCAGTACTTGGGCCTGGAAGTTGTCGCAGCGCAACAAATGACCAAGCTATTCGATCGACGTAACAAAATTACCGAGACCGACTTCCGTGAACAGGTCGGGATTATCTTTGGTAACGATAACGACGAACGTATTGAGAAGGTCATGATCCTGATCAACGCTACATCGATTGACGAACTACCTGAAGAATTGAAAGTCGCCGATGCATTAAACGAAGTATCACGCGTCTTTGCGGCCCTTGCCAAGGCCGGCGTGACAGACGCGATCTTTGACGCGACACTGATGCGTGGACTGGATTACTACACAGGTACAGTCTTTGAGGCCTTTGACACCCACCCTGATAATAACCGCTCACTGTTTGGTGGTGGACGCTACGATGGCCTGGTTGGACTATTCGGCGCTGAGCCTATTTCGGCTGTTGGTATGGCACCGGGTAACACGATGATGGAAAACTTCCTTTCAGTCCACGGCCTGCTACCTGCGCAAAAGTCACTGACAGAGATCTATGTTGTCGTTATCGATGACGCGCTTGATGCGGCGAACGTTGTCGCGGCAAAGCTGCGCACAGCTGGTATTAATACCGAAGTTGATATTACCGATCGTAAGATTGATAAGAAGATTAAAACTGCCCTCAAGAAGAATATCGAACACCTCCTGTTCGTTGGTTCGACCGACGATGAAACGTATTCATTAAAGAATGCTGCCACCGAAGAAGAGCAAAAGCTTTCGATCGACGAGATCATCGCCCGATTTGCCTAGAGAATTCACCTCTGTTATAATCAGAGGAATGGAGACAAAACTTACTTACCTATCTGACACAAAAGTATCACTAACGATCACCGTTGGTGCGAAAGAACTTGGTGAAGCCGAGCAAGTTGCTTTGGCTAAACTAAGTAAATCAACTAAAGTTCCTGGCTTCCGTGCCGGCAAAGTTCCTGCAAGTATTGCAGCAAAACATGTCAGCCCACAAGCGCTACAAGAACAAGCCATGGATGACGCAATCAGCCGTGCTGTTGCGGAAGCATTCGTAGCCGAAAAACTACAAGCCCTCGACCGTCCTTCAGTCGAAGTAAAGAAATTCGTTCCAGGCGAACAGCTCGAATTCACCGCTGAAGTCGAAGTGTTGCCAAAAATCGAATTGGGTGACTACAAGAAATTAAGTGCCAAGCAGGAAAAGGTAGCCATCGATGCGAAAGCAATCGACGAAACCCTCGAACGCATGCGTGCAGGCTTCTCAACTAAAAAGGAAGTCAAACGTGCCGCTAAAGACGGTGACGAAGTTGTTATCGACTTCGTTGGTAAAAAAGACGACGTCGCTTTTGACGGCGGAACTGCCACTGACTACACTCTAAAACTTGGTGCTGGTCAATTCATCCCTGGCTTCGAAGAAGGTATCATTGGTAAAAAAGCCGGTGAAACATTCGACCTCGACCTTTCATTCCCAGCTGACTACCACGCAGCCGACCTCGCAGGTACCAGCGTTGTCTTTACGACGACCCTTAATAAGGTAGTAGAGCCTGAACTTCCTGAAATCAACGACGAGTTTGCAAAACAAGCTGGTCCATTCAAAAACGTTGCCGAACTCAAAGACGACATCAAACGCGAACTAACTACTCAAAAAGAGAAGGAAACTGGCGACAAGTTTAAGGATGCGTTGTTAGCAGAACTGATCGAAAAGAGTAAAGTTCCGGTTCCTGAGATTCTGGTCACTGACCAAATGAACTCAATCGAACGTGACTTCCAACAAAATCTTGCCTACCAGGGCCTCGAAATTGACTCATACCTGAACCAAAACGGATTTAAGGACATCGAAGAATGGCGCGAGAACGAGGTTCGCCCAACCGCACTTCGCCGCGTTCAAGCTGGGCTTGTACTCGCTGAACTGACCGCTGCTGAAAAAGTTTCAGCAACCGAAGAAGAAATCGACGAACACGTTGAAGTTCACAAAGAACAGTACCGCAACAACCCAGAAGCTTTGAAGCAATTCGAAAGCCCTGAAGTTCGCCGTGATATTGCCAATCACTTTGTGACCGAAAAGACGATCGAGCAATTGATCGCCCTCAACAGCTAGTCTTGGTATAATAGAGCTAGGACGTAGTGATACGGACTCCCCTCGGCCGCACTGCGGAAATCGGGTCTGCCGTGGCAGAGGGTAGAGGGACTTGGGTAAGGTCCCTGGCGATGACTGCTTGGGCAGACATATCTGAGTAGTCATCGCCGCTCACACCTAGATGATATTTTAAATTAGCACTCTCTTGCATCGAGTGCTAATTTTATATACAATGGGTATATGAAACCATCGAATTATCTTGTCCCAACAGTGATCGAAAAATCTTATGACGGAGAGCGTGCGTTTGATATCTACTCACGACTCCTGAAGGATCGTATTATCTTCCTCGGCGAAGACGTCAACGAACACACGGCGAACATCGTCGTTGCCCAGCTGATTCACCTTGCTGATGAAGACCCAAAGAAAGACATTAAGCTATACATCAACAGCCCAGGCGGCAGTGTCTACGACGGCTTGGCTATCTATGACACCATTCAGTACATCAAGCCTGACGTCCAGACCATCGGAATCGGCCTCCAGGCCAGTATGGGTGCGTTCCTGTTATCAAGCGGCACAAAGGGCAAACGTTTTGCACTCCCAAGTAGCCGTATTATGATCCACCAACCCTCAAGCGGTACCCAGGGCAAAATCACCGATCAAGAGATTACCCTGAAAGAAGGTATCTTCCTTAAAAAGATGCTCAACGAGATCCTTGCCAAGAACACCGGCCAAAAGCTTTCAAAAGTAGAGAAGGACGCCGACCGCGACTTCTGGATGAGCGCCAAAGAAGCCAAAGACTACGGGCTGATCGACGAAGTTATCACCAAAGCGTAGTATCGCTTGACGCAGTAATCGCGCGGGCGTATATTCAAGACAATCTGCTCGTCCAAACTATCGAAATGAAAGGGGGAGGTCAGTGGATGCTCTTCATGATGGTGTATTCAAAAACGAGCGACAGCGAACAGTTGTACTCGTGGGACTCGCTGTGAGTTGTGTCGTAGTAGTTGCGGCAATCGTCGGCCTCGTGGTCGGTGTGATTGTCAGCGCTGTTGCGGTGCTCGTTACCCAAGTCTCTTTCGGAGAGAACTGGGATCAGTTTGGCATGCTGGTGATGATCGGCGCGGCAATTCTGTCGCTTGGTATCATTCTCGGTTTCATTCTGATGCTCGGTCTGGATAGGGTGATGAAAAATACTCCGTCTACGTCCGAACGGCTCGATACCCACCCCTAGAAGATGCCCCGTGGGCTGTGCCGCACTTCGATATGACGTTGCCACAGCCTGCGGGGTTTGTTTATGTCTCAATATCCCCAATACCCCTTGATTTATTACTGTTAAAAGCGCATAATTACTACTAAGAAGTAGTGTAGCCGTGGTTTCGTATGTCTCAAAATGGATCTGGCAGTCCTCCCAGGCATCGATATGTAACCAGAGGTTAAGGGAATCTTCCAAGCCAAAAGAACCCTTCTCATTCGCCAAAACATGTACGGCAATGGGCATCAATTAATTTAAATGCGAGGAATCTATAAGCCTATGGCAACGATCAAACGTCCCAGCGACGCGAAGCGTGTTTTCTTTACAAAAGACGACACAGCACTAGCACTACCAAACCTAATTGATCACCAACGGTCTTCATGGCAAGAATTTGTCGAGACCGGTCTTGGTGAAATTTTTGCTGAATTGAACCCAATCGATGACTACACTGGTCAAAAGTTGGCACTTCGTTTCGGTAAGTACGCTTTTGAGGACCCAAAGCACTCAGAGCTACACGCTAAAGAAAACAACCTTACTTTTGACGCACCGCTTAAAGCAGTCGTTGAACTTACGAACAAAGTAACCGGTGAAGTTAAAGAACAAGAGATCTACCTAGGGGACTACCCATGGATGACCGAGCGTGGAACATTCATCATTAACGGTACTGAACGTGTCGTTGTTTCACAGCTGATTCGTTCTGCTGGTGTCTTCTTTACCGCTGACCGCCTTGCAACTCGCAACAACTACGGTGCGAAATTGATTCCAGGCCGTGGCGCATGGCTTGAATTCGAAACCGCTGCCAATGGTGCGATCTTCGTAAAGATCGACCGTCGTCGTAAACTGCCAGTTACGACTCTTTTCCGTGCACTTGGCTACAACAAGACATCTGAAATCAAAGCTCTCTTTGAAGACGTTGACACTGGTGAAGTGAAGTACATCGATGCAACGCTTGATAAAGATCCAGCCCGCGGCACAAACGAAGCCCTCATTGAAGTCTACCGTCGTCTTCGACCAGGTGACCTCGCTACTGTCGACAACGCTCGTTCAATGATCGAACGTATGTTCTTTGACTTCAAACGATTCGACTACAGCCGTGTCGGACGTTACAAGTTGAACCAACGCCTTGGTATCGACATTCCAAACGTCACTGAAAACCGTGTCTTCATGGTTAAGGACCTCGAAGCAATCGTTAAGGAAATTATCCGCCTTAACAACTCGCAAGAACTTCCTGATGACATCGACGCGCTTTCAAACCGTCGTGTGAAATTAGTTGGTGAATTGGTTGCTCGTCAGTTCCGCGTTGGTATGCTTCGTATGCAACGTAACGCCATGGACCGTATGTCTATGTCTGACATCGAGAACGTTTCTCCTAACCAACTGATTAACGCCCGCCCAGTTGTTGCTGCCGTTCGTGAATTTTTCGCGAGTTCACAACTTTCACAACTGATGGACGAAACTAACCCACTTGCAGAACTTGCGCACAAGCGACGCCTTTCATCAATGGGTCCTGGTGGACTATCACGTGAACGTGCCGGATTTGATGTCCGTGACGCCCACCCAACTCACTACGGACGCCTTTGTGCTGTTGAGACACCAGAAGGTGCCAACATTGGACTGGTACTTAACCTTGCAGCCTACGCTCGTATTAACGAGTACGGTTTCATCGAAACTCCTTACCTCAAGGTAACTGACGGTAAAGTAACTGACGAAGTTGTCTACCTTGACGCTTCAGAAGAAGCTGTCGAAGTGATTGCTGACGCCGGTGCTGAAATGAACGACGACGGATCATTTGCCGCTGAACGTCTTTCAGCTCGTAACGGACTGCTCCCAGAGCAAGTTGACGCGAGTGAAGTGACCTATATGGATGCCGCTCACAAGCAAATCCTTGGTTCGACTGCAGCCCTCGTCCCATTCGTTGAAAAGAACCGTGTTGACCGTTCACTGATGGCCGCAAGCATGCAGAAGCAAGCTGTGCCACTCCTTACTCCTGAAGCTCCTGTTGTCGGTACTGGTATTGAAAGCGTTATCGCACGCAACACCAGCCAACTCGTTGTTGCTGAAGGTGCTGGTGAAGTTGTTCGTGCTGACGGTGACGAAGTCCACGTTAAGTACGCTGAAGGCCTCAAAACCTACAAGCCAGTTCACTTTACGAAGTCTAACGACGACCGTTCAATCAACCAAAAAGTCCGCGTTACTCGTGGTCAAAAAGTGGTTGCCGGTGACATCCTTATCGAAGGTGCATCAGTTGACCAAGGTGAAATCGCCCTCGGTCGTGACCTTACCGTTGCATACATGCCATGGTCTGGTTACAACATGGACGACGCGATTGTCCTGTCTCAACGCCTCGTACAAGACGACACACTGACTAGCATCAACATCAAGGACTACACAGTAGAAGTTCGTGAAACCAAGCTAGGTCCAGAAATCGTCACCCGAGACATTCCAAACGTATCTGAAGAATCACTTCGTCACCTCGACGAGAACGGTATCGTTCAACTTGGTTCAGAAGTGAAGTCTGGTGATGTCCTGGTTGGTAAGATTACCCCTAAGGGTGAACAAGAACTTAGTTCTGAAGAGCGTCTGCTCCGTGCTATCTTCGGTGAAAAAGCTAAAGACGTCCGCGATACTTCACAACGCATGAACAATGCTGGTGGTGGTAAAGTTGTCGGCGTAAAGATCTTCTCACGCGAAAACGGTCACGAACTAAAAGCTGGTGTATTGATGCAGATTCAAATCTTCGTCGCTCAGTTCCGTAAGATCTCAGTTGGTGACAAGCTAGCTGGACGTCACGGTAACAAGGGTGTCGTTGCCAAGATTCTTCCAATCGAAGATATGCCTTTCATGGAAGACGGAACTCCAGTTGATGTTGTCCTGAACCCACTCGGTGTCCCAAGCCGTATGAACATTGGTCAGTTGTTTGAAGCCCACCTTGGTATGGCTGCACGTGCTCTCGGGTATAAAGTTGCAACCCCTCCATTCAACGGTGTTCCTGACGAACTGATCTCTGACGAGCTCGAAAAAGCTGGATTTGCCCGAGATGGTAAGAGCCAACTCTTTGACGGCCGTAACGGTGAACCATTCGAAGAACGAACCACAGTTGGTGTCATGCACATGTTGAAGCTTCACCACATGGTAAGCGACAAGATTCACGCCCGCTCAACCGGTCCCTACACTATGGTTACGCAACAACCACTCGGTGGTAAAGCGCAAAATGGTGGACAACGATTCGGAGAGATGGAAGTCTGGGCCCTCGAAGCCTACGGTGCCGCTGCAACCCTTCAAGAAATGTTGACGATCAAGTCTGACGACGTCTACGGACGTGCGAAAGCTTACGAATCAATCATCAAGAACGAACCAATTGTTGGTCCAAAGCTTCCTGAAAGCTTTAATGTCCTCGTGAAAGAACTTCAAGGACTCGGCCTTCGTGTTGACCTCCTCGATGAATCAGAAGACGCAGTTATCGACGCAGAACAAGTTATTGGCGCGGTCATCAATGGCCAACCAGTTCCTGCATCTGAAGTAGATGGCGCTGTTGAAGAAGAAATCGTAGAAACTTTCCTTGATGAAGCTGATGATATCGGTGAAATCGAAGACGGAATGAGCATCCAGGACATTGATGAAGTAGAAGTAATTAAGGAGGATGCGTAATATGTCACGTGTACTAGCAAATAACGGTATCGCTGACTTCGACGCTATTCGCCTTAGCGTTGCGAGCCCCGAAGACATCCTGAAGTGGAGTCACGGTGAAGTCACAAAACCTGAGACGATCAATTATCGTACTCAAAAACCTGAGCGCGATGGCCTTTTCTGTGAACGAATTTTCGGTCCAGTCAAAGACATCAACCCGCACGACAACAAGCTAAAGGGTGTTCGCTCTCGTGAAGCAGCTGTCGACAAGAATGGTGACCTCGTTACCAAGTCTATCGTCCGCCGCGAACGTATGGCGCACATTCAGCTTGCGAGCCCTGTTGCTCACATCTGGTTCATGCGTGGAACACCATCAGCAATGTCACTATTGCTTGGTATTACTGTTCGTAACCTCGAACGTATCGCATACTTTGCGACCTACGTGATCCTTAAAGCTGACGTTGAAACTCGCGACAAGTTCCTTGCCGACCTTGAAGCTGAAACTGAAGCAGGACGCGCAGCGATCAAGATCCGTCACGAAAAAGAAGCTGAAGTTGAAGGCGCTGACGTCAAAACTATCGCTGAATCAATGACCCGTGAGACCGAAGAACTCAACGAAGCGTACAACGTAAAGAAAGCTCAGCTTGAAAGCCTCGTAAAGAACGCGCTCATCTCTGAAGTTGATTTCCGTAACCTTCCTGAAGAGTACCAAGACCTCGCTGAAGTTGGTATGGGTGGTATTGCGCTCAAGGCCCTCCTTGATGGCATCAAACTCCCTGAACTCATCGCTGAATTGACTGAAGAAGTCGAAGGTGCGAAGGGTCAACGTGAGAAGAAGCTTCTTAAGCGCCTTAAGGTCCTCGAAGGTATGCAGTCTGCTGGCATCAAGCCATCAAGCCTGACCCTGACAGTCCTTCCAGTGATTCCACCGGACCTTCGTCCAATGGTGCAGCTAACTGGTGGTCGTTTTGCGACCTCAGACCTTAACGACCTTTACCGTCGTGTCATCAACCGTAACAACCGTTTGAAGAAACTGATGGAACTTAACGCTCCTGAAGTGATTCGCCGAAACGAAATGCGTATGTTGCAAGAAGCAGTTGATGCTTTGATCGACAACTCAGCAGCTCGTGGTGGTCGTGCGGTTAACGCGACAGGTGGCCGTCGCCGTCTGAAGTCTATCTCTGACATGCTTAAGGGTAAGCAAGGTCGTTTCCGCCAGAACCTTCTTGGTAAACGTGTCGACTACTCTGGTCGTTCTGTGATCGTCGTTGGTCCAAAGCTTAAGATTGACGAATGTGGTCTGCCAAAGCAGATGGCACTCGAACTCTTCAAGCCTTTCGTGATCCACTGGTTGATTAACGGCGAACACGCCCACAACATCCGTTCAGCAACCCGTTTGATCGACGCTGGCGAAGCAGTTGTATGGGACGCCCTCGACTCAGTTATCTACAATAAGTATGTTTTATTGAACCGTGCGCCGTCACTTCACCGTCTTTCGATCCAGGCCTTCAAGCCGAAGCTCGTTGAAGGTAAAGCGATCCAGCTACACCCACTCGTCGCTAACGGATTTAACGCCGACTACGACGGTGACCAGATGGCAGTTCACCTTCCGCTTTCAAAGCAAGCACAGCAAGAAGCTCGTGAGCTTATGAGCGCGACTGCGAACCTTTTGAAGCCAGCTGATGGTGCACCAGTGCTTTCAATCGCACAGGACATCGTTCTTGGTAACTACTACCTGACATACAACAAGCCAAGTGCCCAAACTGATGTCCGTAAGGCCTACAGTTCTGTCTACGAAGCTGAAATGGCGTATGACAACAAGAAGATTCAATTGCAAACACCAATCCGCGTCCTTTCTCGTGGTGCAGTGCGTGATACAACTCTGGGACGTGTTTTCTTCAATGAAATCCTTCCGGCTGACTATCCATTTGATGACAACATTCAGACAAAGAAGCAGCTCAAGAAAGTCTTGAACGCTATCTTTGAACAGTACGGTGCAGAACAAACTGCCCAAACTGCTGACAAAATGAAGGGTCTTGCCTTCCGATTCGCAACAATCGCTGCGGTATCAACGAGTAAAGACGACTACATTGAATTCCCTGAAACTGACGAGCTGATTGCCGAAGGTGACGCGAAGACGACTCTGATTAGTGACCAGTTCAACCAAGGACTCATTACTGAAGAAGAACGTTACAGCCTAACCGTCTCGACATGGCGTGGTGTTGTCCGTAATATTACTGAGTTCCTCACCGAGAAACTTAAGGGTATGGATACATCAGTCTCTGTCATGGTCAACTCAGGTGCACGTGGTGATATCTCGAACATCCAGCTAGCCAGCGCGATGATCGGTATCATGGTTGATGCGACTAACCGCGAAATTGAGCTTCCGATTCGTTCAAGCTACAAAAAGGGTCTGTCATCACTTGAGCAATTCGTTGCCACACGTGGTTCACGTAAGGGTCTAATTGACACGGCCCTCAAGACAGCCGACTCAGGATACCTAACTCGACGTCTCGTTGACGTGTCACAGGACGTATTTACCGTTGCTGACACCCCTGGTGACGACGAAGGATTCACTATCTACCGTGCTGAAACTGAACTAACAATGATCGACTTCGGCAACCGTCTATACGGACGATTCGCTGCAGAAGACATCGCTGGTCACGTTAAGGGTGGTGAGTTGATTACTCGTGAAGCCGCGGCAGCTATCGAAGCTGACAAAGACCTCACAGAAGTCAAAATCCGTTCTGTCCTTTCAACAAAGAACCTACGTGGTGTGCCACAGTCTAGCTACGGTATCGATATGTCTACAAACAAGATCGTTGCTAAAGCACAACCTGTTGGTGTTATTGCTGCGCAATCTGTCGGTGAGCCTGGTACACAGCTAACGCTTCGTACTTTCCACGCCGGTGGTGTGCAGGAATCAGACATCACCCAGGGTCTACCTCGTGTTGAAGAGCTCTTCGAAGCTCGTTCACCAAAGGGTATGGCACACATCACTGAAGTGAAGGGTCTTGTCGAACAATGGGAAGATGGCAAAAAGTACATCGTCCAAGTGACACCAGAAGCCGGACACGTTGAGCAAATCGCTCTCGAAGGCCGAACCGCTGGTATCAAGTCTGGTTCAAATGTGAAGGTTGGTGATGTTCTTGCCTCTGGTGAGAGTGAATCTAAGCCACTCATTGCTCCATTCGACGGTGTGGTTGAAGTAACTGACGAGTTCTTGGTACTTGCGGCAAACGCAAGCTCACCAGTACGCTACGAAGTTCCAGGAAACCTACAGCTGATTGTGAAATCTGGTGACATGGTTGAAGCGGGTGACCGTTTGACCGGTGGTTCATTGAACCTCCACGACTTGATGCGCCTCAAGGGCATCGAAGCGACACAACGCTATATCATTAACGAAGTCCTGCGTATCTACGCGGCACAGGGTCAAGACGTTGCTGACAAGCACCTCGAGATCATTGTTCGTCAAATGTTTAGCCGTGTCCAAGTTGAAGATCCAGGTGATAGCGCATTTGTTACCGGTGATATCGTTTCTCGTGCTGCCGTTATGGAAGCCAACGATAAGCTCATCGAAGAAGGTAAAGAACTTGTTGCCTTCACACAATTGCTCCTTGGTATCACAAAGGTCTCGATCTGGTCTGATAGCTTCCTATCTGCCGCATCATTCCAAGACACGACTCGTGTTCTGATCAACGCTGCAGTCAGTGGTCGTATCGACCGCCTAAACGGCTTGAAAGAGAACGTGATCATCGGACGTAAGATTCCTGTCGGAACCGGTGTTGATAGCGCAACTGCGCTTGATACTATCGACGAAGATGTTGTCGAAGCCGAGATCGTCGAAGACGTCGAACTCGCTGCCTAGTCACTGACTAGAGAGCAAAGCAAAGAATACGCCCCACTTCGGTGGGGCGTATTGCTTTTATGTTGACTTTATGCTATAATGCGTTTTGTACTTACACCCCAACAGAAAGGTGAGTGCGTGTCCATGTCCACACCACTGCTGTCCAAAGAGCACCCCGCTGTCACGAAACTGAAGCGGATGTTTCCTAAAGAAGAAGCACTGCTCGCGATGAATGACCCGAAAGATGTCGCCACTTGGTTACGGAACGTCGGATTCTCACAGATCGCTCGTCTGTACCGGACCTCACGGAAGTCGTTCGATAAAAAGAACGATGCCCTCATACGGCTGGCCCAGGAGCTGACGTCGGTCAGCGAGTAACAACAACAAGCCCATCGGAAGAGCCCGCTGAGAAATCAGCTGAGCTCCCGGTGGGCTCTTTCTATGGTTAATTATGGGCTAAAGTTTGACGACGGCTTTGTCGTTGTTCTTGTCGTAACAGCTTTCGCCAAGGTAGGCTTTTTTGAGGTCGGGAGTGTTGTATCGGTCGCAGCCAACAACGTTTTGTGTCCCAAGGAAGAAGTGGATCTTCTTGTCGGGTGTTGTATAAAACAGCGCACCAAATCCACCGACCGATCCATAGTCTGCGCCACTAATGCCAATCGATGTCGTGGTGTAGCCAGGCGTCGCACTGACTTTGATGGTCGGGTCATCCAGCACAAGGCTGCCGGTCGCGTTGCCAGATTCGGCTTTGTAAACATCGTAATATGGTTGTAATGCTTTCGCACTGGCAACGTAATTGTCTTTGTCGGCACAGCCAATCGTCGCAATGAAGCGCTGCGAGACAGTAGCTGGTTTGGTGTCTGTCACTAGGCAGACAATATCATCGGATTGGTAGTTGGCGGCGTACATGCCGGCGTCGCTGCCCTTATCAAGGACGGTCTGCACGAGACCTTTGTCTTTGAGGGCTGTTTCGATGGTTCGTAGGTCGGCAGTAATTGTTGATTGGGCACCGTACGATGAAAAGCCGCTACTTTCAGATGACCTGACAGAAAACTCGAAGTCTTTCGGTTGGTAAACGGGCGCACTAAAGGCGGGTGCTGGTGTGCCAGATCCATTCGGGACTGTTTCGGTCGCTTCGCCGGTCATGTCGGACTTAATTTCGGTAATAAGTGCGGCTGCAGTAATGGCGGGTGTTGAGGAGGTAGTGGTTTGAGGGGCATTCTCTTTACCCGGTTCAAGTGGTCTCACCAGGAGCCAACCTACATAACCAGCTGCTGCCAAGAAGGCGAGTGCGAAAAGGGTAATAAACAGGTTTCGAATGATGTGACGCTCTTTTTTAGCCTTAATAACGATATGTTCTGTAGGAGGGGATAACGGCGAATCGATCGCATCGAGCTCCGAAGTAATGTTTTTTTCTTCTTCTGGCTTCATGGATCTAAACTCCTTCAAGTTATGGATATCCTTAATATACCACGCCTCCTCTGTTGGTGCTGGACAATCATGCTTATTTTTGGTATGATGATTGGGAGTTTCCGTCTATCTATTACGAGGCAGTGTACAAGTTTCGTAACGCGATAGACACCGTTCTATAAGGATGCTGACCTTTAAGAACCACCCGTAGAAATCTTTCTACACACCCATCGGATATCGATGGACAAATAATTGAAGTAATAACGAAAGTTTATTTTTAATGCCAACAATCAACCAACTGGTTCGTAAGCCTCGCAAGACCGCTAACACGAAAAGTAAGTCACCTGCACTTGGCCGTATTCACAACGCGCTAAAGACTCGTTACTACGAACAAAATGCCCCACTAAAGCGTGGTGTATGTATCAAAGTTACTACCAAGACACCAAAAAAGCCTAACTCGGCGCTTCGTAAAGTTGCACGTGTTCGTTTGACCAATGGTCAAGAAGTTTGGGCATATATCGGTGGCGAAGGTCACAACCTCCAAGAGCACGCCGTTGTGCTTGTCCGCGGTGGACGTGTTCCTGACCTTCCAGGTGTTCGTTACCACATCGTCCGTGGTGCACTCGACCTTCAAGGTGTCGCTAATCGTCAACAAGGCCGTAGCAAATACGGTACAAAGAAAGAGAGCAAGTAATGCCTCGCAAAACTACCGCTAGCCTCCAACGCGTTCTAAACCCAGACCGCCGTTACCAAAGTGTCCTTGTCCAACGTCTCATTAACAAATCTATGCTTGACGGCAAGAAACTAACTGCTGAAAAGGCTGTCTACACAGCACTTGAAACAGCAGCGAAAAAGCTTGATGTCGAAAGTCCTCTAGAAGTGTTTGAGCGTGCGCTCAAGAACGTATCACCAAGCTTCGAAGTTAAATCTCGTCGTGTCGGTGGTGCTAACTACCAAATTCCATTCCCAGTCGCTGGTCACCGTCAACTGCACTACTCATTCTCATGGCTAGTACAGGCTGCACGTGGACGTAAGGGTATTCCTTACAGCCAACGCCTTGCCTTGGAAATTGTAGACGCCTACAACGAAACTGGTGCTGCCTTCAAGAAAAAAGAAGACACCCACAAAATGGCCGAAGCCAACCGTGCTTTTGCTCACTTCGCTCGAAGCTAATCCAGCTAAGACGCATAAAATACCCGATCATCATGGTCGGGTATTTTTATTTCGTAACGTTCTGGGGTTTACAGGGCCTATTGTGCTCATGTATAACTATGACAAATGGGGAACAACATAGACATCGCAAAGGTAATCGGGGACTAACATGTCCGAAGTGGCAGCTCACGGTAACGAGAACTATGAGCTCCACCGCGCCCTTCAGTCGCCGATCGAAAATCTTGATCAGCATGTTGCACTCGCGGCCTTGAAGCGATTTGAAACACGGAGAAATCCCAGTGGGCTACTGCACTCGGCGTGGAGTAATGCCGAGGTCGCACTTAATATGAAGGACAGTGATAGGGGTGAGCGCGACGAATTCTTCCACACTAGCCAATTACTGACCTCGATGGCACTTTCACACCCAAAAGTTCGGCAAGAAACCGCACTGAACGCCTTAGCCTTGGCAACGTATTTACCAGTATTCAATAAACGAGCTTCTGATGTCGATGTCAGTGGTGAGGATTGTGATAATGTCTACCGCAGCCTAGGGCAGGCGATGGGGTATTTGCGCCCACTCACTGTCGGCGAGCCACCACAATGGCGTATGGTGGAAATAGCCAGCTTGGCACTATCCGCGCGCTCGCATCAGCCGCAGTTGCTACTGTATCCAGCCTCACCGCGCGAAGAGGCGACCGCCACATCACCGCTCAACCACGATAGCTACTTTCTTGATACCAAGGGTAAAATTCCTATTCAACAAAAGCTAATACCAACCCAAAAAATATATGATGAATGTATTAAGGTGCTGACAATGCAACCCCTGCTCGATAAAGCGCATAAAAAAAGCGGCAAAACCGACAAGGGTGAATTGGGCGAGCAAGTGAACCACTTATTGTCGCTGATTGTTGCTGAGGCATCGGGTGTCGAGATGGAGCGTGAAGAGCTGACGTTCTTGAATGTGATGACCGAAGCGATTGTCGCGCATTACTTTGTGCCAAGTGCTGTTTCTGATGAGTCTATTGCGGCGTAAAGTGTTATAATCCCCATACATACAATTATTGACCAGAAAGAGTGCTGTGGAATTTGCTAAATCAGATACTGTCTATGTCCCACTCGGCGAAGAAATCGTTCAGCGGATTCAGGTAACAACCGAAATCGTCGGTGATATCGCAGAGGACACTCTGGCGACAAAATACGTCGACAAGCTCAACGACGACCTTGACCAGGCTAGGTTAACTGGTGAATCAGTCAAGCTCGTATCCGATTCACTTATGTGGATGGACGAATCAATTGACGGCACCGAAACAATTAACCAGGCCGCTATCACGCCTGAGCAACGCGACGCCAGTGAGGCGGTGGGTATCTTTATGGGAGTGAGTGAAATGCTGATTGATCAACAGCGTACACTAATGTACCGGTTAAATATGGGCTTTGACGACGAGACGATGACTGCACGATCAGTCTTGGCTCCCGTTGATGAATCAACCTTGCTGGTTGGCACAACCGGAAGTGTTGAGGCGGCCATGACGGAAGCTTTTGAAAATCATATTCGCAAGCTACGAACAATCGACAATCCGGACTTTCAGGAAGTATTCGCTGATTTACTGGATACAATCCAAGAATGTGACGGCATTGATGGTAGTTATATCAGAGGCATTGGACTACATGTTACCCGGTTAATGGCACAGGATGGAGTGCACGATGATGACGAGATGCGGCATGCACTAAATGGCATTATTGCGCTGAGTATTAGAGCCAATGTACCGTATTACATTGTTGGCCAAAAAGTGACGTTTAATGCACAGGGCGCTCACGGTGATACTGTCATCACTCCACATAATTCGATCGATAATATACAAGTGGTCTCTACGGTGACTGACTACGATACCGACAGCCACGGTGAACTTGTCTATGAATCGACCATGCAGCCGGCATTCATAGTGACGGATAGTCAGGGAATTCAACATTTTATTCCCCTGAAGCATATCCGTAACTTTTCGGAAGCGTCGCATGATACGCGATGTCAGTCTAGTATGCAGCGTTTCTTAAAGATGTATCCAGACGTTTTAAAGACGGTCGATTAATCCGTGCCAAGGCTACCTGAATCATTCCATCTTCCTACGCCTGCCGAACTTGATGGGACGATAGAGGATATGCATCAGGAGATAAAGACCGAGGGGAGTGCGCTTTTTTACCTTGGTGCGTTGCGTCATCTACGTAGGAACTCAAGTGAATATACGTATCAGATCTTAAGCCCGCTTGCCAAGCAGGCATTATTACTTGAAAAAGAAGACGCAGAAGGTGCGATACTCGATCTTCAGCATCACGTCGCAAATACGGCGCTATCAGGTATGATTTTTGGCGATGTTATTAACCAGCGACATTATCCACGAATCGGCTCGAAGTATCGTCCTTACAACGCCATCGTGATCAATCCGGACTTACTCGATAGCTCAATGGTTGGTTTTATTGAAGCTGGTGGGGTTAGTACGCCCGCAGGTAGGCAAATTGGCTATAGCGCAGTTGCGGGGTATAGCTTGCAACAACTGAGCGATCAATCCGGTGAGCATATTCGAGAATGGTCCCACGAGGTTATACATGACCCAGAACGCCGAACAGTGTTCATGTTTGGTGTAGGACTCGCGATGTATTCGGCTCAATTTCTCTATAGCGAACTATTGATTGCCGATGGTCGCAAAGACGAAGTGTCGATGGCTGGTGTTTCACCGCAACTCGACAGTGGTAACGACTAGTATATTTGCCCAAAATCTGCTATAATGTTCGTAAAGCGCTATTTTTTATGGCTAAAAATAGTTTGTAGAGTATTTGTTGAACTAATAGAGAAAAGAGAGACCACCCATGGCCCAGAAAACTGTCCAACTTAAGGACTTCCGAAACGTTGGAATTATCGCGCACATTGACGCCGGTAAAACCACTACCACTGAAGGTATTTTGTACCGTACTGGTATCAACCACAAAATTGGTGTTGTTAAAGGCGACGGCGACGGCGCAACCACTGACTGGATGGCTCAAGAAAAAGAACGTGGAATCACCATTACTTCTGCTGCGGTTACTGCATCTTGGAAGGGTCACACGATCAACATCATTGACACCCCTGGACACATCGACTTTACCGTTGAAGTAGAACGTTCACTTCGTGTCCTCGACGGCGCGATCACTATCTTCGATGGCAAGATGGGTGTTGAAGCTCAGTCTGAAACTGTCTGGCGCCAAGCCAACAAGTACGGCGTGCCTCGTATCTGTTTCATCAACAAGATCAACCAAATTGGTGGTGACTTCTACAAATCTCTCGACTCTATTCACCTTCGCCTTTCAAAGCACGCACTTCCTGTGCACCTTCCTATCGGCTTCGAAAAGGAAATTAACGGTGTTGTCGACCTTATCGACATGAAAGCCTACACATACGGTGACTACACTGACCACGAACTGGTTGTTGGTGAAATCCCAGCGGACATGCTTGAAAAAGCGAAGCACGCTCGTAGCCTCCTCGTTGAAGCTGCTGTTGAAGCTGAAGACGAACTCTTTGAACGTTTCCTTAACGACGGCGAAGAATCAATCACTGTCGAAGAACTAAAGCGTGCACTCCGTAAGCGTGTGCTTGCTGGTGACTTCTTCCTCGTATCTGGTGGTGATGGCCGTGGTGTCATCGTTGAAAAACTACTCGACCTCGTTAACGACTACCTTCCATCTCCACTTGATGTTGGTGCAACCCAAGCAACTAACCCAAAGACTGGTGACGTTGTTGAACGCCAACCATCTGACGATGAACCTTTGTCTGCACTTGCATTCAAGATCGCCTCTGACCCATTCGTTGGTCGTTTGATCTTCGTTCGTGTCTACAGTGGTAAATTGACTGCTGGTAGTTACGTCCTCAACACCACAACTGGTAACAAAGAACGTATCGGCCGCGTCGTTCGTATGCACGCCGACAAGCGTGAAGACATCGACATGATCGGTGCTGGTGACATCGCTGCGGTTGTTGGACTGAAAGATACTTTCACCGGACACACCCTTGCAGACCCTGCACACCCCGTCCTGCTTGAATCAATCGACTTCCCAGAACCACCTGTCTCGATTGCCGTCGAACCAAAGACAAAAGCTGACCAAGAAAAAATGGGTATTGCACTGCAACGCCTCGCTGAAGAAGACCCAACCTTCCGTATTCACACTGACGAAGAAACAGGCCAGACAATCATGTCAGGAATGGGTGAGCTTCACCTTGAAATCCTCGTTGACCGTATGAAGCGCGAATTTAACGTCGAAGCAAACGTCGGTGAACCACAAGTTGCCTTCCGTGAAACCATCCGTGGTACGGTTGAAGCCCAAGGTAAGCACGCCAAGCAATCTGGTGGACGTGGTCAATATGGTGATGTCTGGATTCGTTTCGAGCCGACAGAATCTGGTACTGGCTTTGAATTCGTTGATGCTGTTAAGGGTGGTGTAGTTCCAAAAGAATACATCAAGCCTGTTGAAAAGAGCATCCGTGAATCACTTGAAGGTGGTGTTATGGCTGGTTACCCAATGATTGGTGTCAAAGCCACTCTCTACGACGGTAGCTACCACGACGTTGACTCAAGCGAACTCGCATTCGGCCTGGCCGGTGTGGTCGCGGTTAAAGAAGGTATTCCAAAAGCGAAGCCAGTTATCCTTGAGCCTGTCATGAAAGTTGAAGTATCAACTCCTGAAGACTTCATGGGTGACATCATCGGTGACCTTAACGGTCGTCGTGGCCGCATCGACGCGATGGAAGACATCCCTGGTGGCGCCAAGCTCATCCGTGCTTTCGTTCCACTTTCAAACCTCTTTGGTTACACGAACGATATTCGTTCAATGAGCCAAGGCCGTGCTGCATCAACAATGGAAGTTGCTCAATATGAGGAAGTTCCACCAAACGTTGCTGCGGAAATCGTTGCTAAGCGATCCGGCAAATAGTCTTCGGACAAACTTTAAAAGCACCGTCCTTGTGGCGGTGTTTTTTATTTGACGGGGGAGCGGTAATGAAAAGGGTGATACCTCTTTACGAACAAGGGCAAACACTGTATAATTGTGAGCATACGTCATGAGGTGCTGTTGCTCTTATGCGAAAATAATTAATGGAGATTTAATCTAACATGGCTGATTTCGATCGCACAAAAGCTCACGTTAACGTTGGAACTATGGGTCACGTTGACCACGGTAAAACAACTCTAACTGCAGCTATCACAACTGTACTTGCTAAACGTCTTCCTAGCGATGTCAACAAAAAAGTTGACTACGCAATGATCGACAACGCACCTGAAGAGCGTGCACGTGGTATTACTATCGCGACATCTCACCAAGAATACGAATCAGCTGAACGTCACTACGCTCACGTTGACATGCCTGGACACGCTGACTATGTTAAAAACATGATCACCGGTGCTGCACAAATCGACGGCGCAATCCTCGTGGTTGCTGCAAACGATGGTCCACTTCCACAAACTCGTGAACACGTTCTGCTTGCTCACCAAGTTGGTGTGCCAAAGATCCTTGTTTTCCTAAACAAGATGGACCTTGCTGACCCTGAACTCGTTGAACTCGTTGAAATGGACATTCGTGAACTGCTCGCTAAGAACGGTTACGACGAAGACGCTCCTATCATCAAGGGATCAGCTACTAAAGCCCTCGAAGGTGACGAAGCATCAGAAGACGCAATCATGGAATTGGTTGCTGCTATTGACTCTTACATCCCTCAACCACCACGCGACCTCGACAAGCCATTCCTTATGCCTATCGAAGACGTCTTCTCTATTAAGGGACGTGGAACAGTTGCAACTGGACGTATCGAAACTGGTGTTATCAACATTAACGACCCAGTTGAAATCGTCGGTGTTAAAAAGACACAGACTTCAACCGTTACTGGTATCGAAGCATTCAAAAAGAACCTCGACCGTGGACAAGCTGGTGACAACGCCGGACTCCTCCTTCGTGGTATCGAACGTGAACAAATCGAACGTGGTCAAGTTATTGTCAAACCTGGTTCAATTACTCCACACACTGATTTCGAAGCTGAAGTGTACATCCTTAAGAAGGAAGAAGGCGGCCGCCACACTCCATTCAGCAAGGGTTACAAGCCTCAGTTCTACTTCCGTACTACTGACGTAACTGGTGAAGTCGAACTTCCAGCTGACAAGGAACTTGTCATCCCTGGCGACACACTGACTTTCAAAGTCAAGCTACTCGCTCCAATCGCTATGGAGCAAGGTCTTAACTTCGCAATCCGCGAAGGTGGTAAGACTGTTGGTGCTGGTGTTGTAACCAAGATTGTTGCTTAATTAACTCAATCTAACCAATAAAAATAACCCCCGCATTGTCGGGGGTTATTTTTTTTGTAAAGTTTTTACGTTCAGTTAGCTTTTAGGGCTAATACCAAGCCAGACACCCGAAGTCGCAGCGTTGGTGCCACGAAGGTTGTGCACTTCTGGTTGATAGGGTGTCCTCAATGTGCTGTTCCAGTAAGGAAGCGCCTCTTCGGTCAGGTACTTACCTTCGGTGAAGAAGTGGTGTCGAGAGTTTATTGCCTCGGCGGTCAGTGCCATTAAAGGCTGATCGTATAGTGCCAGCCGGGCAATCAAAATGGTTGGACGGATACGTGACGGCTGTCGCTCACGCCAGATATTATCTTGTGCTTCAAGGACAGCAAATTGATGCTGTAGTTCATCGTCGACGCATTCGACGATCTCTACTAAGTTATCTGGGAGTATGTCGGGGGTTTCAAAAGACCGGTTGTTGACTAGCAAGATATTGCGTAGTCCAAAAGTGACAGTTGTTTCGGGTATATGTTCGGCGCTCATATAGTTACGATAGGGGATTTAAGAGGTAAAAGCAAGATATATTGTATGACATTTAAGACTGTTTTCGTCAATATTGCGTGAATAAGTACTTTATTGTGGTTTAGGTCTCGAGGCTAGACTGAGCCAAATACCGAGGGTGCCAGGCATAATTTCTGTTTTATCACTTGGGCGGCGAATACGCACCTCTGGGGTAAATGGAGTGTTCTGTAGTTCCTCGAAGTATTCACGGGCCGTCGGATTAAGGTGGTTTGGATCTGTATGAACGGACAACAGGTCATGACGTCCGGTATGAGTAAATACGTGGTGTTGATCATAGACGAGGCTATCGAGTGCCAACCGGGCGATAAAGATACTCGGACGAACCTTCATTTCGGGATTTCGGGCCTTTGCTATGCGCATAGCATACATTTTCTCGATATGATCGGTGATAATAGTACTGGTATCGGTCACGAAATGAGACAGTTCATACGGAGTCACATCGGCAACCTCAATTGGCTCGCCGTTAACTCGCAGCATTGCCATGGGTTTAAAAGATATCTCGGTTGGGGTGACATGCTCTAACATATTCTTAAAATACCAGAAATGCGAAAACCCCGCCAGTTCCCGGAGGAACCTTTTTGGAGGGGTTCGCGTCAACGGGTGGCGGGGTTAGGAATACTTCAGCTCGAGGCGGAAGCGTTCTTCTCCGTGATACCAGGTAGGAGTGACGGTGGCGTCACTCTCCAGAGTCTGTGCGTAGATGTACGTCATGACTTGCCCTTGTTGGGTGTCATCAAGACGTTTCATCCAGCGCACATCGCCATCCCAGAAGATGTTCGGGTTGATCCACTCTCTGACTTTTGGTCGGTGGTCGAACTCCGCATCGTTATCGATGGCGAGTGAGAGGTTGAGCTTCAACAAAAACGCGTTGAGCTCCGAGATCACGGCCGGCGCGATGCCGTCGAGCATGACATCCATCTGGACGTCGTGTTCTGCCATGGCACGTAGCGCATCATCGCTGATGTGCTGCTGTGACGGAGTGCTGTCACGAATGTACTGCATCTTTTGGTCGACACGAACGTCGAACCGAGTCATTGTATCCATAAAACTTCTCTCTACGGGGTCTAGGTATGGAAAGGAACTACTATTATTATAGCTAATTACGCATAATTTGTCAATTTACGTATCTGTTAACATCTGTTATACTGCGTAGGTATATTAATCCGCACTGAGAACTCGGCCAGACGTAATAACAGCGATTCGAGCAGAGGTTACAGCGCACAACCAAGAAAGGTTTCTCCCCATGGCAGAAACAAAAGAACAAGGCCTTCGTATTCGTATTCGCCTAAAGGCATACGACCACAAAGTCATCGACCAATCAGCAAAGCAAATTATCGACACAGCTATTCGTAGCGGTGCCAGCATTGCTGGACCAGTACCACTTCCAACACGTCGCAGTGTTTTCACCGTTGTGAAAAGCCCGCACGTCTACAAAAAAGGTGGTGAAGCCTTTGAAATGCGTATTCACAAACGTCTTATCGACATCACGAATGCCACTCCAAAGACTATCGACAGCCTTCAAAACCTCAGCCTTCCTGCTGGTGTTGACGCCGAAATCCGAATGTAATTTCATTCACTAATAAAAATAGCCTCATTACGAGGCTATTTTTATTGGATTATGCTGAAATTGTGACTACTCAGCAATAATCAGATCGGTCAGGTTCGAGATATCAAGCTGGATCTTGAGGAGCCACAGTTGTGTGATAGCAACGAATGCCAGTAGGACAATCCAGTACGCAGTTTGACGCGTAATGCGGAAGGTAGTAAATGGCTTTGGGTTTTTGTAGACGCGGAATGACTGCATTGGCGCAGCTTTCTTTGCTGAAGTTTTCTTGGCAGTAGTGCGCTTTGGGGCTACTTTTTTGACGGTTTTCTTCGCTGTCTTTGTGGTGGCCATGTGGTTCCTTCGTAATGTTACGCTAATGGTTTGTATTATCGCTTACTTGGGCAGTGAGTGCAATAGGGTTAAAAGTAATACCCACCAGAGATGTTCCAGTATTGTTCGAGTGTCTTAACTCCGCGAGCAACCATATCCTTGGCGACAGCCACGCCAACGTAGCGGTAGTGCCATTCCTCAGCCTTATAGCCAGTAATGTCGTTATAGCCGACGTAGTAGCGCTGTATGAAGCCGTAATTAGCTGCATTGGCTTGCATCCAAGCATACTGGCTGGTTGTTCCGAAACAATCCAGGACACAACCAGGTGCCGCCACGTCGAATACAAAGCCTGTTTGGTGTTCGCTATAGCCAGGACGAGCACTGTAGGTGTCAGCACCGGCAACGCCACTCGTATTTACCCAGTAGGCGTAGGTTGAGACTTGATCATTGTACGAACGGAAGCTGCTGGTAATCGACATGCTTTGTCCGGCAGCATCAGCGGCGGCCATGAGGGCGTTAAAGCTGGGCATTGCCTTGGCACTTAGCGTTGCGCCGCGTGATGTCACAAGATCACCCGGGACGTAGCTAAGGGGTTGCATACAGTGCTTTTTGTTGACCACGACGTCAATCGAGGCCGGATTATTGTGTGTTTTACCGGTGTTACAGCTAGCGGAGTTAATTGCAATCGCCGCTGCGGCTTTTTGTTGAGCGGCTTGTTCGGCGGCAAGTTTAGAGGCGGCTTCTTCGGCGGCTTTCTTTTCGGCAGCAGCTTTTTCGGCGGCAATGCGCGCAATCTCGGCTTTTTTAGCCTTGATGGCGGCGATCTTTTTGTCCATATCAGCCGATGACTTAGTTGACGCTGCCTGAGTGGCATTGATCTCGGCATTTACTTTACTGGTATGAAAATACAAGAAGCCACCAGTTGCACCCGTCGCGACGACAATAATGATAATACTGATGAGATGTCGTGTGATGAACGCGCGCAGGCGCTTGGGTGTGTGTTTTCGCATAGGGTCTACTATACATGACTGTGTCGTGCTTATGTTTTTGCTGAGCGGGGCCTGAAAAGGGTTCAACCCCTTGACGAGAAGGTGAATTTTTGCTATATTAAGCCGGTAACATTACGAAGATATTAAACGATTCTTGGTGAATTGGTAAGTCTAACCCCTTTGAATGTACGTAGTTCACTACGACATTGGGCGCAGATACTGCCTTCCACCAAGAATTTTAAGTGGGAGTTAAGAAGTCTATGAAAGCACTTCTCGGTACCAAAATTGGTATGACCCAAATCATCAGCGAAGATGGCAAGGCAGTTCCTGTCACGCTTATTCAAGCTGGTCCTGTGACTGTGACTCAGGTAAAAACCATCGACACCGATGGTTACAACGCAGTCCAAGTGGGATTTGATTTAGGTAAGAACCTGAGCAAGGCCGTTGCTGGACACGTTAAGTCCAGCTCTGTCACACCGAAATTCATTCGTGAGTTTCGCGTCGACGCCCTACCTGCAGACATGTCTGTTGGTAGCACGATTGATGTAAACGCGTTCCAAATTGGCGATATCGTCAATGCAACTGGAACTAGCAAAGGTAAAGGTTTCGCCGGTACGGTTAAACGACACAACTTTGCGACAAGCAAAAGCACTCACGGTGGTAACGGAAACGTTCGTAAGCCGGGTTCAATCGGTTCGATGTATCCGCAAAAAGTCTTTAAAGGTAAGCGTATGGCTGGTCGTATGGGCCACGACCAAGTTACTGTTAAGAACCTCATCGTCAGCTACATTGACATTGAGCACAATCTTATCGGTCTACGCGGTGCCGTTCCAGGTCCTAAAAAGGGTCTGATCGTTATCGGAGGGAAAGCATAATGGCTGATGTCGTTAAAACACCAACTACAGTACTTCCAGAAGAAGTATTCAACGTTGAAGTAAAGAACCACGAGCTTCTAAAGCTCGCGTATGACGCATACCTCGCTAACAGCCGTAAGGCGAGTGCAACTACCAAGACCCGTGGTGAAGTCCGCGGTGGTGGTAAGAAACCTTGGAAGCAAAAAGGTACCGGTCGTGCACGTTTCGGTTCATCACGTAACCCAATCTGGCGCGGTGGTGGTATCGTTTTCGGTCCCCTCGGTATTGAAAACTACAAGATCAAGATTACTACTCAGGCCAAGCGCCAAGCAGTACGTCAAGCACTGACAATTGCAAGCCAAGAAGGAATCATTTCAATCCTTGACTTCAAGACAACAGGCAAGACATCTGAAACAATCAAGTTCCTTGAAGACAACAAGTTGACTCGCAAGGTCCTCATCGTTGTTGAAGAGAAGACACCTGAATTGCTTCGTGCAACAAACAACGTTCAAAACGTATTGCTTGTCAGCACAAAGTACCTCAACGTCTACCACTTGATTAACGCTGATGCCGTAGTACTTTCTAAAGATTCGATCCCAACTCTTAAGAGCTGGCTCGTAAAGGAGGAGGCGTAATATGGTTTCTCCAATTCTCGTGACTCCTGTCACTACAGAAAAGGCTTACGGACAAAGCCAAAAGAATATCTATGTCTTTAACGTTCCGACTTCTGCTAACAAGCAGCAAATCAAAGACGCTATCCAGACTCAATACGGTGTTACCATCGTTGCGATCAAGACATTGGTCCAATCTGGTAAAGCGATTCGCTTCTCACGAGGCAAGAACCGTTACCCAGGTACAACAAAGCGCACCGACAGCAAGAAGGCATATGTCACACTCGCTGCCGATAGCTCACTAAATATCTTCGAGCAACCTGCTGAAGAGGAGACAAAGTAATGGCGATTAAACTCTATAACCCAACGACTCCTGCCCGCCGTGGCATGACAACTCAGGACATGAGCGAAGTTACTACTCGTAAACCTCTCAAAAGCCTCCTAAAGAGCAAAAAGCAGAACGCTGGTCGTAATAACACCGGACGCATTACAGTTCGTCACCGTGGTGGTGGAGTTAAACGGCACTACCGTCTAATGAACCACAACTTGGCTGCTGGTCTGACTGTTACGGTTGAAGAAATCGAATACGACCCGAACCGAAGTGCACGTATTGCACGTGTCAAAGACCAATTCGGTCTGTACCACTACATCCTAGCTGACACGTCTATGACGAAGGGCAAAGTGATCGTTAGCGGTCCAGATGCTGCTGTTGAATCTTCAAACCGTATGCCACTTTCTAAAATCCCAGTTGGTTCACAGATCTATGCGATCGAACTCCACTCTGGTAAGGGCGCACAAATCGTTCGTTCTGCCGGAACTAAGGCACAACTTATGGCTAAAGAAGGTGACTACGCACAGGTACGTCTTCCATCAGGAGAGGTTCGCCGCTTCCGATTGGAACTAACTGCTGCACTTGGTATTGTCGGAAACGTTCAACACCAAAATATTAAAATCGGTTCTGCTGGTCGTAACCGACGTAAGGGTATCCGCCCATCTGTCCGTGGTGTCGTAATGAACGCCGTAGATCACCCACATGGTGGTGGTGACGGTGGTGCGCACGGTCCTGGTAAAGCGCCTCGTACTCCTTGGGGTCAGTTGACGCTCGGTTACCGAACGCGTCGTCGTAAAGACGTTGCCGGATTAATTGTAAGGTCGCGTCACGACGCGAAGAGGAAGCGATAATGAGTAGATCACTTAAAAAAGGTCCTTTCATTGACTTCAAGCTAGCTAAAAAAGTGGCTGCTCTTAGTCTCGAAGACCGAACAATCATCAAGACTTGGGCTCGTGCAAGTACTATTACTCCTGAAATGGTCGGTCGTACGATCGCCGTTCACAATGGTAAAGTACACGTTCCTGTCCTCGTTTCAGAGAACATGGTTGGACACAAGCTCGGTGAGTTTAGTCCAACTCGTAAGTTCCGTAAACACGGAGGCAAGACGAAGTAATCATGGCTAATACTACTAAAAACCAAGTTGCTGACGCTGATAAAGTACGCGCATACGCTAAAGGTGTCGATCAAGCTCCCCGCAAGGTAAGCTTGGTTGCCAGCCTGGTTCGTAACCGTACCGTTGCTGATGCACTTGTTATTCTGAACCACACACCAAAGCGTGCCGTTCGTCCACTTGTCAAAGTGATCGAGAGCGCTAAGGCTAACGCAGTAAACAACCACGGATTTGACCCAAAGACCCTAACTATCGTTACTCTTTCTGTTACAACTGGAACTCGCCTCAAGCGTTTCGTTCCAGCGAGCCGTGGGCGTGCACTGCCATTCCAAAAGAAATCTTCAAACATTTTGATTGAAGTGACTGGGACTATCAAGCCAAAGAAAGTTGCGGCAAAACCTGCAGCTGTTAAGGCCGAAACACCAGTGAAAGAGGAGACCAAATAATGGGACAAAAAGTAAATCCAATTAGCTTCCGTCTCCAGATCACCAAGAACTGGGACTCTCGTTGGTTCGCCAGCAAAAAAGATTTCCCACGCCTTCTGGTTGAAGACATCCGTATTCGTGAACACGTTGAAAAGCGTTTCGAATCTCGTCCAACAATCGGTCGCGTTGAAATCGAACGTTCAGCCAACCTCGTAACTGTTACTATCCACACTGCCAAAGCTGGTGTTGTGATCGGTCGCGGTGGCGCAGGTGTGACTGAACTAAAGAGTGAACTTGAAAAGCTTGCAAGCCTTCCAGTTCGTATCAACATTGAAGAGATCAAGCGACCTGACCTTTCAGCGAAGCTAGTAGCTGAAAACATCGCTCACCAACTTATGCGACGTGCAAACTTCCGTCGTGCAACCAAAATGGCTGCACTGAACACGATGAATGCTGGCGCAAAGGGTATTCGTATCCAAGTTGCTGGTCGTCTCAACAATGCTGAAATGGCTCGTCGTGAAAAAACAATCGAAGGTTCAGTACCACTACACACGCTTCGTGCTGACGTAGATTTCCATACTGCTCGAGCGAAAACTCCTGCTGGTATCATCGGCGTCAAAGTCTGGATCTACAAAGGCGAAAGGGCTGAATAGTTATGCTACTTCCTAAGAAAACCAAGTACCGTAAAGTCCGTAAGGGCAAAAACGAAGGAAACGCGACTCGCGGAAACTACGTTGCCTTCGGTGACTACGGTCTACAATCACAGACTAACAACGACATCACGTCACGACAGATCGAAGCATCTCGTCAAGCGATGACACGTCACATCAAACGTGGTGGTAAGATTTGGATTCGAATCTTCCCTCACACACCTCGTACTCGAAAACCACAGGACGTCAAGATGGGTAGCGGTAAGGGTAACCCTGAGTTCTTCGTCGCCAAGGTAAAAGCTGGCACCGTTCTGTTCGAAATGGCAGGTGTTGAGGAATCAGTCGCACGTGAAGCTATGCGTCTTGCTGCTCACAAACTACCTGTAAAGACTAAGTTCGTGACCAAGGAGCAAATTTAATGGCTGACGTAAAGAAAACCACTACAACAAAAACAACTTCAAAGAAGGCTGTCGAAGTGAAAACTCTCGCACAACTTCAAGAAGAACTAGTGACACTTGTTGCTGAAAACCTCGAATCTCGTCGTTCTCACAAACAAGGTGAACTCGTTAACCCGCATGTCCTCACAGTGCAGCGCAAGAACATTGCTCGTGCGCACACTGCGATTGCACAAGCGATTACATCAGAATTAAAGGAGGAGAAGTAAGATGCCAAAAACACTCACCGGTATTGTCACCTCTGATAAGGCTGACAAAACTATCACTATCACTGTAACCAGTCGTGAGACTCACCCTATCTACGGAAAGCAGTACACTGTTTCTCGTAAATACATTGCTCACGATGAGAACAACGAAGCTCACGCTGGTGACAAAGTGACTATCTCTGAGGGACGTCCAATCTCTAAGCGTAAGTCATTCTCACTCGTTACGATCATCGAGAAATCTCGTGGTTCAATCGAGCTAAAGGAAGAAGTGTAATATGATCCAACAAGAATCACGACTCAAGGTCGCTGACAACAGCGGTGCAAAGGAAATCCTTTGTATCCGTGTTCTTGGTGGTACTCGTCGTCGTTACGCCCACGTTGGTGACATCATTGTCGCTACCGTTAAGGTCGCTAACCCAACCGGTACTGTAAAAAAGAAATCAGTTGTTAAGGCTGTTGTTGTCCGTACACGTAACCAAATCCGTCGTAAAGACGGTAGCACAATCGTCTTCGACGACAATGCTGCGGTAATTATTAACGATGACAAGACTCCTAAGGGTACTCGCGTCTTTGGTCCAGTTCCTCGCGAACTTCGTGACCAGGGCTACGCTAAGATCATTAGCCTTGCACCGGAGGTACTATAATATGTCACAAGTAAAACGAATCGTTAAGGGTGACACAGTCAAACTTATCAGTGGTGCTAACAAAGGCACAACTGGTAAAGTTGTCGCTGTCCTGACTGCGAAACAAGCCGTCCTTATTGAAGGAATTGGCGTCAAGCACCGTCACATTAAACCAAGCCAACTCAACCCACGTGGTGGTCACAAGGATGTTCACACCCCTGTTTCTCTTCACAAGGTCGCACTTGTTATCGACGAAAAAGCCGGTACAACAAGTCGTGTTGGATTTGTAAAAAACGCTGACGGCACCACTACTCGTGTTGCACGTCAAGCAGGAAGTAAGGAAATCAAATAATGGCTACTAAAACAGCTGTTGTTACCGCTCCTCGCCTGAAAGCCTTGTACGCATCTACGTATGCCAAGGAACTACAAGCCGAACTCGGTCTTTCGAACATCAACGAAGTACCAAAACTCGAGAAAATTGTAGTCAGCGTCGGAATCGGTAAGAACAAAGATGACAAAAAGCACTACGAAGTAGTTCGCAACACCGTCACAAAAATTACCGGACAACACCCCGTTGACCGTATGGCTAAAAAATCTATCGCCGGATTCAAAATTCGTGCTGGTATGAACCGCGTTGGCTTGAGTGTCACACTTCGTGGTGCTCGTATGTACGAGTTCCTCGATCGTTTCGTTAACGTTGCACTTCCTCGTGTCCGTGACTTTCACGGCGTGGGCGCTAAGGGCTTCGACAAGGCTGGTAACTACAACCTTGGCGTCACTGACCAATCAATCTTCGCAGAACTTAGCTTCGAAGAGACACAACACATTCACGGTCTGCAAATCACCTTTGTTATCAAAGCTGGTAGCAAGCCAAACAGTCGTGCGCTCCTAGAAAAATTCGGTGTTCCATTTGAAAAAGAAGGGGGAATTCGTTAATGGCTAAGACATCTGCCGTCGCTCGCGACGAAAAACGAAAGAAAATGATCCTAAAGTTTGCCGCTAAGCGTGCTGAACTAAAGGAAATGGGTGACCTTGAAGGCCTTCAGAAGCTTCCAAAGAACAGTTCACCATCACGTTGGAAGAACCGTGACGCCCTACACGGACGTCCACGTGGATACATGCGTCGCTTCGGCCTCAGCCGTATCAACTTCCGCGAAAAAGCATCTGCAGGGCAAATCCCTGGTATTACTAAGAGTAGCTGGTAGGAAAGGAATAGATTATGTCACTACAATCAACAGACCCAATCGCTGACCTCCTTACACGCATCCGTAATGCAGTAATGGTTGGTAAGAATGAAATTACCGTTCCTTCATCAAAATTGAAGGTTACCGTTGCCAAAGAGCTAAAAAAAGCTGGGTACCTGACCGCCGTTAAGGTTGAGTCAGCTAAGCCTCGCGACATCTTGGTCGTTACAATTAACGAACCAGGTGAAACCTCTACTATCAATGAAATCACTCGTTTGTCAAAACCTGGACGTCGTGTCTACGTTGGCGCAAATGATATTCCGAAGGTAAAGAGTGGCCGTGGTATCGTCCTGGTCAGTACAAGTAAGGGTGTTCTCACCGGTCACGCTGCGATCAAGCAACGTCTCGGCGGCGAACTGCTTCTGAAAGTTTACTAGAACTTCATTGTTCAACAAAAAAGAACTCCATTGCGGGGTTCTTTTTTGTTAGGAAGGGGAGTGTCTGGCATTGCATTTTACCCTAGTCCGTGCTATGATTATCTAGATATAAATTTGCGAGTGAAATCTGGGAGATTTTGCGCTCATTATCCTAGTGATAATGTCAGCCCGAAAACAAACACTTCTCACTCGTGCCATAAAGAATGGAATAAATCATGAGTCGAATCGGAAAACTACCAATTCAGATCCCTCAAGGCGTGACAATCACGGTCGACACTGATGTTATTACTGTTGTTGGTCCAAAGGGTCAACTTGTAGTACCTCACCTGTCTGATGTGACTGTTTCTGTCGAAGAAGGAAACATTATCGTTGTTCGTAAGGACGACGAGCGTATTGCCAAGGCCCAACACGGCCTCCAACGTGCCCTCCTCAACAATGCTGTTGATGGTGTGACTAAAGCTTTTGAAAAGAAGCTTGAAGTTAACGGTGTTGGTTACCGCGTCACAGGTGGCGGACAAGTAATTGATATGGCCCTCGGGTTCTCTCACCCTGTCCAGTACACTGCCCGTGAAGGTGTTAATCTTGAAGTAAACAAAATGGAAATTACTGTCAGCGGTATCGACAAGCAACTTGTTGGTCAAACTGCAGCTGAAATCCGTAGCCTTAAAAAGCCTGAACCATACAAGGGTAAGGGAATTAAGTATGCTGATGAAGTCATCCTCCGTAAAGCTGGAAAGGCTGGTAAGTAATCGTGAATAACCTCGCTAAAAAGCTACTCAACCGCGAACTTCGTTCTAAACGAGTCCGTGCAAAGATCACTGGTACTGCTGAACGTCCTCGTTTGACAGTGACTATCAGCAACAAGCACGTCAGTGCACAGCTAATCGACGATGTTGCCCAGAAGACTATCGCTTCTGCAACAACCGTTGGTACAAAGCAAACTGGCACACTAGCTGAACAAGCTGCTGTTGTCGGAACTGACATCGCAAAGAAAGCAAAAAAGAGCAAGATCACTGCAATCGTCTTCGACCGTAACGGTCGTCAGTACGCACAGCGATTGGCATCACTCGCTGACGCCGCTCGTAAAGAAGGATTGGTATTCTAATTATGGCTGAACAACCAACAAGCCCAACTCAAAACGCTCGCCCACAAGGCGGCGGACGCGGACAAGGTCCACGTGGCCAACGCCGTGACCAAGCTCCTGCAGAACCAAAGCAATTCGAAGAACTCGTTATCAACATTGACCGTGTGTCACGTGTTGTAAAGGGTGGACGTCGTTTCCGATTTAAGGCACTTGTTGTCGTCGGTGACCACAAAACTAAGATTGGTGTCGGTGTTGCTAAGGGTGCTGATGTCCAAGCAGCTATTGCGAAAGCAACTGACGTTGCTAAGAAGAACTTGATCGTTATCCCTGTGACTAACGAAACAATTCCTCACGAAACTGAAGTTAAGTTCTCTGGTGCTCAGATCCTTCTGAAGCCAGCAGCACCAGGTACCGGTATTATTGCTGGTGGTGTTGTCCGATCAATCATCGGTATGACTGGTATTCGTAACCTTCTTTCAAAGTCTTTGAACTCAACAAACAAGGTAAACATCGCGTACGCAACTATCGAAGCACTTCGTTCACTCGTTCCCCGTGATGAATGGACTACAACAAAGAACCAAGCTGGTAAAAAAGCAAAGGCAGCAAAAGCTGTTGAAGCTGAACCAGTCGTTGCAGAGGAGACAAAGTAATGAAGTACAACGAACTCCAAGTAAAAGCTAACAAAGACCGCAAGCGCGTCGGACGTGGTATCTCAGCCGGACAAGGTAAAACTGCCGGACGTGGTACTAAGGGTCAAGGCGCTCGTACAGGTAAGAAACTTGCTCCAACCTTTGCAGGTGGCCAACGTTCACTCGTTGCTGCTGTGCCTAAGGCTCGCGGTTTCAAGAGTATCCGTACTCCTGCACAAGCCGTCTTCCTTGCAGACTTGAACGCATTTGCGGGCAAGACTGTCGACCACTTCTCTCTATACGAAGCTGGACTTATCGGGACACCTTTCCATTCAGTAAAGGTTATCGGCCGTGGTGAGTTGACTGAAAAGATCAACCTCAAGGTATCTGGTGCAAGTAAGAGCGTTGTTGCTGCAGTTGTTAAAGCGGGTGGAACATTCGAGAAGACTCTCGTCCCACTTCGCCAAAGCACAAAAGAAGCTGAAGCAGCTGACGAAAAGTAAGACACTCTGTCTACGAAAAGAAGCCCTCGCTATGAGGGCTTCTTTTTATGCCGCGAGAAGTGTTGACGGCAGGTGATGGTTAGTATATGATTCGTACACGATTACGAAATAGTAAGCGTCGCCTCGGTGGTGAAGAGGTGTTGTAGCTCGGAATGTATCCCAGCCCTCACTGAGAATACGTACATTGTCACTAGCTAATGGACATAACGATTTTCGTGTCGGTGCAACAAAACGAGTATCCGTTGACAAGAAGAGATGCCATCTCGGAACACTGCGGACGTCCTAGCCCCAGGGCAGGAGCGTATACAAGTACGATCGCGCCGTTGCGGGCGTAGGTGAGTGTTGGACTAACGTTTGCAATATTCATCCCTAACTGACAGGAGAGTTCAGGAAAACCCCCTTGCAACCTTGGGGGATAGTGAGTCTCGAGCTAGCGAGACTCTTGGGGCAGAAGTGTGTGGTCGTTCGCGACCATCCTGGCTAATCGCCACACTTCTGCCCCCTTATACCTATCTATCGCCCGACTGGGCGTTTTTGTTTGGCTTGATATCTGACCCTGTAGTATAATGACTGTAAAGCCCTACTAACGTAAGAATAGAAATAGACAGATACTTCCCCATGAATTGGAAAACGATTTTTAAATCACTCAAAAACCGCGACATGCAAAAGCGGCTATTAATTGTACTCGGCATCATCGTCGTGTACCGCTTGCTCTCACACATCCCTGTGCCACTAGCAGAACCAACAGCACTTCGCGAGGTTGTTAACAGTGTTGTCAGTAGTACCGACTTCGGTGGGTTCTTGAACCTGCTATCTGGTGGTGCCCTGGCCAGCTTCTCAATCGTATTGGTTGGTATGACACCGTTCATTACCGCCTCTGTGATCACACAGCTACTGACAAAGGCAATCCCTCGTCTTGAAGAGCTCCACAAAGACGGTGAATCTGGCCGCCGCAAGATCAACCAGTGGACCCGTGTTGCGACCATCCCGCTTGCTATCGTGCAATCGATTGCCTTTATCTTTATCCTTCGTCAAACCGTCCTGGCGGGGAATACGACAGTCCTCGATGCTGCCACTCCAATTGAATGGATTGTGGCTGTATCGGCCATGACAGCCGGTTCAGTGCTATTGATGTGGCTCGGTGAGCTGATTACCGAACAAGGTGTTGGTAACGGTATTAGCCTTATTATCTTCGCTGGTATTATTAGCCAGCTCCCAACCATGTTGACGACTATCGGAACGCAGCTGTTTAATACTGAGGGCGGCTCAATGAGTGTCTTCGGCTGGTTTACACTCCCGGTGAACCCGTTAGTATTCTGGGTGGCTCTGTCCATCGCAATAGCCTCCTTGGCGTTGCTGTATCTGCTGGTCAAGATTAACGAGGCCCAGCGTATTATCACGGTCAACTATGCCAAGCGTGTCCAAGGTAATAGTAACTACGGCGGGGTCAAAAGCATCCTTCCAGTCAAGCTGATTGCTGCTGGTGTGATCCCGGTCATCTTCGCAGTTGCTTTCCTGTCACTCCCGGCCTTCCTGGGACAAGTCCTGAAATCTGCTGGTAACCCTGCCTTCCTGGATCTGGCTAATAACTTGATCCTTTGGTTCCAAGCGCCAACTCCTGGTGCCTTCACCGGTTCAACGCTTGAAGCATTCATCTATCCTGGTGCGTACTTCGCCCTCGTGATCCTGTTTACGTACTTCTACACCGGCATTGTCTTTAACGCTAACGAAATTGCCGAGAACCTCCAAAAACAAGGTGGCTTCATCGAAGGTGTTCGTCCTGGTAAAACGACCGAAAAGTATCTTTCAACTACTGTTAACCGTTTGATTCTGTTCGGCTCATTGGTGCTTGGCCTCATTGCTATCACTCCATTCATCGCTGAGTACTTGCTGTACCACATCGCAGGTATTTCTGGCACAAACCTCTCAATTGGCGGTACAGGGCTCCTCATCGTGGTCTCCGTTGGACTTGAAGCCCTTCGTCAGATCAACTCTCGCGCCCTGATGGTTACCTACGACGACTACAAATAGTAGCGACCAAACTTGTAATCCGTTCTTGCCTGTTGTTTAATGACACTGTTAAGTATCCGACCGTTCACCCGGTCGGTGAACAATATTTCAGGAGGAACAGTGGCAACTCGTACGAAAGATTTTCGTGCTGACGCCGACGCCAAGCTGGATGCGCTTGTTCAAGGTGGCTTTGACCGCATTCAAGCAGCTATCGATAAAGACCCGCACAAGTCCGAAGGTGCGATGATTGCAAACTATGCAAATCGTCCGCCGCTGCTGACTACAATCGAGCTGGTAACGATTGGTACTAGCTACGGTATCAAGGATTACACGAAGTTGCTCGCACGCATTGACGCCTCGGTAAAACGAGTGCGACTGCGTAGTAATTACTTCGCGACACTTGGGTTTGACCCGGTGTTGAAAGGTCCAATCGTCATGCTCAACAACAACTGGCAGGCCTAACGGTGTGCAGGGTGAGTGGGTTGGACGTTCCTCCTGCTTATCCCTAACAAGATAATGACTTATCTTTTTAGACTTAAGTAAGTCCTCACTATTGATATATTAGGCATTTTGTGTTATAATGCACTTGTTTTAGTACCCAAGTTGGATCACCGACTTGGTGAACAACAATCGAGACAGAGGAGCACTATTGGTTCAGACAAGCATTCGATCGTATGCGACGAGAATTCGTCAGATACGATCGCTACGCGTCACCGCTGACGAGCTGATGCAGGACAATCGCGAGATCGTCCCGAAGCAGTTCGTGACCAACCTTTGGAGCCGCTACCGCAAGGACACCAAGGATCAGAAGGTTCGCCAGACATTCGCCGAGTGGTTGGATGGAAAGCGCACCGAAGACACCTATACGTGGAAGGGACACCAGTTCTCAACCCGTCAGATGTGGTCTAGCCGTGTCGTCAAGGAAGCACTCCGCCCGGAGCACAACCCGGTAGGTAAGATCTCGGTCGACTGGTTTATCCAGCAGATCGAGGTGCTGATCAACGCAAAACAGGCAGTGCAGCCCGTGCAGCCCTATGTGACGATCGCCCTGGAGTATACCAACTCCCGGAAGCACACCACCAGTGCGTCGTTCCGGTACACGACCCATTACCCCGTCGATCGTCATCTGTACGAACCCGACGAACCAGACGAGATGGAAGAAGAGAAGTAATTTCTGTTCATCCGTCACATCACTGGGGTGGGTAGGGCCGGAGTCTCCTCTGTCCTTATCCTTGATCTGTGAAACATATGTTTGACGGCTGAAGGATAAGGCACATATATCTGCACACAACATGTTATTGACGACACGTCAGTTTTTGCTACAATATATACCAATAACACATTCATTACATGCCAAAAACGCGCTGTAATATTCTTGTAAGTGGTTTACTTATCGCCTCCACTAGTATATAATTCACTACTGTAACTTATGGTAGATCAAAAGGAAGTAATTAAAATGCGTGGAAAGGTTGTGGAAGCACTGCCTAATACTCAATTTAAGATCGGCCTGGAGAACGGCCTAAGCATTATCGGGCACATTAGTGGAAAAATGCGTAAAAACTATATCCGCCTTGTGCCAGGTGATCAGGTAGACGTTGAGATGACCCCTTATGACCTCACAAAGGGAAGAATCACGTATCGCCACAAAGACGCTTAGCAATAAGCAACCAAGATCAAATGTAATAACTGGAGTTTTGAACTACATGAAAGTTCGTGCGAGTGTCAAAAAAATCAGTCCGGGTGACCAAATAGTCCGCCGTAAGGGCGTTCTTCGTGTCATCAACAAGAAGAAACCTAAAAATAAGCAAAGGCAGGGTTAAGCATGGCTCGAATTGCAGGGATTGTAATCCCAGCTGAAAAGCAAGTGCAGATCGCATTGACGTATATCTACGGCATCGGTCCACATTTCGCATCGACCATCCTTGCGGCGGTTAATATCGAACCGACCACTCGGGTGAAAGATCTCACCGAGGCTGAAGAACAACGTTTGCGTGAAGTAATCGATCGTGATTACACCGTAGAAGGCGATTTGCAGCGCTTGGTAACAAACAATATTAAACGTCTGAAAGACATCAACAGCTACCGTGGCCTACGTCACAAGTCTGGTCTTCCAGTAAACGGTCAACGTACCCGTACGAACGCCCGCACCCGTAAGGGTCGTGCAATCGCTGTCGGTGGCGCACAACCTAAATCAGCAACCAAGACCTAGGAAAGGAACGATATGGCAGATTCTACAAAAAAGAAGCAAAAGCGATCAGTTCCTGCTGGTCAGCTGCACATCCAAGCTACATTCAACAACACGATTGTTAGCTTCACAGATAAAAAAGGTAATGTCCTTACCCAAAGTAGCGCTGGCGCTACTGGATTCCGTGGAAGCAAAAAGGGAACCGCTTACGCCGCTCAAGTTGCTGCTGAAAAAGCAACTGAAGCAGCTAAGGGCCAATATGGCGTCGGTTCTGTAGATGTTTTCGTTAAGGGAGTTGGTATGGGTCGTGATGCAGCTATTCGTGCACTCGGCGCATTCGACATTACTATCGATAGCATTAAAGAGGTAACCGGCGTTCCACATGGTGGCGTCCGTCCTCGTAAGGCACGAAGAGGTTAATCATGGCACGAGATACATCACCAATTGTTAAACAATCTCGACGCGAAGGTTATGCACTGCACCCTAAAGCGCACAAGGTTATGGCAAAGAAGACTGGTATTCCTGGTCAACACGCCAATGGACGTCAGGGCAAGCCTAGTCTTTACCTGACACAACTTCGTGAAAAGCAAAAAGTTCGTCGTTTGTACGGCCTTCTTGAGAAGCAATTCGCAAACCTGATGAACGAAGCAATTCGTCGTGACGGCCTTGCGGGTGAAAACCTTCTTCAGATGCTTGAACAACGACTCGACAACGCTGTCTACCGTGCTGGTTTCGCTACTAGCCGTCGTGCAGCTCGTCAACTTGTTGGCCACGGACACTTTATGTTGAACGGTCGTCGTGTTGATATTCCATCAATCCGCGTCAAACCTGGTGACGAACTTGTTGTTCGTCCAAAGAGCACAAAGTCTGGGTACTTTACTGTACTTGACGATGTTGTGAAGAATTCAGCGCAAGTTTCACTTAGCTGGATCAAGAGTGATGCAAAAAACATGACTATTTCAGTCACGTCATTGCCTACACGAGCTGAAGCAGAGCCAGAAATTAACGAACAACTAATCGTTGAGTATTACTCACGTTAAAGGGTAAGGAGCCTACCACAATGTCAAAAGTCATTCACAACCCAGCACTTGCAAGCGTCGAAGAACACAGCGCTACTAGTGCGTCGTTCGTTATTGAGCCTCTACAAGCCGGTTACGGTAACACTCTCGGTAACAGCCTTCGTCGTGTCCTTCTTTCAAGTATTCGCGGTGGAGCAATCGTTGCTTTCCGTATTGAAGGAACAAGCCACGAATTTACGACCGTTCCAGGGATCAAAGAAGATGTCGTTGATATCATGCTTAACCTCAAGAACGTGCACGTTAAGGTAACCTCAGACGAACCAGTCGAACTTCGTCTCGAAAAGAAAGGCGCCGGTGTTATCACCGCTGCCGACATCAAGTCAAACGCAGAAGTTGAGATCATCAACCCTGACCAAATCATCGCAACCATCGACGACCCTAAAAAGTCTATCGTTATGGACATTGTTGTTGAAGCTGGTCGTGGCTATGAAACCATCGAAGAATCAAGCGTAAGCCGCGTTCACAGCGACATGATTGCACTTGATGCAGTCTTTAGCCCAGTGCTTCGTGTGCGTTACAAAGTTGAAAGCACTCGTGTTGGTCAAGAGACTAACCTTGATCGCCTCCAACTTAACGTTGAAACAGATGGCTCAATGACACCTCGTGAAGCATTTGAAGAAGCTTCAGCTATCCTTGTTAACCAATACACTGCACTTGCCGGCTCAACAACTGTTGAAGCTGCACCTGCACTTGGCCAAGACGCTGAAGAAGAATCTAACGAACTCAATACGCCAATTGAAGAGTTGAACCTCAGTGCTCGTACTGCTAACGCCCTCATTAACAACGAAATCCGTACTGTCCGTGACCTCGTCACTCTTTCAGAACAAGATCTTCGTGAGCTTAAGGGATTCGGAAGCAAAGCGCTTGATGAAGTTAAAGATAAATTGGCTGAATTGGAAATCTAAAGATGCACCGACACGGATATAAAGGACGTAAATTTGGACGCGAACGCGATCAACGACGCGCACTACTTAAAGGTTTGGCAACAAGCCTCGTAGAGCACAAGAAGATCGAAACGACGCTTCCAAAAGCTAAAGAGCTCGTCCGCTACATTGAAAAGCTTATTACCAAAGCTAAAAAAGGTGATCTTGCGAACCGCCGCCGCGTGATTGCTGGTCTTTCGACCCAAGCCGCAGCGTTCCGCCTTGTCGACCACATTGCTCCGCAATTGTCAGGTCGCACAAGTGGACACGTTCGTGTAGAACGAACTCGACTTCGCGTCGGTGATGGTGCCCAAATGGCAACTATCGCTTTCGTCGATGAGATTTCGGAAACTCCAGTTGCTCCAGTAGTAACAACTAAGCCTGCTGCGAAACCAGCGGCTGCAAAGGAGACTAAATAATGGTTAACGCTAAAACTTTTAGCCAACGCACTGAAGACACGAGTCGCGAATGGTTCTTGATCGATGCTGCAGAAATCCCACTGGGACGTACTGCAACAAAGATTGCTAACCTTCTTATCGGTAAGTCTAAAGTAACCTACACCCCACACGTCGACAACGGTGACTACGTCGTCGTTATCAACGCTGAAAAGCTTGTCGTCACAGGAAACAAAGAAACTGGCAAGGTATACTACCGACACAGTGGTTTCCCTGGTGGTATTAGCGACGCGACTTTGAAAGAAGTCCGTGCGAAACAACCAGCTCGTATCATCGAAGCGGCTGTTAAGGGAATGATTCCTAAAAACAAGCTCGCTGCAGGTCGCCTTGCACGTCTTCGTGTATTTGCTGGTGAAGAACACACTCACACTGCTCAAACTCCTACGAAAGTTGAGGTTCGATAATTATGGCTGATGTAACTGGTACATACGTATACGGACTAGGACGCCGCAAAAGTGCAACTGCACGTGCACGTCTCTACGTCGGTAAAGGTACAATCACAATCAACGACAAGCCTGCTGCTGAATATCTTTCAGACAACAAAACGCTTTTAGCTGAAATCACAGACCCACTTGCCCTCGTTGGTAAGCAAAAGGACTATGACATCACTATCCGCGTTGCAGGTGGTGGTACATCAGGACAAGTCGATGCAATTAAACTTGCGATCGCTAAAGCCCTGACAACCGCTCACGTTGATCTTCGTCCTACTCTTAAGAAAGCCGAGCTTCTAAAGCGCGACTCTCGTGAGAAAGAACGTAAGAAATACGGTCTGCGTTCTGCTCGCAAACGCGAACAGTTCTCAAAGCGTTAGTCTTCGGACAACCTTCAAAAAGAGCTCCCTTATACGGAGCTCTTTTTGTTATGTGGTACAATCATCCGAAAGATGAGGTCAATGGATAATCACGCAATCACTTCAGCTGAGATAATACCTGTGCTCTCGGGTATTACCAACTATGAGTACATCCTGGCTAATGAAGCCCGTAGTGGCGGGTATAGTATCTGTGATGACCCAGACATTGAAGAGCTACTGACTGAGGGTTACCGTCATGCGCGTACGACACAGACCTTGGACGGGCGAGTACGCTCGCTGGCCGCACACACACTCGTTCGCTATGAGACGGTAACATTACCGGTGCAGATCAGTCAGCAATCAATCGAAGATCTGATATATCGTCGCCAGGTTGAGACAATTTCGTTCGAACGTATTCAAGTGACCGAGCCGTGCCGTGATCGACCGACTCAGTTTAATCATGTTGGATATTTCAATCGTCAGCAAGATGACGTGCACGTCGTGGTCGAGGGATTGTCTCGGGTATTGAATGATCCTGAGGACGCATTTCTCGATAAAGACGAAGTGCATGAGCAGCTACGGGCGGTCCTGAAAGTCTACGAACAGATTCAATACGACGAACAGCAAATCATTACCTCTGTGATCGATAATCTATTTCCTGCAGCACCTCGAGAGTAACAGATGTCAGCGAACGCTACGTTTTACCTCCGTTATAGGCTATAATAAAGCGTAATGAGTAAACCTGTAATTCTAACCGGCCTTCGTGCCAACAACGACCTGACTATCGGGAACTACTTTGGCGGCATGTTGCCGATCATTGATATGGCTAAAAACCGTTCGGCCGAGTTCCAGGTCAACATGTTTATCCCTGACCTACATAGTATTACGACGCCGGTTGATCACAGTGCGCTGAACAAGCAGATTCTGATGACGGCCAAGCAATTCGTTGCAGCTGGCTTGCCACTTGATAACGAAAACATTTACCTTTACCGCCAAAGCTATATTTCGGCTCACAACGAACTAGGGTGGATCCTGAACTGTTTCACTGGTATTGGTGAAATGAGTCGCATGACGCAGTTTAAGGACAAATCAGAGGGCCTGGGCGACGAACGGGTGAGTGTTGGTCTTTTTGACTACCCAGTCCTTATGGCGGCTGACATCCTCTTGTACGGCCCAAGCTACGTACCTGTTGGTGATGACCAGTCACAACACCTTGAATTTACCCGTGATATTGGTGAACGTATTAATAATCGTTTTGGCGATGTCTTTACCATTCCTGAGGCTGTTAAAGCCCAGCACGCGTTCTTTGGTAACGACCAAGGTCTTCGCGTCAAAGACTTGATTGACCCAACTAAAAAGATGAGCAAAAGTGACGAATCTGGCAAGGGTGTTATCTTCCTCAGTGATACGCCCGAAGAAGCTGCTCGTAAAGTCATGGGTGCAACAACCGACGATAAAGCGTTTGTGCGCTTCGATCGTGTGAATCAACCTGGCATCAGTAACTTACTTGAAATTCTGGCATTGCTGCAAGGCCGTGACCTACCGGAAGTTGTGGCTGAATTCGAAGGACTAACACGTTACGGTGATTTCAAGGCAGTTGTTGCCGAAGAAGTGCGTCGTTTCTTGATGGACTTCCAAAAGAGCCTGAAAGCAGTTGATGAAGCTGCTGTTATAACAAAATTAAAACAATCTGAACGTGATCTTACGGTCGTCGCCAACGCGACGTTGCTGCGTGCACAACAAGCTGTCGGACTGCGACCAAGGGGATAAAATTATATGTCTAAAACTTTAACACGCGATATTCGCATTGTACTGCGCCAATTTGGACTTGCCGGTGAATTTACCAGCAAGGCTGAAATCTCTTTAACTAAAGAAGTCGAACTGCACCAAGGTTCAACCTTGATCACATTTGTCTTTAACAAGACGCGTTACTACATTCTGGTTGATGGTAACGCTGATGACGACAAGAACTACATCCGCGAACGTATCCAGACGATGGAACCGGAAGTCGTCGGACACGTTATCAAGAACCCACTCGACGAATCAACGACCTATGGCATGCCGTTCAAGGGCAAAGATGCCTATTTGTTTGAAGTCACGACTCCAAAGCGTCGTCTCGACATTGAACTATCGAACCGCTACCCGAAACTGTCACGTAGTACAATTCAAAAATACATCAAAGCCGGTTTGGTATTGGTTGACGGTAAGGTTATTACTCGTCCAAAACAAGACGTCGTTGAAACCGATGATATTGCTATGACACCACCCGTCGCGACTGACTTTAGTGACCGCGAACTGCCGATTGTTTATATCGACGACAATGTTATCGTTATCAACAAACCGAGCGGTGTCCTAACCCACAGCAAGGGTGTCATGAACGACGAATTCACCGTAGCCGATTTCTTCCGCCGCTATACAACCTTTGGTCTGGAAACAAACCGTCCTGGTATCGTTCACCGCCTGGACCGCGACACGAGTGGTATTATCATCGGTGCCCGCAACGAAGATACCGCCGCACTTCTAAAAGAACAATTCGCGGATCGCCGTGCCAAAAAAGAATACATGGCTGTTGTTGAAGGACTTCCAAAGCAAACGACTGCGATGATCGACCTGCCAATCGGTCGTAACGGTGCTGCCCCAAGTACCTTCCGTATTGACCCAAGTGGCAAGAACGCCCAGACAACCTACGAAGTTGTGGCAACCACTAAAACACAGGCACTCGTCAAGCTATGGCCTAAAACTGGTCGTACACACCAGCTACGTGTCCACTTGCAGTACCTTGGCACACCTGTTGTTGGTGATCGCATCTACGGGAAGAAGAAATCTGACCGCCTGTACCTACATGCCCACAAGCTAGAAATCACTATCCCAGCTTCAAAGCGCGAGACATTCACGGCGCCCGTTCCAAAGGTCTTTACTGATAAGTTCCCAGAATACACGCATGCCTAGTGTGTACATTCACCCAACTACCACACGCCAACTAGATTCTCTTGCTGCTGACTTGCCGCAATCATTACTGTTTACTGGCCCAGAAGGGATTGGCCTGACAAGTGTTGTCTCATACCTAGCTGATAGTCTGAAAGTGAAAGTCATCACCGTCTTGCCCGAAAAGGATGAGAAAGTCGATCTCGATAAAGGTGTCATTACGGTTGATGTCATCCGCCGACTGTACGGCACGACTAAAACAATCGAAACCGGTACCCGCCTGATCGTCATTGATTACGTCGAGCGCATGGGAATCCAGGCCCAGAACGCATTCTTGAAGCTACTCGAAGAGCCGGGGATTAATACACACTTCATATTATTAACGCATAACGCGTCAAAATTATTACCGACTATCCACTCACGCGTCCAAACGGTTGAAGTGAAGCCCATTACTGCTGAACAATCAGCTCAGTTGCTTGATGAATTAAACATGACCGATGCCCAGACGCGAGCTCAGCTATTATTTATCGCCAGTGGATTACCAGCAACACTATCGATACTGGCAGAAGATAGTGATCTATTCGAAAAGCGAGCTCAGATTGTGCGTGATGCTCGAACATATTTACAAGGTACGGTTTATGACCGCCTCAAGATTGCACTGGCTTATAAGGACGATCGCCCAAAGGCACTTTTACTACTGGTCGATGCGATGAAACAGCTGCAGGGATCAGTTGCAAAAGGGCAGGGCGGTGACTTGGTCAAAAAGATCGGTACTTTGTTAAAAGTCCATGAACGAATCGAAGCAAACGGGAACATTCGGCTGCAGCTCGCATCCGTCGTGTTATAATAGAAACAATGTTAGGCCTACTCGTTATTGCCTTAATTGGTGCCTGGGCACTGTATCAGCGACAAACTATTAGTGAAGTCGCCAGTGATTTGCCCTCTAAACTTTCTGACAAACTTGATCAACTTTGGTCAATTGCGCAGACCTCTTTGCAGGACCGCAAATACCTTCGGGCTGAAAAAGCACTACTAACGATTCTTCGTGTTGATGAACGAAACGCCAGCGCCTATAACCGCCTGGGAATTTTGTATGCCAAACAACAGCAATACAAAGAAGCAATTGAATGTTTTGAAATTGCTCAGTCGCTCGAACCAAGTGCCAGCAGCCTTCACAACGTCGGGCTGATTTACTTTGAAACACAGGCCTACGAAAAGGCAGCCCTTGCCTTTGAGCAAGCCCTCGCTATCGACAGTGACCTGGCGTCACGACACATTGCCTACGCCAAGGTCCAAGAAAAGCTAAAAAATGACCGCAAGATGATCGATTCGCTGGAGCGTGCGATTCAGCTTGATCCAATTCCACAGACGCTGACGATCTTGGCTGATGCCTATGACCGTATTGGCGAAGCAACACTAGCACTCGACCTCCGAGAACGCGCTGCAAAAATGATTATCCCGCAGGGACAGCCAAAGCAGGTTCGCCAGCCACGGCGCGTAATGTAATTAATGTCGTAAGGAGTTGCCATGACTGAAACTTTAGATTATCACACCTACAAATTCGATAACGCCGCCAGCATGATTCGCATCCAGGGTATTCTGTCCATAATCTTCGGTGGTCTAGGAATTATCGGCTCATTGTTGGCATCACTCTATCTCGCGTTAGTTGCTGTGACAGATCCAACTATCGCCGCTGAGGACGGAGTTATCGCCGCTGCTATTATCGGTGCTTTTGTATTTGTATTTGTCCTTTTGCCACACGTTTACCTGATTGTCTCGGGCATGCATCTACTGAAGAATCCTGCGCCGAACACTGCCAAGGTGTTGATCATCATCAATTTGATTATCGGTGTATTTTGGAACCTCGTCATCTTTGTCTTTGCGATTATTAACCTTACACAATTACACGACTACCAGGTTGGTTACAAAAGCCCGGCACACAAACACGCCACACCCGACCACGCCTAATCAGTGTATTTGACAGCCCCGGAGGGTGAAGCGCATACTTGATGGTATGAGTGATAGACCACAGGATCGCACAGAAGGATTGTTTGACTACCCTGAACTTGAGCGTGCGCTCGATTCACATCCATTTGCTGATATCATGGATCGTTACCTGGGTATGGATGATCCTTTCAGTGCTGAACACCTCGATGACATGGCGGCCGAGCTAGAATTATCTGACGGGTTGAGGACAATCGAGGCCTTCCTAAGTGAAGCCCCTCGCTATACAAGTCTCTATCGCTATGACATCTTTTCATCGGGTATACGGCTGGATGCCGAAGGACAGCACACGACACCACCTCGTCATGCTTGGATGCGCGTCTTTGAAGACCTGACATTTGACGACGTCAGGGTGGAGCGCACGGCAGATGACGTCGTTGTCGTGATTGATCATCCATCAACATATGCCTCAAGTAACGGGTTATCGATTACGTCGTCCGAGCCGACGGTGCTTTTTAGTTCGTATATACTGCGCGAGTCGCCAATGGTTGTTGGAACAAGTGAAGACAATGCAATGGGACTGGTGTTGCTGTATGGACAGACGGTGCAAGATGTCATGCCCGATGCAGAGATAGCTAACCAAACAGTTATAGATATCTTCACCGATAACACCAAATAAAAAATCTCACTGCAATAGTGAGACGTTTTACTTGGTGCTGGAAGTAGGACTCGAACCTACGGAGCCTTACGGCGGGAGATTTACAGTCTCCTGTGATTGCCACTACACGATTCCAGCATGTTGAATTGTGAATGACGAACAATATCATGGAGCCGCCTCACGGATTCGAACCGTGGACCTACTGTTTACAAAACAGCCGCTCTAACCAACTGAGCTAAGGCGGCAGACTTATGATACTTGCACAATTGTATATGATTAGCGCTTGCTTTTCAAGGTGTTGTGGAGCCGCGATCGGGATTTGAACCCGAGACCTCATCCTTACCATGGATGCGCTCTACCAACTGAGCTATCGCGGCATGTCCTTTTTGGCACTCTGGTAGATTTTAGCATAATCGCGGTGACTGTTCAATCTGTTATAGTAATGGTATGCCTACATTTAGTTTTGATATTGTATCCACCTATGACGTCGCGGAAATGAACAACGTCTTTTCGCAGACCCAAAAAGAAATTGATAACCGTTTTGATTTTAAAGGCACCCCTGCTGGGATTGAATGGATCGGGGATAAAACCGGCATCAAGATCACCGGAGCGGGTGACTGGCAAATTGAAAACATCCTCGATATTCTGCGTAAAAAATTGGCAACTCGTAACCAATCCAGCAAGTCGCTTGATCTGACAAAAGAGATTGTAACGGCCAATCTAAAGTCGACCAAAGAAGTGCCGTTCATTGCCGGCCTATCCCAAGAAAAGGCAAAGCAGATCACTTCTATGCTGCGAGAGAAAGCACCAAAAGTAAAAGGACTGATCCAGGGTGATGCGGTTCGGGTCACTAGCAGTAGTAAAGATGAGCTGCAAAATGTCATCCAACTCATCCACGCTGCCGACTTCGACTTTCCAGTTAATTTCGATAATTATCGATAACTTGTAGATAAGCCGAGCGGCATCTTGCGTAAAAACGACGTCTTTGTTATAATTGACCTCTGAAAGTTATATCACTGTTGTCGATTAAAATGACACGTTAAAGGAAACCTATTCTATGGCTAAAAAGAACACAAAGCGCAAATTGGTTGGACTCGTAAGCGAACTTACGGGACACCGTACGTATTACACGACCAAGAATACTCAAAACACGACTGAAAAAATCAGCCTGCGTAAGTATGACCCGATCGCACGTAAGCACGCGCTTTACATCGAGACAAAGAAAAACCTCGGTCGCAACGAAGTTAAAGCTCGTAAGAACTAGGTTTCTTTCTTATCAAGAACACTTGCTAGCCACGTTGTGGCTTCCAGTGTCGCACCTAACATCGCTCCTTGTGGGCGATGTTCTGTTATGTAGACATATAATTTGCCATCAAGGATCTCAATAGCGTGTGGCCAAAAGCGAGCAGCGATTGTTTGGGTCACTTGCGTGGTAAACGTCTCTTCGATTTCAAGCGCACGTGATGCCAGGCCATGAACCTCATAGCGATTATGAAATTCAGTCGAGTGATCGGCGTCGAATAAATCACTAACGGTATGGAGATTATTATAGGCGACAAAGAACTTATTGTACGCCGCTGGGCTGTGGCCGAGAGGTTTAAAGAACAGGTGGGGCAGTTGAGGGTCCTGAAGTGTTACTTGCAGGATGAGCCATGAATGTTCAATCGGCTGTCGTGATTCGTTAAGAACGACATCGAATCGGTCGACCAGGCTGATGTCATAGCCGTTAAATGATCCGATTGAAAAGTGATTGTCGCGGTGTGTCGTTGAGACGGTCAGGCCGCGGATGACTTCGTGGTCGTCTTTGTGGTCGACGGTGCCGAAGTAGACAAGTCCGATTTGTTCGGAAAAATGCTTGATGATGCGACCACGTGCTCGAATAAGCGGCGAATAGTGCCGTAGCATGCGTTGCAAGATCCCACCCTTTTTCATTACTGCTTGGTTCTTTCGGCGAGGTCTAATAATGTCGATAGATATTCGGCATGTGACCAGGTAAGTGGCGCCGGTGCAACCAACGCACCGCTCATTGGATCAACTTGTTCGCCCAACATACCGGTAGAGAGTGCTTTTGACTTCACCCAGTCGAGGATGTTCATTGCACCATCGATATCATTCTCGTCGAGCATGTACTGCGCGAGCCAGAGTGACGTAATATACCAGTAGTTACCATTGACCGATGGGTCAGAGCGACGATAGGCGTCATTTTCATAGCGAGGGAGGCCTGGCTGGTCTTTGGTGACGTTAAAGACGGCCTTGGTAGTGCCGATGGCTGCGAGCATATGAGGACCCTTGGCATCGAACAGGCCGAACATGAAGGCACCGAAGACGGCCGAGGTATCAAGGGTGTCATTTTTGACAATCTGGCCATCTTTGACGATGATACCCTTGTAGAATACTTCGCGGTCTTCGTTGAATAAGTGTTTGTGTGCCGCCTGGCGGATGTCCTCGGCCGCGCTACGCCACTTAACGCCACTATCTGCGTCTCCCGCAACATCGGCAAGATCTGCCGCAGCCAGGAGTGCTCCGTAGGTCACAGATGTGGTGTAAGTGGTGGTCAAGAAAACTTCTTCCCACAAGTCGTAGCTTGGACGTGGCAGTCCAGTGGTCTCATCGATGTAATCGGCCAGGAAGTCGGTCATTGGCTTGATCATCGAGGCGTAGAAATCTTTAATTAGTTTGCTATCTTTTGAAAGTTGGAAATACTGCGCAAACACAAAGACCACCAGGGCAGTTTCGTCCTCTTGAATTGGCGGCGCCACGACGCCGTCGTGAACGTACGGATGCCAGCTCGATCCCAGGGCGCCATCGGCACGGTATTTGTGCATTAAATAGCCACTTGGGTGTAGGCCGCGTTTGCAGAATTCAAAGAAACGGTAGGCTTCGTCGTAGTAACCCATCCGGATCAGTGGCCAGATAGTATATGCGCCGTCACGGGGCCAGCTATAGGCGTAGGCATCTTTTGAATAGTTCAGCATCGTGCTGTCAGTGCTAGCGATGATCGCGCCGTGCTTGTCGATCTGTGACTTCATGGTCATGAGGGATTTAATAAAGAGATCTTGGTGAGCCTCGGGGACGTTCTCGGCAGCCTTAAGCGCAGGCTGGAGCCATTTCTGCCACCAGTTAGCTGTCGCATGAAGGCGTGATTGTAATCCGTCGTCTTTGATTTGTTTGTGAATATAAAGGGCTTCACGGATCGACATGCCAGCGCTAATCCAATAGTGAACACGTTCTGAACTATGTGGCTGAATATTCAACGTAAAGCCGAGAATTGAATCAACCCGGCCGTGCTCGACGTTATTGCTAGTTAGGAAGCCGTCGTCGGCATCACGGTACGAGCCTTCGTGATCGTCAGATCCGAAAAGACCGATAGTATATTGATCGAATGGTTTGCCGTTATTGTAGCCAGAGATAATAAATGCGCGGCGGCCACGGTAGTGCAATATCGCATCGCTATCAGGGAGATACTGAGCGGTATCAGTATTGCTCCGTGAGTCACCAATGGCGAATGCTTGATACATGTAGAGTTTAATTTCACGGGCGGTTGTCGAGAGATTCACGACGTGGATATTACGCATGAACAGGCTAACTTCGGCATCAACGGCATCGTCGAATTCCAAGATAATACCGAGGGCGGCGTTACGGGCGACGGTGTGGCCGATGAGTGAGGTGTGCGGGTATTTGAACGTAAACGTCCACTGATCGACGTCATCAAGCCAGCTAATGACGCCATCAACCCAGACACCGACTTTATGGCGCAGGTTTTCACCAGCGGCGTGGTTTTCAAACCCAACGTACGGGTAATAGAAGTCATGCACCAGGCCGAACTTATTAAGTCCGACGTGCAGTTCGCCGTTACTGAGGACGATAGGTCTAGCCATTGAGAGCTCCTGTTCGGTGTGTTTCATGTAATCGCCAACGAAGGTCGCGGATAACGTTCATGTAGTACAAGAAAGCGTCGTACGGTGATTCGTACGGGCTAAAGTAGGCGTGGACGTCACCATCACTGAACCATTTGGTGCACATGTAATAGGCGTGGTCAGATGTCTGTAGTTTGCGCCAATCATCGATAAGATCCACGTCTTTGGTGCGCAGGATATCGGCTTCGAGGGCGTAGAGGTGTCCCATCGCTTCTTGTTGCATACTGTTACCAAGCCAGGCTGTCAGGTCACGTTCGGCGTCAGCCCAGGTGACGGTCGCTGGCATGCTGAGTTCGCCGACCGGCTTATTGGCGGCGATAGCTTCAGATACGGTATAGAACGTATTGTTTGGGTTGCTGATCCAGCGGCCAACGAAGTCGGCGAAGAAATCAAAGATGCCGGTGTCTTGCCATTGGTGTTCACCAAATGTTTCGTAGTCCATAAAAAGGTTAATCAGTGGAGCGTCTTCGATCGAAGCGTTCGCCCATTCGGTATATTTATTGGCAGTCAGGGGCCATTCAGACCAAGCTTTGTTGCTAAAGCGGAAGGCCAGGTCATCACTGAGTTTATAATTCTTAAGAAGTAACGAAATGTTCTTGGTGCCTTCTGGCTGATAGACGAAGTTCGGGCTACGCCAGTCAAGAATCGGGTCCCAGCCTTCGGCTAGGATGCCCTTAAAGCCATATTCGTCAGCCCACTGCGCCAGTGAGTCGTTGTAGGCGAGTTCGGTATTGCGGAAGACGCTCGTTTCAACGCCGAATACTTCGCGGATCTTGGTTTTGTGGGCCTCAACCTGGCGTTCGAATTCAGTTCGGCTGTAAAAGAATGCCAATGAGTGGTAATACGTCTCGGCAACGATCTCGACTTGACCGGTTGCGACCAGGCGTTGGAAGCTGGCAATGACGTCAGGTGCCCATTTTTCGGCTTGTTCAAGGAAGGTGCCGGTGATACTGAGGGATAATTTAAAATCTTCATGATCGGCCAGAAGTTTTTCAAGCAAGGCGTTCATCGGACGATATGATTTATCAGCGACCTTGCGGAAGACCTTTTCATTGTTACGATCGCTCAGCGGGTCGGGATCGTTAAAATAGTTGTGATCGAGGGCTGTATCAAAGACAGTGTAATCGCGCACACGTAGTGGTTGGTGGACATGAAGGTAGAGCGTAATGCCACGTTTAGCCATTATGCGAATACTCTTTCTTTAGTTTTGTTGCCGGCTTTGTATAATGTCATGCATTTCGCAGCAACGTCGTTCCATGATAATGTCGCGTACTCGTGCATAACGTCCGCCTTCAGTGAATTCTTTAATGCGTCTGATGTTGCGATACCAACGATTTGGTCGGCAAGGCGGTCAATATCCCAGAAGTCATAAGTAAAGATGCTGTTAAGTACTTCAGAGACACCAGATTGCTTGGTGAGGATAAGGGCGTTATCGTGGTGCGCTGCTTCGAGGGCAGTTAGGCCAAATGGTTCGCTGACAGAACTCATGACAAAGATATCAGATACCGTATAGGCATCACGCCACTGCTTACCACGGACAAATCCCGTAAAGAAGATTCGGTCAGAGATACCGAGTTCAGAGGCAAGTTCGATCAGTTCGTTGCGTTGTTCGCCGTCACCAGCAAGTAAAAGGGCGACACGATCATAGCGTTCTGACGCTTTGGCAACAGCTCGGACGAGGTATTCGAGGCCTTTTTGGATGGTGAAGCGAGTGACGGCACTGACGATAGTGTAGCCTTCGTCCTTGAGGCCTTCGAGGTAGCGGTAGGTGCGGTTATCGTAGGTATAGCCATCGTTGAAACTCTCGGGGTCGATGGCGTTATGCACCACTTCCACCTTGTCGGCTGGGATACCGTACTTGTTAACAATAATTTTCTTCGTAATATCACTGACGGCAATGATGCGATCGGCGACGATGAGGCCCTGGTATTCGATTTCGTGAACGATCGGATTACCTTGGTTACCGCCAGCGCGGTCGAATTCAGTCGCGTGAACGTGTACGATCAGTGGGGCGCCAGTCAGTTCTTTAGCACGGATTCCGGCTTCAATGGTCAACCAGTCGTGCGCATGAATCGCATCAAACTCTTTACGAGCCACAAGGCGTTCGACGTATTTCGTGTAATGACGCTGGACGCCACGGATATCTTTGACGTCAGTGACGGTTGAGCCAGGTTCGGTAACAACGGTAAAATCACTGTCGTACGCACCCATGCCGTAGCGATCGAGTGGTGATAAGGTCGTGGCGTTATGGATCTCCATATAGTCGATATTATCGTGTGGTGCCGAGTAGGGAACCACGAAGTCGATTGATGCGCCTTCGAGAGCGAGGGCTTTTGATAAGTGATAGCACGCGACACCAAGCCCGCCACTATTGTGTGGTGGTAACTCCCAGCCCAGCATTAATATCCTCATACCCCTGTTAAAACGAGTAATACCTCGTCTCGTGCTCCCTCTTATTTTTGGCACAAATTTCTGTCACAATTATAGATGTAAGCGGAAGCTTTTACAACAACATTCCGTTTAAGTTTAGAACTATTTATTCGTCAACTTGTGGAATGTCGTGCGCGCGCCAAACAGCAACGGCTTTTTGGAGTGGGACGAGCTGTCGATACCCATATAATTCCATCCAGCGGCGAACGACAAATCCAGCCCAGCCAGATACATAGATGCCCATCCATTCGACGTAACCCCACTTTTCACCAACCGGCATGCCAGACATGACGGAGTGTGGCTGAAAGGCGACTTTACCCCGACTAGTATGTAGTCGTGCCAAGTGTTTTGCGACGTAGGCGGCTTGTGCAAGCGCAGGCCACGCCATACCGCTGTACTTGACGGTGTTATTGTCACCGATCACGTAGACGTGTGGTACTGCTTCTAAAAAGACATTCACGTTCACGCGGCCATTCGGTGCCAGGTGGAACGCATGTTCGTTGGCCTTAAAGAACGGGTTGTTGGCAACACCAGAGGTCCAAATGGCAGTCGTGGTTGGGATCTTTTTGCCCTCGATGGTGATGAACTTGTCATCAAGTGCGCTGACTTTGTGATTGACCATGACGCGGATACCAAGCTTTTTGAGCCGTTTTGAGATAATTTTCGCAGCCGTCGCAGATGAACGTGGGGCAATGCGCGGTGCGGCTTCGACAATAGTGACCCGCGTATGGTGGCCTTTTAGTCGGTAGGCAGATTTGAGGTAGTTCAAATATTCCTGCAGGGCACCGGCCAGTTCAATACCTGTCGGTCCGGCACCGATGACAAAGTACTCCTTGTCTAGTTTCTTTTCGACCAGTTCGGTGTGGATGTGTTCTTTGAATCGCTTAATCTCGTCGAGTGATTTGATGCCATAGGCGTGCTGTTCCATACCATCAATACCAAAGTAGGTCGTGACTGATCCGAGGGCAAGGATGGCTTCGTCGTAGCGATACTGCTTTTTACCACCAATAACAAGCTTTCGTTCAGGGTCGATTGATGTCACAGTGTCATGAACGACCGTCACGTTCGGGTGCGCAGCAAAGATGTCATGAAGTGAAATAACTGATTCGGCGGCGTTCTTGCCGGTCGCCGTTGCATAGAGGGTAGCGTGGTGTAAAAAGTAGGTCTCATCAGAGATAAGGGTGACTTTACCAGTCTGTCGTTTGCTTAATTCAAGGGCAGCTTTGACACCTGCAAATCCACCACCAACTACCACTACATTCATGAATTAATCCCTTTTAGAGTTTATGTATCTATTCCTGCTTATGGTATCAGATAGGGTGGTGTGAGCAAAGCACTTTTAGCTGAGACTACCATCTGTTACAATGTTATAGCTACGGTATATCCGGAGCAACCAAAGGGGTATAGTACAACGGTTAGTATATGGGTTTCCAAAACCTAGGATCGTGGTTCGATTCCACGTACCCCTGCCAAGCATAAGCACAATGAAATTAGTCTCCATTTTGGAGGCTTTTTTGTTATGATGAGCTCATGGTAAATAACAAGCAGAAAAGACAGACTAGCCTGATGTCTAATATAGTTACTTGTATTGGTGTTCTCTGGGTCTTAGCAGCGATTACTATTATGCGAATAAATGAAGTCGACGAAGATTGGACTATTTTATTTTGGATTAGTTTTGGGTCGTTAGTGATTTCAATCGGTATTGCTTTAAAAAATAAATGGAGTAATTGGCAGCTACTTTTTATCTTCGTAACTGGAACTTTGACTATCTTTGTTTCGTATGCGGTTTACGCGATTCTACATCTTTCGGTCATGTGAATAGTATAATTTTATTGCATTATAAAAGTTCTAAGCTCGTCCACTAGGGGCTGCCAAGAAAAATGACGAACTTCGTGTTCGTCTTTTTTCTTGCCGAGATTCGCGAATAGAATCAGGATCTGTGAGCGCAGCGAGTAAGATCGTGGTTCGAACACGAGGAACGACGAAAATGTGTTTACATATTTTCGTGTGACGATGGGCTATCTTTAGATATTCCGCTACTTAACAGGTATATTTTGTTATACTTCAACCATGAATAAATCATCCTATGACCCACTAACTGAAATGTTTACAACCTTCGCTCCAATTGGCGTTATATTTTTTATAGTAGCTTTTCTCTTTTTCGTGATTGGCATAGCCTATATTGTTCGACTTTGGTTTGTACAGACTGCTACTTTTCAGATACAAAAAGATCTTGCAGAAATCAAAGATTACTTGATTCAAAAAACTACCGGAAACGTAGGCACCACACAGGTATCTGAGTCTGGTAATGCTATTGATCAAGATGTAGCTTAGAGCTAGTCTCTTGTTGATACAGCCCGCTAAAGACTAGACCCATCCGGAAGAGCTATGCGCGCAAGGTAGTGTGTAAACCTGTCGGATACAGACTCTTTATAGAGATCATCGAGGGCAATATTCCGATTAGTTAATTTGGAATAAAGATAATCACGGGGCAGGGTGTGAAAATGTTTAAAATCAATTATAAGTTCGGGAAGAGAATGTTCTTCAGATGCAGCTAAAAAATGGAACCTGCTATTCGAGTTTGATTTGATATGTTTATAAAGATCTGAATTCCAATACTGCATTTTCCACTCATTAACGGAACTCATATGAGTTCCGTTTTTAAGATCTAACGCTAAAAAGGCGGGCACAGCCAATACCGTGGTGAGATTTTTGTCTTCATTTTCATAATCGCCGTTATGGCTTTTATAGTCATGCTCTAGGTCACAGTCTTGACTAATAATAAACCAGAATGGGTATGTAATTTCAATCGTATCGTTTGAGGAAGATATGTATTTGAATGTCAACTGACGAAAAAGATCACCTTGACCGATGCGTTTTTGATCAATGATCTTATACATCCAGATACCTAGTTTGAGATTACGCGTTTAGTAATACGTACACCTTTAGCAGAGGGGTACACCTTGGATGCGCTTACGGACACTACCCTATATTGCACGTAGTTCGAATTAGTCGCAGCGTTTAGTCTTGAAGGTGTCGTTGATATTTTTGTGACTGTTTTGCTGCTGGATTTTTGGTTATTTAGCTGGGCCATGTTAACTCCTTAAGATGTTTCTTAGATTCTCTTTAATACTCTGTTCGAAAATGGCCGTAGCTATATCGTTTAATTGTACGAATTTATCAGAAACGCTAAGTGGAGCCGATGTAGTGCTAGTAAAAGCATCTATATCAAGAGTGAATCCATTATCCACTATTGGTCCAGGAAAGTATTGGTTATATATACCGGCATTAATACTTATATAAATATCTTCACTTTGTTGGATTACTATATTTGACATAGCCCTACGCAACTTACTACGTTCGGTAATCTGAGTATGCTTAGCTAACTCCGACTCTATATATTCAGTCCAATCAGTATTGCTACCATCTAACTTTATAGCGTTAATATATCTTAGCCCAGCTCTAGATATTTCAGTGACCTCTTTAAACTCTTCCAAAAAATCCTTAAACACCTTATCCAGGGTTGGCTTTAAATCTGAATAATTGATGTATTGATTAAGTACTATAGAAATAGCAGAATTTTGAATCTCAAGAGTAAAAATTTTATCGATAGACTCTATTGTCCAGTAAGTTGATGAAATTACTTTGCTTTGTACGCCACTCTCATCATTTTGTACTAGAACTTCGCTTCGTTCAACTTCATTTAGTCCGCCAAACTGGGCGCCTAATTTCTCACGAAAGTTGCGAAGTGTCTCCGAGTTTATGGCGTTAGATTCAGCAAAGTTAAGAGCTGCTATTACTTTTACAATAAAATTTCTGTTGTATTTTGTATCAGGCATATTCCTCATTATCATAGCTTATATTGACTAGTTTTGCATCATTTAGACTTTGTAGTGAATCATTTATGAATAAAATACATATGAATCTTGCTGGTCGGTAATAACCTGCAAAAAAGCATGATAAAAAGTCGCTGAAGCGTAGACCTTTTGTTATGATATGGATATAGATACAGACGAAAATACGAAAGATACAAGAATTACAAAAGCCGGTTGGAACGTAATCTCTGTAGGTGATAATGGATTTGATTTACTCCAGTTCATTATTAAAGTTAAAGATATGGGTGAATCTTCTCAGATTGCCAATATTATTTCATCTATGATTATGTAATACGAGCGTCCAGACGATGTTTTTAACACTCAGATATCGTTACGTGATTGGCGTGTTGAAATTCAACTTGCACTGCCGTCGGCTTCATGGGGTACTATCGCTCAACATGAGTTCGCTACCTCGCTTAGTGAGATCTATAGTTCGAAGCTCGTCCACTAGGGGCTGCCAACAAAATCAGATCAGCATTCGCTGGTCTTTTTTGTTCCGTTAATTTGACTTAAAGCACTTTAACTTCCTACTATAGGTAATAGGAGATTCCTTATGAGGATCACGCAAACCGGAACGACAAAGCTATAAAAGGAATTTATCACTATGATTACAGCAAAAGCACGGGCAGTGTTTAGCCCTACAGGAAACTACGAACCAACAACTATCGAACGTCGTGATGTTGGAGATAATGATGTGTTGATTGAAATTAAGTTTGCAGGCATCTGCCACTCTGACATTCATACCGTTCGCCAAGAGTGGAGCGACAATGTTCAGTATCCAATTACTCCTGGCCACGAGATCGCCGGTATCGTCACCGAAGTCGGATCAGAGGTGTCAAAGTATAAAGTCGGTGACCGGGTTGGTGTTGGCTGTATGGTTGATTCTTGCGGCGAATGCGAATACTGTTTGCGCGGCGAAGAGCAGTTCTGTACCCAAAGTAATGTTGGTACATACAACGACACTCAGCGATTCGGTGACGGGTCACAGACTCAGGGCGGTTACTCATCACATATCGTCGTGAAAGAGAATTTTGTTGTTGGCATTCCCGAAGGTATCGAGCTATCAGAAGCCGCACCGCTACTGTGTGCTGGGATCACAACGTTCTCGCCACTACACCACTGGAACGCTGGCCCAGGCAAGAAAGTTGCTATCGTTGGACTTGGTGGCCTCGGGCACATGGCGGTAAAGATCGCGCATGCAATGGGCGCTGATGTGACTGTTTTGTCACATTCTGAAAAGAAGCGAGAGGATAGTTTGCGTCTTGGTGCGGATCAGTACTTCAATACTAGTGACGAAGGTACCTTCCAGGAACTAAACAGTAGGTTTGATCTTATTATCAACACTGTCAGTAGCTCGGAGATCGACATTAGTAGCTACATCAATACACTCAGAGTCGACGGCACAATGGTAAACGTTGGCGCACCGGCAGAGCCTGTTTCGATTAATATCTTTTCACTTCTCGGCGGACGTCGTTCTTGGGCTGGTTCGCCAATTGGTGGCATCAAAGAAACACAAGAGATGCTTAATTTCTGTGCTGAACACGGCATTGGCGCTGACGTCGAAATCGTTTCAGCCGATCAGATTGATGAAGCCTACGACCGCGTCTTGAAATCGGATGTTCGTTACCGATTTGTTATCGACATTTCAACACTTTAAAGGCCGGCGCTTCGACTGGAAATAAAAGAAAAGAGGTCGTCCAGCGTTCGACATTTTCCTCTTTCGTCCTTTCGGATAGATGGGGAGATGTCTGGGCTGAACGACCTAGTGGTCGGCAAGAGCTGATGGCTCTAGTTGTTGTGGAGGTTCTTGCTGCGTCGCACCGTGCGGTGTCGCGATTCTTCGGGCGTGTAGGCCCGGATCCGTAACATTGCCTGTGCGGTGGACATGTCGTCGATGACCTTCTTGTGCTCGATCATGTGCTCGTAGTGCACGACCAGGCGGGTTGCCTCTTCCCGGTATGGGATGGTGGTCGCGTAGGGTACGGCGATGGCTATGATGAAGTCTGCTCGACTCATCGTGTCCCAGCCGGCTGCGCCGACTGTCTGCATGAACTGCTCCTGAGCGAGGCTGAACTGCTCGTCACTCATTACCGATTCTGTTTGTACTGCATTCTCGTTCAACTACTCGTCCTTTCATAGACAATCGTGGGGATAGAAAATACTATCCTTCTTATAGCATATTTACTATTAAAAGTCAATTTGGTAGCTGGCTATATCTGTTTGACAATAGTCTAGCGACTCGCTTAAAACTTCGCCTCGAAGATACGATGAAGCACCTACAGGCTGTACCGGTGAGCGTAGACATCAGCGCATAGACGTATCGGTACACTGATCTATGTATTAGTGCTCATGTTTGACATGCCACACTTATGACATCATAATTATAGTATTGTCCCTTCCCAATTCGAGTGAAAGAAGAGTGTATGCCATTCAAAGTATCTATTGGCAGTATGTTGATCGGCGTGGTACTTGGTATCGCTGGCTCGGTTATTGGAGTAGTTGTCACTAATATGACCCTTCCAGAACAGTCCGACGACTACATCTACACGAAGTTCAACTCTGAGTATCTGCAGCCGCTGGTGCCACCGTCCGAGTTTGAAATTCAATCCAGTCGTAGCCTCGGCGCGTTCTTCTCGGTGGACACCGTGACGGACGCTACAACGACGATCATCTTCAATGATGCCGCCACTGCACCGTGCCGATTCGAACTCCCGACCAACGCCGTCACGATTGTAGGGGAGATGCATGGCGCGTCGTTCCTTAGGTTGAGCTACGATGATGGGGTTAATGAAAGTGACCTGCAGTCGTGTGCCGACCTGACCACCAACCTCAAGTCTGTCGAGATCACGGCAGAGCCCGAGGTAGCTGCACAATTCGCTCGATAGATGGACATGACCGTCACCAGCAAGTCGAGCAATAGAATATCGCTCCTTGTGTTTGGGGCGGTATTTTATATTCAATACACATATTACATTGACAGGCGAGGTACATCGGCCTACAATATAATCATGAACAACAGCAAACTCACTTCTGATCTACTGCGTGGTCACACCGACACGATCATCTTGAAATTGCTATTATCTGGCGACAAATATGGGTATGAAATCACCAAACTCGTTGCCGAGCTCTCTGGCAACAACTATGAACTAAAAGAAGCTACCCTCTACTCAAGTTTCAAACGCCTAGAGGCTGATAATCATATCATCTCGTACTGGGGCGACGAATCGCAAGGTGGGCGGCGCAAGTACTACCGCATCACCAATAGCGGACGTGACCGGTATAAACAGAATCGACTGAACTGGGATAACGCAAAAGTAACACTAGAACATTTATTGTAAGGGGGAATATGGAAAAGGATTTAACAACATTTATCAACGAAGTATTTAAGCCGTACGGTGACTTCCCGGCCAAAGCTGACGTCACACGCGAGCTGCTGACGAACCTACAGGATAAATATAAAGATCTCAAGACACAGGGGTTGTCTGATCAGGACGCCTACCAGCAAACGATCGACTCGTTTGGCGACGCCAGTGAGATTATGGACGAAATAGGGCATACTGCCGCACCAAGTAACGACAACGCTATCTCTACCGTCCATAAGTTCAAAGGCGTTGCACTAGAGGAATCTGACCTTAGCGGTGTAAACCTAAAAGATGCTAACTTTAGTGGCAGCGCGATTCAAAAAGCTAACTTTGATGATACTAACCTGACTGGTGCAAAGTTTGTTGCCTCTGCAATTTCGAATGCAACATTCAATAGTGCGCAGCTACAAGATACGATCTTTAAAAGTAGTGACATCCGATTCGGTAGTTTTAACGCCGCAAAACTTGTAAAGGTACAAGCGAAATCATCCGCCCTGCAAAGCGCTACCTTCGCCGGTGCAACAATTAGTGGATCCAACTTTAAAACATCCGACTTTACTGATGCGTCATTTGATAACGCCACGATTACCGATACGGTCTTCCAAAGTTGCAGCTTGACACGAACATCGTTCAGCGGGGCAATACTGACGAACGTATCTCTTCATTATAGCGAGGTGAAACACACTAATTTTGACGGTGCTTCGATGGACAAGGTGACCTACGCATTCTTGAAAAAGACGAACGCCAACCTAGATAACGTCACGGTTATATAACGATTAAAATTTCTATAAAAATGTTGACGACGATTATCGAAATTGGTATATTTATTTACGGAAGATCAAGTGATACAGCGCACAAGATCATTATATGTAACCAATCAAGTTCAATAGTTCAGTTATTTAGTTCGTAGGTTACATCTGTTGGTGCAAATCTTCCTTATACGAGACACGAAAGTGTCTCGTATTTAATTTCAGGTAATCTACTTGTTGTGAAACGGACTAAAAATCCGTAGTTTACCGTGTAGGTATTGCGAGTTCGTCACGACAACAACTGCGACTAACCATGCACCGCTGACTAACCAACCAGCAACGATATCAGTCGGGTAGTGGACGCCGAGATATAGCCGTGATAGTCCGATGACAAGGACATATAGGCTGGCAGCGACTGCGACTGGCCAGCGATAGCGCGTCGCCCAAAAGATATAGATAACGACGAGTCCTAGGGCGGCACTGAGCATTGCGTGTCCACTTGGGAATGAGTAGCTAGTTTCGACGATTAACTGCTCCCACAGGTCAGGACGTGAGCGCTCAAAGACTAGTTTCAAGATGAGGTTCAATAATGCCGCGCCGCCAACAGTTAAGGCGAGGACAAATGCAGCTCGACGTTTGTGTCGAAGGATGAGTACAGCTAATAGTCCTAATGTAAGTGTGATGATACCAATAACACCACCAAGTTGCGTTACGATCACGAAGAAAGTATCCCAAACACTCGTTGAGAATCCATTGATCGTTTGCAATATCGCATCATCGATCCCGAGCGTCTCGCCTTCGTGTACTTCATCGGCAATCTGACCGAAGCCAATCAAACAAGCTAAAAAGATCAAGAAATATACAGCAAGGCTGACTAATTTGTGATCGGACATGTACTGAAAAAGTTTTTGCATTATGGTTTATTGTAACAAAAAGGATTAACAAAATAGACTCCCCGGAATGAGGAGTCTATTTTGTTATAAGTCTACGATCTATTCGACCGCGAAAAGTTCGATATCAAACACCAGGTCGCTATTAGCCGGGATCATCGCAGATGCACGACGACCACCGTAAGCCATGGCCGCAGGGATCATCAGGCGGCGTGTGCCACCGATCTTCATGCCAGGAACACCTTTTGTCCAGCCTTCGATTACTTCGTCGAGGCCGAAGGTGACAACGTTACCAGCGTAATCTTTGCTGCTTTCGAAAATAGTACCGTCCGCAACCAGTGCGCCGGTGTAGTGAGCGGTGATAGTTGCGCCAACTGGGACTTCGATGCCGTCACCAACCACGAGGTCGATAACTTCAAGTTCAGCTACTTTGTTCTTTTTGCCATATGGCGTGAAATCTTGCAGGGGAGTGCCCTTGAGTTTTGAGTTTTTCATATGTATCTATTGTAGCAAGGTATCTGTATATTGACAAAATAACGTAATCTATTATAGTACATATATTCCATTCGGCCCAACCAGGAGATGAAATGTACCTACTGAGTAAAACGCAGACAATCCTTCTCGGTGCCGTACTGGTGTCGCTATATGGTTTGCTGTGTAGCTTTATTATCGATGCGTTCGCCAAAGAATCGGTCGGCGATCTGCTCTTTGGTTTCGGGTCTTGTATCGTGTATGCGTTTTTTGGGCTGGAGTACTATCGAGCCTTCAAGCGACGTATGTATGACCGCAGTTACCACAAGGCAAAAACCGCTTTTCAGGATGCGTTCACCGCGTACCTACCTGTAGCCGGCAAGACCAAGTTCGTTCATGGGGGTGTCAAGATATACGCGCGACGCGACGCCAAGCCGCCATTCAGTGACTTCTTCTCACTCTTTGTTGTTAAGGACAGAGAAGAGAGCTACGACGAAGAGACGCTTGCTCGTGTGTCGATGATATCGATGTACTGCTACAGTTTCAGGAAGAGCTTTCACCACGTAGACAAGTCCTATAGCGTCATCGTGCTCCGCTCGGTGAAGGAGCTGGGATCGAGCGAGCTCACGAGGACTACCGACCCCGAACCTGTCATATCGAACCGCCAAAAGCGACTGGCGCTCCGCAAAACACCCGAAGCACTCCGCTGGGCATCTATTGATGAGATAGACGAACTGACCGCGCTCCTGGTTGATGAGAAGAAAGGAATCGTCTCGTAATGAGACTCGCTGACCGAGTACGGTCTTTTCTTGTGTCAAAAAATAATTATCATAGATATTTGCTATAGTGGACTAATGAAAAAGATTTTTAACCACTCATCACAATCAGGCAAAGTTCACGTTAAGTTCTTTTGGCTGGCAAGTATCATTATCAGTATCGTGCTGACGGTGATTATCAATCTTATTATCTTTATCGCTCAGCAATAGTTATTTAGGCTGTTGTTCTGGCGCGGGTTTGATTTTCTAGTCGGAAATTAATCTCAGCGCCAATTAGAATGGCGAAAGCTGTCAGGTTTAACCATGTCATCATGACGATAATGCCCGCAAAGACACTATACGAATCAGTGAAGTGTGCAAAGTAACGAGCATACACGAAGAATAACGTCGTTCCTAGTAGCCAGATAATGGTCGCAATACTCGAGCCCCACGTGACCCATTGCCAGTGAGGATTTTTACGGTCAGGCGCATATCGGTAAAAGACGGCTAGCGCCGACGCTACCAGCGCAGCAATAAATACCCATCGAATGACGATGATGCCCATCGCAACAACTTCGGGGACACCGAGCGATACGAGGAATGATTCGCTGAGGACAAGAAGTCCGACAACGATAATCGCGATAACACCACCGGCAACAATAAAGAATAGACTGGTCAGACGAAGCTGGACGAACGTACGTGTCTCGTCAGTCTCGTAGATAGCGTTGGCCGCGCTAATAATATTACTAACGGCGCCGGACAGGCTAATCAGCGAGATTAGGATACCAAAAACGATAATAAATACACCCGATGATGGATTCGCCAAGGCGGCTTCGAGTTGTGTCGAAATGAGATGTCCGATATCGGACGGCAGATATGTCTCGATAACTTCGAATGCTTTGTGAAGGTCTGATCCGGAAATTGCAAAACTCAGGATCGCAATCAGCGCAGCAATGGCTGGAAAGGTTGCGAGTGTCGCAAAGTAGGCGATACCGGCTGCTAGGATACCGATACGTTTGGATTTGATGGCATTTTTAGTTTCGTTTAAAGCGCTTTTCCAGTCCTTGACGGCAAATTTACGCGGAGTCCGAGCGAATGATTTCGTCTCGTCGGCAATGATGTCTTGGGCACGCGAATAGAGGTTTTTAATAGTAAACATAGTAAAGATTATACACTTTCCGACGTTGTGGTGCGTCCACTAGTTCCGATATTATCAAGAATTGTCGCATGGACATCAGGGTCGTTCATGATCCTAAAATGACCGTAGGTCGACAGCTGAATATTCTTTGCTCCTTCAAGTTTGCTACCTCCGGGAATATGTGGGTCGAACTGTCCATAGATCGATACAATGCGACTGTTTGCCAGTTCGTCACGAGCAAGGGAAGTGAGAATTTTTGAATGGGGGGTAAAGATGCGCAGTGAGCGAATAGGTAAGAAATACGCATAAAACGAGCCAGAAAACGGTGTATTGAGCGTAATAAGTTGACGTATAGTCGATTGGTCAGCGAATAGCGCGAGGAGGTACTTACCAATCAGGCCGCCTTTGCTGTGAGCGATGATAGTGATGTCGGAAAGTTCGTTTGCTGTAATGTACTGCTTAACTACTTTGGCCATCGCCTCGACGGTACCACGGTTATAACCCAGTCCGTCGATGATATGAACATCAAAACCATGTGTGGCGAGGAGCTTCGCGACTGGCCGCATAAAGCGCCAGTTCTCATATACACCAGGGATTAGAATGATCGAACGCCCATCGTCTGTGCGGTACTGATCGGGTTTGCTTCTACTGAGGATTCCTACGACCTGCTCTTTTGCGACATAGATATAATCCAGTGCCCAGAAGTAAAGATTGATGATTAGTTGCCTCATGATTCAATAAAATCTCGAGTCATAGTCAATAGTGCGGCCGGCTTTTCTTGTTGCAAAAGGTGTGGCGCATTAGCCAATACGGCCGAATGTCCAGTGGGGGTAATGGCCGCGAGGTGATCAATCCATGTTTTAGGAACAATTTTGTCACGGGCACCGGTAACAAATAGGGTAGGTACATTAATATTACTTACAACGTCTTCGATATGATCATCGACCATGAATTTTGAAGTAATTAGAAACCGTCGAACACCCATACGTGCGTAGTTAACAAAGACGATAAGGTTGGTCGCAAGTGACTCGTGAAAGGTGTCTTGAAAAAGCCTAAAACCCTGCGCGAGCACGGTACGCTCTTTGTTATTGACTGTCGGAGCAAGCAGAATAACTTTTTTAAATAAATCAGGCGAAGCTACAACCGTGTGCGCCACGATCTGGCACCCCATTGATTGTCCCATAATGACGCTACCTGTGATGCCACTGGCGAGAATGTACTGGCGTAGTACATCTGATAGCTGTACGATCGTTAGCGGCTTTTTTGGTTTTGGTGTTTTTCCGTATCCCGGTAAATCGATAATATATACATCGTAATGTGACGCGAGCTCCTTGGCAAATTTGAGGTAGTAGTCACCCGACACGCCAAGGCCGTGTACCAGAATGACGGGGGGCTTGCCGGAGATAATAGAGCGTACATGAACTGTATCGTTGCCGACAACGAAAGGAACTCTTTCCATACGTTCCTTTCTAGAATAGTTGGGTGATTATTCACTTATTATACGTCATAATTGCGCGTATAATAATAATATGAATAGCGAGGATATCATCAGCTATAACGCGCGGCAATCCGATGAACAAAAGCGGATCTGCGAAATACTGATGCACGAAATCGCTGAATCTTTACCTGAAGCAAGTGTTAAATTGTACCATGCGTCACCCGTTTGGTTTATTGATGGTAATCCGATTGTTGGTTACGGCGTTAACAAGGGCTATGTAAATTTATTGTTTTGGAGCGGGCAATCATTTAATGATTCCAGACTACGCCCACAGGGTAAGTTTAAAGCCGCAGGCGTCAGTTACGGCGTTATTGAAGCACTAAATATCTATACTCTGCGTGCATGGCTGAAAAAGTCAGCAACAATTCAATGGGATTACAAGAATTTGCGTGCTCGTGAGGGCGAGCTGCGAGCGATTACTTTGTAGTACGAAGTCGTGAAATAGAGGCGCGCGAACGATACAGTTCTGGACCGTAAAGTAAAAATCCAATAGACACGATGATCGAGAGGAATTCAAGTATTGTAATCGCAGTTGGTGGTGGTGTGGTAAAGAAGAACCCACCTTGGTCACCAGCAACCAGGAACAACATGATAATCGCATTGATCACAACAAAGATACCAGCAAGGCGCGGCTTGATAAATAAGAAGATAGCTGCGGCAATTGGCAATCCGAGTGAGGCAGTGATAAAGAATGGCACTATCGCGTATGTGCGCAGATCAGCCGTGCGTGGCTCAAGTCCAAGCGGTGTGAGCAAGTATCCGAAAACGATTGCGAAAACGAGCAATGTGGCGACGATAGTGCGGGGAGTGAGATGTTTCATATAAGCGTAAGTATATCAAAAAAGCCCCCAATTCGGAGGCTTTTATGATCTCGATGAATGTTATCCGTGAATAACGACTGGTTCGGCCGAGACGGTGCGAGTCTTTGGTTGACGAACCACAAAGAAGGCAACCAGGGCAGCGGCAATCGCGAAGAAGGCGCCGACAAAGAGGGCTGTTTGGTAGCCATCAACAACTGCTTCTTGAGCGCTTGCTGCAACCGTAATACCGGCAGTTGTACTGGCTGCGATGCCCGATAGGATCGCCAGACCAAGTGCGCCACCAACTTGCTGCGCAGTATTCAGTAGTCCTGAAGCGAGGCCTGATTCGTGTTGTGGTACACCTGAGGTAGCAGCAACTGAGATCGAGACGAAGCTCATGGCTGCACCGAAGGCGAGCAACATAATGCCAGGCAGAACAGTTGTGAAGTAGTTACCGTCGACACTAATGTGGCTTAGGAACAACAACGCAATCGCGATAAACGATGGGCCAGCAACCATGAATGGCTTGTAGCCATACTTACCGATAAAGCGTGACATGTTAGTCGAGACGAGTGCAATCACAATCGTAAATGGCAGGAAGCTGAGGCCGGTTTGTAGTGGGCTGTACCCCTTAATCTCTTGTAGGTACAACGAGATAAAGAAGAACATTGAAAACATGGCGGCTGTAATCGGCAGCTGAGTAATATTTGCACCGGTCAGGTTACGGATCTTAAAGATCGAGAGGGGCATGAGGGGGTGCTTTGAGCGTGACTCGTTAATAACGAATAGGACAAGCAGGACAATAGCGGCAGCGATCAGTCCGATTGTCCCCATTGATGTCCAGCCCCATTCAGGTGCTTTGGTGATGGCGAAGACAAGTGTCATCAGTCCACCAGTCACGAGGGCTGCGCCAGGCAGGTCGAGGTCATTGTGATCAACGGTTGATTCGTGTTTTGGAACAAATCGAAGCGCTAGGTAGGTGAGGGCGATGCCAACAGGAACGTTGATAAAGAAGTCCCAACGCCAACCAAGGTACTGAGTAAGTAGTCCGCCGAACAATAGTCCGGCAGCAGCACCACCAGCAGCAACGGCTGACCAGACACCAAGGGCGCGGTTACGATCTTTACCTTCGCGGAACTCGGTCAGTACGATCGAGAGGGCAGCCGGTGACATGAAGGCAGCAGCCAGACCTTGAACGGCGCGGGCGGCAATCATCATGGTTTCATTTTGAGCGGCACCAACGAACATCGAGGCGATAGTGAAACTGACCAGTCCGATGATGAAGATCTTGCGGCGACCGAAAAGGTCGGCTGCGCGTCCACCGAATAGCAGGAAGCCACCAAAGGCTAATGTATACGCGGTGACGATCCATTGTAAGTTTTCTGTACTAAAATGCAGGCTTTGCATGATAGCCGGCAGGGCGACGTTGACGATTGAGGCGTCAAGTACGACCATAAATTGGGCAAGCGCGAGGATACCCAGGAGTAATCCCTTGTGTGTTGTCTTCATATAATCCTTATACGTATTGTTTAATTGTTTGGAAACTTTAAGTCTCGGGCAATTGCTTTGGCCTGGGCACCGACTCGCTTTGCGAGTGCCTCATCGCCGCTTTCAACTGCGCGCCAGTAACTAAGTTTGATACGAACATATTCTTCTCGGAGGTTCAGGAACTTCGCTTCACTTTGGATGCGGTCGTGTTGGGCCTGGAGTAATGCGATCTGTTCCTGGGCAGCATCGGCACCGTGGGTGCGGTTCTGTAGGTACGTACGCATGTCATCAATCGACAAGCCAGTTGCGTTCAAGCAAGCGATGGCATCAAGCAAGTTGATGTTATCTTCGCTGTACACACGATGTTTACTACTGTTATCACGAGCCACGGCATCAATGATTCCGATTGATTCGTAATAACGGAGTGTCGATTCGGGCAAGCCACATTGTTCTGAAGCTTCTTTGATCGTATATGTTTGCACTAACTCTTGTTCTGCACTCATAAAAACTATTGTACATACTTAAAGTACTTTAAGCAATGCTATATAAAATAAAGTGATTTATTTATTCGTGAGGATATTAACCAACCAGGTGACGCCGTATTTGTCCGTCAACATGCCAAAAGTGTCACCCCAGGGTGCTTTGGTTAGTGGTTCACCGATAGTGCCGCCATCGCTCAACTTCTCAAAATAAGTGTTTAGTGCAGCTTCGTCGGTACCACTAAGAGACATGCTGATATTAGAGGTAGGGGATAGTTCCATTCGATTTGGCGTATCTGCTGCCATAAACGTCACGTCGTTGTCTCCCTTGAGGACGGAGTGCATAATTTTATCCTGCTCAGTCGGGTCATCTGAGGCATGGAATTCTCCAAAAGTACTCGACTCGAGTGTACCACCGAAAATAGAGTGATAGAACTCCATTACCTCTTTGGTAGTGTCCCTGAAATTAAGATACGGATTTAGTGAAATGCTCATACATGTCCTCCTGTTTATACTATCTATTATAGCGTAAGGGCATTGTCAGCCAAACTAAGGTATAATTGATAAGTACTTTTCGGAACACAGATCGTCAGGAGACACATTGTATGTTTGGATTAGCGGAAAACCTAAAGCGCTGTTTTACACGGCCTCCGTCTTATTCATGCCTGTCATTACACTGGTCGATAGCCTCGGTTATCTCAGTGGACACATAAAAATTGGAGAAAAAACTACATGGAACGACGAGTTACTGCGTATTGCGCATGACACTCGAAAGGTTGAGATCGGAGTCGGGTTGATAAATATCGCCTACACCTGTTTCTCGATTGTATGGTTTTTACTGGGGGTAAGTTTTTTTGTACCATCGTTTGTGTTGCACTGCGTGCTGGGGATTTTTGCCACGCTGGTAGCGACGTACACAACTTTCGTTTTCCAATGGTCGATTGCTCACGAAGTAGATCCCATTAACGGAACACGACGAATCTTGACGACGGTCGAATAAATACACGGTGGGAGTCGTAGCGCGAAAGCGTTGCTACTCCCACCATATTTAATTTGTGCTGAAATTATTGATATACTGAACTAATGAATACTACTCCCTCAGCAACACCCGACACCCCATCAACTGATTCAATTAACTCACTTGTCACCGGTCTCTACTGGCGCAAAAATCTTTGGAACGGTGCGGCCACAGTGCCCGCTATTCTGAGTTTTGAGAACGAAGCGGTCACTATGACAGACAAGAAGGCGCAGGTCTTTAGCGTGCCACTCAGCAGCATCCAGGCGCGTATTACACTACTCGGGACACTCATTTTGACGGTTGAAGGCAAGCAGTATGCCTTCGTCGGTACCGGATCTGGTATCTCAAGTCAGTTTAGTGCCGAACAGCAGGCGACATTGCTCGGTGCTGGCCAGAACGATGCAACTAATCTTACTAAAACCGGCACCGTCGGCGCTGCAGGCGGTGGGGTCGTTGGTGCGATTGCTGGGCAAAGCGCCGGTGCGGCAACGAGTATAGCTGGCGCAGGCTTGATGGCTGCAGGATACTTCGTTGGCCTCGGTGCAATCAAAAAGTGGCAAGAACTATTGGTACAAAAAGGCATCATTGATGCTAAAGACCGATCAAAAATTGGTCGCAACGCTGCGATCTTCTTTGTCGTTTTAGTCGTCGTTGTCTTTGGTGCTACAGCCATCTTGTCAGCCCTTTTCGACAAATCTTAACGCATATTAAAATAATATACGCTCCCGCGATTACTATCTTGCATAGTAATTAGCGCGGAGCGTATACTTATATCAGACGACATACTCACTGGCCGCAGGGCTAAGCGTCCCTGGAAGTCTTTATACAATCTCAGTTTCCTGTCGCGAGCACGTTACCAACGGTTTCCGTCTCCACCAGGCAGCTCCATACCAAAACCCGTTACAGCTAGACATCTCGTTTTAGTTGTTTTTTATTTATAAAACTATAGAAATTATCGGAGAAGTATATGTATAAAGAGACAGACCAAACAGCGTGGAGTGACTACCTTGAAACACCTCGTCGTGGTGGATCAGCAATGAAATTAGACCGCATCCTAAAGCGTCGCATGAAGGCCTTCATCAAAGCCCGTCACATGAGTCAACTTCACCTCGATATCTAGTCGCCTAGATTCAAAGAATGCCTCCACCCGACAAGGTGGGGGCTTTTTGTTATACTACAGTAATGCCCAAGTATCCTCGTAAGTCTGATTACAATACCTACACGCCGAAACTTCCCTGCGAAGGCAAGCGCGTATTTGCTGACGAAAAGACCGCCCTGGTGGCGGCCGATCTACGGATGCTTGATCACTTAGGGCTCGAAATAGCCGTTTATCAGTGTAATGTTTGCGGACACTGGCACTTAACCAGTGTTAAGAAGGGCTCTACGCGACCTTGATGTCGTGCTTGTCGAAGGCTTCGATTAGGCGCTTACGCATCTCAGCAGTAACTGACCACTGATCAGATGGCTGTGTCTTACCAACAATTGTAATTTCAATGCTTGTGCCCGTGAAAGCTCCAATCGAGCTAAACTGCGGTGGACTAAGGATACGACCTTTCCACTTACTGTCGTCGGTCAGGCTGTCACCGACTTGATTGATGACACTAATGGCATTATCGAGGTCAGTCGAGGCTTCGAGCATGATTGAAAAGTGCACCTTGCTGTAACCCATTGTCTTGTTGATGACATGAATAATTGAACCGTTTGGAAGATAGTGGACGTTACCGTTATCATCGCGGATGACAGTAGAGCGTGTGCCGATGTATTCAACGCGTCCGTCGGCCTCATTAATGCTCACGTAGTCTCCAACGCGGTATTGATTCTCAGTAATGATAAAGATACCAGTCAAGAAGTCCTTGACGAGGGTCTGAGCACCGAAAGCGATGGCGATACCAATGATCCCAGCGCTGGCAAATAGGGGTGACAAGTCGATGGCTGGAAAAAGAGTTTTAAAGACTGACACGATAGTCGTTGCTGCAACGAGGATCCGCCAGATACCGGTTACCAAGTTGGCAAGCGTTTTTTGTCGCTTCTCGATGTCTTTTTGCGGTGACTTACGGAGACGGCCTTTGACTACTTCGCGGGTGACAAGTTCAAGAATCTTGCTTCCCAAGTAGTAGATGATAACTCCACCGATTAAAATAAAGACAATTTGAATACCGTCGTTCTGGAGCCATTCGCTAGGATTTTTCATATGTCACCAGTATAGCATTACGCCTTGAAACAATACGGTTCGTGGTCGTTAATCATGCCGGTTGCTTGCATGAATGCGTAGCATATTGTTGGGCCAACGAATTTAAAGCCACGCTTTTTAAGTGTCTTACTCATCACTTCGCTGATGGCTGTCGCCTCACTACGATCTTTGTATGTTAATGTTTCGCCCTCAACGAATTGCCAAATGTAGGTATCAAAGCTACCGAATTCTTCTTGGACGGCTATGAGCGCCTTGGCATTCTCAATTACCGCGTTAATTTTTAGTCGATTACGGACAATACCGGCATTTTGCATTAACTCGGCACGCTTATTCTCGTCGTAATGAATGATTTTCGTCACATCGAAATCATCGAAAGCGTCTTTGTAGGTGGCTCGTTTCTTCAGGACGGTCAGCCAACTTAGGCCGGCCTGGGCGCCCTCTAGATTAAGCATTTCAAATAAGAGGCGGTCATCGTGAACGACGTCACCCCATTCTTCGTCGTGATAGGGAATAAATAGTTCGTTTGTATCAGCCCAGGCGCAGCGGGTGTGGCTCATGGCTATACTTCTTTGGGCTCGCTAGAAGCTGGAGACTTGCGTAGCAAGATAGTTGCCATGACGTTCATGACCGCAACGATCGGTACGGCGAATAGCGCTCCAGGAATACCTGCGAGCAGTGAGCCAATCGCAACCGCAAAGACGATTGCTAATGGGTGTACTTTTACGGCTTTACCGATCAGGAATGGCTGCAGTACGTGTCCTTCGAGTAGTTGCACGAGTAGTACGACAACTATCATCCAGGCAGCGGCGATCCAGCCGTTAAAGACCAGTGCCAAAATAACCGCGAGTGAACCGGTGATAACCGCACCGACAACGGGAATGAATGATCCGAGGAATACCATAACGGTGATAGGAATTGCCAACGGAACTTGCAGGATGAATGCACCGATTCCAATACCAATAGCATCAACTCCGGCAACGACGATCTGGGATTTAACGAAGCTAATCAATGTCTTCCAGCCACCTTCGCCAGCTTCATTGATCTTGCTACGGGAGGTACGTGGGAACAGGCGAACGAACCACTTCCAGATATTTTTGCCGTCAAGCAGCAGGAAGATGACCGAGAATAGTGCGAGGAAGGCACCCGCGACTACGTGTCCAGCAGTTGAGCCCACCGACGACAATACGCCGGTACTAAGTAGTTGCGTACTGCCTTCGATGGTTTCACGCGCTGTCTCGGCGTACCGAGTAATGTCAGCATCACTTACATTAAATGGCTCACCAGATAACGCCACTCGAGTGTTTTCAAGTGATGATTCAACCCGGCCACTAAGTTCTGGGTAGGCGCTAGAGACTTGCTTTGCGACCAGGAAGACCAATCCCGATACGACAATTACCAGGCTAAGCAGGCTGATCGCGACAGCAAGTCCTTTTTTAACGCCATGACGCTGCAGCCACTTCATAAATGGGAATAGGAGTGCCGTCACAAGTAGCGCGACCAAAAACGGAATAATAATTACCTTCAATTCAATAATGACGAAAATAAGGACAGCAATAAACGCGGCGATAGCGACAATGCGCCATGACCAACCGGCGGCTTTTTCTAGTGGGTGACGAGCGAACGAAACTTCTGTATCAATAGGTTGTTTAGACATATATACAGTATAGCAGTGAGTTAATATATAAACATGAGCACAACGTGCTGTCAGCTGGCTGTAGGGAAGCTGTAATTACGTTGCTGAATGTATGATTTTTAACATTCATGAAAAAACAAACACGTTACAGTATTATGTGGAAGCGCGACCATTTAGCAATAAATTAGCTATTCACTTAGCTAGATGGAGGTGTATATGTTACAGGTATCTACGGATCACGTACTTAGCTCACGGCGTCAAATGTTTTTTAACGGCGTCTCATCGTTCATTGGTCTACTCGCAGCGATCCCGCTATCGCTGGCGATTTTTAGTTTTTCACAACCGGCATCAGCCAAACCAGTCGCACAAACGTCTGATAAAGACAATTATGCGCTCTATGAAAAAGCATTCTCCCAAGGGTATGCTGCAAATAACAACAATAATAGCCACGGCGGCGAAGTAGCTCAACACAATCCAAAACCATCAACAGATGAAAAAGATTGTGACAAAAAGGGCTCATCTGGCGGTGGTTCATCAAATCACCAGTCAGGATATAAGGCACCATCAAAGATGTCTTCTGCTGAATGGAAAGCAACCGTTACTAATGCGTACAATACGTACACAACAAAGAATGTCAGCTACGTCAAAAATGTTGACAGCTACAACACAACAAACTCGAACAACACATCGACAAGTTCTGTCGCGGTGAGTGGTTCAAAGGGTGTTGTCGTTAGCTCAACTAGCACAATCAATGGTGACAGTAGCACCAAGATCGATGTAAAGAACGAAGATTCTAACAACGACACAAAGACCGACATAAAGACTGACGTCAAAATCGAAGACTCATTCAATGATTCACACGACAAGACAAAGACTGAAACGACTAACAACACAACCACGACTACTAACACCGATAACTCAACAACCATTAAAGATTCCTTCAACGAAACCAAGACCACTGAAGGAGGTGATAACCACCAAGGTCCTAAGCCACACGACCAGGAGCCACACAAAGCATAAGATAAACTAACTCATAATCACAATTCGGCTGTTGTTACGGATAGGGATGCTTGCGAGGGTATCTCTATCTTTTTTTGCTATTAGCACTATCGAATTCTATTGCAAGAGTTGACCTAGTCATCAGGTGGCGCTCATACTGAATACAGACTAACAGGAGGTTCTATGCATACTTTAACTGACACGTACGTACTTAACACTGGTGAAACTATTCCAAAGATTGGCTTTGGTACCTGGCAGATCCCAAACGGCGACGAAGCCTATAACGCCACGCTATTTGCCCTCAAAAGCGGTTACCGTCATATTGATACGGCCTACGTCTACGGCAACGAAGAAAGTGTCGGACAGGCTATCGCAGATAGCGGTGTCAAACGCGAAGACATCTTTTTGACAACCAAGCTACCGGCTGACGTAAAGACTTACGAAGGTGCACTGGAGAAGTTCGAAGAATCTATCAACGCGCTGGGTGTCGAATACGTCGACCTGTACCTAGTGCACGCACCGTGGCCATGGTCAGATCGTGGTGGTGACTACACAGAGGGTAATATTCAGGCCTGGAAAGCAATGGAAGAGATCTTCCGTAGTGGCCGCGCCAAGGCAGTCGGTGTTTCTAACTTTGCCGTCAAAGACCTCGAAGCAATCCTCGAGAGTGGCACTATCGTGCCAGCCGTCAACCAGATCCGCTTCTTTATTGGTCACACTACCGAAGATATCACCACGTTCTGTGAAGAGCATGGTATTTTGATCGAAGCCTACTCACCACTGGCAACTGGACGGATCCTCGGCAACCCGGAAGTCCAAGCGATCGCAGACAAGTACGACAAGACCGTCGCACAGGTTTCCCTTCGATACACCGTTCAACGCGGTACTGTCACGCTTCCAAAGTCAACGCACGAAGAGTACATCCTTCAAAACGCTGACATCGATTTCGAAATGGATGATGAAGATATGGCATATTTGAATAGCCTCAAAGACATTGTTGAATAGACAACACAATCCAATTTCATAAGCACAACCTCTACCCCTTGCATAAGGGGTATGTTTTTTGGTAAAATACGGGCAATACATTGGGGGTATATGAATACGAGAAATTCACAAGGGAATGGAGTTTCCCGGGTACTGCGAGTGCTTTTTCAAAAAATAAGTAACATAGTGAAATCGACCGCAACATGGGTCGCCAAACATAAAATTATCAGCATCGTTATCGGCGGTGCTATCTTGCTGATTGCAGCAGGGTTAATTGTCTATTTCATCCTGAATCAAAGAGATAAAACAGAAGTACCTCAGACGCAGATTGGTCTGGAATACCAACAGAAATTGCCAGAACTAAAAGAATCAGTCGATAAAACCCCCAAAGACGCTGATGCCCGCAAGAACTACGGCGTTGCACTGTATGCGACCGGTGACCTCGAAGGCGCCAAGAAGCAGTACGAAGAAGCGGCTAAGCTCGACAACAAAGACGCTGTTATCCTCAACAACCTCGGCAATACCTACCGGGACTTGGGACAAATCGACAAGGCAATTGAAACCTACAAGAAATCAATTGAACTGAGTCCGAAGTCACTTAATACGTACGCGAACCTGGCAAACGTCCAGTTATATAGCAAAAACAAGCCACAGGATGCCATTGCAACCTACAAAGCTGGGCTGGTTGCGCTACCAGACAACACACAACTTGAACAATTACTGGCCGTAGCTTACGAACAAGCTGACGACAAAACAAACGCCATCAAGACATACGAAGCGATCTTGTCGCACGACGCCGAGAATACCGCCGCCAAAGCAGCGATCGAACGACTGCAATAGTTCGAAAACATACGATACGACACGATACCACAGGTTCACAACAATAAATTAATAGATGGGCCAGAGTGATAGGGAATTTAAGAAAAGTACACGTAAAGACGACAAGAAATGTAGTGGTATCTGCGTTCTTATTCTTTTTTAGCGTTCTTGCTCTAAGCATTTTCGCTAACCCGGTCGAGGCGCTTGCTGCGCCACTCGTAAATAGCGTTGCACCGGTTTCCGTTTCTGTAACGGGAGGTGATTCGGTGACTATAATCGGTTCTGGTTTCGAGAGTACATCTAAGGTTGAATTAAATGGTGTTACAACTGCAAGTACTTATATTGATGCACAGACAATCACACTCACAACCATTGCAACTGTCTCGGGAGCAAAACGTGTCACGGTCGTTAATGCCGACGGCCAACGGTATAATCTCGAATCTGGATTGACCGTCGCAGAACTGGCCCCAACATTTACGAGTATTTCACCGAATACGGGTCCTACCGGAGGTGGTCAGTCCGTAAGTATTAGTGGATCGGGCTTTCTTACTGGTAATAAGCAAGTAAGCAAAATAAGTGCTGGAGAAAACCACTCATGTGGTATTTATAACGGTGCTGCGTTTTGTTGGGGCTTAGGTACATCTGGGCAGCTAGGTGATGGAACGTTGACAACTAAACTATCGCCCGTTCCTGTCTCTACGGCCGGTGTTTTGGCGAATAAGACTATAAAGTCAATTTCAACGGGTACTAGCTCAAGTTGCGTACTTACTACTGAAGGGCTTGCATATTGTTGGGGTGCGAGTACATCGGGCCAATTGGGTAACGGCACCGTCTCTACCTCAAACGTACCGACGGCAGTAAGCATGACTGGAACTCTTGTTGGGCTAACATTCAAATCGTTGAATATGACAAGGAGTACCGTGTGTGCGGTTGCGTCTAACGATAGGGCGTACTGCTGGGGAAGTAACACAAACGGTCAAATAGGCAACAATAGTACAACGAACGTCCTAGTACCAACACCTGTGGATGTAAGTGGTGTTTTGGCCGGAAAGACAATCGAATCAGTTGGCCTCAGCTATTCATCTTCATGTGCTATTACTACTACCGGCGAGGCATACTGTTGGGGTAACAACCAATATGGACAACTTGGAAATGCCTCAACGACGTCATCGAATATTCCGGTAGCAGTCAGCACCAGCTCAGCGATTGCGGGTAAAAGAATTGTATCAATAACGGGTGGGCAGCAGCACACATGTGCCGTAAGCTCCGAAGGTCTGCCGTATTGTTGGGGCATCGGCGCATTTCTTGGTGTGAGCCCTGCAACTACCTCAAACATACCGGTAGCGGTCGACACGTCAGGAGTACTTGCTAATAAAACAATTTTATCCCTGTCTGCAAAGAACACAAGCACGTGTGTGGTAGCATCAGACAACCAAGTATACTGTTGGGGTTTTGGTACATCTGGTCAACTTGGAAACGGCAGCGCAACAACAACTTTGCTACCTGTAGCCGTGACAAAAAGCGGAGTACTGTCGGGCCTGTCCGTTATAGCCATGGATACAGGATCGGTTCATGCTTGTGCTGTTGCTTCGGACAATCAAGTATATTGTTGGGGGTTTAACACGTATGGACAAATTGGAAATAATAGTTCGACACAAGCGAATGTTCCTGTTGCTGTGGTGAGGCAAACCACTGCCGTTCCTTCTGTAATGATTGGTGGTGTAGCCGCGAACAATGTAGCATTGTCTTCCGCTACGCTGCTAACAGCCGTAACTCCCGTAAACACCGTTGGAATGAAAAGTATTAACGTTATTCAATACGATGGTCAGACGGCAACCGCAGCAAATAGCTATGAATACTTAGCTCCAATTTCTCCAGTATCTATTTCGCCAACCTCAGGGTCTACGGCTGGTGGAGATACGGTAACAATCACAGGAACTAATTTTGATTCGAACACAAAGGTTCGATTTGATGATGTATATTTAAGTACTTTTACTCTTGTTAATAGCACGACGATTACATTTTCTACACCATCAAAAACAACAGCAATTAATGCGGAAGTCATGGTTGAAAATGGATTTGGCGAGCAAACGCCTTCAGTGTTTTATAACTACACCGAAAATCCAATGACCATAACAGATGTTTCGCCAAGCAGTGGCCCAATCACTGGCGGTGGAACCGTGGCAATAACAGGGACTAATTTTAACATTGGCATTAAAGACATGTCACAAGTAAGTACTGGAGCAAATGTATCGTGTGGAATTTATATGGGCGATGCATATTGTTGGGGGTTTGCTTCAAGGTTAGGTAATGGAACAAGCGTGCAATCATTAGTGCCTGTTCCTGTTCAAAAAAGCGCTGGAGTTTTAGCAAACAAAACACTTCAACAGATATCTAGCGGTAGTGGGCAAACCTGTGTCATTGCCTCAGATAACCAGGCATACTGCTGGGGCCTTGGAACATCTGGGCAGCTAGGCAACGCCTTGAACGCATCGCAAAATTCACCAGTAGCAGTAAGTAAAGCCGGAGTTTTGGCTAATAAAAATATTAGGTCAATTTCACCAGGAAATGCGACTACATGTGCAAACACGACCGATAACGGTGCTTTTTGCTGGGGTGATAATTCTTCAGGACAGCTTGGAATTGGCACGACAACATCTTCAAATGTTCCAGTTGCAATCGGAACAAATGCACTAGCCGGTAAGACAGTAAAACAAATCTCTGCCGGTGGTGGACATACCTGTGCTATTGGTTCAGATGATCAAGCATATTGTTGGGGTACAAATACAGCAGGTCAGCTTGGTAATGGAACGACCAACCTGTCGTATACCCCCATAGCAGTTGACAGGACAGGCGCTTTCGCCGGAAAAACCGTAAAAGCAATCTCTGCTGGAACAAGCTTTACTTGCGCCATAGCATCAGATGATTTGCCGTACTGCTGGGGTTCTGGCAACGTGGGTCAGATGGGAACTGGCAGTAACACTAATACGAATGTCCCGACGGCTGTCGATACGACCGGTGTACTTTCGTATAAAAAGGTTAAGAAAATAAGCGCCGGAACAACCGGGGTGTGTGTTGTAGCGTCCGATAATAAAGCTTACTGTTGGGGTGGTAATACAAGTAGCCAGCTTGGTAATGGCCTTAGCGCAAACTCTAATGTTCCAGTTGCTGTTGATACGACAGGAGCACTTGCGAATAAATCGATTCAATCAATATCAATAGGTGTCACGCAGACATGTGCTGTTACTACGAGTAATAAACCATATTGTTGGGGTTCCGGCACAAATGGTCAGCTTGGGACTGGCACTACAACTTCATCTACGACGCCAGTGCCTGTGAGTCCTGTCGTGTCATCTGACCCAAGTGTAACTATTGGCGGCAACTCAGCAACAAACATTCAACGCATCAGCAACACTTCACTCACCGCAACAATACCTGCTCATGCAGCAGGTATAACTGATACGAGCGTGACTCGTTACGACAATACGACAGTAGCGGCGAGTAACAGCTATATATATTCATCTGGGCCAGCAATTTCGTCAATCTCACCAAACAAAGCGCCTCTCACGGGAGGCGACACGATCACGATCAGCGGATCGGGCTTTAACGAAGGAACAAAGGTTAAGTTCGGCGCAAACTATCTTGCAAATGTGACACGAATTGACAACTCAACGCTGACCATTGTTACACCTGTCAGTGCAGCAGCTGGCGCCGTAACTGTTACCGTAGAAGATTCTTTCGGACAGTCTACGGCGCTCGCAAATGGATTCACTTACCAAAACGCAGCCATGACTATTTCAAATCTATCACCAACTGGTGGGCCGACAGCTGGTGGACAAACTGTCACATTTACCGGAACCAACTTTCTTGCAGGGTTCAAGCAATTATCAAGTATCACAGCAGGCTGGACACACTCTTGTGGTATCTATGAGCAGCAAGCATATTGTTGGGGTGACAACCAATATGGTGCGCTCGGAAACGGCACAACAACTAACTCTTCCGTACCAGTTGCGGTTACGACAACTGGGGTGCTGTCCGGCAAAACCATCAAGTCAATCTCGGCAGGGGATGGTAATACCTGCGCGCTTGCATCAGACAACCTTGTCTATTGCTGGGGGTTTGCTGGCTATGGAGCGCTCGGCAACAATTCATCTACTCAGTCGAGTAACCCAGTCGCCGTCACTATGACGGGTGTGCTCTCCGGCAAGACCGTTAAGTCATTAACCGGAGGCTACAACAATAGCTGTATCATCGCATCAGATGATTTGCCATACTGTTGGGGTCTTGGGCTCAAAGGAACGCTCGGCAACGGTAACACAGCGCAGTCATCAGTACCGGTAGCAGTGATAACTAATGGAGCACTGGCAGGAAAGACTGCCAAATCAATCTCGCTAAAACTTTACCACGTTTGCATCGTGGCATCAGACAATCTTGCGTATTGTTGGGGTGCGAATGACAACGGAGAACTTGGTAACGGTAATAGTACAAATTCAAGCGTACCAGTTGCAGTGAATACAGCCGGCGCCTTGGCTGGAAAAACCATTAAAACAATTACACCTGGATACTGGCACACTTGTGCTTTGACGACAGATAATCTTGCATACTGTTGGGGGAACAATGCTGACGGAGCTTTGGGAACTGGGAATAATACGTCACCAACTTTACCAACAGCAATTTCAACGATCGGCGCGCTAGCCGGGAAGACTATTGCATCGCTCATCTCTGCTGATTGGCACACTTGTGCTATCACAACTGAAGGAAGTGCTTATTGTTGGGGACGAAATACTTCCGGCCAGCTCGGTGACGGCACAACAACTAATTCGAATATTCCCGTCGCACTAAATACCAGTGGGGTACTTGCAGGCAAAACAATAACATCAATTAGCGGTGCGTATTACCACTCTTGCGCCCAAGCTTCCGACAATCAAGCGTACTGTTGGGGCTCTAATACAGCTGGGCGGCTTGGCGATAGCACGACCATAGACTCGTCAACTGCTGTCGCAGTGTCAAACGTCGCAATAGCAAAAATAATGACAGTCAAATTTGGTGGAACCCCAGCTACCAATGTTCAAATTCTCTCACCAACCCAAATGACTGCCGTCACGCCGGCGCATACCGGTGGGCTGACGGATGTTATCGCTACCAGTTATGATGACCAAACGGTCACCAAGTCAAGTGCTTATACCTACACCGCACCGCCGGTTGCCTCGAGCATTAGCCCGAATACTGGATTTATTGCCGGTGGCGACACCGTCACAATGACCGGTTCTGGCTTTACTGGCAACTTGAAAATAAAAATAGGAGGCATATATTCTCCGTCAGTCACTGTCGTGAACGAAACAACTCTCACGTTTACCACTCCAAGCACGCTGCGTCCTGGTGCGTTTACCGTCACAGTTGAAGACGATTATGGACAGTTGTCATTCCTCACCAACGCCTATACGTACAAACTCCCCGACCCAGTGCTAACCTCATTCAGTCCAGTTGCCGGTCCAATGGGTGGTGGCACGACCATTACACTGAGTGGAACAAACTTTGTTGCTAATCCCGACGGCGCGACCTGGTACCAAGTCCGCGTTGGTGGCACGCTAGCGACGAATGTCACTTACATCGATAGCAATACGCTGACAGCTCGTACGCCCGCCGGCTCTACGGGTACAGCTACGGTAACTGTTTCGAGTGCCTATTCAAACACGGTGTCGTATGCCAGCTCATTCACATACCGAGCGCAGTCATACGCATTTACAAATACCGCCCTCAATCTCTCAAATGAAGAGGTGGGTACGCTGACAATTCAGGCGAAAAACGTCGCCGGCGGTACCGTCACATCGCCAACCCCAACAACCGTCGCGTTAACGTCTAGCTCAACCGGCGGCGTGTTCGCAACCAACCTTAACGAAGTAATCGCAACTCGCTGGAACAAGACGTCAGTTGTTATCCCAGCAGGACAATCAACCGTCACCGTCTACTACAAAGACGCTGCTTCTGGTACGCCGACAGTTACCGGTACTGTCGAGGGTGTCACACCGTTTACGCAAGTTGAGACTATCAGCTCACCATTCCGTTTCGTCGTCAGTGGTGTTAGTGATCCGATCAAGGCTGGTGTGCCAAGTTCTGTAACGATTCGTGTTACGGATAAAAATGGTGCGCAGCGCAATGACTACACAGGCACCATCAACTTTAGCTCGACCGACCCTGCGGCTACGGTTCCCGCCAGCTATACCATGAAAACAACTGACTACGGCATCAAAACTTTCACCAACGGCGTCACTATGGGCAGTGTAGGCGAATACTGTATCACCGCTGCGGATTCGGTCGAGGGCGCCGTCGCTAAGGGACAACAATGCGCTATTACTGTCCAGGCAGCTAACAATGGTACGATCAGTAAGCTCGCGATTATAACGCCTGAACAGCGTATTACCGCCGGACACTACAGCTCACCAATCACAATCCAAACACAGGACTCAACTGGCCTCAGCATTCCTGTTGCCACCGAAAAACATATCTATCTCTACTCACCATCAACAACAGGTGAGTTCAGCAAAGACGGCGTCACGTGGTCTGGGGCGATGCCATTCGACACAACCATCGCTGCGAATGCATCATCAACTAATATCTACTTCCGCGATTCAGCTGCTCACACAACGACTATCAAGGTCATGGACAATGCTACCGAATCAACTGGCGGTGACTTTGGCTGGTTGAATGCCAACCAATCGATCACCACTGGATTGTCGCCACCAACCAAGATGCGCGTCACAGGCCTACAAGCGATGGTCAGTGGCCAAAAGTCTAACTACCTCGTCGAACTACTCGATGATGCCGGTAACCTCGTCAGTACAGATTCTGATGTCAGCATCCGTGTCGGGAGTGATACTAATACGTCATTATTCTATTTCCCAACCGATACAACAACTGGCGTCTCGGGGCCAACTGAATTCACCATCCCATCCGGCCTCACCGGTACAAGTATTGCCTTTAGTGACACAACCATCAGCACTGCGACTGATTACACGACGCTAACATTCACCGACGGTCGCCCAATGACCGAAACAGTTCGTTTGCAGGATGCGATGAAAGAGGTTCAAATCGTCACCGCACTTCCAAGTAAGATTACGCTCACTGCACAAGCAGCATCAATCGAAGCAGGGGACTCAACGCCAGTTGATATTCAGTTGCTCGATAGTACTAATCAAATCGCCCCAGCTGTCGAGACAACGGCTATTGGTCTGGCTAGTTCAACCCCAAGTGGTCAATATTCATTAACCCAAACACCATTTACTCCAGTGACATCGGCGACAATCGCTCAGGGACAAAGTAGCAAACGCGTCTATTTCCGCGACACACTGGCCGGCACCAGCACCCTTAGCGCCAGCCGTGCTGGGATGACGGCGACACCAGACCAGGTTGATATTACTTCTTCTGATACCGAAAACTTTGGCATGACACCATTATCATCCAATACACCAGTCGACACGAGTTCAACCGCGTTTACCGTCTCGAGCTACGACGTCTTCGGTAATATCGTCGTACAAGACACCAATCGCAGCGTCTACCCATACAGCAACCAGGCGACTACTCGCTTCTCGACATCACCGACCGGGCCATGGACAACGAGTCCCGTCACTATCCTGGCGGGTCAATCGTCAGTCCAGTTCTATGTCAAAGACGCCGCATTTTACGGAAGCGATCTTCAGCTAACCGCTAGTGATAAAGCGACACTCGACGCCCCTGACGTTGATATTCGAAATGCGACCGCAACACTTGCCATTACGAGTCAGCCGATTGCAAATATCGCCATTACTTCAGCCCAGCAAACTATTGTCGCCGGTAACGTCAGTAACAAAATTGATATCGAACTTCGCAAAACCGACGGCACACCGGCCCTCCAAAATGGTGCAACCAACGTTGCACTGGCAATCGCCAATGGTAAATTTGTTGCCGCGAATAATCCAGCAGCAACAGCCATCACATCAATCAACATCCCTCAAGGCACCGCGACAGCATCATTCTATTATTACAACGAAAAGTCTGGTAGCCAAACTATCACAACAACGATCGGGAGCGCGTCGGCAACACAGCCGCTGATCGTCCAATCAGCCGCACCGAGTAAAGTCGTGTACGAATCATCGACGCCATCAGTAGCACCGAATGTTTCGACGGCTGCCATCCATACCATCGTCCGCGACCAGTTCAATAACAACGCGACATTCTCTACCGACAAGACAATGACACTGTCATCAAGCTGTGACAGTGGCTTATTCTCACTGAGTAACACTAACTGGCAAGCGATCACCTCTATTAACCTAGTAGCTGGCGCGAGCGACACAACCTTCTACTATAAAGATTCTGCACCTGGCGACTGTACGCTAACAACCGCGATTGCTGGCATTACTACTGCTACCCAACAAGTGTCTATCACTAGCTATGTCGTTGATGGCCTCGTTATTACCACGCAGCCACAGACTATCAAAGCAGGGGAGAAAACCGGCGTTATTACCGTTGAACTTCGAAAAGCCGATGGCACCCCAGCCCACCAAAATGGTGCGACACAACTACAGCTACAAGCTCCAAACGGACAATTCTACCTAAACGCCGGTGATACCCAGACAATCAGTACCGTAACCATCGCCGCCGGGCAAGCATCGGCTTCGTTCTATTACTCAAGTACGCTGGCTGGATCACGCGCTATCAGCGTCTCGATGGGCGGTGTCGCGAATCCTGCAGCACAACAAGTCAGCGTTACCCCAGAAGCACCGTACCGTATTTCCTACACCACTCAACCACAAACCGTACCCGAAGGCTCACCGTCAACTGCGCTACATGTCGTAATTCGAGATAGCTACGGCAATACGACACCATTAACATCCGAGGCAACGCTTGGTATAGCGTCGAATTGTACGACAGGTACCTTCTCGGAGAACGATGTTGATTGGCAGCCTGTTACTGGCATTACCCTTGCGGCTAGTAGTAGCGACGCAACATTCTACTACAAGGCAATGATTCAGGGCAGCTGCAGCCTGACAGTCACTGTGAATGGCCTGATTTCAACATCGCAAACAATGACAATCACTGATGCCAACTTCCCAGTTCGTATTGGCCTGACTGCCCCAAGTACGACACTTACAAAGGGCCAGGCCAGTAGCGTGTCCGTTACACTCCTTGATCAAAATGGCGACGCCTCACCAGCCAAAGTGCGCACCACTGTCCACATGACGACATCGTCTGACGGCACGTTCAGCACTTCAACTGTCGTTTTTAACCCAGGAACCTCAACCGGCACCATCACGTACCGCAATAATGTTGCCGGACAAGTCACCATCTACGCCCGTGATCAAGTCGGTGCCAGCGACACAACCGGTAGTTTGATCGATACCAATGCATCACTGACATATGTCGAGGGTGCCGCCGTATCAGTTAAAGTTCAAGCGGCTGCATCAACTGCCCAGGCCGGACAGCCAACCGTCTTGACGACAACACTCCTTAATAGTTATGGACTCTCCGTTCCAGCTACCAGCAACACCGTCGTTAGCTTCAGTTCAAACAATCAAACCGGCTCATTCTACGATGCTGGTGGTGACGCGACAAACCAGATTACTATTCCAACTGGTCAATCACAAGCAACCGCCAGCTACCGCCAAACTCAAATCGGTACTGGAACGGTTACCGCTCAATCTACCAGCTTGGCACAATCAACAACTTCAATAACGGTTATTTCGCAGGATAATATCACCGAGATCCGATTCTTGACCGCGCCGACGACACTCGAAGTCGGGGTGAACGGGTTATACCGAGTCGGCCTTTATGACGAGTTCGGGAATATTGCTGTTACGACCAGTCCGCTCACGCTCTACGCCTCATCAGACGAGAACAGTGTGATCACCGGCAACGGTCAGTTCACAATTGGTACCGGTAACTCAAACGGCCAATTCAACTACAAACAAAATAACGTTGGGCCGTTTACGATTACTGTTGACGATTCACAAACCGGCACGGCTGGGGCACTAAACCCAATCACACACAGCGGTAATGCTATTGCCGGTAACCCCAAATCATTCCGCTTTACCCCAGCAACCACACCGCTTGAACGCGGTGGCGTGACTGATGAGATCACGGTTGAGCTGCTTAATGCCAATGATAAAGTTACCCCCGCAACGGGCAGCGGTCAGGCCATTACACTTGGCGCCACTAATGGCGCAGGCAAATATGCCACGACGCGTAACGGTACCTTTACTAACCAGCTCACCCTCACGATTCCAAATGGCCAAACTTCTGCCAGTTTCTACTATCGTAACGATACAGCAACAGCTGGCACACAGTCATTACCAGGCACCGGTATCTTTAGCGGCATTACCGTCAACAAAGCTGGGCTCGTAAGCCTGCGTTACGGTGACCCGACTCAATTGGTCTACCTGACACAGCCAATTGTCGTCGATGCCTACGCACCATCAGAAGTCCTGACCATCCAGCAGCAAAACCAATATGGCATCGCCGTACCCGTTACAAGCGACAAGACAATCTATCTTACGAGTGATGCGTCGACTGCTCGTTTTGGTAGCTCAAAAGTGAACTGGGATGTCACGAGTGTTGTGATACGCAGCGGTGCATCAACAACAAATTTCTACTACCAGGATACTGCCGCCGGCCAGCGGACTGTTACAGCCAGCGACACTCTCCCGCTCGCACCCGACGTACTGCTCGTTAATGCGACACAATCTCTCTCGGTCTTACCATCATCGAACATCCCACGGATCATAAATAATTTCCTCGTCACTAATATATCTGACCCACAAGCCCAGGGCACCAAAAGTTCGCTCGTACTGATCGCCCGTGATGTTGATGGCTATATTGTCGAAAATTACGCCGGAACTGTCTCATTCAGGAGCGATGACCCTGACGCAAAATTACCGGCGACGTACACCTTTGTTCCAAGTCTTGATAAGGGGGTGAAAGTATTTAACAACCAAGTCGCCTTTACAACTGAGGGCGAAAAGACCGTCACCGTCACGGATGTAAATGGTATTCAAGGTGAACAAACCGAGATTACAGTTGGCGAAGGCAACACCAACCCGATTACTGCGCTGGCTATTACGCAGCCGACTTCACCAGTCACTATCGCACCTAATACGGCATCGCCGAATATTACGATTGAACTGCGTGACGGGCTCGGTAACTCAACCAATGCACCAGTCGGTGGCTTGCAAATTCGTGTCACCAGTACAGCGGCAAGCGGTCGATTTGCAACTAGTACCGCCGGCCCATGGGTAACTAGCTTGGTAACAACCGTCGCTGAAGGCTTGAGTTACGCGAACTTGTACTATCGCGATTCAGCGGTTGGAAATGCGACAGTCACGGCATCTGACTGGGTTGGCGCAGTCGACAGCGGATTGATTGATAATGCGGTACTTGAAGTCCTCATTAATCGTACCTACGTCGCAGGCGAACACACCGTCCAGACACTGAATGCACTCGGTGAGTACGAAACAAGCGCCCAACTGTTCGCTCGCAACAGCGGGGGAGTAATAACGGGTAAAGTTACTAACAACTTTAGTTCTCATAACCTCGTGAATGATCAGCTAGTTGCCGTCGAATGGCGCACCCAGTGGCGCCAAGGAGTGAACCTCCTCAAAAGCGACACTGCGAGCAATCAAACTAATGTTGCCGTAACAATTGATCCGATCGAAACGATTGCCGGTGCGAGTGATTTCTACGCCGTCGCCGAGACCACCGAGACGACCTTTAGTGATACCTTTGGTATCGTCAGTAAGCAATTACAGACTGTTGTCTCACCATGGAAGACAAATATCGAGACGCGTGACTACGCGCTTAATAACGAAGACATCGCGGCAACTATTGGTTTCCGAAATAATAACGTTCTCACAAAACCAGCAACTGCGAGTATCTTCTTGCTTACAGCCGATGCGACCAGCACGACAGGTGCGGTCCGTGTCACGGGCTTCGCTTCACCTGACGAAGTACTGACATACACTGTACCGGCCGGTATCGCGGCGCTCGGTAGTTCGTATAAACTGTTGGTCATCACCTATGACGTTAATGGCAACACAACATCACAGGTTGTATCTAATCCATTCACCGTCCTAGAGACACCGCCAGTCGATGAAGTAACACCTGTGACGCCCGTCATGCCAATCGTCGAGACCACAGCCCCAGCTAGACCAACAAACAGCCCTAGCACTACAGTCACACCCGTTGTTCCAATAGCACCTCCAATCGATCCCGAAACAATCACGCCACCAGCTGGCGAAAACGACGCACAGGTTATTGAAGGTGTAACCCGCAGCGACCACTCACTCACAGCAGCTATTGTTGCAACCTATGGTGCCACCGCTTCACTTGGTATCTTCCTGGTCCGTGAATCGTACAAAGAGTGGGCACGTATCCGGCGTCTACGCTCAGTGCTCAAACGTGAACAGCAGCTAGCAACCGACAAAAACACCTTCTTGTCACTTGCATCACACTATCTACGCACACCGATTACGATTCTGGACGCGGCCGCTAGCATGGTTCCAGCAAGTGCTACGCTACAGTTAGTCACCGCCACACTTCGGAAGAAGGCCGATGCGTTACTCGAGAGCGGTGCGACCACATCACTTGCCGAGATCCAAAGTCCTGACATCAAAAAAGCGACACGCAGCGCTTTCAAATCAATTTACTTCTGGATTCCGATTGCGCTATCGATCGCGTTAACCATTGCCGTCACAGCACTACTGAGTGCAGCCGCACATGGTGTAGCGTTTGATAACACCGTCGTCTATGCGGCAATTATCGCAGTTGCCATTGGCTTGATCATCGGATTTGGTGCGCGCACGCTGTACATCAATAACGAAGTTGCACTCGCAAAACAAGCAATGAAACTCCACCGCGCGCAGCTGTTCAGTGCCAAGACGCAGTTCATTTTAGCAATGCAAGATGACCTTTCGAACGAGATTGCAGGACTGCACGTTACGCTCGCTTCTCGCGCCGTTATCCCGGCCAACGTCAAAGCACTCATTAATGACGCGACAGAGCGCCTCGAAGCGCTGGTATCAAAACTGACGGTTATTGCACAGATCAATGGCATGTCGACACACGCCGAAACATTCACACCACATACACTTATCCAATCGGCCATTCAAAAGCAACAGGCCGCTATTACCGAGAAGAACCTTATGGTCACGCAGCGCTTTGGCGACAACGGTAAGGTATCGCAAGATCAACGTATGCTTCGCTACGTTACCGGCACCGTACTTGATAACGCCGTGCTGTTTTCGGCACCTGGGAGCAAAATTGACGTCACAACCGCAAAACACGGCAAGTTTACCCAAGTCTCAATTACCAACCAAGATAGCTCATTCGGATCAGCGGACACATTAGATGCTATGTTCCAGCCGTTCAACCATGCTACCCACGAGAACGATCTAACCGTCGATGGTATAGGCCTCAGCCTTTACCTTGACAAGCTCATCATGGAACACTTGGGTGGCACAATTTCAGCTAGCAGCTCAAGCCTACATAACAACGCGTCAATTAATATTTCGTTCCCATCGGTCAGGTAATTGTCAGGTGACGTCATTCATAGTAAGATGCAGATATGTCAAAGCGTAAACACGTTCTCCTCCCGTTTCTATTCGTTGTCCTTGTCGGCGCTGCCGCAGTGCTTGGAATAAAAGTCTATGATGCACGTACATATTCCGTATTGCCAACCAGCGACGCAACTGCTGGGTTTGAAAATACACTTATCGCAACACCTGGAGTATCCGATGGTTCATTAACTGCACTCGAATTTGCCAAAGCGATTAACGGCGTCCGTGCCGAAAATAAGTTACAGGATTTCACTATCAATCAAAACCTGATGGCGGCCGCCAGTGATTTGGCTGTCTCATACTTAAATACAGGAAAAACAACCGTCACCGATACAGACTGGAGTGCCATCTCAGCCTCTGGATATCAATATGCCAGCGCTAATATCTTGAGCAGTTCAGCCAAAGTAGTGACGGCCGCTAATGCTCAAGGATTTTTTAACGGTCGCGCGACTAAGGATACGTTGACATCAGATGTATTCCAGGACTTTGGTGTCGCCATCGTCGAAGGCCTGTATAACGGCGAACAAACGAACGTTATCGTATTAATGTTTGCGGCGCCCGCATCTAGTTACATTCCAATCCCTTACGACGAGTCGACAGCCAACGGAGCTATCCCTAGCACAGGTGGCAGCGATAGTGGCGTCACACCCACAACCTGCAACGAGACCCAAAAAGCAGCCTACAAACAAACCTACGACAATGACGTAAAAGCCGCTGATGACGCACGAGCCGCTGACGTAGCGAACATTTCAAACCCTCAGTCGGACATAGGAAAGAAAGAGGTAGCGGCGGCAAACTCACGACGCGACGCAACCGTAGCCACTGCCTACAGCAGCTACACGAGCAGCCTGAAGTCTATCAACTGCTCGGTCTAGCACCTTCATCGTTATCATTTGATATACTAGATAGCAATGGAAGAAATCGGCATAGACTCAGAACTCGTCAAAGAGATACAAAATGGCAACAAGTATATTGAGGGCCGTCTTGGTAAACCTCGATTTCTAAAGATTAAAGAAGGCGATACAGTCAGTGTTCGCTCTGATTTATGGCAAGCTGGTAAAATTATTGACTCGTCGCCCTATGCTATCGGTATCAAAATAACGCAGGTATTATACTTCGAAACTTTCGAAGAAATGATGAACGCTGTCGACCACAAAGGTGCCGTACCGTCTGCAAAGACGCCAGCCGAAGCCGTTGCGGCGTATCGCAAATTCTATACCGCTGAAGACGAAAAAGAGTATGGCGTCGTCGCGTTCTACTTTGAACCAATCCTGTAAATCATCAGCTAGGCACCCGCTACATGTAGCGTCTTCAAAGGGTAAAATTAGGTTTATTACACCAAATAGTGCATAATAGATACTAGTTACGTATACGTCGAACTAAACGAGAGGTTCACATGGCAAAGTCACAGGATAAGCGAAAAGAAGAAAAGAAGAAGAAGCAAGTAAAGGTACCAGCATAATGGCTAAATCTTTAAGCGCACAACGTTTCCTTGATTCAAAAGAAGCAGAATCAATCCGCGTCACACTTTCAAACATGATGACTGACCCGGAATTCAATACGCGTTCAATGTACTCACCAGCAGCTGGCGGCGACGTCCTGTTTGTGGACAAGCACATGGACTACTTAAGTCAACACACAACCCTTAACGTTGAACACTATCTTTCGAACCTTCGATTGATGACCCGCATTCGTACATAAGGCACCAAAATCAGTTGTAGCGACCATACTAAAAACTCCAGCAATTGGAGTTTTTAGCGTTAGTGGTATACTAATTTTATTATGAGCTCACCCGACACACACCCAAAACACCCACACGTCAAGATTGTTCGCCACGTCGTACCTGATCCAATCGAAGTTATCATTCCAAAGCGTGACTCGTTCCACAAGATTTCACAGAACGTCTCAAACCGCCTGGGTTCACCGGCTGCATTTGGACTGGCGTTATTGTTGATCGTTGTCTGGGTACTGACTGGGCCCGTCTTTGGATTTTCTGACACTTGGCAACTCGTCATTAACACAACCACAACAATTGTCACGTTCTTGATGGTATTTGCTATCCAAAACACCCAAAATCGTGATGCGAAAGCAATGCAACTAAAACTCAATGAACTAATTAAAAGCAGTCGTGGTGCGCGCACAGAATTCGTTGATATCGAAGACTTAACTGACACCGAACTCAACGTCATGCAAGACCAGTTCAAGGCTATTCACGAACGCTTTATCGAACGAGCTGCCAAAAAGAACGCACAGCAGTAGCTGGCACTTCTTTTGTCCAACTGCAGCTTGCCGTATAATAGACATATAACGTAAGGAGTGAGTATGCCATATCGCAGTACAACCGAATTACCCGACAGTGTCCGACATGTCCTGCCAGAACATGCTCAGGATATTTATAAAGAAGCGTTTAATAGCGCCTATGATGAGTATGCCGATGCAGGTGAGCGCCGCAGTAGCGAGGGACATGAAGAAACTGCCCACAAGGTCGCCTGGAACGCCGTTAAAACAAAGTATCAAAAAGGTGCTGATGATAAATGGCACCTGAAAGATTCAGGAGGTCACCGATGAGATCAATTCAAATGATTCGCGATACAGCCGATAAAGCTCGCGACAAAGCCGATAGCCTACGCGACTTGGCTGAGAAAAAGCGCGCTCAATCGAACGACTATCAACCAGACGAACCAGCCCGCGTACAACAGTTGATGAATGAGGCCCAGCAATACGATAGCCAGGCATCGCAGCTCGACCGAGAAGTCGCCGACTTGGAAGTTGAAGCAACCGATCTGGAAGCAAAAGTAACCGAACTCAATCGTCGTAAAACCGAAGTTCAGGCAACCATGCAGGCTGAGATCGATCGACTCGATCTGGAAGAGAAGACGATTCGAGGCGAAATTCACCCATTCTTATAGCGTTTGTATAGGGTCTACGTAGCCCCTTTGCTATACTACGAGTAAACATAGGCAGAAACGGCAAAGGAAACGACCACATGAATCCGCGTGATGACGCACCAAAGAACCCCTTGGATGATATTAATCCTGAGGATGATGTAGAACTTCAGGCCATCGAGGCCCTCGAAGCGCGCACCGTTGACCCAAATCCGGGTCCACTTCGTGTGCCAACTCGTCACCGCGACCAACCCGTTCCGGAACGAGTTATCACACCCGAACCAAAGCCTGTCGAAAAGGTAATTGTACCTGCGCCCGTTGTCGAAGCGCCAAAACCCGCCAAAGTAATCGCGCCCGTCGTTGCACCACCAAAGCCACAACCTGTCGCTGCACCGAAAGTCGAACCAAAAATCGTCCAAAAACCTGAACCAAAAGCAGTTCCTTTGACCGCGTCTGCACAAATGGATAACGAACTTGCTAAAGCACCCCCGTTAAACGTCGCCCAAACAATTCGTCAGTTCTTTGGCAAGCAAAAATCATCACATCCTTCAGCTATTATCGTAGTGCTCGTACTGCTCATCCTCATTGCAGCTGGTGGTTACTTTGTGTGGCACTATTTGCAAGCTTAGTTTGCAGGCCTAGTGCCCGTAACGACACATCTTTGCTATACTGTCATATATGAAACCTTTGACTCCCACGACGCCACACGTGATCATCATGGTGGGCATTCCCGGTGCCGGCAAGACAACCTTCGCCGCCCATTTTGCCAAAACCTTCCACGCCCCCTACATTAACCCTATCGACATCGCTGCCGACGCCGACATAAGCCCAGAAGCTGCTATTAAAGTTACTGACATCTTGTTCACTGAACTTCTAAAAACAAACCGTACTCTTATCTACGAAGGCCCGACTAGCACGAAGCTACAGCGGCTGGCCGTCCTTAAAAAGGTCGCTCACTCAGGCTACAAGCCACTCCTCGTTTGGGTGCAAACCGAATCACTCGAGGCAAAGCGTCGTGCCACCAAGCAACAAAAAACCGGCAAGCCGATCAGCCCAGCTACTTTTGACGCTGCCATCAAACGATTCCAGCCACCACTTGCTGTCGAAAAGCCTATTGTTATTAGTGGTAAACATACCTATGCCACCCAGGTAAAATCCGTCTTAAAACACCTCGCCGGTGCCCGCCCCGAGGTACCAATTACAGAAAGTCCACGACCACACACCGGTCGTAGTATTACCATTCGGTAATCAATTATGCCGATCATTCAAGACGAAGAGTTTGGCAAAATTACGATCCGTCGCAGCGCCCGCGCCTCTCAAGTACGGTTACGTGTCGCCCCGGATGGTACACTGCGCGCATCCTTACCCTTGTACGCACCAGCCTTTTTGGTGAAGCGACTTATCAAATCATCTCGCGACGAGCTGCGCACCCTCATTGCGCAGTCACAACCTACCACCGAATACACCGATGGCATGCAAGTCGGTAAAAGCCATACTTTGATTGTTCGCCCAACTGTTGGAACGTTTCAGGTAAACCGACGTGGGCAGCAAATTATTATTAGCCTACCAACAGACAAAACACTCAGTGACAGCGACGTGATGCGTGAAGTACGCGATACGGTTATTGCAGCACTGCGCGTCGAAGCCAAAAGCTACCTGCCAAAGCGATTATCATTTCTGGCCACCAAGTACGGTATGACCTACAAAAAGGTTCGTTTTTCACATGCCAGTGGACGGTGGGGGAGTTGCACTTCAGAAGGAACAATTAGCTTGAATATCGCTCTCATGAAATTACCATTCGAATTGATCGATTACGTTATTATTCATGAATTGGCGCACACCCGACAGATGAATCACAGTCCCGCCTTCTGGGAATTAGTCGGCGTAGGCGATCCACTTTACAAAGAACATCGCCGTACACTGAAATCCGAAGCACCGACTATCTAGACGTATCTGAAGTTTTCCTAAATCACGCATATACAAACCGCTTGTGCCTGCGCTATAATACGCACATGTTCGAGGGTGGAATTAGCTTTAACAAAGAGTCCGACAAAGCAGTGCGGTATATTGCCCTTTTGGGGACGCCGATTTTTGTGGCGCACAACTTTCTTATTTTCTTTGGTATTATCCAAAGCCCTCATTATGCCGGGCCGCTAGCATGTCTAATCATCTCAGCCCTCTGGCTGGCAACCGGCCTGTATCACTATTTTGCACCCATCCGATCTCGCATCGACATGATGTGGCGCTTGATCATGTACCAGGCGCTGGCGCTGGCAACTATCGTTTTTATCACTGGCTTCTTTCAGCCATTTGCCGCGTCGATTGCACTCTTATTCCTAGCTTGTAACATCTACTTCGGCCGCCGCGCTCTTGTACTGAGTATTGCAACGGTCATTGCAGTGGCAATCAGTGACATTATCGTTCGTTTTCCTAATAACCCTGAAATATTTGTTGATAATGTCCTGGGAGTTACTGGTATTTTGGTACTCGGCATCTCGATGGTCGGCATCATTAGCGCTCAAGAGACTCGTCGCCAAGCACTCGTCCACAGCCAGGCCCAAGAACGTCTCCAGTACGACCGTATTTTGACAATTATCAATAATCTCTCCGATGCGACACTTAGTACCGACGAAAACGGCCAAATACTTATGTACAACGCTGCTAGCCTGAACCTGCTCGACACGAATGATAGTTTACGCGGTAAATCGATCAGCGAGCTATTCACATTGACAGATTCTGACAACAAACCAGTCAAACTGTTCGATATCCTCAAAGGTTCACGCAAATCAATGCGTCGTGACGACATACGCCACACGTACGCCGATGGCGAACAGATCCGACTTGAATTGACCTACGCACCGATCAAAAGTACCTACAGCCGTCACAAAAGAGGCCAGTCACAAGCTGGGTACGTCCTGATTGTCCGTGACGTTACGAAGCAAAAAAGCTTGGAAGAAGAACGCGACGAGTTTATTAGTGTCGTTAGCCACGAACTACGCACGCCAATCACTATTGTCGAAGGGACGCTGTCGAACTTACAGTTCATGATGAGCCAACCCCAGCAGCCAAAACAAGACGTCATGGAAAGCTCGATCGGTATGGCCCACGACCAAGTCATGTACCTGGCTAAGATGGTGAATGACCTGAGTACACTGTCACGTGCCGAACGTGGTGTAGCCGATGAGGGCGAAGACATTAACGTCGACGAGCTCATGCACAAGATGTACAAAGAATATAGCAAAGACGCCACAGCCCGGAAGTTAAAACTTGACCTCGACCTTGGTACAAAGCTAGGCTCCGTCCACGCCAGTCGCTTATACCTAGAAGAACTCCTACAGAACTTTATTACCAATGCCATCAAATACACCAACGAAGGCACAATTACCGTCTGTGCCAAGGTCAAAAATGGCAAAGTCCTGTTCTCAGTTAAAGACAGTGGTATCGGCATTAGCCGCAGCGACCAGGCAAAGATCTTTAATAAGTTCTACCGTAGTGAAGACTATCGCATCCGCGAAACCAATGGCACCGGCCTTGGGCTGTATGTCTCAACCAAGCTATCGCACAAACTTGGGACACAGATCAACCTGACCAGCCGTTTAAATCATGGCTCGACGTTCAGCTTTGAACTGCCCCAACTGACAAAGAAGCAATAGAAGTTAACTAATAGCTTAATTAAGATTTAAAAGCTTTAACGAGGCGACCCTTCCAGGTCACAACGTTTTGCCTATAACGTATGGCGCTCGTGACAGCCAGGATAGCTTCCTGGATCGCTATAAAAGGCCACAAGAGTCCTCCGGTGACCCATCCGCGCGTCCATATCTTTTTCAGATATACGGCGTACAGAGCGGCGAACAAGAGGTATAGAATACCGGCAATCAGTTGATGAATGCTCCAGCCGACAATTGGGCCAGCCAAAATTACTAAAAGCGGAACGACCGTAATGAGGAGATCAAGCGCAGCAATAATAACGTTCTCAATCTTGGCACCCAACAATGGAAATAGTAGACGGACGCTGGTTGAAAGCTGTGAACGCCATTTCTTTTCATACGACACTCCTAGCATTTGCGTCCCTATCAAGAAACGGTACCTGCCGGTTGCCATCAGCGCAGCCGATAGACGAGCTTCTGGTTGGATTGCATCCTTGAATGATTCAAAGCCGTGAAACTCGTCAATGAGTGTTTTGCGGTGGATCATCCATGCATTGCTCGCTGTGGCCGGGGCGCTTTTGCGGTGGAACATGATCTCCCAGAAGTAGCGTAGGGTCGAGAAAAGCACGCTAGCCCTGGGGCCGTCTTCTCGTCGTGGCAAAACCGATACCATAGCAGCTTGTTCTTGCTCGGCGTAGGCTACCAGCTGTTCGATCGAGTCGGGTGCTAGGCGAGTATCAACATCCATAAACAAGACGTATGTGCCACTCGCTTCATTCAGCAGCGCCTGCAGCGCGTGATTTTTGCCCAACCAGCCAATCGGCAGACGAGTACCTTCAACGAATCGAACACCCTCATGGGCAAACGCTTTAATAAGCGCCGATGTATCGTCACCTGACATGTCATCGAGCACAATAATTTCGAGTTTGGGATAGTTACTGGCGATGACACGTTCCAATGAATCAGTCATGGCGTGGTTCTCGTTACGGGCTGGCATGCAAACAGTCACACTCGGCAGTGTTTCGATCATGTGCTTACCCGTCACCAAGTTTTTTATCTTGAAATGAGTGATAGCAAAGCGAAGTCGCCAAGCGGCAAGTCCGAACATTCCCAGTAGCACCGCATATAGTACAAACAGTATAGCCTCTAGCATCTTCATCTATGATAACACCTCTATTGACGACTGGGGAATAAGAAGTTACAATGATCTTGACAGTCTGCAGAGAGCAGACTATTTTATTTGGCAAAAAAAGAAAGAAGGACGGCGCATGGCAACTAGTGCTAAGGAAACAAACGTGACTCGCATCAAAGCCGAGTCAGCTGCTCCAAAGAAGACCCTTAAAAAGTCTGCAAAGAGCCCTAAAAACAAGGGTGAGCGAACAGCTTCGACGAATCCGTTCTTGAAAGCTTTATTTGGCATCGGCGGATATTTCAAAGGAGCCTGGATTGAACTTCGTCTCGTACGTTGGCCAACCCGACGCGCAACTTGGGGCCTGACGCTTGCAGTCATCCTCTTTAGCGCCTTCTTCGTGGTACTTATCCTGCTACTCGATCTGTTATTTAAGTATTTATTTGAAATAATTCTAAGTTAAGGAAAACAAGGAACAACACATGTCAACAAACCGATACGATTCATCACGACAATGGTACGCCATTCACACATATAGCGGCTACGAAGAAAAAGTAGCTGATAGCATTCGCCAACGCATTAACGCTGTCGACATGGCTGACAAAATTTTTGACGTCATGGTACCAAAAGAAAAGCAAATTCAAATCAAGAACGGCAAGCGCAAAGTTATCGAAGCGAAAATCTTCCAAGGCTACGCCCTCGTTGAAATGAAATTGACTGACGAAACATGGTACATCGTCCGTAACACTCCTGGCGTTACTGGCTTCGTTGGAACCAGCACACAACCAACTCCTGTCTACGAACAAGAAATTGCCAAGATCAAAAAGCGCATGGGCGTTGAAGATCCAAAACACCAAATCGACTTCAGCGAAGGCGAAGTGGTCAGCATTACCGATGGTCCATTCAAGGGCTTCGACGGCGCGATCAGCGAAATTGACAACCAAAAGGGTAAAGTCAAAGTCATGGTCAGCATGTTCGGTCGCGACACTTCTGTCGAACTCGACGCACTCCAAGTTACCAAGGTTTAATCATGTCGGCTGAGTTTGATAACTCATCCGAATACGACCAGCCCGAACTGAGTGAACTTTCGACTGCCACGCTATATGCGATGGCGATGGATGATATCAATCTTAGTCTTCTAGACAAGATTTTACGGATCGCTACGGAAACATACATTGCAGACAACACAGACAATGATGCCGCGGATCTCATGCAGTACATTGTCCAAAAGAAGCACGACCTTGGGCGACACTTTATCGGAGAAATATCCGAGGAAGAGCTAAAGGATATCGAAGATATCGCGCGCGAAACCCGGCGCAATGTCTTGGCGCTTCGAGCAGTCGAGCAGTCATTCTTTGACTCAGCCGACCTAGATACCGAATCACAGGTGAAGCATTTGATTCAAATTGTATACAAAGATACCCTGTAGTCCATGCACTAACCCTTGATGTTTTAGACAAAATTGAGTATAATACCCTAGTTACGCACTAGATATTGCTTCATAGAATCTATGAAATTGCTTCACAATTATATTTAGTACAAGAAAGAGAATTATGGCAAAGAAAATTATCGGAAATCTAAAACTTCGCATCCCAGCTGGCCGTGCAACTGCAGGTCCTCCTGTTGGTTCAACGCTCGGTCAATGGGGTCTGAACATGATGGACTTCATCAACCCGTTCAACGAAGGAACTAAAGACCTTATGGGCAAGGACGTGATTGTTCACATCCAAGTCTACGAAGATCGTTCATTCACATGGAACTCACTGGGACAACCAGTTGACGACCTCATCCGCGAAGCGGTTGGCATCAAAAAGGGTAGCGCTAAGCCTCACAGCGAAAAAGTGGGTAAAATCACTCGTGCGCAACTCGAAGAGATCGCTGAAACTAAAAAAGATTTCCTTAACGCAATTGACCTCGAAGGTCGCGTCAAAGTTATCGCCGGAACTGCACGCTCAATGGGCGTCGAAATCGAAGGCTAGTCTTTCGTTCCAATTAAATGAGCTCCTTAACGGGAGCTCATTTTTTATACCACTTTTGCGATGACGCTCATGGTATACTCAATCTAATGATTAGGGTGGAAAAACAAAGAGGCTTTACAATCGTTGAGTTGTTGATCGTTATTGTAGTGATCGGCATCTTGGCAGCTATTACGATTGTGGCGTTTAACGGCGTCTCGAACAGAGCGAGAGTCTCAGCGATGCAAGCCGACCTTAACAACTCTGCAAAAAGCCTGGACACATACCGCCTAACCACTAGTGCAAACGAGCAGTATCCAGCAGATCTTGCAGCTGCTAATTTGAAATCAAGCAACGGTACAACCTATCACTATAGCGTTGATAACACAGCCAGCCCAGTACAGTACTGCCTGACCGCAATCAACGGTAACATCGATTACTATATAGCAACCAACGGACGGCCAACCGAAGGCACGTGCTACGAAAACTATGGACTCGTTGGTTGGTGGCAACTAAACGGCAATGCAAACGACAGTAGCGGCAATAATGCCAATGGAACCGTGACAGGCGCGACACTAACAACAGGCGCAAATGGCGCTGCGAATGGAGCTTACAATTTCGCCGCGACTGCAGACAACATCAGCCTTCCATCCAACACTGCCTTGAATAATCCAGCCTTTACGTACATCGCTTGGGTCAAACCGCCTTCAATAACCGCGAATATGACCGTTATTGGGTCTGGGTACGGATCTGTACAACTTCGGATTGATGCAGGCAAACCAACACTGCTTGCAACCGGCGTCCAGCAGTATGCCTCGAGCACCGGAACAATTACAGCAAATACCTGGAGCTACGTCGGTGTCACCTTTAACACCAGTGGAACATTCACGTACTACATCAACGGCGTCGCTGCCGGAAGTGGCACAACGACACGTGCATTTACTTTCACCTCAAATTACATCGGTCGTACGGCAGTCGGAGTTGAGAACTTTGTTGGAGCAATCGACGGTATACGCATGTATAACCGGGCACTTTCGAGTACCGAAATGAGCGCGTTATACGCATCGACACCATTATAGTGCGCCAAAAAGGCTTCACCATTGTCGAGTTACTTATCGTTATCGTGGTAATCGGTATTCTTGCTGCGATTACTATCGTTTCGTTTAACGGGGTGCAGAATAGGGCACACGACACGACCGTCAAAAGCAATTTAGCCGCAATCGCTAAGAAGTACGAACTTTTCAAGACGGACAGTACTAGTGATAAATATCCGTACGGTAATGGTGCGTATGGGCTAGAAGCTGGTGCTATTCCAGTTTCTAAAAATTCATATGATACTACAGGAAGCTACAACCTTCTTAACTGTACAAATACAGCAAACCCAGGTAGTGACTACGCGATGTTAGCTCTTAGTAAATCAGGTAAAAAGCTCTGGATAGGATCAAGCTCTAATGTCATACAAGAGTACACAGGCTCAAATGACTGGAAAGATGTCAATACTATGTGTGGCACCGTCATGACAGGTGCTGGTGGCAACGGTGCAGGCTACGGCAGTAGCATATGGCGATCATGGACAGGCCAATAGTAAGCTGGAGGTTTCTTAGTAGGTTGCGACGAGGTTAATAAGTCGATTTGGGTCTTGGTGCCAAGCGACTTCGGGGGTAAGTCCATCAAGTAATCTATCTGGACTCGTCCACCACACTTCAAGTCCATGTGGGTTAGTGCGGAGGATGATTCGATCGACAATCCATTGCAATGCTTCATCAGGGTCACCGAAGCTATCATAAGTTGGTACGCGTTCTACAGTCGGGGTTGAGTGTTCGAATTTTTCTGTCATGACTCATAGTATATAACGATGATCGCAAAACGTCACGGCACATTTACAACAGGGGTAAGGTGTGCTATAATAGATACATAACAATCAATGTTGGGAGATGACGGATTTAGACCCGTGTCGTTACTACCACAGAAAGGGTTTACACCTATGGCAAAGAAAGCCAACCTGCTTGAAGAAGCACAAAAACTAGGCCTCGATGTTTCTGAAAAGAACACCGTTGCACAAATCGAAGCCGCTATCGTCGACGCAGAAACACCTGCAGTTGTCGTCACTGAAGCTGTCGCCGTTGAAGAAACTGGCGAAGTTGCAGAAGTAGCTGAAGAAAAAGTAGCCAAAGCCGGCAAACGAAGTGCGAAAGCCCTCGAAGAAGCTGAAGCAAAAGCTGACAAAGAAGCTCGCAAAGAAGCTGGTGACACCACCTCTGCTGACGGCGAAGAAGCGACTATGGTTAAGGGTCCAAAGCCTGTTACGCGTCCTCGTATCGAACGACGTGGTAAAGCCTACCAAACAGCTGCTGCCCTTGTGAACAAAGATACTCTTTACTCACTTGCAGACGCAATTGCACTTGCGGCCACTACTAGCCCAAGCAAGTTTGATGGTTCAGTTGAAGCACACGTTCGTTTGAACGTTGACCCTCGCCAAGCTGATCAAAACATCCGTACGACTGTCTCACTTCCTAATGGAACTGGTAAGACTATCCGCGTTGCTGTATTCGCACCTGAAGGCGACCACGCTGCAGCAACCGCTGCTGGTGCTGACGTTGTTGGTGACGAAACTTTCCTTGCACAACTCGACAAAGAAACAATCAACTTCGATATCCTTATCGCAACTCCACAGTACATGCCAAAACTTGGTAAGTACGCACGTCTACTTGGTCCACGTGGCCTCATGCCTAACCCAAAGAGCGGCTCAGTTGCGACTGATGTTGCCAAAGCAGTTAGCGAAGCAAAGACTGGTAAAGTTGAATACCGTGTCGACAAGCAAGCTATCGTTCACCTTTCAATCGGTAAAGTAAGCTTCGGTGCTGAAAAACTGGCTGAAAACGCGAAAGCATTCTTCGACAGCCTCATTAGCCAAAAGCCACAAACTATTAAAGGTGGATTTGTTAAATCAATCAGCCTTTCAACAAGCCAAGGCCCTGGCATCAAAGTCGAAAACTTCGTTAACTAATAATTGAAGTGACTTATTAAAAACTCCGCGGTAATCGCGGAGTTTTTGTTTTGATACAGTAGTTCGATTAAGCGACTTTTTCCATTACACGCTGCAAGGCCTTGTTGGCCATCGCAAACACTGCCCGAGTACCGGTCCACATACTGACAACTTCTTGTCGCGGGGCTTGTTCGGTGTAGGCAATAATTTCGAGTTCTTCGGTGCGAGTCATTATGCGTTCCGTTTCAATCTGCGTCTCAAGCGCGGGCATTAGTGCGTCAAATGCAGCCAATGCTTCTGGGTTACTTTCGGCAAGCGATAATCGGTAAAGCTCAAACTTCACTTCTGAAACTTCGTGAGCCTGTTCCGGTGCATCGCCGTACTCATTGACAATAGATCGGTCAACGCTGGTTGCTCGGCTTTGGAATAAACTATCGATTACCAGCTGTCGTCGTTCGAGTGGCGTCAATTTCAAGTCAGAAGTTTGCACCTCACTGGAACTAATATAGTCGCGAGACACATCGAGCTTCTTGGCCATAGCCGCTCGGCGAAATAATTTTTTTGTATCGATCGACCCATTGATGGTCGTCTCGGCGTTCTCAAGCATGCGTTTGGTTTGCTCGGCAAAGATAATAGGATCTAGTTTCTTGTCTTGAACTTCAGCAAGGTTTTGCGCCAATATATTCATCATGGCATCACGTTCGTTATCAACAATAGCGAAGGTTGAGATCTCGTTGATCTCAGTTTGAGAAAGTTCTGAATTAAGGCTTGTCGGGGCCGCAGTTTCACCGTCGAAATTAATATTTCTCTCTAGTGATACGTGTGTCATAGTGACGGCTCCCGATCTGATGTCTATTGGTTTTGTATGAAAATAAGTACCGTGTTTGTTGTAAAATACGCTGCTCTAATTCCAGTCTAGCACAAGCAGAATCAAATAAAACCCTTTTTTGCAAGACTTTAAGCTACAATAAAGCGAGGTGGGTAGAACATTCCGATTCATGCCCTAATTCACGGAGGTGATAGATTTGGCTTTTTTCGCCAAAGTCAAAGCCGATTCCATCAGCCCTGATGGATGTCGACTGTCAACAATCGAGGCAACGTATGCTCGCCTCGTTCACAGCGAGGTGATGACACACCGGATGTGGAGCAGAAACTCTGCCAGCACCCGGGCCATTCCGATCGCAGTGCAGCTCAAGAATGTGCTGTTCAACCCGTTCATCCCCGAGAAATTCGGGATCAACAAGTCGGGCATGCAGGCAGACGAGTTCCTCTCAGGAACAAAGCACCTGAAGGCCGTCGAAATCTGGTTGCGCGGTCGTGACCGGGCGCTGACCACGACACTCGAACTGATCCTCGGCGACGAGATCATGGGCGACCTGTTCGGATACGTTCCGGGCAAGGAGTTTGTCTCGGGTGAGCGATTGGCCGAGAAGTTCAAGGAACTCACAAAGCTGCTCCCCAAGAGCGGCGACCTGATCGATCTCAGCCAGACATCGATGCTCAACGCGCACAAGCAGCTCGCGGGTCGTGGACTCGAGGCCTACATGTGGCACACCATTGTGCTGACGGGAACAGAGTTCGACAACTTCCTGGCGCTGCGTGACCACGCGGATGCTCAGGGGGAAATCGCAACGATTGCTCGACGCATCCGCACAGCGCTCAAAAAGTCCACGCCTAAGTTCGTAGACTACGGGCAGTGGCACACACCGTATGTTGACGAGGACGAGTTCCCCGGCGACATCGAACTCTCGATCAAAGCCTCGGCGGCGAGAGCGGGTTCGGCAAGTTATGGTCGTCAGGACGTGAAGCGATCTCCGGAGGATGAGGTCATTCGCTACCAGGACTACCGTGACAAGTTCCACATGTCACCGCTCGAGCACCAGGCAGCACCAATCAGCAAGGAGGAGCGGGAAATCCGTAATTCTGCGATACGAGACATCCAGTCCCGTGGTCTCAGCAGCGGCGTCAGCCCGCTCGCCATCTCCCAGCTGGTCGACAGTCTCGAGTTCAGCGGAAACTTCCGGGGCTGGCGACAGCACCGCAAGGACATCCCGAACGAAGACAACTTCGGCAAGCTGGAAGCGGCGTAGTAAACCCAAGTGGGCCGATCAAACGAATGTTTAGAGTTCGCGCGATCGGCCCGCTAGGGTCTTTTTTATTGCCCAAATTCCTGATCTGAGAGCCACCATGGTACAATCGAGAAAACAGGGAGAGTTTTCGATGAGTGTATATAGTAATGTCCAAATTACCAACGCTATTAAAGATGGCACGATTGTCTGCGTGCCGTTCAACGAAAAACACGTCTCCGAAGCCAGCCTCGATTTTACATTGGGGCACTATTTTTATAAACAAGAATATTCCGAAGACGCCCGCGTCTACAACCCATTTGACAAGTCTGACGTCGATCGTTATTTCAAAGGCCCGCTTGAAGCAATGCCACACGCGCAGTGGTGCGAAGAGAACGGATTTAAACTATTCGATAACATCCCCGAAGACCACCCAATTATTGTGCTTCGGCCTGGTGAACGAATCCTCGCCCACACCCACGAATTCGTTGGTATCCGTCCATACGGCGGTGCATCAGAGGTGAAGTCTCGAAGTAGCTGGGGCCGTAACGGTGTGGCTGTCTGTTTTGATGCTGGCTGGATTGATCCAGGCTACATCAATCGCATTACGCTTGAGATCTATAACTTAAACCAACACGAATCAGTCGTCCTGCCAGTTGGCGAGCGTATCGGTCAACTGATCTTCCACACAACCGGTGAAGTTGACGGCGATTATAGCGATGGCCGCAAGGGTATGAGTGGCAAATACCAACACACCTCAGACCTCGACGAGCTGATCGCTACTTGGTCACCAGATCAGATGCTCCCACGAGCCTACAAAGATGAGCGCCACGCAGCACCCGTTATTCCTGGGCTTCTAAAGGGAATGAAGTAACACCCATGGGGCGGGGTCGTTATATTGTTATCGAAGGTGGTGACGGTGTTGGCAAATCTACTATCGTCCAGTTACTGGCGGAGCGCATTGCCCGCGATGCCGGTATAAAAACACTGGTTACCGAAGAACCAGGTAGTCTGCGCGACGAACAAGGCGCCATCGTCGTACCAATTGCCCACGAACTACGCACCATGATCAAAGCAAAATCACTAACGCGTAGCCCCCTGACAAATGTTCTATTACTCAATGCATCACGCCGTGAGAACTGGCTACAAGGTATCGAGCCAGCCCTGATGGCTGGGTATGATGTGATCAGTGCGCGTAACTGGGAATCGACTACTGCGTACCAAGGCTTTGGCCAAGGCTGGGATATTGATCATATCGAAGCAATGGTATTAGAGGCCACGTCAAAAGAATACATGCACCCGGATTTTACTTTCATCCTTGATCTACCAGAGAAAGAGCGGCTCGCTCGACAAGGCAAACGCGACTATAATTCTGCTGCCGATACGTTTGAATCGCTGACAGATGATTTTCACACCCGTGTTAACGACGGCTATCGCGCTATCGCCAAGTTGCGTGACTATCCACTGATATCTGCGCGACCATCGCCCGATGACGTTGTTGATGCCATTTGGCAACACATGCACAAAACTGCCAAGTAATACTGGGGGTTACTTGTCGAGATCTTCGATATATTTCTTTACACCGTTGCGGATGATGTGTAGGCGATCAGCATCATATTTGGCTTCGGTAATCTGTCCTTCTTTTTCACCGGTGCGATCGCGTTTTACGCGTAAACAGATTTGCATATACACAGGTTGTAAATTTTTTGCGTCAACACGAGTATGTGTTCGCGTTCCTACAACAAAGTCATCCATCGGCAGCTCTTGAAACTTTTCAGCGTCAACCAGTCGAGGCAGGACGCCGGGCAGTTCTTGATCAGCGGGGAAAGCGTATTGATTCAGCTTTTCTACTACCTCAAATACGAGTCCACTGTTAGTATCGAAAACTTCAGCAATCACCGTCTTGGTGGCCACAACTGCAGATGAAATTGATTTATCGAGCTTGCGAGGTCGAGGCTTTTGGTCCGTATCACCAATAAGTAGTGCGACGTAATGATCAGATCCACTGATATCGTTTAGCAAGCGGTCAATATATTTTACCTTGGCATCGATGTACGTCGTGTAGTCGAGAGGACATGTAATTTTTGCATCTTCAATCGCGTCAATTTCGGGGTGGGTAGTTAAGAGCTCTAGACGATCAAGTGAAGTAGCCGATACACCACGAATTCGTTCTATCAAGTCAGCTTCACTGATATCAATCGAGTTGGGATCATTGCGAAATTTTTCAAGCAATCGTCCGAATGCGGCGTTATTTTTAGTAATCTCGTTGGTGTGCTGAATCTTAATCTCATTAAAGATCGTCGCATACGTTTCTGCCTGAACGAGTGGCACGCGCGCGCCCTGCTCGTTAAAGGTTTTTGTACGACGCGTCGTTGCTTGGTCAAGCTTTGTCTTCATGTAGTCGAGGGCGCCGTCCTCATACGAAACACCGCCTTGGATAATAACCGCCGCTGGATCTCCGGGGGTAGGGGAAAGTAAGTTCTTTTCAAACGGGTTAGAGTCGAGCACCACTGTTTCGATTAATCGGTGATAGACTTGCCAATGTTCTTCCGGGAACGAGGGATCGGCTAACTTAGCCGCAAACACGGCTTCACTAGACGTGTCTTTAGGAAATTCACCCTGCAGCATTAGCTGTAGCTCAGATAGCGCTTCGTCACGCTGTTCGCCAGTTAATTTTTCGGGGTTACTCATAGACATATATTATATCACACTTTACCGCTAATGTCTACTTGAGCTGGACGTGAAAAGAGCCTCAACCGCTAGGGTTAAGGCTCGGAGAGAGTAGTGGGCGAGGAGTGGGGGTTCGTCGTTGAACCCCCACTCGACTCACGCTTGTGATTAGACCGGTTCGTGGAGCGCAGCGTTCATCGCTGAGGTGTTGCGCTCGGTCAGGTCTCGCTGGTTGTAGTTGTCCAGCAGGTACTGCCGAACGGCTCGCCGAAGCGGGCCCACACCATCGTTTGGCGTCACCCTTTCGAACCAGGTGGTGAGCGCGGTGTTAAAGCCGATCTCATCACGGATCTCGGAGTGAACGAGCTGTTCGCCAATCTTCTGAGCAACTTGCTCGATCGAAAGGCCGGTCGTTGCCGCCTGTCCCATAGTCATATATTCTCCCTTGGTTGTATCATCGCATGTGCAGATGATAGTTTCTTATTATAACTTATTACGACACATTATTCAACCTACGCCAAGGGTAGGGCGCGTACGGCACACCTACGCTACAGCTAGCGTTCTGATGTATTATTGACTTTTTGTATCTGTAAATGTATAATCACACGTAAGACAACCAAAGACAGTAGCAGTACTCAGCAATGAATACTTAATTCGCTACCGAGGAACTGTAAATAAACATACAATTTCAAGAGTCTTTGGCAGTGCGAGGTCCAAAGACTTTTTGTTTTCCCTCAATCATAGCTGCCTGTCTAAAACGAACTTTTACAACTTGGCCGAATAACACTAATGTAACTCTCAGGAGAATTTGATTTATGGCGATTTCACGCGATAAAAAGAATACATTGGTTGCTGATATGAGCGAACTTCTCGCAACAACAAAACTTACCGTGTTTGCAAAATACGATGGTTTGACCGTTGCAGACGTACAAAAGCTCCGTGCGGAAGCACGTGAAGCTGGCGTCGTGATCAAGGTTATCAAAAACCGTTTGGTCCGCGTCGCTCTAGGTGGGATCGACACTTACAAAGATACTGACGTTTCAACTCTTACTGGACAACTTCTCTACGCTGTTAGCGCAGATGACGAAATCGCTCCAGCCAAGATCTTGAACTCGTTTGCCAAGACTCACCCTGCAATGCAAATTGCCGGTGGTTTCTCAGCAGAAGGTCTTTTGCTAAGCGCTGATGAAGTAATCGCACTAGCTAGCCTTCCAAGCAAGGCTCAGCTTATCGGTGAAGTCATCGCAATGCTGCTTTCACCAGTTCACGATGTCACGAACGCGTTGTCGGGCAACCTACACGCGCTTCTTGATGGCGTTGAAGCTAAAGCAACCAGTTAATTTTTTTAACTACACACAATTAATTTGAATAATATAAAGGAGTCATACAATGGCTGATCTAAAGAAATTCGCAGAAACCCTCGTTGGTTTAACTGTACTAGAAGTAAACGAACTCAAGACTATCTTGAAGGACGAATACAACATCGAACCAGCTGCAGCCGCAGTTGCTGTTGCTGGACCTGCTGCTGATGCAGCACCAGCCGAAGACGCTAAAAGCGACTTCAACATCATCCTTAAGGATGCTGGAAACCAAAAAGTTGCTGTAATCAAGGCTGTTAAAGACATTACTGGTCTTGGTCTTGGTGAAGCTAAAGCTTTGGTTGATGGTGTTCCATCAACAATCAAAGAAAAAGCTCCAAAAGAAGAAGCTGAAGCTGCTAAAAAGCAACTTGAAGAAGCTGGCGCAACCGTCGAGCTCAGCTAATTATCATTCGGCCTTGTTGAAAAAGTCTACGATACCGTCCTTTATGGGCGGTATTTTAGTTGGTTAACCTTTTCTCAGGCAAAATATACAACGATTTTGCAGTCACTACTGTTAATTGTGTGGATAAGGTAATAATGCAAAAAGCCCCGCCTCTGAACGATTGACATAATCAGCACCTCTTGATATAAGTGAAGTATACAAAGTCAAAAACACACAGATTAAGGAATTGCGAGTACCCATGTCTGAACTACCAGAAAAACAAGTCAAGCGACTACACGCTTTGATTCAAGAAGCAGAAACAAACCTAGCAGCGGCCAAAGAGTTGCTTATTAGCATTATCGGTGACGACGGCAGCGTTATTACACCGAAGCAAGGTACCAACGAAGAAGTCGGCGGTAAGATCGTCGAAGGTATCTTTGATGGCCAAAAGATGGCCGGGCCTGATGGGAAAGAATACCCTGTCCCAGCTAACTACGCCAGCAAGTCTAAATTAGTCGAAGGTGACATCCTCAAACTCACGATCGCCGACGATGGCTCATTCATCTACAAGCAAATCGGTCCAATCGAACGTATTCAAATCATCGGAACCCTCGTATTACACGACGGCGCCTACTACGTTGAAGCAAATGGCCGCGAATACCGCATCCTACTTGCCAGCGTCACATACTTCCGTATCTCTATCGGTGACCAAGTCACGATCATCGTCCCAGCTGAAAACCAAGAAGCTACTTGGGCCGCTGTCGAAGCTGCGCTTTAGTCACAAACCAAGCATTAACACTTCTCACATTCCTTCTCTTCATTGACTAGAACTATTAAAAGTACTATAGTATGTTTAGTTTTTGCACGTCAGAAGCTTGTCCCTACTACAGAGAGTTGCAGCCATGAGCACCTATGACCCGAGTGATACGCAAACTGCGCTTCGCTTTTGCACCGCCCTGTACACCACGGGGGTCACCACCGAGACACTAGAGGAAATCTTGTCAGATACCAAGCTCGTCACGCGCGTTGCCGACATGTTGACAGAAATCGTCGCCTCCAGCGTCGGCATCGAGTTCATCAAGACCGACATCGCCGACACCGAGTTAGACCTAGCACTGCGCAACAAACTGATCCACAGCGGCATCATCACCGTCGGAAGCCTCGTGCTCTGGACAGAAGAAGATCTGCGCATGACCAGTGGGTTCGGTGCTAAGACCGTTTCCATCCTGAAGACATTCCTCCAGGACAACGGCATGGCACTGCGCCGCTATGAGGAGACCATCCTCGAAAAGGCACTGCTGACATTCAGCGATGTCTACGAAATGCCCGTTGCCGTCTTGATCGACAACATCAGCGTCAACGTCCAGACCGCCTATTACCTTCGACGTCGCTACTCTGCGATGACGATCGGCGAGTTGGTCGAGATCGGACAGGGTGAACTCGAGGAATCACTACGCGCAGCCAGCGGTAGTGATTCTGGTCGCACGGCCAAGGCATCACTAGAATCAGTGCGCAAGTTCCTCCAGAAATATGAACTTCAGCTCAAACCGTAGTACGGACAGCCGACCCTGCCACGCATGTCGTGAAGGGTCGGCATAGTCCCCGAATACAGATAATAAGTATGTGTCGTCAGGGACTCTATTTACTAAACTATCCATGAGCGGTATAGTTACTCTCAGTACGAGAGCATAAACAAACAAAGTGTAAAAAACACGGCACTATACACACCTAAACGTGAGTATAATCAGTCACAGAAGAGAAAAGGGGAGTCACAATGTCACAGGCATTGTATCGTAAATATCGCAGTAAGAGCTTGGCTGAAGTCGTCGGACAGAGTCACATTACGAACATCCTAGGGCAGGCGATTAAGTCTGGCCGCATATCTCATGCGTATCTATTGACTGGCCCTCGTGGTGTCGGTAAAACCTCTGTCGCGCGTATCTTGGCGCACGAAATTAATCAGTTGCCGTACAGTGATGACTCAACTCACTTAGATATCATTGAAATTGACGCCGCCAGTAATAACGGTGTCGAAGACGTCCGCGACCTGCGCGAAAAAGTCCAAATTGCCCCCGTCTCGGCTGCCAAAAAAGTCTACATCATCGACGAAGTCCACATGCTCTCAAAAGCTGCTTTCAACGCGCTCCTCAAAACCCTCGAAGAGCCACCAGAGCACATCGTGTTCATTCTAGCGACGACTGATGTCGACAAACTCCCAGCCACTATCATTAGTCGCACCCAACGCTATGGCTTCCGGGCCATCAATGAAGCAGATACCCTTACACACCTGCGCTTCATCGCGACCGAAGAGAATATCACTATCGACGACGCATCATTAAAGATCATCGCCCAACGCGGTGACGGTAGCTTCCGCGATAGTATTAGTCTATTAGACCAACTCGCCAGCCTAGCAGATGACAAAACCGGCATTACCGCCGATCTTGTCGAAACAACCCTTGGCCTCGCGCCGATCACCGTTGTTGCCGACCTATTGAAAGCCGTCGAAGCCCACGATGTCACGACCGTCGCCAAGCTCCTCGACCAAACCGTTTCCGACGGCATTAGCTCTGTCACACTGACCGAGCAACTAACTCATGATCTGCGCAATCGCATTATCGAAAAGCCGCAGTTATTACCGCTGCTCGACACATTGCTCGATGTTTCAAAAAGCAGCCAGCCACAACTGAAACTTTTAGCGGTCCTTGGAACTTTTGCGCTCGAGCCAAAACCCGCCCGCAACGCCGCCTTGGCAACGCCAGTCCTCGAAGTTTCTGCCACCATCGAAGAACTATCGAAGCAAGCGACGCGCGCTAAACCCGCCATGCCAAAAACCGAACTCGTCATTCCGAATGAAGTCCCTGTCGCGACTACACCTACAGTTGTTGCGAAGCCAGCGGCAGCTGCTGCTGCGGCTGTAGACACCCTGCAGCCCGAGACTCGCCCGGTACTGAAACAGAGCGAGCCCCAGCGCGAAGCAGGGTCTTCGTCCATAGCGGATGTGGCTGGCCCTAACGAACCCGAGGTAAGAGGTGAAGCCAAACCTTTCGACTGGAAATCCCTCATAGAACATACCCGCAAAAACTACGTCGCCCTCTTCAGCGTCCTCAGTAAATGTGCCTACGAAGTAGATGGCAATGACCTTACCCTCTACACAAATTCCGCATTTTACAAGAAAAAGCTCGACGAGACCAAATACAGCACCTACCTCCATGAATCGCTCAAAGCACTGGGAGTTTATGAACTTGTTGTGAACACAATTCCCACAGCCGCGCCACCAAAAGATAGTCAGGCTGCCGCTGTAGCTGCTATTATGGGCGGAGGAGAAGAGGTCACGGTTCAATAATAACCGTGCGTAACGTGTGATATGGCGACCAAAGATATTCCCGCTGGGAAAATTCCACCCCAAAACTTAGATGCCGAGATGAGTCTACTCGGTGCTGTTTTGATTGATGAAGAAACTTTAGCCGACATCTCGGAACACGTCAAACCTCACGACTTTTATGACAAGCGTCACGGCCTTGTCTTTGAGGCGATGATGCGTCTGTACGAAAAGCACAAACCGGTCGACCTTTTGACCCTGACCGAAGAACTCAAGAAAAAGAATGACATCGAGACAATCGGTGGCTCTGCCTACCTCACAGAACTGACCAATTACGTTCCAACCGCTGCGCACGCTGAGGCGTATGCCGAACTCGTCTCGCAAAAAGCGATCCGCCGCCGCCTTATTAAAGCCAGCGCTGAAATCTCAGAAATGGGATTCGACGAAGAGACCTCAACTGACGAACTGCTCGAACAGGCCGAAGCGCAGCTATTTGCCGTCAGTGATGCTTCACTTAAACAAGACCTCGTCAGTATCGAGACCATTTTGACTGATAGCTTTGACCGCATGGAAGAGCTACACCGCAATAAAGGGGCCCTTCGTGGTGTCCGTACAGGTTGGCGTGACCTCGACAACATGACGGCCGGTCTGCAACGATCAGACCTTATCATCCTGGCTGCCCGTCCTGCCATGGGTAAGACGACACTCGTGACAAACCTTGCCTATAACGTCGCAACCGTGGCGAAGCAATCCGTCCTTTTCTTTAGCCTCGAGATGAGTAAAGAGCAACTGGTTGACCGTATGTTGGCCGACGCCTCTGGAGTTGACGCCTGGAATATTCGTACCGGTAACCTCAGTGACGACGACTTTGGTAAGTTGTCGGACGCTATGGGCGAAATGGCCGAAGCACCGATCTTTATCGACGATACCCCAGGTGTCAGCGTGCTTGAAATGCGTACCAAGGCTCGCCGCGCCGCTCACGAACAACCTTTAGGCCTGATCATCATTGACTACTTGCAGCTGATGCAGGGAAGTGGTAAAAACGACGGCAACCGTGTCCAAGAGGTGAGTGAAATCTCACGTGGTCTCAAGCTGATCGCCCGCGAATTAAACGTGCCAGTAATTGCACTGTCGCAGCTTTCTCGTTCAGTTGAAACCCGTAGCCCACAGATTCCGCAACTATCCGACCTCCGTGAATCAGGATCAATCGAGCAAGATGCCGACATCGTTATGTTCATCTACCGCGAAGCGTACTACAACCCCGAAACGGAGCGCGAAAACATTACTGACCTAATCATCGCTAAGCACCGTAACGGCCCAACTGGGAAAGTTGAACTCTTCTTCCACCCAGAACGTCTACGCTTTATGTCATTAGACCGCAAGCACGATTAAGTAACGCCTACTTAATGGTATAATCAGAGTAACTTATGGTTGCGAAAGACATTACAAAATTTCTGATCTACCGCTGGCGCTATATCCTTGGGTATTCACTGGTCGGGCTACTCCTTATTGGATTGCTTATTTTTGCTGGGCTCTATGTTCCCGGTGGTGTCTCACCAGAGGAAATGCGCTCAGCAGTTAAAGCTGAAAGTTTAGACTTATCGAACCCAGCCACGCTGACAACAACCAGTCTGCCATTCTATCTATTACAGGCGCGTATATTTGATATCTTCGGTGTCTATGACTTTACAATCAAATTGCCATCCCTAATTATTGGCCTTATTTCGGCAGTCGGTCTCATCCTTTTGCTACGTCGTTGGTTCAAACCAAACATTGCCGTCCTAACCTCATTGATCGCCGTCACCACTGGCCAATTCTTGTTTGTCGCCCAAAACGGTGCGCCCGGTGTGTCATATATCTTTTGGCCAATCGCATTACTGCTGATTGGAACCCAGGTCACTCGAGCTAAAAAAGGCCGACTATTCTGGAAACTTCTATTCGCTGCCGCCGCTGCAATGAGCCTTTACACCCCACTGAGTGTTTACGCACTATTTGCTATAGGCCTGGCTACCGCGCTTCACCCACATTTGCGTAATATCGTACGGCGATTATCGAAGCTGAAGGTAGCGATCAGTATCGTCATCGCTGCAATTATCGTCACCCCGTTAGTGCTCGGCATTATTTATAATCCGCAACTTGGTCTCAGCCTGCTGGGCATTCCGACTAACTGGCCGCCTGATATCGCCGCCAATGCAATGACACTACTGCGACAATACTTCCTATTCTGGGAACCAAGCACCACCACACTTATGACGCCAGTATTCGGACTTGGCTCAATCCTACTCGTCATTTTGGGGCTGTACCGCCTGATTCTGACCCGCGAAACAACCCGTAGCTACCTGATCATCATCTGGATCATTTGTTTGATTCCCGTGTTGCTGATTAACCCGAAGTATACTAGTGTCGTCTTTGTCCCGGCAGTGTTACTACTTGCCGCTGGACTCACCAGCATGATTGCCTACTGGTACCGACTATTCCCACTCAACCCATACGCCCGTATTGCTGGATTGGTGCCGTTGATTGTACTCGTTATTACACTGGTTGGCTCGGGCCTTGATCGTTACGTCTATGGCTACCACTACGGACCAACGACAGCCGTTAACTTTTCAAAAGACCTTAAACTGATCCCAGGTGATACAAAAAACCTTGTTGTCTCTAAGGACGAACTGCCTTTCTATCAAGTTGTCGCCAATCACCGTGATGGGTTGGTCGTGACGGCCAGTCCACAAAAAGATAGTGATTCGTTCACGGCAACGCGAGCTGCACGTGCGGGCATAAATGGCTATGGCATTGACCGGATCATCACGACGACCTACGCCAAAGACAGCGACCGGTTGTATGTCTATAAAAAAATAGCCGACTAACACCTAAGTAACGTATAATTAAGAAGTAATAAAGAGACGGAGACTACTATGGCTTTTGACCAAATGAAAATGCTGAATAAATTGCGCAAAGCTCAGAGCGACCTTAAGAAGGAAATTATTGAAGTTGAAGCGGGTGATGGTGCGGTTGTCGTACAAATCACCGGCGAACTGAAGATGAAAAAGATCACTATCGATGCCTCACAAGTTGACTTGGATGACATCGAAGAACTTGAACACTGGATTGAAATCGCCGTTCGCGACGGACTCGCCAAGGCTCAAGAAGTTGCCGCTGAAAAAATGAAGCCACTCATGGGTGGACTCGGTAACCTAGGGCTCTAATACTCCTATGGCAAAATTGCTGCCAGCAGCGCTTGAAAAACTCATCGATGAACTCGGACGACTGCCGGGTGTTGGTGCGCGTACCGCCGAAAGGTATGCGTATTTCTTGTTGAAAGCTGATCAGCACATTAATACGTCACTTTCGACAGCGATTCACGACGTTCACGCGCTCGTGAAGACCTGTCCAGTGACGTTTGCACTTATTGACGCAGACGAAGACGTCTCACACTTATACAGCGACGCTGACCGCGACAAGCAACTGATTGCTGTCGTCGAAGAACCGCTTGATATTGTTGCCCTGGAACGCACTGGGCAGTTCAAGGGAACATACCATGTCCTCGGTGGGGCAATTAGCCCGATCGACGGCATCGGCCCAGACCAACTTCATATTCCCGAACTCTTGAAACGATTAGTTGATGATGAAGTCAAAGAAATTATTATTGCCACCAACGCCAGCGTCGAAGGTGAGTCAACCGCACTGTTTTTACAGCGCATGGTTGTTGATGCCGGTATTAGTGTTGAAATGAGCCGCTTGGCTCGTGGTATCCCGGTTGGTGTCGACCTGGAATACGCCGATCAAATCACCTTGACGCACGCCCTCGAAGGTCGCCGCGCTCTGTAAGCTATCTCTGTAACATATCTGTTACAATAGACCGTAATGTTTGAACAATCAAAAGAACTCATCGAAGCGGCCAACAAAATTATCATTATCCAGGCCGAAAACCCCGACGGCGATAGCCTGGGGAGCGCGCTTGCGTTAGAAGAAATCCTGTCTGATCTTGGCAAAGAAGTGGTGCTTTATTGCCCAATTGAACTACCAAAATACATGCGTTACATCAATGGATGGGACCGCGTCGTCTCCGACTTTGACCCGAAAGCCGACCTGGCGATTATCGTTGATACAACGGCCGATGTCCTGCTGACAAAAGTTCTTGAAACCCGCGGTGTCCGTCACTTCCTGGAATCACACCCTGTGATTGTGATCGACCACCACATTCAATCCGAAGGTAGCCTCAGTTTTGACCACGTCATCCTCGAGCGCGAAGCGGTTGCAACCAGCGAAATTATCTACGAGCTAGCTGAAAAAAGTGGTTGGGCAATGACCCACCAAGCCGCCGAGAACATGATGGTCGCAATCATGAGCGACAGCCTTGGACTGACAACTCAGAACGTTAATGCCGATACGTACTTAACCGTCAGTAAACTTGCCGCATTGGGTGCCAAGCACAGCGATATCGAAGCTCGCCGACGTGAGTACATGAAGAAGTCACCCGAGATCCTCGCCTACAAAGGCCGCCTGATCGAACGGATCGAGTACTTCCTTGATGGCAAACTGGCCGTTGTGCACATTCCTTGGGCTGAAATCCAAGAATTTAGCGATCAATACAACCCAAGCGTCCTCGTCCTCGACGAAATGCGCCTCGTTCAAGGTGTTGAAATTGGTATCGCCGTTAAAACGTACCCTGATGGCAAACTCACCGGCAAGCTACGCGCTAACTCGCCAATTGCCGAACAAGTTGCCGGCTTCTTTGGTGGTGGTGGCCACGCCTACGCGGCGGGCTTTCGTGTTTACGAACAATATGACAAAATAATCTCAGAACTAGTAACCGCAACCGATAAGGCAATTACCGACTATGAGTCTTCAGTTTCATAACCAACTTACCCACGCAGTAGATACATTCACTCCGCAAGCACCAGGACAGGCAAGTCTGTACACGTGTGGACCGACCGTCTATAACTATCTTCACGTTGGTAACTGGACCGCCTACATCTACTGGGATATCCTCGTCCGCGCTCTGGAAGCTAACGACATCAAAGTCGACCGCGTCATGAACATCACCGATGTTGGCCACTTGGTCAGCGACGCCGACGACGGGGAAGACAAACTCGAAAAAGGCGCCAAGCGCGAAGGTAAAACTGCCTGGGAAGTTGCCTCATTCTATACCGATGACTTCCTGGCTGGCATGAAACGCCTCAACCTAGTTATGCCGACCCATATTACAAAGGCAACTAACTTTATCGAAGAACAGCTCGCATTAGTTCGTGTCCTGAAAAACAAAGGCTTTACCTATGAGATCGACGACGGCATTTACTTTGACACCGCCAAATTCCCGAACTACGCCAAATTTGCTGACCTTGACCTCGAAGCCCAGCGTGCCGGTGCTCGCGTCGAATACAACGTCGAAAAGCGCAATCATAGCGACTTTGCTATTTGGAAATTCACCCCTACCGGCGAAACTCGTGACATGGAGTGGGAAACACCGAGCGACCTGATTGAGGCCGGCGAAGAGAAGATGGGCTTCCCTGGATGGCACCTGGAATGTTCTGCAATGGCTATGAGCCTGCTTGGCAACACACTTGACCTTCATACAGGTGGTATCGACCATATCCCCGTACACCACACCAACGAGATTGCGCAATCAGAGGCAGCCACCGGCGTTCAATTTGCTAATTACTGGCTCCACAATAACCACCTCAAGGTAAACGGCACCAAAATTAGTAAATCACTTGATAACGGCTTTACACTCGATGACCTAGAAGAAAAGGGGTACAGCCCGATTGATTTCCGTATGTTTGTTTTGCAAAGTCACTACCGTAGCGAAGGTAACTTCACCTTTGAAAACCTCGAAGCGGCCCAAAACCGCCTCAAGAACTGGCGTAACGTTGCAGCTCTTCGTCACCAGACACACGACCGCCTACGTGATGATGATGACAAATCGACCGACGACGGGTCTGTATCGCTATATGCGAGCTCTCAAGCACTCGTAGAAGCAATCTCCAACGATCTCGACACCCCAACTGGCTTTGCAATCATTGATGAAGCCTTCAGCCGCATCCAAGGCAAAGACATCGAACATATCCATCGCCATGCCCTAACCAGCTTTTTGGAAACAATCGATCAACTACTTGGCCTTGACCTACTTGGCTCTACGCCAGATATTCATGATGACGTGAAACGTTTAATCATCGAGCGCGAACGTGCCCGTGACAACAAAGATTGGGCTGCGGCCGACAAGCTGCGTGCAGCCATTGAAAAGAGCGGCATCACTGTTCGTGACACCGCTCATGGCTCGATCTGGGAATATTAATTCCCGACCTACGAACCTTATGATCGCCTCGTAGTTAGGCGATCTTCTTTTCTTTAAGGACTTTCGGTTCGACCTTCGCAGGTTCGCCTTCGAGGCGTTCGTCGCGTTGGTGCTTAAGATACTCGTCCAGAAGAACACGGAGTGATCCAGCGATAGGGATGGCGATAATACCACCAACCACACCGAACATGTACAAACCAATCGTCACTGCAGCTAGGACGGCAAGGGCAGATAACTCGATCTTCTTGGCCTGGATATGTGGTGAGATGAAGTTGTTTTCAACTTGTTGGTAGATGACGAAGTAGATACCGTAGATCAGCGCAGAAAGTGGTGCATTAAAGAATAGTAGCAAGGCAATGATCACACCACCGATAGTCGCACCGAACATAGGGATTAGCGACAAGACAAATGTAATCGCGGCAGCTGGGAAAGCGAGTGCTGCTGGAATTTCAGGGAAGATGAAGCTGAGGATCCAGACAGCGAGTCCAGCAAATGAAGCGCCAATCGCCGAGACGGTCAATTGCCCGGTGACATACCCGTTCACAACACCGTAGATACGGTTCACAACACGCTTGTGAGTATTCATCTTGCGGCGGTCTCCATAGAGGCCCCAGAGACGCTGCAGCCACATTGGGCCTTCAATCAGCATCAGGAAGGTAAGGACAAGTACAAGGATTAGGCCCGTAAAGAAGGCGAAGAATGAACCAACACCAGCAATGACACTTTGTCCAACGTTGCTCGCCCAGCTAGCAGTGTTTTCTTTGACTGAGTTAACCGCTTGGTCAACTTGAGGTTGCAGGTTGTACTTATTAATCAGTTCATTTACGCCGCTGTACTGTGAGCTGGCGTTATCAACAAACGAGGGGATGTTTTGTACAAATTTTGCAGACTGCTGGACAATTGGCGGGATCACCAATGTCACGACCGCACCAAGCAGCAAGACAACTAATACATACGAGATGGCAGTGGCACCAACGCGGCTTTTGCCAGGGAGGAACTTGCTGATCCGAGACACTGGCGAGTTAAGCGCGATTGCCAAAAAGAATGAGATACCCAGAATAATCAGGGCGACGCGGGCGTTATACAGCGCCAAAATAGCTAAGCCAAAGCCAATAACAACCAGCCAAAATCGAACGAATGTCTTTGTGTCTATATCTATACGAGTCTTCATGAGAGGTAGTATACAACAATAGTAGTCAAGGGGATAGCACCTCGACAAAGCGGTTATGGCTAGGTATAGTAATTTGTAACATGGAATCTTTACTGCACACCCTCCGGACTATTTTCAAAGGCGATATTTTAACAAAAGAAACCGATCGAGTGGAATACAGCCACGACGCCAGTATCTACGAGCTCGTTCCTGACGCCGTCCTTGAGCCAAAAGATAGTAATGACATCGAGAACCTCGTTTCATTCGTTAACGCCAACAAAAAAGCCTACCCAGCGCTGTCAATTACACCTCGTAGCGCCGGGACTGATATGTCCGGTGGTGCGATCGGTAACTCGCTACTTATTAGTATGACCAAGCATTTTTCGAAGATCGAAGGCCTCGAAGGCAATATCCTCCACACCCAACCGGGTGTTTTTATGCGCGACATCGATCCATTCCTCGCTACACAGAACTTAATGCTCGGCTGCGTCCCAGCTAGTCGTGCAATCAACACTATCGGTGGCATGGTTGGTAATAACTCTGGCGGCGAACAGTCACTGCGTTACGGCAACACCGAGCGCTGGGTAAGGGAAGTAAAAGTCGTCTTTGCTGATGGCAAGGAATATGTCGTCAAGCCATTGAACCGCAAACAACTCGAGCAAAAGTTAAAGCTTAAAACATACGAGGCCAACCTCTATCGCCAAGTCTATGAACTGATTGAAGCTAACTACGACCTCATTAAGAACGCGCGACCCCACGTCAACAAGAACTCGATGGGCTATAACCTATGGAGCGTTTGGGACCGCGGCACTGGCATATTCGATATGACACGCCTTATCACAGGCAGCCAAGGAACGCTCGGTATCATTACGGATATTAAAGTAGAGGCCGTTGCTAAACCGCCACACTCTGGCCTGCTGCTTGCGTATTTAACCTCATTTAAACAACTCGGCGATTTAATCCCGCTTGTCATGAAACACCAACCAGCGACTTTCGAAGGGTTCGACGACATCACCTTCAACCTCGGCGTGAAATACTTCGGCACTTTCCGAAAACAGCTCGGTACCCGCGAGATGCTAAAGCAACAAGCTTACCTCCTTGGATCGGTCGCAAGGTTTAAGGGCCACTTGCCAAATATTCTGTTGATGATCGAGTTCGAAGGCCAAACTAAAGAAGAGGTCTATGGCAAGATCTCGAGCCTACACGATGAACTGAAACCTTTCAAGCTCCGCATGGATATTGAGGGCGACGAGGCATCCAGCGCACCGTTCTGGCAAATCCGCCGTTCGTCATTATCGCTACTGCGCAACAAAGTCAAAGACAAATATGCCTCGCCATTTATTGACGATATGACCGTCCAACCAAAATACTTGCCAGAGTTCGTTCCAAAGCTTCGTCGTATTATTCGTAAATACAACCTCCCAGCTACACTGGCTGGCCATTTCGGTGACGGCAACTTCCATATCATTCCATTAATGGACATCGAGAACAAAGCAGACCAAGCGAAACTCGAACCCGTCATGCGTGAATTGATCCCGCTCGTCCTCAAATACGGCGGCACAATGGCAGGTGAACATAACGATGGCATGGTACGAGGACCATGGCTCCCAGCCGTGTTCGGCGAAGACGTCTTCGCTATCTTTAAGCGTACAAAAGAAATCTTTGATCCTCATTACATTTTCAACCCTCACAAAAAGACCGACGCCTCATGGGACTACAGTATGGATCACATCCGTACACATAACCAAAACGGCCTGATTAAATAAGCAAATTCTCAGCGGTAACATCTTTGATTATTTTAGCTAGATAATGTATAGTAATAAGTAGTATGAGTACAGAAACAATTGGATGCGTCAAGGAAGCAACACGAATCTTAGGAGACAAATGGACTCCTCAGCTTCTTCGATTCTTCATTAACGAAGAGTCTGTTCGCTTTTGCCAAATCCAAGACCTCGTTGAGGGTATTAATCCTCGTACGTTATCTGCTCGCCTTGATCACCTTGAAGAAGAAGGTATCATCACAAAGAACGCAACGACCTCTGACAGTCGCTGTGAATATCGCCTGACCACAAAAGGCCACGACCTGATGCCAATCTTGCAAAGTATGAACGCCTGGAGCGATCAATACGCCCACGCAGCATAATTCTAAATATATCTTCACCCTTGTTAAAACGCATTTAAAAAATATAGCTCAGTCCTTTCTCAGTGTTTCGGCGGTATAATAGGGTCATGAGAGTATTGATTGTAGAAGATGAACACAAAATTGCGCGTGCCCTGAAAAAGGCCCTTGAACAAGAGACGTACGCGGTTGATGTCGCCTTTGACGGTGATGAAGGCCATGCCATGGCCACGACTGAACCGTATGATATCGCCATTATCGACCGCATGTTACCCGGTAGCTACGATGGACTTGCAATTGTCAAAGCAATGCGTGAAGCCAAAGTTCATACACCAGTACTATTCCTTAGCGCCCTCGGTAGCATCACCGAACGTACGGCTGGCCTTGATGCCGGTGCTGATGACTACCTCGTCAAACCATTTGCCTTAGAAGAATTGCTTGCACGAGTCCGAGCGTTACTTCGGCGACCGACTGAGCAACAGGCCGCGATTCTAGTCGCCGGCGACTTGAGCCTTGATACGATTACCTACAGCGTGGAGCGTGCCGGAAAGTCAATCCAACTGACAAGTAAAGAGTTCGCCCTATTGGAATATATGCTACGCAACCCAGGCCGCCCATTAAGCAAAGAGGTGATTATTAGTCATGTCTGGGATTATGATGCCGATATCCTCCCCAACACTGTTGAGGTCTACATCAAGTACCTGCGTAACAAGATCGACGCACCGTTCAAAAAGCCATTAATCCACACTGTCCGTGGTTTTGGATATAAACTCGAGGCGTAACCAATGTTTAGATCGGCGACCCTTAAACTTACCGCTTGGTACCTGATCATTATTATGGCGATCAGCCTGGTATTTAGTTTTGCTATCTATCAGATCAACTTCCATGAAGTAAATGTTCGACTAGAGAACTTGCAACGTGGATTGGTTGATCCAAACCTATTCCCAGGTATCGACCGCGAAGCCGCGGCAATGAACGATAACCCGAACGATCCCGAGAATCGCCTACGCCTGGATCAATCCCAACAGGCGAGTAACCAAATGATCTTGGCCCTGATCTACGTTAACGGAGTTATCCTGGTGGCTGGCGGCTTTGGAAGTTATTTCTTAGCTCGTCGCACGCTTGCCCCAATCGAACAAGCCCATGAGGCCCAGAGCAGGTTCACGAGTGACGCCAGTCACGAACTGCGAACACCGCTTGCAACCATGAAGGCCGAACTTGAGGTGTATCTACGCGATCAAAACCTACCAATTAAAGAGGCGAGGGAACTGCTGGAGAGTAACCTCGAAGAAGTCGACAAACTCATCCACTTATCCGAGATGCTCTTAAAAATGTCACGACTAGACTATGACAAACTAGAAAAGGCGCAACTGGATATCGTGACCTTACTGCCGGCTGCCATGAAACCCTATAACAAGCACAAGAAACGCTTTGATATCACGACCCGTAAAACCGCGATGACCGTAGGAAACGAATCGGCTATCATCGAACTGATGAGTATTCTGATTGATAATGCCATTAAGTACAGTCCGGACGATTCGCGTATTTCTATCCGCATCTTTGAACGACGCCTCATGACCGGGTTTGAAATCACTAATACAGGTAAGCCCATCGGCGAAGACAAGTTACCACACATTTTTGAACGATTTTATCGTGGTGATAGCTCACGCACCGAAAGCAACAAGAACGGCTACGGACTCGGTCTCGCCATTGCAAAAAAGATCACCGAGATCCATCACGGCTACATGCAGGCCAGCTCAACAGAGGAGGAAACGGTGTTTACGTTTTATCTGCCAAATCTCAGGAACCTTACAGCCAAAATTCAAGATCCCCAGTTATAGTAACGCTTGTTAACACATAAGTTACGAAACAAAGGAGATACAAAACACAATGAACGTTCTGACACGTGGTGTGAAAAATGCCATACGTAGTCCGCTGAAATCCGGTGCGATTGTCTTGATGTTCGCGATCAGCATTGCGCTGATCCTAAGCATGCTTGTCGCCCGCGGCAGCGTCCTTAGCAAGATCGAGGAAGTTAAGGCGACCGCTGGTACAGCCGTAACCATTCAGCCCGCCGGAGTAATGGGTAACATGGGTGGTGGCGATCCGTTAACGGCAGCCCAAATCGCAACAATTACCAGTACAACAAACGTCACCTCAATTAGTTCGACATTGACTGACCAACTTGGAACCGACGACACCAATCTCACGTCGTCGCTAGAGCTTGGGTCATTTGGTCAACGACAGCAACGGTTTGAAAGTTCGGATACAACCGGCACAACCGAAACGACTGACACCGAAGCGACCACCCGTCCCGCTCCGACCCCTCGCACGAGCGTAACGGGTACAACCGACGTCAACTCAATTGCCACAGACGGCGGTGACCTGACAATCAGTAGCGGCGAAGCTTTTGATGGTACCAGTAGCGATAACGTCGCCCTCGTCGGTTCAGATCTCGCTACCAAGAACAGCCTAAACATCGGAAGCACCTTTACCGCCTACGGCGAAACGATTACCGTCAAGGGAATCTACACGACTGGCAATGCCTTCCAAGATAGCGGCATCATTATGCCAATCGCAACCCTGCAAGCATTGACCGATCAAGCTGGTGCCGTTTCGAGTGTCACCGCGACCATTAACAGTAGCGATAATGTCGCCTCAACCGTGACAGCCCTCAAAACCAGCCTTGGTGAAGATGCTGACATTACAAGCGAAGCCGAAAGCGCTGCATCGAGTGTTAAGTCACTTCAGGGTATTGCCAGCCTCACAACAGCCGGTGTGATTGCCGCAGCCGCAGCTGGCGCGCTGATTATCGTCCTGTCAATGTTTCTCGTAGTCCGTGAACGACGCCGTGAAATCGGAGTTATCAAGGCCATCGGTGGATCAAATGGCAAAGTCATCGGACAATTCATCATTGAAGGCCTAACGATTACAATCATCGGTGCCGTCATTGGACTCGTCCTTGGAGTCCTTGTCAGCGGCCCTATGACGACCTCGCTCGTCAGTAGCAGCGCTAATTCAACTAGTACAACCGAAACCACAGCGTCAGGTCCTGGTGGCCAAGGTGGCATGCGCATGGGCATGGGTGGTCCCGGTGCGGCCTTCAATCAAGGCGCCGCGCAACTCAATACTAACCTTACCCAAGTGACTGCCAGCCTGACACCTCAGATCTTTGCAGCCGCCGTCGGTATTACATTACTTATTGCTCTGCTTGGGAGCGCGATCCCGGCTTGGCTAACTGCCCGCATTCGACCAGCAGAAGTACTAAGGACAGAATAGGAGTACCTTATGTTAACCATCGAACATGTATCAAAAACCTTCAATACCCCTGGAGGGCAAGTCCAGGCACTAAAAGACGTCAGCCTCTCAGTCAACACCGGCGAATTCGTCAGCATTATCGGGAAGTCGGGGAGTGGGAAAAGTACCCTCCTCAGCATCCTAGGGGCGCTCGATAACCCCTCAACCGGTAGCATCGTTGTCGACGACACCCAGATCAACAAACTCAGCGGTGCCAAGCAGACACAGTACCGTGCTAAACAGATCGGGTTTGTCTTTCAGCAGTACAACCTGGTACCAAATCTGACCGCACTCGAGAATGTGATGCTAGCCCTCGAATTTGGTGGCTACCCGGCTATTAGTCGTTTTGACCGCGCCACTCAACTACTCGAATCAGTCGGTATCGAAGAAGACCAACGCCAACGTCGCCCAACACGCCTCAGTGGTGGACAACAGCAGCGCGTCAGCATCGCCCGGGCACTGGCTAATCAACCAGCCTATATCCTCGCAGATGAGCCAACTGGGAACCTCGACAGTGCAACTGGCAAGAAAATCTTTGACCTCCTGCATGATTTGTCACGCAGCCAAAAGACGACAATTATAGTGGTCACACATGATTTAGAGATCGCTGGAAAGACTGATAAAACCTTTATTTTGAAAGATGGCAAAATTACAACAAAATAGTACGGGTCTTTAAGAATCTATTCAGGAAAACGAGTAATACTTAAACCAGTAGCACAATAAACAGCTACAACAAAAACGCCTAATAAGCACAGGAGGGAGTGAACGATTTATGAACACCACCATCAACGCATCGAGAAAAACTATCTTACTCAGCAAAAAGGGTATGAAAGAACTCAAAAAAACAATTTCACAATTAGAACACGACCGTGCAGCTGTCATCCGAGGACTGCACGATATTGACAAGACGACCGGTCACGATGACCGATTGGAGCGAATTGAACGATTAGCGCAGCTTGAATCGATTGAATCAGAACTCGCTGAAAAGCATCAGACCATTTCAGAAGCGAAACTGTTACCATCGAAACGAGCACGTATGAAGGTGGCGATGGGTTCAGTCGTTGACTTGATCGACCAGCAGGGAAGACTCTTCCGCTACACACTGGTTGACACCATTGAAGCAAACCCAAGTGACGGACGTATTTCAGTACTCAGTCCACTTGGTCGAAATCTGGTCGGTAAAACCGTTAAGGATATCGTCGAATGGAGTTCGGGGTCGCACAGCAGTACGTTCCGACTCGCCAAGATTAGTTAGTGAATGACTAAGTATAGCTAAAGAAATAGCCTCTCCGCCGTGAGAGGCTATTTTGTTTGTTACAATAGTACTAATGCTTTTTTACCACCGAACGATCCAGTCCGCCTACGACGAACTCCGCACTGGACCTGGTGGCCTGCTTCGCCGCGAAGCCACCCAGCGTCTGCAACAATACGGCGCCAACGCCATTCGCATCGAAGGTGAACCACTATGGCGCAAACTAGTTGAACCATTCCGTAACGTCTTTATGTTAGTGCTCTTTATCGCCGCAAGCATCAGTCTGCTGCACCACGCGTATTTCGATGCAATTATCATCTTTGTCATTATGGCAACCAGCGCACTGATCTATTACGTCCAGCGCTTCTCGACCGAGCGCATCTTGCGATCACTCCAAAAGCACAATTCCCAACAAGTTGAAGTCATCCGTGGTGGTGAGACACACATGATCGACGACATTAACTTGGTCCCAGGTGACATCGTCCAGCTATCCGAGGGCGACAAGATTCCCGCCGATATCCGCCTGACAACCGCTAGCGCACTGCGCATCGACGAAGCCGTCTTGACCGGTGAATCAGCCCCAATGAACAAAATTACCGGACCACTAACCGGTGAAAAAGAAGTCTACGAACGAACGAACATGCTGTTTCAAGGCTCATTTGTTGTCTCCGGACAAGCGACCGGCATCGTTGTCGCGACCGGTAATCAAACTGAGTTTGGTCGCATCGCAGCCCTGACCAAAAAACAGCCGGGTGAATCAACCAGTCCCGTCCAAAAAAAGATAGACAAACTACTGAGCCGTATCATTATGGCGGTCGGCGTACTGGCGGTCGTGGCCTTTGTCCTGGCACTTGCCCGTGGGATTGAGTTCACCGAAGCACTACAGTTCGTGCTGGCCATATCCGTATCGGCTGTGCCCGAAAGTCTTCCCGTTGCTATCTCTGTCATCCTGGTGCTTGGAATGCGCCGTATGGCTGCCAAAAAGGCACTTGTCAGGACCATGAAGGCGATTGAAACAATTGGTGTCATCACAACTATCGCAACCGACAAAACCGGCACACTGACCGAGAATAAGCTATCTGTTCAGGAAACCTGGCAGCCAGAAGGCAGCGCACACCACCTGCCGACCGTCGCTGACCGAACAATTAACCATCATAGTGAACGCACCCGTGATCCGTTAGATATCGCCATGATCGAATTCACCCAAGCCGAAAAGCTGGTTCACTTAAAGGGCGAGACGGTTGCGAAGCTACCCTTTGACCAAGCTGTCTCGATGAGCGGTAACGTCTGGCACCACCAGGGACGTTACGACCTGGTCGTCAAGGGCGCACCAGAACAAATTATCGAACGTGCCAAGTTATCAAAAGTCAAGGCAGATGAAGCGAACGCTGCGCTGCAAAAGCTAACGTCCAGTGGCTACCGTGTCATCGCCCTAGCTGTTGCCCAGATTGATACACCGCTTGATACCTTCCAAAAACTTCATACCAAAACTTCGTTTGAATTTGTCGGGTTCCTCGCTGTCGCTGATACGCTTCGCCCGACTGCTCGTCGCGCCATCCATACCGCTCAACGCGCTGGCGTGTCAGTTCGTATGATCACTGGTGACCACTTTGAGACAGCGTTTCATATCGGCAAGCAACTCGGTCTGATCGATACCCGCGATCAAGTGTTTGATAGCCGTGTCATGAATGATCTTGATGATGCCCAGCTACAAGAACGTATCGAATACTCCCGTGTCTTTTCGCGCGTCACGCCAGAGAATAAATTCCGCATCCTTCAGATCCTCAAAGCCAAAGAAGTCACGGCCATGACAGGGGACGGCGTCAACGATGTACCCGCCCTTTCTAGCGCCCATGTCGGGGTCGCAATGGGAAGTGGTTCTCAGATTGCCAAAGATGCTGGTGATATCATCCTGCTGAACGATAACTTCGAAAGTATCGTCCGAGCAATGAAAGAGGGCCGTGTTATCTTTGCAAACATCAAACGGATGCTCTTTTACCTGCTATCGACCAACACTGGTGAGGCCATCACTTTTGTTGCCTCGATTGCCTTAGGATTACCAATGCCGCTGGCTGCCGTCCAGATCCTGTGGGTCAACCTAGTAACTGACACCTCGATGGTGATTCCTCTCGGCCTCGAACCAGGCGAAAAGACCATCATGAAGGCCAAGCCGATCTCTCCAACCGCACCCTTGCTTAGCAAGTACATGATCAGTCGTATCATCTTGGTCGCCCTTACGATGGCCATACTTGCTATATCACTGTTCGCATACTTTACCGACAAGTATGGTGCCTCCTACGGCCAGACAATTGCGTTCTGTGCACTGGTCGTCATGCAGTGGGCTAACGCATTCAACGCTCGCAGCACTTTTGAGTCAGTCTTCAGACGTATTAGGGTCCTTAACAAGCCGTTCTACGTCGGACTTACCATTTCCGTTGTCCTACAGGTCCTTGCTATCTTTGGCCCACTACAAGGCCTCCTGCACATCCACCCGGTAGGTATTGGTGACCTGTTCGTGGTCAGCCTAGCGGTATTCATTGCTTTGATTATTGTTGTCGAGATCCATAAGTATTTCGGTCGCCGCTTTATCAAGAACCCAATTGAATAAATCTTCACAAGTTTAAAACAAAAAAATATCCGACCTCGCAGTGTCGGATATTTAATTTTTAGAATGTGTTGCTTATGACATGATGCTCAAAAGTGTCCAGTTGCCGCCATGGTTGTCACTACGAAGGCGGTAGTCTGAACGGCCGTCAGTCAATGTAATGATCTCGGCCATGTGTTCGCCAGAACGAACCAGGCAGCGGATACCAGCATCAAGGAAGTCGTAGACAGTGCCACGGAATTCCATGCGACGTGGGTACGCAGACAAGTCCTTCTTAAAACCCATTCGTGTGACAGCGATTTCTTCATTTACAGTTGTACGATTCATAATATTTCTCCAGATAAGATAGTGTTGTTAGGTGAACGCAAAAAGGCTGACAACTTATTTTGGTCAGCAGCGGCTTTGTTTTCCGATTGGAGACGGAGGAGAGATTTAGAGAGGGGAGTGAGACCGCTTAGACTCGACTACCTTTTTACTAAATATCACAAAGAATTGTATCGATTACCAGGGGCGCCTTCGGTGTTAATCTGCTAATGATCAACTGAGGTGTGCGTAGCATCGTTTGGTGGCTTCTGTATAAGCCTGTAGGTTGAAATCCCATATCCTCTCGGCGAGAGGGGAAAGTACCTACATGACTGTCACTAGTATACTCCGCGACGTAGTACGTCGACAAGTATTGATATATAGAAATATGATGTCTGAGTACTATTTTTGTCATCCCGAGAATAATACATTATTCTCAGCAATATACTTGCTTTTCTCTCAGTTTTGTGCTATAATACCGGCTGGCTGTGAGTTCCGTCTATCGATGTGAACTTGCAAGTACATCGACAATTCGGCTCACACAGTCATGCATCAAGACGCCTAGTAAATCGCTAGCGTTCGAACCTACCCCAGAAAACGGCAGGTAAAACCCTTGAAACTCAACTACCCGAAAACGATGAAGCAGCGGCTCATGCCGCTCGCGCTCATCGGAGCATTACTGATCTCCGGACCAGTAGCGCTCGCTGCAACCGTCGGACCCACCGACGCGGCATCCGCTCACACCGGAACCGTCAAGGTCACCGCAGACTGTCTTCCGGACGGAACGCGAAAGGTCACCTACACAGGTGCAACCTCAAGCGTCCCGACCAGTGGCAGCGGCCACACGGCACAGCTGACGGTTGGAGAAATCCTGCCCGTCAACACCGTCGTGACGCCGGCCGTGCAAACGGTCGTCGGCAACACCAGCTACACCTGGACACAGATCGTGCCCGGCACCGCCAAGAGTGCGCAGTCAACTGCGTTCCTCGTGTGGGGTGACGGACACAAGGAAGACCCGATCGGACAGATCAGCTTCCCGACGGACTGCAAGCCCGTTGTCGCGCCGCCCACCCAGACCGTCAACTGCGACGTCATCACGGGCAACTACAACCGTCCGTTGACCAACGGCGACCACATCAACGCCACGATTACCCCTCCGGGTAGCCAGGTGAACATGTACGTCGACCAGAACGTCGCCGGCGGTGCCAGCTACAACGGCCAGAACAACCTCGGGTTGCGGTGGAAGATCCTCGGCGTCGAACAGACACCGATTCCGCTGACGCTCGACCAGATCAAGGCCGGCATCATCTCCCTCCCGTACGGGGCGGAGCTGAAGAAGACGCAGGCGGTCTGGACCGTTTCGTTCATTCAGACGAACGAGACCGACACGTGGCCCAACTTCAACTGCAACACGACCGTCACCATTCCCACGCCCGCAGCCGTCACGGCCTCGGATGTGTGTGGTGTCGACAACGATGCGTTGAACGTTCCGAAGGACACCGACAAGGTGGCCTACACCGTCAACGACTCTCGGGTCAAGGGCGTCGGATCGGTCACGGTCAAGGCAACCGCCAAGGCAGGTTTCGAGTTCGACAAGAATGCCGTCACGTCGTGGACCTTCCAGTTCACGAACGTACCTTGCCCGATCGTCATCACGACGTTTGCTGCCGCTACGGCAGTGGACAAGTGTGACATCAAGAACGACACGCTCACCGTCCCCAAGGACACCGAGCAGGTCGCCTACACCGTCACCGACACTCGTGTCGCCGGAGTAGGCTCTGTCACCGTCAAGGCAACTGCCAAGACGGGGTACGAGTTCGGTAAGGACGCAGTGACTTCGTGGACCTTCCCGTTCACGAATGAGGCTTGCCCGCTGGTTGTCACCACTCCGGCTTCCGTTACGGCGGAAGACACCTGTGGTACGACCAACGACAAGCTGAACGTTCCGAAGGACACCAACGAGGTGGCCTACACCGTCACCGACTCTCGGGTCGATGGCGTCGGATCGGTTACCGTCACGGCAGCTGCCAAGGAAGGGTACGTCCTCAAGGAGGGCTCGACCAAGTCGTGGACCTTCAAGTTCATCGACGAACCGTGTGTCACCGTCATCACCACCTTCGCCGCCGCTTCGGCAGTGGACAAGTGTGGTGTCAGCAATGACGAGCTGAACATTCCCAAGGACACCGCTGAGGTGGCCTACACCGTCACCGACACTCGTGTCGATGGCGTCGGGAACGTCGTAGTCAAGGCAACCGCCAAGACCGGCTTTGAGTTCGACAAGAACGCTGTGACCTCGTGGACCTTCGAGTTCTCGAGCGAGCAGTGCGTCGTCACCATCACCACGTTCGCAGCCGCTTCGGCGACTGACACGTGCGGCGTCGACAACGACACACTGACCATCCCGAAGGACACCGCTGAGGTGGCCTACACCGTCATCGACACTCGTGTCGATGGCGTCGGATCGGTTACCGTCACGGCAAACGCCAAGACGGGGTACGAGTTCAAGAAGGATGCCGTCACCTCGTGGACCTTCCCGTTCACGAACGAGGCGTGCATCGTCACCGTCACCAAGCTCGCGGCCGTCACGGCCACGGACGTGTGTGGCACCGACAAGGACACGTTGACGGTTCCGAAGGACACCGAACAGGTGGCCTACACCGTCAACGACACCCGCATCAAGGGCGTCGGTTCTGTCACGGTCAACGCGACCGCCAAGGCTGGATACGTGCTCGACAAGAGCGTCGTATCCTCGTGGACCTTCAAGTTCACGAACGAGGCGTGCCCCGTCACCACCACACCCAAGCCGGTAACACCTTCGGGTGGCATCGACACGGGACTGTTCGGCAGTGACCCGAGCGCAGATGCCGGAGGACTCAACCCCATCGGTATCAGCGTTCTCGCGCTCATGGCTCTGCTGGCAACCGCCGCAGTGGTCACGATCGCACGGAAGCGTCGTCAGACTGCTTCGAACACCGCTGGCGAGTGAGCCGATCATCCACACTGTAGCAAGTAACCTTTCGGGGTAGCTCTACGGCAATGGAACAAGGTTCGTCCTGTTTTGAGCATATAATGGCTCGACAAGACGGATAGCAAGGGGCCCTTTCGGGGGCCCCTTTTTCATATTCCACGGTAGTCAGTCGAAATGTAAGTATTTACTTTTTAGTCATTTTGTGCTATAATCATACAGTTACCAATACAGCTTTTTATAAGTATTACGGTACGCACATACTGGCTATCACTAGCACATCTTCCGTTTGCTCAATCCCGATCAAACGAATCATTTCGATAGAAAAGAGAAGCATTGAATGAGCACATCGATCCACCCGATGACACGCCCCGACACATGGCGCGCAAAAAACGGCGGAGCGTTGCTTTGCCCATTGCGATCGTCACGCTGGTAGCGGCGTTTGTTGGTGCTGGCGTAGTCCTAACTACTCCGGCATTTTACGGAACCGCTCCACCGACACACATCCCCGGGTCGGCTCGGCTTCCCGTCGAGACGCCCACGTCAACACCCGCTGCGACAAATACACCAGACGTCGTGATCGCCTCAAGCGCTCCGACACGACTGGAAATACCGTCAATCGGATTCGATTCAGCGGCGCTCGGAGACGGGGGACCACTGGTCGAATGGACGCAGGAAATGAACGACGCTAATAACGGCACGCTCACTCCTGGCAAGCCGTGGGGCTCCACGGTTGTGTGGGACTCAACGATTGCTGGCGGCGGACTCTTCGGAACCGACGCACAGTCCAATGGCATCATCGCTGCCCACACCACTCCGTGGACGTGGAAAGAGTTAGGAGCCTTCCAGTTCCTGATTGATGTCAGAGTTAATGATTCGGTTGCCATCACGACAACAAACGGAAAATTGTGTTACACCGTTACCGAAGAGGCGACCATTATCCCCAAGGGTCAAGCCGGCGCTAAATATCGTTTCCACGATGTCGCGCAGGTCAAGCCGGGGATTGCGTACCTCATCACCTGTAGTCGTGAACGCGATGCAGGCAACGGTGCCACTACCGAAAACCGTGTCGTGACGCTGCAGCTTAATCAGCAGCTTACCAATACAGGATCGTGCTAGTACGCCACACCAGGGCAACTTGGTATAAGGTCGACAGCGTTTCGAGCATACGTAGGCTCAACACTGACGACAACGGGCCCCTCCGGGGGCCCTTTTCATACCCTTATGACAGCCTCTTCTCAGCAAAAATGTTTGCATTTATTCAGTTTTGTGATAAAATATCTCGGCAAGTGAGCGAAACTTTTTAGGTTCAACTCATGAGTACCTAAAAAACTAGCTCACACGCTTATGACGCCAACAATCCGTTGACGTTCCATATCAAGGGAAAGAGTTCGATGAACATTTCACGCAAGCGGGCAACAACAGCGCTGTCGGCATCCGTCGGCATTGCTCTGTTCGCCTCATTGGTCATGCCATCGGTAGCGTATGCTGCCGAAGGCGACGAAGTCCCCGCCACGCCCGATTCGTCGGCCGTCGAAGTCCTCGCTACCCCGCAAGAGGTAGCACCACCCGTCGTTTCCGCGCCAGCACCCGTCGCCGAACCGGTTAACCCCGATCCGGTCGCATCACCAGCGCTGCCCGTCCTCGATGAAGCCCCTGCAGCCGCAGTGGCCGACCCGTCGCCCGCACCCGATGCCACCGCCGGCGCAGTTCAGGAAGATTCGGATGCCGCCCTGGCACCCGAAGCTGCTCGAACCGCTCCGCAGACAGAGACGACGCCGGCCCCCAAGGCCTGTGTCGACGGCAATGCGCTGGAATGGACCGACGTGTCCAAGCTGGGCAACCTGACCGTCGTCAACGTCACCCTGCTGCCGACGTACACATCCTGTGACGTCACGCTGCACGGCTACGAGACCGACGGACCCACCTGGGAGACCAGCGGGAACCAGGTCTTCGAAGCCTTCGACAGTGCCTCGCTGACCAGCGAGCACCCGACGGCAACACTCGAGATCGCTTTCGAGTACTGCTACGCCCAGACCGACCTGGCTATCGGCACCACCAAGTTCGACGGGGTCGACGGCGCACTGCCGCACTACCCGAACAGCTCGACGCCGACCAACCTGGTCGATCACTGGAACGGTGGGGAAGCTTGCGCAACCCCTCCGGTCGTCGCGCCTGCTAGCCTGGAGGTCCGCGTAGTTGTCACTTGTGGCACCGCGTCGATCACCTTCGACAACACGATCGAAGACCTCAAGCCCGGGCAGACCGCCCTGGCCGGAGAAGGAACCTACACCGACGCCAACGGAGCAATCCAGACCGTGACGGTGCAGCCCAACTCCATCGAGGTCATCACCGTGTCGTTCCCGGAAGATTCGGGGACACACGTCGTGACGGCGGGCGTCAAGGGAGAGGTGCAGAACGCGTACACGGTTGACACCAACTGCGTACCGAACACGTACCCGATCACTCCCAAGGGCGTCTACTTCCACGACGGATGCGGCACCACCGACGACAGCTACGGCATCGAGAACGCCACCAAGATCCCCGGCAGCGACGAAGCCATCGTCGATCCGGCAACTGGCGTGACGTACTACTACTCGGCGTACACGGCGAACGACCTTTCGGGGACGTACTACGTGAACGACTTCACCGATGGTGACCGGACGGTCTTCGTGGCATTCGTGCCCTTCGACCGCAATGCCGTCATCACCCAGCCGGGCGAGGACGACACCTACACCATCGGCGACGAGAACGTTGCCGTCTGGGAGTACACGTTCAGCAGCGAACCGTGCGAGAGCACGACGCCGCCGACTGCCCCCAAGCCGCCGGTCAGCACTCCGACACCCTCGTCAACACCTCCTGCGGTCATCAAGCCCGCTGGCGGCATCGACACCGGACTGTTCGGTAGCGACCCGAGCGCCAGCAACGAAGGAATCAACCCCTTCGGGATCAGCGCACTGGTATTCATGGCACTGCTGGCATCCGCTGCCAGTGTCGTGATCATCCGCAACCGCCGCAAGGTAACCGCGGACACCGCTGGCGAGTGAGCTAACAAGAACCTGCAAGTCAGACAGCCTCTGACATAAAATCCGCCATACCCGGCGTCCTATCTGTAAAGATAGTTGCTGTCTTCAGTACGTGGAAGACAAAGGGGACCCTCGAAAGAGGGTCCCTCTTCATTTTCATGGTATATTAGGAACACATGAAACATGCTGGCATTACACCCACCATCGTCTTGGCGCCGACTGAATCGAAAGCCATCATTGACGCGTTTATTACGCCGTTACTACAACAACGCACCGAGGAAGCCCGTCGCATTAGCCCGCACTACGAAACCTTGTGGCAAGACATATCAAAACTCTACAGCGCCGGTGGCAAACGATTCCGTTCGTATATGACACTACTGACATTTGAAACATTCAGTAATAAACCAATCAAATCGATCCTCCCAGCAGCTGCCGCCCAGGAATTACTGCACGTTGCTATGTTGATCCACGATGACATCATTGACCGCGACGATATTCGTTACGGTGTCAAAAATGTTGCCCGCGAATACCTCGATCACTACGAAGAAATCATCGAAAACACCGAAGACCGCCGCCACTATGCCGAAAGTGCAGCTATCTTGGCCGGTGACCTACTAATCTCAGAAGCCTTTGTTCTTGTGACCGAAACTGATGCCCAGCCCACCGCTATCCTGGCCGCTCAACGGTTACTCTCAAAAGCGATGTTCCAAGTCATCGGTGGGGAACTACTCGATACCGAAGCCGCCTTCCGGGGCGTCGATTCTGCCGACCCACTCGTCATTGCTGAACAAAAAACTGCCAGCTATTCATTTGTTAGTCCATTTCTGATGGGTGCGACGTTGGCCGAAGCCGCTCCAGAGCAACTAGAGATCTTGCAACGCTTTGGTGAACAGCTGGGGATTGCCTACCAATTACGTGATGACATCATCGGTATCTTCGGCAATCAGAACGTCACCGGCAAAAGCACCGATGGCGATATCCGTGAAGGTAAGCGCACCTTCCTAATTGAAGAGTTCTACAAACTATCTGACGAAACCCAACGCGTCACTTTCGATGCCTTATTCGGTCGCCATGATTTAAACGACGATGCTATCCTGGTTGTCAAAAACCTGTTAATAGAAAGTGGTGCCAAGGAAGCTGTTGAAGTACTCATTACTGCTTACCGCGAACATACCCACGCGTTGCTATCGACACTTACTATGGACGACGTTCACCGCGCCCAGTTCAGCTCCCTAATCGATCTTTGTTTAAAGCGAGACCGTTAGTGGAGCTATATACACAAGCCAGTTACAAAGCGAGCAAACTCATAACCAACGAATACTCGACGTCATTTGGCCTAAGTATTCGTCTGTTCGAAACTTCCTTGCGCCCCCATATTTATGCCATCTATGGATTAGTCCGGGTTGCAGATGAAGTTGTCGACACCTACGACGGCAAAGACCGCCTCCAGGTACTAGATGACCTTGAAAAACAAACCATGGCAGCAATCGTCACTAGCTACAGCACCAATCCAATCGTGCACGCCTTTGCCCTGACCGCTCGCCAGTACGACATCGACGCATCGCTGATCGAACCGTTCTTTGAAAGCATGCGCATGGACATTACCCCAAAAGTATTCGATCAGCAATTATATGACACCTATATTTACGGATCAGCCGAAGTGGTCGGGCTGATGTGCCTCAAGGTATTCACCGATAATGCATCACTCTATAGCCAGCTCGAAAAGGGTGCCGGCAAACTTGGTGCGGCCTACCAAAAGATAAACTTCTTGCGCGATATTGCTGCTGACGCCGAAGGACTTGGTCGCTGGTATTTCCCAATCTCGTCATTCGCTACTTTCGACGAAAAGGCCAAAAAAATAATCGTGCGCGATATCGAAAAGGACCTCGCCGCCGCCGCTAAAGCGATCGTCAAACTGCCGGCCTCTTCCCAAAAAGCCGTCAGCCTCAGCTACGATTACTACAGTGAACTCCTTAAAAAGATCAAAGCAACTCCAGCCGATCAGCTGCGCAAAAAACGCATCCGTGTCAACAACCTGCAAAAGACTATCTTGTTTGCACGAACATCATTGACGAGTAATAAACATGCCTAAATCTGTCATTATTATCGGTGCCGGCATTGGTGGCCTGGCAGTTGCAAACATGCTACAAAAAGCGGGCTTCCAGGTGAGTATCTACGAAAAGAATACTCAGCTAGGCGGCCGGGCGGGCAAAAAAATCACCAAAGGATTTACCTTTGATACAGGACCCTCATGGTACTTGATGCCGGCAGTATTCGAACAGTATTTCACTCTTTTTAATATAAACGTCACTCATGAACTCGATATTAAACGTCTCGATCCGGCCTATAAAGTTTTCTTTGAATCACGTGACGCCATCACCGTTCGCGGCAGTCTAAAACAGGACGCTAAGGCATTTGAAGCCATCGAACCAGGCTCGGGCAAAGCCCTCGAACGCTACGTCACCGAAGGTAATGAGATCTACCAAATGGCGATCAAGCACTTCCTATACACCAACTTCACCGACCCACGAGATCTTGCGAATAGGGAAGTGCTTGGCAGTACCGGACGAATGGCAAAGCTATTGCTCACACCGATTCATTCACGGGTCAAAACCTTCGTCAAGACAACGCCGCTGCAACAAATCCTGGAATATCCGATGGTTTTCCTTGGGACGTCACCGTTCAAGGCACCGGCAATGTACAGCCTGATGAGCGCCCTCGACTTTAAAGAAGGTGTCTTTTATCCAGCAAAAGGTATGTATTCGATTATCGAACTCCTCGTCAAAACTGGAAAAAAACTTGGCGTCGAATACCATACCGGTGTCGGTGTTCAATCGATCGCTCACAAAAATGGCAAGGCAACCGGAATAAAAGTAGCGAACAAACTAATCCTAGCTGACATCGTTATCTCAAACGCCGACCTGCACCACACCGAAACGAAACTGCTCGACGCACCGGCTCGTAGTTATCCTGATTCATTTTGGAACAAAAAAGAAGCCGGTATCTCGGCGTTGCTGATCTATATGGGTGTCAAAGGAAGTCTGTCGCAGCTGCAGCATCACAACTTGTTATTTGTCGACAAATGGCGTGAAAACTTCGAGGATATCTACGAAGCCAAGCAGATTCCCGAATCGGCCTCATTATACGTCAGTCGAACATCGGCCACCGATCCCTCAACTGCACCTAAAGGTCACGAGAATTTATTTGTCCTCGCGCCACTTCCAACCGGCGTCACGTTAACTAAAACCGAGCAGCAAAAATTAGCCGACAAATTCGTTGCTCAAATCGCTACCGCCATCAACGAGCCTGACCTGACGAAACATATCGTCACCCTTGAGACGTTCGGCCCTAACGATTTTAGCAACACTTTTAATGCGTGGCAGGGGACAGCACTTGGGATGTCGCACCTCCTAAAACAAAGTGCGATGTGGCGTATTCCCAACAAAAGTAAAAAACTATCCAACCTATATTACGTTGGCGCAAATACCGTACCAGGAATTGGATTGCCAATGTGCCTGATCGGTGCGCAATTAGTATATAAACGAATTATGAATATCAAGCGAGGCGGCCCCGTAATGACAATCGACACAATCAAGGAAACCCTCTAATGCAGTGGTTCTATTTAATCGGACTGATCATTTCTATCGCATGCCTGGTGCTTATTGACCGTAAGTTCACACTGGCATTCTTTTACGATACCAAACGAAGTGCCACCACACTCGCTATCGCCATCTGGTTATTTGTCGTCTGGGACATCTTTGGTATCCAATTAGGAATCTTCTTTCACGGCGGGTCAGACTACACGCTGCCGGTGCGCATCATTCCTGAATTTCCAATCGAAGAATTCTTTTTCCTATTTTTATTAACCTACGTTGCGTTGTTGCTATATCGCTTCGCTGAAAAGAGGCGTGCCGCATGACCTACCTTATCCTGAATCTACTGTTCCTCATCACCTTGATTATGTTCATGCCAAAATCATTCAAAAAACCACCAATTACGTGGTGGGTAACACTTGGTGGGCTCGTCGTCCTGACGGCTATTTTTGATCCAATTATCATCGCCCTCAACATCGTTGATTACGACCCAAGCAAGATTCTAGGCCTATACGTTTTTGGGGCACCAATCGAAGACTTCTTCTACGCACTGTATGCAGCCTGTATCGTGCCACTTGTTTGGCAACGCCTGGGCGAGAATAATCAAAACAAGATAGAAAAGAAGCTTAAAAAATGAGCCACTCGTTAACCAAACTTTTCAAAGTCTCGCGTCCAATCTCGTGGATTAACACCGCCTATCCCTTTGCCGCCACGTATCTGCTACTAGGTGGGGGATTCGACGCACTGTTCTTTATTGGGACACTGTTCTTTTTAATCCCTTATAATCTGCTAATGTACGGCATCAACGATGTCTTTGATTATGAATCGGACATCTTAAATCCACGTAAAAATAGTATCGAAGGTGCGCTTGAGGCCAAGTCATTCCACCCAACAATTCTATGGGCAGCAGCAATTACGACACTGCCATTTGGTATTGCGATCATCCTGTTATCGTCCATCAATGCCTCAGCGATATTTGTTGGCGTACTGTTCTTTGTGGTCGCCTATAGTCTGAAGTGGCTCCGGTTTAAAGAAAAGCCGTTCCTCGATTCGATCACCAGCAGCATTCACTTCGTCGGTCCAATGGTATTTGCGATTGCTGCGACTGGATTTAACCCAGTCGCTTGGCCATTCGCATTGGCACTATTTCTGTGGGGAATCGCAAGCCACGCCTTCGGCGCAGTACAGGATGTCATCCCGGACCGCGAAGGCAAGCTGTCATCTGTCGCGACCATCATCGGCGCCCGGGCGACTGTCTGGCTAAGTGTCGCCCTATATGCGACTGCCGTTATCTCCGTCGCAGCTCAGGGCGGTATTGCGTGGATCGTTGCCGTAGCTGGACTGATATACATCGCCAACGTAGCGCCGTACGTAGGCATTACAGATGCAACATCAGGTACTGCTAACAAAGCCTGGCGTCGATTCATCTGGTTGAATTATTTCGTCGGCGCAGTAGTGACAATGTGTCTCATTTTTGTAACGTTCAGCTAGAGTGGATTGAAAAGATGTTGCCGTCGAGGTCTTGAAACCAAGCAATATCAGGACCATAACCATCCGCTTTGCCGCGCAGAATTTCTTTTTCATCTTGGTCGGCAGGTAAGTTGTCAAAGTGTTCAAAGACAACACCCTTATGCATCAAACTGTCGACGACTGTGTCGATATCGTCGACGGGGAAGTTAAGAATTGTATAGGTCGCCGGGTGGTGATCGGCTTTTTCGTAGACAAAGACGCTTAATCCACCAGCTAGTTTCAGCGTGAGGCCCATGTCGTTCTCTTCGACAGTAAGCCCTAGTATATCCGTATAGAAATCCTTCGCCGCCACCAGGTCTTGAACGGCAAATCCACTATAGGCATGACTTTCTTGTAACATAGGCCCTCCTTACTACTACTTATTATACGCTCGTCTGGCATCAAATCTAGCCCCCGACCCCTAGACAAACAAAGGAGCTTGTGCTACTATAGATACATTGCATCCGAATGGATACCGTCTCTCATGGTTAATCGCACAGATTTGTACCTAATGAGAAATCAAAAGGTTCTCACTGTTCGTCTGTAGCGAATTATCATTTATCCCAGAAAGGGAAATTTATTTTATGGCCTACGCCAACCAATCACGCTCATCAGCACCCCGCGGCGCACGTCCCGGACACCGTTCATTCGGTGGTAACAACCAACGTAGCGGTGGACGCTCAGGTGGCGGTGGAAACCGTCGCGGAGCTTACATTCACCCAAGCAAGTTCATCAACAAAGCAGTCGCGAAAGCTGATGAAGTTCCTTACGAATCAAAGCACGAGTTCATGGACTTTGCTTTTAGCGCCGACCTTCAACACAACATTATCGAAAAGGGTTACAAAATCCCTAGCGCCATCCAAGACCAAGCAATTCCTTACATCCTTGAAGGACGCGACGTTATTGGCCTAGCTAACACCGGTACTGGTAAAACAGCTGCCTTTATCCTTCCGATCATCGAGAAGATCCGTAACACTCAAGATTTCAACTCAGTACTGATCATGGCTCCAACCCGTGAACTTGCTGTCCAGATTGACGAACAGTTCCGTGAATTCTCACGTGGTATGCGTCTTTTCTCAGCACTCGTTGTTGGTGGAATGAACATCGAACGCCAGATCCGTGACCTCCGTCGCCGTCCGCACGTCATCATCGGTACTCCAGGCCGCATGAAAGACCTTATGAACCGTCGTGAGCTAAAGCTCGACCAAGTTAAGTACCTCGTACTCGACGAAGCCGACCGTATGCTCGACATGGGATTCATTAACGACATCCGCGAAATTGTTGACCAAACCTCACGTGACCGCCAAACACTATTCTTTAGCGCAACGATCACACCAACAATCCAAGCCCTCGTTAACACATTCCTTAACGATCCAGTCGAAGTATCTGTTCGTACATCTGAAACTGCTGAACACGTCGAACAAGACATCGTCGAAGCACGCGACAAGGACCAGAAAATCGAAATCCTTCTCGACATGCTTTCACAGTCTGACTTCGAAAAGGTACTTGTCTTTGGTGAAACTAAGTTCGGCGTCCAACGTCTTTCTGACCACCTTGAACAAAGCGGCATGACTTCTGTTGCCATTCACGGTAACAAGTCACAGTCACAACGCCAACGTGCACTCAAGATGTTCAAGGACAACAAAGTCCGCATCATGGTTGCCACCGACGTCGCCGCTCGTGGACTCGACATTCCTAACGTCTCACACGTTATTAACTTCGAACAACCTGCGACTTACGAAGACTACGTTCACCGTATCGGCCGTACTGGTCGTGGTGGTGCAAGCGGAAAAGCTTACACCTTCGTTCCAATGCAAGACCGACGCTAGTCGTCACAGCGCATTCAAAGGCACGCCTCAATATGGGGTGTGTTTTTGATTACCCTTGAATATGGGCGTATAATAAAAAGGTAAAGCTAAACGAAGGAGGGAAATATATGTCCAGCCACAAAAACGTAAAGCTCATCGTCACCGCAAGCAGGTTCGCGACACTCAGACCCGGTGATCGGCGTTAAGGGATCGCCCTTTTATCAACCGTAGCCAATGTTACAGAAGAGCCCCTCATGAAAGGGGGCTTTTCTTTTGGACTGTTTCTTTAGGTATAAGGATTACACGAGAAGAATAGCAAGCGCGGTGACAATCAAACCAATTGCAAGTGAGTAGAAAAGAATCTTGATCGCTTTACGGCGATCGGCTTGGCGAAATGCTTCCAGCTCAACATTATCGGTGACACCAGCGCTGTTGATGACATTGAAGATACCCTTCATCCCAAAGCCGACACAAAAATGCAGTCGGTCTTGCAGGAACCCCAACGCACCAACCGTTGCCGGGACAACCAGCACGAGGCGCCAAGCCCAATGGACATCAGTTGCTAACAAAATAATCAGTACGACAAGCGTGACGATGAGTCCAAGGAAACCGCTGCGGCGACGCATTCGGCGTTCGGCCGGTCCAATATTACACATACCGGGGGTATATTCGTTACTTGCCAGGTGAGGTGAAACGGTAGCCATTATTTCTTTCCCTTACGGATAGCAATAACGACGGAGATTGAGATAATTGCCACAAAGGCCAAGAGTACCGAGGCGATACCGGTAATAAGACCCATCAACGTGTCCTCGGCGTGGTAGGTTGCACCATTAACGAGTAGCTGCACAATCAGCGCAATCGAAAGCAGCGCGATCATGGCGTGGGCACGGATTAGCTCCCGTTTAAGTACTTTGTCTTTAACTGAAAATTTAGTGAAGAGTTTTTTAATCATACTTAAACTATACAGCCCAGCAACCACAAGAACAATGATCACAACGAAACAGGGTAAAAGTAGGGCATTTATAGGGGTCTTATGGTATAATAACGGAAGTAATAAAACGATTGGATCATGATGGCTAAGCACAAAAACTGGCATGGCGCCTCACGGAAGCGTCTTCTAAAGAAAAAGCTCAAGAGCTTGAAGCTTAAGAACGCCTAACAAAAACGACTCACTATGAGTCGTTTTTTATTTGTCCGCAGTATCTCGCGAATAAAAGAGCATCAAGTATTCGGTTAAGAATCGTTACTGCGCGCCGATTTTCAGGACTTCACCAGACAGCTTGTCGCGGAAGTAGCCATCGTGACTGACGTAAATGATCGCACCAGAGTAACGCGCTAGGGCGGTTTCGAGCTCTTCGACGCTTGGAAGATCAAGGTGGTTTGTTGGTTCGTCGAGGATCAGTAGCTGTGGCTCATTCGCGAGCATTGCAATCAGTTGGAAACGAGCTTTCTGACCACCACTAAGGCGCTTGACGGGTGTCTTGCCATCACCTTCAGTAAAGAGGTAGTCACTCATGATTGAACGAATCTTGGTCGTCGAGATTGGCAAATCTTTAGATAGGTACATACGTTCGATTGCTTCTTCGAGGGGCATTTCAAAGTAAGTTGACGAGACTTCTTGTTCATAGATACCGACACGGACTTGATTGTCGAGTTCTAATTCACCGCCGTAGGTTGTGACTGAGTCGTCACCGAGGATGGCTTTAATCAGTGTCGTCTTACCAGCACCGTTACGTCCACGGAACTCAATCGCTTCACCTTCACGCAGGTCAATGTTGATACCGGCAAAAAGTGGCTTGTCATACCCGAGACTCAGGTCACGAGCCGAGATGAGCACGTGCTTGCTACGCGATTCGTCAGATTTTAGGTTAATACGAACGTTCTTGGCTTTGAACTTGTCGTACTGGGCAGCAACCTTGTAGTTAAGGTTGTCGACTGAATCTTTGTCGATCCAGAAGGTAGGTTTGACACGTGTCTGTAGTTCGGCTAGTTCTTTACGACCCTCTTCTTCGAGACGTTTGAATCGTTGGATGGTACCGCCGTGGCGAGACTTTTCCTTGAAGCGTTGGTATTCAATGACTTTGGCTTTCAGGTTAATGATACGCTTTTCAATCATTTCGAACTCGTTCATTTGGCTACCAGTTGAAACAGCGTTTTGTTTCAGGTAAGAGTCGTAGTTGCCCTTAAAGCTTTGTGAACCACCGTCTTTTAGTTCGACGATACGGTCGACCTCACGAAGGACGTCGCGGTCGTGAGTAATCAGCAGAGTTGCTTCGTGCGCACCCTTAAGCCAGTCGATAAACTGGTCTTTGGCGATGTAGTCCATGTGGTTGGTTGGTTCGTCAACGAGGGCAAGATCGGCATCAGAGTGCATGATTTTGACGACTTCAACCAATCGCTTTTGTCCACCAGACAGGGTAGAGAAGAGGCGGTGGGCGATGTTAGGCAACTGGAAATTAGTCAGCTCACGTTCGATTTGTTCTTCGATTTGGTAAAAGCCTTTGTCGTCGAAACGAACAAGCGCATCGCTGTATTCGTTAATCTTTTTCATGTTGTCACCCATAGTTTCAGGGTACGTTTCGATAATGTGACTTAGTTGTGAGTATTCAGGCAGCCCTTCGAGGACGTACTGTAGGACGGTTTTGTCGCCAACATCGTGGTATTCCTGTTGCGTTGCCACAACCACCGTACCGGGCTTGTAAACGATGTCACCGGTGAAATCCTTGTCCATACCAGCCAGAATGCCGAACAGGGTTGACTTACCAACACCATTACGGCCAATGACGCCGATTTTTTCGCCGTCGTTAATCGTGAACCGCACGTTGGACATGAGGGATTTTGGTCCGAAAGACTTTTCAGAGATAGTAATATCAGAGATCATAACTTATCCATTGTAACAGATGAGGGCCCGCTTGTCCTTGCAAAAGTCAATTTTCTGTGACATAATTATGGTAATAGAACATTCTTTCGACACCTTCGGCAATTCTGAGTAATTCTGGGCGTCTTTCCAGCTTCTACTAACAAATACAATCTAACAGACAAGGAATTTACTCACATGTCAGTCAACTGCAAGGTATCTTTATGATGCCAAAAATCACACTTCGTATCGAAATCGTCCGATCAAACTTCAAACATATTAGTTCAATGAGTGAACAATCTGCCAGTGATATTTCTGGGATTCTACGAAAACACTACACTGATGTTATCGTTACGACCGTCGACACGATCCAAGATCTTGAAGCCCTTATTATCCGCAAACCCGACCTTGTCTTTGCTGGCATCTACGCCATTAGCGACGAGTCACGTAACGGCGCCAAAGTATGGCTCGCAGAGGTACTTGAGCAAAACGGTATAGCCTATACCGGATCAGGCAAGTTTGCTAACCGCCTCAGCCTCAACAAGCACCTCGCCAAACAACGTATGGTAGAGCGCGACATTCGAACCGCCGCCTTTATGCATGCTGCTCGTGGTGACACCGCGGCAATTCACGAAGGTGCGCTGCGATTCCCACTTTTCGTCAAACCAACCAACAAAAGTGGTGGACAGGGTGTTGATGAATTCTCGATTGTCTATACAACGGCCGAACTAGAGAAAAAAATCAAGTCTATCCATACAGAAGATGTAACTGATGCACTCGTCGAGGAATACCTTTCTGGTCGTGAATTTAGCGTCGCCGTCATCGGTGGTCCGAACGATAGCTTTATCGCCATGCCACTCGAACTTGTTGCCGCCAAAGACAGCAACGGTGACCGTATTCGTAGCCAAGTCGTCAAAACCTCAGACTCCGAAGACATGAACGAAGTCACCGATCCAATTGAACGTGTCATGGTCGAGCAATTTGCCATCGACGCCTTCCGCGCTCTTGGCGGTGTTGGGTATGGACGTATTGACATTCGTTTTGATGCTCACGGTGCACCATTTTTCCTCGAAGCCAATCACATCCCAAGCCTTATCCAGAAAGACAGCTCTTTCCTCAAAGCCTACCAAATGACAGTTGGCAAAGACTACGAATCAATGATTATGCACATCGTTAGCTTGGCCCTTAACAAGCCTGCCAGCAAAACCGTTCTCGCACTGTAATACTACTTGCTGCGTGCGTGGTACTTGCTGTCGATATTTTCGCGGCCGTACTTCATAACTTTTGTCATCCAAATCAGTTCTATCCAGGCAGCTTTGACATAGTCACGGTAGTGTTCGTTCAATAACGCGCCGTTGTCATCGAATAATTCCTGTACTTTTGGAAATTGCATGTCGCTGAATGTGGCGATCATGCCCATTTCGCGAACAGCCGGGACAAGTGCTTCGATTCCACGAACGCCGCCCCATTGGCTTTTTGAGACACCGCCAAAAGCGACTGGCTTGTGGATATAATTTTCAAGCTCGCTATCAAGCATTCGCTTCAGCGACCCAGGATACCCGTGGTTGTATTCCGGTGAGACGATAAAGAAGCCGTCGGCGCGGTCCGTGATAGCTGTGTAGCGTACATCTTTACCTTCAGGATCATTACCATCACCAGGGAAGCTGAAATCTTTCGGATCGATAACTTCAGTCTCGACACCTTCGAATGTATTACCAACCTCCGCCACCAGGCGGGCTGCGTAAATACTTTTGCGTTGTTCACGGGTCGTTCCGGCCAGAACGGGAATATACAGTGTAGACATAGGGACTCCTTTTTCTTCAGTATAGCAATTAAGTTAAACGAACACTCAAACCTAGTCCGCCAAATTCCTGGCAGACAAAGACGGGTACGTCTGGCGTACTCAACGATTCGTCATAGACATAGCCAATTTCATCAAAAGTCAGTAACTTTGTGCGGGCATCAATCTGGTTGCGGATCATCCAACCTGCAAACGCACCGCGGGCAATCTTGGCATGAACAACCACAAAGATTGGTTCGCCGGTTTTGGGACTAACTGTTAAAAAGCGGGGTGTAATGATTCGCTCGGCTGTAATATACTTTGTCACTGTTTTGCCGTATTCAACTGCCGTCAAATCGATAATTATGTCCTCGGCCGATAGCGTCTCGACAATCGATTCACCCCAAAAAGCGTAGGGATTCGGAGCTGTAAAGCCAGGTGTTTTATAGCCCATCTCGAACCGATAGGGATGGATGCCATCGAGTGGGCGAAGAATGCCATACAATCCCGACAAAATACGCAGGTGTTGCTGCGCATACTGGCGATCTTCGTCTG